>Ga0302326_10000383_pt1 | contig 125689 bp, 97 predicted proteins | sample Palsa_T0_3_FD_202264 | JGI IMG/M metagenome (GOLD analysis project Ga0302326, IMG submission 202264) | Peat permafrost microbial communities from Stordalen Mire near Abisko, Sweden - Palsa_T0_3 | ecosystem: Environmental > Terrestrial > Soil > Palsa > Peat permafrost | place: Sweden: Abisko... | reverse complement strand
TCTTGGCTCTTTCGTGCGTTGGCGCGGCGAGCACCCAGGCCGGCGCGCCTCCACCGGAATGCAGTCCCTGCCCCTTCGTGAACTAATCGATCCAACGGAGAAATAGAACCATGCTGAAAAAAGCTTTATTTGCTGCCCTCTTAGCTCTCTCGTGCGTTGGCGCGGCGAGCACCCAGGCCGGTGCGCCTCCACCGGAATGCAGTCCCTGCCCCTTCGTGAACTAGGCGCGTTCATCGGAAAACAGAACGTGCTCCCGAAGCTTGACTAGCCGCAATTCTTGCCCTTTCGTGCGCGGCCGCGGTGGGCACCGAGGCCGGCGTGCCGCCCCCCGAGTGCAAAATCCCTGTCCGTTCGTGAATTAAGACCAAGCCTGGGATTTTTTTCCAATCGGCGTGCTTATCCGACATGCGGTGCTAGAATAGGGCGTATTTGAGGGCCTCGCTGAGGGCTCTATGGTAACGACCATGTATTACCTGATCGTAGCCGCCACTGTGGCGCTCAGCGTTCGCCTGTATCTGTTGGGCCTGAGCCAAAGATATAGGGCGTTTTTCTACTATCTAATCTTCTCGGCCCTGCAGATGGCCTTGCTGCTGCCATTGAACCCCCGGGGAGTGGTGTATCCATATGTTTATGTGCTCACAGAGCCGATCGGCTGGATTTTCTTCGCGCTGGTGGTATTGGAAGTATATTCCCTCGTTTTGGCAGACTATCAAGGCTTATATACGGTAGGCCGCTGGGCCCTGATTATCGCTCTCATAATGGCCCTTCTGGCTTCATGCCTGAGTCTGCTCATCCCCTCTCACGGTCAACCGGGATCACGAATACTTCCGTACTACTACGCTACCGAGCGCGCCGTGTACTTGAGCCTGCTGGTCTTCCTGATTACGATTCTGCTGGTGCTGCTGCAATACCCGATCAAACTGAAGCGCAACATCGTCATTCATAGCGTAGTCTTTTCCATTTATTTTCTTGGCAATAGCGCCGTGTACGCGCTGCTGAGCGTACGCGGCTTCGGCACCATCAAGGTAGTCAGGTACACGCTTTTGGGAGTCAGCCTGGGCTCCCTGTGTGCGTGGCTCGCGCTCTGGAATAAGGCTGGAGAGGACCGCAAGATTCGCCTGCGCCCGGCCTGGATGCCGGGCAAGGAGGAGCAGCTCGTCAGCCAGTTGAACAGCCTCAACGAAGCATTGCTACGGGCGACGCGAAAATAAAAAATCCCTTTAAAGGATTGCTTTTCGCAAGTAATCACGCTATTCTCGATACAGAGACTAATAGAGCGCATGGATCTCATCTTTGGCGCCGTGGCTTGCTTATGCCTGGCGGTAGTCGTAGCAGTGGGCTTCTTAGTACGTAGGCTGGTCGCTGGACCGAAGACGCTCCCCGTGTCGATTGATTGGATTAACGATCTGTCGGCGATTCGCTATCGACCGATGGAAAGGCTGTTAAGTCCGGAAGACGAACGGTTCCTGATGAGTCAGGCCGGTTGTGACCGCAAGATGGTACGCCGTCTGCGGTCCGAGCGGCGAAGGCTATTCCGGGGCTATCTGGCGTGCCTAAGCACTGACTTTAGCCGCGTGGGTGTGGCGCTGCGGTTAATCATGACGCACGCCCAGCAAGACCGGCCCGATCTTGCCGGCATTCTCTACAAGCAGCAAGCGCTCTTCGCCCTCGGTATCCTCCGCGTTCAGTGGCACCTCGCCCTGCACACTCTGGGTCTGGGAAACGTGGACGTTAGCGGCTTGGTAGGCGCCATGGAGTCCATGCGCCTCGAGTTGCGGCAGATGATTCCGGCCGAGAGCGCGGCTACCGCCTAGGCTGCGTAGAAATCAGGTACGGAAGTCCGAATTGCCTCTTTTATGAGCGCGTCTCTATCTCCCTCAAAGTGTCTTCAGCGTATCTTTAGCTTCTCTTAGCCTTGTGAACTCTTTCTCCGCCTGACGGAATTGCCGCGTGTGTACCCGGCGGCGCGCGCCGTTATGCTCCACCGGATAGCGCAGGTGCAGCATCTCGTGAAACATCACGTACTCCAGCGCAAATCCAGGCACATCAGCGCTATCGAAGATGCGGCTAATGATAATGGCGTTGTGAGACGGATCGAAATGCCCCAGCATACTGCGCGATGCCTGCCGGCTCCATCCCAGCAGCGGCCGGGCTAGCAGGCCATCGAAGTATTCCATGTTCAGCGCCTCGAACACAGCCTCCAAGTTATAATGGCTTCCTTGTGGGCCGGATACAAACTTACGCCCGCGGACCTGCCGGACCAGGTGCATCTGGCGCCGGACGTCTCGCCGGTTCAGGTAGATGCGGTATCGGTGGGCGTAGATCCTGGCTACGGGACGGCGAAACAGCTTGCCAAGGAGAATATGCGCCAAAGCTTCGAGCACGCGAGACGGAGCTCCCTCCAGCAGATCCGAAATTCGTACTCGGATCGCGCCGGCCTCCAGACGGATGAAGCTATCGGGATTCGCGAAACGGCAGAACTCGGTGGCCACCGCTGGCGGTGGAGTGCGAGGTTTGAGCTCCCGAAAAACGCGCATGAAGATTTCTTGCGGGCCTTCCAGTGGCAAGGCGGTTGGAAGTCCGGAAACCGCCAGACCCGAGCCGTAGTCTTGCATTTCTTAAACAACTTAACATATTAAGGTGATTGCAATGTTGGAGGAAACTTGCCCAAAGTCAAAATTAGCGCACTTGGCTGTTACGTGCCGCCAGACATTCTAAGTAACAAAGACCTGGAACGCATGGTGGACACCACCAGTGAATGGATCATGGAGCGAACCGGAATCTGCGAGCGGCATATTGCCGGCCCCGCCATGGCCACCTCAGATATGGGGACGGAAGCCGCACGGGCGGCGCTGGCCGCGCGGGGGATATCCGGGGCGGAACTGGATCTGATTCTGTTGTGCACCGTAACGCCGGACATGCTGTTCCCCTCGACCGCATGCCTGATCCAGGATCAACTGGGAGCGCGGCATGCCTGGGGATTCGACCTCCTTGCGGCCTGCTCGAGTTTCCTCTACGGCCTGACCACAGCCGCTGCGTTAGTCGCGGCGGGCACACATCGAAAAGCGCTGGTGATCGGCTCGGACACCATGAGCCGCATTATCGACTACACGGACCGGGCTACCTGCATCCTGTTCGGCGACGGGGCCGGCGCCATGCTGCTCGAGCCCGCCGGCGAAGCCGATGATGGCGCGGGCTTTATCGATTTTGTGGGCGAGATCGATGGCTCGGGCGGCGATTTCCTCAAAATGCCGGCGGGCGGCAGCCGGCTGCCGGCCACCGCGGAAACCGTCCAGAAGCGGCTGCATTACGTACACCAGCAAGGCCAGCAGGTTTTCAAGTACGCCGTCAAGAAGATGGGCGAGGTTTGCGAGGAAGTGCTCGACCGCAATGGATTCACTGCCGCCGACGTAGGCCTGCTGATCCCCCATCAGGCCAATCGCCGGATCATTACCGGGGCGGCCGAGCGGCTGGGGCTAAAGCCTGAACAGATATTGATCAATATCGACAAGTATGGCAACACAACGTCTGCTACTCTCCCGCTAGCCACACAGGATGCCATCGCACAGGGCCGGCTGAAGAAGGGCGATCTGGTAATGTTCGCGGCGGTGGGGGCAGGCTACACTGCCGGCGCCAGCCTCTGGCGCTGGGCGTACTGATCCGGCAACGGGCTGCGCGGCGGTAGTACATTGGAAGCAAGGAAACCGTTGTGCAGAGTCTCGCTTCCATTGCCATTCTGGGTGCGATGGCGTGCGTGTTTTGTTCGCCTGCCGCAGCCCAATCCACCACCGTAAACGTACAGGTCCTGAATCAGGTGAACCCGCAGGTGGGGATAAACGGCCACTTGCAGCTTGCCATGTCCACTTCGTTTCAATTGGCGGGCGGGATCTATCAGCTTTTCGGCCTCCCTCTGTTGGAAAATCTCTTTCCCCAGCACACTCGCGTCCAGGTCGTATCCGACGGCCTGCCGCTCAGCGCGCCGGCTACGTGGGATTTCACCGAGCTCAACGCCATGCTTTCGCCGATCCAAAACACCGGTGACCACAGTCCTGAGCTGCAGATAGCCAACGCGCCAGGCTATATGAACGACGCCAACGGCCACATTCTGCCGGCGAGCTATCCTGCCTTCGCACAGATGAGCGCCGATCTCGTCATGTACTACAACACCGCAGGATTCGACAACGCGGGCACTCATTTTGAGAGTCCCACGCCCTACCCGGTTTCGTGGTGGGGTATCTTCAACGAGCCGAATGGCAACGGAGTTACCGCGCAACAATATACGGACCTGTACAACACCGTAGTGCCGGCCATGGCGCAGGCAGACCCATCCATTCATTTCGTGGCTCTGGAGCTTTCCGATTTCGGTACGGCGGCGGAGGGCTACATGCCTACCTTCGTCGCCAACGTAACTTCTCCGGTAGATGTAATCGGGACGCACTTTTACTCGACCTGCAACCAGGCCACGACTGACAGCGCGGTATTCGCCTCAGTGCCCAACTTTGCGAGCGAAGTGCGCTACATTTACTCCCAGCTTGCCACACGGCCCGGCCTGGCAGCCGTACCCGTGTGGGTGACCGAGAACAATGTCAACTCGGATTTCGACGCGGGCAACGGCATGAGCTACTGCAATCCAGGCACGACGTTCGTATCCGACCCGCGCGGCACCTCCGCTTTTTTTGCGGCGTGGCGCTCCTTGGTGTTCGCAGAGCTCGGGGAGGCCGGCGCGCAGGCGCTTTATCATTGGACTTTTGGCGGCGATGCGCAGTATGGCGAGGTCGATAGTTCGGGAAATCCGTACCTCAGTTACTGGGTGGATTACTATCTATCGCGCTGGCTGGCGGGGCAGCCTGGCGCGGACATTCTCCAGGCCAACGAATCAGGGTGCTGCCTGTGGATCTATAACGCCGGGAATCCGCTGGGCCTCGATACGCACACACTGGCGGTGCGCAACGTGGACGGTTCGGTGGTAATTCTGATGTCCAATCACGCCGTCCAGAACAGCCTCAAAGATAACAATGGCGCCGGGGCGTCGCGGACTTTCGCGCTCGATCTTTCCGCGCTCGGTACGTTCAACTCAGCCACGCTGGTGACGCTGGATGCCGGGACGCCCCTGAGCGGTCCGCTGCCCACGACGCCGTCGCCACAAGCGCAAATGCAGGTCACGCTGCCGCATTACGGAGCGGCCCTGCTGCGCCTGGCCAATACGCAGCCGGTTGTATCGGCCGCGGGAGTGGGCAATGCGGCCAGCTACACAGCGGGCGCGGTTTCCGCAGGGGAAATTGTCTCGCTCTTCGGCGCGGGCATCGGTCCGGCCAACCCCGCCAACCTGGTGCTTACCAATCCGCGGTTGGTGGCAAATTCACTGGCAGGGGTGCAGGTGCTGTTCGACGGCGTGCCTGCGCCGGTGCTTTACGCTTCGGCAGGGCAGGTGAACGCCATAGTGCCTTATGCGGTAGCGGGTCAATCCAGCACCCAGGTGCAAGTTGCGTATCTGGGGGCTGTTTCGGCGCCGCTCACGCTACCGGTGGCCACAACGGTTCCCGGCGTTTTTACGCTGGACGGTTCCGGCCGGGGTCAGGGGGCCATTCTTAATGCCGCCGATGAGAGCGTGAATTCCGTTTCGAATCCGGTTGCGCCGGGCGATTGGGTAAGCATCTTCGCTACCGGCGCAGGGGCGACCCAGCCGGCCGGTGTGGATGGCCTTCTCGCCGTCGCTCCGCTATCCCGGCCCGAGGCGGCTGTCTCCGTTACGATTGGCGGGTTGCCATGCCAGGTCAACTATGCGGGCGCGGCGCCGGGCCTGGTCGCAGGGGTGCTGCAGGTCAATGCGATGGTTCCTCAGGCGGTGGCGCCTGGGCCCAGCGTGCCGGTTGAAGTGATGGTCGGTGGGATAAGCGCGCAGCCAGGGGTTACCCTCGCAGTGCAATAACCCGTGATGTTGCTCCGAGACGTGGTAACGACATCCCGGCGCGTGGCGGAGACCAGTCGCCGGCTGGAGAAGATCGACCTGCTGGCCACCTTGCTCAAGCAGCTTACATCCGACGAGGCCGAGACGGTGGTCGCTTTCCTGTCCGGTAGCACGCGTCAAGGTCGCATTGGTATCGGTTACGCCACCCTGCGCGATGCCTCCGCGCCCCCCGCCGGGGAACCCGGCCTGGAGGTGCGCGATGTCGACAATACCCTGGAGTCTCTCACAGGCGTCGCTGGACGCGGCTCGGAGTTACAGAAGCGCGCGTTATTACATTCCTTGTTTGCCCGTGCGACCACCGCGGAGCAGGATTTCCTGAAAGGCCTCCTGCTCGGGGATTTACGGCAGGGCGCGCTGGAGGGCTTGATGCTCGAGGCGCTGGCCGTGGCCTCTGGCGTCAGTCCGGCGATATTGCGCCGAGCCGTGATGATGGCCGGCGATATGGGGCGTGTCGCCCGGTCTGTCTTCGAATCCGGGCTGGCCGGCCTCGATCAGTACACGGTTCAGCTCTTCCGGCCGGTGCAGCCCATGCTCGCGCAAACTGCTGAAGATGTCGGCGCGGCGCTCGGCGAGATGGGTGCGGCCGCGCTCGAATTCAAATTCGATGGCGCGCGCGTACAGGTGCACAAGGCCGGCGAGGACGTCCAGGCGTATACGCGCAAGTTGAACAACGTGACCAGCGCCGTGCCGGAGATCGTGGAGGCTGTTCGCGGCCTGCCGGCCAAAGAGCTCATCCTGGACGGAGAGGTCCTCAGCCTGACACCGGAAGGCTGCCCGCAGCCGTTTCAGGTCACCATGCGCCGCTTCGGCCGGAAGCTCGATTTGGAGCGCATGCGGGCGGAACTGCCGCTGTATCCTTTCTGGTTTGACCTGCTGTACCTCGATGGGCAGTCGCTGATGGACGAACCGCAGGCGCGGCGCTTCCAGGCACTTCAGGAGCTGTCTCCCGAGGGCTCGCTCGTGCCGCACACCGTTACGGCGGACCCTGCACGTGGCGCGGAGTTTCTGTACGAAGCGCTCAAGCGGGGCCACGAGGGTATCATGGCGAAGGAGACCGGCTCGACCTATGCCGCGGGCGCGCGCGGGCAGAGTTGGCTGAAGATCAAAAAGGTTCATTCGCTCGACCTCGTTATTCTGGCGGCGGAATGGGGCAATGGAAGGCGCCAGGGCTGGCTGAGCAACTTGCATCTGGGCGCCCGCGACACGATAAATGGCGGCTTCGCCATGCTTGGCAAAACCTTCAAAGGACTCACCGATGAGATGCTGGCATGGCAGACCGCGGAGCTGCTCAAGATCGAGATCGGACGCGATAATTATACGGTCTTTGTGGAGCCCAAGCTGGTGGCCGAGATCGCCTTTGGCGACATACAGATCAGCCCGCGCTACCCGAGCGGCCTGGCGCTGCGCTTCGCGCGCGTAAAACGCTATCGTCTGGACAAGGGCGCCGCGGATGCCGACACCTTCCAGACGGTCCGGCAACTCGCGGGAATGAGTCAGCCATAAGAGCTGTTCCCGCGCCATAATCAACCTATGAAGTTACTCCCCGCTGTGTGCCTTATATCCGCCATGTTTGCGCAATCCCCTTACGATCTGCTGCTGAAGGGTGGCCATGTGATCGATGGCAAGAATAAGATCGACGCGGTCCGGGACGTAGCCATACAGGACGGCAAGATTGCCGAAGTCAGCGCAGACATTCCCGGCGCCAAAGCAGCCAAGGTGGTGGATGTCTCGGGGCTTTATGTAGTTCCCGGGTTGGTCGATATGCATGTTCACGTGTACGCCGGCACGGGCCGGCGCGGGGCGTACGACGGCGATAATAGCGTCTACCCGGATGGCTTCACGTTTCGTGTCGGCGTGACCACGGTCGCCGACGCCGGCAGCTCCGGCTGGCGTAATTTTCCAGACTTCAAAGACCGCGTCATCGACCGTGCTAAGACGCGCGTGCTCGCCTTTCTGAACATCGTGGGCAAAGGCATGGGCGGCGCAGTCGAGCAGGACACTGGCGACATGGATTCGCAAGCGGCGGCCCGGCAGGCTCTCGAGCACAAGGACATCATCATCGGCATCAAGACCGCGCACTATGCCGGTCCCGAATGGACGCCGGTCGAGCACGCCGTCGAAGCCGGAACGCTTGCCGGCATTCCTGTAATGGTGGACTTCGGAGTATTCCGTCCCGAGCGGCCGTTTCAGGATCTGGTGCTGAAGAAGCTTCGTCCCGGTGATATCTATACGCACACTTACCTTGACCGTGTGCCCATGCTCGACGACCAGGGCCGGCTTTTGCCCTACCTGTTCGAGGCTCGCCGGCGCGGCGTGATCTTCGATGTGGGGCACGGTGGTGGCAGTTTTCTGTTCCGCCAGGCAGTGCCCGCTATGCGGCAGGGATTCCCGCCGGATTCCATCTCGACCGATCTGCACATTGGCAGCATGAACGCCGGCATGAAGGACATGCTGAATGTCATGTCCAAATTCCTGAATATGGGGATGCCGCTGGACGAGGTGATCGCGCGCTCGACCTGGGCGCCCGCGCGCGAAATCAGGCGCGAAGAGCTGGGCAATCTGTCGGTGGGCGCCGGCGCGGATGTGGCGGTGTTGCGGGTCGAGGAAGGCAGCTTTGGCTTCGTGGATACCTACGGCGCGCGCATGCGAGGATCGCGCAAGCTGGTATGCGAGCTGACCATCCGCAATGGCAAGGTGGTGTACGACTTGAACGGCATTACCCGCGAGGACTGGGACAAGTTGGGCAAATATACGGCTCAGGGCAGTGCGCGTTGGGATGGGACGCTGGGCGGTGAGGTGCGGAGCCGGAAGTGAGCGAGGCGGGCTGCACTTTAATCGCTGGTTCATGTGCGGTGTGCCAAGATCGTCGCCGAATAGGTGACGGAGTAGCAGTTGCGCACCGCCAAAGTTCTCATAGTCGATGACGACCCGCTGTTTCGGCGCTCGATGCGGAAGGTGTTGGTTTCCGAGGGCTACGAGGTCACTGAGGCGTCCACCGGTCAGAAGGCCCTGGAAATGCTCCGGCATGTCCCGCAGGATTTGATGCTGTTGGATATGGTTCTGCCCGGCATGAGCGGCCTGGATACCTGCCGCGCCGTGCGTGCGTTCTCGGATGTGCCCGTCATCGCCGTCTCCGCACGAAATCTGGAGCGAGAGAAGATCGTCGCCCTCGACGTCGGAGCGGACGATTTCGTCACCAAGCCTTTCAGCCTGCCGGAATTGCTGGCGCGGGTGCGTGCCGCGTTACGCCGGATGCCGCTCGCCGAAGGCGGTCCCGAGGTCCTGCACTTAGGCGACCTTGAAGTCAACTTCGCGATCCGCCGCGTGGTCGCCGGCGGGCGGCAGATCCGCCTCACCAGCAAGGAAGCCGACCTGCTCCAATGCCTGGCTGCCCACCCCAATACCTGCCTCTTGCATGGCGAATTATTGCAGACGATCTGGGGCCCCGAATCCAGCAACGAGCTAATCCATCTACGTGTCCTGGTGGCTCGATTGCGTAAGAAGATTGAGCCGGATCCCCGGCATCCGCGTTACATCGTTTTGGAGCATGCCCTCGGGTACCGGCTCCTGCTCACTCCGCCTGAATCGCGCGAGCCTTGAGCGACCGTTTTCTCGATTCGAAATCGAAACTTGTGTATATTCCACACATGCGAGGAATGCCCTGGAGCACAATGGCGCTCGGCTCGCCGCTGCTCATCTCGGCCTGCTTAAAAGGAGGACAGGAAGTGCAATCTCCGCAACCTGAAAAGTCGAAGCCGGTGTCTTCTTCAAATCCGCCAATCGTGATCAGACATCGTGGACGATATGGATGCTTTGCTCGACCGCTTAAAACAAGAGGGAGTAAAGATCGACGCCAAATGAATGGATGAATCCTACAGTCGCTTTGCCTGGATCTACGACCTGGATGGGAATAAGATTGAGCTCTGGCAGCCCGCGTCCGCGAAGCCCTAAGACCGCAGGAGTCCGCCCCACAAGAGCCGTACATCCAACCTACCGGCTTTCGCGGCCGCACACTTCTTCGTAATAGCGCTCGTATTGCGGTATGATGCGATCCGTGCAGAAGCGTTCGGTGGCGGTACGCCGGGCCGCCTGGGACACGCGGCCATGCAGTACGTTGTCGGTGAGCAGTTCTACCACGCGCCCGGCTTGCGCGGCGATGTCTCCGACCGGCCGCAGGTAGCCGTCCACGCCATCGGTTATCAGCTCGGGCACGCCGCCTACCCGCGTAGCCACCGGAGGAACGCCGCAGGCCATGGCCTCCAGAGCAACCAGCCCGAACGACTCGAGCTCGCTCGGCATGAGCAACACGTGCGCCTGCGGAATAATCCGTTCCACATGATTCAGCTTGCCCAGAAAGGAGACGTGGCGCTCCAGGCCCAGTTCGCGCGCGAGGTGCTCGGCCGGGCCTCTCTCCGGACCATCGCCCACCATCACCAGGTGCGCCGGCGTATGCCGCAGAACCTCCGCCAAAATCCGCACGCAATCCTGCACGCGCTTCACCGGCCGGAAATTGGATACGTGGATCAGCAGCTTTTCTCCCTCGGGCGCGTAGAAGCGAGCCTGCTCTTTCCCGGGATCGGGTGTGTACAAATCGCAATTGACGAAATTCTGGATTACGCGGACCTCGTTGCGTACGCCGAAAACGTCCAGGGTCTGCCGCCGCAGGTACTCACTGATGGAAGTGACGCCGTCCGATTTTTCTATGGAGAAGCGTGTGATCGGAAAATAGGACGGGTCCACGCCCACGAGCGTAATGTCAGTACCGTGCAGCGTGGTGATGAAGGGCAGCCGCCGCACCGTCGCCAGCATCTGTTGGGCGAGCATGGCGGAGATGGAATGCGGAATGGCATAGTGCACATGGAGCAGATCCAGATTGTAGGATTCGGCCACTTCGGCCATGCGCGAGGCCAGTGCCAGGCAGTACGGCGGATACTCAAACAGCGGGTATGTGGAGACCTCCACTTCATGATAATGAATGCCCGGAACGCCCGAATCGAGGCGGATAGGATTGGCGTAGGTGATGAAGTGCACCTGGTGGCCGCGATTAGCCAGTTCCAGGCCCAGTTCGGTGGCCACGATGCCGCTTCCGCCGTAAGTGGGATAGCAGGTGATGCCGACGTTCACCTCGTAAGGCTAGCATGCGATGCCCACGATGTCTCGTGTTAAGCTCTTGAACGTAGTGAGGGCTCCGGACCTATGGCAAAACCAATGACAATGGGCGTGATCGTCGGCAACCGCGGATTTTTTCCCGATCACCTCGCCAAAGAAGGACGGGAGGAGATCATCCGTGCGCTCACCGGCGCCGGCATCGAGCCGGTGGTGCTGGGTCCGGAAGACAGCAAGTTTGGGGCGGTCGAAACCCGCGTCGAATCGCGCAAATGCGCCGATCTGTTCCGCGCCAATCGCGACCGTATCGACGGCGTGATTGTCACTCTGCCAAACTTCGGAGACGAGCGGGCCATTGCCGACACGCTGCGCTTAGCCGATCTGAATGTTCCCGTACTAGTTCAGGCCACTCCGGATTCTTCATCGAAGATGTCGATCAAGTTCCGCCGGGATAGCTTTTGCGGCAAGATGTCGGCCTGCAATAATCTGATGCAGTACGGCATCCCTTACTCCATCACCTCACAGCACACCGAGGCGCCGGATTCTGATCTGTTCCGCAAAGATCTGGACTGGTTCGCGGGTGTCTGCCGCGTAGTGAAGGGGCTCCGCAAAGTGCGCATCGGAGCGCTGGGCGCGCGGCCGGCGGCCTTCAATACAGTCCGCTATAGCGAGAAGATACTCGAAGGGCACGGCATCTCGATCGAAACCGTGGACCTCACTGAAATCCTCGGCCGCATACATCGCATGAAAGATAGCGACGACGCGGCGCAACAGAAGCTGGCGGCCATCAGGAACTATGTTTCGACACAGGGTATTCCCGATGAATCGCTCATCAAAATGGCCAAGCTCGGCGCGGTGGTCGACCACTGGATGAAAGAGACAGAGGTCGTCATGAGCGCCGTGCAGTGCTGGACCGCGCTTGAAGAATACTTCGGCGTGGTCCCCTGCACCATCATGAGCATGATGAGCAATGAATTGCTTCCGAGCGCCTGCGAAGTGGACATCTGTGGCGTGGTGGGTATGTACGCGCTGCAACTGGCTTCGGGAACGCCCAGCGCCCTGCTCGACTGGAACAATAATTACGGCGACGATCCGAATAAGGCGGTCTGCTTTCACTGCAGCAACCTGCCCAAACATTTCTTCCAGGACGTGCGCATGGACTTTCAGGAGATCATCGCCGGCACAGTGGGCAAGCTGAACACCTTCGGCACTTGCGTAGGACGGGTCAAAGCCGGAGCGATGAGCTTCTGCCGTGTCTCCACCAACGATCGCGCCGGCAAACTGGCCTCTTACGTCGGGCAGGGAGAGTTTACGAGCGACCCGCTCGAAACTTTCGGCGGCGCGGGCGTCGTGCGCATCGACCGCATGCAGGATCTGCTGCGCTACATTTGCCAGAACGGCTTCGAACATCATGTAGCTGCGAATTTTTCCTCCGTTGCGGCCATGATCTACGAGGCAGGGACGCGTTACCTTGGCTGGGATATGTACTGGCACCAGTGACTTTCGCCGCTCAGGAGCAACTTTGTGATCGTCGCGGGAGTGGACTACGGCACGCTGAGCGTGCGCGTCTCGATCTTCGATAGTCAAAAGGGACGGCTGGGCTCGGCCACGGCTGAGTATCCGCTGTTGCGGAAGAAGAGCGATCCGGACCACGCTACCCAGTCCCATGGCGACCACATGGAGGCTCTGGCAGTCGCCACGCGCAAAGCCCTTCAGGCCGCGGGCGTGCGCGGCGACCAGATTGCCGCCATCGCGCTCGATACCACCGGTTCGAGCGTCGTTCCGGTTGGGCCCGGGCTTGTTCCGCTGGACGATTACTACCTCTGGTGCGACCATCGGGCTAAGGGAGAAGCCGCCGAGATCACCGCGGCGGGCCAGCAGCAAAGTCTCGAAGCGCTCGAGTGGTGCGGCGGAGTCTATTCGTCCGAGTGGGGATTTTCCAAGCTGCTGCACTGGCTGCGGCACAACCCGGGCAAGCGCCTTGAGATGGTTACGGCGCTCGAACACTGCGACATGATCGCGGCAGTTCTGTGCGGCATCACCGATCCGCGAGAGGCGCCGCGTAGTATCTGCGCCATGGGTCACAAGTGGATGTGGAACGAGCAACTCGGCGGATTGCCGCCGGAACAATTCCTGGCGGGGGTGGACCCGCTGCTCGCCGGCGTACGTCTCAAACTCGACGGCCGCTACGCCACATCCGACCAGATCGCCGGTTATTTGACGCCAGAGTGGGCGGCCAGGCTTGGCCTGCAGCCCGGCATACCGATTCCTGTGGGAGCTTTCGATGCCCATTGGGACGCTATCGGCGCGGGCGTGAAGGAAGGCGATGTGGTGAACGTGGTGGGCACCTCCACCTGTATTATGGCGATCGCCAGGCAAGTGGATCTGGTCCCCGGCGTTTGTGGTGTGGTCAAGGGGTCGATTCACCCGAAGTATTACGGCATCGAAGCCGGACTTTCGGCCACCGGCGACATCTTCGAAGCCATCGCCAGGCGGGCGGGCTCTTCCGTGGCCGCGCTTTCCGGGGGCCTCGATGGTTATCGCGCCGGCGAGACCGGATTGCTGCGCCTGACCTGGGATAATGGGGACCGCACCGTGCTGGTCAATGCCGAGCTTGGCGGCGTGACTCTGGGATGGAACCTGACCCACACGGCCCAGGACGAGTTATTCGCTGCTATCGAAGGCACCGCGTTTCACACGCGCGTAATTCTGGAGCGCATGGAAGAGCACGGCGTTCCGATTCATCGCGTGATTAACGGCGGCGGCGTCCCGCAAAAAAACGAAACACTCAATCGCGTCTACGCTAATGTGCTGAATAAGCCCGTGCTGGTCCCCGAGGACGATGTGACCAGTTTGGGATCGGCCATCATGGCGTTCATGGCGGCGGGCGCCTTCGAGAGCCTCGAACAGGCCCAGCAGGCGCTTTGCCCGCGCTATCGAACGGTCCAGCCTGAGGCGCGCGAAGCCCAGACCAGCGAGCGGCTCTATGCGCTCTATCGTAAACTTTACTTCGGCTTTGGCATGTCTGGCTCGGAAGCAGTCGCCGTTGGCGGCGTGCTGCCTGCTCTGCGAACCATTGCGGCACAGGTCCGGCAGGAGCGGCCATGAAGACCCCTAGACGCGAGTTTCTTCGCCTGGCCGCCGCTGGTGTTACTGCGGCCACCGCGCTGCGGCCGGCCGGGAGCGATTCGCTGATCGAAATCCTGGTCGACGAACCAATCGCCACCATCGCGCCCGAAATCTACAGCCACTTCGCCGAGAACCTTGGGGGCGTGGTCTACGACGGCATCTGGGTCGGGGAGGACTCGGCCATTCCTAATATCGGCGGTCTGCGTAAGCAGCTTGTCGAATCGTTGCGGCGCATCAACCCGCCTGCCATTCGCTGGCCGGGCGGCTGTTTTGCCGACAGCTACGATTGGCACGACGGCATCGGGCCGAGAGCGCATCGGCCCAAACGCACAAATTTTTGGGCGAACGCGGCGGAGTGGCCCAAGAACGCCAATCGCCAGGGTCCGCAGAGCTACGATCCGAATCAATTCGGCTCGGTGGAGTTCGCCCGCTTCTGCAAGCAAACCGGCGCTCAGCCGTATTTCGCGGCGAACCTGCGCAGCTTGCGCGCCGAGGACTTCTATCGCTGGATCGAATACTGCAACTCACCCGCGGGAGCCACGGCGCTATCGGAACAGCGAGCCTCCGACGGGGAGCGCGATCCATTAAGCGTGCGCTATTGGGGCGTGGGGAACGAAGCCTGGGGATGCGGCGGGAACTTCACCCCTGAGGATTATGCCACCGAGTTCCTGCGTTTCACCGCATGGACACCGGAATACGGCACGCCTCTGAATTTTGTAGGCTCCGGCCCCAACGACAACGATCTGGACTGGACGCGGCGATTCTTCACCAAGGTGGGACACGCGGGCGCGCTCAACCGCATGTGGGGCTGGTCGATGCATCACTATGCCTGGAACGCCAGCGGAGGACGAACTACGGATTGGTCCGCGGGCAAAGCGGACGCGTTGCAGTTCGACGCCAGCCAGTATTACGAACTGCTCCACCAAGCCGGCCTGATGGATGCCTTCATCACCAGCCAGTGGAACGTCATGGGCGAAGCGGATCCGCGGCACCATGTGAAACTGGTCGTGGACGAGTGGGGCGCCTGGTATGCGCCCGGCACCGAGCCTTTCGCCGAAGCTCTGCTCGGCCAGCAGAGCACTATGCTCGACGCCGTGCTGGCCGGTCTTACGCTCGACACTTTCAATCGGCACTCCGACAAGGTTGGAATGGCCTGTGTCGCCCAACTGGTGAACTGTTTGCAGTCGCTGTTCCTCGCGCACGAAGACAAATTTTGTGTCACGCCCACGTATCATGTCTTCGATATGTACACTGCGCACAAAGGCGCCCAGGCGCTGCGCACCATGCTTTCGGCTCCCTCCATTTCATATCCGCGGAACCAGGGCGCCGGCACGCTCGCGGGGCTCTACTGCTCGGCTTCGCTGACGGCCAGGCGCGTGACCCTCACGGTGACCAATCCGAGCCTCGATCAGACACGCGAAGCGGAGATCGGCGTGCGCGGCGCGGCGGTGGCAGGGGCCCAGGTGATCACCCTGGCCGCGGCCGATGCGCATGCCCACAACACCTTCGATAATCCGCGCGCGGTCGAGCCTCGCCGGGGCCAGATACAGGCCAGCGGTGCAACGCTCACGCACCGCTTTGCGCCAGCTTCCGTCACCAGAATGGAGATCTCCCTTACCTGACGCCTGGGGCCAAAAAGGTAACATCCAAAGCATTTCTCACGTCATCTCATAAAACACCAGGCTTCCTCGACTGTGAGCGCAAGCCGTCCGTTCCCATATGTGGATCGTCAGACTGGCGCTGCGGCGCCCCTACACATTTGTTGTCATGGCCGTGCTCATCGGCATCCTCGGTGGAGCGGCCATCCTGACCATGCCCATCGATATTTTTCCCTATATCGATATACCGGTCATCAGCATCGTGTGGTCCTACCAGGGGCTATCGCCGGAAGAGATGGAAAAGCGCATGGTGACCATTTTCGAACGCGCCATGACCACTACGGTGAACGACATCGAGCACATCGAGTCGCAATCCTACAGCGGCGTCGCGGTCATCCGCGTATATTTCCAGCCGAACGTCAAGATCGATATGGCGCTGGCGCAGGTCTCGGCCATCTCGGAGACGGTCCTCCGCATCCTTCCACCAGGAACGTTCCCACCTAACATTCTCAAGTACGACGCTTCGAGCGTCCCCATATTGCAAGTGGGCCTCGAAAGCAAAACGCTCAGTGAACAGGCTATTTTCGATTACGGCCTTAACTTCATCCGCACCCAGTTGGCGACCGTGCAAGGCGCCGCCGTTCCGCTTCCGTATGGCGGCAAGTTCCGCCAGATCATGGTCGATTTGGATCCGGACCAGCTTTACGCCAAAGGCATCTCCGCCACCGACGTATCCAACGCGGTCAGCGCGCAAAGCCTGATTCTCCCCGCAGGTGACGCCAAGATCGGTGATATCGATTATCAGATCAAAGTCAACAGCAGTCCCAGGGCGCTGGAGGATTTGAATAACCTGCCTATCCGGGTGGTAAACGGCGCCACGGTGTACATCAAGGATGTGGCGCAGGTCCGCGACGGCTACGCGGTCCAAACCAGCATTGTGCGCACCAACGGAACACGCGGAACGCTCATGACCGTACTGCGGAACGGCAGAGCTTCTACGCTGGCGATCGTGAACGCGGTGAAGGCCACGCTTCCCAAGATCATGGCCGGGTTGCCTCCGGAGTTGCATTACAAGGAATTCTTCGATCAGTCGCTGTTCGTGCGCGCATCGATTAACGGCGTCGTTCGCGAAGCCGTTACCGCCGCTCTGCTGACGGCCATGATGATCCTGCTATTCCTGGGCAGTTGGCGCAGCACTGTGATCGTCTGCGTTTCAATTCCGCTTTCCATTCTGACTTCGCTGGCCATCTTGAGCCTGCTCGGCAAAACTATCAACGTCATGACCCTGGGAGGCCTGGCGCTGGCCGTCGGCATTCTGGTGGACGACGCCACCGTCGAAATCGAGAACACGCATCGCAACATGGCCATGAAGAAGCCCCTGGTGCGGGCGGTCCTGGATGGAGCGCAACAGATCGCCGCGCCGGCCTTTGTGTCCACGCTCTCCATTTGCATCGTGTTTGTGCCCGTTTTGTTGCTGACGGGCGCCGCCAAGTTTTTGTTTACGCCGCTCGCCATGGCTGTGGCGTTTGCCATGTTGGCTTCCTATCTGTTGTCCCGAACGCTGATTCCGAATATGGTGCACTACATGCTGAAGCCGGAGGTCAAACTTTATGCCCTCGGCGCGCATGGCGAATCGGCCGGCGGCGAAGGGTTCGTCTGGCGCGCGCATTACCTCTTCAATCGCAGGTTTGAGATGATGCGCTCCTCCTATGCCGGCTTGCTGCACGCGGCGCTCGACCACCGCGGGCCGGTGCTGGCAGGCTTTGGCATCTTCGTAGCCGCGTCGCTGTTTCTATCCGTTTTTGTGGGACGGGATTTTTTTCCGTATGTCGACTCGGGGCAGATGCGCTTGCACGCTATGGCGCCTACCGGAACGCGCATCGAAGAAACCGAAGTGCTCTTTGCGAAGATTGACGATGAAATCCGGCGCGTGATTCCCGCGCGCGAAATAGACTCAATCCTCGACAACATTGGCGTTCCCTTCGGCGGGTTCAACCTGGCCTTCGGCGATATCAGCACTCTGGGTACGGGAGATGGCGACATCCTGGTCTCTCTCAAAGAGGGCGAGCACGGTTCCACCGCGGAGTATACCGACCGGCTTCGCAAACAACTCCACCGCAGATTCCCCAACATCGAAATTTTCTTTGAGCCGGCCAATATCACCAACCAGATTCTGAACTTCGGCCTGCCGGCGCCCATCGATCTCCAGATCGTGGGCCGCGATCCTCGCAATTTTTCGATTGCCCAAAAACTGGCTGAGCGCATCTCGCACATCCCGGGAGCGGCCGATGTGCATGTTCACCAGATCGTGGATTATCCGGAGCTGCGCATCAATGTGGATCGCAGTAAAGCCGGCCAGTTCGGCCTCCAGCAGCGCGACGTCACCAACAGCCTGCTGATCTCACTCAGTTCGAGTGGGCAGGTGTCGCCCAACGAATGGCTCAACTGGACCAATGGCGTGAACTATTCGCTGGCTGTGCAAACGCCCCAATACCGCCTGGATACGCTTGCCAAGCTGATGCGGACGCCCATCTCCGCGCCGCTGGCCGGCGTACTCAGCAACACGGCCACGTCGTCCGGATCTGCGAACGCTTCCGATTCCACGGTCGGAAACGCGCCCAGCCAGAACTCGCTGGCATATGGCAATCCGGGCGCCGCGCCCAGTGGCCCGCAGCTTCTATCAAATCTCGCGAGTGTCTCGCGCGGCGTTGCCCCCGAGATTATCAATCACTATAACGTCCAGCCCGTTTTCGATGTGTACGCCAATACCGACCGCCAGGATTTGGGCAGCGTCGGAGCGGGCGTTGAAAAGATCATGCGCGAGTTTTCGGGTAAGCTCCCGAGGGGCACTAGCTTCGAGCTGCGGGGCCAGGTAAGAACGATGCAGACATCTTTCGTGCGGCTCGGGCTGGGCATGATCTTCGCGATATCGCTGGTATACCTGTTAATGGCCATTAACTTCCAATCCTGGCTGGATCCGTTTATCATTCTGATGGCCCTGCCCGGCGCACTGGCCGGCATCGTCTGGATGCTGTTCATCACCCAGACCACCTTCAGCGTACCCTCGCTCATGGGTTCCATCATGTGCATTGGCGTGGCCACCGCCAATAGTATTCTGATGGTGGTCTTCGCCAACGATCAGCGCGTGGAGGGCATGGATGCCCGCTCGGCGGCGCTCTCCGCGGGCCATACCCGCATTCGTCCCGTGCTGATGACGGCCCTCGCCATGATTATCGGCATGCTGCCCATGGCTCTCGGCCTGGGCGAGGGTGGTGAGCAGAACGCGCCCCTGGGACGCGCCGTGATCGGCGGATTGCTGCTGGCCACCGTTACTACTTTATTTATCGTCCCTATCGTGTATAGCTTGCTCAAGAAGAATCCGCCGGTCGATTTCGACCGCAAGATCGCCGAGGAGGAGCAGGAAAACATTACCGACGAAATGCTCTTGGGTTGACGCCGGCCTTGAAGAATAGCGATGCAGAATGGCTAAAATAGAATACAATTCTCCCGAATCGCAAGGAATCGAAGTGGCCGACGACACAGAAGCGCGCTTGCGGGCCGAAATCGAAACGCTCAAGCGCAAGCTCGAGGCCCAGCAGCATCAGCAGAGTCCGCCCGAGGATCATGCCGCCGCCGCTCCCTCGCGGCGCACGCTCTGGCTCATGGCGCTGGTCCTCCTCATTTTGATTGTCGCGGGCTTCGTGACCGGCTACATTCCTCATCGCCGCCGCGTGAACATACTGGCCGCGGAAGCTACTGCCGAAGAGCATGCGTTGCCGATGGTTACGGTCGTCGCTGTGGAACGCTCACCCGCCAGCAGTATGCTGGTGCTACCCGGTAGCATTCAAGCGATGACCGAGGCCCCCGTGCTGGCGCGCGCCAGTGGTTACATCAAGCGCAGATATGTGGACATCGGCGACCGGGTGAAAGCGGGCCAACTGATGGCGGAGATCGAAGCGCCGGAGCTCGATCAACAGGTGCAGCAGGCGCAGGCCGCGGTCGAGCAGGCCGGTGCCGCGCTCGAGCAGGCCAGTGCCAACCTGCAACAGGGCAAGGCCAACGAGCAGCTATCCAAAGTCACTGCCCAGCGGTGGGAAAAACTGGTGGCCAAAGGCGCCGTCTCGCGCCAGGACAACGATACTTACCAGGCACAATATGCGGCTCAGCAGGCCAATGTACAGGCTCTGGAAAAAGCGGTAGCGGCAGCGCGCAGCAACATTTTGGCGGCGAAAGCCAATGTCTCACGGCTTACCGACTTGCAAGGCTACAAGAGCGTATACGCGCCGTTTGCGGGCGTCGTCACGCTGCGCAATGTGGATGTCGGTGCGCTCGTCAGCGAGGCCAGCACACTGCTGTTCCGGGTGGCGCAAACGAATCGTCTGCGCACTTACGCCAATGTTCCGCAATCGGACGCGGGATCGGTGCACGTCGGACAGACCGCGCGTCTGGTGGTCGCCGATCTGGGCGGCCGCGAATTCACGGGGAGAGTCACGCGAACGGCCAACGCGCTCGATCCCACCACGCGCACTCTGCTTACCGAAGTGCAGGTGTCTAATGAAGACGGCGCACTGATGCCCGGCATGTACACGCTGGTCGACCTGACCACTCCACGCCCGAATCCGCCGCTTCTGATTCCAGGCGACACCCTGGTGGTGCGCGGCGATGGAAGTCAGGCGGCCGTGGTAAGCTCCGATCACACGGTCCACTTTCACCATGTCGAGTTAGGCCGCGATTTTGGCGATAAGATTGAAGTTCTCTCCGGACTCGAGGCCGGACAGCAGGTGGTGGTGAATCCCGGCGATACCGTGCAGGAAGGCGCGAAAGTAAATCCCGTGCCGATACGGGAGAAAAAGCGCCCAGCCTGAAAAACCGATGTATAAATCGCTCCTGATCTTTCTACTGTGCGCCGCACAACTGACCAGCCAGACGCCCGGCATACCCGCCGGTATCCGCGCGCATCTTCCACGCTACTATCCGCCGGCCGATTTCCATAACTCCCCGCGCGTGCACGATTTGATTCGCGCCGGCAATCTCTATCTTTCCCAGGCCGACGCGCTGGCCTTGGCCATCGAGAACAATCTGGACGTGGAGCTGGATCGCTTCAGCTTCCAGGTCGCCGATACCGATGTGATCCGCGCCAAAGGCGGCGGCCTGCTGCGAGGTGTCCCCTTTGTGGTCACGGAGACCCCCACCGGCGTAGGCGGCCCGCTCAGCCCCGTGGTGACTAATCCAGCTTCTTCCACGAGCGTTACGACGGGAGCGACCGTATCTACAAATGCGATCGAATTGGGCGCCCTCGGCGAGCCGCAAACCAATCTGTCGATTCAGGGAACGATTCCGCAATCTATCGGAACTGCTGTTCCCGCCTTCGATCCATCCCTGGTCGGCCAGTTGAGCTGGTTGCATCAGACCACCGCGGAGATCGACATACAGTCCTACGGCGTTCCCGCGCTGGTCGGCAGCGGCTTCATCGCTAACGCCGGCCTGGTGCAGGCTTTCAGCAGCGGTACACAAGTGAACCTGGCGTTCGACAACAGTCATCAGTCGCTGAACGCCTTGGACACTAACTACAATCCGTTTACCGGATCCAGCCTGGGCCTGACGGTTACACAGCCTCTGTTGCGCGGTTTCGGACCGGCGCTCAATCGCCGCTTCATTCGCATCGCCAACAACGACCGCAAGATCACGACCCTGCTGTTTCAACAGCAGCTTATCGCCACGGTCTACGGCGTGATTCGCCTCTACACGGACTTCGTGGCGCTTTACGAAGACGTCAAGGTCAAGCAGGAGAATTTGAATGCGGCCGAGAAGTTATACTCCGATACCAAAGCGCAGGTGGATGAAGGTACTCTGGCGCCGGTCGAAATGACCCGTGCTAATGCGCAGGTATTCTCCACCCGCCAGGACCTGATTAACGCAGGCGGCGTACTCGAGGAACAGCAGGCCATTCTCAAGAACCTGCTTACCCGGACCGGCAATGCGGACCCGGAAGTACAGGCGGCTACCATCATCCCTACGGACCTGCTCGACATCCCCGAAAAGGAGGAGGTGCGCCCTATCCAGGATCTGTTTGCCGAAGCCCTGGCTAACCGGCCGGATCTGGCTCAGGCCGACTTACAGATCGATAATTCCGAAATTGGCCTCAGGGGCTCCCGGAACGCATTATTGCCTGAGGTGGATGTTGTGGGAATTGTACAGAACAACGGCCTGGCCGGTCCATTGAACCCGCTGGCCCCGGCAACGGACACTCCCTTCGCAGGGGGCTACGGTGCCGTGCTCGATCAACTGTTTACTCGTAAGTATCCGACTTATGGAATCGGAGTGCAGATGACGCTACCGATCCGTAACCGGATCGCCGAAGCCGATTTGGCGCGGGACGAGTTACAACTTCGGCAGTCGCAGGTGCGCCTCCGCCAGTTACAAAATGAGGCGCGTCTGGAAGTCGAGGATGCCGTCATTGCCATGCGCCGGGCGCGATCTTCTTACGAGGCAGCCGTACAGGCCAGGCGCTTTCAACAGGAATCGCTCGAAGCCGAGCAGATGAAATATGAAGTAGGAGCTTCCACCGCCTTCTTCGTGATTCAGTACGAAAGCCTGTTAGCCCAGGCAAAATCCACCGAGGTGGCCGCTAAAAGCGCGTACGTAAAGGCCCGCGCCGCCCTGGAACGGGCTACAGGATCAATCCTGACTACTCATCAGATCTCTATGGAGGCCGGCATTAAAGGTCACATGTAGCGTGCGAGGCCTGCGTCTGACGCGCGTTACTGAGCTTTCCGGAAGGCGGCCCATCTCTTTTTGGTGGCGGCGATGATACGCGCGCGGCCGGCGGCGCTCAGCACGCGCTTCGCTTTTGCAGGTGCGCCGTGCTCGGCTTTGTAAGCGGCCCATCTCTTCTTCTGGGCCAGCGCGATACGTTTGCGCGAGGACGCACTCATAGTTCGTTTCTTCCGCGTAGCCCCGTCCGCGGTGTTGGTCGAGAGTCTTTGCCGCGTGGCGGGCGGCGCCCCAATCTGGCTTCGCAGCGCAGCTATCTTCTCCTCAACCTGATCGCGCATGGCTTGAAAACCTATCAACGCCGCCTCGAGTACTTCTGTGTCTCGCATAACTGGTATTTGCCTCAAACCGATTATAGCTCCGCCAACCTGTTCCCGCATCCCGTAGTAATGACTCGTTTCAAATACGAGCGCCCACTATTAGGAAGGAACTGAGCGATACAATACCAAAATGGATCGCAGAAACTTTCTCAGCATCGCGGGCCTTGGCTTGGTGGATAGCCTCGCGGCCGCCACATCTATACCAATCATCGACACACATATACACCTGTTCGACCCAGGGCGCCCCCAGGGGGTACCCTGGCCGGATAAGAAGGATCAGGTACTCTACCGGCCCGCGCTGCCTGACAGATACCGCAAGGTTACACAGGGCCTGGGCATCGTAGGCGCTATCGAGGTAGAAGCCAGCCCCTGGCTCGAGGACAACCAGTGGGTGTTAGATATTGCGGCTAAAGACTCGATCGTGGTCGGAACCATTGGAGACCTGGAGCCGGGTAAGCCTAAGTTCCGCGAGCACCTCGAACGCTTTCATCGGAATCCGCTCTTCAGAGGCATAAGGTACGGCAACTTATGGGGCAGAGACCTGGGTGCGGAACTGGGCAGGGCGGAATTTGTCGCCGATCTTAATGCTTTGGCCAGTGCCGGTCTGGTTCTAGATACTGCCAATCCCACTCCGGCACTGATCCTGGATATACTGCGGGTTACCGATCGGATTCCCAACCTGCGCCTGGTAATCGATCATCTCCCGCAGATGGATCTTCCCACGGATGAAAGCGCTCGCAGAGCTTGCGAAGCTAATATCCGCGAACTTGGAAAGCGTCCCCAGGTCTATGTAAAAGTGTCTGAGGTTCTGCGGCACGCCGGCGGAACAGTGCCTGACAACCTGGATTTCTACCGGGACAGGCTCGACAAGCTTTGGGGTATCTTCGGAGAGGACCGGCTGCTCTACGGCAGCGACTGGCCCAACAGCGATTTGTGGGGACCTTATCCAGTGGTTCTGAAGATTGTCCGCGAGTACTTCACCGCCAAGGGGACGGCAGTTGCGGAAAAGTACTTCTGGAAGAATTCCGTTGCCGCGTATCATTGGATAAAGCGAAATGCAAACCAGCCCTCCGTTTCCTGACAGGCTGCGGGCCTGTCTCTTTCTCGCACTTGGGCTGCTTGCATGGAGCGGCTGCGATCGTGGCCATACACCCGATCTCGCGCCAGAGATCGCGCGTATTCGAGCCATCGATAATCACGCCCACCCCGTGCGGGTCGTGGGAAGCGGTGAGCACGATCGTGAGTTCGATGCGCTGCCGGTCGATAACATGGAACCATCCTCCGATCCTGTCTACCTGAGACCAGGGGCGCCCGGCGTCGCCGATGCATGGGGGGCGTTGTTTGGTCACATTTCCCACGATTCTCAACCCGCGCACGCGCGCGAGGTGCAGCAAAGCAAACAGCGCACTATGGCAGAGCACGGCGATGGTTATCCCGTCTGGGTGCTCGATAAGATGGGCGTCGACGTGATGCTGGCGAATCGCGTGCAGATGGGCCGCGGAATACAACCACCGCGCTTTCGCTGGGTGCCTTACGCCGACGCGCTGCTGTTCCCTCTGGATAACACGCAGCTGGCGGCCAGCAACTCCGACCGCAAAGCCTTCTTCGCTCTGGAAGAGACTCTGCGCCGGCGCTATTTGAAAGATTCCGGACTGGACCGTCCGCCGGCGAATTTCAGCGACTATCTTACGCGCGTAGTTACCCCCACCCTCGAACGTCAGAAGCAGGGCGGCGCGGTCGCCGAAAAGTTCGAGGCGGCCTATTTGCGGTCGCTGGAATTCGACAGCGTGGATCGCTCCGCGGCGGAAGGCGTGTATGCGCGGTTTCTGGGGAAGCCCGCGCCTCCGGACGGCCAATACAAGCTTTTGCAGGATTATTTGTTCCGGTATATCGCCACCGAATGCGGACGTCTGGGGATGGCCGTGCATCTGCACACCATGGCCGGCGCCGGAAGCTATTTTGATGTCGAAGGAGCCAATCCGCTGCGGCTGCAATCCGTCCTCAACGATCCCTCACTGCGCAAGACGAACTTTGTGATGATACATGGCGGCTGGCCTTTTACCCGCGAGATCACGCCGCTATTGGAAAAGCCCAACGCGTATCTCGATTACTCTTCGCAATCGCTGCTGCTGCCCCCGGCCACGCTGGCCCAGACTCTGCGCGAGTGGTTGGAGTGGGTGCCGGAGAAAGTGATGTTCGGAACCGATGCCTATCCTTATTCGGATGAGATGGGGTGGGAGGAATCCGGGTGGATCGCAACGCACCGGGGCCGCCAGGCTTTGACCATTGCGCTTACAGACATGATGCGGGACGGCGAGATCTCGCACGATCGGGCGCTCGAGTTGGCTCATATGGTTCTGCGCGAGAATGCGCGGAAGCTATACGGATTATAGGTTCAACATGACTGGCCGCCGGGACTTCTTGCGCAACACTGCCGTGGCCTGCTCCGCATTGGCGCTGGCCGGCGATCACGCGTTCGCCGCACGGCCCGACTCACTACCCTGGTTCGACCGGCCCATGCGCTGGGCCCAGTTGACGCTGGTCGAAGACGATCCCGGTAAGTACGACCTGAACTTCTGGCTCGACTATTTTCGGCGCACCCACTCGGACGCGGCCTGCCTCAGCGCCGGCGGATGCGTGGCTTATTATCCGACTCAGATTCCGCTGCACTACCGCAGTGCATGGCTCGGCAATACCGACGCATTCGGCGATCTGGTGGCCGGCTGCCGCAAGATGAACATGGTGGTCATTGCACGCACCGATCCACATGCCGTTCATCAGGTCGTCTACGATACGCACCCGGACTGGATCGCGGTAGACGCCGCAGGAAATAAGCGCCGGCACTGGGCCATGCCTGAATTATGGGTGACCTGCGCGCTCGGTCCGTACAATTTCGAATTCATGACCGATGTCACGCGGGAAATTGTGTCGCTCTACCAGGTCGACGGCGTTTTCAGCAATCGCTGGGCGGGCTCCGGCATGTGCTACTGCGAGCACTGCCGGCAGAACTTCAAGTCGGCGACGGGGCTCGACCTGCCGCGCACCAATGAGCCGCAAGACCCCGCCCGCCGCGCCTACCTCACCTGGCGGCAGGAGCGCCTGTTCGAGCTCTGGCGCCTGTGGGACGCCGCCATTCGCAAGATCAATCCCGGCGCCTGCTTCATTCCCAACACCGGCGGCGGAGCGTTGAGCGATCTCGACATGCGGACCATAGGCGAGCTCGCGCCGATTCTCTTCGCGGACCGCCAGGCCAGGCGCGGTCTCACGCCTCCCTGGGCGAACGGTAAGAATGGAAAAGAATATCGCTCGACCATGGGCCGCAAGCCCATTGGCGGCGTGTTCAGCATCGGCGTCGAAGAGCCTTATCGTTGGAAGGATTCCGTCCAGAGCGGTCCGGAGATCCGCCTGTGGGTGCTCGACGGAATCGCCAACGGCCTGCGTCCGTGGTTCACCAAGTTCGCCGGCACACTGCATGACCGGCGCTGGCTCCCGGTTGTCGAAGACCTCTACGGCTGGCACTACCGCAACCAACGCTATCTCCGCAACGAGGAGTCACTGGCGCGGATTGCTATGGTTTACTCACAGCAAACCGCGCAGTTTTATGGCGGCGAGCGAGCGCACGAGAAGGTCGAGGACCATACCCTGGGCTATTATGAAGCACTGATCGAGGCGCGTATCCCGTTCGAGATGGTGCACGACGGTCTGCTCGATGCGGCACACGTCGACCGGTTCAAAGTCCTGATCTTTCCGAATATCGCGGCTCTTTCGGTGCGGCAGTGCGATCAGATTCGCAGTTATGTCGAGCGCGGCGGCAGCCTTGTAGCTACCTATGAAACGTCGCTATACGACGAGTGGGGCGTACGGCGCGCCGATTTCGGGCTCGCCGATCTTTTCGGGGCGTCCTTCGCCGGAAGCATCGATGCGCGAATGCAGAACTCCTATCTTCGGCTCGAAGCGGATCCTGCCACGGGCAAGCGCCATCCCATTCTCGCCGGATTAGAAGACGCCGAACGCATTATCAACGGCGTCTCGCGCGTCCACACGCAGAACCGCGGCAGCTACCACAACCCGCCCCTCACCTTGATTCCATCGTATCCCGACCTTCCCATGGAGGAAGTCTTTTCGCGCGTTCCCAAGACGAATATTCCGGAAGTTTATGTGCGCGAATTCGGCCAAGGGCGGGTAGTCTACTTCCCGTGGGACATTGATCGAACTTTCTGGGAAGTCCTCTCGCCCGATCACTGGATGCTGCTGCGCAACGCAGTGGCCTGGGCCGCCAACGAGCCGCCGCCGGTAGTCGCAACCGGTCCCGGCACTCTGGATGTTACTGTCTGGCGGCAAAAGGATTCCCTAACGGTCCACCTCGTGAACTTGACCAATCCGATGATGATGAAAGGCCCTCTCCGGGAGTTTCTTCCGATGCCGCCGCAACAGGTCAGCATCGCGCGGAGTTCTCTACCGCGCGGCCGTGACATAAAACAGATCCACTTACTGGTGAGTGGCCAAACACCGCGGATCACGGAAACCAACGGATCGATTAACCTGACGATTCAGTCTATTCTCGATCACGAAGTAATTGCCATCGACTTGTGAATCGGTCCGGTCCGCATGATCAGCGCTCATTCACCGTTCCCACAACCTTCGAATCCACCTGAAACTTTCGATAATCATTCCAGGTAATATCCTCTTCCGTTGCGACCCTGAGTAACAACCCGAGCCGGCCTGTCCCTTTCAGGAACATGTGTTTGGGCAGCCACAGCTCGTTGTTGATTCGCGTCTGCTCAAACGTCATTTTCGCGCCTGGATTCAGCCGCGCCAGAAACAGCCCGAAGGAGATGGTGCCGGTGGTCTCCGCCTCCACCCGAACCCACTGGTAATTGCTCTTGTCCACCCACAGCTTTCCCCGCACTTTATCGAGCGCCTTGGCATCCCGATCCTTTGCGCGATATCCACTCTTGGGTGTACCCACAATTACCCAGACATCGTGACCATCCACCTGCGCGTCCCCCACCAGCTTGAGATCGTAGGCATCCGGTATCTCTCGTAGAAAGGCGCGCTCCTTTAGCCGCTGCTTCTCATATTCCGCCAGGCGGCGCTGCTTCTGCCCGGCCGTCTCCTGTTGCAGCCTGGCGACGTTTTTGTCCAGTTTTTCCTGCTCCTTACGCAACTCTTCAGGCGGCAGCGGGTGTCCGTTGCGCTCCAACATGCGCCGGTAGGGCTCCCCGTTCAGGATGATGGTCTCCCATGCCTTGCGCTCTTCCGATTTCACTTTGCCGTTTGAGGCGAAGTGGCGCTCGGTCGATCGGGCCACCCAGGTGTAGTCCTTCATGCGTAGCCAGTTGACCTGATCTAACTCGACGGACTTGCGGACGATCTCTTGCGCGTTTTGAGCAAAGAGTCCGGTTGAGAAAGCGGCGGCCGCGAGTAAGGCAGTCAGCCGCACGCTAGTGGGTCAGGTCGTAGATGAAATAATTCACTGCGATCCGGTAAGCCAGGGACGCCCATTTCTCCGAGTAGCGCGCATCATCGGACCACTCCCACGCATCGCCCAGGTCCATGTTGTGGCAGATCGCCACCATCACACGGCCCTTGTCGTCATAGATCCCGCGCCAGCGAGGCTGGTAGCCGTCTTTCTCATAGGTCCGCCCCGAGTCGAAGTATTGCGCGCCGGGCACCTGAAATCTTTCGTCCAGATCGTAGACCGTGTGAAAGATAGGATCGCTATTGCTCAGCTCCACGATGGGCCGGTCGGGAAACACCTTCTGCATGCTGCTGGTGAAAACATTCCACTCCTGTGTGCCGTGGAAATCGTCGACCATCAGGAAGCCGCCGCGCAGCAGGAACTCGCGAAGCTGCTGTGCCTGATCATCAGGCAGAAGCCAGTGCCCCACCTCGACCGCGTACAGTGTCGGCCAGTTATTGACTTCCCCAGAGCCGTCCAGGTCCACGATCTGCTCGACGGAGCGGGTTTCGATGCGAGTCAGACGCCGGATACCGGCCAGCAGGTGGCGGTCAGAGCGCGGATAATCCATGGTCCAGTAGCCCGGAAATGCACGCCCGTCCCGCATGATGAGCTCGCGATTCGGATATCCATATACGTCGGGGTAGCGCAGCCGAGCGCGTGTCCACTCGGTAGCCTGATTCCAGTCCGGCGGAATGGGAAAGTTCTCGTACTCGATCGCGGGGTACTCTTTGAAGGGTTTCTGAGCCAATAAGCCCCAGGCGGCCAGCCCCAGAAAACCCACGCCGAAGGCGCTGCGGAGACGCATAAACAACCGTCTGAGATTGAGAATAGCACACCCGCGGGAAATCACGTTTTATTACCTGTGCAGGCCGCTAAAAGATGTTTTAATGAGAAACATGTACAACCGCAGACGTTTCGTGGGCGTCGCCGCAGCCGCCGCTTTCGCTCAGTCCGCGCAGCCGCAAGCCGACGCAAAGCCGCCCCTGCGCCTGGGACTGATCGTGTCCGCCGGAAACGACCCCGAAGCTGCTATTCGCAAAGTGCACGATCTTGGTTTTCCCACCTGCCAGGTAGGTGTCAACTCTTTCGCGCCTGAGCTGGCGGCGCGGCTCCGCGGCGCTCTCGACCGCTTCCAGATCGAGGCCACTTCGCTGGTGTCCGGCGGCCCTGGACCGGAGATCTACGATTTTTATCAAGGCCCGCTTACCATTGGCCTGGTGCCACGCGCATCGCGCGACGCGCGCATCGCGCAAATCAAGAAGACTTCGGATTTCGCCAAGCGATGCGGCGTTCCGGCCGTTCAGACGCACTGCGGATTTATTCCCGAGAATCCCAACGATCCCGTTTATCAAGAAGCGGTCGAGGCCATTCGTACTGTCGCGGCGTACTGCAAGCAGAACGGCCAGAATTTTCGTTGTGAGACAGGTCAGGAAACGCCCATCACCTTGTTTCGCGCGATTCATGACGTCGGCCTCGATAATGTCGGCGTGAACTTCGACGCCGCCAATCTCATCCTCTATGGGAAAGCAAATCCGGTAGACGCGCTCGATATTCTTGGGCCGCTCGTGCAGGGAATCCACGCCAAGGATGGGCTCTATCCCACCGATGTGAAACAATTGGGCCGCGAGGTGCCTATCGGACAAGGCAAGGTGAATTTTCCGGTCTTCATCAAGCGGCTGAAAGAAGTGGGATATCGCGGCCCGCTCACCATCGAGCGCGAGATCTCGGGCCCGCGGCAGACCGAAGACGTGCGAGCGGCGAAAGCTTATCTGGAAAAGTTAGTTGGTTAGGAGAGCAATCATGGACGAGAAACAGAATCTGGACAGGCGTGCATTTCTGGGAACCGCGGGCGCCGCGGGATTGATGATTTTGAAACCGCAAGTGGTGCGTGGCTCACAAGCAAACTCCGTCGTGCGCATCGGTTTACTCGGCTGTGGCGGACGCGGCACCGCCGACGCCACCAGCATTGCGCTCAATGGACCAGCGCGTGTCAATGCCCTGGCGGACCTGTTCGAGGACCGCTTGATGACGGCTAAGGACCATTTCGATACCGTCGCCAACAAACAAGGCCACGCCGGTGTTGCCAAGTCTCAAATGTTCAAGGGGCCGCGCGCGGCCGAGCAGATTCTGGCATCCAACGAAATAGACGCCGTGGTCATCGCTACTCCGCCCTATTTTCACCCGCAGCATCTGGCGGCGGCGGTGCAAGCCGGCAAGCATGTTTATTGCGAGAAGCCTGTAGCCGTAGACCCCGGGGGAATTAAGGACGTGCTCGAAACCGCCAAGAAGGCCGACGGCCGCGTCAGCGTCGATGTAGGGTTTCAAATTCGCAAGGCGCCGCCCTTTGTGGAACTCGTGCGGCGTATCCAAGCCGGCGCGCTCGGCGACATCGCGTGCGCCGAAGCGCACTACTACTGCCCGTTCCTGGCAATGCCGGAATATCCGAATGCATCTCCGACGGAGCTGCGTCTGCGCCACTGGCTGCATGACCGCGTCCTGTCGGGCGACATTATCGTCGAGCAGAATATCCATGTTATCGACATCTGCAACTGGGTGCTCAACCGGCACCCCTACAAGGCCATCGGTACCGGTGGACGGAAAGGCCGCACCGAAAAGGGCGATGCCTACTCGCATTTCGATGTCATCTTTTTCTACCCCAACGATGTGCAGCTTAGTTTCAGTTCCACTCAATTCGGCAAGGGCGGCTTCGATGTGAATGAGCGCTTCTTCGGACCGCGCGGTAACTCACAATCGCCTTATTCAGGACCCATGCAAATCTCCGGAGAGGAGCCGTGGACCTGGGAGGGTAGCGACAAGCCCGAGCAAAAGAAGGGCGAGTTTTCCGTCACCGGCACTTTTACGGATAATCTCGCGCAGGCCGACTCATCGAAGCACGCCGATTTCATCCAAAGCATTACCAGCCACAATTTTCACAACCAGATCGGCATGGGAGCCGAATCGGCTCTCACCTGTATATTGGGACGCACGGCCGCCTATACCGGCAAGGAAACCACCTGGGCCGAAGTGATGGAGTCCAAGGAGCGCTGGGACGCAGGGATCGATATCGACAAGCTGGGCTGAGCTACGCCGCGCGAAAAGGAATGCAACCCATGAGAACCACGATCGGATTGTTAGCGATTGTCGGGGGCGTCTTCGCGCAGGCGCCGCCTGCCGCGCCGGCTGCTCGCGAGCCCGGTCTGTATGCCACGTTTAACACCACGCAGGGCGTCATCGTAGTCAAGCTCTTCGAAAAGGAAACGCCGATCACAGTGAGGAACTTCGTCGGACTCGCCCGCGGCACTAAACCATGGAAAGATCCGAAGACCGGCCTGATGGTGGCGAGGCGACCGCTTTATAACGGCACGATTTTCCATCGCGTCATTCCCAATTTCATGATTCAGGGCGGAGATCCGCTGGGGACCGGCATGGGCGACCCTGGCTTTACGATCGCAGACGAGTTCTTGCCGGACCTCAAGTTCGACGTGCCGGGACGCCTGGCCATGGCCAACGTCGGGCGTCCGCACACGGGCGGTTCCCAGTTTTTCATTACGGAAGTGCCCACGCCTCACCTCAACGGGATGCACACCATTTTCGGGCAGGTGGTCGAAGGGCAGGATATCGTCACGAAGATCGCGCACGTGCCGGTGAATGGAGAAACGCCCATAACCCCGGTTCGCATCACCAGCCTGGTGATCAAACGGGAAGGCCCGCCGCCGGCGCCCGCCGCACCGAAAAAAAAGTAGCGCGCCCTACGCTTGCGCCACAGGGGTGGGCTTGGTTTGCGGCTGCGCTGCCGGAGTGGTCTTGGCCGTCTGCGCAGCCGGGGCTGGCGCCCGCGCGGGTTCCATTGCGCGCCTGACCATAAAGACCAGATACAGTCCAAAAGCCAGCGCAACCAGCAGGCACGTCAGAAGTAAGAAGAGCCCGTCCACTGTTCCGGCTTGACCGGTTGCCAGCAGCCAGACCGCCGCGGCCAGCGAGGCGATTTCCACAAAGAGACTGAAGAGAAAAAGAATGGCACGATCTGACACAAACCCCCTCGGGCGGTAGAAATACCGCGGAAAACCAATTGTATGCGCAGCGGCTGCGCATCGGCAAGTCTCAATGCGCGGTAAACTTTCCCGACACCATCCACCCCGGATCGGTCTGAATCGCCACAATCTCCTTGGCGCCGTTAACCAGAAAGCCCCTCAACTTCATGGAGGTGCCGGTTCCGCCATTTTCGACTGGAACCGTGAACTCAAGCTGCATGGTGCAGTCGGATTCGACAGTGACGGTGACGTCCGTGATGACGGGCGGCGAACCCTTAAGCGTCAATTTGTAATTGCCGTTGACATCGGCCGCCATCGCGCCTTTGAGCGCAACAGTGCTCGCAACCTCGCCGGCCGCCATGGGGAAAGAGCTGCCGGACAGAGCAAGCTCGTAGCTCTTCTGCAGGTCCGTGACCTTACAATCATCCCGGGTCCTCGCCATGATGCCATGCTGCGCTCCACCTGGATCTGTCTGCTGAAAGTCCACTCTCTTCCCGTCAGGTGTAAAGGTACCGTTGAAATGCTGGAAGGCGCCGGAGTCATCCTGAAGCGCCCAGGTCACCGTACAATCCGAGTGAGTGTCATAAGTGCCGGTAACAGGATTCCTCAGGAGGAAACCACCGACCATGGCCGATGAGTAACCGCTGATGATCTTCCCGTCTCCATCCAACACGATTCGCCCGAGGGCAGTAACGGGCTTAGGGTCTCCCGTGATGGTAGTGTCGCCGGATAGTTGGAATCCATAGGGTCCCTGCAGAGCCGCCAGGGTACATGAATCCTCGCCCCAAGCGGGGACCGCCAGCGCAAACATCAATGGGAGCAATACGGCAATCCCTGTCTGCGTAATCGGCATCTACATCGATCGTAGCACCCTGACCTGGCGGGGACGGCGTGGCTAATCCAGAAACTCGACGAGGTATTCTTCGATCACGGGATTCGCCAGCACTTCATGGGCAATAGTCTCGACATCTTGGCGGGCTTGTTCCCGGCTGGCGCCGTCGGAGATGGTAAGGTCGAAAACCTTGCCCTGGCGCACCTCGGTGATGGCCCCATAACCCAAGCCCGCCAGCGCGGCACGCACGGCCTGGCCCTGCGGATCGAGCACCGTGGTCTTCATCGACACAAATACGCGAGCTTTCATGAAACTCCAATTATATCGACGATGCCTGTCATCTAGCCCATAGAGCGGAACTTGTCGATGGCGTCCCAGTCCACATCGATACCCAGTCCCGGCTCTTGTGGAACCTCCAGGTATCCATCCTTCGCGCGGAGCTTCTGCCGCGTTATGGACTCCCGCAGGTTGGTCTCCTCTTCCGCCACGAACTCGCAGATCAAGGTATTAGGGATGGAATTCAGCCAGTGCAGCGCGGCGGTTACATTGATGTAAGTGGTGAACCCATGGTTGGCGACAGGCAGTCCGCGATCCCAGGCCAGCGCCGCGATCTTCATCGCCTCGGTGAAGCCGCCGCAGCGTGTCAGGTCTACCTGCACTACGTCGATGCGCCCACGATCCATCAGCTCCAGGTACGCGAGGCGGCTGCTCTCTTCTTCGCCCGCCGCGATACGCACTTCAGTAGCCTCCGCCAGTTTGCGATATCCGTCGTAATCGTCCGGCCGCAGAGGCTCCTCCAGCCAGAAAATATCGTAGTCGGAGAAGGCGCGGGCCCGTTGCAGGGCGGTCTTCGAATCCCACACCAGGCCCGCATCGATCAGCAGATCCGCACCGTCGCCCAATCCTTTGCGCGCCTCTCGCACCAGGGCGACGTCGGTTTTCTGGTCCTGCCCCATGGGGTCCCATCCGAACTTTACCGCGGTGAAGCCCCGGTCGCGATAGCGGCGCGCCATTTCGCCGGTCTTCTCCGGCGTGGCGCCGAACAGGGAGCTGGCATAACAGCGTATGGTCTTGTGGAAGCCGCCGCCGAGCAACTTCCATACCGGCAGCCCCAACGCTTTGCCCTTGATATCCCACAGCGCCATGTCGATGCCGCTCATGGCGTGGATGCCCACTCCGCGCCGCCCTCCATAGATATTGGCGCGGTACATTTTGTACCACAGCTTCTCGGTTTCGAATGGATCTTCACCCACCACCACCTGCCCGAGCCCGCAAGTCGTGGTGTGTGAAAATGGCCCTTCGATCATGGCCTTGACGGCCAGTGGACTGGAGTCGACTTCGCCGATTCCGATAATTCCGGCATCGGTTTCTACCCGCACGATCAGCGCATCCTGCCCGCTGTCGCATTGAAATTTGACCTCCGCCTGGCGGAGATAAATGGCTTCGACGCGTGTAATTTTCATAGGAACCCTCAAGGCTAGTCGATACGCGCTCCGCAGTCAACAGATGGGGCTAAGATAATTAACACATGGCCAAGACAAGCAGGCGCGAGTTTCTGAGGGCGATTCCGGCGGGGCTCGCCGCGGCGCGGCTGGCTCACGCGCAGAACCCCGCCGGGAGTGGCCTGCAACTCTGGTATACCCAGCCCGCGGCTCAATGGACGGAAGCTCTGCCGTTGGGCAACGGGCGGTTGGGGGCCATGGTGTTCGGAGGCGTGCCGGCGGAGAGGATTCAACTGAACGAGGATACTTTGTGGTCGGGGCATCCACGCGACTGGAACAATCCCGAAGCAAGTAAGCATCTGCCGGTGGTGCGGCGGCTGGTACTCGAAGAGGAGAAGTACGTCGAGGCTGGTGCGGAGTGCCGGAAAATGCAGGGCCCGTTCAATGAATCGTACCTGCCGCTCGGAAACCTTCGCCTCACCTTCGAGGCGGCGGAGGGCGTGTCCGGGTATCGGCGCGAGCTGGATTTAGACGCTGCCATTGCGTCGGTCTTCTACCGCTCCGGCGGCGCCGATTTTGAACGGGAGGTATTTGTCTCCGCGCCGGATCAGGTGGTGGTTGTAAGGCTCACGACTACGCGGCCGGAGGGAATGAGCTTCGAGGTCACGCTCGACAGCCCTGTTCGCAGCTCGGCTGAGAGTGCCGGGAAAGACGCCCTGATCCTGCGGGGCAAGGCTCCCGCGCACACCACGCCGGATTATCATGGCGGCGCGGTTGTCTACGACGGCCGGGAGGGCCTTGGAATGCATTTTGCGAGCTTGCTGCGCGCCATCCCGGAAGGCGGCTCGGTCGAGGCGGAGAGCGCTATTCTACGCGTGCGCGGCGCGCGCGCCGTTACGCTGCTGTTGACGGCAGCCACCGGATTCAGAGGATTTGAGGGCGATCCCGATCTGCCTGCCGCGGCGGTAGCGGACATTTGCCGGGCTACGCTCGAGCGCGCGCACCATAAAAGCTACGCGGCGCTGCGCAAGGCTCACACGGAAGACCATCAACGGCTGTTCCGCCGGGTGACCCTCGATCTGGGCGCGGGACCGGGCGCGCAAAAGCCGACTGACGAGCGGCTGCGTTCATTCTCCGAAAACCATGACCAGGGATTGGCGGCCCTCTATTTTCAGTATGGGCGCTATCTGCTGATTGCCAGTTCCCGTCCCGGCGGCCAGCCTGCCAATCTGCAGGGCCTGTGGAACGAGCTGGTCAAGCCGCCCTGGAGCTCGAACTGGACGGCGAATATCAACGTACAGATGAACTACTGGCCCGCGGAGACCTGCAATCTGGCCGAATGTCACGAGCCGCTGTTCGACCTGATCGAAGGACTCAGCAAAAACGGGCGGTCGACCGCGAAAGTCAACTATGGCGCGGCGGGCTGGGTCTCCCACCACAACGTGGATTTATGGCGGCAGTCCGCACCGGTGGGCGAAGGGGAGGGTTCCCCGACCTGGGCCAACTGGCCTATGAGCGGGCCATGGTTCTGCGCGCACCTCTGGGAACATTACCTGTTCACCGGCGATGGCGGCCATTTGAAGCGTGTTTACCCGATCATGAAGGGCGCGGCTGAATTCTGCCTCGACTGGCTCCTCGAAGACGGGCACGGACATCTGACCACCTGCCCTTCGCTTTCGACCGAGAATACTTTCCGCGCTCCCGACGGCAGGACCGCTCAAGTGAGCGCCGGCTGCACCATGGACATGGCGCTGATCGGGGAGCTGTTCTCCAATTGCATCGAGGCGGGCCGGCTGCTTCAGGTTGACGAGGAGTTCGCCATAAAGCTCGGGAAGGCGCGCGCGCAACTTATCCCTTTCCAGATCGGAAAGTATGGGCAACTGCAGGAATGGTCAAAAGACTTCGAAGAGAGTGAGCCCGGCCAACGCCACATGTCACACATGTATCCGCTATTTCCCGGCAGCCAGATCACGCCGCGCAAAACACCTGCCCTGGCCAAGGCGGCGCGCACCTCGCTCGAGCGGCGGCTGGCCGCGGGTGGAGCTTACACCGGGTGGAGCCGCGCCTGGGCGATCAATTTCTGGGCGCGCCTGGAGGATGGCGGCCGCGCCTATGAATCACTTGCCATGTTGTTCCAACACAGCACCGGGCCGAACCTGTTCGACACGCATCCCGCGGGCAATTCCTCCATTTTCCAAATCGACGGCAATTTCGGTGGGACCGCCGCGATCGCCGAAATGCTGTTGCAGAGCCATGCCGGTGAGATCTGCCTTCTGCCGGCGCTACCCTCCGCGTGGGGCGATGGCTCTGTGCAGGGGCTGGCCGCGCGCGGAGGAGTTACGGTAGGGCTGCAGTGGGACGCGGGCAGGCTGACCAGGGCGGTGCTACGGTCGAAGGTGGATCATGCGTGCCTGGTACGCTACGACGGCAAACAAATTCAGTTACAACTGACCGGCGGACGCGACTATGTATTCAATGGGGACTTACAGCCGTTTGCCCAAGCTGAGATATCGAATGACATCATACGGGCAACCCTCTATCTACCCGATCCGGGGCACGGCTATTACCGTGGCACTCGATTCGATTGGTCCGGTGTAATCGCCGCCCTCGAGTATCAGGGCCACGATTACTTCGGGCCGTGGTTCGAGCACTATGACCCGAAGATGCACGACGCGATCAGCGGCCCTGTGGAAGAGTTTCGAACCAACGAAGCCGGGTTGGGTTACGCGGAAGCCAAACCTGGAGACACATTCATACGCATTGGCGTGGGTGTAGTGCGCAAGCCGTATGAGCCAAAGTACGATTTTTTCCACACCTACGACATTGTGGATTCGGGGAGGTGGACCGTGCGCCGGGGCCGCGGCCGGGTTGAATTCACTCACACGCTCGCCGATCGATCGGGTTATGCCTACGTGTACCGGAAGACGGTCAGCCTTGAAAAAGGCAAACCGCTTCTGACGCTCGAGCACAGTCTCAAGAATACCGGTCACAAAGTTATCGAGACCAGCGTGTACGACCACAACTTCCTGGTACTGGACGGGCAGTCCTCCGGTCCCGACTTTGTCGTCAGGTTCCCGTTTGAGGTCCGGGCGGCACGAACGCTGGGCAACCTGGCAGAGACTCGCGGAAAGGAGATCGTCTATCTGCGAGAGCTCGAAAAGGGTGAGAGTGTATTCACCGAGCTGGAGGGCTTCGGTGAAAGCGCGGCCGACTACGACATCATCGTCGAGAACCGCAAAGTGGGCGCAGGCGTGCGGATTACGGGCGACCGGCCGCTTTCGAAGCTGGTCTTCTGGTCGATTCGGACGACGGTCTGCCCGGAGGCCTACGTGCAGATGCGCATCGATCCTGGCCGCGAATTCAAGTGGCGCATAGCTTACAATTTTTACACGCTGCCAAAACCGGACAGCGTTGCCTGACTCCTGGTGCGGAAAAGCTAGCTGACTTAGCGGACTTGCTATCCTTCTATATTGGTCGAAAACTCGAAGCTCCTGTTGCTGATGTTCCGGCGGCCCGCCGATGCCATGAGCGCGATCCTCGATCGAGGCAGCCTCCTTTATGCCAGTGTGGCTGTGCTTGTCGTTTCGTGGCTGCTTCGATTTCCTGGTTTCTCCTTTCGGTTCTACAGTCCGCTATTGGTGCTCGCGGCGGTCTATGTGCCCGCCACCCTTGCGCTCGGCAAGCTTTTCGCCGGAGCAGGTGATTATTCCTCATTATTGGCCTGTACAGCTATGTCGTTCGCCGCCGCGAATCTTCCGCTGGTATTAGCTGCGTGGGTGCTGCCGGGTGACGTGTTCGTGATTGCCGCCGGACTCGCATATCTGTATTTCCTGGTCCTGATGTTCTTCGCGGTACGAACTGTGTTCGGAACCGGGAACGGCAGCGCTATCGCTGTGGTGGCCTTGTCGTGGGTGCCTCTGGTAGCCGTGGCTTTCCTCTGGGGGCCGCTCCGATTCGTGCTCGGATGGCTGGCTTCTCCCTTCTTCCTGTTCTTCGCGTACTACTATCTCGGCGGCGAAATCGGCAAGCTGGGCGGCGGTCTGCGTAGCCGCCAGCACTTTCGGCGGACGTTGGAAACAGCCGCCATCAACCCGCATGATGGAGAGGCGCAGTACCAACTCGGGCTGATTTACCAGCAGCGCCATCAATATACCGAAGCTACCGAGCGATTCACGAATGCGGTGAGCATCGACCCGGAGCAGACCGACGCGCACTATCAGTTGGGTCGCATCGCGCGCGAACAGGGGCGGCTCAAGGATGCGCTGGCACACTTCCAGACAGTCGTGGATCAGGATGACAGGCACAGCCAGAGCGAAATACTTCGCGAACTGGGCGCCGTGTATCTGGCCGCTCGCCAGTGGGAGGACGCGCGGAGCTATCTGGCGGAATACATCGAGCGAAGGCCCTACGATCCCGAGGGGCTTTATTATTTGGGACAGGCGCTGGAGGGTTTGGGCAAAGTAGCGGAAGCCCGCGCCATGTATGAACGAGCGACGGAGGCCGCCCGCACAGCTCCCCGCTATCTGAGGCGGGCAACAGCCAGGTGGAACCGGCTGGCGCAGAAGCAGGCAAGAAAACTGGCGGGCTAGTGCGACTGCCAGTAGGCCTGCTGGCCGATGTAATCGTCGTCCGGCAGGTTGGCTAAAATCAAGCGGCGAATCTCCAGCGGGTCGATTTCACCTTGCTTCTTGTAGATCGGCCGGCCATCGATTCCGATCAGCATGGTATAGGGTACGCCCGCGTTCCATTCGGGATCGAAGGCCGCCATCTGATCGTAAGTCTCGTTGGTCGCAAAGAGCAGATTCTTAGTGGAAGCATGCTGTTCGAGGAGAAACTTGAGCACGCCTTTCTTCTCGTCGGGAAAATTTGCGCTGACCGTGACCATATCGAACGCCCGCTTCCGGTACATGCGGTACATCTTCTGAAACTCAGGAAATTCGGCGGTACAGGGCCCGCACCAGGTCGCCCAAAAATTCACCAGCAGGACTTTGCCTGTGGCATTCTTGCGCAGAGCTTTCAGTTGATCCGGATCTGCCAGATCGACGCCCACGGGCTCTTTATCGATGCGTGCCATCTCGGCTTCGCCACTCGATTGTTTGTAGGCCCACTTGATCGAACAACCCACTGTCGGTGTTTTTTCGACGGGGACGGGCTGCCCGGCCAGCACGGCGTCGATGGCGATACGCGCATCCTGCCGTTTGGCCAGCGCCTCACGCGGGCTGGAATCCACTCGTCCCTGATAGCGCAGCCTGCGCGCCGAGTCGAACACAAACACGTGCGGCGTGGCGGTGGGCCCATAAGCATGCGCCACCGATTGGGTCTCGCCATCGTACAGAAATGGAAAATCGAAATGCCTGTAGGCGGCCCGAAGTTCCATCTCGGGAAGCGAATCCGCAAGATCGGTATAGCCGAGCTCATCCAGGCGCACGGCTTTCGGATTATTAGGCTGTATGGCGACCAGGGCGACGCCGCGATCTCGATAATCGGCGGCCAGCTTCGCGATGCGGCCCTCGTAAAGCTGGGCCGTGGGGCAGTGCACGCAGGTAAAGACGATCACCAGCACTTTACTGCCGGCGAAGTCCTGCAACCGATAGGTTTTTCCGCCGACCCCTGGCAGGCTGAAATCCGGGGCTGCGGCGCCGATGGCGAGGGTGGCAGGGGCGTCTTCGGCCCACGCTATCGCGGAGCAAGCCAGTAACAACGCCAACAGGGTAAGTCGCATGTTTCAAGTATGAAACAAAGTGAATCGCCGGGTATCTACGGGAGGGAGGTCGGGCAGTGCGCGCGCATCCGGCAGCGGCTCGCCCAGTCGCACGCAGATCGGCACCACACCGGCCCAGACCGGCAGCGCGTAATCCTCCTCATCGTCGATGGGAGCACCGGTGCGAACCTTTGCGGAGACCTCGTCGAGCGGCAGCGCCAGCACGGTGGTGCTCTTCAACTCCTGCTCGTTCGGCTGGCGAACCTCCTCCCAGCGGCCGGGCAAAATGTGGTTGGTGAAGCAGCGCAGGGCCGCCAGCTTCTCTTGCACATCGCTTACCAGGCGAGCCTCTCCCAGCACCACCACCGAGCGATAGTTCATGGAATGATGGAAGGCCGAACGCGCCAACACGAACCCGTCGATCAGGGTAACCGTGACGCAAAGCCTCGCACCGTCACCGAGTGACCGCAGCATACGGCTGGCTGCCGATCCGTGTATGTAGAGGCGATCGCCGGAGCGCGCATAGCCGGTGGGAATGACGTAGGGCTGCCCATCGACTGCGAAGCCGACGTGGCAAATAAATCCCTCGTCGAGGATTGCGTGTACCTGCGCTTTGTCGTAGACGGCGCGCTTGGGCAGGCGCTTCACCTGGGTGCGGCTGGTGGGGGTGAATGTCTCCATTTTTTCCAGTCTAGCAGGATGCTGTTAGAAGAGCGGCAATCCTGCTAGCCGATACCCAGATCGTCTATACGCTCAACGGGCGTACCGCAAGCCCGGCAGATCAAAGCGTGGCAGTCACCGCAGACCAGCGGTTCGGAGATGGGTTTGGCACACGCCGGACAATAGAAATCGGCGGACTGCTGAGGTTCGGGCATGGCGGATATTATGCCACTGAAACTGTTGACGAGAAAAAGCTATGATCGGCTATACTATCTTGGCGATATGAAACATCAGGTCAATTGCCGGGTGCGCATTGTCGGGCTTGGGCTCCTGGCCTGGCAGTTCAGCGCGGCGCCGACTTTGCCGGCGCAAACATTTACTGAGTACAATATTCCAACAGCGAACAGCCTGCCCTTCAGCATTACAACGGGGCCGGACGGGGCGCTTTGGTTTACGGAGTGGGCTGGGAATAAGATCGGTCATATTACCACTGGCGGAAGCATCATCGAATACCCGCTTCCCCATGCGCAGAGCCAGCCTATTTGGATCAAGCCCGGGCCCGATGGCGCACTCTGGTTTACCGAACAGGGAGGTAACCGCATCGGGCGCATCACGACCAGCGGATCGCTCACCGAGTATCCGCTACCAACACCCAATAGCGAACCCTGGAATATCGGCGTCGGGCCCGGCGGTGAGGCGCTCTGGTTCACGGAAAAAGCCAGTCTTCAAATCGGGCGCATCACCACCGCCGGCGTATTGACGGAGTTTCCGGTGCCGCTTGCTCCATGGGACCTGACCGCGGGCTCGGACGGTGCGATCTGGATCACGGAGCGCTCTTACAACCAGATCGCGCGCATGACCTCTTCCGGGCACGTCACTAATCAGTACGTGTCGCCCACCCCCGATAGCGGGCCGGATGTGATTATTACCGGACCGGACAAAGAGCTGTGGTTTACCGAGGAGTTCGGCGATAAGATCGCCCGGATAACCACGGCCGGCGTGATCACCGAATATCCGGTTCCCACGCCCGCCAGCGATCCTGGCTGCATCACCGTTGGACCTGACGGCGCCCTCTGGTTCACCGAACACATCGGAGGCAACATAGGCCGGCTGACACTTTCCGGGGTGATGACGGAATACGCGGTGCCCACCCCGGAGAGCGATCCTATGGTGATCGAGCCGGGTCCCGACGGCGCTCTGTGGTTCACGGAATTTCAAAGTAACAAGATAGGGCGCATCACTATCCCATAGGGCATCGCTACCCCGCAATAGTTAGCTCTTTCCGCCCTTCAGAATCTCGATACTTCCATTGTTGTCGGTGAGCCGCATCTGGCAACCGCCTCCGCCGATAGTTCCGCTGAGGGAGTCAGGGCTAACTTCCCCCGAAATGGTCAACGGAAAGTCGGTATGAATCTTGCCGAAAGAGGTTTTCGCCGCGACGGAGTAACTGGCGTTATCCGGTATGCGCACGCGCACTGCGGAGAAACTGGTCCGTATGGTCACGGAGCGGCACTGTTGCCCCAGCAGCGAAACGTCTACGCCGCCGTTCTGATTTTCAACGTCCACCGAGCCGCCCACGCCGTCGAGCAAGACCACCGCAAAGCTGGTCTTCACATTGGCGCCGCTGCGAATCGCAGACGCCTTCACCGCGCCGTTGGAATCCTCCACGCTCAACGGTCCGCCAACCCTTTCCGCGGTTACCAGACCGAAGCTGGTTTTGAGCGAGGCCTCCTCCCCGACATCCGTCACCGTAATCGGGCTGTTGCCGCCCACAATCCGGATGCCTTTGCGTACCTCGGCAACATCCACCGCTCCAAAGGAGTTCTCGATGATGGCGGACTCGCCCACCTTCCGCCCTTTCACCGCGGAGTTTGTCGCGCGCACAGACAGTTGCTTTCCGATGTCGCTGAAACGTACCGCGCCAAAGCTGGTATCCAGCTCCGCCGATCCGCTGACGTTATTCGCTTCCACTTCTCCATTGGAGTTTCCCACGACCAGATTCCCCTTTACGCCGTTGGCCGTCACCCGGCCGAACGAATTGGTGATGCGCAGATCGCCGCCCGCGCCGGTGACCTGTACCGTGCCGTTGCCATTGACGATGGTCGCGCCATGGCCCGGATTAGTCACCGTCACATTGGCGAAGCGATTCTTCACATTTACGATTCCGCTCACGTCCGTCACGTCTACGGCGCCGTTACCGTTCCGGATACTCACGTCTCCGGAGTTGCCCGCCACTTCCACCGCCGCGAAGGAATTCTCCAGCCGTTGTGTCCCACGGCCGTTGTGAAAGGTCAGCTTGCCATGGGAATTGACCACGTCCGCGTTAGCCTTCAGACCGTCGATGCTCACTGCGCCGAAGCTGTTCCTGAGTTCCAGCGGTGCGGTTTCCGGCATCGTGACCTCATAGTCCACCGAAAAAGAAAGATTTCTGAATCCGAAAAATCCGCTGTGCTCCTCTTTCGGGTATTCGGTTCGAATGACCAGCGCCGAGCCGGCCTGCGCCACCTCGATCTGAACCTGGTCCGCGAAGCGCTTAGCCTCGGCATCGTTTGAGGCCGACGCGCGAATGGTGGCATGAACCTGAACTTCCGCCCGGCTACTCGTATGCACCGTGACGTTGCCCAGATGATGTTCCAGGCGCACGCTCTGGCCATTCGCCAGCGGGACGGATTTGTCGAAATTGCGCGTGTATTCCTCCCGCGCAACACACTCGACCGCGCAAGCCATGGTCAAAGCGAGGGCCAGGCCGTACTTAATATTGCTGTGCACGATGCAAAATCTCCTTCAAGGTTTCCTGCTTCTCCCGGTAAAGTACCGCAAGCTCGGTCTGTAGCCGCGCGTTGAAGCGATTATGCTCGACCGTGGAGCGAACCTCCGAAATCTCCGAATCGAGCACCAGCAGCTTCTCGCGATCGGCGATGGTCAGAGGGTTCTCTGAGCTCGTCAGCTTCGGTTCCGCCAGGTGCGCGAGCTTGTCGATGGACGCGCGATAAGCCGTTTCACTCTGTTCGACTTCCTTGAGCGTCTGCTCGGTAAGAAAATCGCTGTCCTGCCGTGCCGTGGGGGCGGCGGGCCGGAAGGGCGTCAGAATCAGAACCGAGACTGCCACCAGAATGGCGGCTGCAATTCCGGCTAGCAGCCGCCAATCAATTCCCCGCGGCTTGTCCGCCTTCTGCTGCGCCGCTAGAGCCGCGCGTATACGCGGCCACAGGTCGGGACTCTCCCATTCCTCCCGAAGCGCAGGGGCCACATTGGATATTTCGCCCCAAAGCCACAGCTCGCGGCGGCAAGCGGCGCAAACTCTGGCGTGCTCCCGGGCCTCAGGCAGCAAGTCCGGCGACTCCAGCGCGCGATCCAGGTCGCGGCACTCGAAGGTCATGGGCGCACCTCCGTTAACATTCGTTTCAGCTCCCTTTTAGCTTCAAACAGCCACTTTTTCGAAGTACCCTCTGGAATTTCCAGTACGGCGGCTACCTCGGAATGCCGAAGCCCCTCCACTTCAAAGAGCCAGAACACCATGCGATGTTGCGGGGGGATGCGATCGAGCGCGCGCCGCAAAGCAACCTGTAGCGGAACATTGGCTGGGATCGCCGGTTCTGTTTCAATCGCGCATTCGGCCTGCCTGCGGCGTTTGCGCCCCAGGTCGTGACAACAGTTCAGCAGAATCCGGTAGATCCATGGAGCCAGGGTGGAGTCGGACTGGATGGCGCCCACGCCGCGATAAATCTTCAAAAACGCCTCCTGTACGGCGTCTTCCGCATCCGAGCGATCTCCCAGCATATGCAGCGCGATACTCTTCATGCGACCGGCGTGCACGGCGTGGATCTCCTCAAAGGCAGACAAATCCCCTCGCTTGGATGCCTGAATCAGTTCGGCGTCATTGCGAAAGGGACGCCGGCCGGCGGCAGTGGCCAGGGGCATTCTGCTGGTTATAACGAACGGGAGGCGGCAATCGTTCTGAAGTTTTTTTGCCAATTTCGATCCGGTATGGCGCGATGAGCGCGGCTGCCTTGGCGTTTTTCTGAACCAGATAGCCCAATGCCATAATGGATCGGATCTCCAACATGCCCGAACTCATTCAATATACCGTCCAGGATGACGTCGCCGTCGTTACCATACACAACCCGCCGGTGAACGCGCTCAGTCCCGGAGTTCCGGAAGGCATCGATTCGAATATCGCGCGCGCCGCCGCTGATCCAGCCGCCAAAGCCGTTGTACTGATCGGCTCCGGCAGCACGTTCATCGCCGGAGCGGATATTAAGATATTCGGCACGATCCCGAACCGCGACGTTTCGATCGAGCGATCCCATCGCATCCACGCGCTGCTGCGGCGCATCGAAGACTGCCCCAAGCCGGTGGTAGCGGCCCTGCACGGCACCGCCCTGGGCGGCGGGCTGGAATTTGCCATGGCCTGTCACTACCGCGTCGCCGTACCGGCCGCGAAGGTCGGGCAACCGGAAGTCCTGCTCGGGATTATTCCCGGAGCCGGTGGCACCCAGCGCCTGCCGCGGCTGTGCGGAGTCGCGACGGCCGTCGAACTCTGCACACTGGGCCAGCACATCGGCGCCCAGCGCGCGTTCGCCGAAGGCATCCTGGACCAGATCGTCGAAGGCGATCTGCTGGCGGGCGCGATCGCCTTCGCGCGCCAGAAGGCCGCGGCGCACGAAAAACGCAGAGTCCGCGAGCAGAATGACAAAATTACGGACCGAACCCAATCTGCCGGCGTCTTCACCGCCGCCCGCGCCGGTTTGCGCAAGACGGCGCGCGGCGCGTACGCCCCTTATGCGGCGCTGGAGGCCATCGAAGCCGGCGTTCTCAAGGGCTTTGACGCGGGCTCCCAACGCGAGATCGAACTATTCGCCGACTGTGTACTTTCCGCCGAATCCCGCAACCTGATCCGGCTGTTCTTCGCCGAGCGCGAAGCCGCCAAGGTTCCCGGTGTACCCAAAGAAACCCCCGCAGTCGAGATCCGCTCGGCCGCGGTAGTCGGCGCCGGAACCATGGGCGGCGGCATCGCCATGAATTACGCCAACGCCGGCATTCCCGTGTTGCTGAAGGAATCCGATCAGGCGGCCCTCGACCGCGGTCTCGCCACCATTCGCAAGAACTACGACACCTCCGCATCCAAAGGCAAAATGACGCCTCAGCAAGTCGAACACGTCATGTCCCTGATCCGCCCGACTCTGACCTACGACGGTTTCGACCAGGTGGACATGGTTGTCGAGGCCGTATTCGAAAACCTCGAGCTGAAGAAGTCCGTATTCGCGGAACTTGGGCGAATCACACGGCCCGACTGCGTGCTGGCGTCCAACACTTCTACGCTCGATATCGATCAGCTCGCGAAATCGAGCGGCCGCCCGGCCAACGTGATCGGCCATCACTTCTTCAGCCCCGCGAATGTCATGAAGCTGATGGAGATTGTGCGCGGCGCGCAGACCGGCAACCAGACCATCGCCACCTCCCTGAAGCTCTCGAAGAAGCTCAACAAAGTGGGAGTGGTGGTAGGCAATTGCTTCGGCTTCGTGGCCAACCGCATGCTTGCCTATTACATGCGCGAAGCCTACCTGCTGCTCGAGGAAGGCGCAAGCGTTCCGCAGATCGACAATGCGCTCACCGCCTTCGGCATGCCCGTGGGGCCCTTCGGCATGCAGGATATCGCGGGTATCGACGTAGGGGCGCGCATACGGCAGTATCTGCGATCTATCGGCAAGAGCCGCGCGGAAGGGCCGGAGTCGCCGGTGCCCGACTGGCTTTACGAAATGGGCCGCTACGGCCAGAAGACCGGCGCAGGCTGGTATCGCTATGAGGCAGGCAGCCGCACGCCGATTCCCGATCCCATGATCGAAGAACTGGCCGAAAAGGCGGCCGCCGGGCGCGGGATCAAGCGGCAGCACATCTCCGACGATGAAATCCTGTCGCGTATCATGGTGGCGCTGGCCAATGAAGGCGCCAATGTGCTCGATGAGCACATCGCCCTGCGGCCCGGCGACATCGACGTCATCTACGCCTACGGCTTCGGCTTCCCGCGCCATCGCGGAGGTCCTATGGCTTATGCGGATTCGCTCGGGCTCGCGCGCGTGCTGGCCAAAGTAAACGAGTATCGCGAGCGCCTGGGCGATCACTGGAAGCCGGCGCCTCTGCTCGAGCGCCTCGGCGCCGCCGGTAAGAGCTTCTACGACCCGGCGTCCACGGCTTCGGCTGGTTGAGGGCGCCGTGACCTTCGAATTCTTGCGCCTGCGCCTGCACTTCCGCGCGACTGAGGCTTGGTTCTTTCCGCCCGGTAAATCCGCCAACATATTGCGCGGGGCGCTCGGTGCGATGCTGCACCGGACCGTGTCCGCCCAGGAATACGAGCAACTCTTCGCCCCAAAAAGCAACGGTGGAGGACCTAGCGGGCTCGCCGATCGGCCGCGAGCGTTTGTCTTCCGCGCCGCTCACCTGGATGGCGCCGCCATAACGCCGGGCGCCGGCTTCTATTTCGATCTGCATCTGTTTGATATGCAGGACTCCACGCGCCGCCATTTTGAGAATGCCTTCGCGCAGATGGATCGCATTACCCTGGTCGAGGTCGAACAGGAGCACGTTGTCACCGAGTTGGATGGCGACGGACAGCCGGCCGAATGTGTGCGCGTCGAGTTCGTCACGCCAACCGAGCTTAAAGCCGGGCGCGAATTAGTCACTCGTCCGGAGTTCCCGATCCTGTTCGCGCGGCTGCGGGACCGCATCAGCAGCCTGCGCGCGTTCTATGGGCCAGGGCCGCTCGACATTGATTTCCGCGGCATGGGCGAACGTGCCGCCTGCGTGCGTATGACGCGCTGCGAAGTGCACTGGACCGAAACCGAACGCCGCTCCGCGCGCACCGGCCAGACCCATCCGCTCGGGGGATTCCACGGACAAGCCGAATACCAGGGTACCCTGGGAGAGTTCCTGCCGTATTTGCGCGCCGGCCAGTGGACCGGCGTGGGCCGCCAGACCGTCTGGGGAAAAGGAGAGATATGTTTCCAGCTTTGCTCTTAGCCGCAGCCAAGACATACACGCTGCCTCCCGATAAGCTCGCCAAAGCCATCGCTTATGCGACTGCCCGCAACTGGCTGCATTTCATCGCCGCGGCTTACGGCATCGCGGTGCTGGCCGGTGTGCTGGCGTGGAAGCTCGCCCCGCGACTCCGCAACCTTGCGCAATCGGCCTCGCGCCGCCGCATCGTACAAGCCTACATCTTCGCGCCGCTGCTCCTGCTGGCAATCGACGTTCTGGAGTTGCCGCCGGCCCTCTATGGCCACCATCTTTCGCTTAAATTCGAACAATCGATTCAAGGCTGGGGTTCCTGGTTTTGGGACTGGACCAAGGGCGAGTTGCTGTCGTTTGCGCTGGCCGGTGTGCTCGTCTGGATACTTTATGGAGTCATGCGCCGCAGCCCCCGGCGCTGGTGGTTCTACTTCTGGCTGGCCGCCGTCCCCATCGTCGTGTTTCTCATGTTCATCGAGCCGCTGGCGATTGAACCGTTGTTCTTCAAGTTCGAGCCGCTGGCAGCGAAACAACCCGCGCTGGTGGCCGAGATCGGCAAGGTCGTGGCGCGCGGTGGTCTGGAGATTCCCGCGGATCGTATGTATGAGATGAACGCCAGCGCGAAATTGAAGTCGTTGAACGCGTATGTTGCGGGTATAGGCGCTTCCAAGCGCGTAGTGGTCTGGGACAACACCATACAGAAGATGGATAGCGGACAGATTTTATTTGTCTTCGGCCACGAAATGGGGCACTACGTTCTCGGGCACATCTGGATGGGCATCGCCGCGGCGAGTGTGGGCATTCTGCTATTCCTGCTTATCGCCTATTACGCAATGCGCTGGGCTCTGGCACGGTGGGGTGCGCGCTGGGAAATTCAAGGAATGGCCGACTGGGCGTCGCTGCCCGTCCTGCTGCTGGCGCTGGCCGTTTTCGGATTCCTTGGCGAGCCCATTTCGAGTTCATTCAGCCGCGTGCTGGAACACAACGCCGATATCTACGGACTCGAAGTGATCCACGGCATTGTGCCGAATTCGGCGGAAGAAGCGGCCGGCGCCTTCCAGATTCTGGGGGAAGTGTCGCTCGACGATCCACACCCAAGCCCGTTCATCGAATTTTGGTTATATGACCACCCGTCCATATCCGAGCGAGTGCGATTTGCGTCTGAGTACGATCCGTGGGGCGGAACACCAAAATACGTGAAGTAGATCCTGGATCTCCTGGGAGCGCAGCAAAATGGAGCTAAACTATCAAAAATTATGGAGCTGGCAGAAGCTCGGGTGACTCTTACTGTGCCCAGGCCAGGGTCAACAAAGCCCTCATTCGTCCGTTCGATCACGACCCGCGCCCACCAATTTTTCAACGTTTAAATCGCTCACAAGTTAAAGGCCTAAGGTGGCTGTGGCCGTTTACCGGACTCCCGGATCATCATGTGGCTGTGGACGAATTCGACCCTGCTCCCTGCTTGCGGAGGCCTCAATGGAACCGGGAACTCAGGAAACGGCTGTCTATTGCAGCTCAGCCTGCGTCCTCTGCGCCAGTTGGTCCAGCTCGGATCAACCGCGCGGATGTAGGGCGATCACATACTAGCCTCCATGAGCAGGGGGGCTGACCTGAAGATCATGGCAGGCCAGCAGGGAACGGGGCACAGTACAGTCGCAGGCCCGCAGGGGCAAGCGGACGCGACTCGAACCTGCGTCGTCCAGCTTGGGAATCTGTCACCTCTCCGTATCAACAAGACTTAGCCGTCTCTGCTACGCTTTTCCGACTCTCCCAAGTCTCGCCGAATCAGTTACTCCCCGATATTAACCTTGCAATCGAGGTACGATTCGTGGGTTTCCGCGAAGCGTACCCATCCATTTCAATGACTCGACGACATCCCGTCCATGTAGTCGTCAACTGCCCTGAACGGCGTTTCACAAGATCTATTCGGTTATTGGACGAACCCTGTTTTCGCCAAGGATCTCACTCTTTCCTCCACTCCGCCGCCTTCTCCGGCTCGCCCCACGCTTCATAGAGTTGCACGACCCATTCGTGGGCGCGGTCCAGGTGATAGCGGTCCGGGACTGCGATCCGATCCTTGCGTGCCACCATCCCCCGATAGCCTTGGAGCAGCAGTGGTTCGGCTTCGGCGTATTTCTTCTGTCCGGCCAGGCTGGCGCCCAGTAGCGTTTTAGCGCGGAATCCTTGCCAGTCGTCCGGCTGTTTCTTTTGATAGAACTCCACGGCCTCGTGCGCAAGGGGCTGGCTCTCGGTGAACTTGCCCTGAGACTGGTAGGCCAGGGCCAGGTCGGCCGCAGCGTTTATCGTGTCTGGGCTTTCCGAACCAAAATTGTGCCGCCACCCCGGCAGGACCTGAGCCAGATGGGTCTGGGCCAAGATGTATTTGCCCTCACGTTGGTAGACGGATGCAAGACCCCAAATGGCGCTTAGGGTGGCAGGATTCTCCGGACCCGCCGTTCGGCGGCGGATCTCGATGGCCTGCCTGAACAGGGCCGCTGCCTGCGCGTACTCACCATGGCCATTGTAAACTTCGCCTAAGTAGATCATGGTAGTCGTTGTCAGGGGAGCCTCCGGACCTAGCACGCGGCGCAGGGTTTCCAGGCTTCGCCTTAGGAGCGTCTCTGCCTGAATGTACCTACCCTGCGCGGCGTACGTGCGCGCCAAGTTGTTAGCAGAACGGAGCGTATTGGGATGCTCACCGCCCAGCACACGACGCTGGGTCTCCCACGCGTTGGCTTCGAGCGTCTCACTCGCTGCGTACTTGCCCTCATCAAGGTACAGCGAGCCGAGATTAAGCATGCAACTCAGCGTATTGGGGTGTTCGGGACCTGACACCCGGCGCATTATTTCCAAGGTCTGCAACGAGAGTGCCTCAGCCAGCGCATACTTGAATTCGTGATGGTAGACAACAGCCAGATTTTGCATTGAGCCGACTGTGTCAGGGTGTTCCGCACCCAATTTCCGTCGCTGAATCTCCAGCGCCTGAATAAACACCTGTTCAGCGTCTGCGAACTTACTCTGATAGAAGTACGTGCCAGCCAGATTATTCATGGACTGTAGCGTGTCCGGATGCTCGGGACCTAGGACGCGGCGCTGGATGTCAAGACTTTGCTTATCGAGTGCCTCGGCCTGAGCGTACCTGCCTTGCTCACGGTAGATCTTGCCCAAGTAGTACATCGACTTCAGCGTGTCCGGATGCTCGGCACCCAATAGCCGGCGGCTGATGGCGAAGACTTGGCTCTCAAACGCCTCAGCGTCCACGTACTTTCCTTCAAGAAAGGCATTGTATCCAAGACGGCTCAATGTCTTGAGGGTCTTCGGATTCTCCAGCCCAAGCGCCCGGCGCTCAATTTCGAGCGCCCGTTCCAGTTGTGTACGAGCTTCGTGTCTTAGGCCTAATTCGATGTAGGTCTGCCCGATCGTATCGCGAATGGCCGCCTCAACCTCTGGCTGTCGGTCGAATTTTCCGGCAATCCGGGCCGCCGCCCGCTCTAGCGCCGTACGAACTTTCAGATCGGGATCGGGTTTGGCGCTGGGCGATGCCTGGTTGCTGGCTCCCGCCTGTGCCAGCAGATCGTTCTGCAGGAAGTCACTGATCGCCTGAGCCGTGGCGGCTTCCGTATCGGCCCGGCGCTTCTCCGCGAGTGCGGTGTTGCGTTCCTGGCGCGCCCGCATCGCTTCCCAAGTGGTCACCACCACGCCTGCGGCGAGCACCAGAAACACTGCCGCCGTTCCGGCCACTAGCGCCTTGTGACGCCGCCCGAACTTCTGAAGACGATAACCGGCGCTAGCCGGCCGTGCTGTAATTGGCTCGTCGGCCAAATAGCGCCGGATATCGTCCGCCAGGTCCGCAGCCGAAGCATATCTCCGCGCCTTATCCTTTTCCAGCGCTTTGGCGACAATGGTGTCGATGTCGCCCCTGTAGCTGCGATGCATGGAGCTCAGGGGCGCCGGTTCTTCCTCCCGAATAACTACGGCCGCTTCCGGCAATGGCTTCCGAGAGATGTTATAGGGCAGCTTGCTCGCCAACAATTCGTATAGAATCACGCCCAGCGCGTATATATCGGTGCGGAGGTCGAGAGCGAGTGGGTCGCCCGCCACCTGTTCGGGGCTCATATAGGCCAGCGTGCCCACGAGTTGCCCCAGGTCGGTCTGTCGCGTCAGTTGCGCATCGCTCCCGATTATGCGCGCTACACCGAAATCGAGAATTTTGGGCTGACCCGTCTCATCCACCAGGATGTTGCCCGGTTTCAGGTCGCGGTGAATCACGCCGCGTTGATGCGCGTGCTCGACGGCATCGCAAACTTTCGCCATTAACGCCAGCCGCTCACTATCATTGAGTCGATGCGCTTCCGCGTACTCGTGCAGCGGGCAGCCGCGAATGAACTCCATGGCGAAGTAGGCTGCGGGCCGAATCCGGTGTCGGCGGTGCTTGCTTCGTAAATCTGAGCGATACCGGGATGCTGTAAACGGCCCAGCGCCTCGGATTCTTGTTGAAACCGCCGCAAGGTCTCGGTGGTGGTTAAGCCCGCCTTGATCAATTTGACAGCCACCGCGCGCCGAGGCTGTTCTTGCTCAGCTTCGTACACGACGCCCATGCCGCCCTCACCCAGCCAACGGATGACGCGATACCGGCCGATAGCGACCGGGCAAACTGCGTCGCCTGTCAGCGCTTTGGCCATCGTCTCTAAAGCCGGCCAGCGAGAAAACTGTCCCTTCTGGCATGCGCCAGCAGCGATTCCACTTCCTGTCTGAGCGACTCGTCTCCGCTGCAAGCCTCCTCAATGTATGCCGACCTTTGGCTTTCGTCCACTTGCAGCGCGGAGTGGCATAGCTGGTCGACTTTCTGCCAATGTTCACGCTCCATGTAGGTGCTCCTTGTCTGGCTTCTCCTTGTCTGGCTTCTCTCCAGTCAATTCCCGCCGCAGCCAACCCTTGGCTATTTTCCATTCCCGCAGGGCCGTCTCTTCCGAAACCTTGAGCACCTCGGCGATTTCCTTCGCACTCAGTCCCCCGAAAAAGCGCATCTCCACGACCTGGCTCTTGCGCGGATCCAGCGCCGCCAGAGCCGTCAACGCATCATCCACTGCGACCAGGTCTGTGCCGGGACGTCCCACAACGGCGACGGCCTCTTCAAGATAAAGTGGCAACACGTCGCCCCCGCGCTTCAGCGCCCGGTGAGTACGACCCCAATCCACCAGGATGCGCCGCATCGTGCGCGCGCACACGGCCAGGAAATGAGCCCGGTGTTGCCAGCTTGGGTGCACCGAGTCGAGCAGCCGCAGATATGTATCATGTACCAGGGCCGTGGCTTGCAGCGTGTGGTCCGGGCGCTCCTGCGCCATATAGTGCCGCGCCAGCCGATGCAGGTCGGCATAAACCAATGGTATGAGCTGGTCAAGCGCGCTTTGATCCCCTCTGCTCCAGGCTTGGAGCAGTTTGGTTATTTGGTGGGCTGGGGGATCCAGGCGGCGACCCTCCGTTACGTAATCTCAGAAAAGGCTACCACATCGGCATCGCGGTTCGCATGCCCAGGGCGTTCCGCTGAAAAATAATCTTCATACCCGTTACGGTTTCCGCAGCCGGTTTCCGCTATATAGGGTGGCGCAACGGCTGGGACAGTGAGCAGTGCGCCCCTCGCGACATATTCAGGAGGACAGCCATGAGAAACGCAAGGCAGAATATGATTCCTGGCGTTCGCCGCCGTGCGACGCTGACAGGTGGATCCCGGAGGGTGATCGGTCTCGTCTGTGTAGTTCTGGCGGCGGCGATCGTGTCGCCCGCACAGGATGAGCAGCCCTCACCGGACGCAGTGAAGTTCAAAACCCTGGTCAAGTTCCACGGGACCAATGGTGGGAATCCCTTCGGCCGTCTGGTACAGGGCACCGACGGGTATCTATACGGCACGACGAACGCCGGAGGCGCAAACGGTGGCGGCAACGTTTTCAAGATGACGCCAAGCGGGTCGCTAACCGTACTCTACAACTTTTGTTCTCAACCCCACTGCACCGACGGCTCAACTCCGTTCTGGATTGTGCTTGGCATCGACGCAAACTTCTACGGAACAACGATCGGCGGCGGCGCTTACAACAACGGCACCGTCTTCAAGATAACTCCCGGCGGCACGCTGACGACACTCTACAGCTTTTGCGCCCTGCCGAACTGCGCCGACGGCGCCAATCCTGCTGGGCTGGTACAGGGCACCGACGGAAACTTCTACGGGGTAACCGAGGGCGGCGGGAACTCCACCCAAAACGGCGTGGTCTTCAAAATCACTCCAGCGGGCGCGCTGGCTACGCTGTATTTTTTCTGCTCCCAGACGAACTGCGCTGACGGCGGAGCTCCGGCTTCGCCGCTGATTCAAGGCGCCGACGGAAACCTCTATGGAACGACTCAGCTTTTCGGGGCCTACGGAGGCGGCACGGTCTTTGAGCTAACTCCAAAGGGCGCACTGACGACGCTCTACAGCTTCTGTGCTCAACTGAACTGCACTGACGGCTTGCAGCCGGAGGGCGCTCTAGTTCAAGCCGCTAGCAGCAACTTCTACGGAACAACCGGTGGGGGCGGGGCCTACAACGGCGGCACGGTCTTCACTGTCACCCCTGCGGGCGCGCTGACAACACTCTACAGCTTTTGCGCCAAAACGAACTGCGCTGACGGCCAGGATCCGAACGTCGGCGGCCTATTGCAGGCCACAGACAACAAGTTCTACGGGACGACCAACTTCGGCGGAAACGATAGTTGTTCGCTTGGTTGCGGGACAGTGTTCGAAATTACTCCAGATGGCACCCTGACCACTTTGCATGACTTCAATGGAACTGACGGCCAGAATATTTTCGACGGAGTTGTGCAACTGACCGACGGGACCTTCTACGGCACAACCTTTGGCGGCGGAGCCGATGCCGATGGCACGGTCTTCGCGCTTTCTGTCGGCCTCGGCCCGTTTGTAAAAACGCTGCCCAGTCTCGGGAAGGCAGGAGAAGTCATCAAGATTCTTGGAACCGACCTGACTGGCGCGACCAGCGTTAGCTTCAACAGCGCCCCAGCCCCATTCAAAGTGGACTCCGAGACCCTGATCTCGGCCGTTGTCCCGGCCGGCGCGACTACCGGCTTCGTGACCGTGACCACACCGACTGGAACTCTGAAGAGCAACACGAGATTCCACATCCGGCCGTGAAGGCAGAGATGAGAAGGAGGGAAAGACCATGAGAAACGGAAAGCAGAATAGCATTCGTGGCGTTCGCCCGAGCATGACGCTGGCGACCGGGGGGTGGAGGCGAACCGGCCTTGTCTGCCTGGTCGCGGCGGCGACGATGGTTTCGCCCGCCCAGAACGGGCAGCCCTCACCAGACGCCGTGAAGTTCAAAAGCCTGGTCAATTTCGACGGGACGAATGGCATCAACCCGTACTTGAGCAATCTAGTGCAAGGACCCGACGGAAACCTTTATGGTACGACCGAGCTTGGCGGGGCCTACGGGGGAGGTTCGGTCTTCAAAATCACCCCAAGGGGGACGTTGACGACGGTCTACAGCTTCTGTGCTGAACCCAACTGCGCCGACGGCGCCTACCCTCAATTCGGCGCGCTAGCGCTGGGCACCGACGGGAACTTTTACTGGGCAGCCGCCGGCGGCGGAGCTTTCAACAATGGCACGGTCTTCAAAATCACCACAGCAGGCGCACTGACGACGCTTTGCAGTTTTTGCGCCCTGCCTAACTGCACAGACGGCAGTATTCCCATCGGCCTGGTGCAGGGTACCGATGGGAACTTCTACGGGACAACCAACTTCGGCGGGAACGCCACCCAAAACGGCGTAGTCTTCAAAGTCACCCCAGGTGGCATGCTGACAACACTCTACACCTTTTGCTCAGAACCGAACTGTGCTGACGGCGGAACTCCTACGGCCCCGCTGATTCAAGCCACTGACGGGAACTTTTACGGAACAACTCAGGCATTGGGGGCCAATGGCGGAGGCACAGTCTTTAAAATCACCCCAAAGGGCGAGCTGACAACGGCGTACAGCTTTTGCGCACAACCGAATTGCACTGACGGCTGGGTACCGCAAGCTCCGGTGATTCAAGCCGCCAACGGCAACTTTTACGGAACCACCGAAGGGGGCGGGCTCTATGGCAGGGGCACAGTCTTTGAATTGACCCCTGAGGGCGCATTCACGATGCTCTACAGTTTTTGCGCGCAGACGAACTGCGCTGACGGCGAATTTCCTGGAATTGGCACCCTGGTGCAAGGCACTGACGGGAGCTTCTATGGGACAACCACCATTGGCGGGACCAGTGGGTTAGGGACCGTGTTCAAAATCACTGCACCCGGCACGCTGACGACCTTGCACGACTTCGATGGAACTGATGGCGATAACTCTGTCGGCAATGGGCTCGTGCAGGGAACCGACGGGACGTTCTACGGGACAAACTATGGCGGCGGAGCCGATGACGATGGTACGGTGTTCGGCCTCTCTGTTGGCCTTGGCCCGTTTGTGGAAACCCTGCCTACTTCGGATAAGTTAGGAGAAGTTGTCAAGATTCTCGGGACCGACCTGTCCGGCGCGACCCGCGTTAGCTTCAACGGCACCGCGGCCCCGTTCAAAGTGGACTCCGAGACCCTGATCTCGGCCATTGTCCCAGACGGCGCGACTACGGGCTTCGTGACGGTGACCATACCGACCGGAACGCTGAAGAGCAACACGAGGTTCCAGGTCCGGCCTTGAAGGCAGCGGCTGGGGATTAGGAACGTAGCCGCAGGGCTCGCTCTTTGGTCCTGCGGCTTTTTCCAGTCGTCCGCGGGCAAAGCTACGGGGCTGGAACTGGCAGGGTTCTGGCGGGGAAAGAGCAGCGCGTTCTATGCATGCGACGCCCGCTATGCCTATTGCTATTGGCCAGGTAACCACGGAGCGTTTAGGGAAGGACTCACGCATTCGCAATCCTCTCTGAGAGGGACGTCGAAGCGAGGAATTGAACCAGTGCCACTGATTATTGTTGCGAAATCCGCACGCAAACCGCGTCGGGACGGCACTCCCGAGGCCAGTCTGCTGATTCGCCATGACTTATGTGTAATTTCAACGATAGATCCCGTGAAGTCCGGGTCACGGAATCATGCGGCGTTCGTGCCGCTTATTCGCGTTGCCTCCCAACAGACCCGCCATTCGACCTCTATGTCCTTCGTTACCGAGACTCAGGATGGCGGATCGCCGCCTCTGATACGATGGATCTCGCCGTTCCGCGCCAGGTTCATGATTCTCAGGAGGCTAGGCACCAAGGGAAGGAGGTCCGCAAACCGATTTGACTTGGCGCGAAGGATCAGAAATCGCGATGCTCCTGCCCGCGAGATTCTGCTCGTATTCCAGTCCTTTATCCATGGTCACGAAGATCTCGAAGCCGTTGCTCTCCGCGAGATTGAGCAAGGTGCCGTTCTTCTTGCCCGCAAGTCCTGCTTTCCAATAGCGCCTGAAAAGGAACGCGAGTGCCGCGGAAGACTGGGGTTCCGCCGAGAATATCGAGGTCTTTCACAATCACTTCATCGCTACGATTCACGTGAGGCACCTTGGGCCTGTTGCCGTCAACACTAGTTTACTCTCCGCGAGGGCCATATCGCGGAACTCTCGCAGAAAGCGCGCCGAAACCGCCTGGCATCCTGGATCGGTCCTGGCAAGTCCGCCTCCGGCTAGTCTGCGGGCTCAATACCGATGCGGTCATTGACGGCGTCTCGTATTTTCTGCTTCGAGCCCAAGTAACGCTCATTGGTCTGTACGGATACGTGACCCGGGAGAAACTGGATCTGCTCGAGTTCGCCACCGGCAACGTGACAGAGGCGAGCACAGGTTCGGCGCAAATCGTGAGGTGCGATTTTCTCAATGCCAATGGTCTTCGCGAAGTTCCGAACGACGTACCAGATTACTTTTTCAGTTACTCCTTTTCCCCACACAATTCCGCTCTTGTTAATCGACCGGAACAAACAGCCAGACCTGCTTTCCGATGCTCGTGTCCACTCGTCTATCCGCTGCTAAACCATTTACAATGTTGGAGCTGGCGGAGGGATTTGAACCCCCGACCCTCTGATTACAAATCAGATGCTCTACCAACTGAGCTACGCCAGCTAATGGAATGGAACGAAGCCTGCAACCAACACTGCAAAAATTGTAGCATAGATGCGCAAAAGGCCGACGCATCCTGTCAGTGATCCGATGGCGTCTCGATTTCCGCGGGCCACCTGACTCCGTGTGGGTAAGTGAGGCCAGGCATGTTCAATACCGCGGCTACTCTTGTGACTAGTGTAAGATAGATTGCCGTAAGCCGAGCACTAACCTATTGAGTCAGGAGGCAATCGATGAGTCGAACAGTGGCCGTGCTGGGCGGCGGAGTCGCCGGACTTACCGCTGCTCAGGAACTGGCTGAAAGGGGATATGCGGTTACCGTGTATGAACGCAGGCCTCTTTTCGGGGGCAAAGCCCGGAGCCTCTTGAAGCTCAAAACCGGCATTGCCCCACGCACCGACCTGCCGGGCGAGCATGGCTTCCGCTTTTTTCCCGGCTTCTATAAACACGTAATCGACACTATGAGGCGCATCCCGTTTGGCACGGGTTCGAGCGTCTACGATAACCTGGCGGTTGCTACTCGTATCCTGCTGGCTCGCGCAGGTTCGCCGCAGATACTCTGGACGGCACGTGTTCCCCGTACCATTGCCGATTTCCGCGTATTCCTCGGCGAGCTATTCACAAACCTGGACATTCCCGAGGAAGAAGTCTTGTACTTCATCGACCGTCTTGTGGTCATCGCCACTAGTTGTCCCGCACGGCGCCTGGAAGAATACGAGCAGATCGCCTACTGGGACTTTATCGGTGCGGCCCAGCGCTCGGCGGCTTATGGGAAGTATCTGGGCGAAGGCTTGACTCGCTCGCTCGTGGCCATGCGGGCGCAGAAGAGCAGCACGCGCACCGTCGGCCCTATTCTGCTGCAGTTGCTCTACGGCCTGACGGATCCCGACAGGGTTTTCGACCGTCTGCTCACAGGCCCTACCAACGACGTTTGGATTCTTCCCTGGGTCTCCCATCTGATGCGCTTGGGTGTGCAGTTCCGCAGCGAGACCCGCGTCGAGCGCTTCCGGGTTGAGAACGGTAAGATCGCGGGCGTGGAAATCAGCGCCCCCGCGGGCCCCGACTGTATCCTTGCAGATCATTATGTAGCCGCCATGCCCGTGGAAGTGATGGCTAATCTGGTCACGCCAGAAATGCAGGCCGCAGCTCCCAGCATCGCTAATCTTGGACGCCTCGAAGTGGAGTGGATGAACGGTATCCAATTTTACCTGGACCACGATGTACCGCTGGCGCGCGGCCATGTCCTCTATCTGGACTCGCCCTGGGCGCTTACCTCGATCTCTCAGCAGCAGTTCTGGCGTTATGATCTGGCGTCCTGCGGCGATGGTCGCTGCCGGGGGCTTCTTTCGGTGGATATTTCGGATTGGGAATCGCCCGGTGTTCTCTATAACAAGCCGGCGCGGGAGTGCACTTCCGAAGAGGTGCGCCGTGAGGTCTGGGAGCAGCTTCGCCGGCATATCGATGTAGCTGGGATCCACACGCTTGACGATACGCAGGTGATCGATTGGTTTCTGGATCCTGACATCGAATATCCTAATCCGTCGCAAGCGACCAATCTCGAGCCGCTGCTGATCAACACTGTCGGATCTTATCAGTACCGGCCGCAGGCATACACGGAATTGCCCAACCTGTTTCTCGCATCCGATTACGTACGCACCTATACGGATCTCGCAACAATGGAAGCGGCCAATGAGGCAGCTCGCCGCGCCACTAATGCTATCCTTGCCGCCGACGGAGTCTCGCACGATCGGGCGGCTCTGTGGCCGCTCGAAGATCCCCTGTTTGTCCGCCCGTTGCAGGAACTTGACTCTCTTCGCTTCGCCGGCCAACGCCCCCACCTCTGGTTCGATGGCCACCATATCGCCAGCGAGTGGGCGCGCCTGACCGGCAAGCAGCCATCGGCGGAAGCGACTGCCGGGAGCTGATTGTCCGCAGCTAGCGTTTGTCACCGTCGTAACTTCCTCGATATCCTAACCGTCCTTGTCACTAAGTGCGTCTGAGATGTATACAACGCCGTCCTTCCTGTCACCGTCTTTCATATATAGAAGCGAAAATCAGAGTCTAAAACTTTAAAAAATAATTCCGTCAGCCTCGATTTTTTCGTCGCCGATCATTTACACTGGGTAGCTAACAAGACGGCCCGCACAACGAAGGAGCGTAGAAGTGGAGAGCGATGGGCAGATCACCGAGCTCTTGCTGGCCTGGAGCGGCGGAGAACTTGCCGCTCTGGACAAACTAATCCCCCAGGTTTACGCGGAGTTGCACCGCCTGGCTCACCACTACATGCGCAATGAACCGGAGGAACGCACCCTTCAAACCTCGGCGCTGGTTAATGAAGCCTATTTGAAGTTGGTCGACTCCAGCCGTGTCAACTGGCAGAGCAGGGCGCACTTCCTGGCTGTTTCCGCGCGATTGATGAGGCGTATTCTGGTCGACATCGCGCGCGCCCGGAGATCGCAACGGCGGGGAGGGGACTACTACCACCTTCCGCTAGAGCTGGCCGCCACTCTGCATTCGGTCCAGAACACTGACCTGGTGAAACTCGATGTGGCGCTCGAGGCACTAGCGGCCAAGTCCCCGCGCAGGGCGCAGATAATCGAGTTGCGGTTCTTCGGCGGGCACAGCGTGCAGGAAACTGCCGAGATTTTAAATGTCTCCGAGGCTACGGTAATGCGCGACTGGCGGCTGGCCCGCGTCTGGCTGATGCGCTCGATGACCAAGGACTGAGCTCGTGCTGGCTGACGAACGAAAGCGCAGAACCGGAGAGATCTACAGCGCCGCGCTGAGGCAGGACGCCAGCCGGCGAGCCGACTTCCTGCGCGAAGCCTGCGGCGACGATACCGCCTTGCGCCGTGAACTCGAATCGTTACTGGGCTATGAAGAGAGACTGGACGGCTTTCTGGAACCCGCGGCGGAAGAGGCGCGGGCGGGCGCCGGTGGTCAGTCGTTGGTAGGTCAAGCGCTGGGGCCTTACGCGATATTGTCTGTCCTGGGGGCGGGCGGCATGGGGGTGGTCTACGAAGCTGAGGACCGGCAGCGGAACGTGCGCGTGGCCCTCAAGACTCTGTCCTACTTGGATCCGCAACGGCTCTTCTTGCTGAAAAATGAATTTCGCTCCCTGACCGGCATCACGCATCCTAATCTGGTCACGCTATACGAACTGGTCTCCGAAGGCAGCGAGTGGTTCTTCACTATGGAGCTGGTGGCCGGCGTAGATTTTCTCGATTATGTGCGCGCGGGTACCGCCAGGCGCGCGGCGGCCGGCGTAAGCGATGAGCCCGAATCCATCCTGATCACGACGCCGCCCATCCAACTGGATCGTTTGCGCAACGCTCTCCGTCAGCTCGTGGAAGGCGTCTCCGCGTTGCACGATCACGGCAAGCTGCACCGCGACATCAAGCCATCTAACGTGCTGGTGACTCCGGATGGCCGCACCGTTCTGCTCGATTTCGGGCTGGCCATCGCACTGACTTTTCGTCCTGACAACGAAGCTCCTCCGACTCCCATGGGGACGCTGCCGTATATGGCCCCTGAGCAGATCACCGGGGCTCACCTGACGGAGGCTGCCGACTGGTATGCGGTGGGCGTCATGCTGTACGAGGCGCTCACCGGACGGCTCCCCTTCGAGGGCGGACGATCTGAGATCATGCAGCACAAACTGACCCTGGAGCCTGTGCCTGCCCAAGTCGTGGCGCCCGGTATTCCGGCCGACCTGGCCGGCTTGTGCGACGGCCTGCTGCGGCGCGACCCCGCGCAACGGCGTTCCGGAGAGCAAGTGCGGCAGTGTTTAGGGCTGGGTCCGCGCGCGCTGGCGCCGGCCGCTGGGCGATTGTTCGTCGGCCGCGAGCAAGAGCTGCGCGAATTGCGAGCAGGTTTGGCGGATCTCCAAGCGGGCCGCCCCGCAACCACTTACGTACATGGCCAATCGGGGATCGGCAAGACCCATCTGGTCGAGCGCTTCCTCGACGAGTGCGCCGCTTTGCCTGACTTGGTACTTTTGCGGGGCCGCTGCTACGAGCAGGAATCCGTGCCCTACAAAGCACTCGACAGCGTAGTGGATTCTCTCTCTACTTATCTGGGCGGTCTTCCAGGTGCCGAGTGCGCGGCCCTGCTGCCGGGCGATGCTCACATCCTGGCGCAGATCTTTCCCGTGCTGAGGAGCATCGAAGTGGAGGCAGCGGCTTTCGGCCGCGAGCCCGAAATTCCCGACCCGCAGGAGCTCCGGCGCAGGGCCGCGGCGGCGCTGCGCGAGCTGTTGACCCGTATCGGCGACTGCCGGCGGTTGGTGATTTACATCGATGATCTGCAGTGGGGCGACCTGGATAGCGGACTACTGCTGAACGAGCTGCTCCATCCACCCAACGCTCCCACGCTATTGCTGATTGGCTCCTACCGAACGGAGTATGCCGCCAGCAGCCCGTGCTTGCAAACACTGCTCCAAGGCGCGCTGGGCGGGGCGGCGCGGCAAATCGCACTCCGGCCGCTGGACGGCCCGGAGGCCCACCAACTGGCCGCTCGGCTGCTCGGCCCGGCGGGGGCTGCCGACGCCGGCCGCATCGTGGCCGAGACCGGCGGCAATCCTTATTTTGTCCGGGAGCTGGCGGAGTCCGCCCGCGCCGGCACGGAGTGGTCCAGCGGGGAAGGCCCGCTCTCGCTTGATGACGTGCTGGGGCACCGCGTGCAAGGGCTCCCTGCCCATGCCCGGATTTTCCTCGAAGCGGTGGCCGTGTCCGGACAGCCGCTAGCCCAAGAGGACGCTTATCGAGCAGCCGGATTGCCGGTGCGGGATCCGGCCGTACTGGCTTCCTTGCGCAGTGGACGGCTGGTCCGCACGACGGGGCCGCATATGGCTGACTTTGTGGAGACCTACCACGATCGTATTCGCGAAACCGTGGTCGCGCGCATGCCGCCGGACGATGTGCGCCGCTGCCATCTCCGCCTGGCCGTTACTCTAGAGACCTCCAGCGGCGTGGAACGGGAGACCCTGGCCATTCATTTTCATCGCGGCGGCGAGCCCGGGAAAGCCGGCGCCTATTACATCCTGGCCGGTGACCAGGCCGCTACAGCGCTGGCCTTCGAACGCGCTTCCACACTTTACGCGCAGGCGCTCGACCTGCCGCACGCCGCAGATCCGGGCCGCCGCGAACTGCGAGTGAAACTAGCCGACGCATTAGCCAATGCCGGCCGTGGTTTGGACGCCGCCAGCCAGTATGAAGCTGCGCGAGTGGGAGCGAACAACCATGAGGCCCTCGATCTGAAACGGCGCGCCGCCTATCAATACTGCATCAGCGGTCACATGGAACAGGGCCGCGCTGCCGTGCGCCATGTGCTCAAACGCATCGGCATGTGGCTGCCGCATTCCGAGACCCAGGCTATCGCGGCTTGGGTCGGGAGCCGCGCTTTGTTGCGACTGCGCGGGATGAGGTTCCGGGAGCGTGCCGCCGAATCCGTGTCTCCGGCCCTGCTGCGGCGCATCGATGTGTCCTGGTCGGCGGCGGCCGGGCTGACCATGGTGGACGTGATCACCGGCGCAGACATCCAGACCCGCAATCTCATTCTCGCGCTGCGCGCCGGCGAGCCCTATCGCATCGCGCGTGCCCTGGCTCTCGAAGCTATCCACAGCGCCAACATGGGCAGCCGGGCTTCGCCTCGCACACGCAGTCTGCTGGCCGCCGCTCATCAACTAGCCGAAGGTATCGGCCACCCCCATGCACGCGCGCTCGTCTCGCTGGCCCAGGCCATCGCCCATTTCGAAATCGGCGAGTGGACTCCGGCCCGCCGTTTCCTGATCGAGACCGAGAAGATTCTGCGTGCGCAGTGCACTGGCGTCTTTTGGGAACTGGCCACCACCCACGCATTCACGCTGTGGAACTTCATCGACCTGGGTGAATACGGAGAGTTGGCGCGCCGTTCGTCGGAGTTGTTGCGCGAAGCGCGCGATCGCGGCGACCGCTTCACTGCCACGAATATCGGCATTTTCATCGGTCCGCATGCCCTGCTCGCGGCCGATCGCCCAGATGAGGCGCGCCGCATGACCGACGAATATCTGGCCCAGTGGACGCGCCAGGAGTCCAGCCTGCAAAGCATCATGGCGTTGATGTGCCACAACTATATCGACGTCTATGTGGGGGATGGCCGGCGCGCTTCGCAACGTCTGCGGAAGCAGTGGCCCCAGCTACAGCGCTCCCGTCTGATGCACTCGCAGTTGATGCGCATCTTCATGTATTACGCCCGCGGCCGCTCGGCCCTGGCAGCCTGTGCCGGGGCCGAGGACACGCGGGCGATGCTGGCCTCCGCCGTGGCGGACGCCGACCGTCTGGGGATCGAGGCTGCAGCATGGGCACGGCCGCACGCTGAGCTCTTGCGGGCCGGTGTGGCCCGCAAACGCGGCGATGAGGAAGGCGCGGCTGGGCTGCTTCGCTCCGCGCTGGGACACTTCGAAGAAGTCGAAATGGGCTCCTTCGCCGCCTCCGCCAGACGCATGCTTGGCCGTTTGCTCGGCGGCGATGCGGGAACGGAGATGGTGCGCAATGCCGATAGCTGGATGCAGAGGCAGGGCATTGCCAATCCTGCTGCGATGGCGGCCTTTCACGTCGCCGGGTTCGAAGAGTGACCGATGAGAAAAAGAGCCGTATTGCTACTGGCGGCCGCTATACACGTCCTGCTGATGTTAGTGTGCGCTCTGCTGTGGCCGCTGAAGGGCTGGCTTCTTCGCCCGTTCAGGGGCCGCGAGCGCCACCACTTCTGGCCCTGCCCGCTGCATACCGATCCGCCCCCTACCAGCCGCATGGAGCTGAAAACGCCGGACGGCCGGCAGCTATTCTTTCCCACGATGACTGTTTGTTCCCTCGGCCATCTGCGCGTCAACCTGGTGCCGCTGTTTTTGCCGGAGGCGGATGTTCGGGCAATGCTGCCCCATTTTCTCAGGTTAGGAAAGCAGCCGGTCGCGCCCCCCGGCCAGCATCCCGTGCTCATGTTCCTGGGCCACCAGCATAGGGTCCGCCCCATGCCCGTCCGGGTTTCCGGAATGGACTATCTGGAGTACATCCTGGCAGTGCCTTTTGTGCGGCTGACGGCCACGGATAGCCGCTACCGCGGACCGTTCGCCTATATGCCCCGCCTGTTTCTGGATTCCTCATTTCCGGTATTCCTGGGCAAGCTATGCGGCTATGCCAAGGAACGTTCTCTGGTAAGATCGACCGAGACAACCTACGACGTGCGGACCGTCGCCGGACGCGCGCAGGTTCTGAGCGGCACCTTCCGACCGCTCGGCGACGGGTTCGAGCCGTTGCCCGACTCGGACTCCGGTAACGCCCTTCGCATGCTTCTCGAACAGCCGATAATTGGAAACCAACTGCTCGGTCTCACCATCGCCACCTATCTGGACTTCTATCTCCCCTGGGCCAAGGTACAGCCGGCCGATGCTGAATTAATCATCAACACGCCTTTTTTGCCGGGCATTGTACCAGGCACCCACAAAGTTGCAGGACTGACCGCGGGCAAACTAGGCGCCTGCCGCCTGGCTTCGCACTGGCGCCTCTACCCTCCACTCGACGTACACGATATGTGGTCGGAGCCCGCGAACCGCTCTTGGGCCTGAGCCCGTGCCGTTTCAGTGCCGGCGCGCGGCGGGTGGTCCGATTCGCCTGCGATGGGGATTTGCATTCCGGTGATCGAGCGAGCTGCATGCATACCCGACATCACCGCGCCTTCTATGCACCCTGCGTTCATCCCGCTCGAGGTCCAATCCCCGGCGAGATACAGATTCTCGAATCCGGAGGCGTCCGGAGCAAGCCGGTATTGAATGGTATCTTTGCCGGACTGCACGTAGCGCTCGCCCGGGTCTACATTGGCGCGGCTATATTGCTCGCGCAGCCGCTGATCGCCCTCGCGGTCAGCCGCGAGTAGATTCCAATCGAAAGTACCCCCGGCCCCCGCGGTCCCGGGCAGAATCCCCTGAATTGGACCCTGTAAATACATAAGCGCATTTTCGGATGCCACGGCTTCCTGCGATGTCGTGAATTCAGGGCCCGCAGCCGCCGAAGGTAAGGGCTGGTCACGCAGCGTGCCGCAGAAGTACGAGATGTTTTGAACTTCGCCCTCCGGCCAGGTCTCCCGCGGGATGAGATGGCTCATGTCGCCCCACGTGTCATAGGGTTCCAGGTAGCTGGTCATTAATGCATTCTCGGACGCCTGCCAACCCAGCTCCGCGGCGCTTTTCTTCATCCAGATCTGGAACGCCTGCGTGGGAACGGTCAAGCTCTGCGTCACCATGCGCTCGAAGTCCGGGCTCGCGTCCACCAGTTCCCGGCACAAGAAGCGGTGAGCGCCGACTGGAATTCCCAACAGCACCAGATCGAAGTCGCGGCCTCGCGACAGGGTCACAGTATCGGCGGCCTTAGCCTCCCAAAACGATTCGAAATTTGCTCCGCCGGCGCGCAACTCGCCGCCTCCCTCCAACTGGTCCCAAAAGGGTTCTGCGGGCCAACTGGGCACGCCGTTGACGGGTTTGACCGGGATGTATCCCGCGGGGCTCGCCACCTTGGCCTGAACGGTAATATCCACCGCGTCCACGTATCGCTTGTCCTCGGATAATCGGAGATTCTCGACTCGCTGGAAAAACTCGAACTTCACGCCGCGATCGCGCAGCAAAAGATATAACGGGGCGAAAATAGTGTCCCCCATGCCCGCTTGCATCCTCCAGGCAATGGCGCCTTTGTAAGCGCAAAACATGCGGAGCGCGCCCCGCAAGGCCACTCCGGCAGCCAGGTTGGGCGAGTCCGCATCGCCGCCCTGAAAAGCAAACAATCCGGTATAGAGCGATCGCACCAGGGGGGACCAGTAGTTCCGGCAGCCGTGCCGCCGCAGCCAATCCGAGAGGTCGTATCGGTCTAACGGCGCAAATCCGATGATTAGCACGTCCTCCCGCAGCATGCCGAGCAGCGCCGTCACGCCCACGTCCAAGGCCATGGTGAGGCGCTCGATGGTTTCGCCGGCGCGATTCTCCACAGCTTCGAAAAACCTATGGAGAAACCGCTCCAGCAGCCAGATCAGGCAGTCAGTGTCGGTATAGCGTTGGGCGAAGTCCAAAGCCCGGTGAAGAAGCGAGCGGAACAGCGTCGACACAAGCCCCATACCGGACCGCACAAGGTCCGGCGCGCCATCGATGCCAGCCGCTCCAGGAGCATCCGTAGCGTCCGGCAAGACTGACTCGTAAAGGTCCACCAGCTTGCGCAGGGCCGCCACCAGCAGATCCCAGAAACCGAACAAGTCTACCCCGTCGCCGGGCTCCCAAGGATTCGGCGGAAAGTCGATGTTCCAGCGGCTCCAACCGGAGTCGCGCGGCTCCATTACGGTAACTTGATTCTGTTTGTGGAATGCGTCGCGCCAGGTGCCCAACGGGCTGCCCTCCAGCAAACCGCGTTGGGCGCACTCCTGGTAGCATTTGCGGATCGTGCCGAAGGCATTCTCGTAGAATCCGTACCAGATGTGCAGGCCGTGCTCTTCGATGCGGTTGTGGAGTTGGGCATTGCGTCCGCTGGCTCCCTTGCCGCCGAGCCGCCAGCCCAAAGCATATACGGTGATGTCGAAACGCTCGCTCCAGTCCGGCGCATTGGTGAGGTAGAACGCGGACGTGAGGGCCCCCGTGCCGCCGCCTAAGATCGCGATTCGCTTTTTATCCGGCATTTGCTTGCCTCAATTCCTTCCAGCATCAAGACCACCTGCGGTAAAATCCACTTTTGTGCGAGGAGATAGAGTAATGACCTTTTGGACCCCGTTGCTGTTGATCTGCGCCTGCACGCTTTCGGCGCAAACGAAAAAGATCCTTGTGGCTGGAGGCGAGGAAGACTTAGTCCGGGATCTGCAAAGCGTGTCGGCTAAGGCGCGCATCGTGCCGGTTACCAATGGTAATGTTATGCAGGAGATCGGCGACGCGGATGCATTTATAGGCAGCATCACGCCGGCAGAGGTGCGAGCGGGCAAGAATCTGAAATGGGTCGGAGTGATGAGCGCCGGCGTCGAGAACGTGCTCTTCATGTCCGGCGGCAACGATTTGCGCGATAGCAACATCGTGCTGACCAATAACAAGATTGTACAGGGTCCCGAGATAGCCGATCACGCCATGGCCATGCTGTTGACCCTGTCGCGCCAGTTGCGGAGATACATCGCCGCCGATCTCGAGGAGACTTGGGATGGCGGCCGTTTTGGCGGCATCGAACTCAACGGTAAGACCGCGGTGGTGATCGGGCTCGGTGGCATTGGCATGCAGATCGCGACGCGGGCGTGGGCTTTCGGCATGAACGTGATAGGCGTGGACCCCGAAGATAAGCCTTTCTCGCCATTCGTCAAGAGAGTGGTCAAGCCGGACCAGTTAGACGAGGTCATTCCGGAAGCCGACGTGGTTTTCATTTCGGCGCCGCATACCGAGAAGAGTCATAAGATGATGGGCGCATCCGAATTCGAGCTGATGAAGCAGAAATCGTACTTCATTGCCGTAAGCCGCGGCGGCATCTATGACATGGGCGGCTTGGTGAAGGCGCTTGACAGTAAACGCCTGGCGGGTGCGGGTGTGGATGTCACCGACCCGGAGCCGCTGCCGAAGGGACACGCGCTCTGGAAGTTCAACAACGTGGTGATCACACCACACATCGCAGGCCGGTCGGATCGCGATCGCGATCGAATGGTCGGCACGCTCAAAGAGAATATTCAACGATTCGTGGATGGACGGCCGCTGGTCAATGTAGTCGATAAGCGGAAGGGGTATTGAAGCAGGTGTAAGCCGGATTCACTTGGGCTTCGCCGCTTGGAAGCGAATCTTCGCCAGCCATTCCGCGTCGGTACGAAGCTCCGACTCGCCGGTGGGAAATTCGTTGAAGCGCAAAATAAACGCGAGCAGATCCGCGTTCTCTTCGCGGGTCAGTGTTCCGGGGTGGTCTGCGGGCATGGATGTCTGCATCTTCTCGAAAAGGTCGCCTACGGTCTGACCGTCCCACTTCCCGACGAAGCCCTCCCCGACTAACGATGGCGTCTGTCCGTGCCCCTGCAGATTGTCGCGGTGACAGGAGGCGCACTGCTTGGCGTAAAGAGCCTGGCCACGCGTGGCTTGTGCCTGCGTGTAGATTCCATCCCACACGGACGCCTCGTCTGCCGCATGAAGCATGGGGATTGCGGCAAAGCCTGCCACGATAATGATTGCCGCTATTGTGGCCGTGTTCTTCATGCCGGCATTTTTCGCGTATTCTATTTAGTGTCATGCAAAAAAGACAAAGCTGCAAGCAGCAAGAACGGTGCTGGGCTACGGCCCTTTTGAGCAGTTGCCGGGCAGCGCGGTGGATCTCCGGAGGCGTTCTGGCGCTCGCCTGGAGCCTGTCCGCGGCGGCCCCGCCCGCTTGCGATCCGGACAACGGTGGATTGCAGCTTCCTCCGGGTTTCTGCGCCCTCGTAGTCGCCAACGATCTTGGCACCGCCCGGCACATCGCAGTCGCTCCCAACGGCGACATCTACGTCGCGATTCAGGATAACGGCGCCAAAGGGGGGGTAGTGGCTTTGCGCGACGCCAACGGCGACGGTCGATTCGAGGTTAAGGAGAAGATTGGCCAAGACAGTGTCACGGGTGTTGCATTGCACAATGGCTATCTGTATCTGGCCAAGTTCAATTCTGTCGAGCGATATAAGATGACGCCCGGTCAGTTGAAACCGGCGGGCGCGGCCGAAATCGTCGTCTCCGGGCTGCCCGGCGTGGAACAGCATGGAGACAAAGGCATCGCCTTCGATGGGCGCGGCAATTTCTACGTGAATGTAGGCGCGCCGTCCAATGCCTGCCAGCCGAGGGACCGCCAGGCGAAAGTGCCCGGACAGGATCCCTGTCAGTTACTCGAAAAACACGGCGGCATCTGGAAATTCTCGGAGAGCAAGCTCGGACAGAAGCAGGAGGATGGCGTCCGCTACGCCACGGGGCTGCGTCAGATGCCGGCGATCGCCTGGCACGACGGCGCTCTATACATTGTTATGAACAATCGGGATCAGCTCAACGAGTTGTGGCCCGGTATGTTCACCGCTCAAGAGAACGCAGAGCGGCCCGCGGAGCCTATGTATCGGGCCGAACAAGGGGCGAACTTCGGTTGGCCGTATTGTTTCTTCGATTACGGGCAGAAGAAATTGTTTCTGAATCCCGAGTACGGCGGAGATGGAAAAAGAGTCGATCGGTGCAGCGGATTTACAATGCCCATCACCAGTTTTCCGGCGCACTGGGCGCCTGTGGACCTGATGTTCTACTCTGGCTCACAGTTTCCTGCGCACTACAAAAACGGCGCTTTCATTGCGTTTCACGGATCGTGGAATCGGGCGCCCATGCCACAGGACGGCTACAACGTAACCTTCCAACCGTTCGCGGATGGGCGTCCGTCGGGCAGCCACGAGGTTTTCGCCAACGGTTTCGCCGGTAAGTCGCCGCTCATGAATCCCGACAACGCCGTGGCTCGCGCCGATGGAGTTGCACAGGCGCCCGATGGCTCGCTGTATATCAGCGAGAGCCAGCATGGCAAGATCTGGCGCGTCATTTATCGCGGCGAAAAATAAGCAGTGCGAAGACCGGTTAGAGAATTCGCTGGCCCGCTGTGCGTGTGTCGTAGCCGCCGATACTCTCGAGCTCCCGGCGAAAACTCGCTCGATTGAGAGCATCCAACAAAGTTTGGACCGTGGGCAGGTCGAGGTGCTGGCGACGCAACGCCAAATCGTAGCGCTCACTGACCAGCGGAATGAAACCGAGGCCGAATAACCGCGCCGCGGCTCTGGTTGCGATACAGCAATCGGCGGCGGCGGTTCGCACCTGCCATGCCGCCGGCAGGTGTCCCGAAGCCATGTTTCGATAGCCGCGAACCGTTTTCGCGTTCATCTTCAGCCGCTTCAGATGCGAGTCCAACAGGAGGCGGCTGCCGGCTCCCTTCTCCCTATTGACGATGCATACATCCGGGCGGCCCAGATCTTCGATCCCGCGGATTTTTTTCGGATTGCCTCTGGCAGTAACAATGCCTTCCTCCCACACGGCAAACGAAATTACGGCCACTGCGTTCTTCGAGAACATCCTGCTGATTTCCGGAATGTTCGACTCGCCGGTCACTTCGTCCCGGAGATGCGTGCCGGCGATATGAACGCAGCCCTGCTTGAGCAGCAGGAGAGCCTGCGAGCTGTTGCGATGCGCGAGCACCAGTTCCACACCAGCCGACCGTACGTGACGCGCGAGCACAGACATGCCCGGATCGCATCCCGCAATCAGGAGGCGATTCCCAAAATCGGCGTCGGAGTGATAGACCTCAACTTTCGTCTTGCGGCCATCCGCCGGTGCGCTGGTCAGAATGGCGTCGGTCGAAGGAAAATACCACGGCAAGGGCGAAGGCGCAGACGCCATGAGGAGCTTCTCCACGCGGCACAGTTGAACCGGTTGACCGGGCTGGGGCGCGTCGGAATCCGGCAGGAGCACAACGTTTTCGCAGGGCAGATCCCGCGCGATCGGCTTGCCGGGCAGAGTAAACAGATCCTCTACGCTTACTTCGAGCGCATGGGCGAGGCGCAGCGCTACTGCCGTATTGGGAATGTAACTGCCGGCTTCCACGGCGTAGATCGTCTGGCGGCTGATGCCTACAGCCCTGGCCAGCCACGCGGCGGATAGTCCGCGCTTGCGCCGAAGCACGGCCAGGTTGCTTTCAATTCCTGGTGATACGGTCCTCTTCATAGCCGGCTCTTTGGTAATAACTCTCACGCTAGCATCAACCGCACCGCGCCGTTGTGTCTTGTTTACGATACACTGAGATCCTTACGCGACATAATATGCCATCCTCTTCGCGCGGGTATCTGATCGTTTTCCTGCTCTTTGCCGCATCGGTCCACGCCCAGGTCTCGGCCATCCTGTCGGGAACGGTCACCGACCCATCCGGTGCAGCGCTCCCCGCGGCCAACGTGACGGCGAAAAATGTGGATACAGGGGCGATACGCAACACCGTCACCGATGCCGAAGGCCATTATCAGTTCTTTTCGTTACCGGTCGGGCAATACGAAATTCGCAGCGCAAAGACCGGATTTACCGAAGAGCTGCGCACCGGGGTTCACCTGGTCGTAGGACAGCGCGCCGTGGTGGATATGCAACTACCAGTCGGCGAGTCGAAGCAGCAGGTCACCGTGAACGGCGACGCGCCGCTGGTCAGTGTGACGACCGAGCGCATAGGGGGCCTGGTGGGTGAGCGGCAGATCAAGGATTTGCCACTCAACGGGCGAAGTTATGATGAGCTTCTCACCCTGAATCCCGGAATTGTTAATTTCACATGGGAGAAGACCGGCGGCATTGGCGTATCGAACTCGACGGTCGGAAATAACTTCGCCGCCTCCGGGAATCGGCCTCAGCAGAATCTCTTCTTGTTGAACGGAGTGGAATTCACGGGCGCCGCGGAGAACAACATGCAGCCGGGTGGGACCAGCCAGGAACTGCTAGGCGTTGATGCTGTCCGGGAATTCAATGTGCTGATCGATTCATATAGCGCGGAGTACGGTAAGCGGCCCGGCGCGCAGGTTCTGATTATCACTCAATCCGGGGCGAATCAAGCGCACGGATCCCTGTTCGAGTTCCTGAGAAACAATGCCTTAGACGCTCCCAACTACTTCGATCCCGGCGCGGCTCCCGGGTTTCAACGTAACCAATTCGGAGGCGCGCTTGGCGGACCCATCCAAAAGAACAAGACTTTCCTGTTCGGCAACTACGAGGGACTGCGCCAGCATCTGCATCAAACCGGCGTGGATCTGGTTCCCGACGACAACGCGCGCGATGGCTATCTGCCTTGCAAGCTAGTCAGTCCGACGCCCAAACCCTGTCCTGCCTCCGGATTGGCTTTTGTTGGAGTTTCGCCGCTGATCAACGCGTGGCCCGCGGCCAGCCCGGGTGCTCCGGACTTCGGGGGTATCGCAGAGGCGTTCAACAATCCTTTGCAAACCATTCGGGATGACTTCGGAACGGCCCGGATTGACCATTACTTCTCCACCGCAGATGTACTGAGCGCCGTATACACGATCGACGATAGCGCTGACTTCACGCCCACCAGCACCAACCTGTACAGCACCGACGTGGAGAGCCTTCGGGAGCAAGTGGTCAGCATCGAGGAAACTCACGACTTCTCTGCGGCGTTCCTCAACACGGCACGGGTGGGCTTCTCGCGGGCCGGCTATTTCTTCACGGGTGAACCAACTCCGGGCACTCCCGCCGCCAGCCTGCCTGGTTTTCTGACGGGACTCCCCATTGGCGCAATCGTAGTAGGAGGTAGCGCCGCATCCAACCCGACGGCCCAACTGAGTCTGGCTGGAAGCAACAACGGTAGCAATCTCGAAGTCGCGCGCAATCTTTTTACTTACGAGGATCGTGTCTCCTTCACCAAGGGCCGCCATCAGTTCAATATAGGAGCATGGTTCCAGAGGCTCCGATCGAACGAAAATCTGGCGCTTAGTCAGTACGGCCAGGCAACCTTCACTAGTTTGCAGGCTTTCCTAAAAGGCACGGTCGGCACGCTTTTGTACGATCCGGCGCCGACTCCGCTCGGCTGGCGCTCCTGGTTGGGAGCGTGGTACTTCGAAGACGTCATTCGAGTGACTCCCCGGTTTACTTTGTCACTCGGCTTCCGCGACGAATTTACCAATGGCTGGAATGAACAACATGGCCGCGCGGCGACTTATACATTCACCGATGGAGTTATCTCCAGTCACCCCAACATCGGAGACTCGGCCTTCACCGTGAACAACGGAAAATTCCTGCCGCAACCGCGGGCGGGAGTAGCGTGGAGCCCTTTCGGCAATATGCACACCACTGTGATCCGCGCCGGTTTTGGCATGTACAACGATCTGCAGGATGCGCTCGGCTATCGAACCGATCAGAATGCGCCGTTCAATCCGACTTACAGTCTGCCGAGTCTCCCGGTCTCCCATCTTCCGGTTTCGCCGGATGAGCCGGTTCCCGCCGCCGCGAAATTGGTTCCGGGCGGAGTCCAGCCGGATCTGAAAACGCCTACGCTGGTTTCGTGGTCATTTCGAATCCAACAGGAACTGACAGCCAATACCGCTCTGACCATTGGATATGTCGGATCTCACGGCTATCATGAAATCATCGGTATCGATGCGAATGAGCCTTTTCCGGTAATCTGCCCGGCGGCGCCGTGTCCAGGCACTTATCCGGGCGCCTTCCCCGCCGCCTTAGCCGGTACGCCGGTTCCCTCTGGAACATACTATGTTCCGGCGGCGGTAAAACCCAATCCCACCCTGGCGAATACGTGGACTTACTTCTCCGAAGGCGATAGCTCCTACAATGCTCTGCAGGTGGACGTCAACCACCGTTTCAGTGGCGGCCTCTACCTGCGAGGCGCATACACCCGGTCGAAGACCATTGATGACGGCGACTCATTGAATGCCACGACCTCGGGCGGAGAGCCGGCTCTGGCCTCCAATCCCTTCGACCTGCGCGCAGACAGAGGGCTGGCGAATTTCGACGTCAGGAATGTGGGTGTGATCAGTGCCAGTTATACACTGCCTTTCGGGCCGCGGAGGCACTTTCTGACCGCTGCGGGCGGCGCCGGCAAAGTGTTGGCAAGCGGTTGGACGGTCAACTCGATTGTGACGGTGCAAAGCGGTTTTCCCTTCACTCCTCAGCTCAGCTATAACCCTTCGAACAACGGCGACACGCGCAATCCTGTGCGTCCCTTCGTGAATCCGTCGTTCTCCGGTCCGGTGATCTTAGGAACTCCCAAGCAGTGGTTCAATCCGGCGGCCTTTTTGGCGCCCCCGAGCGGCAGCGGGTTTTATGGAAACCTGGGGCGAGATACCTTGATCGGTCCGGGGCTGGCCACTTGGGATTTGTCTTTCCTCAAAGACACGCCCATTCACGAGACACTCAATCTTCAGTTTCGCGCGGAGCTGTTCAACGTTTTGGATAGGGCCAACTTCAATACACCGAACGCAATCGTTTTCACACCGAGTGGAGTTTCGCCCACTGCCGGCGTAATCACGAGCACATCCACCACCTCCCGTCAGATACAATTTGGACTGAAGCTTCTTTGGTAGCCATCTATGCGCCGCATATTCCTTCTCAGTTGCGCTTGTCTCACGCTGCTATACGGTCAGGCCGGCCAGGAGCAGACGGCGCCGGCAATCCTCACGGTCAGTGGCGACATTCCGTCGCCGTTGGTGCTGAAGGCCGACGAGCTCTCGAAGATGCCGCGTGAGACAGTCTCGATCCCGGACCAGGACGGCACCAAGATAGAATACGAGGGAGTCCTGCTCCGCGAAATTCTGAAGCGGGCGGGCGCGCCCACGGAGAAGCAGTTACGCGGCAAAGCTCTGGCGAGCTACGTCCTTGCCAAGGCGCGCGACGGTTATCAGGTCGTATTTACGCTCGCAGAGGTAGCGCCCGAGTTTGCGAATGAACCGATCCTGGTGGCCGACAAGCGCGACGGCAAACCGCTGTTCGGGTATCAGGGACCGTTCCGTTTAGTCTGTCCCAACGATAAAGCAGGCGCGCGCTCCGTACGTATGCTCGAGACTCTCGAAATTGTCCGGCTCCAGAAGTGAGGTAGCCGGCGTGGCGCGACTGTCGTTCCTCCTGCTGATGCTCGCCGCGTTCGACCGCTATGCCGTTTCGGCGGAAGCGGACTCAGGGCAAGCTTACTCGTGGAATTTGCCCAAGGGCTTCCCCAAGCCCTATGTTCCCGCCGATAATCCGATGACCGCAGCCAAAGTGGAGCTGGGCAGGCATCTGTTCTACGACACACGCATGTCGGTTAACCCCAAAGCTTCCTGTGCGACCTGCCATCGACAGGAATTCGCCTTCACCGATGGCCGGGCGGTGAGCATGGGAGCGACGGGCCAACTGCATACACGCAGCGCCATGAGTCTGGTGAACGTGGCGTACAGCGGCGCGCTGACCTGGAGCAACCCTCGTATGACAAAACTCGAGGACCAGCTACTAGCGCCGATATTCGGAGAGCATCCGGTCGAGCTTGGCTTGCGAAACGGCGACGACTTATCGCAGATGCTGCGCGTCGATCCAAAGTATCAGGGCCTTTTTGCACGGGCGTTTCCCGGCGGGGGCGACGCCTTCACCGTGACCAATGTCGCTAAAGCATTGGCGGCTTTCGAGCGAAGCATCATCTCCGCACGGTCGCCCTATGACCGCTATCATTACGGCGGTGACGACAATGCGGTGCCCGGATCGGCGAAGCGTGGAGAAGTTCTATTTTTCAACCAGCACCTCTCGTGCTTTCGCTGCCACGGTGGATTCAATTTCAGCGATGCGACGGTTTCTGAGAGCAGTGCCGGCAGAGAGATCGAGTTTCACAATACCGGGCTTTACAAAGCGGATGTGGGAAAGTTCAAGACTCCCACGCTGCGGAACATCGCCATCACGGCGCCCTATATGCATGACGGCAGTATTGCGACGCTCGAAGGCGTTCTCGACCACTACGCCGCCGGAGGCAGGACCATCCTGTCCGGGCCGAATGCAGGAAACGGCCACGAGAATCCGAACAAGGACCAACTGATTTCCGGGTTTCAGCTTTCGCAACAGGAGCGCGCGGATCTTATCGCTTTTCTCGAATCATTAACCGACGAAGAAGTGCGCCACGATGCGCGGTTCGCCAACCCCTGGTAGCCCCGGCCGCACGCGCAATTCAGTATACTGTCCTTATCAATACGATCCAGAGGCAATCCGCCTCGAATATTTCGGCCGGCATCGAGCCGATCGGTGCACCAAGGAGCGATGACCATGGCGTCTGTATTAGCTAATGTCGAAACCCCGGTTGCTATCAGTGCGACCAAGCTATTGATCAATAATCGGTGGGTAAACAGCGAATCCGGCAAAACTTTTCCCACCATCAACCCTTCCACAGGGGACGAAATCGCGCAAGTCGCGGAAGCCGATGCAGCCGACGTGGATAAGGCTGTCCGAGCCGCGCGCGCGGCGTTCGATGGAGGGCCGTGGCGGAAAATGTCGGCCGCCGAACGCGGCAAGTTGATGAACCGCCTGGCTGACCTTATCGAGGAACACGCCGACGAATTGGCGTTGCTCGAGTCGTTGGATAACGGGAAACCTTACAAAGTCGCCCGGGCGGCCGACCTGGCGCTCACCATAGCCTGTTATCGCTATTACGCGGGCTGGGCCGACAAGGTGCAGGGCAAGACCATACCGATCGCGGGCGATTACTTCTGCTACACGCGCCACGAACCGGTCGGGGTGGTTGGCCAGATCATCCCGTGGAATTTTCCGTTGCTGATGCAGGCCTGGAAACTAGGGCCGGCGCTGGCGACCGGCAACACCGTGGTGATGAAGCCCGCCGAACAGACTCCGCTCACCGCACTGCGCGTAGGTGAGTTGATTGTAGAGGCCGGATTTCCCGAAGGCGTGGTGAACCTGTTGCCTGGGTATGGTCCCACGGCCGGAGCCGCCATCGCCAATCACATGGATGTGGATAAGGTGGCCTTTACGGGCTCGACCGAAGTCGGCCATCTGATCATGGAGGCCGCGGCGCGATCCAACCTGAAACGAGTGACTTTGGAGCTTGGCGGCAAAAGCCCGAATATTGTTTTCGCCGATGCCGACATGGATCAGGCTATCGAAGGCTCGCACTTTGCCCTTTTCTTCAACCAGGGACAGTGCTGCTGCGCCGGCTCACGGCTCTTCGTCGAAGACAAGTGCTACGACGAATTCGTGGAGAAAAGCGTAGCTCGAGCGAAGGCGCGCAAGGTGGGCGATCCGTTCGAAGCGTCCACGGAGCAGGGGCCACAGGTCGATCAGACGCAATTCGACAAAGTGCTCGGCTATATCGAAGCCGGCAAACGCGAAGGCGCGTCTATGCTGTGCGGCGGCGGACGTTGGGGCGACCGCGGCTATTTCGTCGAGCCGACCGTATTCGCGGATGTGCAGGACCATATGAAGATTGCCGAAGAAGAGATCTTTGGACCGGTGATGAGCATCATCCGGTTCAAGGATATGTCGGAAGTCATCAACCGGGCTAACCGGACCGTGTATGGCCTGGCGGCCGCGGTGTGGACTCGCGACATCGGCAAGGCGCACGCCATCGCCAACAGCGTACGCGCGGGGACAGTTTGGGTGAACTGTTACGACGTGTTTGACGCGGCAGCTCCCTTCGGCGGATTCAAGCAATCCGGGATCGGGCGCGAGCTGGGCGAGTACGGCCTGCAGCAGTACACGGAAGTAAAGACGGTCACCGTAAAACTCTGACGGATGGCTGAACGCGAGCGCCGGGCGCCGGGCCGCGGCGCTCGCGTGCCTCAGGAAAGTGCCGCCTGAATTTGCTGCAACAAATACTGCGCCGTGTAGGGTTTCTGCAGAAATCCCGCCAGCTCGCTTTCGCCAAAACGACGGGTCGCCTCTGCCTGGTCATAGCCGCTCGACAGAAACACGGGCACATCGGCGCGCACGCTCTTCAGGCGCCTCAGAGTCTCTTCGCCTCCCATGCCGGGCATCGTCAGATCGAGAATCACGAGGGAAATCGTGTCTCTATGCTCCCTAAACATCTGCGCGCCCGCCTCGCCGCTTTCGGCCAGCAAGACCTCGTAGCCATATTGCGTGAGCGCCCGCTTAGCAAACTGACGAATGATCGCGTCATCGTCAATTATCATTATCGTCGCGTTGGATCTTTCAAACGTCTCCGGCGTGGTTACTTTTGCGGGCGCCCGGACAGGATCGGCCGCCACCGGCAGCAATATGGTGAAGGTGCTGCCGTGGCCCGGCGTACTGTGGACACGCAACGCCCCGTGATGACCATTCACGATTCCGAGCGCGGCGGCGAGCCCCAAGCCGCGGCCCGTAAATTTAGTAGTGAAGAACGGATCGAAGATTTTGCTCCTGGTGGCTTCATCCATGCCGGAGCCGGTATCCTTTACCTCGGTCATCAGGTAAGTGCCCGGCGCGATCTCGTCTTTAGATAGGCTGTCGGCATCCTGTTGAGTTATCTGGCGGACTGCGGTGCGCACGAAAACGCTACCGCCCTGACCTTCGGGAATCGCCTCGCTCCCATTGATCACCAGATTCATGATGAGCTGCTGGATCTGCGCGCGATCCGCCTTCACCGCCGGCGGATTCTCGAGCAAGTCGAGGTGAACCTTGACCGTTTTCGAAATGGAGCTCTGGATGAGCGGGTAAACTTCTCTGATCAGGCCGGAAATATCGATCGGCTCCGTCACAAATTGGCCCTTGCCCGCATAGGCCAGCATTTGGCGTGTTAAATGTGCGGCTTGCTCGCTGGCGCGAATCACATCGCGCAGGTATTGCCGGGAACGCTGCTCTGGCGCCGTGTCGGCCAGGGCTAAGCTGGCGTTACCGAGAATCCCAGTCAGGAGATTATTGAAATCATGAGCGATGCCTCCGGCCAGCAGTCCGAGGCTCTCCAGTTTCTGGCTTTCTTGAATCTGCCGGAAGAATTTCTTGCGTTCCCCGATGTCTCGAATGTTGAATTGGATCACCCTGCCTTTTCGTTCCGAGTAAATATTACCGATCACTTCGGATTGGATGATCCTCCCATCCTTGGTCCGGATGGGCACTTCGGGAAATCGGACGACGCCTTCCTCGCGTATGCGGGCAACCGCCTCGGGAAGGTCCGGCACCTCGGCCAAGGCTTCGATCTCCCAAAGTTTTTTTCCGACCAGCTCCGCGTGTTGAAAGCCGGGAATCTGCTCGGTAAACGGGTTCACATCCGTAATTGCCCCGGTTTCCGCCTCCGCGATCAAAATGCCGTCCTTGGCCGCTTCGAACAGGCGCCGGTAGCGCGCTTCTGCTTCCTGCTTGCGTTCGGTAATGTCCTCGAAGGCCAGCAGGATCAATCCCCGATTATCGTCCGAACGAATGCTGCGCGCGTTCACCACCATGCGTCGCAGAGCGTTGCTGTTGGGCGTACATTCGATTTCGACTTCCTGCAATTCGTTGCGATGCTTTTCCACCTTCTCGAGCAGCTCGTACAGTTGTGGAGAATCCAGCTTGCCGCGGGCGACTTCGTGTAGTGGCCGGTCCGCCACCGCCTCCGAAGACAGCCCAAAGGTCTGGCAAAACGAAGTATTGGCGCTGCGGATGCGGCGGGACTGGTCGAGCACGATCAGCGGCTCCCGGACGGTATTTACGATGGCCTCGGCATAGTCGCGGGCGCGTTTCACCCGATCCGCGCCTCGTTTGATCTCGTCTACGTCCACCAACTGCAGCACCGCGCCCTCTATCCGGTTTTCGGTGGTTCGATAGGGCCGTATCCGCATTGCATACCAGCGGCCTTCCTCGTCCTGGACCTCCCGCTCGTAAACGGTGGGCGTCTCGATAACATGATGGACCAGTTGCTCGATATCGGGAGCGTTGATGCGCAGCTTGAGATCGGCGACGGGCCGTCCGACGTCGGTCGGGATCAGATGAAGAATTTTTTCCGATACGGGCGTGAAGCGGCGAACGCGCAATTGGTTGTCCAGCATCAGGACGGGCACGTTCATGCTGCTGAGCAGGTTCAACAAATCGTTATGAGCCTGGCTCAGATCTGCGTTGCGGTTCTGCATCTCATCGTTGATGGTGCGCAGCTCTTCGTTCGACGCTTGCAATTCTTCCTTGGCGGTCTGGAGCTCCTCGTTGGTGCTCTGCAGCTCTTCATTGGTCGACTGCACCTCCTCATTGGCCGAGCGAAGTTCCTCGATTACGGTCTGCAGATATTCGCGATTGGATGCCAGCTTTTGCTCAAGACGTTGAATGGTTTTGGTGGCGTCGGTTGCGTCCGCACCCCGATTCTTGAGCGAGGGCGGAAAAGCTGCACGAAGATTCAGGAACAATATCAGATGGTGCGCAGCCTGTTGCGGGGCTAAAATCGGCAATACCTGGACGTCAACCAACTGCGCTTCGCCGTAATGCTGAAAATGCAGGGCCAGCCGCTCTGCGGGCATCGCGTTCGTGTTCGTTTCGAGAATCGCTGTGCGTAGCGGTTCTACCAATTCCTCCCTTACCGTCTCGAGCAGCGGGAGACTCATGCGGGCCGGAACGGTAAGGAACGGTTGGAGACTACCACGAACGTCGACGATGTTCAAGTCATGGTCGACAACCATTGCGCGGGGCGAATGCTGCCCCAGGTGTCGATCGATATGCTGTTTAACGATCCCGGAGAATTCCGCCATGCCGAAAGCGGACGGGTCAGCATGCTCCTGGCGGCTTATGGCGGAGCCCCGCGCCGCCATGCGCGAAGGCAAATCGAGGGGCGGCTCGCCGGCGGCGGCGTTGCGGCAATAAATCTTGTGTTGCTTATTCAAAGTGGAAAAATAGCTCCCTATCGATCCCAGTCCTTCCGAATTACCCAGCATGAGGCAGCCGGTCGGCTTGAGCGCGTAATGCAAAAATGCTCCTACGCGCTCCTGCGCCGCGGGGCGCAAATAGATCAGCAGGTTCCGGCAGCTGACGATGTCCATGCGGGACAGCGGCGGGTCTCTCAGGATGTCTTGCCTGGAAAACACGCAACTGTCGCGAACCTTTTTGCCAATCTGATATTCGGAGTCAGCCTGACTGAAGAACCGCCGCAAGCGGTCCGCCGAGATCGGTGAGATGGAGGTCTTGGGATAGATACCTGCCCTGGCCCTATTGATGGCCATTTCGCTAACGTCGGTCCCGAAAAGCTGCAAATCGTAACGTAGATGGGCCTCTTCCAGGTACTCGATCAGACTGATTGCCAGCGAATAAACTTCCTCGCCCGTCGAACAGGCCGGCACCCATAGGCGAATGGGATCGCCTTCGGTCCGGGCCTTCAGAATTTTCGGGAATACGACCTCTTTAAGCGCCTCGAATGCAGAGGGATCGCGGAAAAACTCGGTGACACTGATCAGAAGGTCGTTGAACAGCATCTGCAATTCCTGAGGATGGTGCTCCAGGAAATGCGCGTAAGCTTCGGGCCCCTCGATCCTGTGCAGGGCCATGCGCCGCACCATACGCCGATGAATGGTGGCCGGCTTGTACTGGGAGAAGTCCACGCCCGTTGTGTGACGAAGCATGTCCAGCGCCTTGGAAAGCGGTCTGTCGTCGGTTAAATCCGGCGGGCGGTCTGCCGGACTCAGATAGGGGTGGCGCGCCAGGCGTGCCAGCTCGCGCGCGATTCCCTCGGGCGGCAGTACAAAATCCACTACGCCCTCCGCGATCGCAGTGCGCGGCATGCTGTCGAATCTTGCGGACTCGTCCTGCGCGAAAGTGATGCCGCCCTCGGCCTTAATGGCTTTCAACCCTATCGTACCGTCGGACGCGTTTCCGGACAGCACCACTCCGATGGCGTTAGCTTTTTGGTCTTCCGCCAGCGAGAGCAGAAAGGTGTCGATGGGCAAGTAGCGATTGCGCCCTTCCGAGCGTGGGCGGAGTTTCAGCATGCCGCCCGCAAAAATCATCTCCTGATTCGGCGGAATGACATAGACGTGGTTGCACTGGACGCGCGTATCGTTCTTCACTTGAACGACCGGCATGCTCGTGTGACTGCCCAGAACTTCGGCCAGGATGCTTTCGTGGTGCGGGTCCAGATGAGAGATGAGCACGAACGTAAGTTGCGTGCCGCGCGGGATCTGCCGCAGGAGGGCGCTATACGCTTCCACCCCGCCGGCCGACGCTCCGATACCTACAACCAGGCACTCCTGCGGATTCGAGCCGCTGGGCTCCTCTCCAACGGCGTCCTCGCCCATGTTTGCCGATGGAGTTCTGGTCTTGGCGGCGGGCTTCTTGGGGGTCAGGATGTTCTCCCTTGACACTCCATAGCGCTTTTGTGTTAGCACAATTGGTACCACACATGGGCAGCCAATCGACGGTAATCATGAATGGGGCGATTATTCTGCGGAAGGAAACGCCGAGTCGTATTTTTTATTACGGGTGCGCAGGGAGACTCTAGGCGCGCGGCACTTCACTCATCAACGCCAATAGGTTGCCGTCCGCATCCCGGAAGAAGGCCATCCACAGGTCGTGATCCGGCATGGCTGCGATCAAATGCGGGGGGCCGTCGAACGCGACGCCGCGCGCCTGCAGCGTCTCGGCGACCGTCTGAATGTTGTCCACCTGGAAATAGAAGACCGAACTCGGATGGTCGAACTCGGGCCGCTCGGGCACAGCCAGCATCAACCGCAAGCCACCGCAATCGAAGAACGCCATCTTTGGTCCTGCCTGGAAAAGAAACCGCAGACCCAGCGTGTCGCGATAAAACGCCAACGCCCGATCGAGGTCATGTACGTTGATGGAGGCCTGGCCAATCCTGGCCGAGGAAAGATCCGTATGAGTATTCGCCATAGTCGATCCTGCTACAGTTTCATGCCGGTCCAGACAGCTTCGAAGAGTTGTTGCTTCGGATCCGTGGGCTTGTCCGGATGAAACGCCACGAAGGAGAAGCGGCCGTCGCCGCCATAGGCGGTGGTGATGTCGAGACCGCGCGCGCCGGCGTCTCCGGCTTCAAAGTAATGGATGTTATCACGAGTGGTGGAAAGCGTACTGATGCGGCGCGGGGCGACGATCTGGCTGCGGGTCTCGCGCATCAGGAATGGAGTCTTTGTGCCGGAATCGAAGGCCGGCGCCTCGCCATGGATCTCGAAATGGCGAACGCGCGCCTCGCCCTCCATGCCCACTGTGCACACGCTCGCCTGCGGATGGCAGTGCGCCGGCAGCACCGCGCGGGGCGCCATGCGCCACTGGATCACGGCGAACGGTACGCCGCGAAAGCTGGGACCGAACTCCACCTTGGGGTCGAGGCCGGCGACCGCGCCAAGCCTGGTATCCGGCGCGGCACGCAGCCGTACGGCCCAAGCGGCGATCCGGTTCAGGTAACTATCCTGGCCTATTTCGGAGGCGTCGCGAGCAAAGCTGGCGGCATCGGCGGGGCACAGCCGGATGAATACGTCCCAATCGAGCGGCCCAGCGGTTGCGGCGCCGTGCAGTGCCGCTGCTAACGCCAGCGGCGCCCACAGGATCGTGCGCCGCTCAATGGACACGCCCGGCGCAAGTTCGTTTGAGTCAGAAATCCAGGTCATGCAGCCAGACTACGCCGGCGGATCGGAAAATACTTCTTCAATCCTGCGGTTTTGGCTTTGCGAGCGGAAGGCGCGCGGTGAAACACCGAATCGTTTCCGAAACAGCCAACTGAATGACCCCAGGCTCTCGAAGCCGGCGGCCAGGCAGACGGTGGTAATGTCGTCGCCGGTGCGGACCAGCATCCCGCGGGCGACCTCCAGGCGCGCCTCCTGCAAAAACTGCATGGGAGTCCGGCCGAAAGCGAGCTTGAACATGCGCTGAAAATGGAATGGCGAGAGGGCGGCTACTTGTGCCGCGGCGGCCACGGTCAGCGGCCGATCGTAACAGGAGAGCAGAAAATCGCGCCCGCGGTACAGCCGGCGATATAGCTCGGCGCGCGTGCCAGGACGCAGGCCGGGAAACTTCTCGGCCTCGCCGCGCGACTCCAGACGCAGCCCCGCCAGTGCGTGCGCGAGCGTGTACATGTGATCTTCGAGCCATGCCGCCGAAGCCTGCGGGAAGCGCACGCTGGTGTGTAGATCGCTCAGCGCGCGCCCCACAGCTCCGGCTTTAGGATAAAGCCGCTCGCAAAAGTCGAGAGCCGGGACAGTCAGCTCAGGGTCCTCCAACTGACGTTCGGCGCTCGCGCCCGCGCCGGCAACGGCTTGCTCCAGGAACCCCGGCTGAAAGAACGGACACAACGTCTCGGTCTCGCTTTGACCGTCGAATTGTAGCGAGTAACGCTGGCCGTCGTTGAGAATCAGGAACGAATCGGGTGTGAGCAGGTAATGGCCTTGTGGCGTGTCGTAGCGCGCCCGGCCGCGCACCACAGATTTGAGCGACAGCGTGGTGCGATAGTCGTTGACCTGGTATTGCCTTCCACGCCCGTTCAGCACGGCGGAGCAATGTGGGAGATCCCGGCCTCGCGGATTCAGCCTGAACCGGAAATCTGCCATTGAGGTATTGTCGCGCAGGCGACGAATCAAAAGCTACGCAGGATGCCGCCCGGGTCGGGCTCTTTCGGGGGCCGCACCAGGGTAATCATAATCAGCGCCGATATGCAGGGCGCGATTGACGCCACGATGATGACCGGCTGGAATGAAATGCGATCGGCCACCGTTCCGATGAGCGCTGTCGTCACCACCGTTACCATGCCGGCGCCAAAGCCGCTCATGCCACTGACGGTGGCCACCGCTCCACTCTGAAAAACGTCGGAGGGCAGCGAAATGAATATCGTGGAACAGGCCGCATAGGCAAAGGTGGCGAACGCGAACAGGCCGATCAGCACCCAGTAGCGCGAGCTGAATGCGGCTGGAATCAGCAGCAGCATGCTTGGCCCGAAGATCGCCACGACGGTGCGGCGCGATTTGCCCACACTCCACCCGCGGCGAATCCAGTAGCTCGACAAACCTCCACCGAAGAAATTGCCGAGGTCGGCGGCCAGAAACGGCGCCCAGAATCCAAGCACGCTCTCCTCCATACGAAAGCCCTTGCTCACCAGGTAGACGCCGAACCATTCGGCGATGAGGAACCAATATGGATCGAGCAGCGAGCGGCCTGCCACGATGCCCCATGTTTGACGGAAACGCAGGAGTTGGCGCATGGGGATGCGGCGCGCAGACTCGGAGACTTCCGCTTTCGCCGGCCGGCTCTGCTGGATGAGCCTCAGCTCCTCAGGAGTAATGCGTGGATGCATCTCGGGCGTACGGTAAAGCTTCCTCCATACGATCAGCCAGACAAAGCCGAGGCTGGAAGTGATCAGGAATGCCGGACGCCATGAGCCGAACGTGCGATACAGAAATAAAACAAGGAAGGGCGCAATCGCTCCGCCGATGGACGATCCGCTATCGAACAGCGCTACGGCCCAGGCGCGCTCGCTATCGGGAAACCATTCCGAGACGGCTTTGGCCGCCCCTGGCCAGCCGGCCGATTCACCCGCGCCCAGCAGCCCACGGAAAATGCGGAAGCTGACGATTCCCCGGGCGAACGACGTGCATGCCGCCACCGTGGAATAAAATGCCACGCTCAGCGACAGGCCCTGGCGCGTTCCCAGGCGGTCCAAAGCCGGACCGGCGACCAGTTGCATGACGGTGTAGGCAATGCGAAAAGAGTTCAGCACCGTGGCGAAATCGGTATTCGACCAGTGATACTGGTCTTTGAGGGCCGGCGCCAGGACGCTGAGCGTCTGCCGGTCGATGTAGTTGATGACCGTCGAAGCGAACAGCAGGCCGCCGATCCACCAGCGGAGATTGCGAATCAAGATGAAGACCATCATAGAGCCATTTCGGATCAAGAGCGTCGAACCCCTGCGGCAGACCACTCAGGAGGAACGCGAACGTCTGCTCGAAGCGGCCGGGTACAACCTCTTCCTGATCGAGGCCAAGGACATCCTGATCGACCTGCTCACCGATTCGGGAACCAGCGCCATGTCGACGGCGCAGTGGGCGGCGCTCATGCGCGGAGACGAGTCTTATGCGGGGAGCGAAAGTTTCTTCCGCATGAAGCGCGTCATCGATTCGCTCACCGGTTTTCGACACATGATTCCAACTCACCAGGGCCGCGCCGCCGAGCGCATCCTGTTTACGGTAATGTGCCGCCCAGGCCACCTGGTACCCAATAACACGCATTTTGATACTACGCGCGCCAACATCGAATTCACCGGCGCGCGGGCCGTAGATCTGCCGATTCCCGAGGCCGCCGACACGCAGGCGCGGCTGGATTTCAAAGGCAACATGGATGTGGAGGCTCTCGATCGGCTGATTCTGGAGCACGGCGCGGAACACATTCCACTGGTCATGCTCACCGTTACCAATAACTCGGGGGGCGGACAGCCGGTTTCCATGGCCAACATCGAGGCGGTTCGCCATCTGACCCACCATTACCGGATCCCGCTCTATCTGGACGCCTGCAGGTTTGCTGAAAACGCCTGGTTCATACAGCAGCGGGAGCCCGGCTACGCCGGCTGGTCGCCGAAGCAGATTGCGCAGAAAATGTTTTCGCTGGCCGACGGATGCACCTTCTCGGCGAAGAAGGATGCCTTTGCCAACATTGGCGGATTCCTGTCGACCAACGACGACCGGCTGGCGGTCCAGGAAACCAATCTGCTGATCCTGACCGAGGGCTTCCCGACTTATGGCGGTTTGGCCGGGCGCGATCTGGAAGCCATCGCCGTAGGCCTGGAGGAGATCCTCGACCCGGATTATCTGCGCTATCGCATCGTTTCGACCGGCTATCTGGGACGGCATATCGCAGATCACGGCGTACCCATCGTGGAGCCTCCCGGTGGCCACGCCATCTACATCGATGCGGCGCGTATGCTGCCGCACATCCCCCGTGATCAGTTTCCGGGCCAGGCGCTGGCAGTCGAGCTATACCGTCATGCGGGCATACGCTCGGTCGAAATCGGCTCGGTGATGTTCGGCGATCGGGCAAGGCACGAGTTGCTGCGGTTGGCCATACCGCGCCGCGTCTATACGCAGAGCCATATCGACTATGTGGTGGAGGCGATCCTCGAAGTAAATGAGCGGAAACAGGAGATCCGGGGCCTCGAGATCGCCCAGGAGCCGGCCTTCCTGCGCCATTTCAGCGCGCGCTTCCGGCCGATCGGACCCGCCGTGTGTGCTTCAACATAAATCCTTTGCAATCGCGGCGAAAATCGGGTAAAAACAGAATAAGGCATTGTTGTTCTGGCCTCGGGTGAGGCTGTGGACCGTCTGTGCAAAAGCGTGGAAACCGCTTTCCGGCTGTCTGATTCTGAACGGCTTCAAGCGGCGTGGCCAATCGCCGCGCGCGCCGCGTTTTATGCAGAGGCTAAGCGGATCAAAACACGGGTGGAAAAAAACAGGCGACAGGGAGTTCGCGCACCGGTAAGCTGAGTCATTCGCCATGTCTGCGTCCTCCTCCATCTCGCTCGATAAGGGCCTTCCCAGTAATCTAGAAGCCGAACGGTACGTGCTCGGCTCCATCCTGCTCAACGACAGTCTCTATATACAAGCGGCCGGCGACCTGCAATCGGACGACTTCAGCATCGAAAAGCATCGCCGTATCTTCATACGCATGGGTGAGCTGCACGGGCGCGGAGAGCGCGTCGACCGGGTCACCGTAGCCAATGAGCTGATCCGTTACAAGGAGCTGGAGTCCTGCGACGGGCTGAGCTATCTGGTCTCACTCGACGACGGCCTGCCGCAGATTCTCAATCTGGACGCCTATATCCGGATCGTTCAGAACAAGGCCATGCTGCGGCGCATGATCTTCACCTCGCAGCACCTGATGAATCGCTGCCTCATGGGCGAAGAAGAGCCCGATGAGATCCTGGCCAGCGCCGAAGAAACGCTGCTCAGGCTGGGGGAGTCGCGAGTGAAGAGCGGCCTGGCCAGTCCGCGCCAGGTCATCGAAGAGTATCAGGGCGGGCTCAACGCATTTCTCGATCCGAGCAAGCGCGTCAAAGGCGTTGGCACGGGTTTTGCCAGGTTTGACGAGAAGACCAGCGGGCTGCATGCAGGCGACCTGTTCATTCTGGCGGCGCGGCCGTCGATGGGCAAGACCGCACTGGCGCTGAATATGGCGCACCATGTCGCGACCAGGGCCAAGCTTCCGGTGGCGATCTTCTCGCTCGAAATGTCGAAGGAGTCGCTGCTGACGCGTATGCTCTGCGCTACCGCGCGCGTGGATAGCCAGAAATTCCGGGCCGGATACCTGAACGCCGACGAGCGCAGGAAGTTGCAGGCGGCCGCTTCGAGCCTGGTGGAGGCGCCTTTATTCATAGACGACACTGCCGGCGTTCACCTGATGGATATACACGCCAAGCTGCGCCGTCTGAAGGCTGAGCAGGGTGGCCTTGGGATGGTGATCGTCGATTATCTGCAGTTGATGACCGGCCGCGGCCGTTTCGAGAACCGCAACCAGGAGATCAGCGGCATCTCGCGGGGCATGAAAATGCTTGCCAAAGAGCTTAACGTGCCGATGATCGTACTGTCGCAGCTCAACCGCGCGCCCGAAACGCGGCAGGGCGATCACCGCCCGCAGCTCAGCGATCTGCGCGAGAGCGGATCCATCGAGCAGGACGCCGACCTGGTGGCGTTTATCTTCCGGGAAGAAGTCTACAAGCCCGCCGACGAGAGCCTCCACGGTAAGGCGGAGCTGATTCTGGCCAAGCAGCGCAATGGTCCGGTCGGCAAGATCGAGCTGGTGTTCCTGCACGAGTTCACCAAGTTCGAGAATCGTGCCGCCGATCTGGGTGACAACCCCGACGATTAGGGAGGCTCGAAGACCGCTGCGTGACGGTCACGGCCCGGTGCGCCCTGTTATAAACTGTTCCCTTGCTCCTCGAACTGAGCGGAATCCAGAAACGATTCGGCGGCGTTCACGCGCTGCGGGAGGGTAATCTCTGTGTAGAGGCCGGCGAAGTCCATCTGCTGCTGGGTGAAAACGGCGCGGGCAAATCCACTCTGATGAAGATTGTGGCGGGCATCGAACAGCGCGATGCCGGCTCGATGCGGTGGCAGGGCCGCCAGGTCTCGCTCCGCGCTCCCGCCGAAGCGGCCGCCATCGGCATCGCCATGGTGCACCAGGAATCGCTGCTGGCTCCACACCTCTCCATTGCGGAGAACATTTTTCTTGGACGCGAAGAGCGCCGCCCGTTCGGATGGGTGAGCCGGCGCCGCATGCTCGAAAAGGCGTCGCACCTGATCGAGGAACACCATTTCCCGCTGCACGCCGACTGGCGCGTGGAACGCCTCAGTCCTGCCGGCAAACAACTGGTCGAAATCTGCCGCGCCATACAGCACGGCTCGAGCCTGTTGATCTTCGATGAGCCTACCGCGTCGCTCTCGGGTGAGGAGACCCAGGAGGTCTTCCGCATCGTGCGCACCCTGCGCGAGCGTCAGATGGGCGTCATCTACATCACGCACCGCCTCGAAGAGCTACGCGCCATCGGCGACCGGGTGACCATTCTGCGCGATGGCGCTACCGTACACACGGGCGCGCTCGCCGAAATTCCGACCGGTCGTATCATCCAATACATGGTAGGCCGCGAGATGGTGGCTATTTATCAGCGCCAGCCGCTGCCGCCCGGCCGCGAGCTGCTGCGCGTCGAAGGGCTCGCCCGCAACGGAGCTTTGCGCGACATTTCGTTTTCGCTCCATGCGGGAGAGATCGTGGGTCTGGCCGGCCTGATCGGTGCGGGCCGGACCGAAACCTGCCGCGCGATTTTCGGTGTGGATCCCATAGACGCCGGAAAAATCTTCGTGGATGGCCGAGAGGCGCGCATCCATTCGCCGCGGGAAGCCGTAGCTGCCGGCATCGCCCTGGTGACCGAAGATCGCCAGAAGACCGGCCTCGCGTTGCGCTTGCCGATCGCCTACAACGTCACCATGGCGAATGTCCCGGGGATCTGCCATTTCTGTCTGCTGGATGCCGCTGCGCAAAGCCGCGTCACGGCCGGGTACATCACGCGCCTACGCATACGCGCGTCTTCGGGGCGCCAGCCGGCCGGCCGCCTCAGTGGTGGAAACCAGCAGAAGGTGGTGATCGCCAAGTGGCTTTTCCGCCACGCCAGCGTGTTTCTGTTCGACGAGCCCACGCGCGGCATCGATGTGGGCGCAAAGGCGGAGGTCTTTGAATTAATGGACGAGCTGGCCCGCTCGGGAGCCGCCGTCCTGATGGTCAGCTCCGAGCTGCAGGAGTTGTTGCAGGTGGCTGACCGTATTCTGGTGATGCGCCAGGGACGCATCACCGGAGAGTTGCCCGGACGTACGACTCAGGAGGAAATCATGCGCTACGCAGCTCTCGAACGGGAGACCGCGCCATGATGCAGCGCCTGCTGCCGTTTCTGAGCTTGATCATTCTTTTCGTGGCGCTGGCGATCGCCTCGCCGCATTTCCTGACCGAGACCAATCTATCGAGTGTCGTGCGGCAGACGGCGGTGATCAATATCATGTCGCTGGGCATGACCATCATCATTATCGCCGGCGGCATCGATCTTTCCGTGGGCGCCATACTGGCGATGAGCGGTGTGCTGGGCGCCATGGCCATGGAGCGGGGCCTGCCCATCCCGGTGGGCATCCTGGTCGGTATCCTGACCGGGCTGTTCTGGGGATTTGTCAACGGCATTCTCACCACGCGCCTGCGCATTGCGCCCTTCATCGTGACCCTGGGAACGCTGGGTATCATCCGCGGGCTGACGCTGATCATCACTAACGGCCTGCCGGTGCATGGTGTCCCGCAGGGCTTCTCGTTTCTCGGCGAAGGCAACCTGCTTGGAGTGCCGTTCGTGCTGTGGGTGCTGGTGGTCTGCGCGCTACTGACGCACGTCCTCCTGGAACATACGCGCCTTGGCCGCTATGCCTACGCCATTGGCAGCAATACCGACGCGGCGGTTTATGCGGGAGTGCCGGTGGGGTTCGATACGACGACAGTGTACGCGCTCGGCGGCATGCTTACGGGCCTCGCCGGCATGATCGAAGCTTCGCGGCTGATGACCGGCCAGCCCGCCGCCGGCAACGGCTACGAGTTACAAGCGATCGCCGCGGTGGTGATCGGGGGCGGCAGCCTGCATGGCGGCGAAGGCAGCGTCATAGGGACGCTGATCGGCGCGTTCATCATGGGGCTGCTTTCGAACGGCAGCGACCTGCTCGGCGTCTCGCCATACCTGCAGCAGGCCATCATCGGCGCGGTGATCATTCTGGCGGTGACGGTGGATGAACTGCGGAAGCGGAGATTGGTGTAGAGGCGGGGCGCCGCGGTCACCGCTCCGCATACAGCTCGGCCCACGTGAATCCCACCGAACGAATCTGTTCCCGCAGCGTGGTGAAGCGGACTATCTCGGCGGCCGCCCGCAGCTTCTCGGCAGCGGCCAGCGGCAACTCCAGGCGATAGCAGTCTGCACGGTCCTTATAGGAATAGTGTAGATAGCTGACCTTGTTCTCCGCGGCCGTCTGCATCATCAGATCCCAGAAGCTCGTCTTTCGCAGCAGCGGTCTGCGCTCGCCCGCTTCGCGCGGGATGTCCACGATCTGGCGGCCTCCGCGCAGCACGGCGCGCACGCAGCGCTCCGCCGCGAAAGGCCGCGCGGGTTCCGGGTCTGGAAAACTGGCCAACAGATCGCGAATGCCCGCGAGATCGGCTTCCCAACCGTCCCAGCGAAAGCGGGACGCTCCGCTCACCAGCGCACCTCGCATCAGCAACTCGCGGATGCGCGCTTCGTCCTTGCCCGTAATGCCCAGCATATGTTCCACCAGATCGCGTACCGGCAGATCCTGCACGACGACCCGCGTGATGGAAATGCTTCCGGCAGCTTCCGAGCTGAGCTTGACCCTCACGGTGGCGGGTAAAGACATCTCTGTTTTTTCACGCTAGCATAAATGCGTGACTTCGCTCGAAAAAGTCGAGGCCGAGCTGGCCCGTTACGAGCACGCGCTCGTGGACTTCTCCGCCCGCGAGCATAATGGCTCGATCGAGCTGGTGATCGAGCTGAAGAACCGCAATCTCGGCCTGCACACCTACTACGCTCCGCTGCATCCGCGCGATATCGCCCATGCGCAGTTCCCGTGGACCCTGCAGCGCTACCTTTACGATTGTCTGCACGATTACTTAATCGAAATGTTCATACGCACGCCGCAGACACGGGTCGTCGAGCCGTGACCCCGCTGGCCGAAGTGCTGCGCGACGAGATCCACCGCCACGGTCCGATTACCTTCGAACGTTTCATGCAGGCGGCGCTATACGATCCGGCGCATGGTTACTATCGCCGCCAGCGCGACCCGTTCGGCACGCAGGGCGACTTCTATACCGCCGAGCAGCTTCAGCCGGTTTTCGGAATCCTGATCGCGGCGCGCATACGGCAGCTCTACAACGCGATGGGTGCGCCGCCGGATTTCACGGTGGTCGAGTTGGGCGCCGGAAGAGGCGAAATGGCCGGCGCGTTTGCCGAATGGCGATACATTCCTGTGGATCTGAACGATGGAGCGCTGCCTGCGCGATTCCGTGGCATGGTATTCGCGAATGAATTCTTCGATGCCCTGCCTGTTCATGCAATCACTTACCGGGACGGATGCTTTCGAGAGCTGCGTGTCGCCTGGGATGGCCAATTCATCTGGCATACAGGCGAGCCCGCGCCCGAGGAGATCGCCGACTACATGCGCCGCTACTTTCCGCCGCCAACCGAAGAGGGCGCCCTCTTCGAAGTGAATCTGGAAGCCCTAGCCTGGCTGGAACGCATCGCGCGGGCGCTCGATGGATATCTGTTCACGATCGATTACGGTTACACGCGCGCCGAGTCGGTGCGGTTCCCGCGCGGTACGCTCATGAGCTACCGGCGCCATCATGCGAGCGAAGATGTGCTGGCCGATCCCGGTGCTCGCGATATCACGGCGCACGTTTCGTTCACCGCGTTAGAGGAGTACGGCGCGCGTAGGGGGCTTGAGACCGTTTGTTTCGAAACACTGGCGCAAGCGCTGCTATCGGCCGGCGAGCCGGATCAGTTTGAGGTGGCGATCGCCGCGTGCACGCCCGCCGAAGAGCTGCGCCGGCGTTTACAACTGAAGAGCCTTTTGTTTGGGATGGGGGAGGCGTTCCGGACGCTGCTACAGAAGACGGGAGGAGCTGGTGCGGGACCCGTTACAAAATGAAAAAGGCCCCGACGAATCGGGGCCCTTTGGTCTAAGTCTGACTTACGCCCCTTTTACGGGACGCACGCCCAAGCTACTTCTTTTTCTTCGGAGCAGCTTTCTTCTTCGGGGCGGCTTTCTTTGTTGCGCTCTTCATCGATTGATTCTCCCTAACATCAAATTTTGCGATTCGAAAATCGCAATGTGATTCATATATAAGATTCTTCGTGAAGAAAGTCAAGAGAAAAATGAAGGAAGCGGCCTCGATCGCAAATTTTTTTGAAAGAGCGGAGCTTCGCGTGGTGCTCGTCGCGCCGAGAAACCCGTTGAACATCGGAGCAGCGGCGCGCGCCATGGCTAACTTCGGCTTCACGCGACTGCGAGTTGTGAATCCGTACGAAGTCGCATTCCGCGAAGCGCGCTCCGCGGTTCACGCGACGCCGCTGCTCGCCGCCGCGGAAGAATTTTCGAATGTGGGCGATGCAGTGGCGGACTGCCGCCTGGTGGTGGGGACCACTTCGTTAGGCCATCGCGAGCTGCATCACCCACTGCGCCGCCTGGAATATGGCGCTCGCTTGATCCGCCGCCAACTCGCCGCGGCGCCCGTAGCGCTGCTGTTCGGCTCGGAGAAGTTCGGATTATCCAACGAAGAGATGAGCCACTGCCATTGGCTGCTGCGCATCTCGACCGTGGACCTGGACCGCTCCATGAATCTTGGCCAGGCTGTCGCCGTGTGCCTCTACGAGCTGGTCCGCGACGCGCGATCCATCCGGCCGCCGGCGGAAAAGTTGAAAGTGGCGAGCGCCGCGGATTCCGAGCAGATCACCGCGATGCTGGTCGAGGCGCTCGAACGCAGCGGCTACATCAATCCTCGAACGGAGGCCTCAACCAAGGCCAAGGTGCGCCGGCTGGTACGCCGCCTGAGCCCGACCGCGCGCGATGCGCCCGTGGTGCTCGGGATGCTACGCCAGATACTGTGGAAGCTCGGGACCACCCCGGAAAACGAATACTAAAACTCTCGGCGCTTCTTTGGATTGTTTGCAGGCGTGCCGCCCTTGAAATACAGCGTCACGTCAACCGTGTGCGCCTGATCGTTGATTTTCGAATCGGAGCGCGTCTCCCCCAGGTTGTCGAACATCGCTTCTTCGCGCACCCGCCCGAGGAAGTAGTCGGCGTAATCCGGGTTGTACGGCTTGCCTTCCTTGAGCGTCCACATTTTCTTAATGGCCGCTTCACCGTTGAGGTCCAATCCCTCGATGTGGAGCGTGCCGAACAAAAACTGCGGGCCTTCGTTCACCCGCAGGGTCACGTCCACAGTCTTCTTACCATCGTCGATCTTGCGCACGATCTCGACAGCGTTGTGCAGGTAACCCTGATGCCGCAGCAGTTTCTTGATGCGGTCGACGCCTTTGCCCACATCGTCGAAGTTGGCCAGATCGCCCGTCTGAATTTTTGCGGTCTTCAGCAGATCCTCCGGTTTGAATCCGGCGGCTCCTTCGACTCGCACGCTGCCCAGATCGTAAGTGACGCCCTCGTCTACCGTAACCTTGATGGCCAGGCCTTGGACGTCCTGCGCGTTCCGGACGGTGACCTTGGGAAACGAAACGCGAATACGGCCGCGGGCATCGTACAGCGGACGAATGGCGGCATCCAGAAGTTGGCGAAACCGGTCTTCGTGATAAGGCGCGCCGATGGCCACTTCGGCAATCGCTTTCTCCAACAATGCCGACGGAACCACCTGGTTACCTTCGAAGGCTACCTCGGCCACGGCCGGCTCCGCGCGGGCGGGGCGGAACACGATCACAAACTGGTCGCCCGAGAGGGGCATCACCTTGACGATCACCTTATCTTTAACGGCGTCTTTAACGGCGTCGGTTCCGCTGTGCGCCGTCACGTATTCCTGAATCCATTTGGTGTAACGTTCGAGCAACTGCTTGGTGGCCGCCAGGCGCGGAGCGAATAGCGGGTCCTTGCCGCGCAGGTACGCGGTCAGATCTTTTTCCGGTATCCCCAGATCTTCGAACCGGATCGGGTACGCCGGACTCACTTCCACCACTTGAAAGGATGCAACGTAACCCTTCCCGTCGGAGCCTGGTGCGAACTTGTAGCCTACCGTCTCGAAGACTCCGGTGGCGGTGAGGCGGTCGCGCGCGGCCTCGAATTCGACCTTGCCGGCAAGCTGGCCCACTTTCAAGGCCGCCACCGCCAATATCTGCTCCTGGGTATAGTTATGACTGCCCTCCACCGTGAGACTTTGAATAGGCCAGCGAGCCGCCTTGGCCGGTGCTTTGGCGCGTTTGGTCTGTGCGGACGCGGACGGAATCCCGGCCCCGTATCCGCACATCAGTAATAACACAAGCCAAATCATTTCTTTAGTGTAGGAGCGATGTAAAATGGAAAAAGTGTCCTACGATCTCGTCGTCATCGGAAGCGGTCCGGGCGGATATGCAGCCGCCGTTCGCGCCGGCCAATATGGACTTAAGACCGCGCTCATCGAGAAGCAACCCAGATTAGGTGGGACGTGCCTGCTGGTCGGGTGCGTTCCAACAAAGACTCTCCTGCACACGGCAGACGTTTGGGAGCACTTCCTGCACCCGGAAATCGACGGCATTCGCTGCCAGGACCCGGTGCTCGACTATCCCAAGGTCATCGAAAAGAAGAATAAGATCGTCACCAAGCACTCCAAGGGTGTCGAGAGCCTGCTCCGCAAGAATAAGGTTGACTGGATCAAGGGCTACGCGCGCCTGAAGGGCGGTGGGGTCATCGAAGTCGAGGGTGAGAAAGGCGTCCAGACGGTCGAGGCGCGTAACATTATTATTGCGACCGGCTCGGAAGCCCGCATGTTGCCTGGTCTCGAGCCCGATGCCGATCTGATCCTGACCAATATCGAGATTCTGAATCTGACCACTGTGCCAAAGTCGCTCGCGGTTATAGGCGCGGGTGCGGTGGGTGTGGAATTTGCTTCCATCTTCAATCGCTTCGGAACGGATGTAGCCATTTTTGAAATGCTGCCGCGCATCGTGCCGGTGGAGGACGAAGAAGTCTCCAAGGAGCTCGACCGGGCTTTCCGCAAGTCTGGCATTCGCATAGAGACCGGCGCCAAGGTCACCAACGTGCGCAAGGGCGGCAAGGGCGTACAGATGACGGTCACCCTGTCGAACGGCCAGACCGAAGAAGTCGAGGCGGAGAAGTTGCTGGTGGCGGTGGGCCGTAAGCCGAACACGGAGAACATCGGCCTGGAAAACACGAAGGTGGAGCTCGATCGCGGCTTCATCAAAGTGAACCCCTATCAGCAGACCGGCGAGCCGGGCGTATATGCAATCGGCGACGTGGTGGCGGGAACGCCGCAACTGGCGCATGTGGCCACCATGGAAGGCATGGTCGCCGTGGCGCATGCGGCAGGCAAGCCGGCGACGCCGATTCATCGCAATCGCATTCCGGGCTGCACTTACACCGACCCCGGTATCGGAAGCGTAGGGCTCACCGAAGCGCAAGCCAAGGCGCAAGGCTACCAGGTGAAGATCGGCAAGTTTCCCTTCGCAGGCAATAGCCGCGCGACCATACTCGACGCCCACGGCGGATTCGTAAAGATTGTGGCGGATGAGAAGTTAGGCGAGATCCTGGGCGTGCATATCATCGGTCCGGATGCCTTCGAGTTGATCGCCGAGGCAGTGACCGCCATGGAAGCCGAAGCTACCGTGGATACGCTGACGCACACCATGCACGCGCATCCCACGCTCTACGAGGCGGTTGGCGAGGCTTTCAACGCCGTCAACGGTTTGGCCATCGATGCCTAAGTGCGAGCTGCGCGAATCCGGGCGGCTCGATTACGCCAGTGCCTTCGAGCTGCAACAGCAGCTCGTTGCGCAACGCCAAGCCGGCGTCATTCCAGACCAGCTTTTGCTGGTTGAGCATCCTCATACCATCACCATGGGCCGCAACGGCCACGCGGAGAATCTGCTCGCCGGCGAGGATCTGCTCGAACGCGCCGGCATCGCTTTTCATCCTACCGATCGCGGCGGCGACGTCACTTACCACGGGCCGGGACAAATGGTCGGCTATCCGATTCTCGATCTGCGCGATTGGAAGCGGGACGTGGGCGCCTACGTGCGGTCGATCGAGCAGGTAATCATCGACGCGCTGGCGGATTTCGATATCCACGCCGGCCGCATCCCGAAACTCACCGGCGTATGGGTCGACGATTGTAAGATCGCCGCCATCGGCGTGCACATCAGCCGTTGGGTGACATCGCACGGCTTCGCGCTGAACGTCTCGACCGATCTCCGCTATTTCCAATACATTGTTCCTTGCGGCCTTACCAGGCCCGTGACTTCCATGGCTCAGCTCGGTTGCCGGGCATCCTGGGAGGAAGTTGCAGGGCGGCTGGCCGCGCATTTTGGCCGCGTTTTCGAACGCGAAGTGATTCCAGCAGACAGAGGCGAACACACATGACGGACGTAGTGATGCCCCAGATGGGCGAAAGCATCGTGGAGGGGACGCTGACGAAGTGGCTGAAAAAGGCCGGGGATCGCGTCGAGCGCGACGAGCCGCTATTCGAGATTTCAACCGATAAGGTCGACACGGAGATTCCGTCGCCGGCCGCCGGCACGCTGGCCGAAGTCATGGTGGATGAAGGCAAGACGGTTGGCATCAACACCATCGTGGCGCGTATCGATGAAGGCGGCACCGCGGCAGCCCAGCAGCCAGCCCAGCCGGCGGCGAAGCCCGAGTCCGCACCTGAGCCGGAGCCTGCGGCGGCCGCGCCTCCGCCTCCACCTGTACCTTCATCAGCGCCTAAGGCTGAGCCGGCACCTGAACCGGCCCCGGCTGCGCCACAGCCGCCGCCCGTGGAAGAGGCTCGCACGGAGACGTCCGGTCCGCTTTCGCCACTGGTGCGCCGCATGGCCCGCGAGTATTCGATTGATCTCACCAAAGTGCAGGGCACGGGCGCGGGCGGCCGCATCACCAAGCAGGATCTGGAGGGCTATATCGCGCGGCAGCAACCGGCTTCGCCTGCTCCCCCGCCGCCTCCTCCCGCACCGGCCGCGGCGCCTCCGCAAGCGGCAGCCCCGCCACAAACTGCGACGCCCGCGGCTCCGCCGCAAGCCGCGCCGGATGCGCCCCCGCCCGCCGCGGGACAGGCCAAGACGCGAGTCGAGCCTATGAGCGCCATGCGCATACGCATCGCCGAGCACATGATCGCCAGCCTGCGCACCTCGGCGCACGTCACCACCATACATAAAGTGGATATGACCAAAGTCGCCCGTATGCGCGCAGGCCATAAGGCCGATTTCCAGGAACGCTACGGGATCCCGCTCACGTACCTGCCCTTCGTCGTCCGCGCTACCGTAGTCGGGCTGCGCACTTACCCGTTGCTCAACGCGTCTATAGAGGGTAATAACATCATCCATCACAATGAGATCAACATCGGCATCGCGGTGGCGTTGGAGAACGGGCTGATCGTTCCCGTCATTCGCCAGGCTGACGAGAAGAACGTACTGGGATTGCAGCGCTCCATCGTCGATCTCGCCGCGCGCGCCCGCTCGCGCCAGCTCAAGCCCGACGAGGTGCAGGGCGGCACCTTCTCCATCACCAATTTCGGCAGCTTCGGCAGTGTAATCGCGACCCCCATCATCAATCAGCCGCAGGTCGCCATTCTGGGAGTGGGAGCGGTGGAGAAGACCCCGGTCGTAATCGACGATGCCATCGCGATTCGCTCGATTTCGTATCTCTCGCTGAGTTTCGATCACCGGCTGATCGACGGCGCGCTGGGCGATCAGTTCACTGCCAAGGTAAAGGAAGTGCTGGAGAACTGGTCTGAAGAAGTGCTCTGATTGCCGTGCGAGCGGTCTAACTCCACTCCATACGTTCGCGTAGCGCTGTGATGTGCGCGGTATGGTGCTCGCCATGCCAGGCATACAGCGCCAGATTGCGATCCAAAGATACCAGCCCCAGTTCCGAGTGCACGAAGGTGCGGGCGAAATCCTCCGGCGTCATCGCTCGCAGCAGTTGTACCCAGCGCCGGTGCAACGCTTCCAGCAAAACGAGTGAAACCAGAACCGGCGCCGACCTGGCATCGGGTAGATTCGCCCAGCGCTCCTGCTCGTAACCCTTGATAGTGGGCGTGTCCTCCGTCAAAGTAAGCCGGAAGCGCGTGTAACTGTTCAGATGACTGTCGGCGACGTGATGGACCACCTGGCGGAGGGTCCAGCCGCCGGGGCGGTATACCGACTCGAGCTGCTCTTCGGACAAGCCCTGCACGGCTGCCATCAGCCGGACCGGCGCAGCTTCGATCCGGTCGATACGCTCGCGGCGCTGCTCCCCGCTGCTCTCGCCCAGCCATACGAAGGGCCCGATTGGGTAGCGCAGATCCATTTGCCCCCAGATTATCAGAGTTAGCCGCGTTGTAAAATGGGAAGAGATGAGCGATACCGATAACCAAGAAAAGAAAGAGGGGCGGCCTCCGCTTCCCCCGGTTTCCTTCGAATTTCTCACCAGATCGCTAAATCTGCAGGTCGAGATGCAACTGGGGTTGATCCGCACCAGCCCCGACGAGGAGCCTGAGATCGATCTCGAACTGGCGCGCCACACCATCGACCTGATGGCCATGCTCCTCGAGAAGACCAAAGGTAACCTGACGCTCGAGGAACACCGGTTGCTCGAAAACTCGCTCACCATGCTGCGCTTCCGCTTCGTGCAGGCGGCCGAAGCAGTCCAAAAGACGGCGAGCGGGCAGGCCGCCGGCCAGCCGGCGTAGATGCCAGAGAGTGGTGTCCAGATCACCGTGCTTGGCTCCGGTACGAGCACGGGCGTGCCCATGATCGGGTGTCGCTGTGAGGTCTGCACTTCTCAAGATCCCCGCGACCAGCGCCTGCGTCCTTCTGTCCTGCTGAGCTACGGCGGCCGCAACGTTTTGATCGATACCACGCCGGACTTCCGTGCTCAGGCGTTGCGCACGGGGATCGACCGGCTGGACGCCATCTTGTTTACTCACGAGCACGCCGACCATATTATGGGTCTTGACGACGTGCGGCCCTTCAATTTCCGACAAAAGAGCAGCATCCCGATCTATGCTTCGGAGCGCACCATGGCCGCCATCCATCGATGTTTCCTTTATATCTTCGACGGGGCGGAAAAGGCCTCCAGCGTTCCGCTACTGGAATCGCGCACATTCAACGGCGGCTCGTTCGATCTGTTCGGTGTCGAGGTCACGCCCATTCCGCTGCTGCACGGCAAGACCGTGGTTTATGGTTTCCGTTTCGAAAAGGGCGCCTATCTGACCGATCATAGCGAGATTCCCGAGGCGTCTATGGAGCAATTGGGCGGGCTGGACGTGCTCTTCCTGGATGCGCTGCGCTATAAGCCGCACCCCACGCACTCCACCGTGGAGCGGTCCATCGCTACCGCCGAAAGGCTGGCGCCCAAGCGCGTTTTCTTCACGCACATCTGCCATGATCTGCCGCACGCGCGCACGGAGGAGCAACTGCCGCCGCACATACGGTTGGCGTACGACGGCCTGCAGATCGATGTGGAGGCGGCCTGAATGGGCAAGCCATTCCGCATATTCCACAGCCTCGGCGAAGTGCCGCCTGATTTTGGTCCGTCGGCCCTGACGATAGGCAATTTCGACGGTGTACATGCGGCCCACGGCCGCATCCTGCGCCGCGTGCGGGAAGTCGCGGCCGAGCGCGGGCTCACGCCTTCGGTGCTCACCTTTCATCCCCATCCGACGAAAGTGGTGGCGCCGGCGCGCGCGCCGCGCCTGATGACATCGCCCGAGCAGCGTTGTGAACTTATGCGTGCCGAAGGCATCGAACAGGTGCTGATTCTGCCGTTCGATCGTGAATTGGCGCAACTTTCGCCGCAACAGTTCGTCAAGCAGGTCCTGGCCGATAAGTTGGGCGTCCGTGCCGTTCTGGTAGGGCATGACTTTCGCTTCGGCTACAAGCAGTCGGGCAATCTGCAGGTGCTTGAAGACCTTGGCCGCCAATACGGCTTCACTACCGACGCGATTGAGGCGGTCATCTTGCGCGGACGTTTGGTCAGCAGTACGACGCTGCGGCATCTCATCGACAAAGGCCGCGTGTCAGAAGCCGCGCGCCTGCTCGAACGGCCTTACGCGCTCGAGGGCGAAGTAGTCGCCGGCCGCGGAGTGGGCTCCAGGCAGACGGTGCCAACGCTTAACCTGGCGCCGGACACAGAGGTGCTGCCGGCCACCGGCGTGTACGTAACCCGAACCCGCGACCTGGAAGATGGGCGGGCATGGCCATCTGTCACGAACGTGGGCTATCGGCCGACGTTTCATCACAATGGGCATGCCGATGGCGGCGATAAGGTCTCAATTGAAACCTTTCTGCTCGAACCTCTCGAGGGCCCCACGCCGCGCGGCATCCGCGTGGAATTTTTGCGGCGCTTGCGGGACGAACGTAAGTTCCCCGATCCGCACAGCTTGAAGTTGCAGATCCTGCGCGATGTGGCGCGCGCTCAGACCTTTTTCCGGCGGTTGAAGAAGTGGACCAACCGGCCGATCGTCCCGGCTGATTCCATGGCATAATGAAGTCGTTCCCATTGCTGTCCGGCAACTATCGCACTATCACTTCCACCCCCTTATTTTGAAGGAGAACGATATGAAAATGTCTGAGGGAAAATTGAAGCACATGAAGGCGCTTTCCAACCAGGCCGGCATCATCGCGGCGGCGGCCATGGACCAGCGAGGCAGTTTGCAGAAATCCCTGGCGGCGGCGCGCGGCGTGGATAAAAAAGAGATCACGCCGGAAATGATGGGCGAGTTCAAAACGGTCGTCACCAAAGTGCTGACGCCCCATGCCAGCGCTATTCTTCTCGACCCCGAGTTCGGCCTGGAGGCCAGTAAAGCCCGTAGCCGCAACGCCGGCCTGCTGCTGGCGTATGAGTTGAGCGGCTACGACAACACGCAACCCGGACGCTTGCCCGACCTGCTGCCGCACGTTTCGGTGAAGCGCATTGTCGATTGGGGCGCCGATGCCGTAAAAATTCTGATTTATTACACCCCCTTCGAAGACGCCAAGATCAACGACATCAAGCACGCTTTTATCGAGCGGATAGGCGCCGAGTGCGAGACGAATGAGATTCCGTTCTTCCTGGAATTCGTAGGTTACGATCCGAAGGGCGGCGACGAAAAGGGTCTCGAGTACGCCAAGGCGAAACCGGAGATCGTAAGGAAGAGCATGGAAGAGTTCTCCAAGCCACAGTACTTCGTGGACATACTGAAAGTGGAAGTGCCCATCAATGCCGAGTTCGTTGAGGGCAGCGCCGTCTATAAAGGCCAAAAGGCCTATACCCGAAGCGAGGCCTTAACCTACTTCCGCGAGAGCGCGGCGGTCGCCGCCAAGCCGTTCATCTATCTGAGCGCCGGTGTAAGTAATGTGCAGTTCGTCGAATCGCTGCACATGGCCACAGAGGCCGGCACGGATTTTTCCGGCGTGCTGTGCGGACGCGCAACCTGGAAAGAGGGCATACCGGTGTATGCCAACGGCGGCGCCAAGGCACTGGAAGATTGGCTCTCGAAAGAAGGCGTCAAGAACATCAACACCGTTAATGATGCGATCAAATCGGCCACGCCGTGGTACGCCAGGATGGGCGAGCCCGCCCGCGCGTAAGGGTTAACGCAAGCTCAGTCTTCGTGGTCGTCGTGAGCGGCAGGGCCACTGGCTCCGGCCGTAACGAGCACGACCATCTCGTCCCTGCTGTAGCGGCGAGGGCTGCTCCTGTTTTTTTCTTTTCCCGAAGCGACGGCCGGTTCCGCGGTGAACTCCTGCGCGAACCCGAGTTCCTGTTCCAGGTTGAAAGCCGGTACGGCGTGCAACTCCGGAACTTGAGCGATTCCATGCTCGTTTACCACGCACTCCATCCCGTTCGACAAAGGAAAGCGTATACGAAGATTGTTCTTAACCGTGACCCGCCGCAAGTCCGACAGGTTCATCGGTCAGCTTCCTGAAGCTCCTCATCCCGCTCCGGCGTGATCTGGCCGCTGGCGATGCGTTCCTGGCAGGAAACGCAAAACTTGGCCCAGGGCACCGCCTCGAGCCGTTTTACGGAAATGGGCTCATCGCACTCAAAACAAACCCCATAAGCGCCCTGCGCTATGCGTTGCAAAGCATCCTGCACTTCCCGCAGAAGCTTTACATCCAGGGTGTTCCGGTTCAGAAAAATCCACTCCTCGTGGCTCTGCTGGCTCAGATCGCCTTCGTCATGAGGGTGCTCCTGGCGGGAGATCACCTGGGCCGCCTTTTGGGCGGACATGCTACGCCGTACTTCGTCAGCCTTCTTTTCTAGTATCTTTCTATAACTCTCGTATTTGGTTTTCACGCTGCTTCTCGTTCCACCCGGCAATTTGCCGAAGAGGATATGACGCCATACGACCCCGAAAAGTTGCAAGGTGGACGAAAAGAGGTATGCAACCTATATACGACCGAGTAAAAGCAGCAGCAGCACCACGAGCAGAATCAAACCTAGTCCGCCGCTCGGATAATATCCCCAACCGCTGCTGTACGGCCAAGTGGGAAGCGCTCCAATGACGAGCAGCACCACGATGATGATCAAAACTGTACCAAGCATCTTTTTCCTCCAAGGCAACCCGGCTCTGCGCGGGGTCGGCGGTCCCCAGAGCAGCAATCGGTCCGCCGTTGTGCGCGAAAACCCAAATCGAAATCTCCCCAATTCGCCGGCGCCTCTTCTACACTGAAAGCAGCATGCAAATCGGCCAGCGCGTCGCCCTTACAGGGATGATCGTGAGCGGCGCACTTGCGTCTATTAAAATCACGGCAGGGCTGATGGGTCATTCGACCGCGGTGGTCGCGGACGGACTGGAGTCCGCCGCGGATGTCCTCGCTTCTGGCATCGTGTTGCTCGGGCTCACTCTGGCCGCCAAGCCCGCCGACTCGAATCACCCGTATGGACACGGGAGGCTGGAAACCTTGACCGGTTTGTTCATCGGTTTCCTGCTGGCGATAGCCGGCGTGGGCATTTCAGTGAATGCGCTACGCCTGGTCGGCAGGGTATCCGCGCCCCCCGCGCCGTTCGTGATCTGGCCTCTATTAGGTTCGGCGGCGGTGAAGAGCATTCTCTCCGGATTGAAATTTCACTTCGCCAGGAGGATCCGCAGTTCGGCTCTACTCGCCGACGCCTGGAATGACTGCGTGGATATCGTCTCCGCTCTGGCAGCGCTGCTGGCGGTATCGCTTACGATTCTGTCTCCGGATCGATTCCGCGCGGCCGATCACTGGGGCGCTTTTGGAGTGGGGCTGATCGTGGTCTCGACAGGCTTGCGAGTGACACGCGATACCGCGATGCAACTGATGGATACCATGCCCGACCAGCGCACCATGACGACCATTCGCCGCGTGGCCCTGGGCGTGCCGGGCGTGCGCGGAGTGGAGAAGTGCTTCGCGCGCAAGACCGGACTGCAATACCACGTAGACTTGCACCTGGAAGTCGATCCGGAGATCACCGTGCGTCAATCGCACGCCATCGCCACAAACGTGCGCATCGCTATTAAGGAAACGCTACGCTGGGTAGCCGATGTCCTGGTGCACGTCGAGCCTGCGCCGTAGCCGCCGGCATTTCCAACCCGCACGCAGCATGGCTAATCATATTTATTCTAGAATTTATTGTGATATTCCATGTATTTATACAACATTATTTAATAAGTTGGCTAGAGGGTTGCTATTAAAAGGTAAGAATGGCAGCTGCGGTCCGAGTTCTTCAGTACGCCCTGCTGGGGCTGGTAATAGCGATACTATGCTCCGGCGCGCCCGTGCCAGTGCTGACCCGGGTCAATCAAATCCGCACATTGACCCCGGAGCAGGCCCGCTGGGGATTCGCTGTACGCTTGCGCGTGGTGGTTACCTATTTCGATGTGCTCAATATGTTCGTGCACGATGCTACGGGAGGAATATGGGTCGCCAGACCCGCCGCCGGGTTGAGCGCGGAGCCCGGGCAAGTGCTGGAACTGCAAGGTATCACCACCCAGACGGACTTTGCCCCGGACGTCGCCGAGCCACGCTGGACTGTGGTTGGCCATGCCCCCCTGCCGAAGGCCCGGCGCGTCTCGATGGATGAACTGGCGTCCGGAAGTGTCGACAGTGAGTGGGTGGAACTGGAAGGAGTGGTTCGATCGGTCCAAATCGTCAAGGACGGACGGGCCCGGTTTATCCTGCAAATACCGGGTGGCCGAGTGGCCGGCTACATTCCCGAGCGCGGCGGCATTCCCTTGGGTTTGGTGGACTCTCGGGTTCGCGTGCGCGGAGTCTGTGGCGCCATTTTCACTCAAGAAGGCCGCATTGTCGGAGTGAATCTGTTTGTGCCCGAGCCCGATAAAATCCGGATTCTGGAACCCGGACCAACCGACCCCTTCGCTTTGGCCAGTTGGCCGATCGGAAGACTGCAGAGATTCAACCTGTCGGGTTTACTCAGGCATCGTCTAAAAGTACAGGGAGTGGTGACCGCCGATTTTCTGGGAAGCGACCTGTACATCGCGGATCCGACCGGCAGCGTGTGCGTGGAGACCAGCCAGACCTCGCACCTGCAGCCGGGTGATCGGATCGAGGTGATTGGCTTCGTAGGAGCTATGGATTACCGTTCGGTAATTCAGGATGCAATCTATCGGCTTGACGGCTCCGGAGCACCGCCCACAGCCACCTCGATCGGGGCCAATCAAGTATTGAACGACAAGTATGACGCGAGGTTGCTGACCGTCAAGGGTTGGCTGCGGTCATCGTCCACTGTTCCGGAAGGGGAACTCTTCACGCTCGACTATGACGGGACCGTGTTCAGCGCGTTTCTGGCAGCGTCCCAAGCGGAGCCGGATTCTTCTTTGCGGGCAGGCAGTGTTCTTCAGATGACGGGAATCTGCCTTCTCGATCGGGACACCGCCGGCGTCGTGCAATCCTTCAAGATCCGCCTGCGATCCCCCGGGGACGTGGTGTTGCTGCAGAGTCCACCCTGGTGGAATGTCGGGCGCGTCTTGTCGGTTATGAAGGTGCTGGTAGCCATTACCCTCGGCATCCTGGTATGGGTGGTGATTATCCGGCGGCAGGTGAAAGTGCAAACCAAAGACCTGGTGGTCAAAACCGTCAAACTGGAACTGGCCAACCAAACGACACAAAGGGCGCTGCACACCGCCCGGAAGGCTAAGTCACTCGAAGAGGATCGCCAGCGGGTTCTGGAGCTGGTTGCGCGCAATGAACCGATTGAGCGCGTCCTCGATGAACTCGCGGCTACCGGAGCTACTCACTGTGGCAACGCAGTTTGCTCGATACTGCTGCCGCTGCTCGCGGGCCAACAAGTTACGAGCGTACCGGCACTACCCGGGGACTGGCAAGACCTCCTCAAACAACTCAAGCTCGAATCGATTTCGGTCGGCGCCGGGGTGGGCGAATTGCTGCAGTTCTCTCAGGATCCCCTCTGGGCGCACTTTCTAAAGACACAGGTGCCTTCCCGATTTCGGACGTTCAACTCTGCGCCGATTTTGGTGAACGGGGGTGTGGGTGGGGTGGTGGTGGCCTTTTTTGCGGACAAGAATCCTCCCGATGCGCAAACCGAGTTGCTCGCCTCGTTCGGCAGCTTGGCCGGATTGGCCCTCGAGCGCCATCGCCTTTACGAACAGTTGTCATTCCGCGCCCAATACGATCTGTTGACGGGACTCCCCAACCGGCAGCACCTGTATGAGCGGCTGAATTCGGAGATCGTGTCCGCAACCCTGAATGGGGGCTTGCTTGGAGTAGTCTATATTGACCTGGACGGCTTTAAGCAGGTCAACGACCTGCACGGCCACGCGGCGGGCGACATGGTGCTGCGGGAGGTTGCGGTACGCATGGCGCGGAGTGTGCGACGCGGCGATACGGTCGCTCGCATCGGCGGCGACGAATTCATACTGGTGCTGCCGCACCTTGGAATCGGATCGGATGCCGACCGCATTGCCGCCATAGTTTGTACCGAACTCCAGGAGCCGATCATATTCAACAACCAGCAACTATGGGTCAGCGCAAGCGCCGGGATCAGTCTTTGTCCTCTCGACGGGAGCGATCTCGATGGATTGCTCAAGGTTGCGGACGCGCGCATGTACCGGGCGAAGAGAATCCACGGCTTGTCCAACAGGCGCGGTAGGCTGTTGCAGAGCTGATTAGCGGGTGCGCACGGCTGCGAGCGCTTCGTGCAGGCTGGCGAAAATCTGCGCGGGACCGATGACCTCGGTCAGCCCGTGACGGTCCAGGTCAGGCTTGAGATCCGATTGCACGTGGGCCCATATCAGGCTTACGCCCTGCTGGGCCAAGTCCCGTTCGACCTCCCGCACTACACGAGCAGCGGTATAGTCTACATTCGTGATGGCTCCGGCATCCACGATCAGGGTGCGCACCGGCGAGGGCGCTGACCCTACCAGGCTGCGTATATCTTGAGAAAACCTGCCGGCATTCGCGTAGAACAGCGCCGCCCCAAAACGGTAGACTACCAGTCCGGGCGCGGAAAGCGCACCTGGCGCGACCGGAGTCAGCCGCCATAACCCGTTCTCGCTCTCCACCAACACGGCGGTATGAGGCTGATAACTGTGCCGCACAATGCGGAGAAGCGATAGCACCATGGCGAGCACGATACCTTGTTCAACACCGACCAGTATCACGATTGCCGCGGTGGTCAATGCGAGCGCATATTCGCCGGGGCTCTCGCGGCGAATCGCCTGCAGTCCTCGCACGTCCACAAGCCGGATGGCAATGATGAACACAATGGCGCTGAGCACACAGAGGGGCAAGTATTGCAATGGTCCGGTCAGAAACAGGAGCACCAGCGCGACAATCGCCGCAGTGGCAAGGTGCACAATCTGGCTGTGGCCGCCGGAGCTTTCGACCATAGCAGTTTGCGTGGGGCTTCCGTTTACCACGAAGGTGCCGCTAAATGCCGCCGCGGTATTGGCCGCGCACAAGCCGCCCAGGTCGGCATTTCCATCCAAGTCCTGGTGGTGGCGCGCTGCGTAGACGCGGGCGGTAGCCACGCTCTGGGCCACGATCATGACGAAACATGATCCTGCCACTGGAATCAGGGGCTGTATGTCTCTCCAATTCACATCCGGAAGCCGCAGATGGGGCAGTCCTCCCGCCACCGGTCCGATAACCCTGATACCGTGACCGGCAAAGTTCCAGGCCGTGCTGGCAGCGATTGCGCCCGCCGCCGCGATCAGGGGAGCGGGCACTCTGCGGGCTAACCGGTGAAGCGCGAGGATGCCGGACACCACCAGCGCTGACAGGGCCAGGGTCGGCAGATGCACGTTCCACAGATTCCGGAGCACTTCAGCGAGTTGAATGACGGTCTTGCGGGAGTGGACTTCAACGCCCAGCATCGGCCCAAGCATGGCAATGCCAACCTGGAATCCCACTCCGGTGAGAAATCCCACGAGCACCGTCTGCGAAAGGAAATCGGCCAGGAAACCCAGCTTCAGCACCCGCGCCACGAGCAAGAAGCCCGCAGTCAGCAGCGCCACCATCCCGGTGAGAGCCACATATCTTGCCGTGCCGGCCGTGGCCATGGGGGCGACTCCCCCGGCAACGATCGCAGCGGTTGCGGAGTCGGCGGCGACCACCAGATAGCGCGAGGAGCCGAACGCCGCGAAAGCCACGAGCGGAAGCAGCAGGGTGTAGATCCCGGTGACCACCGGCGTGCCGGCAATCCTGGCATAGCCGAGTGCCTGGGGAATGTTCATGGCCGCCAGCTCGATACCAGCGAGGACATCGCGGAGCGTTCCAGATCGGCTGAAAGGGCGCGTACTTTGGAAGAGGGTCAGCCAGCTTCGCTTCGTCTGAGATTCCGTCGAGACGATCATTACAATGGCATTACAGATATTAACAGAAGAGATCGCAGCGTTATACTGGAGACGGGAACTACGCAACGGCAAGCCACCCTAGCTCAGTTGGTAGAGCGGCTGATTCGTAATCAGCAGGTCGCCGGTTCGATCCCGGCGGGTGGCTCCATGAAATCAATCATTTAGAAAATCGGCGATTATAGTTGCAGTGGTTTTTTCAGTGCTAGCTATAGCTAGACTCGCCCTCCCGCCTGCTGTGGTGATTGTTTGGAGAAAAGAGATGACGTCGAACATCTCGATGCACGCGTGTCACACCGTGATCGCGCTCTGTGCTCTGCTGATGCACGGCCAGACAGCCAACACTGGAGTAATCGCCGGCGCCGTGAGTGATCGCAGTGGAGCGCTGATACCACGTGCCGCAGTGCGCGATCTCGCTACCGATGCCAGAGGGAATTTCTCAGTCCAATTCCTGACTCCCGGCAACTACCTGCCGGTGCGCGCGGCAGGATTCGCGCCAGTCACCTCGAAAGGCGTTCAGGTTATCACAGCAAGTTATTTTACGACCCAGTAGTAATAGGAGCTGGTGCGGAAAACTGTTTCATGGCCGTGCGCCAAACATGACTGTGGTACATTCTCAAATCAGACGTGCGAACCCGTATTCTAGCTCTTGGAATTTTGACCATCACCGCCCATGCCGAAACTGTGTCGAGTCTCTGGTTGCGCGGCTACGGCGTGCTGCCCGAACCGCAACAGGTTGAATTGCGCGATGGCGACGTGCGTTTCGGCCCCACATGGTCGCTCGCTCTCGGCGACGGCGTGCCGCGGGAAGACGTGTCCGTTGAGGCGCTATCCGAGGACCTGCAATCGCGTTTCGGCTTGCGCGCGGGCGGCAGCGGCGGCACGGCCGTGCGCCTCGAACTTCGCGCCGGTAGCGTGGTGCCAGGGCAAGCCCTCGATCCCGATAAGCAAGCGATTGCGCAAGAGGCCTACCGTCTCGAAGCCGCCGATTCCGAAATCACCATAACGGCGAACGCCGCGGCAGGCTTATTTTATGGCGTCGAGACGCTGTTGCAACTTCTCCGCCCGCGCGGCGGCGCGCTCTATCTGCCGAAGTGCAGGATCACGGACTGGCCCGATCTGCACCTGCGGCATATCTATTGGGACGATGCGCATCACCTGGAGCGGCTGTCTGAATTGAAGCGCGCCGTGCGCCAGGCGGCGTTTTACAAGATCAACGGCTTCGCCCTCAAGCTGGAAGGCCATTTCCAATTCCGCAGCGCGCCCGCGTTGGTCGAGCCTAATGCTCTTTCGCCCGCGGAGTATCAGGAATTGACGGATTACGGACTTCGCTATCACGTGGAGCTGGTTCCATACCTGGATGGACCCGCTCATATCGCCTTCATCCTCAAGCATCCCGAATACGCCAAGTATCGATCGTTCCCCGACAGCAATTACGAAATGTGCGCGACCAATCCGGAAGCCATGAAGTTTCTTGCCGGGATGTTTCAGGATCTGATCGACGCCAACCGCGACGGTAAGTTCATTTATCTATCAACCGACGAGGCCTACTACATCGGAATGGCCGACAATCCTGGCTGCCGGGAGAAGGCCGCCGCACAGAAGCTGGGCAGCGTAGGCAAACTGCTGGGGCAGTTCGTCACTCAAATCGCGGAGCCGCTGCACCAACAAGGGCGCACAGTTATGTTCTGGGGCGAGTTTCCGATGGTGGCCTCCGATATCGGCTCGATTCCGCCATACATGGTCAACGGCGAAGTCTACGGGCCCGATTTCGACCCGATTTTCCATAAACGAGGCATACGGGAAATGATCTACACGTCGGCACAGGGTGAAGAACGGTTCTTTCCCGACTATTTCAGCCTGCCCGCTGCGCGGCGTCTGCATCCGGCCAGAACCCAGGGCTCTCGCATCGCGGATGGGTTCGAGAAAATTGCTCTGGATCCCGCGCGCACGCAAACCGGCATCATCGGTGCCGTGGTGGCCGGCTGGGCGGACGCGGGGCTGCACCCGGAAACTTTCTGGCTAGGTTACACCACTATCACGGCCGCGGCCTGGCGCCCGGCGCTGCGCCCGGTACAGGAGTCTTCCGCGGTATTTTACCGGCTGTTCTATGGCGATGGCGCGGTCAACATGGATCGCGTATATCAGCTCATGAGCCAGCAGGCGCAGTCCTGGTATGACAGTTGGGAGCCGGGCCCCTCGGACCGAATTGGATTGTTCGGGAATTCGAAAGGTATTTTCAATCCGCGCAAACCGGTCAAGGACCAGACGCTCACGCTGCCTGCCCCGCCGGGTCCGGAGCTCAAGTCCGGCGATGCAGCCGGCAAATGGCAATCCGACAATGCCCGTCGTCTGCAACTGGCGGCGGATGCCCTGGCCGACAACGATGAGTTACTCGGGCTGCTCGAAGAGAATCTGCGAAGCGTGCAATTCAACCGCTACAACCTCGAAGTGTACATCTCGATCGCCCGGCTCTATCGCCAGAATCTCGAGATGCTTCTGGGTATCGGGCGCATGAGCTCACAGCTCGAATCGGCTCAGAAGGCGGCTGCCAAGGGTCAGTCGAAAGATGTTTTGGAATCGCTCGATGGAGCGCTTCAAATCGCGCAAAACATACAAGAGCAGCGTAACATCGCCCTACACGACGCAGTGTCCACCTGGTACAAGAGCTGGCTGCCGCGCGTAGAAGAAGCCAATGGCCGCCAATTCCTGCATCAACTCGACGACGTGAAAGACCACGGTCCCGATCGCACCGTGGATATGAGCTATCTGGTCTATCGTGAGCTGCAGTTGCCCTTTGGCGATTGGGTAACGGCGATACGCCACACGCGCAATCAATACGCAGCGGCCCAGCATCTTCCCGAACAGAAAAGTGAGTTCGATTGGCGCAATACGGAGACCGGCCGTTGAACGAACCGGCAGGTCAACTCAAGCGTATCCTCTCGCGGCGCGATCTCATCCTGTATGGCCTGGTGATCCTGACGCCCACCGCGCCGTATCCGGTCTACGGTATCGTGCAACAGACGTCCCATGGCTACGCTGCGCTGAGTTACCTGGTGGCGATGGTGGCCATGCTGTTTACCGCGGCCAGCTACGGAAAAATGTCCGGCGTGTTTCCTTCGGCCGGTTCCACTTACACCTACGTGCAAAATGCGCTCAACCCGCACCTAGGTTTCCTGGCCGGATGGTCGATGATCCTCGATTACTTCCTGATCCCGCTGCTCAGCGTGATTTACGCGGCGCTCACCGCTAACCGCCTGGCGCCGCTGGTGCCCTACTGGATTTGGGCGGCCGGATTCACGGTGGCGATCACGCTGGTCAACGTGCGCGGCATCCGTGTGACGGCGCGCGCGGGAAACGTGATGATGGCGCTCATGACCGCGTGCGCGGTTCTCTTCGTGGTGCTGGCGGCGCGTTGGGTAATCGTCCATCACGGCGCTGCCGGATTGATCGCACCAAAGGTCTTCTATGACCCGCACACGTTCAGCCTGCGTCCGCTCATGTTGGGCGCGGCGATCGCCAGTATTTCGTATATCGGTTTCGACGCAATTTCCACGCTGGCCGAGGACACTATCAACCCCGAACGGGACATCTCCATCGCCACAGTTCTGGTCTGCCTGATTCAAACCGTGTTCTGCGTGGCGACCGTTTACCTCGCCGCCCTGGTGTGGCCGGATTTCAACTCTTACCCCGAATCGGAAACCGTGATTCTGGATATCGGCAGGAGAGCCGGCGGCCCGTGGATGATGGGATTTCTCACTTTCATTCTGCTGGTGGCCGGCTTGGCCAGCGCGCTTACCGGCCAGGCAGGAGCGTCACGCCTGTTGCTGGGCATGGGCCGCGACGGAGTGATTTCGCGGCGCATCTTCGCGCACGTGGATGCTCGCTATTCGACTCCCTCCCGTAGCGTATATCTGATGGGCGCAGTATCGCTGGCCGGCGCTTTGCTCATGCACTTTCAACTGGCGGTGGAGTTGCTCAACTTCGGGGCGTTCGTCGGATTTATTCTGGTGAACCTCAGCGTGATCCGGCACTTTTACGTGCGCTTGCGCCGGAGAAGCGGCTTGGGCCTGCTGACCAACCTGATTTTTCCGCTGGCGGGAGCGGCCGTGTGTTTCTACGTTTGGTTGAATCTCAGCGCGAAGGCGCGCCTGGCGGGCTTTGTCTGGCTGGCGATGGGAGTGATCTATCTGGCCACGATCACGCGCGGGTTCCGCATTGCGCCGCGGTCATTGAGCAGCCTGGAGGCGGCTAACTGATGCAAGAACGTCTCATAGAGTACGTCGAGCGCCGTCACGACCGGCTCTTTACGCTGATCGGCGACCTGGTACGCCGCAATTCGGAGAACACGCCCCCCACAGGCAACGAAGGCGACTGCCAGCAGTACGCCGCATCCGTTCTGCGGGCTGCCGGGTGGGAACCGGAGCTTTACGAACTCGATAGTGTCAGCGGACTGCATGATCATCCGCTGTACGCCGGCGGCAGGGAGTATGGTGGCCGGCCGAATATGGATGCGCGCCGCGTGGGCCATGGCGGCGGCCGCTCGCTGATTCTCTCCGGCCATATTGACACGGTTCCGCGTGGCACCCAGCCCTGGACGCGTGATGCCTTTGGCGGCGTGATCGAGGGAAATAAGCTCTATGGGCGCGGATCGAACGACATGAAGGCGGGCGTGGGCATGAATCTGTTCGTCGCCGAAGCGCTCCAGGAACTAGACGTTCGCCTGGTAGGCGATCTTACTGTAGAAACGGTTGTGGATGAGGAGTTCGGCGGCGTGAACGGGACCCTGGCCGGCCGCATGCGCGGGTACGTGGCCGATGCGGCCATCGTCTCAGAGCCGTCGTTTCTGCGGATCTGCGCCGCGCAGCGAGGCGGCCGCACCGTGCACATCACCTTCTCCGGCGCGGGCGGCGTATTGAGCGAAGGCGCGTACCCTGCGGGGGTGGTCGAACAGGTCACGCACTTTCTATCCGAGTTGCCGAACTTTGCCGCACAGCGGCGCCGGCGCGCCAAACCGCATCCGCTCTATGCACATCACCCGGATCCGGTTCCCGTGTCTGTGACCAAGATTTTCACCGCGCCTTGGGGAACGCGCGAGCCGATCACCACGCCGGAAGAGTGCAAGGTCGAACTTTATTGGCAGCTCATGCCAGGCGAAACTCGCACAGATGTCGAACGCGAGCTTTTCGAATGGTTCGAGCGCATGATGGGCTCTGCGCCGCATCTATTCGCGCGTAAGCCGGCCATCGAATTTCCAATCCGTTGGCTGCCCGGATCGGCGATCGATCCTTCACAACCCGTCGTCACAGAATTAGCCGCCTGCGCTACCGGGATTTTGAAGGAGCGGCCTCAGGTGGTGGGTATCGAAGGGCCGTGCGACCTGTATGTCTTCCACGAGTTCGGCATTCCGGCCGTGCTATGGGGTCCGCGCGGCGGGAACACTCACGGCGCCGACGAATACGTGGAGCTGGACTCCGTGGTCGCGGCCGCCAAAGCCTTATTGCTATTCGTCTGCCAATGGTGCGGGGTAGCCTGATGTCCGCCTTGGATCAACAGACCCTCGATCAACTTCGTAGTTTGGGATACATTGGCGGCAAGCCGTGATCAGGGCCGGTGGCGCCGTCCTCGTGCTAGCGCTGGCCGCAGCCGGAACGGCGTGCCGCTACTCAGCGGCTCACGGTAAGAGAGTCATTGTCCTTGGCGTAGACGGGATGGATCCCGGTTTCCTCGAGCGTCATTGGAAAGAACTGCCGAATGTCGCTCATCTTCGGGACACGGGCGGTTTTCGGCGCCTCCGTACGACGATGCCGCCCCAAAGCCCGGTCGCCTGGTCGACGTTCATTACGGGCCTCGATCCTCGCGAGCACGGCATTTTCGACTTTGTTCATCGCGATCCTAAGACCATGCAGCCCTACTCGTCGATGAGCCGTACGGAGGAGCCGCGGCTCAAACTCCCACTCGGTCCTTACGTACTTCCGCTCTCTTCCGCCCGCGTGGAGACCCTGCGTAAGGGCGAAGCATTCTGGCAGATTCTGGCAAACCGTCATATTCCGGCCGCAGTCATGCACATGCCCACGAACTTTCCGCCTGTGGAAGTAGGGGAAGCGATATCGGGAATGGGCACGCCCGACATGCGCGGGACGCAAGGCACGTTTGCCTACTACACCGACGATCCCGAAGAACTGACGCGCGACGTCCCGGGGGGCCGCATCGTCAAGGTTCACGGGGAGAACGGCCGTTTCATCCTGCCCGTGGAAGGACCGCCCAATTCACTTCGTAAAGATTTGCGCTACGCGGCCGTAGACCTCGTGGTGGATGTCGATGCGGAACATAGTGCAGCCCGATTGTCGATGGGAGAGCCGGTCGCGATTGTGAAGCCGGGCGAGTGGTCGGAGTGGTTGCGTGCGGATTTTCCGCTGCTCGGATGGCTTGCCGGCGCGCGTGGAATGTTGCGCGTTTACGCCAAGGAACTACACCCACGTCTTGCGATTTATACAACGCCGGTCAATATCGATCCCCGCTCACCGGATCTTCCTATCTCGACCCCGTCTTCCTACAGTCGCCATGTCGCCGGCCAGATCGGCCCGTTCTACACGCAGGGCATCGCCGAGGACACCTCGGCTTTTCGCCAGGGCGTGTTGACAATGCGCGAATTCGAGCACCAGAGCGGCCTGGTGCAAAGCGATGAGTTGAAGCTGCTGCGCCATTCGCTGGCACATTTTCGCGAAGGTCTGCTGTTCTTTTACTTCTCTTCCATCGACCAGAACTCGCACATGCTCTGGGGCAAGCACGAACCGGAGTTGCTTGCGGTCTATCGCGCGGTGGACAGCGCCATTGGCGAGGTAACCAGCCGGTTTCCGGATGCTGACATCATCGTCATGTCCGATCACGGCTTCAACTCTTTCGATCGCAGCGTTAACCTGAATACCTGGCTTTGGCAGCAAGGCTTTCTGGCTTTGCAGGGGCCGCCCAACGCCGATGATGAGATGTTCGTCAATGTGGACTGGTCGAAAACGCAGGTTTATGCGCTTGGGCTGAACGGACTCTACCTGAACATCGCCGGACGGGAGAAAAACGGTATCCTGCATCGCGGTGCTGAGAGCGAAGCAGTCATGAAGAAGGTGACTGCAGAACTGCTCCAGTTCCGCGATCCGCTGAATGGGCATCAGGTGGTCGAAGTACTTGCGCCAACTCACGCTCCATTCGGTCCGGATATGATCGTAGGCTACGGCCGCACCTACCGCGGCTCCTGGCAGACCGCTCTGGGAGCGGCCCCGCCGTCTGTATTGGACGATAATACGGATGCCTGGATCGGCGATCACTGCATCAATCCCGACGATGTGCCCGGCGTGCTCTTGAGCAATCGAACCCTGCGCGCCGGCAGTCCCGGATTGAAGGATGTCACCGTTACGATTCTGACGCTCTTCGGCGCGGCTCCGGGCGCGGGCATGACGGGAAAGAGCGTTTTCTAATGACGCTACGCCACCCGATCTCCCGGCGCCAAGCAGCTTCCGAGTCATATCATATTGCATAGAGTGGACCAGATCCTGAAACACACAGCGTTGTCTCTGAGCCTTCTCGCCTGCATTGCTGCGGCGCCGGGGCAGGAATGGAAATCGTATGGCGGAGATCCCGGGGGAACGAAGTTTTCGCCGCTGCGTCAGATTGATCGTTCTAATGTCACGCGACTGAAGCCGGCGTGGATTTACCACACCGGTGATATCAGCGATGGAACCAAATGGCCCACGCGCAGCGCGTTTGAAACCACGCCACTGGCTGTTGACGGCGTTCTCTACCTGACCACGCCATTCTCTCGCCTGGCCGCTCTGGATGCGGGCACGGGGCGCGAGCTTTGGTCCTTCGATCCGAAGATCGATCGCGGCCAAGCCACGAATCTTTTTATTAACCGGGGAGCGGCATACTGGATTCACGGATCGATGCGGCGCATCCTGCTGGGCACCATCGACGGCCGTCTGTTCTCGATTGTCGCGGAAACCGGCAAGCCCGACGACAGCTTCGGCAAGGGCGGTTGGATCGATTTGCGCGACGGAGTGGCGGCTTCTTTTCCCGGCAGGGAGTACGGGATGACTTCCCCTCCTGCCATCTACAAGGACCTTGTAATCTGCGGATCGCTAGTTCCCGATGGCGATCCGCTCGGGCCCGCCGGCGATGTGCGCGCATTCGACGTCCGCACCGGGAAACTGGCCTGGACGTTTCACACTGTCGCGCGGAACGGCGAGTTCGGCAACAATACCTGGCCGAAGGATGGCTGGCAAGACCGCGGTGGCCTCAACGCCTGGCCGCCCTTGAGCATCGACATCGAACGAGGAATTGTATTTCTGCCGTTGACTTCTCCGGCGACGGATTTTTATGGCGGCGATCGGAAGGGTACAGGTCTGTTCGGGGACTCGCTGGTGGCGCTCGAGGCGGCCACCGGCAAACGGCTGTGGCATTTCCAAACCGTTCATCACAATTTGTGGGACTACGATCTGCCTGCACAGCCCGTCTTAGTGCAGGTGCGGCGGGAAGGCGCCCTGATCGATGCCGTAGCGCAAGTAACCAAGACAGGCTTCACCTTCGTATTCGACCGGACCAGCGGTGCGCCCCTGTTCCCGATCGAAGAGGTTCAGGCGCCTTCGAGCGAGGTACCCGGAGAGCAAGCCTGGCCGACGCAGCCACGCCCCCTGAAGCCGCCGCCCTATGCACGGCAGAAGATGACGCCGGACGAACTGACGACCGTTACACCCGAGTCGCGGGCCTATTGTACGAAGCTGCTTGAGGGAGCCGTTCCTGGTGAGATCTTCACCCCGATCGGTCTCCGTCCCACCATCCTGTTTCCCGGTACGAACGGCGGGGCGAACTGGGGTGGCGCCTCATTCGATCCCGAGACGCACACCCTTTACGTCAATTCGATGGACGTCGGCATGCTTTATCACATGGTGAAGCGGCCCGACGGCTCTGCCATTCCGTACCGGCCCCAAGGCTCCGGTACCAATAATTCCCGGTTCTGGGATCCGGACCTGCTGCCGTGCCAGAAACCGCCATGGGGCTTCTTAACGGCAATCGATCTGGATAAGGGCGAGTTCCGATGGCGCGTGGTGCTCGGCGTGGTGGATGCGCTGCTCGAAAAGGGACTGCCTCCCACCGGCTCGCCGAATATTGGCGGCTCGCTTGTGACAGCGGGCGGCCTGGTGATTATCGGCGCCACGAATGACAGCCGTCTCCGCGCATTCGATAAAGACAACGGCCGCGAACTGTGGGTGACGCGCCTGCCGGCCAGCGCCCACGCTACACCTATGACTTTCCTGGACAAGCGCAGCGGAAAGCAGTTTGTGGTGATCGCGGCGGGCGGCGGCAACAAGTACAACAAGACCTACTCCGATTCGCTGGTCGCGTTCGCTTTGCCATCGGCGGGTGAGGATCGCGGACCGGTAGTGCAGTATCACTCTGAAGCCGGTACTGCGCAGGCGGAAGCTACACAGGGTCAGGCGCCGATCCCCGGGACCCGCCGATCCGGCACATTCAGCCACCATCAACACGCCTCGCTCAAACTCGCGTGTAGCTCCTGTCATGCCACCGCGGAGAGCGGTGCAAGCGCCGGCTTACCGCGATCCACGGCGTGTCTGGCCTGCCATCAATCCGCCGCATCGCCGGCGGAGCCCGCGCGCAAATTGCCGGATTTCGTTTTCTTCAGCCACGCCAGACACCACGCGGCACATCTCGCCTGCGCGGCATGCCATGGCGATATCGAGAAGCATGACGCGTCGAATGCCTCCCTCCCCGTGAAAATGGCTGCGTGCGTCGCCTGCCATCGTGCGACTCACGCGGCGGCCTCCTGCACCGTGTGCCACGAGTTGAGTCAATGAAGCTCGTTCAGATTTCGTCGGCCGCGACTATCTGGTCCGCGGAATATTCGGTAAACATTCGATGAAAATGCGAGCGTCGATGCATGTGAAGGACAGCGGATTCCCGAAAGCCTGCGCTATCTCGATAGCATTCGATAGCTGCTAGAGCTCGCTGGGATCGGTGCAGACCCTGTCCGCGATTGCTTCGCAATAGGTGAAACGGGTCCGGAACCCGATGTTTTCATTCGCATGGAGAGCGGCTGTGTTGGTGTCTTCGACGTTCAAGCCGATGGTTGCGATTCCCGCCGCTGTCAACGCCGTAACCACGGCGGATGTGACAAGCTGCGCGAGGCCCCGCCCACGATAGTCCGGACGAGTGAAAATGTTTCCAATGGCCCGCCGCCTCGCTGACGGTCTTTCTCAGCGCTGTTCTGTTGGGACTGCGCAAATGGCGCGAAACACTAAGGCCAAAGCGCATGGCAGAGCCCACCAATCGCAGTGTTCAAACATCCCGCCGTCGAGATCGGCCAATGCGTATAGCGACCTCTCGCGGCGCCGGAATGAAACTCACTGCCGTTTCCGCCGAACAACCCCCACAAACTCTTGCACCACGCCACGGAAGAACGGATGGCCAAAAATTCCAATACAAAGCGCTCCGGCGAACAGCGCCATTGCTTCGTAGCTTTCCCGCCCTTCGCGCTCCCAGTACACGTCGCGAAGATTCAGCCACAGGGCGAACTCATCCAATGTAAGCGCTGCGCCCACTCCATAGGCCATGCAGAGGGTCCGGCCGGCCCATACGTTCGACCGCGCCGTGCCGATGCCGATTTGGAGAAGCCATCCGTAACCCACAAGCAGGAGCAGAACGATGCCCCATACCAGGTGGTGGATGTGCCTGCCACGCATCGAGACGTCGTGAAAGGGCCCAATATGATTGTGAATGGCGATGGTAATTCCGCGCACCACCAGGGCAGCCGTGAAAAACCCCGCCGAAGCCAGGAAGAGCCGCTCCCTGCGCGACTCGGCCAGCCGCCGCTGGTAAACCCGATGGAGGAAGCCTCGCGACAGAATGGCCGACAGCACCGAAAGAATGATTCCGATCGCTAGCGGCGTTATCCAGAAAGCTTTATGGGTCCAAGGCATGGGACAGGTACATTATCGCGCTACGCGCGCCTGTCCTTGAGAGGAAACGGTGAACTGCGGCATCCTGCCTTAGTCCACCTCCGCGACCGCCGTCTGAAAATTACAACTCAGACGAAAACAAGGACGCGGGTCCCGTGGAATACATCGATGCACTCTGCGCAGACGCGTTCGATGCATCGAGCATACTTAGCAAGCTCTGGGAGCTGCTGTTATCCTGGCCGGAGCTCGACTTGCCACCTTGCTGGCAGGACTTCATGAGCTGGCTGAGAAAACTGTCGCCGGGATCGGCCGACTGGCTCGTAGATGCCTTCGCATTGGAGGCGGCCTGACCGCTGAGCGGGCTTAAGCCCTGATTGATACTGGGGAGTGAGTTTATCATCACGCCTGATCAATTGCATTTTCGCAACCAAGAAAAGTCCTTTAAAACCGGGGGCCTGCAGTGGGATGCACGCCAAATTCTTGCCGCCAGCGCATCAATACAACACGAATGACCATAATGTGTCCCCGGTTGCCACGATCAGGTATTGGTGACCGTCCAGCAGGTAGGTCTGCGGGGCGTTGGTAACTTCACCGATGCGCGTATGCCAAAGGGGTTTCCCATTGGAGATATCGTGCGCCACCAGGTTTTCCGAGCCGTCGCCCGCAAAGAGCAGCTTCCCGGCGGTGGTCAGCAATCCGCCCCCGCCGCCTCTGCCATAGTAAGGGCGCGTCCACACGGTCTTTCCAGTGGCGTAGTCGATGGCCGTGAGAAAGCTTCCGCCCGATCCGACTTGGGCTTCTTCCTTTCCGCCGAGGCCCATCGATCCGCGAGGGTCGACATCGATGAGATAGAACAGCGAATACCCGTTGTCCTGCGCGACATAGAAAAGTCCGGTGTCCGGAGAAAAAGAAGAAGGTTCCCAGTTCGTGGTGCCGTCCGAAGTCGGCGACACCAGCGAGCCCGCCACCGTCGCATTCTTTTCCGGATCGAATATGGGAGCACCCACCTTATTCAGGCCTTTGGCCCAGTTGGTATCCAATCCGTACTTGCTGGTCACCAGGTGCTCGCCGGTTACGCGATCCAAAGTGAAGAAGTAGCCGTTGCGCGCCGCCGTCACCACCAGCTTGCGCATTTTGCCGTGATACATCGCGTCGACCAGGATGGGGGTCTGAGCGGAATCGTAGTCGTGCATATCGTGCGGCGACGTCGAGTAATACCAGCCCAGCTTGCCTGTGTCTACGTTAATGGCAACCAGGGCGGAGGTGAACAGATTGTCGCCCGGGCCGCGCGTACCCATGGTAAACGCCGGAGTCGGATTACCAGTCCCGAAGATGTAGAGCTTCGTCTCCGGGTCATAGACGCCTGTAACCCAGGCCTGGCCGCCTCCGTGCCTGGCCGCATCCAGGTTGCCCCAACTCTCCAATCCGACATCCCCCTTCTTCATGGGCACAGTGAAGAACTTCCATTGCAAATCCCCGGTTTCGGGGTCGAACGACTGCACGAATCCAGGCGCATCGATATCGTCGCCGGTGCCCACCAGCACGTGATTCCCGACTACCAGGGGCGCCGGCGTGGAGAAATAACCCTGCGCCAGATCGGCAATCGGTTTGTGCCAGCGCTCCTTGCCTGTCGATGAGTCCAAGGCCACCAGGTAGTCGTCGGGCGTCTCCATGTACAGGGTTTTGTGCCACATGCCCAGACCACGATTGCCGATGTGCGTGCCGCCCTTGGTCTTCCAGAAGTAGTGCCATAGCTCTGTGCCGTCGCGCGCATCCACAGCCCAGGCGTTGTCCGGCATGGTGAAGTAGAGCGCGCCATCCACCTCGAGCACTGCGGATTTAATTGTGCCGCCGCCGGTAAAGATGTCGCCCGGCCCCTCGCCGCCGATAATGACACTGGGTCTGCCAAAGCCACGGCCTCCCTGCGCCGGCCCGGACGTGACGCGGCACATCCAGGCCAACGTCAAATGCTGGACATTGGATCGATTGATCTGATCGAGGGCACTGTAGCGCTTTCCGCTGTAGTCGCCGTTGTAACTCGGCCAGGCGTCCTTGAGCGGCTTCAGAAGATCGGCCGGGTCCAGTCCGCTCTCACTCTGTCCCAACAGCGCGGCCGTAGACAGCAGCAAAGGCGCGGCCAATAACAGTCTGGTTAGTGTCATTTCAATGTCACCAGATAGGCAGTCACGTCATGTATGTCTTTGTCGGTATACACCGCTAACAGATCCCGATGAGCTTTCATCGGATCGTGAACTTCCACCTTCGGTACGCCGTCGTCACGGCGGAACGTGCGTACGGTCCCGTCGGCCAGCCCCACGGTGACCAGAAAGTCGTCGATTTGAACCAGCCGCCCCTCGACGGTTTCTCCGGATGGCAGGGTAACCGACACGGTGATGGTCCGCCGGGTCACCGCAACCGCCACCGGCATTCGGCGTCGCCGGCCGCCGCCCGAAACCCACATCGTCTGCAGCGTCTTGGGATCGTCGATTTTCGTCGCGATGCCTGCCAGGTCGCCCGTAGCGGAATGGCAACTGCCACACTTTGCGGCAAAGTATGCCTGGCCGGCGGTAGCGTCGCCGACCAGAATGCTGGGAGCCTCTTTGCCGACGGACGGAGGTTTACCCTGGTTTCCGATCGTCTCGACGACGCTGCGTATGTATGCCGCGACGGCCGCCGCGTCCTCGGGATTGAGGGGGATTGCAGGCATACCTTGGTCCTGCCTGCTGCCATGAATGATGGGGATAATTAACTCGCCGTTCTGATCGCTGAGGGCCACTTGCGACCGTAGCAGGTTCGGTCCGCCCAGGTCGCCACCGCGCAGGTCTGCACCGTGGCAACTGGTGCAGCTCACGCCATAGAGCGCTTTTCCGTGTGCGATCTGGACCGGATCGCCGGGCGGCCGCTGCTGGCCGGGAACGAATCCTCCGAGCCGGCGGACGCCGCTCGCGGGTGCAGTTGGCGGGGCGGGAGATGGCGTAGCGGGGGGCGGGTTTTGCGCCAGCATGCGACTCACCACGGCCATCGTAAGTCCCGCCACAGCAGCGGCAACGAAACATTTCTTAGGCTGCATTCATTTACCAGGTTGGGCTTTACTCTATATTATAGGCAATCAGCTCAGGAGGACCCTTGTGCGCTATGTGAAGGCCGGCGTTCTTGTGCTGGCCCTGATCCTGTTCGCCACCGCCGGATTCCTGGTCGTCGCCGACCGCATGAGCCAGCCCGCGCCTCCCGATCCTGCCACATTGATCGCCAAGGCCGGACAGTATCACGTTCGCATCGAGCGCGATAATTTCGGTGTGCCGCACATCATCGGCCCGAGAGACGCGGATGTTGCCTTTGGCATGGGTTTTGCGCACTCCGAAGACGATTTCATTACCATCCAGCAGGTGGCGCTCGGGGTGCGCGGCCAATTGGCGGCGAGCGAGGGTCCCCAGGCCGCCGTCACCGATTATCTCGTCCGTCTCTTTCGAGTCTGGGAAACGGTCAACGCGAAATATGAAAGCGACCTTCCGCTGGATGTGCGGCAGGTGCTGGAGGCCTATGCCGACGGCGTGAACTACTACGCGGCGCTCCATCCGCGCCAGGGGACCCGCGGCCTGCTTCCATTCACCGGCAAAGACGTGGTGGCCGGCTTCGTGTTCAAACTGCCTTTCTTCTACGGCCTCGACACGGTGCTGCGCAAGTTGAGCAGCCCGGAAAAAACGAGCGCCACCTCCGCCATTTCCGGGAATCGTAAGAATGCTTTTCTGCTGGCGGATATGCTGCTGCCGATCGGATCGAATGCCGTGGCAGTTGCGCCTTTGCGCTCCGCCGACGGTGCGACTCGCTTACTGGTCAACTCTCATCAGCCCTATACCGGCCCGGTGTCCTGGTATGAAGCGGTGCTCGACAGCGGAGAAGGCTGGCATGTGGCCGGCGGCTTCTTCCCCGGCTCGCCATTTATGTTGCATGGCCACAACCAGCACCTCGGATGGGCCAACACCGTCAACCAACCTCACCTGGCGGATGTATACAAGCTGGTAATCAATCCGGCTAACCCCAACCAGTATCGCCTCGACGGCCAGTGGCGGAATTTCCAAAAGAGCGACGCCCGGATCCGCGTAAAAATCTGGGGACCCCTGGTGTGGACCGCGCATCGGGAGGTGCTGTACGCCGAGCAGGGGCCAGTCATGCGGACCGGGCGAGGTACCTTCGCCATACGCTATGCCGGCATGAATGAGGTGCGGTCCCCGCTCGAATATTTCCGCCTCGACAAGGCAGCCAACATCGACGAATGGCGCGCGGCCATGAGGCTGCAGGCCATACCCAGCCTGAACTATGTGTATGCCGACGAGAAGGGCAACATCGGGTATATCTATAACGGCTCATTCCCTGTGCGGCCGCCGGGCCCGGACTGGCGGGGGGTGCTGCCCGGCGATCGGTCGGATCTGATTTGGCGCAGCTACGTGCCCTTCGACAAGGTGCCGCAACTCTGGAATCCGCCGTCGGGTTTCGTCTTCAACGCCAACAACACGCCATTCCATGCGACCGCGCCCTCGGGCGACTTAAAACCGGAGGACTTTTCTCCGGCGCTCGGGATTCAGACGGATATGACCAACCGCGCCTGGCGCGCGATCGAGACCTACGGCGCGGATTCGCGGATCACCGCGGAGGCGTTTCACGCCTATAAGTACGATCTGGCCTACAGCGCGCGTTCCGAAGAGGCCAGGATTTTCGACGAGGTGATGGCGATCGATCCCGGCAAAGATCGGCAACTCCAACAGGCGCTCGAGATTTTAAAGCGGTACGATTTCAAGACGGATGTGGCCAATCGCGGCGCGGCGCTGGCTATTCTGACGATCGAGCCGGTGCTGCGCGCACGCCTCGAGGGCGCGCCGGCCAAGCGGCCAGCCGATACGCTGCGAGAGGCTTGCCGGAGGCTCCAAACACATTTCGGACGGCTGGATCCGGAGTGGGGACAAGTGAACCGCTTCCGCCGCGGCGCCCTCGATCTGGCTCTCGATGGCGGACCGGATGTCTTTCGCGGCGTCTATGGAGAAAGGCGGCCGGACGGCACACTGACGGCAGAAGCCGGCGACACTTTGATCATGTTCGTGACCTGGGACGCG
>Ga0302326_10000382_pt1 | contig 125739 bp, 87 predicted proteins | sample Palsa_T0_3_FD_202264 | JGI IMG/M metagenome (GOLD analysis project Ga0302326, IMG submission 202264) | Peat permafrost microbial communities from Stordalen Mire near Abisko, Sweden - Palsa_T0_3 | ecosystem: Environmental > Terrestrial > Soil > Palsa > Peat permafrost | place: Sweden: Abisko... | reverse complement strand
GTGGGTCCGGAAGGTCGACTGTGGTGCGGACGGGCATGACATGATTATGTCATAGATGACAGACGAGCGGCGACGAAGTACGTACCCCAACTAGCGAGCGCAACAAAATGGGGTCGATGGGGGGACGTCGATGGGGGGACCGCAGTCCGGCACCGGGTTTATGTCACCGGGTTTAACCTAATCAAGGCCGCGGAGATTTTATATTGACAAGAGTCGGCCCACCGAGCATGCTAGTGCCCCGCGTGGGTAAATCGAGTTCAGGGAACTTACACACGGCGAACGCGCCCATCCCGCCGGAACAATGTCAGCGAACAACACGAGACACCAGGGGCAGCTGTCTGAGGAGGCATGGATGCACCCCGCGCGACGATCTGCAAGGCTTACTGCTCAAGTTGCTCTAGTCTTGGCGAGCGCCTTGCTTCTATATCCGGCTGCTGCGATAGCAGAAGCAGCGCAACCGACCGGACTCGTGGTCGTTATCGAGAACAGGCCGCAAGAGAATCGATTGAATCTGCAGGCAATGAATAATCCCTATATCCGTGGCGTCGCATTGCAGATCCGTTGGCGCGACATCGAGCCGGTCCAGGGAAACCCGGATTGGTTGAAGCTGGATCAACTCTTCGCTGCCGCGGAAGCGTCAAAGAAATGGGTACAACTCCTCATCTTTCCCGGTTTTTTTTCTCCTCCTTGGGCACTGGAAGGGGTAAAGACGGAAACGTTTCCGTTGCAATATGGACCTGGCAAAGGTTCCGTCGAACAGCTGCCGATGCCATGGGATGACATCTACCTGGGCCGTTGGTTCGCATTCGTGAAGCAACTAAGCGAAAGGTACGGAAAGTCTCCTGCCTTCAGAGTGGTCGCGGCGACCGGCCCGACATCGGTTTCTGCAGAGTTCACGCTGCCGGGCAAGCCGGAGGATATCCCCACTTGGCTCAACGTGGGTTACACCCCGCGCAGATACATAGCGGCGTGGCAGAAGACCTTGCAGGTATATGCCGCCGACTTTCCCAATCAGTACATTTCACTGTCGATGGGGTTTGGGCTTAATATTGATGACCGCGGTAAACGCGATCCTAGTGAGCGCAAGCGCACCAGGCAAGAAATTATCGACCAGGCCGCCGGCTTGTTGGGACGGCGATTCGTGCTCCAACTCAGCAACCTCGATGGATTTCCCAGCGCCGGCCCGGGCCCTCGCGGGGTCGATTTTGTGCAAGGTTATAACGGGCGTGTCGTCACCGGTTTTCAACTCCGCACCTCGTGCGAGCGCCACAGCGGAGACATGGGGGCGGAGGGAGATCCGGCGCTCGCCTTGAAAAAATCGATCGATATAGGGATGCAGCCGAATGCAGCCGGTGTGCGTGCCAACTACGTGGAAATTTACGAGCCTGATGTCGTTGCGGACGACTTGCAGCCGGTGCTTCGCGATGGAGCGTCGCTATTCAAATAGCTTCGCCATGCGCATACAACGTTAATCCTCGTTGGGGGGCTTTAGAACATTGCGGATTTGCGCACTGCATGCCCCAGTTGCGCTCGCTCCCCATCTCGTCCTGCGGCACACCCGATGACGGTGACGACGGCGAGGATGTCATTGGGAAATGAGCCTGTTGTAGTCGCCTAGCCCGCTGTCGGTCCGCAAAGTTATTGCAATAGGCAACGGCCCGTGAGGTCGTTATCTCTCCTGCCAGGATTTCAGATGAAAAAGCAGACGGGGATAGGTATCATATCCCCCTATCTCCCCCCTGTCTCCCTCGTGTCTCTCTATCTCCCTCCCGGGGGGAAGGGCTTCGCAATCAAGCCTCAGTGCTTTGGTGTGGCCAGGACGATGGCTTCATCGGGGCCGAAATTGCCCACAAAGACGACTGCGCCTCGATTATTAATCGAGGCGGGAAGATGAAGCCCATTGAGAATATGCCCGTCAATCGAGTCGCCAAAACTAAACAGCGGCGTCTGGTTGACCACCAGGCCGTTTGCTCCAAGGTACACAACTTGGCCTGAATCATTAATGGCGGCCGCGGTCGGGATTAGCCCCGAGGTCGTCGCGACGATGGATTGCGGGGTAAAAATGCCGCTTCCATATTCATACGTGGCGCCAAACGCCAACCGTCCGTGTTCGCTGGCTGCCAGGTAACCAAAGGCTGAGCTTCCCTCCGGTATCAGTTGATAGCCGCTGATCACATCACCGGTTTTGACGAGTAAATTGTGCAGGGTGAAGATCCCTTCCCCGATGTTCGCGTTAAATGCATGGAAGTAAACGCGTCTCGAGCTCGGGGCGATCATCGGATCGATTGCGGTTATTAGGTAATCATCCACCTTCCGCCCGGGGGTTACAAGAACGGCCTCCGGTGTAAAGATACCGACCTGGAGAGTCCTATTGGGGCATTTATAGTAAGCCGAGAAGACAACTTGTCCCTCGTCGGTGATCGCGAACGCGGAAACGGATTGTAACTCGAGACCATCGATCTTCTGCCCCCCGACGACCAGCCGCCTGGCGGGAGCTCTTCTCTCCTTGCGAAACAGGGCATCTTTTCCCGACTGCAGGAAACCCCCAAATACCAGGGTGCCGGCATTGTTCAACGCACAATCGCCGACACTGGCCACGATCTCGCCTTCTATTTCGTCTCCCCCTTTGACAACCAGGTGGTGGGGCGAAAAGAGTCCGCTTCCATAGGTTCCTGGTGAGATCACATACGGCCCGGTGAATACGATTTCGTCGCGGTCGTTGAAACACAGGCCGCCAAAACCAGGAGCTAGTTGAAAGCCATCGATGGTTTGACCGTTGATCGCGACGATGGTGAAGTCGTAGTCAGGATTTTGCGCCCACACGGTCCAGGACAGTAAGAGAAACAGGCTTAAAGACAGCAGCTGCCTACCATTGCGTTGCATTGTTTTTGCCTCCAATTCATCATCGGAATTGAGGGCGGCCAAACCTTAGCATTTGCCTACGACGAACACAAGAAGAATTTTGCTTTCTAAGGTTTCGCTACCTTAGCTGCTTGACCACCCAACCTTGTCCAGAAGCATTTCTGGATTCGCTGCTGCGTAGGGTCGTCCTCGCCGCCGACGAAGCCAACCGCCTGCTTCTTTTCCGAGATCAACGCCGCCAGGGCGCCCGCTCCGTAGGCTGCGCCGAAATAGCCCAGGAAACAATGCACTGACAGCATACCTATTCACACGCGGGTTTTATAGGACGTTTGAGTATCTGTGAACGCAATGATAGTCCAGCTAAGGCCGGCAAGTACGCTTGAAAAAAACTGCGACGCGGCATGGCTGAGTTACTCATGGTCAGTTCGTTTCCAATATGTGGCCCAGCGCGCGAAATCCGGGGTCGGAAGAAAAGATATTCCGACCCCGGTTGACCAGTGTTTCAGAAGTAATACTTGAGTGCCAGTTGGAAAAACCGGGGATCTGGAGTGTAGCTCCCCAGGGACCGATTGCCGGTAATCAGGCCGCCAAGGCTCGATGTCCCGGTTTGTGATGGAGTTCCCCAGGAAGGGGTGTTGAACAAATTGAAGGCATCCGCACGAAATTGCAGGTACTGTCTCTCAAAGGTGTGAAAATTCTTTGTGACCGTCATGTCAACTCGTTCAAACCCAGGGCCGGAGATCTGCGAACGCGGGCCACCGAGGTAGGGCAGGATATTCGCAGCTCCGCTGATTGGCGCAGTTACCGTGTTACCCAACGGCGGATCCGCAAAGGCGCAGGGGTTGTACCAATTGGCTAGTGTGCGCACCTTCCCCGGGCAAGTGATGGTTGGGTTTGTGGCGTTAGGCGAGCCTCCAGCGCCGAACTGAGAACGTATCAGGTAGGGGTCTGCTCCCGCTCCATTGACTGTCGGCGTATTCGAGCCGACCTGAAAGGGAGTTCCGTCCTGAGTGCGGAAGAGAGCTGTAGCGGACCATCCGCCCACAAGGTAATTCATCGGACCTTTCTGATTCAGCCACGTGCGCCCTGTCCCGAACGGCAGGTCATACGTCCCGGTAAAAATAAATCGCTGCCGAATGTCGAATAGCGAGTTGGAATAATCGATTCCTGGGCCAAAGATATTGGTATTACGGTTGCCGCCATCGTTGTTGTCGGGCAAAGGCTCTCTGTCGTCATCCAGACTGTGCGACCAGGTGTAGGTCGATAGGAAGCTCAAACCGTTAGCGTAATGGCGTTCGATTTTCGCTTGCAACGAATTGTAGCTCGCGATCGCATTGTCCGTAATCAAGCGGACATTACCGTTGAGCGCAGGCCAAGGCTCATAGGGTTGATCGTTCAAGCCGGGAGGAAGCAATTCAGTAGATTGGTCACCAAACTCTACGATCGGCAGATGCCGCGCTTCGGTGCCCACATAACCCAACGTAAAGCTCGTTTTGCTGTCGATCGCGTATTCCACAGTCAGGTTTTGACTCATGGTGTATTCGGTCTGCTGGTGCTGCTGCCAGCCGGTAACTGTCGGAGAAGCTAGACCTGGATTGCCGGCCGGGATGCCGGTTGGCAGATAGATGCCATCTGACGGACAATTGTTCAAAGCACAACTAGCCCGCGGGAAGTTCTGTTCGATATCGTAAGGATAGTTCTCGCCCTTATCGACGAAATCCCCCAGGTTTTCTCTGGCATTGAAGTAAATCCCAAAAGCGCTGCGCACGACGAACTTGCTTTGGGGCTGGTAGGCGAATCCAACTCTCGGAGCAAAGTTCAGCTTCTGCGGATACATGAGCGACCGATTGCCGCTGTATAAAATGGAGATGTTACTCGCCGCCAAAGCATTCGTATAAAGGGGAGCCAGCGGTACGTTCTTCTGGGAATTCGGCAGGATGTACTGTCCTACCCCTCCCCCGGCGACGTTGAAACCCGACACAACATTGAACTCCGCCTGATGGTCGTTGACCTCAATAGGATCGGTGGTGTAGTCATAGCGGATGCCCAGATTGAGGGTCAGGCGCGAGTTCACCTTCCAATCGTCCTGAAGGTAGGCTGCATCTGACCATTGCCCCGACTCCGATTGCGATGGTTGGGATAGATCGGTGCCGTCCATCTGGTCGCTCAAGAAGTCCGCCAAACCAGCTCCCGTGGTGAAACTGGCAGCCGGGTTACTGGTCAAGGTTCCGCCAAACTGGTATGAACCATTTCCGTTCCCGGGCTGATACGCGGAGTAGCGGATGTTCTGGAAAGACACTCCGAACTTGAGCGAGTGGTTGCCCAGAACCTTCGTTACGTCGCCAATGATCTGATATCCATTCTGCCGTTCCGGGGAAGGCTGAAACGACGGCGGCCCGATCCCATTAAATCCGCTAATTCCGATTTGCGGCAATCCGCCGTTCTGCAGCGCGGGATCGAAGGGGGGCAGTCCGCCAAGTCCATATTGTGCATCGAGAGTGCCGTTATTGGGGCTTTGTGCGACCCAATCGAAGAACCCGTTGCTGTACCCAAAGCGCGCCTGCATGATCAGAGATGGCGTAAACACATGGTTCCAACTGAAGACCAGGTTCTTGCCATTATTGGTAAAGGTACCGTCCTGGAAGCAGCAGTTGGCGCCATCGAAGATTGGGCCCAGCGGAGCGGTCTCGGTCTTGCCTTCCTTCGAGTAGCTCAGACGCAGGAACACCTGGTCCGACTGACTGAGATTGTAATCGGCGCGCACGTCAAACTGGTTCGTGTGATCGGCAATCGCCTGGGTCCATGTGTAGTTGTTATAGGTCTGTCCCACCGGGCCGTTGTTCGGCAGGGGATAGGCCGCCTGAAATAGTTTTAAAGCAGTTGGGTTGATCTCGGACGCACACATGACGTTCTGCGGATTTCCGCAGGCCGATCCCAGAGCACTGGCTCCGCCGGAGTTTGGCTCATAAACCAGAATAGGTTGGCTTTGTCCGGTCAGACCCGGAGTCAGCAACTCCGAAAAATTGCCGGGACTGCTGTGCATCAGTGCCGTCGGAACGGAAGTCAGTTGAGGAGTGTCCTGAATAATCCGGTTTCCCTCATAATCGCCGAAAAAGAAAATCTTGTTCTTGATGACCGGGCCGCCGAACGTGGCGCCGAATTGGTTCTGGTGGTAGGGCAGGACAGTCGTTGGATGGGTGACGCCTTCGGACCATTCGGTTGGCGAAGCCTCTCCTAGGGCGTTATTCCGGACAAACTCCCATACGTCGCCGTGGAATTCGTTGGTCCCCGATTTGATGGTAGCGTTGACCACCGCGCCTGCCGAATGGCCGAACTGCGCGCTGGAGTCCGCGGTATCGACCTTGAACTCCTGCAAGGCGTCCGGTGGAGGCTTCACGTTGTAACTGGCTCCATTCAGGAAATCGATCGCACTTGAATTGTTGTCGACGCCATCGAGAATAAAATTGTTTTCTGTTTCCCGCTGACCATTGGCGTTGAAATCTCCGTTTCCCTGACCGCGGCTGCCGTTTGCGGGAACCACTCCGGAAGCCAACTGCGCAACGAACACGTAATTGCGCTGATTCAGGGGGATATCGATGATCTCCTTTTGTGTCATCACCTGACCGGTGGATGAATCTTCCGTCTGCAGCAATGGAGCCGCATCCGCGTTCACCTGCACTGTTACCGCCGTGCTCCCGGCCTGTAGCCGGATGTTGACGTTCAGACGATCATTGACATGGACCTCAATCCCACTCTCCGTCGTGGTAGAGAATCCTGGCGCGGTGACCGACACCGAATAACGTCCGATCTTGATTGGTTCAAAGACATAGACACCGCTACCATTGCTCTCAGTTGCGAGCACTAAATCGGTGTCGACATCCGTAAGCTTCACGCTCGCATGCGGTATCACAGCTCCAGTTTGATCGGTTACGGTGCCTGTAATTGCGCCTTCGTCCAGCTGCGCGAGGACCAGCCGGGGCGTAGCGAAGAACACGGCGACAGCCAGCAGGAAGTACAAAACTCCGCGCCATTTAGGACTCAAGTTCTGAATTGTTGCGTTCATGTTACCTCCAAAAATTTGTATTTTCTAAATTCCCAAGTAGTGCGGCGCGCCTCGCGCTTTACCGCCCACCAGTCGGATCGATGCCGAGTGGCCATGCGCAAAACGTTATCGACGGATTCAGTACGTTTCTTCTGAAATGCCTCCGAGAAGGTTGGCTTCGTGGTTGTAGGTAAACGTTTACTCAGGGGGTCGGGCCATTCCGTAAACGTTTGCTGATTTGCTTAAATTCCTCGTTTAGTAGGCAAAACTGGCATCGACGGATGCAGTGCTGCAACCGACGACGAACGCTAGTTCGCCGCGTCAGAAATTTGCAAGTGAGAAACGGTTTGCCACCGTTAGGACTCGGTTAACTGTCCGAGATTAGAAATATAAACGATTGATTCTATGTATCTTGAAGGAACCAAGGCGAGGCGGGAATTAGGCCTGTTAGAATGCTTCGTCGAGCGCTTATCCTGGTGAAAAGTGGACCCAAACACACGGAACACTCAAGCGATACCCCCTCCAGCGCTACCAACCTTCACGCGGAACCGCCAGGATCTCATCCGCATGAACCCGATCATGTCGCCGTGGCGCGCGAATTGGAATTGATCCTCGCCAGTCCCTTCTTTCACGCGAGCAAGCGCAGTCAGCAATTCCTCAAATATGTGGTGCAATACCGGCTGGACGGAAACGAAGAGTCACTTAAGGAACGCGCCATCGGCGCCGTACTCTACAACCGGCCTGCTAACTACGCGACCGGAGATGACTCAGTCGTCCGGGTGCAGGCGGGTGAAGTTCGCCGCAGGCTCGAACAGTACTATCAAGAGCCTCCCTCCGGTTCTCAAGTACATATTGGTCTTCCGCTTGGATCGTACGCTCCGGAATTCCGTTGGGCGCCGGCCGCGACTCCTGACATTGCCGCCGCACTGGAGCCTGTTGCGCTCGCGACCGTTACTCTTCCTGGACAGAATTCATCTTCAGTCCAGCGCATACGAAAGCGATACCTCTGGCTGACGAGTCTTGGCTGCACTATCGTGTTGGCGGCGGCTCTCGTTGGTCTTTGGGTCCACCACAAATTCGCGCCGGGGACCATCCTAGACCAATTCTGGTCTCCGGTTTTCGCTACACCCAAGCCTGTCCTGATCTGTTTGCCGGAGCCTGTTTTCTACCGCCCGTCCGCCGAATTGTTCAAAAGACGCGAACAGACCCCGGGAGAGTTCGATAAAGAGATCGACCGTATGACCGGTCGCCCCCACTTGCAGCCAGATGACCAGATTCAGTGGAAGGACATGGTCGAGTTCAAGGACTTTGGTGTGAGCAAAGGCGATATCAAAGCGGCGTTTCGGCTCTCAAATTTGCTCATCGAGACGGGAAAAGATACTGAAGTTAGGGTTGGCGACGACTATGGCTGGGACGATCTGCGCAACGCTCCGGCCGTGATTATCGGAGCGTTCAGTAATCGGTGGAGCTTCAAAATCACGTCTGGTCTTCACTTCGCTTTTGCTGAAGACAAAGGGGTATCCCGGATTCAGGAGCAAGGCCCTTCGGGACGAGCTTGGTTCGCCGAGTTAGACCCTCGGACAAGCCGAGTCGCGAGTGACTACGGCCTGGTGACGCGGCTCGTCAACTCTGGCACCGGCCAATTCGTGGTGGACGTTGCCGGCCTCACAGCGGCCGGCTCCGAAGCTGCTGCTGAAGTTGCTGCCAATGAGGAAGACTTGGAAAAGGCACTCCGCATGGCCCCTCGCGACTGGAAACGGAAGAATGTGCAGATCGTGGTAAAAACCACGGTAGTTGACGAGATCGCAGGCCCTGCCCAGGTTGTCGCGGTATACCTTTGGTAGGTTGACGCGACGAAGCTGTTCGGCGCGCGTCCCCTCAATGCCTTGGCTGGCGCCTCAAGTGCAGGGCAAAAAGCGGTGGTGATCACCTCTGGCGGGGGGGCGCGGGACCATGTTGAGTTCCTGTCCGCGGAGAGCTTACTTCGGCAATCGCCTCATCCGGGAACGACTTCGACTAAATCGCAGTCTGACCAGTCCATAACCCACCCTTCCCTGATTGTACCCATGTTGGACCCCCGACACGGAAGATGTCTGTGCACCCGCAGTAACCTGGGCGTCCCCGAAACTTTCTCAGGGCGAAAGCCGGCAATTGCGTCTCCTCTACTCCTCTACGAAATCCAAGGGGAGAGGTCGATCTTGTTGGTGGATAGCTCGCCCCATATTTTCTGGAACGCGGCCCACTGGGGCGCAGTCACAAGCTGTGGATTGTGGTCTCCCATCGCGCCTGCCTTCAAAAGCCACATCCAGTCCACCGCCGGTTTCCACTCGGTTCCGCCCTCGAAGGTGTGGTTGGCCGCCGCATGCGCGACGACCTGGACCATCCCTTCGAGGTTCATCTCAAAGCTTGTCGCCATATTATGGGAAGCCAGACTGGTCTGGTCGGAATAGCAACCCAGCACCTTTGCCTTGCCCGCGACCGCACCCTGGATCGCTCCCAACCCGGTTACATCCGCTGCGTGCCAGATCACATCCGCTCCGTTGCCCACCAGCGTGGACGCGGCTTCCCGGCCTTTGGCGGCGTTGTCGTAGTCTCCGGTAATGATTCCCAAGCCCTGTATTCCAGGCACTGTGTTGCGGGCGCCCGCGATGAAACATTTTTGAATTCGCTGCTGCGTAGGGTCGTCCTCGCCGCCGACGAAACCGACCGCCTGCTTCTTCTCCGAGATCAACGCCGCAAGTGCGCCTGCTCCGTAGGCTGCGCCGAAATAGCCCAGATTGATAAACAGGAGGTTCGAAGGAATTTTGGGCTGAGGCAGAAAGCTGGTCACAAAGTATTTCTGCTTTGGATAGTCGGGCGCAATGTCGAGCAAAGCGCTGCTGAACTCAAAGCCATGGCCCAGGATCAGACCGAAACCATCATCGGAGTAACCACGGGCCACCTCCTGCATTTGCGCCAAGCCGATGTTTTCCGCGTAGGCTGTTTTGAATCCCGGTCCCAGCGACCTCAGGCCGTTCAAGGCGAGCTGGCTCCAGCCGCCGTCCGTGATTACGCCGGTCAATAGCAGCACGACACTCGTCTGCTTAGGCTGCGCCCAGCCGGCCGAGGCCATCGCCGCCAAGGAGAGGAAGGCGCGCCGTGAAAGCGTGCTCATTTGCTTTCTGCGCTCAAAGCCTTCAGATGCGCGGGCAGAAACGGTCGAATCATGTACTGATACGCCGCGCCGCCCACACAACCGCCGAGCAATGGACCAGCAATCGGAATCCACCAGTAGTTCCCGGGGGAAGGGAACGCGGCCGATCCCCACCCGGCAACAAAACAGAAAATGCGTGGGCCAAGATCACGAGCAGGGTTGAGAGCCCAAGCCTCCAGGTAGCCCATCGAAGCGCCAATCAACGCGACCAGCATGCCGATCATGAGAGCACTGGAGTTGGCCTGCGGAGCCATCTCGTTATATTGCTCCGTAATGGCAAAGATACCGAAGATGAGAAACGCGGTGAGGACGATCTCATCCCCAAATGCGTGCATGGGCGTGATGGCCAGGCCCGGATGGGTAAAGAACACTCCTGCTGCGCCGCCGGCGGCTCGCGTGAGCTGTGCGCCCTGGTTGAAGTGGTCGATCACCGGCGCGTAGAGCATATAGACCAGGGCCGCGCCCGCCAGACCGCCAACCACCTGGGCGGCAAAGTAGGGAATGACTTTGCGCCAGGAGAATTTTCGATACAGTGCCAGCGCCAGGGTCACTGCCGGATTGGCATGCGTACCGGAGATAGATCCAGTGGCGTAGATGGCCATGGTCACCGCCAGGCCCCACGCGATACACACTCCCCAATAAGCGTTCTGATAAGGGCTGGGATTGTAGAGCGTGTACATGGCGGCGACTGAGTCTCCGAACGCAATGATGATAAAGACCGCGAGGGCCTCCGCCAGCAACTCACCGAAATCTTGTCTCTTCATCTACCAGGTGCCTCTTACGGTCAGAGCTGTCGAAATGAGCGGATTGGTCGACCCCGTCAGGTTGATTTTATTGGACAAACGCGTGCTGCGCCGGGCATTGCGAAACCGGGCTTTTATTCTGGAGTTTCTACAATTTCAGGCTCAGCCAGATCTGAGGCAAATCCATGGGCACGGACAACAGCAACTACTTCTTTGCGCGGATGGAGGAGAGGCCTGTCCGGTGGTTACCAAAGAAATCCGCTTCCCCTCCTTCAGGCTCATCTTGCGTTGGACAAGACTCCCTCTTGATGCCGTCCAAAAACCGCACTACTGTGTGAGTAAGATTCAGATTTCGGGGCCGTCTTGCCACGAGGACCCTGCTTGGCCTTGCACCGGCGCGCTCTGCCCGTGCATCTGCCGCTAACCACCGGAAAAGACATCAGCGCTTGCCAGCATGATGACTTCGGTGTAGCAAAACCCTAAAGCGATATCGAAGTGCGAGGTTTACGTTTATCCGCAGCATTCCTGCGCCCTGCGAGGGCGCCGCGTGCGGAGAGCGTAATTCACCCCGTAAATAGGGTACGCCCAGGCGTCCTCTTGATTGAGCAGTTTTGACAACTTGGAAAACACCGCACCACCGGAGACTCCGAGACCGGGCCATGATGACTGGGACGGCGGATGACAGGACGGGGCGTTCGCTTACGTAGTGAGTAGGCCAAAAGATCGTCCCGTCTCGGCGCAGATGCGGTCCAGAACCGGACTTAATTCGCTTAGTTCGCTTGGTTCGCACATTTCTACAAGGGCGGAGCAAGCACCTTCAGGAGGCAAGATGCTCAAATAATTAATTAAAAATTTGGACACCTTCATGAAACAAAGGACTTAGCTCTCTTAACAGAGGATGGGTCAGACCCTTTCATCGCTTTTAACGCTTTTTTCGCACTTTTTTGCACTGACCATCCCTTTTCGTTCGTGGCCGGACCCGAGCAGACGACTTGCTTGCAGCATTTTTTGGGCTCCATCCCCGCTACAAATACCGGGTGCCCCATCCTTCGCGCTCTTGGCGAAGGGTGGGATAAGCAGAATGTGCGGGTAAGGGCCTCGGGGGTTTTTACGGCAGCAGATATTTTGCTGCCAGCCGGTTGAATTCACGCAGTTGCTGGTCGATCCAATCCTGCCCCGTGCCTAATTCCCCGGCCATGAGCTGGGCGACTGCCGGCGCCATCTCGATGGCCGCGCGCGCATTGAGAAACAAAGCCCGGGTGCGGCGAGAGAGCATATCGTCCAGGGTGCGCGCCATCTCCTCCCTTACCCCCCAGATCACTTCAGCGCCGATATAAGGCAAAGCCGGATGGAGCTGCCTGCCGAGCCGCTCATCATCAGCGGCCAGGGCCAGGATCTTGTCCGCGTCTGAGCCGTAAACACCCAGGCTGGTGAGCGACTCCTCCTGTTGGTAGCCGTGGATTTTCAGCTCGTGCGTCTTGCTCGGCACATCCGCAAGCTCGCCCAGCGTAATGGCGTGGTTCACGCAATCCTCGGCCATATGCCGATAAGTGGTCCACTTGCCGCCCACGATGGTCAGCAAGCCTGAGTTATCGATGTGAATGGTGTGATCCCGTGAGAGGGACGACGTCTTGCTCGAGGCCCCGTTCGCCTTGACCAGCGGCCGAATGCCAACATACACGCTGAGCACGTCACTGCGCTGCGGAGGACGGCTCAGATACTGAGCGGCCGTATCAAGAATGAACTGGATCTCTTCGTCGAAGGGAAGCGGATTGTAGGACGGCTCCTGAATCGGCGTATCGGTCGTTCCCACCACCGTGTGCTCGTGCCACGGGATAGCAAACAACACCCGGCCGTCGCTGGTGTGGGGGACCATGATGGCCGTATTGCCGCGCAGAAACGCACGCTCGAAGACCAGGTGGATGCCCTGGCTGGGCGCGATCATGTCTGCCAGCTCAGGCTCAGCCAACCGCCGAACCTCATCGGCAAAGATGCCGGCGGCATTCACCACCACGTGAGCCTGGATTTTCATGCGTTGGCCAGACTCGCTGTCCACCGCGATCACCCCGTCGGCAAAGCCGTCAGCGCCCCGTGTGATCTCAACCACGGGCGCATAGTTGAGCAAGGTGCCGCCCTGGTCGGCCGCCGTATCCGCCAGGTGGATCAGCAAACGAGTGTCATCAAATTGCCCGTCGTAGTAAATGACACCGCCACGGAGTCCATTGGTCTGAATCGTGGGCAGCCGCTCCAAAGTCTCTTCCCGCGAAAGCAGACGAGACTTGCCAAAGCCGTATTTTCCGGCAAGCAGGTCATAGACCTTCATCCCGATCCCATAGAAAGGAGCTTCCCACCAGGAATAGTTGGGGACCACGAAGCCCAGGTCATGGACCAGGTGAGGAGCGTTCTGGCGCAGCAGGCCGCGCTCCTTCAGCGCTTCCATCACCAGCGACACGTTCCCCTGCTCCAGGTAGCGAACGCCGCCGTGGACAAGCTTGGTGCTGCGGCTGGAAGTCGCCGAACCAAAATCCATCCTCTCCAAAAGCAGAACGTCAAAGCCGCGGTTAGCAGCGTCGACGGCAACCCCTACACCCGTGGCTCCGCCTCCAATCACCACTATGTCCCAGGGAGTTTTGCGTTCATTTACTCGAGCCAGCATTGCCGGGCGATTCATCTATGCATCTCCTTCATGCCAGTGGCCTGCCCGCTCCACCGCTCGCTTCCAGCGTTCCCGCCCGGCGGCGATCTTTTTCTTATCGGGATGGGGCTCGAAACGGGTATCGGGCGCGCGTAACTTGAGGATTTCTTCCGGACTACTCCAGAAGCCCACAGCAAGGCCGGCCAGATACGCAGCGCCCAGCGCGGTGGTCTCACTGACCGCGGGGCGGATGACCGGCACACCCAGCAAGTCCGCCTGGAACTGCATCAGCAGATCATCCACGGCAGCGCCTCCATCCACGCGCAATGAGTTGAAGGGGACCTTGGTCTCAGCATCCATGGCCTCGATGACGTCGGCCACCTGGAAAGCGATGCTCTCTTCGGCCGCTCGTGCAATATGGCCAGGCTGGGTACTGCGACGGAGACCGATCAACAGGCCGGTCGCATACGGGTCCCAGTGGGGCGCCCCCAGGCCGACAAATGCGGGCACCAGCACGACTCCGTCGGAGTCTTCGACCGAGGCCGCCAGTGCAGTCACTTCGGAGGAATGTTGAATCAGGTGCAGACTGTCGCGCAGCCACTGCACCACCGCTCCGCCAATGAAAATGCTGCCTTCGAGCGCGTATTCCAGTTTTTTATCCAGGCTGCAGATCAGGGTAGTGATCAGCCTGTGCTGCGACAGGACGAACCCGGTACCGATGTTCTGCAGCAAAAAGCAGCCGGTGCCGTAGGTATTCTTCGCATCGCCGGGCCGGATGCACAGTTGTCCGAAGAGCGCGGCCTGCTGATCTCCCGCGATGCCCGCGATCTCCGTTGCTTCCAGGCCCAGAGACGTGGTCACCTGGCCGATCTTTTCGCTCGACCACACCACCTCGGGCATCATGCTCTCGGGAATCTTGAACAGCTTGAGCAGATCGCTATCCCATTGGTCTTCCACGATGTTGTAGAGCATGGTTCGCGAGGCATTAGTCCTGTCGGTGATGTGTTTTTTACCGCTGGTCAGATTCCAGATCAGCCAGCTATCCACGGTTCCGAAAGCCAGTTTGCCGGCCTCGGCCCTTTGTCTTGCTCCGTCGACGTTTTCGAGGATCCACGAAATTTTTGAACTTGAAAAGTACGGGTCGATCAACAGCCCCGTCTTGTGCCGGACTGTCTCTTCCATGCCGTCACTCTTCATCTGCCGGCATCGTTCCGCGGTGCGGCGGTCTTGCCAGACGATTGCGTTGTAGACCGGCTTGCCCGTTTCCCGGTCCCACACTATGGTCGTTTCCCGCTGGTTGGTGATACCCACGGCTGCCAGGTCGCGGGGGCGTATCCCCGCCTTGCCCAGCGCCTCCACCACCGAGCTCATCTGTGAGGTGAGAATGTCAAATGGGTCATGCTCGACCCAACCCCCCTGGGGGTAGATCTGCTGGAACTCCCGTTGCCCGTGGGCGGCGACGGTGCCGTCTTTGCCAAAGAGAATGGAACGGGAGCTGGTCGTTCCCTGGTCGAGCGAGAGGATATAGGACATCAGGTATTTCTCCGGTGGGACCTGGAGACTTATAGAGTACCCGGCATCCCTTCGTCAAAGTAGCGCGATATATGACGGCGGATGTCATATATCCGGCCTAGAGTGGGCGCATAGGCCAACCAGGCCTCGGAGGAACATTCCCATGAAGGTGGGCGAGACACTGTTACCGGAATTCGATGAGGAGATGGCCAGCACAAGGAAATTCCTGGAGCTTGTGCCGGACGAAAAACTGGGATGGAAGCCCCATGAAAAGTCGATGAATCTTGGCCAGCTTGCCTGGCACATCGCGGATATGCCCTCCTGGTGCAGCGACACGTTGAAGCAGGACGCGATGACCCTTTCTCAGGACGACTACCTGAAAACGGTGGCAGCGCGCGAAGGCAAGGGCAAGAAAGAGATGCTCTCTGGATTCGATGAACATGTGAAGGATGCACGAACGCGGCTGGCTGCGGCGGACGATGCCGCCATGGCTGCACAATGGAAGATGGTTTGGGGCGATCAAACGATTATCGACATGCCTCGGGCACAAGTGCTTCGCAAGTGGGTCATGAACCATCTGGTCCATCATCGGGCCCAGTTGGGAGTGTATCTGCGGCTGAACGGAGTTGCGATTCCGGGCGTATATGGCCCCTCAGCGGATGAGAATCCTTCGTAGAAAAGCCTTCTCCCGAGCAGTCTGCAAAATGAATGAAATGGAAAACCCAGGTCTCAGAAGCGAGACCTGGGCCACCCACTCTTGTCATTGATCCGGCCCGAGAGGCTATACCTCAGGTGCTAAACAGGCCGCGGAAAAACCCAAGTTTTTGAAGGGTACGGCCTTTAGGCCGTACGTAACCTATTCATAATCATTACGGCTTTAGCCGCTGAGGGCTGGGATTTCATGTGAAACAGAGTTTTTTCCGCAGCCTGCTAAGCCGACTTAACAAAATGCATAGCCACTGAATTCATGCAGTAGCGCAGACCCGTTGGCGGAGGGCCGTCATCAAAGACGTGTCCCAGATGGGCATCACACTGCCTGCAGGAAACTGCCGTTCGCTCCATGCCCAGGCTTCGATCGGTAACCTCAACCACATTCTCCCGGGCAATCGGCTGCCAGAAACTAGGCCACCCGGTGCCGGAATCAAATTTAGTTTCCGAACTGAACAGAGCCGTGTCACAACAGATGCAGCGAAACAAGCCGCGGTCGTGGACGTTCAACGAATCACCGGTAAACGCGCGCTCAGTGCCCGCCTGCCGGGTTACCTGGTAGGAGATGTCAGATAACTGTTTCTGCCATTCAGCGTCCGATTTAACTATTTTCGGAACCTGAACTTTGCCCATCTTCTTGCCGTCCGCACCAAATTGAACGATGGTCACCGTGCCTGGAGTTATAGATTTGCCGGTTGCCGCGGACGCAACTCCCGCTTTGTCGAGAGACCAGATCGTGCATGCGCCGCAAACCCCAGCGGAGGTAACCAGAAACGCGCGCCGGCTAAGGCGCGGATGATTCCGTACTCGATGTTCTTGTGAATCGCCCATACTGCTACTCCTTCTATCGTTAACCAAAGGTGAATGAATACGCCCGCACACCCGGCAGCAGAAATTCGATGCGGAAGGTGCGGTCATGAATCCTGCCTTGCTGACGAATCAGTTGATACAGCCGGTCCCCGGTCACCACGCCGTATCCTTCGGCATCCGTATCCACGCCATGGTTAGCGCCCGGCGCCTGGCCGTCGAGGGTAACGCGGAAACGGACTGGCTTTCCATCCGCGGCCGGCCCTAAGACCAGGTGCAGGTCACGAGCGTGAAAGCGATACGAGAGGCTGTCCTCAGCGGCGAGCGAAGTGGCCAGCTGATCCTCATCTTTCCAATTGCCGCCCAACGCCCATTGGTTGAGCGTCAACGCGGTAGGAGTTCGGTAGACTTGCGGATCATCCTGATTGAATCCGCCGGGAGAGGCGAACTCTTGTGCCCTCGCATACCCTACGTAAGTCTCGGGAGACTGAACATCGTCTGCATCCGCGGCGGCTTCCGTGCCGCTGGCCGCGATCCTGGTTGCGGTCTGAGGAAGCGGCGTATGGTTAGCCTCCTCGAGCAGCGTGCGAATCCATTTTTCAGCTTCGTCGTAACCGCCCTCGCCAAAGTGATGAAAACGGACAGTTCCCGTGGCGTCGATAAAATAATCCGCCGGCCAGTACTCGTTATTGAAACTACGCCAAATCTTGTAGTTGTTATCCATCGGGACCGGGTAGGTCACACCGAGATCCTTCACCGCCTTACGGACGTTCGCTTCGTCCTTTTCAAAGGGAAATTCAGGTGTATGAACACCAATGATCACCAGGCCGCTGTCTTTGTACTTCTCATTCCAGGCCTTGATATACGGCAAGGTGCGCAGGCAATTGATACAGGAATAAGTCCAAAAATCCACCAAGACAACTTTTCCATGAAGCGACGCGAGCGTGAGTGGCGGCGAGTTGATCCAGGCCGTGGCTCCGGAAAGATCGGGCGTGGCGCTGTCGGAAACGTCGATGGTTTGGGTAAGCACGATTCGCTTCGGCGGATGGAACCGGTCGAGCAGGCGCTGCTCCAGACCGCCGGTGCTGGCGAGCGAAAGCCGGGTGAGGACGCCGCGGTCCAAGCCAAAGGCGACCGCAGCCACAGCCGCAAGCACGGCAACACCGAGAACCCGGCGAATCCACTCCTCAACGCCCAGGCCCCGCTTCATGGCGGCGAACAGACGGCCCCCGGCGAGCAAAGCAACCGCCAGCGAGGTGGCTGCCCCGGCAGCGTAGCTAAGCAGCAGTAGGGCGGTACGGGCGCTCGCCCCTTGCAGGGCTGCTCCGGTAAGGATGAGGCCTAGAATGGGCCCGGCGCACGGCGCCCAGAGTAGCCCGGTACCAATCCCCAGCAGGAAAGAGTTGAGGACGCTGGCCCCTGCGTCGGAATTTTGAGACAGCCGATTGCCCAGTTGGACCAGCGGACGCGAGAGCCGCTCGGCAAGCGACGAGAAGAGCAAGGTGAGCCCGAACAGCGCAAAGAGAATGAGGGCAGCGATACGGCCGAACTGGTTGGCTCGTACCGCCCAGCCGCCGCCCACAGTAGCCAGGCTGGCGACCACAGCAAAGGTGATGGACATACCCGCCAGGAGCGGCAAACCGCTCTTGCGAAAGGGCTGATCGGAGCGCGCGAACACGAACGGCAGCACCGGCAGGATGCAGGGACTGAGAATCGTGAGCACACCGCCGAAATACGCCAGGAGTACCAGGAACATTCGTTCACCACCTGCGCCAATAAGACTCTCATCGGCGCATAGAGGTTACGGGTATTAAGCCGTTTTGGTTTTCGGCGGCAAGTATGATGAAAGCGCCCGCAAAGCGGGCAAACCTTATGCGTCTACAACCTACGGGACAACCTGCGAAACCTGGCCGAAAACTCCTCGCCGCTCTGTTCATCCTCACCATCGTTCTCGCTCCCATCGTTTCCGGACAAGGGTTTCAGGCGCAAACGCCGGCTACTCACCCGACCAGCACGCCCTATGCCGGCGACCTCAGCATCTTTGAGGAGCCCGGACGCGACAAACGTCTGCAGATCGACCGCGTCATGGACCTGCTGCAGCTAAAGCCCGGCAGCGTCATTGCAGACATCGGGGCCGGGGGTGGTTGGTTCAGCGTCCGCGCGGCCCGCCGCGTGGCTCCCAATGGCCGTGTCATCGCGGAGGAAATCAATCCCAAAGCGATTGCCGCCATTCAACAGCGCGCGCAGCGCGAGCACCTGGGCAACATCGAAACCGTCCTGGGAACGCCGGACGATCCCAAGCTCCCGCCCAACTCGCTCGACGCCGCTTTCATGCTGAAGGTGTACCACGAAATCGCGCATCCTCCGCTTTTGCTCGCCAATCTGCGCACCGCGCTCAAACCGGGCGCACGCTTCGGCATTATCGACAAAAACGGCAACGGCTCGGACCATGGTCTGAACGAACCCATCGTTCGTGCCGAGGTTGAGCACTCTGGCTTCCGCCAGATCGCCCGCTACGATTTCACCAAAGCAGATGGCCAGGACTATTTCCTGATCTTCGAGAAGCGATGACCTAAGAGCTATACTTTTGTTCATCCATCGATCGTGAGGACGCTTTGATCCGTTTTTTCGTTTCTGTTGTCCTGGTTGCGCTTGGCTTGACACCGGCCCGCGCGGCAACGAATTTCTCCATCCCCTTGCAACAGAAAACACTGCCCAACGGGCTTACGGTCATCGTCTCAGAGGATCACTCCGCACCCACCTTTGGCTTGTGTATTGCCTATCGCATTGGCTTCCGCCTGGAGCCCGAGGGCCGGACCGGCTTTGCTCACCTGTTTGAACACATGATGTTTGAAGGCACGCCCGATGCGCCCAAGGGCACGCTCACCCAGGTGGTGGAGGGCGGCGGCGGCAACCTCAACGGAGACACCCGTTGGGACTTCACCGAATACATCGAAACCGCTCCCGTCTCGGCGCTCGATCCGGTGCTGTGGCTGGAAGCGGACCGGCTCAAGACCCTCGACTTCTCCACCAAGAATCTGGATAACCAGCGCCAGGTGGTGGAGGAAGAGGTTCGGGTGAATGTGCTGAACCGGCCGTATGGGTTATTTTTCGCCATTGACCTTCCCATGAAGGCCTACGACACCTACCCTGACAGCCATAATTTTTACGGCGACTTTCACGATCTCGACGCCGCCCGCATTGAAGACGTGCGCGCCTTCTACGAGAAGTACTACGCTCCCAACAACGCAGTGATGGCCATCGCCGGCGATGTCAACGCCGCCGAGGTGTTTGCCAAAGTCGAAAAGTATTTTGCGTCCATCCCGCGACGCGATGTGGCCCCGCCGCTGAAAGTGGTGGAGAAAGAGCAGACTGCCGAGCGCCATGCAGTGGAGGAGGACAAGCTGGCCAAGCTGCCCGCCCTCGCCATCGGCTATCGCTTACCTGACCGCAACAGCAAAGATGCCGTCGTGGCCGCGGTGACCGGCGAATTGCTCCACAACGGAGACGCCTCGCTGCTCTACCAGCACCTGGTGAAAGAGAAGCAGGTTGCCGTTTCCGTGGACGGCGGAGCGAACTGGCCGCTGGGCAATCCTTTTGAGTACAACGGGCCCACGTTGATGACGTCGCTGCTCATCGATCCTCAAGGTACCCCAGCGGCAAAGGTGCTGGCAGCGTACGACGAAACCATCCAGGAACTTGCTGCCAAGGGTCCAACGGCGGAGCAACTTGCCCGGGTACAGACAAAAATGCGATCCGACTGGTACGACCAGATGGAGCAGCCAATCAATCGTGCCTCGCTGATCGCGCATGCCGCGCTTTTCGACGGCAACGCTGCGCGCGTGAATACCATTCCCGCGGATCTAGACAAAATCACTCCCAAGGAAGTTCAGGCGTTCGCGCAGAAATATCTGGTACCCCAGAACCGCACTGTGGTGGAACGCAACCCGGTTGCTAAGACCCAAAAGGCTGGAGAATAACCATGACCTATCCTCTCCATCGATTTCGTTTTGCTTCGGCCGTGTTGTTAGCCGGGTTTACCTTCGCAGCCTTTTCCCCAACCCAGGCCGCTGACATCAAGATGCCCGCCGATCTGCCACCCTACGGACCCATGCAGTTACCGCAAGCCCCCAAGGTACAGAGTGAGAAGCTTGGCAACGGATTGACGGTGTGGCTGGTACAGCAGAACAATCTTCCCAAAGCTGCGGTCACGCTGACCTTGCGCGGAGGCTACTGCGCCGATCCAGCGGATGCGCGAGGGATTTCCGACCTCCTTGCGGCCGCGGTTAAGGTGGGCACCAGCACGCTGAATGCGCGCCAGATCGCGGAGCGTTCCCAAGCCGCCGGCGGTGATTTGAAGGCGGACGCCAGCACAGAAAACCTGACTCTTTCCATCGAACCGCTTTCCGAGCATCTCTCTGACTCCGTTGCGCTGCTCTCGGATCTGGCGACTCACGCCTCGTTTCCGGAAGACGAAGTAGCGTTGGCCAAGAAGAATCTGCTGGCCAGCATTCAACAGCAAGAAACTCGCCCGAGATTTCTGGCCCAACGTGCCTTCGGTCGCATCCACTATGGCGATCATCCTTACGGGGTGGTCTCGCCTACTTCGGCTGTGGTCGAGCAGGCCACGCCTGAGTCTCTGCGCAAACTCTATGCACAGACCTTTCAGCCAGACCATGCTGTCCTGATTGTGGTGGGCGCGTTCGATCCTGCGGCAGTGCTGGCGGCGGTTCACTCGGCATTCGACGGTTGGACTGCTGCGCATGCCGGATCCGGAAGCACCTCGTTGGCCGCGGTCGAGCCGGCCTCCGCGCCTGACAAAAAGATTTTCTTCGTTCCCCGGCCTGGTTCGGTCCAGACAGCCCTGCTGCTGGGTGCGCCCGCGCCCATTCGGATGGATCCGGATTACTCCGCCTTCGAAGTGGCCAACGCGATATACGGGGGTATGTTCGGCTCCAGGTTGACCAATAATATCCGCGAAGACAAGGGGTACACTTACACTCCGTATTCCCGTCTGGACGTCCACCAGAACGCGGGTGTTGTCCTCACCGGCGCGGATGTGCGCAATGCGGTCACTGGCCCCGCTTATAAGGAAACCGTATTTGAGCTAAATCGCATGGCCACCTCGCTTGTCAGCGAGCAGGAGTTGACATCCGCCAAACGCTACCTCCTGGGGACTCTCGGTTTTCGGCTGCAATCCAGGGCCTCGGTCGCGCTGCGTCTTTCTAGCCTGTGGGTCGACGGGCTGGACGCGCAGTTCATCCGCAAGGATGCGGACGGCATCATGAGTTCCACCATCGCTCAAGTGCAGCAGGCGTCCAGCCGTTATCTGGCGCCGGAAAAGATGACCGTGATCGCGGTGGGTGAAGATAAAGTGGTGCACGATCAGTTCGCGCCCTTCGATATTCCGGTCGTGCCTGCGCCGAAGCCTTAGGGATGCCTCCGTGAACGCAGTTTGCAAAGCCTCGACCCACCGTGTTAACGGGTCTTTTTCGCCATGACATCCAACTCTGCGCAAGGGATAAGCTATCCGGTAGTCACTGCTCTCATGCTTTGTATCAGGGCACGACTTCAGTCGGGCCGTAAACGATTGAAAATAGGTTGGGCTTTAGCCCCTGCGGTACTGCCAAGCTAACTCCCGCGAAGATTAAGTTGCGAAAGACTGGAACGCAGCCACTATCCTTCCAGGTAACTCATCACGGTTTCGTTTGTTCAGCAATTCGTGGCCAGCACTGGGGACAGTAAGCAACTCGGTGGGTGCGGGGATAGCCGTCAAAGCCGCTACCAACTCCTCAGTAGAAGCAAAGCCATCCCGCGCACCGCTCACGAACAGCGCCGGGGTTCGAAGATGAGGGAAGTGCGCGGTGCGCAACTCCAGAGGCCGTTGCGGTGGATGCAATGGGTAAGATAGCAGCAGGAGAGCATCGGCCAGCCCGGGTTGATCAGCTGCCAGCATAGATGCCTGCCTTCCTCCGTAAGAATGACCACCGAGGAAGATTCGGCCCGAAGTCTGCGCCCGCACAGATGCAACCGCTGCGGCGAGCCCCTGTTGATCGCGCTCAGCGCTGCCGCGAGGCGGCGGTCCGCTGGGACGCAATTGGCGAAAGGGCAGATCGCAGCGAAGGACAGTAAGACCTGAGGCGCAGAACGCATCCCCCAGCGCGACCAGGACCGGGGCATTGCAGTTCGCTCCGGCACCGTGGGTTAAGATCAGCCAATCGCCGCCCGCTTCCGCCGGCCGGTGCAGCAAACCTCGAACCGGCGTTTGCATAGCCGCATCGTCCCGGTATTCCTCCCAATTGCTCATTGGCCTCTTACGCTCAGGCTAACCCGCTAGAGTCGCCCTCCCTTAGCTTTTGACCTGAGCCGCGATGCGTTCGATGGTGTGGTGAGCCGACAGGACAGCCCCTTCCTGCCAGGCAACCAGGTGGGAAAGGTAGTCGCCCGCGAAATAAGTACGACCCTCAGGCTTCTCCAGCTGGGTATAAGAAGCCGCGCTGCTCTGCAGCCGGTTGTCGGCAAAGCAGCCAAGCGAGTATGGGATCTTTGCCCAGCTGACGTAAATTGGCTTCTCCAATAGCCGCGAGCGGCCCGGGTGAAGTGCTTCGACCGCCGCCCGGGAAGCATCGAGCTTGGCTGCGATGGAAGACAACTCTCCGAATGCAGTGGGTTTGGACGAATGGGCGTCAGCATCCAGGCGCTCCAGACCAAAGCCGGCAATCACCACACCCGTCGGAGAAAACAGTTTTGCGCTTGGGTACCACACCAGGTCCACGGTGTCCTTGAGGAAAGAAATACCGCCATAGATATGGTTCTCCTTCTCCCAGAATCGAGGAGATTCCCACCCGATCTTGTAGGCAGCACCCATGGGCATGCCGGTGAACGCCGCGCTGGTTTCAGGAGAAAAATTGTTCCTGGTGGTGGCGAGCACGGGCAGGGGCAGGGTGCAGATGCAATAGTCGGCGGTGATGGTCTGCGGCGTTCCGCCTTTCAAGTAGGCGACGGTTACGTTTTTGTCGCCGGTGGTGATCTCGGCAACCGGGCATTCGTAATGGATCATGTCTGCGGGCAGCGCCTTGGCAAAGCCGTACGGAATGCGGTCCATCCCACCGACGGGTTGAAACATCGTCGCCTGCCAATCAATTTCATCGTCGTAGAACTCGCCCTTGGATAAGTCGGCCGTCAGCAGCTCATGAAGCTTCAGTGGCTGGTGCAGCACATACTGGCCCGGCCCGGCGCCGCGAGGGGTAACGAAGCCGGCGCGCATCGAGCCTACGTATTTCCCACTGGCATCCAAGTCGCCAAAGTTATGCAGCAGATCCAGCAGCAGTGAGGTGTCCTCTTTGGAGAGTTCATGGTCGAGGGTATTCGCGCGCACACACTTACTGAACAACTCGGCCAGGTAGCCGCGGGTGTCGTGGACCACCTGCCGCTGCTCCACTGGCTTGCCGGAGTTCAGCAGCGGAGACTGCATCAGTGCCGAGCGCGACTCATTGACCTCGACTTCCAGCGGTACGCCCAGCTGCTGACAATAATTGAGTAGATGGGTATGAATGGAAGGGATACGAGCTGGTCCGGCATTGAGGTAGCCACCCTCTGCCCAGGTACAGTTTTGGCTGCTTCCGTCGGTGAACTCGACCTTGCACCCGTCACGAACGGTCCAGTTGCGGCCGCCGGGCCGGCTGCGGGCTTCGAGAATCGTGCACTGGAACCCGGCCTTCGACAGCTCGTAGCCAGACACCAGGCCGGCGATCCCGGCGCCGAGGATGACCACACTCTTGCCTCGTCCGAAGTCGGCTGTGAGCTGGGGGAGGGGGGAAGTGCCCGTTGCAGGCGTAAGACCAAGCACCTGCATGCTGCGAAAGACTGCGGAATAGCCGCCAATCTGGGCCATCCGCTCCAGGAAGACACGCCGGGTGAGACTCATTGAGTCGTCTCCATATTAATTTGTGAAGGGGCCTCTTCTTTTTGTAACACGAAGCGGAGCCTGTCTCAGCGCGTAACGGCCAACTCTTCTTCCAGAAGCTGCTTCTGGAACAAATCCGCATAGTAGCCGTTCTTGGCGATCAATTCGTCATGCGTGCCGAGTTCAACAATGCGGCCGCCCACCAGCACGGCAATCTGATCCGCGTGGCGAACAGTCGAAATGCGATGGGAGATGAACAAGGTAGTGCGGCCCTGCATGACCCGCTGCAATTCACCCAGGATTTGTTCTTCGGTGTAGGTATCGACGCTGGAAAGCGCGTCGTCGAGGATCAGGATGCGGGGATTGCGAATGACGGCGCGAGCAATCGCAGTGCGCTGTTTTTGGCCGCCGGAGAGCGTTATGCCGCGCTCGCCAACCGTGGTAGCAAAGGCGGCAGGAAATTCTTCAAACTCGCGGCGAATGTGCGCCGCCTCTGCCGCCTGCAGCACTTCGCTGTCGGTGGCATAGGGAGCGCCAAACGCAATGTTGCCGCGAATGGTCTGGCTGAACAGGAACGTTTCCTGGGGAACAAAGCCAATGTTGGAGCGCAGCAGCGCCAGCGGATAATCGCGAATGGGCCGCCCGTCGATCAGAACCGCTCCCGGCTCGCCGTCATAAAGCCGCGGAATCAGGTTGACCAGGGTTGATTTTCCCGAGCCGGTCGGTCCCACGATGGCCAGACTGCTTCCGGCCGGAACCTTGAGCGAGAGAGAGTGCAGCACCTCGGAGCGGCCTGAGTCCGCGCCGGAGTAGGAAAAGTTCAGGTTGCGAAACTCAATCTCGCCGCGCAGTTTCAGGTCGCCGGCAATGGTGTGGTCGGCCCCGGCATCGTCGATCGCCGGCTTGTCCGACAGCAACTCATCGATGCGCACCACCGAGGCGGTCCCGCGCTGCCATAGGTTCACCACCCAGCCGAGGGCGATCACCGGCCAGGTCAGCATCATCATGTAAGTATTGAAGGCGACAAAATCGCCGATGCTGATGCGGTGGGAAAGCACCTCATGGCCGCCCACCAGCAGGGTGATCCCGAGCGCCAGCCCGAGGACAAATTCGAGCGTGGGCCAGAGCATGCCCATAAGCTGAACCAGGCGAAGCCCGCGGCGGATATTCTCCTGGTTGGACTTTTCAAAGGCCGCAATCTGGGCTTCTTCCTGGGCAAACGCGCGGACCAGCCGGGCGCCGGAAAAATTCTCCTGCGCCTGGGCTGATATTTCCGAATACATGGCCTGGATGCGCTCGAAGCGTTCATGAATTTTGCGTCCCAGGGCCTGCACCAGGATACTGGCCAGGGGCAGCGGCACCAGTGCCACCAGCGTCAATTTGGGGCTGATGCGCAGCAGAAAATACACGGCGCCGAGCGAAAACAGAACCGTGTTGGCGCTGTACATGATGGCCGGCCCAAGCAGCATGCGCACTGCGTTCAGGTCATTGGTCATCCGGGCCATGATGTCGCCGGTACGATGCTGCTGGAAGTAAGCCGCCGGTTGCCGCTCCAGGTGGCGGAACAGGTCGTTGCGCAGGTCGAACTCAATCTCCCGGGAAATGCCGATGATGATCCAGCGGGTGAGAAAGAGGAACACACCCTTGGCGGCGGAAATAGCCACCAGCAGCCCGGCATAGAGGAAGATCTTTTGCCGCGTGACCCCTTGGTTCAGGTCGTCGATGGCGATGCGAATGACCTGGGGAAAGAAAATCCAGATGACATTCGAAAGCACGGCGGCCAGTCCGCCCCAGACAAAATCGCGGCGATAGCGGCGCAGATACGGAAACAGCGGCCGAAGCGTGGCAAACATGCTGTCTCCATTTTAATCCTGGGCGGAGATCAGGTAGGCGTGCGCAGCAGCAGATAAGCTCCGGCAAAACCGAAGAGCAGGTCGGGCGACCAGGCTGCCAGCAGCGTGGGCAAAATATTTACATTGCCCAATTCCACGAAGGTATCGTTCACCACCCAATAGGCTATGGCCAACCCGATGGCCGCGGCTATGCCGGTCAGCGATCCCCGCCTTCCCATGGAGAGCGCGAACGGGATGGCCAGCACCGCCATCACCAGGGTGATCAGTGGATAAGCAAGCTTGAGGTTGAGCTGAACACTGAGGTTCTTGGTCTCAAAGCCACTTTGCTTCAGGTCGCGGATATAACGCTGCAGCTCACCGAAGGTCATTTCCTTTGACTGCAGAGCTTCCTTCTTGAAGTACTGCGGCGGTTCGTTAATCTCGGGAAAGCTTTCCACGTTGAACTGGCTAAAACTGCTGATCGCTTCGCCATCGAACCTGCGCTCCCACCCATGCTCAAAGACCCATTGCTGCAGTTGAGGCTCCCAATGAACGCTGGAGGCGAAGATACGGCGCGAAAGAGCAAAATTCTCCGGGTTGAATTCGAACACGGTCAGGTTGGCGAAGCGATCCTCCCCCTGGTCGAAAAACTGGTAGTAAAAAATCCGGCCTGGTTTGCCCGGCTCCTGGTGGCCAAAGATCCACTTCTGATCAGGCCGCAAGAAGGTTTGCGCCGGCCGGCCTTTGATGACGCTGCGCAGCGCCTCTTGCCGGCGGTTCGCACCCGGCAGGTACGACTCATCGAACAGGAAAAGAGCAACGGCAATGATCGCCGAGACCACCAGAATGGGTGTCATCAAGCGGTACAGGCTGATGCCGGTGGCTTTCATTGCCGTGAATTCGTTGGTCCGCGTGAGCACGCCGAAGGTAACCAGCACCGCCACCAGCACCCCGAGGGGGGTGATGTTGTAGAACATGTTGGGGGTGAGGTTAATGAGGTAATCCACCACTGTGACCAGGGGAGTGCGGTTGCGGATGATGTCGCCCAGCAGTTCGAAGAACGTAAAAACGAGCAACAGCAGCACGAAGCTGACCAACACCATGACAAAGGTAGTGAGAAACTCACGCAGCACATAGCCATCGAGAATGAGCGGAAAGCGTCCCCGTTCATGTGCCGGGCGCTCCTCCTCGGTACGCAGGACCGGTTTGGTCTCCCGATGAAAAATCCGCGTGGTTTTGAACCAGCCGGCAATGGCTGCGAATTGCGCCCCGGCCGATCCGGCCACCGCCAACTGGCGCAGCAGCACCAGCCCTGTCAGGGCGAAGAGAATGTTGGCTGCCCATACGCCGGCGAACACCGGGAGCTTGCCCTCGCGAGCGAGCGAGACACCGGTCAACGACAAAGAGTAGTAAATGAAGACCAGCGCGATGGTCACCACAAACCCTGTGCTCTTGCCGCCCCGCCGCGAAGAGAGGCCGAGTGGGATCCCGATCAGCATAAGTACCAGGCAAGCCGCGGGGTAGGCGAAACGCTTGTGCAGTTCGATGAGGAACGGTCTGCCCCCCGGCCCCTGGGCGCGTGCCCAGAGGGCGCGGTTGCCCATGGCAAGAATGGGCGATTCATTGCGGCCGAGGTGAGTATCCTCCGGGGTTCCAATGGACAACGGCAGTTCTGATTCCACAAAGGTGGAAACCTGGTATTGCGGGGCGCCGTTGGAGGTCACCATTTCGTGCTCGGTCCCGTTACGCAAACGCATCAGCAGCGTGTTGGGCCCGCCGTTCGCGACCAAAGCTTCCTCCGCCGTGATGATCTTGGGCGAGACCGGATCACTTAGGTCGGCAAGGAAGATCCGCTGCCATCGTGAGGCGCCCGTGCCGGCACGGATATCCTGCACGTAGAGCACATAGTTCTTGAAGTCTTCATAAAAGACGCGTGGCTGAATCTCAAACGATGCCTGCTGGTTTTTGAGACTGTCCTTCAACTGCAAGAGCGCTGCTGTCGCCCTGGGAGCCACATAAAGAGAATTGGCCAGTGATATTGCCCAGGCGATGATGGCCACCGCCGAGACCACCTTGACAAAGAACCAGGCGCCGATGCCCACTGCCCGCATGGCAGTGATTTCGCTGTCGGCGGAGAGCCGGCTGAGGCCCAGCAGGACGCCGACCAGCACAGCCATCGGGATGGTGAGGGTGAGGGTGTTGGGAAGAAGGAACACAAAGACCTTCGCCACCCCGCCCAACGACGCACTATTGCGCACCGCCATTTCCAGCAGGTCGCCAATGTTCTTCATGAACAGGACGAAAGTAAACAGTGCACCGCCCAGGAAAGCGTGGGAGAGCACTTCGTGCCAGATGTACCGGGTAAAGATGCGCACACTTCAGTTTAGAGCATTATGCGGAAAACTCGGGATCGGGCAGGGAAGACGTACCTCAGATGCTAAACGAGCTGCGGAATAAGTCGCAAACCGCTTGAGCAGCAGCCACCAGGGCTTCTATGAGATGGCTGTGGAATTCAAGGGTGTTTTTCTGTTGTTTGTTGTTAGTTTTTTTTGCGGTTGCTGGGCTGGTTGTTGCTGACGAGGCCGTGTAGGAAGATTCATCTCGGACTTCTATACGCACTGGGGCGCAGTCACCCAAACTCGAGATGGTCACAGACTCCGTAAAGCCTGTCAAGCCGTTTCCCAGACAAGCTTTGGGTTGGTTAGTTCCCGGGCGCCCAGCGCACCTAATTCCCGCCCAACACCGGAACCTTTTACTCCGCCAAACGGCGCGCGTGGATCCGACCGGACAAAGTCGTTGATGAAGACCGCACCGGCCTCGATCTGCGACGCCACTGCATTCGCACGTTCGGGATTCTTACTCCACACGGCGGCGCCCAGACCGAACTCTGTATCGTTGGCCAGCCGTATCGCCTCTTCCTCAGTATCGAAGGTGAAGACCAACGCTACCGGACCAAAGAACTCTTCCCGCGCGACAGGCGCGTCGTGAGGAACATCGACCAGCACCGTAGGAGGATAAAAGTAGCCCGGTCCCTCGAGCGACTCGCCGCCCGTGAGCACACGTCCCCCTGCCGCGACCGCATCCGACACCTGGCGTGCGGTTGTCGCGCGCAAGTCCTCACGCGCCTGCGGACCTAGTTTGGTAGTTGCCAGGAGCGGATCGCCGACCTTCAAGGCGGACGCCTGCTCGACAAAAGCCTTGATGAAAGCATCGGCGACGGGCGCAGCGATCAGAAAGCGCTTGGCCGCAATACAGCTCTGTGCGTTGTTGGAATAGCGTGAAATCACCCCCAGCTGCACGGCTTTCGCGATATCCGCATCCTCGAGCACGACAAACGGATCTGAGCCGCCGAGTTCCAGCACCACTTTCTTACCGTGCAGCCCGGCCTGCTGAGCGACTGCCCGGCCGGCGGCCACGCTACCAGTAACCGTCACTGCGCGTATGCGAGCGTCCGCGATCATTGCCGGCACCGCTCCGCGCTGAACGGAGACATTGACGTAAAGCCCTTCCGGACCACCCGCATCGCGAACCAGCGCTTCCAAAGCCAGTGCGCACCCCTGCACCGTCTCCGCATGCTTCACCACGACGGTGTTCCCCACCAGCGCAGCGGGAATGAAGAAGCGCAGCACCTGCCAGAAGGGGAGATTCCAGGGCATAATGGCCAGCACCGGACCAAGCGATTCATAAACCACGCGGCCCGGTGTTCCAGCAATGGACTCGGGTTGGATGTACGCCGCGCCTTCCCCAGCAAAATGCCGCGCGCCGAAGGCTGCCTTCTTCACTTCGCCCACCGCCTCTGCGATCGGCTTACCCATCTCCAGAGTGATCAGGCGCGCGTAATCGTCTGCGCGCTTTTCCAGCAGCTCGGCCAGGCGAATCAAAAACGCAGTCCGCTGGGAAAGCGGAGTACGCGACCACTTCTTCCATCCATCCCAGGCGCTCTGCAAGCGGAGCTCAACTTCCTGGGCACTGTGCTCCGGATAAGTGTTCAGAAGCTCACCGGTCGTAGGATTTTTCGATTCGAATGCCATAGCGCTTTATCCCTTCAACGATAACGGGGGCACATCCAACCAACGACGCTCCGCCCAGCTCTTCATTCCCAGCTCGGCCAACTGGACGCCCTTTGCTCCTTCAAGCAAGTCAAAACGCCAGGGCTTGTTCTCCACCACGTGACGGATAAAGTCTTCCCACTGCAGTTTGAAGCCGTTCTCGTAGGTTTGGGTGTCAGGCACCTCCTCCCATTGGTCCGCGAAGACCATGGTCTGAGGAAGGTCAGGGTTCCACACTGGCCGCGGAGTATTAACCCGATGTTGAGAGTAGCAGCGCGTCAAACCGGCAACTGCCGAACCATGGGTTCCATCCACCTGGAAAGTCACCAGGTCATCCCGCCGTACGCGCACTGCCCAGGAGGAATTGATTTGCGCGATCACGCCGCCTTCCAGCTGAAAGGTGGCATAGGCGGCATCATCCGCATCGGCTTTGTAGGGTGCCTCACTCTCGTCGACACGCTCGGGGATATGGGTGGCACCGATGCAGCTGACCGCCTTCACCGCGCCGAACAAGTTGTCGAGTACGTAGCGCCAATGAGGCAGCATGTCGAGAATGATGCCTCCGCCATCCGCTTTGCGGTAATTCCATGAAGGCCGCTGCGTCGGCTGCAGATCGCCCTCGAATACCCAGTAGCCGAACTCACCCCGCACCGCGAGCATGCGCCCGAAAAAGCCCGCGTCTTTCAGCATGCGAAGTTTGCGCAGCCCGGGCAGATAAAGCTTGTCTTGGACCACGCCACTCTTGACCCCACGAGCGTCCGCCAGGCGCGCCAGGGAAAGCGATTCCTCCAGCGTTTCTGAAAGCGGCTTCTCGCAATAAACGTGTTTTCCCGCCTCGATGGCGCGCTTCAGCAGAGGAACACGCATCTGGGTCGAGCCGGCGTCGAAGAAGATCGTGTCCTCGGGATTGGCGAGCGCAGACTCCACGTCTTTTGCTACGCGCTTAATACCATGGCGCGCCGCCAGGGCAGACACCTTTTCCAGGTTGCGTCCGACGAGAATGGGGTCGGGCATCGCCCGGTCGCCGTTAGAGAGGGTTACCCCACCCTGCTCCTGGATGGCCAGAATCGAACGGACCAGGTGCTGGTTGTAGCCCATGCGGCCGGTGATGCCATGCATGATGATGCCAATACGACGACTAGACACTGTTCATTCAGCCTTCTATAGTTTCTAATGTTTGTTCTATAAGTGCGTTCTTGAGTGGACCATACGCCCGCTTGGACTGTCAAACAATCTTAAAGCGTCACACGGAGGATCCTTGAAGAAGCAAGCATTGCTGCAGGCCATGGTGTGTTTTCTCTTCGTCTGGTGGGCATCGGCGGCCCTGGCGGCAAGCGACATACCAAAAGCCGCGTGGTCCCGGCCGATTGGACTCCCCCTCGAGAATCCGGGCGTGACCAAAGATCCGGGCATGATCGACGATGGTTATTGGCAGGGAGCGCCGGTCGGCGGAATGGGGGCAGGCACCTTCTCCCGCTCCTACCGTGGAGACTTCTCCCGCTGGCATATCAAGGCCGGTGTTCACAAATACGAGACCGTCTATGTGAACGAATTCGCCATGTTCCAGAAGTCCGAGGGTGATTCGGCGGGAACAGCGCGGGTCCTCATGACCGACCATCCCCGAAACGGTGAGTTGGCGAGTTGGGCATGGGATTATCCCGTGGGAGCGGGGGAGTACTCGGCCTTGTACCCAAAGTCCTGGTACGACTACAAGTGGGACAAATTTCCTGCGCACGTGGTGCTGGAACAATATTCGCCCGTGCTCCCGGATAACTATCGCGAATCCAGCTACCCGGTCGCGGTTTACCGCTGGCATGCGGAAAATCCCACCGACCATGCAGTCACCGTGTCAGTGCTTCTCTCGTGGGCCAATATGGGCGGCTGGTTTCGAACGTTTACCCATGACTTTAACGGCACGCCCAACCAGGGCAACTACAACCAGTTTGTGAGCGAAGCCGCGGGATCGGCCGGCACCATGAAAGGCATCGTCTTCGATCGCGGCCGGGATGGAGGGACCTTAAACGAGTGGGACGGGCAGTTTGCGATTGCGGCACTTGAAAGCCCGGGCGTGGAGGTCACCTATCAGACAACGTTTCTCACCCAGGGAGACGGAAAGGCAGTGTGGGCACCCTTTGCCAAGGACGGACGGCTGGCGAACAGCACCACATCGTGGGTCAGCGATAGCGAAAAATTGGCCGGCGCCATCGCGCTTCGTTTCACCCTGCAACCCGGGGAGAAGAAGATTATCCCCATGGTGATCTCCTGGGATCTTCCTGTCGTGCAATTCGGCCAGGGGCGCAAGTGGAACCGGCGCTACACGGACTTCTATGGCGCCACCGGCAACAACGCCTGGAAGATTGCCCGCGACGGACTCAAGAATGCCGCAACCTGGAGTGATGCGATCGATAAGTGGCAGGCGCCTTATATCAACGACGAAAGCAAGCCGCTCTGGTATCGCGGCATGCTCTTTAACGAACTCTACGCGCTGGCGGATGGGGGCACCTTCTGGGGCAGGCAGGGGGGCGGTGACAAGAAGCTGCCTGCCTCGTTTGCGTTGCTGGAGTGTTTTGATTATGCCTATTACGCAACTCTGGATGTTCGCTTTTATGCCTCTCTGCCGCTCTTGAAGTTCTGGCCGGTCATCGACAAGCAGGTGTTGCGCCAATTTGCCGGCACGGTTCCGCGTGAGTGGCCGGAGAAGGGGCTTTGGGTCTGGAAAACGCAACTGACCGGCGAGCCGGTTTTACATAAACGGAAGAAGAAGGGGGCTGTGCCCCATGACCTTGGCGTCCCGGAAGGCGATCCTTTCATTGCCGTCAATCAGCCTGGCTGGCAGGACACTAACGACTGGAAAGACCTCAACTCCAAGTTCGTACTGATGGTCTATCGCGACTACGTACTCACGGGGCGGAAGGACACTGCATTTCTGCGCGAGACGTGGCCTGCGGTCAAAGACGCGATCGCCTACCTACGGCAATTTGACCATGGCGGTGGCGTGCCCGAGAACAGCGGTTATCCGGATCAGACCTACGACTCATGGGTGGTGCGGGGAGTCAGCGCTTATTCCGGCGGCCTGTGGCTCGCGGCCCTGCGCGCGGGCGAGGAAACGGCGCGCACGCTTGGTGATAAGGCAACTGAAGACACGTATCATCAACTGTTCCATAAGGCCCAGCAGACTTACATCAGCAAGCTCTGGAATGGCGAGTACTTCCGCTATGACACCGAGAGCGAGAACCAGAATGCGATCCAGGCTGACCAGCTTGCCGGGCAATGGTACGCAAACATGCTCGGATTAGGCGACCTGGTACCTCGGGAAATGCAGTTGGCTGCGGCAAAGAAAATATTTGACGTCAATGTCATGAAGTTTGCCGGAGGGCAGATGGGCGCGGCCAATGGCATGGCTGCGGACGGTTCGGCTATCGACAATGTTCAGGCAAAAGAAGTGTGGGCGGGGACTACTTTAGGCTTTGCCGCCCTGCTGTTGAGTGAAGGCATGAAAGACGAAGCATATAAGTCCGCCTGGGGGCTCTACCATGTCATCTACGAGACCAAAGGCTACTGGTTCCGAACCCCCGAAGCTTGGGACATTACCGGAAACTTTCGGGCTGGTATGTATATGCGTCCAGCAGGTGTTTGGGCGATGGAGATGACGCAGCCGCCTGCACAGAGCGCAAACCAATGATGGGGCACTCTTCATGGAGGATCGGTTGCAGGGAAACCGAGGTCTCAAAAGCGAGACCTCGGCCACCCGCTTCTGTCCGGTACGATCGAAGGCCAGGTCAGGATAGTAGCTGGTTTACGGCCCGATCGGACTCGGCAATCGAAGCCCGATGATCCATGATTCCTGAAAGATCGGAATTGGCAAACGCGATTTTGCCAAAGGGTGCGCGCCGCATCACCTCGCGGGGAGCGATCTTGCCCTCAGTCCCAAAGAAAAAACCTGGCTGGCCGCAAAGATAAGCATGGCCCCAGCGATTTACGATGATGCCGGCAATATCGCGTCGCGCGTCGAACCCGCTGCGCGCGAACATCAACGTCATCTGTTCGCGAATCAGCCGCTCATATTCCGAATAAGGCGTGCTAAGCAGGCGCATCCTGCCCCGCGTGCACTGCTGCGGCAACGGTACGCCGGGTTCCGTAAAAGTGATTTTCAAACGCAAGACTGTTGGATCGTCAGGACTGACGGTCGGCGGAACGTCCGCGAAGGTGGCCACTTTGCGAACCGCGAGCCACTTATAGAGCCCCTCGAAACACTGGCATTCCGTGATCCCCATCTTGGCCATAAACCGCCAGTTGCGCACCGCGACATTAATGACGGCGCAAGGCATGCGATAGAACTGCTGGTAGGCAGCACGATAGTTTTCCGGCAGGTCGGAAATGGTTCTGGCCGTTGTCCAGCCTGCAGACATCAACACCGATCGTGCTTGCACGGATTGAAGCCGGCCCGCCACCGCGTAAATAACCCGGACGCCGTCACCCTCGTGGCGCACATCCGCCACGGTTGCGCCTAGCCGTATCCGCACCGGCTGGCCTTGACGATCAAGTTTGGTGAAATCCACTGGCCCGTTACACATGCCGGCCAGAGTATTCGGGCCGGGCATCGCCTCCGGGATCATTGCTTTTACAATAAAGCGCGCGATGCCGGTGTTCCCCCCGGGGAATATCTGCTCGCCAACCTCGTTCTTCCAGGGGAAAAGTACCTCGGGAGCGTAATTCGCATAGGCGGAGTTCTCATCCGCGGAAGAACCCGCCCAATCTGCGGCAGCCGGCATATAGGTACGGATAAATTCACGGGTCAGACCGTCGCGTTGCATCAGGTGCTCTTCAAAGCTGATGCGGTCGAGAGCCCGCGAGATTACATCGCCGTCCACCTTGGGCGGAACAAATGTTTTGTTGCCATCGCGCTCTTTCAGCAGTTGCTGCCTGGTCGCCTCAGGCAGGGGCGCGCCAGCCAGCCTTTTTCCCCATGCATCGAACAGCCAAAACCCCTCGGGATGGCCGTGGCGCGCGCCAAAAAACATTCCGGAATTCTTGCTGCCCCTGGCGTAGGGAAGTGTGTTGACATCGAGCTCAGGCTGGCCGCCGCCCCACTTCTGGTACTGGAGCGGCTTACCGTCGAAGCCGATCGACTCGTAGAATCTTTGCGTAAGAGAAAGGGGAAGGGAAGGGAAGTATGTGGCCGAACCCTGCCCGGCGATCAGCCGATGTCCATCCACCATGAATTCATTGCGACGCGCTTCCCCACCGAAGATCGCATGGTCTTCCAGCACCAGGCAGCGTTTCCCGCGCCCGGTCTTTTCCGAAAAGAGATGAGCGGCTGCCAATCCGCTGATGCCTCCGCCCACCACTACGCAATCGAAGGTCTCTCCGGTCGCTTGCGCGGTCTTGAGCTGCCCGGTGTAGAGAGCATCCCGGATGCCGTGACCTGCGGTCATCACGGTATGCGTGTTGCCATTGGAGGTGGCGTAATCTCCCACACCTCCGTAACCGTCCCAGTCCTCTTGCGCCATCATGGGTGCGCTGTCCGGAGGGCGGGCGATGAGCTCATGTCCATCGAGGAAATCTGCGCGGGCGATTTCAGCGTCCATGCCTAGCGCGCGGTCCTGTGGTTTTTGCGGCGGAGGTCCCACTTGGTTTCTCCCCGGGGAGGTGGTGGTACACTTCGACCACTGTACTATAGTACGTTTCTTTACAAAGTTGAGGCGGCAGAGATGATGAAACGCCGACGCTTCCTGCAATTGGCCGGGACCGCCGCTGCCGGCGCGGCCATGCGGACATCCTCCTTCGCGTCCCTGATTCAGGAACAGGAAGTCTTCGCCGCGATTGGTGGCAAATCACTCGGCGCCGGGGAGACGATCCGCGTACGAACCGGCGACCAGGTTCGGTTCCAGTTCTTTCATGCCGGCGCTTCGGATGAGATTCACCTGCATCTGCCGGGTCATCGCTTTACGGTTGTTGCGCTCGACGGATATCCGGTGCCAACGCGCGCCGCGGTCGATGTGCTTTCGCTCGCCGCCGGCGAACGGATCCACGCGATGGTGGGGATGAACAACCCAGGACATTGGACCCTCGGCTCACTGGACGACGCCGAGCGGGCCGGCGGGCGCAGCGTTTGCGTTGCGTATGCCGATCAGAATGGCCCTACGCAGTGGCATCCTCCTGCAGCCGTCGATTGGTCCTATGCCCGATTCAGTGGAATCAACCGCGCTGTTCCGCCGCCTGATCAAACGATCGAAATGCTGCTGGAGAGTAGGCCGGGGTTCGGCAGTCTTCATTGGGTCATCGATGGCCAGTCCCGCGCGGATATTGATCAGCTGAGTTTCCAACCAGGCCGTCGATATCGGCTGCGCATGATGAATGCCACCGATCGAGCCCATCCTGTACATCTTCCGCAACACAACTTCGCATTGACGCGAGTCAACCAGGTTCCCGTGTCAGGGATCATCAAAGACACGGTACGCCTCGAACCTTACAACGTAATCGAAGCAGATGTGCTTTCGCCTTTGTAGCCGCGCGGTCCTTCAGAGCCTGTGTGACAACTCGAAAATTGCGTGCCTCAGGGGCTAAAGAGTCTGCGTGAGAACTCGGTCCTGGAAGGGCACGGGTTCAGCCGTGCGGTAAATGACACTGCCATAGCCGGCTTTAGCCGCTGAGGTACGGTTTTCCATCCTCTGAATTCTCTTTTGCGCGGACAAAAAGATGCCCTCAGGGGCTAAACCCCGGCATATTTGCAATCTTTACGGCCCGACTAAAGTCGTGCCCTGATACCAAACAGGGCCCTATCGGAGCCTTTCGCAACGCCTTGCGGAACGTACGAGCTGGGCAATGGGTCGTCGCTTTGGGACTGCTTCGTTGCAGCGACATCTAAGTCCGGCTGTCGTCGAGGCCACGAAAAGCAACTCAGAAAATTTTGCGGGAGAGAAGGGGTGCGCTTGGAAGAAGCCGCCGCACGTAACATCCGAGCGATATCTTTCGACGTGGAAAGATGTATCGACTTTACCGGCGCACCCAAAGGAGGGAGAGCATGCTGCTATTTGGGAGTCTGCCTTGCGCTCGGATAACCGGCAATGGCGCGAAAGTGTTACGACGCAGAAACGCCAGGAAGGAAACGATAACCGACGCCGCGCACCGTCTCCAAAAAAACCGGCTCGGCGGGATTGTCCTCAATATACCGGCGCAAGCGCACCATGAAATTATCAATGGCCCGGGTGTCTGTATCCTCACGCACGCGCCACACCTGTTCCAGCAGCTCCTTGCGAGAAATGATGCGCCCCTGGTTGAGAACCAGGTAACGCAGCAGATCGCATTCCATCAGGGTGAGCCGGATCGTCTTCTCTGCAGTCGTGAGCTCGAGCGCAGCGAAGTGGATGGTGCGTCCGGCAAAGGCGAAGGTAGACGGGGAACTCGCGCTCGACTCCGGCTGAGCCGGCGGGGCAGCAACCTCGGGTCGAATCCACGCCATCCGCCGCAAAAGACCATTGAGACGAGCCAGCAGGATGGCAAGATCAAACGGCTTGGGCAGATAATCGTCGGCCCCGGCGCTGAACCCATTGAGTACATCCTCGGGCCGGCCGCGGGCGGTGAGCATGAGGATGGGAACGAAATTCTGTTGCGCCCGCAGTTCCGCGGCGACCGAAAAGCCGTCCCGCCCGGGGAGCATTACGTCGAGGATGACCGCATCGATGGGCTCGGCGGCAATCATCTCCAGGGCAGTTTCGCCATCTACCGCAACCTGAGCAGTGTAGCCCTCTGCCCGCAGGTTAAACAGCAGACCCTGCGCCAGATGAGCCTCATCTTCCACCACCAATATATGGGCGCTCACTTGCCCAACCCCTTTGCCAGCGTGCGCGGGAGCTGCAGTCGTATGGTGGCGCCCCGGCCTTCTCCTTCTGATTCGGCGACCACGTCTCCGCCATGCTGACGAGCGATCGAGCGGACCAGGAACAGGCCAAGCCCGGTCCCCTGGATGCGGAAGACATTGCGCGCCGGCACCCGGTAGAAGCGCCTGAAGATACGCTTCAGATGTAAGGGAGCTATGCCCAATCCATGATCGGAAACCGTGAGCATGATCCACGCATCGCCATCGAGGGCCAGATTTACCTCCAGTTGCGGTCCTTGGGGGGAATACTTGACCGCGTTATCGAGAATGTTGAGCACCGCGGTGCGCAGGTCCTCCGGGTTGCCGACCACGGAGAGCTGCCCGGCTCCAAGATCGACTCCAGGATCGACGGTGAAGCGGATGGTTGACTCCTGCAGGTGATAACGCTGCAGGATGGTGCGAATGCCATCGCGGACCAGGTCGTCGAAAGCCACCGGCAGGCGGACCTGGTTGCGCGCCCGCTGGCCCACCTCTCCCGCCTTGAGCACCTGCTCCACAGTGGCCAGGAGCCGCTCCGTGTCGGAGAGCATGATGTCGTAGAACTCTTTCCGTTGCAACTCCGGCAGCTCGTGCCGCTGCAGGGTCTCCAAATACAAACGGATAGAAGTAATGGGAGTTTTCAGTTCGTGGGTGACGGCATTGAGAAAGCTGTCGTGGCGCTCATTGCGCTTTACCTCACGCACCAGAAATATGGTGTTCAGAATCAGGCCGGCGATCAGCAGCAGGAAGAGGGGAATGCCAATGACCAGCAGGATCACGCTGCGCCAGTTGATGATGATCCAGGCGACGTTGAAGGCAATCGCCACCGCGACCAGGCAGGCGCCGAGGGTTATGGAAAGAACGATCGCATTGCGCCGCCGCGTGATTCGCATACATCTTCAGGCTACCAGTCTACTGCGCGGGCGGCCGGGACAAACAGTCGAAGACACAGGCTTCGCCGTTTTTGCGATGGGCGAAACACCGAGGCTTAGTAATAGTCAGTTATTATGTCGTCGCCCAGTGCGGTTGGCAAGGCATTTTCGCAAAGCGGATAGCGGGGCGGGAAACACGCAGTGAAAAATTTTAAAAGCTCGTAAAAAGTAGTTGCATTACGCGGCGTCTTCCTACATCCTTATGGAACTTTACAAAGTAAAGACAGGCAGCGCTCCCGCTCCTGCGGCCCCCGGACCCCTGCGACTCTGCGAGGTTAGACATGCAATTTCTCCGCAAGCTGAAGAAATCCTTCATCGTCCTCACGTTGTGTGCCCTCGCTGCCGGCGGCGCGCTACAGGCCCCGCTTCAGGCCCAGGTGACCGGAGCAATCACAGGCAGGGTTACCGATAGCTCAGGGGCGATCGTCTCCGGTGCGAAAGTGACTGCGACCAATGTAAGCACCAACTTCGTCCAGGGGGCAGTTACCGATGCAGCGGGCGAGTATCACCTGCTGGCGTTATCGCCGGGCATCTATTCGGTTAGCATTGCTGCGACCGGTTTCAGGACATTCACTACCAACGCCATCGATGTAAAAGTGAACGATCAGCAGCGCATCGACGCGTCTCTGACCGTAGGCGGCGTCGAGCAGAGCGTGAGCGCAGAAGCGAATACCGTCCAGGTAGAGTCCGATAGCACCCAACTAGGCGACGTAATCGAATCCAAGCAAATGCTTGCCATGCCGCTGAACGGCCGCAGCTATCTGGATCTGATGGCGTTGCAGCCTGGAGTCACCCCGGTGACCGCGGGCACCATCCCCGGCGATCGCCCGGTCTCAGGGCAAATCGGCAATCCCGGAAATCTTTCGGTGAATGGCCAGCCAGAGAGCGGCAATATGTTCCTGGTGAATGGCGGCGACGTGAACGAGTCAAAGAATATGGGCGCGGGCCTGATTCCAAATCTGGACTCGATTGCCGAGTTTCGTCTCATCACCAATAGCTTCGATGCTGAATATGGCAAAGTAAGCGGCGCAGTGATGAACTCCATCACCAAGTCCGGAACCAACCGGATCCACGGAGACGTTTTTGAGTTCCTGCGCAACGATGCGCTCGACGCCACCAATTACTTTGACACTTCAAAGGCCGAACTGCGCCGCAATCAATTTGGCTTTGCGGTTGGCGGACCCTTCCTGAAAAACCGTTTGTTCTGGTTTAGCGACTACCAGGGAACGCGCCAGGTGCAGGGCACCAGCACCGGGCAGGTCTTTCTGCCCACTGACGCTGAGCGAGCCGGACAGTTCGATCCCTCTACCCTGACGGGTTCCGTGGTAGGCGCCGCATGGGCGGCCACGCTGTCGCAAAAGACGGGAACGCCGGTCTCGGTCGGCGAGCCCTATGCTTCCGTTTTCCCCAACGGCATCCTTCCCGCCTCCGCCATCGACCAGGTTTCCACGAATATTCTTCCTTACATTCCACACCTCAACGCCGGGCAGGACTACTACTCCAACAACAGCCAGCGGGGGACCATTCGTGACGATAAGTTCGGCGAACGGGTTGACCTTGAAACCGGAAAGGCAGGAACGCTGACCTTCTATTACCACTTCGACGACTCAACGGTAGGAAGTCCGCTCAACGCACCGGGTCAGATGGATTCCTTCCCTGGCTTCGGGACCTCATCGCCCTCGCGCGCACAAATGTTTGTGATGAGCGACGTCAAGACCTTCGGTCCCTCGCTGGTGAACGAAGCCCGGATCAGCTACTTCAGAACCTCGGTACAAACCGCGAATCCTACCAGTGGTTTTGCCAGCTTGTCTGCCCTTGGTTTTTCGAGTGGAGGGGGAACGACGGGGATTAACCCTTCCGGCCCGGCTGGGTACAAAGAGATCGTGCCTCAGATCGGCACCAATGAATTCGAGATGGGGAATGGCTTTCTGAACCTGTACCAGGCCAACAACACCATCCAGGGCTCTGACAGCGTGTCCAAGCTGAAGGGAGAACACTCCATCAAGGCCGGCTTCGATTTCCGCTACTACCAGGTCAATGTCCGCAATATCTGCGCGCCGTTTGGCCAGTTCACCTTCAATGGCAGCGAAACCGGCAATGACTTCGCCGATCTTTTGCTGGGCGCGCCCAACTACTATGTGCAGTGTACCGAGCAATTCCAGGACAATCGTAGCCGCTACGGTGGCACGTTCGTGCAGGATAGCTGGAAGGCAAAGCCCAACCTGACCCTTAACCTTGGTGTTCGCTGGGACGTAAACATGCCCTGGTACGACTGGCAGGGCAAGACCGAAACCATTATCAAGGGCGAGCAATCGGTCGTTTTTCCGCTCTCACCCACCGGCTACCTGGTTCCCGGCGACCCTGGCGTTCCCAGCACCGTCTCGCCGACCGGATGGCATAACTTCGCGCCCCGGCTGGGAGTTGCGTATTCGCCTGATTTCCACGACGGCTTGCTTAGAAAAGCATTTGGGGAATCGGGCAAGACAAGTATCCGCTCCGCCTATGGCGTCTACTACCTGGGCGCCGCCGACCTGGGGAACTTTGGCATCATCGGCGACGCTCCTTTCGGCATCTACTGGCAGAGCACCGCGCCTTCTTTGTTCGACAATCCCTTTCAGACCAGAGCCACCGGGGCAGCTCAGCTGAATCCGTTTCCGTTTACTTTCCCCGTACCCGGAAGCCCCGCTAACAAGACGCTCAATTTTACAAAGTTCTACCCGCTGTATTCTCCTGGCTACAACGTGAACAACAGAATCACCTACGCTGAGCATTACCACCTGACAGTGCAGCGGGAGCTCTCCCGTTCCATGGTGCTGACCGTGGGCTACGTAGGGACGGAGTCTCACCGGCTTGAGGTGCAATACCAACCGAACGTTGGCGACACCAATCTGTGCCTCAGTTTGAACCAGCCAAGCCAGGTCGCACCTGGATCACAGACCTGCGGGCCTTACGCCGAGCCCTCGGTCTTCCAGACGCCTGACGGGTCCAATGTCTACGGGTCATTTGTGGGGCTGAACAATCAGGGGCTGGGTGAAATCAACGGGGGGCATGTGGTCTTCGATCCGACGCCGTTAATTTCAAACCTTGCCAACGCGAATTACAATGCTTTGCAAACATCCGTCGAACGTCGCGCGGGTGACCTGTCGTTCCTGGCTTCGTACACCTATTCGAAGTCGTTCGATAACACCGGATCCGGAGCTGGCGGGAATTTGAATCCATTCTTCCCTCGCCAGGGAAGGTCGTTGTCGGCGTTTAACATCAAGCACAATTTTGTCATCAGTTATAACTACAATATCCCGTTTGCTCGAGCCTTTAGCTCGATACCCTCCGCCATTACCGGTGGTTGGAGCCTCTCTGGCATTACTCGGGCTACCTCAGGTTTGCCGATCACGCTTTCAGAGGGAGACGATGCCGGGTTGACTTATATCGGGCTCGATTTCCCGGTACAGGTCGCGCCCGTTCAGACCATGAATCCCAGGAAGAACGGCAATCAGTACTTCAACGGCAGCACTGCATTCAGGCCTGAGAACCTGGGGGAGCATAGTGCGTTGCCCGCCAGGTTCTTCCCCGGCCCTGGAATTGAAACCACAGACCTCGGCATAAGCAAGGTCACGCCGATCAGGGAAGGTGTTTCGTTCCTGTTCCGCGCGGAATTCTTCAACATCTTCAACCACGCTAACTTCATCAATCCCTCGGGCAACATCACCAATGGAACTTTCGCCATCGTGACCTCTGCCAGAGATCCGCGTATCGGCCAGGTTGGCGCGAAGTTTATCTTCTAGTGTGTCTTTTTAGGCGATACAATCGCGCAGGCTGCTTCCCGGCGGCCTGCGCATTGTTTTAGAAACGAGTTTTCATGAAAATGATTCGCATGGCGTGGCTGGTCGGCGCCGTCTTGATGGGCAGCATCGCTCTCGCGCAAGCACCGCAAACGCAGAAAAAACACTTGCTCGTTCTGGGCGAGGAGAAGGGCTATCGCCACGAATCGGTTTCTCACGCCATGGCCGTGATTGAACAACTGGGTGAAAAGACCGGGCTCTGGGATACCACAATCCGGACCGATACCGAAGTTCTGACTAAAAAGAAACTCGAATACAACGCCAAGAACCTCAATGATTTCGACGCCATCTTTATGTTTACCGGTGGAGACCCGGAAATGGATGCCCAGCAAAAGGCCGACTTCCTTTCCTTTATCCATGACGATGGAAAGGGCTTGATCGGCGTTCACGCGGCAGCCATCACCTGGGTGCACTGGCCTGAATTTGTCGATCTGTTGGGAGGAGATTTCGATGAGCATCCCTGGCTCACCTTTGACGCTCCCATCCTTGTCGAGGATCCGTCCTTTCCCGGCATGCAGCAATGGCCGCACGAGTTCACCCTGCACGACGAGATCTACCAGATGAAGGATTTTTCTCGGGACAAAGTACGCGTGCTGATGCGTCTCGACCCCTGTAAGCTTGATTTGGCGAATCCCAAGGTACATCGCAAAGATCGTGATTTTGCCGTCACCTGGGCGAAGTCATACGGTAAGGGGCGGGTCTATTACTCGACTCTCGGACACCCGAAAGAGAATTGGGACGACCCGCGGATGCAGAAGATGTATACCGAGGCGATCAAGTGGGCGATGGGCCTGGAATCGGCTGATATCACGCCGCAACCGGCGCCCGTTGTTTCTTGCAAGTAATCCAGTAGTCACGAGGTACTCCACCATGTGGAAGGTATTTGCAGTTTTGTTTCTTGCTCTGGGCGCTGCTTCTGCAGAGGTTCATCCGATTCTTGCTATCGGTTCGCCCGCTCCCGATTTTTCGCTGCCCGGGGTGGATGGCCAGGTTCATAAGTTGAGTGATTATGCTTTCAGCCCCATCCTGGTGATCGTGTTTACTTGTAACCACTGCCCCATCGCGCAGATGTACGAACAACGGATTCAGAAGTTGGCTAACGACTACAAGAGCAAAGGGGTTGCGGTCGTAGCCATTCAGGGGAACGATCCGCAGGCGATCCGTATCGATGAGCTGGATTCGTCTGATGTAAGTGACACCTTGCCGGAGATGAAGATCCGGGTGCAGTATAAGCACCTCACTTATCCCTACCTGTACGACGGGGACACGCAGCAGGTGACGCGCGCGTATGGTCCGCAGGCGACTCCCCACGTCTTTATCTTTGATCCATCGCGGCATCTTCGTTATGAAGGCCGCATGGATAATAGTTACCGCACCGAGTTGGTGAAGTCGCAGGATGCGCGCAATGCGATTGATGCGCTGCTTGCGCATAAAGAAGTGACGGTTAAGCACACTGGCGTGTTTGGGTGCTCGACGAAATGGAAAGAGAAGGCGGCGGATAAGGAAGCGGCTCTGCAAAAGATCGACCAGCAACCCGTGAATGTGGAGATGATTTCGATGTCTGAGCTCGCCAAGCTGCGAGGAAACCCCAGCCATCAGATGATGCTGGTGGACTTCTGGGCGACCTGGTGCGGTTCTTGCATTGTTGAGTTTGCGGATTTGCAGAATACGTTGCGTATGTATGGGGCACGGGATTATTCCGTGGTCACCGTCGCGGCGAATATGCCGGACGAGAAGGCCGGGGTGCTGCGTTTCTTGCAGAAACAGCACGCTACCAGCCGCAACTATCTGTTCGATTCGCAGGATACTGCTGCGTTGCAGACGGCGTTTGATCCCAAGTGGGACTCTGCTGTGCCCTATACGATTCTGCTTTCAGGGGACGGCAAGGTTTTGTACAAGCAGCTGGGATCGGCGGATATGCTCGAGCTCAAGCGAATTATTCTGGCGAACTTGCCCTCGGACTACAAGGGCTTCAATCAATATTGGAAGAACAACTAGAGGCTTCAGCCTGAGACCCGCAAGGGCCGCTGGTGTTTTGGCGAGCAGGGGCAAGATCCCCGCATCCCACATCTCAAAAGCGAGATGTGGGCCCCCCTGGTCTATGGCGGGGATGGATCCAAAAGCACGCCGCATTCCACCCTTGACTTGCTACCGCCAAGTCGCTTGAATCTGGGACGAAAGGCTGTGGTGGGCTTCGCCCATCGTTTTCGGCCAACGTACTTGCGCGAACGTGGGGCACACGGCGATTTTGGAGGGGATAGAGCCCATTAACTCGTGAGGACGCGTGAGCTTGCAGTCTCGATTGCCAGATGAATAGCGCCATAGACCTGTGCATCCGCTCCCAGAGTGCTGCGCAGTAAATCTGGCTGAACGCGCTTGTCCCTTTGCGACAAGATATCGCGAGTCGCACTCCACAGAGCTGGATGCATGCCTACCGTGCCACCCAAAACAAAAAGCGGACAGTTCAGCACGATGGCCAGATTGTAGATCGCATAGGCCAGCGTCTGCGCAGACTTATTAAGTACTCGCCTGGCAAGCTCGTCGCCGGCAATCGCATAGTCAAAGACCTGCGTGGCCATCAGCTCCCGAGGATGCTCCGTAAGGTCTTCGCGCCAAAGACTGCGCCATTGCGCCTTAATCCCTTCCCCGCCAACGATGCCTTCTAACGCCCCGGGCTCACCAGGCTCGACCGGCGTCACTGGGGTTCCGGGAACCAGCAGGTAACCGATCTCACCCGCGGACCAGTTCATCCCGTGGAAGATCTGGCCATTCAACACAATCCCTGCGCCAATACCGGTGCCCAGGGCCACAAAGACGAAGTCCCTTATGCCTCGGGCTGCACCGATCTTACTTTCCGCGATGGCGGCCACGTTGACATCGTTGTCGACCGCCGCCGGCACCCCAAGCTTTGCTTCCAGTAGCGCCCGGAGCGGCACATTGCGCCAACCCATCAGATACGACGTGGCAATTACCACGCCTTGGTCCACATTGGTTACTCCCGGCGCTCCGGCCGCTATTGCGCGAAGCGAACTCCGCGGAATTGAATTTTGTTGCAGCAGATCGTCCACGCCTTCCTGAATCAGACCTACGACCTTGTGTGGATCGCGAATCCCGGCGGTCGAGACTTTCCATTTTCTTAATATGTTGCCATCCATGCCGGCCAGGGCAAGACGCAGGCTGGTGCCTCCAATGTCGGCCCCGACGACATAGCCAGTCTCGATCTCCTGTTGCAAAATCAACGAAATAACCTCGGATACGGATTGCGCCTAGGGCGCGGCCACGGTGGGCCGCGCGCTGATGCTTTCTAACTCGCGGCCCTTGGTTTCTGGAATCACAAAGCGTACGAAAATCAAAGTTAAGATGCAGAAAGCGCCATAGATGACAAACGTGAGCGAGGTGCCGGCAGCTTTCAAGAGCGACAGAAAGGTAAGCGAAACGATAAAGTTCGAGGTGCCAAAACTCAGGGTGGAGGCCGCAACGCCGCGGCCCCGCAAGCGCAACGGAAATACTTCAGAAACCAGGATCCACGCGATCGGCCCCAAACTGAAAGCGTAGCAGGTGATAAAAAACATCAGGCAACTGGTGGCAATGATACCCAGAGAATGCCCCAAAGCCGCCTGGTTATGGAAACACACGGCGAGCATCAGCAGCGCTAGCGTCATCCCACCGAGCCCCGCATACAAAAGAGGCTTGCGCCCGGCACGGTCCACCAGCACCAGCGCGATCACGGTCGCGAGCACATTGGTGATGGCCACCAGAAACGTAGCGAAGATGGCACTTTTATCGGAACTGATGCCGGCAAGGGAAAAGATCTGCGGGCCGTAGTAGAGAACCGCATTGATACCAGTCGCCGGTACCAGCAACATAAAGCCAACCGCGATGAAGAGCGATCCGCGCACGGCCGGGCTCCACAGAGCGCTCCAGCGCCGCTCCATCTTAGTCATCAAGCTCAGGCGAATGTCTTCCAGCAGCAACCTGGCGCCCGCCTCGTCGGTATAGGACTTGAGCACTAACTCAGCTTCTGCCACCCGGTTCTGGGCAAACAACCAGCGAGGACTCTCCGGCACGGTCAGCACCATGAACAGAAAAAGCAACGCCGGGAACAGTCCAAAAGCAAACATCCATCGCCATCCGTGGGAAGCAGCAAACCAGTAACCCACCAGATCTGCCAGGGCAATGCCCGACGTGAGGGCAAACTGGTACAAGCCAATCAGCATCCCGCGTGATTGGGGAGGAGCAAGCTCGGAAACATAGACTGGCGCCGTGACCGAGGTGAAGCCGACAGCAATGCCCAGCAGGGTCCGGGCAACAAACAGCACATAAACGTTGGGAGACAGCGGAGCTAGAATTGAGCCTGCGATGAAAAGAATAGCGCCCCAGACCAGCGTTTTGCGCCTGCCGACGCGGTCGGCCACGGTGCCCCCGATCAGCGCACCGATCATCACCCCGATCAGCACCGCAATCACCAGAACCTCTTGCATCCAGGTGGAGAGGTGGAAGGCGTCGCGCACATAGATCAGCGCAGCGGCGATGACCCCCATGTCAAAGCCGTAAAGAATGCCTCCCAAGCCGGCGATGAACGAGACCCTGCGGATGAAGGCCTGGTTCACATACGGTTGCATGGCAACGGGTTGATTCACTGGGGCGCCCACCTAACGAATGATACCTTTTAGGAGGGGTTTCTTTGTAACGAATCTTTGCTAACAAAGTCGGTTTTTAAGTAACCGGGAAAGATGTTCATGGAAGATAACAAGAAGCAAACGCCGCGTTGGGTGGGAGGGGTGGAGCCGGCAAAAGAACTGCTCACCGCAACCGGTACCCAGATCCTCGAAATCGAATGCCGGCAACAGCCGGAATGTCTTCGCCGGTTGCTTACGGGCTATGCGGACGACTCCACTATTCAGGCGGAGCTGGAGCAATTCCGCAGCCTGGCTCAGAGGGCCGGGCCGGTGTTGTTTATCGGCATGGGCGCCTCTTATTGTTCCTCCATCAGTGGATCGGTCTTTTTGCAATCGCACGGCCGTCCTGGGTTTTCGGTCGACGCTGGGGAATGGCTGAACTACGCCAGCCCGGTGTGGGAGGATGCCGCGCTCTCTATCCTGGTCACCACCTCAGGCGAAAGTGCGGAGTTGGTAGAGCTGTTCAAGCGAGCCGGCAAGCACACGCCTGGCCTGATCTGTAACAACACCGCAAGCACCTGCTGGCATCTGGCCGAGCATAAGCTCCCCATCCTGGCAGGTCCGGAATATGGGAACGCGACCAAGACCTACACCAACGCGACCGCGGCTGCCATCATTCTCGCCTCTGCCATCGCCGGACGGCCGTGGCAACAGGAGGCGGAGCATGCGGCCCAGGTGTTCTCCAGCTACCTGGATCCTATCTTCGCCATGCGCGGCGAGCTCGATCGGTTCTGTCAGGGAGCAGCCAATATGGAAGTGATCGGCCGCGGTGCGGGTTACGGCGGAGCGTTTATGAGCGCACTCTGCATTCGCGAAATGAGCGGCTTCCGGGCGGCTCCGCACACCGGCGCAGGGTTCAAGCACGGCCCTAATCTGGATGTAGACCAGACCCACGTCGCCATCATCTTTGCCCTCGGCCACACGGCCGAGTTGGGTATCAGGCTGGCGCAGGAATGTAACCGTCGAGGTGGCAGGGTAGTGCTGGTCTCGAGCCAGGAGCTCAACCCCACGGAAAAACTTTTCCCCGTCAAAATCGAAGCGGTCGCAGAACCCTGGGAAGGGATCACGTCGTTGCTTGTACCGCAAGCACTGACGCTGGCCATGGTGGAGCGAACAGGCTGCCGGCTGCCGCCACGCTTTCAATACGGCGTAATGGAACAGTAAGTAACAAGTGTAGCGAAAACGGTGAGTGGGTGGCCCAGGTCTCGCTTTTTGAGACCTGGGTGCTACGGCTGGTGAGGCAAGGTCAGCGCCGGATTCTGATCGAAGAAGTTAACCGGTCGAATGAGAAAGTCATGCCACAGTGTAGGCATCACCGGCCAGTCTTCGAGGCGAACCACGTGGTGGAATCCCAACGTATACCAACCGACAATATCCGTATTCTCGATCGAACGGTTGGCCTTGGTCCACTCCGGCAGCCCCCGCAGCCCGTCGTTATTCGTCACATAGGTGCCGGCTGCATAGCGTTCATCCGGGTTGTAGGGCGTAACCCACATCTGGTGCCCGGAAAATGCTCCCACGCGCTGCGCCGGATCATCATTCGAAATACTCGACACTGCCGTAGCGCCTGGCATAATTTCCCACCCCGTCGGGTAGCCGCGTGCATCATGCTGATTGGGATTGATAAAATGCCACATCGATGGAGTACGCATATCGAGGTCGAGAATCGCGTCTCTCTCTTTATGCGCGATCGATGACTGCGCCGCCCAGATGACCTTGCGTGTCTTACCGGAGAGCGGCTCCTCGACCAGCCTGTCGACCATAAAGCTGTTGGCCACGCCATCCACGTCAAGATCGAGCCGGTAAGAAAAGTAGTGGTCGTGATTGACGGCCACCAGGTTAGGTGCGACCAGAGTGCCGTGTTGCAGCTTACCTGGTTCCTCCATCGCGGCCATCTGCTCCTTGACTCCTTTGGTCTCCACGATGCCGGTTGCACCAACGGCTACGCGGATGGTCCCGTCCTGCTGGAAAATCCAATCGAGCAGGTAGTCATAGTTCCCCGCGACCGCGGCGGTGCGCAGCACCAATTCGCGGCTGGGACGCCCGCTGATCACGTTGCCTTCCAGGTGCCTCCATGCCGGGCCATCGCCGGGCCGTTCGAACAGGCAAGCCAGTTGCGGCTTCAAGACCGGCGCGCCCGTATCCGACGGCACCAGACCGGTAAAGTATTGCGCGTGCGCCGGGCAGTCGTCGGGCCCAACCGGCTTGATCAATCCGCCGAGCAAGAATTCACCCGCATCCACAAAAGCGCGCGAATTCCAGCCTTCATCGGGATCCATGTAGGGCACATACATCTCCGACAGGGAACCCTCATACATCACCGAACGCAGCCGATCGCCATCCTGGTAGCGCACCAGGTTAATGACGGGACCGACCCGGGGATCCAGCCGGAAACGGAAATGCCAGTTCTGCCATACCACCTCACCCTTGTCGATGCTGTAGCCGGGCCCCAACGGCTCAGCAACCAGCAAAGGTTTGGTGCCGGGGCGCGGCGTCGCGTCGGCCTCTTCGTAGTTGATGTCTGCCGTCGACATGGGCACGGGGTCATTGTCGACGACTCTCAGCACCTTCTCGCTGGTGAGGTCGGCGAGGATATAAACACCTTCGATGGCGCGCCCCCAGGGGTGATACACGCCATGAGAATCGGTGCAATCGCCAAACCCAATCCGGCTGCTGGACTGCTCGGGAAAGATCATCCACGTGATCGGGATCGGCTCACAACGCACGCCGGCCAGATCCGTCACCCCATGATGCTTGAGCGCAGCGATCACACGAGGATCCTTCTTGACTATGTCGTTCATGGTGTCGAGCTCAGACCCGGTAATAGGCGCCTGCACGCCCGGAACCTCTTTCCAGAATTCGAGCGTGTGCGCGGTGACATCGACCCGGGCTTCGATGGTCTTGCCATGGTCCTCAAGGATCACATCCGCTTCCCGGGGGATTGGATCACCCGTCTTCCAGGCCAGCACCTTGTCTTTAACCGCCTCATGCAGCAGCACACTCGAGAACAGAGTCTTCTCAGAAAGGTGGCCGCTTTTTGCCAGCACATCGTGCACGGTCCAATACTCCCTGGTGGTCAGCGCGTCCAGCGGATGCTGGGGTCCTTGGGATTGGCCGTAGAGCGCAGCAGTCAGCGCGGAGATTGCGATCAGGTTTGAAAGGAGGGTTCGCATGGGCTATGTGCAGAATCGTAGCACACTTCATAATGTTTAGTTAGAATCCTCGAGGGCGCAGGCAGGTGGTATAAAAGGGAGGTTCAGGGCACTCCCTGATTCGTGAGCCGGTTTTCATTGAAGAACGAATCTATCTCGGTCGGCAGGCCCTCACTCCTCCGCCATACCAACGCGCTCCGCGTACTCAAGCTCCTGCGTGAGAGCGGATCGTGTTCCAAGGCAGACCTGGTGCGCGCCTCTGGCCTTAGCGCGCCGACCATCACCAATGTCGTCGGTGATCTGCTCTCGGCCGATCTGATCAAGGCATTGGGCGAGGGCGAGTCGAATGGCGGCAGGCCCCCTGACATGATCGCGTTCAAGGCGGAGCGCGGATGCGTGCTGGCGGTCAAGATCACCGCTGACAGCCTGTCGTTTCTGCTGGCTGATCTGAACGGCAGCCCACTCGACACCCACGAAATCCCCCTCGGCGGCCGCAAGACCACCCCCGACGCTATTTGTATCTTGATTGGCGAAGAAGTGCGGCGCCTGTTGCGCAAGCATCGGAAGAAGCGGGAGCAACTGCTTGCGGTGGTGGTGGGCGTGCCTGCGATCACCAACGTGGACGAGGGCATGGTGCTGTCGATCAGCACGCTTGAAAACTGGCGTTCTGTGCCTTTGCGCGCTAAGCTGAGCAAAATTGTCGACTGCCTGGTCATCGTTGAGAACGACACGAATCTGGCCGCGCAGGGTGAACGTTTTTGCGGCGCGGCGCAAGCCGAGGAAACGTTCATCCTCATTCACATCGGCCCGAATGTAGGGGCCGGTATCGTGCTGGGCGGCCAAATCTATCATGGGTCGCAGTGGTCCGCGGGAGAAATCGGGTACCTGCGCCTGCCCAACACCTCCCGCCGCCGGCCAACCCTGCACGAGTTTGGCGAGCTCGAAACAGTGCTGACTAGTTCGGGAATTTTGGAGAGTTGGAACGAAGGAAAGAAGAATGCAAGCGGTGCTCAGGAGAAGATGGATGCGCTCGGGGTGCTGAATCTTGCCCAGGCAGGCGATGGCCGGGCTGAAAAGATCGTGCAGCACCGGGCCGGGATTGTGGCTGACATCGTTGTCAATCTTTCTCTTATTCTGAATCCTGGTTTGATCCTGCTTGAAGGGGAAGTGGGAGGCCATCCTACGCTCATCAGCGCGGTCCAGAAGCAGCTTCAGGAAAGCGAATTCGCGGTGACGAAAATCGGGGCGGGCAAGCTGGGTAACACTTCAATGCTGTGGGGCGGGATTGCCATTGCGCTGGAGATGATCCCTTCTGTTTTGCTGCCTAGCCCCTGATTGTAAATCGTGCCCTGATACAAAACAGAGCGTTTGCACAGCCCGGTAAAGTTCCGCCTTGAGACAAAGCAGAGTTCTGACGCAGGCTTTCTTGCCACCAGGGCTAAAGCCCTCAATTTTCCGTAACGGCACGTTCTCGCGGGTTTGAAAGCCCGCTTCCCCGGACTAAAGTCCGGGGCTACACCCACCTGCTCCCTCGGGACTTTCATGCAAGCAGTTACCGCAACGTGAAGGCGACATAGACGCTGCCCGTAGGGCCGCGGGCAAATTGGCTGCCGCCGCTGGCGATCACGACATATTGCTTTCCGTCGACCATATAGGTTGCGGGAGTTGCTGTGCCGGCGAAAGGCAGCAGCGTTTCCCAAAGGAGCTTTCCCGTGCTGCTATCGAAGGCTCTGAATTTCTTATCATAGGCAGTCGCGCCAATGAACAAAAGACCACTTGCGGTGATCATCGGGCCGCCATAGTTATCCGAACCCGTGTTGGTCAAACCCTTTGCGGCGAGCTCGGGGTATTCACCGAGTGGTATCTTCCACAAATACTTTCCCGTGTTGAGATCGATCGCGTTCAGTGTTCCCCAGGGTGGAGTGATCGCCGGGTAACCCTCGCTATCCAAAAAGTCGTGCGATCCTGTCACCTCGTACTTCATCGTGGTGCCATCGGCCGCAGCGGAGTAGATTCCTCCCCGATCCGGATCCGCGGCCATGGTTTCGGGCTGCCGGGTTAGAAATTGAATCAGCGCACGCAAATGCTCATCGCGCAGGTTGGGAAATGAAGGCATGCGGCCGCCGCCTTGAGCGATCTTCGCCTCAATCTGCTCCGTGCTAAGACGCTTTCCCGCGTCGGCCAGCGAGGGATAAAGCGGCAGAGACCCCTCCAGATCCTTGCCATGGCACAGGCTACATTGATTGTGATAAATCCTTTCGCCGGTACTCGCCGTCGGCCGGTTCCGGGTCAATGCGAGGACACACGCCGCCTCGTTCGCATTCACATAGATCACGCCGCGCCTGCGGTCGACGGCGGGACCACCCCATTCAGCGCCGCCAAGAAAGCACGGAAACACAACCGTCTCATGATCAAGGCCGATGGGCAAAAACTGGCCTCCGCTGCGAAAGCCGGCAAACTCTTTCAACGCTGCCTGGTGTGCTTCGGGTGTCCGGATTGTTAGTAAGTCTTGCGTGAGCCTCTGCCTTGTAAACGGCTCCGGCTTGGTGGGAAAAGGTTGCATGGGCGAAGTAACCTCCCCCGGAACTTCGCTCGCCGGATAAGGCCGTTCCTCGATAGGGAAGAGCGGCTTCCCATTGGAACGGTCAAACAGGTACAGGTACCCTTGCTTGGTTGTTTGGGCGATTGCATCCACGCACCTGCCGTTGTGTCTTACCGAGAGCAGCGCCGGCGGCGAAGGAAAATCCCGGTCCCAAATGTCGTGATGGACCCCTTGGAAGTGCCAGAGGCGCTTGCCGGTTTTGGCATCGAGCGCAAGCAGAGTATCTGCGAACAGATCGTCGCCTGCACGGTCGGCTCCATAAAAATCGAACACTGCAGATCCGGTGGGAACATAGACAATACCCCGCCGGGGATCGAGCGCCATCCCCGCCCAGTTGTTCGCTGCGCCGGCGCTTTTCCAGGCTTCGGGCGGCCAACTGGTGTAGCCGAATTCTCCCGGATGCGGGATGGTGTGAAAAGTCCATCGCAGGGTACCCGCCTTCACATCGAATGCCCGGATATCGCCGGGGGGAGAGGGATACGTCTCGGGATTGCGACCCCCGACAATAATCAAATCCTGATAAATGATGCCCGGGCTGGTAATCACCACCGATTGCGAGAGGTAATCTCCTCGCAGGTTCTTGCGCAGATCGATGCGCCCTTGCTCCCCGAAAGAGAGGATGGGTTTCCCAGTCACCGCATCCAGGGCGTACAGGTAATACATGACGCCTACGAGCACGCGTCCTCGCTTGCCATCAGTCCAGTAGGCAACCCCGCGCGCGGGTTGACTGCTATGAATGCCGGAATCGAATTTCCAAAGCAGCTTGCCGGTCGAGGCCTCGAGTGCAATCACTTTTTGCGAAGCGGTATAGGCGTAGAGAGTTCTGCCAACAACAAGGGGGCTTGTTTCCAGCCCACCCTCTTCGGCCGAATCGAATTTCCAGGCCTCTCTCAGCCGGCCGACATTGCCTCGGTTGATTTGCAAAAGCCCAGAGTAATGATCGCCTTCTGGCTGCCCGCCATAGACCGGCCAATCGGGCCGCTGTGGCAGCCCACTACTCGGGCATGTCTGCGCATACAGAGCAACAATCCCTCCCAACGCCAGCGTCAGGAAAAGCAAGCCAATTCGCGGCTTCACTTGCCCAGAAGCCACTCGGCAGCATTCTGTATGAGCGTATTCTGCACTGGGCTGGTAAAGATCTTGTCGCCGTGGCCCATGTTCATATACACCATCTTGTACTGCGTATTGGTCCAAACCACAGGAATATCTCCAGAGGTCAGCAATCCCTTAATGCCAAGCGGATAATTTTGAGGATCCAAAGTCAGCAGCACGTGAATATGACTATCCGCACGAGGGCTGGGCTTCCAGCGGTACCATTCGTTCGTCGGCGATAGAAAACTTAGCGGGAGATTCCGTGTGACCGGACTGCTGGGGTCGTCCACGATCACCTTCGCCGGCAAGGGAGGCCAGCTATTGGCGTCAAAAACGCCTCCGCCGATAAACTTCATGAACCAGGGCCACTTGGTAGTTTTATCGTTGTAAGCAGAGACGTGAAAGCCCAGCCAGGCGCCCCCGTTCGTCATGTAGCGCTCAAAGGCTTCCCGCTCTGCCTGGTTGTGCGGAAATTCGTTAAGCCAAACTACCAGCTGGTAGGACTTTAAATTCGTATCATTCACTGCTTCCCAGTCGGTCGTCGCCTCAAGTGTAAGGCCGTCTTTCTGGGCGAGGTCCGCGAAGAACCGAAGTGCATCGACCGCGAACAAAACATGATCGTTCTCAACATTCAGCGAGTAAAGCAGCAGCACGCGCGGCTCAGGCGCTTTCGGAGTAAGCTCCTGCGCCCCGGCCGCGGCGAAGCACAAGACCAGCGCGACGAGAGACTTGATCATTGCCCGGCAGCCCAGAAGATCGAGTTCCTGAACAGCAGTGTGAAATCTTTATTCTGAAATAATTCCCCGTGATGCCCCATAAATATGTAAATGTTCCTGGCCTTCACATGTTCGTTGGTCCACACCACAGGATGGTCCCCCATCGTGATCATGCTCCTGGGCTGATAAGTTGACTCATCCACACTCGCCAGAACCCGCACGTTTGATCGATTCGACCGGCTCCACGTATACCACTCCTCTTTATCAATGACGAAAGAATGGGGAAGACCCTTGGTCGCGGGGTGGCTCGGATCATCTACCTTGACCGTCGCAGTGGCAAATTGCGCAATGTAGCTGGTGTATCGAATATCGCCCATGAAATGCGACCACCACGGCCACATAGGGTATCCATCAAAGTCACCTAACAACATTGCGTGATGGAAACCGATCCAACCACCTGTTCCCCGCGTGATGTAGCGCTCAAAAGCTTCTTTCGCCACTGGCGTCCAGTGATACGGCGGATAGTTGAGCTGAATGAACAAGCGATACTTCTTGAGGAAAGCATCGTTAATCTGATCTGTGTTGTTAACGTAATCGACGGCGAAGTCGTTTTCGGCAGCCAGCTGCGCCAGCCACACCTTGGCTGCCGCCACAAACCCATCGTGGAGAGTGGGGCCGTTCTCTGCGATCGCCAACACCCGGAACTTGACCGGATGACTCGGCGTGTCAGCCGCCCGGGCCACTTGAGATCCCACACAAAACAGCGCAAAGAGGAAGAACAGAATTATTCTCGAGAAGATCATCTTTACTTACCCACCACGGTTACATCGTTGCTGCTGAAATTGGCCACATAGAGCAAATGCGTGGAACCATCGACTTCCAGCGCATAGGGAATCGCGCCTACCTTCACTGTGTTGGTGGGGAGATTGGTTTTGCCGTCGATCACGGTCAGGCTGGCGGTTCGCTGATTTGCTACATAGATACGATCGCTCCCGGAATCGATCGCGATCGCCTGCGGCGGCGTTCCTAGGCTCACCGTCGCCGTCACGGTCGCAGTTGAGCCATCAACGACCGCCATGCTGTCATTCCCGTAGCTCAACACATAACCTTTGTGGGTAGCCGGATTCACTTCCACGGCGAAAGGAATTGCTCCCACACTCACCGTTGTCGAGGCATTCGTCGCGCCGTCAATCACCGACACGCTGGCGCTGTCTTCGTTGAGAGCATAGATTTTGTTCGCCTTCGCATCCACCGCAATGGCCCAGGGGTGCTTGCCGATCGCGATCGAGCTGGTGACCCCGGTGGCTCCATCAATGACCGTTACGTCCTGGCTTCCATAGTTGACCGTGTACACCTTATTGGTCACAGCATTCAGGGCAATCCCGCGTGGACCCTGTCCTACTTGGATCGTCGTCGTCGCATTGGTTGCGCCGTCCATCACCGTTACACTGTGGCCAAAATTATTAGCCACGTAGATTTTGTTGGTGGCTGTATTCACCGCCAGCGCTTGTGGATAGTCGCCCACATGCACCGTGCTGCTGATGGTCCCGGTTTTACCATCGATCACCGAAACCGAATCGCTGCCTGAATTGGTGATGTAGACCTTGTTCGTCTGGGGATTAATGGCGACGGCCTCCGGACGATCTTCGACATTCAAGGTCGAGGTGGCATTGGTCTCACTGTCGAGGATGGTCACGGAGTTGCTGCCGTGATTGACCACGTAGACCTTGTGTGTGAGCGGATTCGCGGCCACTGCGATCGGAGTCGTGCCCACGGGGACCGTCCTGACCACGGTTTGCGCTCCAAATGGCGCCGGCGCGATCATCGCGGCGAACATCACTATTCCGGTTCGCGTCACTTTTGCAGCCAATAATTGTTCAAACCAATGTAAGCCGACGGCAGGTTGGCCAGGATGGTCCGGCGGAGCTTCAACTGATCGACCGGCTGAGCAGTTTGATAGAGCACGTTGCCCTCCGCGTCGAGCAGAATGGTGTAACCCACTTCCACGCCAGAATCCCACTTGGAATCGAATGCCTTCTGCAATTCCGCCGCGTTCTCAGAGTCGAAGAGAAGGTTGCGGCTGGTGGCGTGCTTTTTATCCAACCACTCCTTGACCGCTGCTTTCTCGTCCGGCTTGTTCATCGAAACCACGACCAGCTCAAAATTTCGGTCGCTGTACATGCGATAGATATCCTGAATACCGGCGAACTCCTCCAGGCAGGCGCTGCATCGAGTGGACCAGAATTGGATCAGCCTTACATTGCCATCAGCGTTTGTGTGCAGGGACTTCAGCGCATCCGCAGATACCATTTCAAGCGCCACTGGCTGGGCATTCAGCTTCTCCATAAAGGCCACGTTCGCTGCTTCTTTATCGCTCCACTTGGTCGAGCATCCGAATGCGCCCGTGTGCTTGACTGCCACCTCTCTGTCCCCCAGCAGCGCGTCGATGGCGTCCAGAGCGTAGTGTCGTTTGACGAACTCAATGCGGTAGCTGTCGTCGATCGCGCCTTCGTAACGAAGCTTGCGCTGTTGGTCGAAGATAAAGATGTGAGGGGAAGCCTGCGGACCGTACGCTCGCGAGACGCTCTCGGTCTCCCCGTCATAGAGATAGGGGTAGGGCAGATGCTTGTAAGCCACCCGAATTTTCATCTCGTCAAGAGTGTCGCTCACATCGGAAGAGTCCAGCTCGTCGATGCGGATCGCTTTCGGATCATTCGGACTGATGGCGACGAGGGCGACTCCTTTGTCTCGATAGTCGTTGTACATCTGCGTAACCCGGCCCTCGTACATTTGGGCGTTCGGGCAGTGATCGCAGGTAAAAACCACAACAAGAATCCTGCTTGATGCAAAGTCGCTCAGCTGGTGTATCTTTCCATCCGCACCGGGCAACGAGAAGCCGGGTGCAGCCGAACCAAGCGGCAGGATAGGATGATCCGCGGCCAGCCCGGCGGCCGGCAACATCAGCAAAGCAAGCAAACAAACGACAGATCGAATAGCTGACATCCTTCTCTCCCTGCGGCGACGCCAAACTGCGCTTGAATCGTTAGTGCCTGGAAGGGCACGGCTTCAGCCGTGCCGCAAATAGTACCGCCATACCCGGCTTTAGCCGCTGAGGTACATTTTTTCTTTCCTCTAAATTCACTTATTCGCTCATAAAAGATGCCCTCAGGGGCTAAAGCGCGGAATATTTCAACCGTGTTACGGCCCGACTAAAGTCGTGCCCTGATACAAAACCAAGTTCTCGCGCAGACGCTAAAGCCTGGAAAACTCTCCAGCAACTGCGGCACGGCTGGAGCCGTGCCCTTCCAGAGACCGAGTTCCTTACGCGCCCATGCCCTCAGGGGCCAAAGCCCGGAATATTTCAACCGTGTTACGGCCCGACTAAAGTCGTGCCCTGATACAAAACCAAGTTCTCGCGCAGACGCTAAAGCCGGAAACTTTCCAGCAATTACGGTATGGCTGAAGCCGTTGTCACGCGGACTCCTAAGCACCGGAAAATCCATATTGCCAGGCAAAGGCAACATTGGTGCGCATGCCATCCCGCACGTCGTCATCGCCTTCCTTTTCGTACTCGATCGCAACCAGGCGGCGAAAATTCTGACGGTGCAATTCCGCCTCTACCTCAGGAATCTTCGCAATCCCAGATCCCAGCAGAACATTCTCCCCGCTGCCTTTGGCTTTCACATCCTTCAGGTGCACCAGATTCAACCGGGGCGCAAGCTTGCGAACCGCGTCGGCCGGATCGTACCCACATGCTGCGAAATGACCCGTATCCGCGGTCGCGCCACAGTTCGCCGAAAGCCCCGCGAGCGCGTTGAGTACATCGTCCGGGCTCTCATAAGGAAACTTCTGCCCGGCAAAGAAATGGTTGTGAACGGAAAACGTGAGCCCGGCCTCACTGACGCTGCGGTCAATACGCTTCAGCAGATCGGCGCCGGTGGCATCCCCCGTGATATTGTGCGCACCCAGCAATTTGGCGAAAGCCACTGCCTGGGCTACTTCCTGCTCGTTCTTGAGCGTGGCCGCATAGTAAGAAACACATTTAATCCCAGCCTTATCGAGCTTTGCCCGGGCGGACTGAAACAGAGCCTCGTTGGGATGACTCAGGATCATGTACTCGCCCCGCGACATCTCGATCTGCTGGTTATGCAGACCGTTGGTAGGCAGCAGAATCTCAAGCTGCGCCATCATGTCGTCGAACGACAGGGCGTGATAACTGAAGGTGCCGATGCCGATGGTCAACGGGGCCAGCGCATAAGCGGGCAGAGCGCTCGCGGCAAGGCCTGCCGCTGCGGTTTTCACGAATGTTCTTCGATTCATCATTGAGTACGCGCAGCCGTTTCTGTTGCCGGGAGCGCAAGCAGTTCTTTCGCCGGTGTATCCGCCGGAAAAGCTACATTGAAAAAGCAAACCATCATCTCGTCGAAGCTTTGTTGGCCCCAGGTGACGGTTTTGCTGGGATCGGGGTTTTCCGGATTGCCGGCCGAGTTATCGTAATGTGCCGTGCACTCGACTTTGGTGCCCGCGGGCAGCACAATCGGCTTGGCCAGGTTGTACCAAAGCTGCCAGTGCCAGTTATAGTGCGGCACATTCAGGATCGATCGCGTCGTTCCATCAGGAAACACCAGCCGGTACGACATGTCTTTCCCCCGCATGTGCATATGGGGGTGCATACCCAGCAGCGTTACTTCGCGGCGAAAGGTAAACGAGGCATCCACCCGATAATTCGGATCCCCAGGCGGAATTTTGAACTTCTCGTTGCCTGTCGAAAGCGTCATCACCCTTTCTGTAGGCGGGTCCTTCGCCAGCACCAGCCCCAGATTCGCCTGGTCGGTGGTGGCTTTGCCTTCCGGCATGTAATGCACTTCGAGCACAATGTCTGAGCCGGCGGGAATCAGCTTCGCCTGTCCCGGTCCAAACATATCCGGCGGTTGCCCTGGGGCATAGCCAACCAGCCAGTCGCTGGGCACATCATCCTTGGCCACCTTCTCATCCGTTTTCGCCGGCGGGGCGACAAAGAATTCTTCTTTCGGCTGACCCTTGAAGTAGTTCGACCCGGGGGTGCGAACGTAGGCTACGATGTGGTGCACCACCGAGCGATCCGTCGGCGCCGCCTCCACATCCTGCACCCAGGTGTCTTTGGTAAAACCGGTCGGAATGATCACGTACTGGTAATCAAGAATTCCGGTGGCAGGCACGGAAAACGCCCGCGGGAGTTGATAGACTTTGTCGGGCTTGGGGATTGCCCAGCCCTTCACGAAGTCGGCCGGAGGAGGCAAATCCTTAGGATCGCCCTTGGGCGCGCCCGCGTCTACCCAGGCTGCGATGGTGTCGATCTGCGCCTGCGTCAGCGATCGGTTGTTCTCGAACTTCTCCGTATGGCCATCCTCAAACCATGGCGGCATGGCCCGTGTGACCACCATCCGTTTCATCGCCGTGGCCCAGGGGCGCGCGTCTTCATACGTCAGCATGGAGAACGGAGTGCCTTCTCCCGGACGGTGGCAGCTTTGGCAATTCTGCTGCAGAATGGGCGCGACGTCCCTGGTAAAGGTCAGATGCGAAGCCCTGGTAACCGGGAGGGCAGCCGTGTCAGGCGTTGCCATACCGGCCATCTGCCCCCACAAGCAAGGGACTATCGAGAGTTGCAACGCAAAGGTCATGGCTCGGGTTTGGGCTCGAGTTCGAGGCATGGTTTGATTAATTAGGAACGTTTCATTAGTATGTCGCCAACAAGTATCTACCGGCCTCACTCGTGAGGCAATCTTTTTTTACCGCTGGTAAATCTGAATGAAGCTCCTCGGCTTTTTCGCTCTCATTGGCGCTCTGAGTCTTACCGGCAACGCTGAAGAGCCCGCCTGCTATCAATCGGTGAGCCGCGTAGTCTGGCTGGTACAGAACGTTGACCTGGCAAAGGAGGCGTGGGCCCAACTAGGGCTCTTAGACATTCACGAATACCCAGACGTGGAGTTGACGGGGCAAGACCACGGTAATCCGGTAAAGATGTGGGCCTGGGAAGTGACCGGCCATTTGGGAAACCTGACGGTCGAAATGATCCAGCCTGCCGAAGGCCAACTGAACGCCTGGAACGACTTTCTGGGCAAGCACGGCGACGGCATCTTCTCCATCGTGCACGAGGTGAAGTCCCAGGCGGAGATGACCCAGGAAGTAAACCGCATGCATGCACTCGGCGTAGGTGTGCTGCAGCAGCTAAGTTTTGAGCGCGAGGGCAAGCACGTCACTTATACCTACTTTGACACCGAGCCCCAGGGAAAATTCGCTCTCGGCCTGGTGTACTGGCCTGGAGGTATCCCTGCCCCTGGTCCACCGGGTAAGCTTTCGCATTTAGGGCTCGTGGTTCCCGACCTGGAGCCAGTGTCGGCTTACTGGCAAAAGCTCGGCTTTCCCGCTTTCCGCATGGAGCACGCCACTCCCCGGCAAGACTCAACCTACCGCGGCAAGCCATTGTGGTTCGCCTTTGAAGTGGGCTACCAGCATTACGATCAATTCAGCTACGAATGGATCTCCGCCCCCGCGACTCCGCCGAATATCTACGCTGATTTTCTGAAAGCGCATAAAGAGGGAATTCAGCATTTGGGCATGCCGGTGGACGACCTGAGCAAAGCGGTCGCCGACTATGAAAAGCTCGGCTACCCCGTGTGGCAATCCGGGGCCTGGGGCGATGTGGGAAAGAAGGACTCTGGCCAGTACGACTACATGGATACTGACTCGATTGGCGGCGTCAGCGTCGAGTTGATCCACGCCTACCAATGACTTGCTTTTGCCTCGCACCTGCCTGGTTGATAATGAAGCACACATGTCAGAAGCGCTCTCACCCGTGACCAGACTCTTTTCCCGTAGACGTTTCTTTGGCTGGACCAGTTCTGTCGCCGCCGGGCTGGGTGCGGGGTCACTGATCTCGTCCGCCGGCGCTCTGGCCTCTGCGCGGACTGTCGACGATGGGGAAGACTATTACGACAAGCTGGGTGTGGCGAAAATTATCAACGCCGCCGGCACCTACACCACCCTCACTGCGGCCTGCATGCCTCCCGTGGTCCTGGCTGCGGTGCAGAAGGCAGCGCTGCACCCGGTGCGGCTGCGCGATCTGCAGGCCCGGTCTGGCGAGTACATCGCCAGGCGCCTCAAATGCGAGGGCGCCGTGGTGACCTCCGGCGCCGCGGGTGCAATCACCCTCGCCACGGCAGCATGCCTGCAATACGCCAACAAGATTGACCCCCTCTCCATGCCGCAGGCCATCGATGGGATGAAGAACCAGGTGATTGTGCAGCACGCGCACCGCTACGGTTACGATCACGCCATATTCTTATGCGGTGCACGAATCACCGAAGTGGTCACGATCGACGACTACCAGCGCGCCTGCGCCGCCGGCAATGCCATCATGACCAACTTTTTCAACGCCGCCGAAGAGGAAGACGGAGTAGCCGGTACGGCGCAAATCGGCCGCGAAGAGTGGCTGCGCATTGCCCACCAGCACAACATTCCCTGCCACCTGGATGCTGCCGCGGATATGCCGCCTATCTCCAACCTATGGAAGTACACTGGCATGGGTTTTGACCTGGTAGCCTTTTCCGGCGGGAAGGGAATGCGAGGCCCGCAAAACGCCGGCTTATTGCTGGGCAAAAAGCACCTCACCGACCTGGCGCAGCAGAACAATAATCCCGAAGAAGGCGTGGGCCGCGGCATGAAGGTGGCCAAGGAGCAGATTGCCGGTATGGTGGCGGCGGTCGACTGGGTGCTCTCGCACACAGAAGAATCGATGCAGGGCGATTATCAAAAGCGCGCAGATCTGGTCGCCGCAGCGGTGAAGGGAATTCCCTCTGTTACTACTGAAACCGTTGTTCCCAGGATCGCCAATCACGTACCTCACCTGCTGATACGCTTTGATCCGTCAGTGACCGGAGTCACGACCGGGCAGATCGTGACCAAACTGCGCCAGGGCGTCCCCTCGATCGAACTCAATCCCAATACAGGACAACCACCCAACCAGGGCATTCCGTCGAACGCGAATACCCTGGTGGTGGGAGTCTGGATGCTGCAACCAGGGGAAGATGCGGTCGTCGGTCGCCGAATCCGTGAGGCACTCACCAGCAAAGCTTAGCCTTCTAAGCAAAGAGGAACTTCATCTTGGAAAATCAAAACCTGCGCGTGACCCGGCGAGATCTACTTGGAATGCTTTCTGCCGCCGCGGCCGCTCCCTTATCGCTCTCCGCCGCCACCTTGATCGAGCCTCTGCACCCAGTCAACACCGGCACCCCGGCTGATAATCTCTACACCCGCATCGGCGTGAGGCCAATTTTGAACGCCCGGGGCACGTTTACGATCATCTCCGGCTCGCAATCGCTGCCCGAAGTGAAGCAGGCGATGTTTGATGCCTCGCACTACTACGTGCATATGGATGAGCTGATGGCAGCAGTGGGTGCGGAGATCGCCAGGCACATGGGCGCACCCAGCGCGATCGTGACCACCGGCTGCGAAGCCGCCATTGCTGCTGCTACCGTCGCTTGCGTCTGTGGCACCGATCCCGAGCGGTCCCAGGCGATGCCTTACGTCAAAGCGAAAAACCAGGTCATCATTCCCAAGTATTCGCGCAACCCCTACGACTTCGGCGTGCGCATGTCTGGTCCGGAGATCGTCGAAGTAGAAACAGAAGAAGAATTCCGTTCCAAGCTCAGCGACCGCGTGGCCATGATCTATCTGCTTTCCGGGCCGCGCGCCTTTCAGGAGCCGCTTTCCATCAAAAGCGTGTGCGCCATCGCCAAAGAGAAGAACATTCCGGTTTTTGTCGACGCGGCGGCGGAGGAACCTCTCTGCCCCAACATCCACCTGGCCGCAGGGGCCACCTTCGTTGCCTACTCGGGCGGCAAGTGTATGCGCGGTCCGCAGGCAGCGGGCGTGCTGCTCGGTCCCCAGGACCTTTGCTATTCCGCCTTCTGGAATTCTGCGCCCCATCATAACTGGGGCCGCGCGCTGAAGGTGGGGAAAGAAGAGGCTATGGGTATGCTGGCCGCGGTGGAACAGTGGTACAAGCGCGACCACGATGCGGAACAGAAACAGTGGCTGGAATGGGACAACTACATCGCCAACGCAGTAAAGGACATTCCGTCGGTGACCACGCAGATCAAGATGCCCGACGAGGACCTCTCCAACCGTGCGCCGACCCTGAGCATCCATTGGGACGCAGCCAAGGTCGGCATCACCGGCACGGAGTTAGTGGAGAAGCTCGACCAGGGTTCGCCCCGCATTCTGGTCGCCGGGGGTCACGGCAGCCGCCCCGATAGCATGGCCTCTTCGCTCGGCATCATGCCGTACATGATGCAGCCGGGCGACTACAAAATGGTCGCTGAAACCATTTCAAAATACCTGCGCAATCCCGGTCACTACGAGAATCCGCCCGTGTACACCGGGCCCACGGTGAGCCTTGCCGGCGCCTGGAACGTCGCTATTCAATATGTCCGCGGTGTAGGCGAGCAGCAATTTATTTTGCAGCAGCACGGCAATCAAATTTCCGGCGAGCAAAAAGGCGAAATCTTTCATGCAGCCTTTGAAGGCAAGGTAGAGGCTGATCACGTAACGCTGACCAGCCGGATGGCCGCCAACGGCTACGAAGTGCCGTTTGTCTTCACCGGCGTGGCCGCCGGCAACCATTTCTCTGGAGATGTGAAGATGGGCGAGTATGGGGCGGCAACCTTCACCGCCACCAAAGCCTGACCACCTTCAGCTTAAGAAACGCCTGCCGGACGAGGATCATGAGGATCAAACTGCGCCACTTTCACATTCCTGGCGAGACCCACCTTCTCCAGCAGCCAAATCCCGTAGTAGTTCACGTCGAATTCCCACCACGTCAACCCGTGCCTGACCGAGACCGGATGCGCATGGTGATTGTTATGCCATCCTTCTCCACCGGTCAGCAGCGCCACCCACCAGTTGTTGCGTGACTCATCGCGGGTAGAAAAGCGTCTCGATCCCCACATATGAGTGGCCGAGTTAACCAGCCAGGTAGCATGCAGCCCCAGCGTCACCCGCAGGAAAATCCCCCACATCACGCAAGACCATCCGCCGAATGCCAGCAGGGCCAGCCCAACCACGATCATGGGAACGTAATGGTACTTGCTCAGCCAGATCTGGAAGCGATCCTTAGCCAGATCGGGTGCATACCGGGCCATGAGTGCCGTCTCGTGGTGCAGCGCATCACCGGAAAGAATCCAGCCGGCGTGCGACCACCATGCGCCATCATGAGGAGTGTGCGGATCCCCCTCGCGATCAGTAAGCTGATGATGAACCCGGTGCGTAGCCACCCAGAAAATCGGTCCGCCCTCCAAAGCGAGCGTGCCGCAGATCGAGAGGAAGTACTCCACCCACTTGGGCGTGCGGTAACCCCGGTGGGTCAGCAGACGGTGATAGCCCATACCGATGCCGATATTGATGGCTACGAACCACAGCCCGAGGAAGCAGAAAAAAGCCTTCCAGGTAAACATGAACAGCGCAACCACCGCGAGCACGTGAAAAGCCACCATGAAGCCTGTGGTCATCCAATTGATCCGGTGGGCCTGGGTACCGCGGCCAAGCACCGGAACGTTCGCATGCTTTTGCTCAAGATGGGGCACATGGGTCTTGCGCTCAGCAGTGTGGGAAGGAACAACAGCCGGTTCAACGATTTCTGTCAGCATGATCTGGGAAAATCCTTTTTCTCTATTTCGAACCTAACAGGCGCCCGTTCTGCCGTTCGTAAGAGTTTTGTAATGACAATTGGGGATACTAGTAACGGAAACGCTTGGCCTGCGGAAATCGCTCTTGAAGGGGTCTGCAGTCGCGGCATTTAGCTGAATCTGTACCTCTGAGGGGGTGTTGATGAGGACAAAAACTTTCGCTCGGCCTTATGGACTTTCGAGTCATATACTTTGGCTGCTTTTGCTGAACGCTGCTGCACTGGGACAAATTGCCCTGCCTACCAGCAAGCAACTGGCGGAGCCGGTCCCCGGCGGGCCGCAAAGACTGAATAGTCTGCCCATGACCGCCGCTATCTCGCCCGATGGCCGTTATCTGGCGCTGGTCAACGCCGGTTACGGTACCTTCGAATCGGGCTATCAGCAGTCGATTGCGGTACTCGATATGCAAACCGGCAAAGTCACGGATTTCCCCGAACCGAGAACCGCGATGGGGCTGCCGCAAACCCTCTATTCCGGGTTGGCCTTCGGCAAAGATGGCACCCATTTGTATGCCGTCTTCGATTCCCTTACCGCACCCCAGGGGAACAATGGAGCCGGCAAGACAATCGAGACCGGCAATGCCATTGCTGTCTACGAATTCAGCGATGGCAAGGTGAAGCCACAGCAACTGCTCCCCGTTCCTCTGCAGCAACTGGCTCTGGGAAAGCTGCAGAATCGGATCGGCGCGGCTCTGCCCGCGGGCACCGCCATCCCCTCGCCGGCCGGTATCGCAGTCCGTAAGGGGGCCGACGGAATCGATGAACTGCTGGTAGCAGACAATCTCTCCGACGATGTTCTGCTGATGAATGGAGTCACGGGCAAAGTACTGCGCCGCTTTGACCTGTCACGGGGCAACGTGGTGCCCTCCACGTATCCGGTCTCCATTGCCGTGAACCGCTCCGGAAGCCGCGCCTACGTTGCGTTATGGAATGGCTCCGCGGTGGCGGAGCTTGACCTGACCAATGGCAAAGTAATCAAACAGCTGGCCCTGCTGGCTCCGCGGGAGCCCACCTTGCCCAGTTCCCATCCTGCGGCCTTCGCCTGGAGCCGGGACGAAAAAACCCTGTACGTGGCGCTGGCCAATCGGGATCGAGTAGCCGCTTTGCGGGTGGGAGGTTCGGAGCTCAAGCTGGATGCGCTCTACGACACTCGGCTGCCCGGCCAAACCTATTTCGGCGCCATGCCGGATGCGGTGGCTGTCTCGGAGGATGGCAAGCGACTTTTTGCCGCCAACACCGGTTCTGATGCCATCGCAGTGTTTGACCTGGAAGGACGGCACACGCCCGGCAAGGAAATCAATGCAGCCGGCTGGGTTCCGACCGAATGGTATCCCACCGCTCTGGCGGTTCAGGGCAACAAGCTTTATGTGGCCACTGCCAAAGGCCAAGGCACGGGGCCAAACAATATGCCTCAGCCCCGTCTTCCCGCCTCGCGATTGACTGGCAGCTCAACCTACATTGCCACACTGCTCTATGGTTCTCTGGCGGCCATAGACCTCGCGCAAATCGAGAGCCGGCGTGAACAGCTGACGCGAACCGTCATCGAGACAAATATGATGAAGGCCGCCCAGGCAAAGATTAGCTTCCAGGGCGGGGCCAACCCTATCCACCACGTGATCTACATCATCAAGGAAAACCGCACCTACGACCAGATCCTCGGCGACCTCGGAGTAGGCAACGGAATGCCTTCACTGGCCATGTACGGCGAAGAGATCACACCCAATGAACACAAGCTGGCGAAGCAATTTGGCGTGCTCGACAACTTTTACGACTCCGGCGAAGTATCGGGCGACGGGCACGTGTGGTCGAACGCCGCGATTTCCAGCGACTACACCGAGAAGACCTGGCAGCAGAGCTACCGCGGCAAAGAGAGGGTCTACGACTACGAGGGCATCACGGAGAACGGCAATCCGCTGGTGGAAGGCATTTCCGATGTGAATGAGCCCGGCAGCAGCTATCTGTGGACCAATCTGGCGCGAAACGGCAAGACCCTCTACCACTTCGGAGAGTTCATTTCGACCAAGTTCTGCTCCGATCCTGAAAGCCCGGCTGCGCCCGAATCACCCACCGAGGGAACCCCGGAACCGGCGCCGGAGCGCTGCGGAGCGCATGGTTCGATTCGCCACGGAGAGGCGATCCCGCAGAACTACGGCGGCGGAGCCAGCCTCTACCCTTGGCCGATTCCGCTGATTAATAAAAATGTCGCAACCAAGCCCGAACTGGTCGATCATTTCGATCCAAATTACCCCGACTTCAATCTCAGCTTTCCCGATCAATTGCGGGTGGAAGAATTTCTCACTCATTTCCGTCAGTGGGTCCAGGACCGCCAGAACGGGCACGATACCATGCCGCAGATGGTGCAGCTTCGCCTGCCCAACGACCACACGGCTGGAACCAGGCCAGGGATGCCCACGCCAAGGTCTTCCGTCGCCGATAACGACCTGGCGGTAGGACGAGCAGTGGAGGCCATCGCCCACAGTCCTTACTGGGATGACACCGCCTTCTTCATTCTGGAAGATGATGCGCAGAATGGAGCGGACCACGTCGACGCCCATCGCAGCATTGCGCTCGTGGTGAGCAAGTACTCGCCCCGCGCCGCGGTGGATAGCACTTTCTATACCACTGTCAGTGTGGTTCGGACCATGGAAGAGCTGTTGGGTGTGCCGCCTATGAACAACAACGATGCGTTTGCGCCACCCATCGCATCCCTGTTCGCTGGCGCCGGTGACCAATCTCCCTACGAAGCGGATTATCGCAATCGGGACAACGATCTCATATACCAGGCAAATAGCCCCAAGGCGCCGGGTGCGAAAGCCTCAAGCCGAATGGATTTCCAGCACGAAGACCGCGCCGACCCCAGGGTACTGAACGTCATCCTATGGCGCGATGCAATGGGAAAAAAGCCCGTTCCGGCCATGATTCAAAAGTCTGCGCCTGACGACGACGATAAGTAGAGAGCTTTTTGGCCGCGAGTAAAAGCGATCGAAGAAAATCGTTTTTCGGCCCACGTACGCTGGTGCGAACGTGGGGCACCCGGACAGAGCCGTTTCTCCGCACAGAGTGGTTTGAACCCGAAGACAGTTTTTACGCCGGAACACCCAGGTCTCAAAAGCGAGACCTGGGCCACCCACTCAACATTCGTCCGCGGCATTTCGTCCGCCGCGATTTCAGCGCGGACAAACCTGTGACGTCGCTAACCGACGAAATCGACCTGCACGGGATGCGGAATAATCCCACGCTCATGCCCCATGGTAAGCAGCTTCCGAATCGCTTCTTTCCCATCGACGCCGTAATCCAGCGTGCGCTCATTCACATACATACTGACGAACCGGTTGGCCATCTGCGGATCAAGATCCCGCGCAAATTGCATGGAATACTCGAGCGCGGCCTCACGATGATCGAGCGCGTGTTGGATGCTGTCTCGCAAAGCCTGGGTAACGGTGAGCATCACATCCTGGCCCAAACTGCGGCGAATCGCATTACCGCCCAGAGGTAAGGGAAGCCCGGTCTGTTCCCGCCACCACTGTCCCAGATCGATGACCTTATGCAAGCCGCTCGCCCCGTAGGTCAGCTGGCCTTCGTGGATGATGAGACCGGCGGCAAAATTCCCCGCAACCACTTCAGGAATGATCCGGTCAAATGGAACGGTTACAGTTTCAATCTCCGGCGCGAACAGCTTCAAAGTAAGGTACGCAGTGGTCAGAGTTCCAGGAACAGCGATCCTCACGCGCCTTATATCATCGGCCGAAAACCGTTGACTGGCCACAATCATCGGACCGTAATTCTCCCCTACGCTTCCGCCGCAAGCCATCAACGCATAGTCCTTCTGGACGTATGGATAGGCGTGAAACGAAATCGCGGTCACATCGTAAAACGCCTCATTCATCGCCTTGTGGTTGAGCGTCTCGATATCGCAAAGAGTGTGGGTGAACTTGTATCCGGGAACGCGGATCTTGCCCGTCGCCAGGCCATAGAACATGAACGCATCATCGGAGTCCGGACTATGGGCGATGGCGATCTCTCGGCAAGGAGTCTTCTCCAGAGCCTGAGCTGGGACGTCGGAAGCATGCGAAATCGGAGTCGTGGTCACAAATCCTCTTCTAAATAGTTCTGGAACCCTTGCCAAACGAGCCCAGCACGCTTACGCAGGCTGTCGCGGCGAGGATCTTCACGGCATCGCCGGGGAGGAACGGTGCCACCGACTGGGCAAAGACAAGGGAAAACTTCACATGACTCAGCAGCCCAAGCCAGGTGGCTCCGGCGGCAAGAATCAGGATGCTGGCCAGCCCCGAGGCGGCAGCTGCAGCCAGGAATGAACCACGCCAGCGGCGATAAAGCAGACTGGCCGTCGCGGCGGCAAAAGGATACGAGAGCAGGTAGCCGCCCGTAGGGCCAAGCAGCTGAGCGATACCGCCGGGACCATGAGGGCTGAACACCGGCAGGCCAACAGCGCCTTCCATCAGGTAGAGCGCCAGGCACGCAAATGCCGGCCCCGGACCAAACAGCAACCCCAGCAGCAACACGGCAAACGTCTGCATGGTGACGGGAACGGGGGTGAAGCCGAGCGGCAGGGCAATATGGGCGCAGATCGCGACCAGGCCGGTCGCCAGGACCACGCCGATTGCGGTGTTCCCGGCAACCAGCGGCGCGGACAAAGGACGAAGACTGTCCTGCTTAAAGCCGATTTCTTCCATCTTTCAACTCTCCCTTGGTAGCCGCGGCATCCGATTCTGCGCCCGGTTGCGGGTGCCGCAGAATATGCCGGGCAACTGAAAAAGCCACCCACAGCAAAGCGCAAAAGCTGATCGCGAACGCCACGAACAAAAGCCGCATAGAGAACGACCGGGCCAGAACAACTTGAAGCATAACAAAAAAACAGCCGGCCTACTCCAGGCTGGCCTCCAGCCACGCCAGATAAGCCTCTGAACCACCCGAGATGGGGAGCACCAGGAACTCGGGAACTTCATAGGAGTGCAAGCCGGCGATGGTTGATTGCACTTCCTGAATCAGGGCAGCTTTGGTCTTGATCAACATCAGGACTTCAGGCTCGGATTGGACCGCGCCCTGCCAGCGGTAAACCGATTGCACCCCGGGCAGAATATTGACGCAGGCAGCCAGGCGCTGTTCGACCAGTCGATGGGCGATGCGTTCCGCGGTCTCACGATCGCCGCAGGTGGAGAGAACGATTTGAAAATCGGCCATATGTTTACCAAGTATGGTTCCTACCGCGCAAAGCGTGGATGCAAAAGAGACATTCATTGAGAAGATAAAGCAGCAGATTGCGAGGCCATTGTGAAGCAGGGCATCTCATCGTATCTTTCTCGTTCCAGTCGCCGGGTAGCGACCATTCTGGCCATAGTGATTGCCGTTGCGTTGGGTTACCACGCAACCTTTGGAGCCAACGGCTTAACCGACTACCAGCAGAAGCGTCACCAGCACCAAGTGCTGCAGAAAGAGATCCTCGAACTGCAGCAGCAGAACAGCCGCCTGCAGGACCACGTGCAGCATCTCGAGTCCGATCCCGATGCCATCGAACACGAGGCGAGGGTCATCCTGCGCTACGCCAAGCCAGGCGAAGTTATTTACGCCCTGAACGACAAGCCCCAGGCCACGCCACCCTCCAAATAGCGAGTCTTTCTTGCTTTCTTGCCCTGCCACAAGAGATCGGGTGCCCCATCCTTCGCGCTTTCTGCGAAGGGTGGGATAAGCAGAAGTTGCGGGGAAGGGCCTCGGGTGAAGAGCAGTCGCATCCCACCCTTCGCCAACAGCGCGAAGGATGGGGCACCCGATCTCTTGGGGTGCAGGGCAAGAAAGACGGTTTTCGACTGTGCCGTAATCTATTTTTCTTCCGGCACGACGGTAAGAACTGAGACCGGCGGTGCCTCACGCTCCACCGGAAAAACAAATTTCAAGGGAGACCGCACAATCTGCCGCAAGAGATACCGAAGCAGCAATAACTGTTCGCGTGCGTGAACATCGTAAGCGCGCAAGGCTACAAAAGACGCGATGGAGAAACTGACACCCAGGTTCAGCACAAACGTAACTCCGATACCCGCCATGGCGTAATAAAACCAGTCGTGACCGAAGGAACTCGTACCAAACCGGGCCGCCGCCAAGGCCAAAGTGCCGGTCGAAAGTGTCACGTGGCGCACATCAAAAGGTATGCCGAAGAAACGTGCAATCACAGGTACAAAACCCAACAGGTACCCGAGCGCGATGCTGGTGCTCCACCCGGCAAGATTAAGCTCGATCCAGCCCGCCAGGCGCGTCATCCTGTTATGTCCGATGCGCAAGCCAAAGGGATGCTGGGAGACCGCTTCCGTCAAGCGATGAAACACGGCAAAATTTTCACACCAGCCGCCGATCAGCGCTGCCAGCCATAAGATCACCCCCGTGCCGGCCGCATAAATAATCGTTCCGGAGGCAAAAGGATGAAGCGCCTCAGTCACATGCCGGGCGCTCTCCGCAGGCAGGTAGTGTTCGGAAAACATGACCCGCCACAGGCGCTCCAGGGCCACCGAGCCGATGCACACCGCGGTTACATTTCCGATGGCCGCAGCCAGCTGGGTGCGGCTGATACGCGCAGTAAAATCAGAAATCTTGCTCCAACTGGCGTTGCCTGGATTGTTGCGCACAATGCCGGCAAAGGTAGCGGCGGTGGCCGATGGTTGCTTGGTTGCCAGCACCAGTCCAAAAACCTGCAGCAAGATAAAGCTAATCGCGTAATTGGTGCCAGTAAGAAATCCTTCCACAAACAGTGGGAAGCCCTGCTCCACGATACGCATCTTGAAGGCAGCGGTAAGCACCGTCAGCAATCCGCCGCCCACGGCGGCAAGCCACATTTGCCAATACTCCCTGCGGGTATGGGCAATGTAGTGTTCACCGCTGCGGCCGGTGCGTTCCACCGTCTTACGGGCTAGAAGATTCAGGTTTTGCTTGAGCAGGGCGGAGACTCGTTTATCTTCCAGGCGGCCTTCGATGAGCTGGTTGAGCAGGTTCCGGGCCGCCGCCAGGCTGTCGGTGACCCCAGGTACCGGCACCGTGCCGAAGGTCAGAATCCTGGCCAGCCCGTGCATACGCATCAGGGCCAGTTCAATACTCCGCAGATCAAGCACCAGGTCCGCGCTGACCCCGGTGGTCTCCATGCCCAGACGCACCTGCCCGAGCTCTTTGCGGCAACTGCTGATGGCCGTTTTCCAAACCTCAAAACGGGTAGCGGCGGCCGAGGTGTCAGGGGCTGCCACCAACTCCTGAGTGGCGAAAATCAGATGGTAAAAGGGTGAGTTCTGCACCTCGGCGCCGCCTCCTCGCTCGCGCATGGCGGCGGTAACACCGCGGCCGGCAATGCGGGTGGCAATGAGGCAGAGCGCCTGTCGCAAATCGCTCTGCAGGCGAGGGGACGAGCGCGGCCCACCTCCTGTGGGAGGCGGGGCCACAATGACACTGAGCCGCTCAAAAAGCGATTGCGGCAGCTCCAGGAACCGCTCCACATGGCGCGAGTGGGCGAACAGCGAAATCATCAACCGGGAACTGTCCGTGATCGCCATCGCCGAAGGTAAAAGGCGGTTGAACAACCGGCGGATCCCTTCGGAGAACACCGCATGGTGCCTGGGTAATCCGGCCTCGGCCAACAGGGCCACCGAGTCGAGCTGGGAAAGCATGGACTGCAAGGCTTCTTGAAAGTCCAGCCGAAGCAGATCGTCGTGCTCCAGCATACGAATCCAACACAACAGCCGGACATTGAAGGAGCGCTCGCTGGAACCGGTCCAGATGGAATGAAAGAGGCGGGTAAAGGTGGTGGTTTGCGTATCCAGGGTGGTCGCGGCAGAGAAGGCTTTGGTACGCGCGCGCAGTTCATCCTGGGCGCGTGCGAACGCGGGCCGCGGCCGGGAATGCCGGCGCAGACGGAAGTACTTGCGAATGGTCCGTCGCAGTTTCACTTAGGCGCTCTCTCGATGGTAGCTCGCCATCGTTCTTTTAAGCCATTGCAGTCAGCAAGACGCGGTCAAGCAAGGCTATGTCGCGTGCGCCGGGCGAAGCTCCTCGACGGCGAGCAAAAGCGCCGCCTGGAGCTGTTCCTGGGTCTGCTGATCAAGCTTGGAGCCCCGAATGGTGAGATAAAAGACGTCGATCGCGATCTCCCCTTCGGTATCAATCAAGGCCACCTCAATGTTGCAATCGTGGGCCGCCAGGGTGGTAGCGATTTGGCGCAGCAACCCGGGCCCGTCCTGAGCCACCACTTGCAGCAGGGTGCTGTGGGTGGATGCGGTGTTATCGAAATCCAGCCGGGTCGCTACCCTCACCATGATGGCAGTACGCACTGCCAGGCGGCGGCGCAACAGCACTTCGATCGGCGTCTTCAGTGAGATCACATCCAGGAGACTGGCGCGGAACCGGTCTACTTCAGACGGGTTGAGCTCAAGCGTGCGGAAGGGATCGGAAAACTGAAAGGTATCGACAATAATTCCGGCATCATCGGAAAACGCTTCTGCCTTGACAATGTTCATGCCCCAAGACGAAAGTGCTCCGGCCATATCGGCAAACAGCAGCGGCCGGTCGGGCGTGATCACGGTAAGTTCCCACAGCTGCCGCTGGCTGCGCAGGTGGATCTGCGCCGCGGATTCGGAAAGTTGCAGGGCCATCTGAAAATGATCGCGGATCTGCTCCGGCATGCGCGTCTGTAGGTACCGCTGGGGAAAACCCTCCAGGAAGCTGCGCAGTTCCTGTGCCCTCTCCGGAGCCAGGGTGAGGATGCGTTTTAGCAGAGTAGGGTCTACATCGGCGCGATAGCGTTCCTGGTCCACGCTGCGATCCATGAAGTTAGAAGTGGTGATATAGAGTTGCCACAGGCTATCCGCCTTCCACGGGGTCAGGGCGTCGGGGTTGACCGCTTTGATGTCCGCGTAGGTGATCAGGCAGAGCATCTTCAGATGGGTCTGCGACGCCACCTTTTCGGCAAACGCACGGATCGTTTCGGCGTCGAAAATGTCGCGCCGTAAGGTCATCGACATTTCCAGGTGATTGCGGATAAGACGGCGCACCAGGTCCCGCTCTTCGGCATCGAGCTCCAACCGGGCCAGCAGGCTATCGGCCAACTCCACGCTTTGCACCGTGTGGTCGCCGCTGCGCCGGGCTTTGCCGGTGTCGTGCATCAACACGGCCAGAAAAAAGAGATCGAGGCGGTCGATCTCCCCCAGCAAAGTGGCAAAACGCCGCTCCCAGGCCAGGTGCGGCTGGCGCAATGCGTGCACATTGTCGATGACCAGAAAAGTATGCTCATCGACGGTGTAGCGATGGTACGAGTCGCGAATCACCAAAGCGTCAATGCCGTGAAACTCAGGGATGAGCAACTCCAGAATACCCAGCGCATGCATGGTGCGCAGGGCATGCGCGGCATGCGGCCCGAGCAGAATTTCGCGCAGGCCATTCCACAGGAACGGGCCTTCAGGGATGTGCACATCGAGCACCGGGAGGGCGTCCGCCAGGCGATCTTCCGCATTCTGTGTCAGCCGATAGCCGTGGGCGGCAATCAGCGCAAAAACGCGCAAAATGCCCTCGGGACCGGTGAGCAGGGCGGCTTCCGAAACATCGACCCGGCCGTCCTGGACCACGAAATCAGTTCCTGGAATGGGAACGCGCTTGCGCCGCTGCGGGCGGTAGAACGACTGCCTCGCCGGGGGGAGTGCTTCCATGGCCAGGATTGCGCGGCGGTAGACCGTGCGCGCGTGGCGATAATAGGTCCGCATCCAGTAGGCAGGGTCGGACGTGCCCTTGGTTTCCAGGCCAATACTCTGCGCCGCCGCTTCATCCTGCGCATGCCAATCGAGGCTGTTGTCGTCGCGGCCGCTGCGCAGGTGCAGAAAACATCGCGTAGCGCTGAGAAATTCAAACGCCGAGGCAGCGTCGTTGTGTACCGCGTAAAGGGAGTTCCCAAAGCTGTTGGGCCAGGCTTTGTTTTCCCGCACGTGGTGCATCAGGTTCAGCCAGTGGGCCAGCTGATGATCGCGCAGGCCGCCCGGACATTCCTTGATATTCGGTTCCAGATGGAAGATGGTGTTCCCGTACTTTTGGTGGCGCGCGCGGGCCAGGTCGGCCAGTTTATGCACGATGCCGCTCCACTCCCGCAGCGCCATTTCAGGCAGCGTTTGCGTCTGCAAAATCTGGTACAGGCTGTGGTCACCGGCGATGAAGCGCCGATCGAGCAGAGAGAGGGTGAATTCGATGTTGTCGGGATCGTAGCGGTTACATTCTTTCAAGACGCGGATCATCGGACTGGCGCGTAAGCCGAGATCCCACATAGCCTGATTGCAGCTGCGGATCGTCTCCCGAAACTTATCCTCCACCTGCTCGTCGGCACAAAGATAGAGCAGATCGACGTCCGAGGAAGGAAAGAGTTCTTTGCGGCCGAAACCACCGATGGCCACCAGCGCCAGCCCCGGGGGGATCGGTCCAGTGCTTTCGAAACGCCACAGTGGCTCGAGCAGACAGTCGACGATCAGGGCGCGGCGGCGGATGCAGAGCACGCCGTTTCCGGAGCGCTCGAACGACTGCCGCATGCCCGCCATCTCGGCCTGGTAGTACTCGCGCAACTGCTGGTGAGACGTGAATGCAGTTTTCATGTCGACCGCGAAAAAACTTTGGACCGGGGATGAAAAACATACCTCAGGGGCGAAACAGGCTGCGGAAAAACCCAAGTTGCTTGAAGGGTACGGCCTTTAGGCCGTACGTAACCAATCTAGAATCAGAACGGCTTTAGCCGCTGAGGGCTGCGATTTCGCTAGGTATCGACTTTTTCCGCAGCCTCTAAAGTCGTGCCCTGATACAAAACAGAATTTTTCCGCAGCCTGGTTCGCCCGTGAGGTCTGGCACGTTTGCGCAACCACCCATGCTCGGGTGCCCCATCCTTCGCGCTTCTGGCAAAGGGTGGGATCCACTGCTCTGCCCCCGAGGCCCTTCCCGCACATTCTGCCTTTCCCACCCTTCGCAAAGAGCGCGACGGATGGGGCACCCGAACATCGGTGCTTGCGGGAAGGTTGGAGGAACATCTAGAGCGCCGCCACTCCGCGATCGCCGTTGCGAATGCGGATGGCCTCGTTGATGGCGGAGACGAAGATCTTGCCGTCCCCAATCTTCCCAGTTCTGGTGGCGGTGATGATGGCCTGGACGGCCTTTTCCAGCAGTTCGTCCGGGACCACGGTCTCGATCTTGATCTTAGGCAGAAGGTCGACCGTGTACTCGCGTCCGCGGTAGAACTCGGTATGGCCCTTCTGGCGTCCGTGGCCGCGTGCTTCAAGGATGGTCATGCCTTCGACTCCGATGGCGAGCAGGGCATCTTTGACGGCGTCGAGTTTTGACGGCTGAATGACAGCTTCTATCTTTTGCATAATCTGATTTCCAGAGTATAGCCGCATCCGCCGGGAACGATTTTGGAGGTCCCGAATCCCGCCCGAATATCAATGCCTTATAGTGGTAGGTATGGGTACACCGGGCAGCGATAAGTACTTTTTCGGCACTCTGGAATCAAGCGCCAAGAACCAGGAAAAGGTCCGCGAAGTAAATTTCGGGTACGAGCAGCCGGAAGGGGTGGTCATGACCTCTTTGGATTTTGCCGTCAACTGGGTGCGCAAAAGTTCCGTTTGGCCCATGACCTTCGGGTTAGCCTGCTGTGCCATTGAAATGATGTCCATGGGTGGCGCCCGCTTTGATCTGGCGCGTTTCGGGGCTGAGGTTTTTCGTCCCTCCCCCCGCCAATCAGACTTGATGGTGATCGCCGGCCGGGTGTCGCAAAAAATGGCCCCGGTCATTCGCCGGCTCTACGAGCAAATGCCGGAGCCGAAATGGGTGATTTCGATGGGTGCCTGCGCCACGTCCGGCGGAGTCTTCAATAACTACGCCTTGGTCCAGGGAGTGAACCAGATTATTCCCGTGGATGTCTATGTTCCCGGCTGCCCGCCGCGTCCCGAACAGTTGATGTACGCGATAACCTTGCTGCAGGAAAAAATTATGGGTGAGCGGGGAAGCGCGAAACGCGCGTTAAACTTCCAATAATTGTGCAATTGTAATAACTTTACTGGGCGGTTCTTTTTTGCGTATTCCCGAGATGCTTCTTGGCGAAGAGAGTAACTAACCCCTTACTCCCTGCGCGCCGCCGTCGTTAAGATGTTGAAAATTAAGGTAGTCTTGATAATAATTATGCTGTAGATTACCGGATGTGGCTGTTTTGCATCCAACGGTTTGAATTGGGTGACACGAAATTGATGTTGAGTCGAGCCTCGTCCAATTTGGCTCGATGGCTTTGTTGAATGACTTTCAGCTTTTGAATGACTTTCCAGTGGTTGCGGAGGATAGACGCATGCACTCTCGCCCCTTGTCTTCACTGGGCCGAATTCTGTTTGCAGCTGGCATTGTGGGACTCGGTTCTGTGAGTCTCTTAGCCCAGGATTCGACCAGTACAGCCCCAAAACCGATGGCTCCCACAGAGTCACCGGCCTCCCGAATCGACATCTTTGCCGGCTACTCGTATTGGGCGCCGCACGGCTCCCTTACCGTACCGGGCGGATCCACCATCGGTGTCAACGGCCCTGTTACCTACTCTTCAATTAACTACGGCGCCATCGGGAGCGTTACTTACTACTTCAACCGCTTCGTAGGTGGACAGGTTGAATACGCCAACCATCCCGATGGAAACAATGACGGTGCCTCTAGTGGGCAATTGGGCATTGTCTTCCGCTACCCGACGGCGGAGATTACCCCCTTTATTCACGCCGACGCCGGCTTTAACCGGCTCGGTGGCCCGGTTCACGAGCCCTATACCTATGGCCCGGCGCTTACCGCGGGTGGCGGTTTGGACTACTCCCTGCCGTTTCTCGGTGGCCATCTTGGCCTGCGCTTGTTCCAGGCGGACTACGAATACTTCCACACCAACTTTGGCCCCCAATCGCCATATCCTACCGGCGGCCGGGCCAATCTCAAGATTGCCCGCCTGAGCACCGGTCTGCTTTATCACATGGGAAGCATCGTACCTCCGCCTCCCGTGACCTATAGCTGCACCGCGGCACCGTCTCCGGCATTTCCCGGCGATCCCATTACAGTTACTGGCACGGCGGTCAATCTGAATCCGAAGAAGACGCCAAGCTATAGCTGGACTGGTGGCGAGGGGGTCAAGGTTACCGGCGACAGCAACGTCGGGCAGATAGATACCGGCAGCCTGGCTCCTGGCAACTACACCGCAACCGGCCACGTCTCGGAAGGCCAGAAGCCCGGCCAATTCGCAGATTGCACGGCTAACTTCACCATCAAGCAGTACGATCCGCCGACGGTTAGCTGCTCGGCGAATCCGACCACTGTTCAACCAGGTGGTACGGCTACCATCACTGCCCAGGGTGTAAGCCCGCAGAACCGGCCACTGACCTATACGTACAGTGCGTCGGCCGGCCAGATCAGTGGCAGCGGCAACAGCGCTACACTGACCACAACCGGGGCACCTGCCGGGACCATCACCGTCACTTGCAACGTGCAGGACGACAAGGGCCAGACGGCTACCTCCACGACTTCGGTCAATGTGGAAGCGCCGCCGCCACCGCCTGCTCCCAAGACCAAGACGCTTTGCTCGATCACTTTCGATCGGGATAAGAAGCGCCCGGCTCGGGTGGACAACGAGGCGAAGGCTTGCCTCGATGACGTCGCTCTAAACATGCAACAACAAACAGATGCCAACGCAGTCGTGGTCGGCGAGGCAGCTCCCGATGAGAAGAAGGCCGAAACTCTGGCCGCGCAACGGGCTGTCAACACCAAGGATTACCTGGTGAAGGAGAAGGGGATTGATGCTTCCCGCATCACCACCCGCACCGGAACCCAGGGCAACAAGGAAGTGGAGAACTACCTTGTCCCTGCCGGCGCATCCTTTGACAACGACGTAACCGGCACCACAGCGGTCGACGAGAGCACGGTAAAGGTTCAGTCCAGAACCGCTCCCCCTGCTCACCACAAGCACAAGAAAGCAGCTCCCCCGGCCTAGTAACGGAGGACCGGATTTCCTACTTCGCCCGGCTAGCGACGACCACGTATGCGGCTCTCCATAAAGAGAGCCGCATGCAGATCATCAAAGCCACAGGTTCTAACAGGAAATCCGCGCGAGGTAGCCTGAACGGGAAAGGGTGGCCAGTTGGTAATGGCCACCCTTTTCATTGTGCTTGACCGTGCCCCTTCCGCAGATGCACGGTGAATGCGGACAAATCCGTTGAGCTTTTTTCCGCATCTCAGGCACACAAGCAGAAAACAATGACCCCCAATTGGCGTTTCCTCCCCGCAGCGTTTCTTCTGGTCGTTCTTGTTCCCAATCAACCGGCCCTGGCACAAACCACTTCCTGGGTTCCCGTCGGTCCTGACGGCGGTGACGCCCGCAGTTTCGCTGCGGACCCCGCTAACGACAAGCACATCTACCTGGGCACCACCAACAGCTGGATCTACCAGAGCGAAGACGGCGGCGCGAGTTGGCAGAGACTGGCCAAGCTGGCCAAGACCGACGATCTGTTGCTGGACAACATCGTGGTCGACTCTTCCGATCCCAATACCTTGCTCGTAGGCGCCTGGGTCGTGGATCACCCCGACGGCGGTCTCTTCATCAGCCACGACGCAGGCAAGAGCTGGACCACGGTCCAGGCCATGAAGGGGCAATCCATCCGCGCCCTGACACAGGCGCCATCGGATCCCAAGACCCTGATCGCAGGCACCCTCAAAGGAGTCTTCCGCAGCGAAGACGGCGGCCAAACCTGGAACCGGATCACTCCGGAAGGCAGCGCGGACCTGCATGAAGTCGAGTCCATCGCCATCGATCCCAAGGATCCGCACACCATTTATGCCGGCACCTGGCACTTGCCCTGGAAGACCACCGACGGCGGCGCCAATTGGCACAACATCAAGCAGGGGCTGATCGATGACTCCGATGTGTTCTCCATCATCATCGATCCCACCGCACCCAATGTGGTCTACACCAGCGCCTGTTCCGGGATCTATCGCAGCGACAGCGCGGGCGAGCTTTACAAAAAGATCCAGGGCATTCCCATGACCGCGCGGCGGACGCGCGTCCTGATGCTCGACCCCACCAACCCTAATACTGTCTACGCCGGCACCACCGAAGGTTTGTATAAGACCCTCGACGGGGGGAAAGACTGGAAGCGGATGACCGGTCCGGACGTGATCGTCAACGACGTCTACGTCGACCCCAAAAGTGCGCAGCATGTACTGCTGGCGACCGACCGGAATGGGGTTCTGGAGAGCGACGACGCGGCGTCCACTTTCAAGGCATCCAACCCCGGCTTCTCCCAGCGCCAGGTGTCCACGCTGCTGGTGGATGCCAAGACGCAAACCATCTACGCCGGAGTGGTGAACGACAAGACCTTTGGCGGTGTGTTCGTCTCCCACGACGAGGGCGCCACCTGGACCCAGCAGAGCGATGGACTGCAGGGACGCGACGTTTTCGTTCTTACCCAGTCTCCGCAAGGCACCATACTGGCCGGGACCAACGCCGGCATCCTCCGCCTCGACGGTGCTAACTGGCAGCCCATTGGAAAGATCGTTAAGGGGGAGCAAAAGACGTCCTACGTGGTGCATAAGGGTAAACGGACCAAAACAGAAAAAACTGTGATGGTGCCGGCCGGTCAGATCGATGAGCGGATCCACGACCTGAACGCGTCGGGAAGCACCTGGTATGCAGCGACTGCGAAGGGAATCTACTCCAGCACCGACCAAGGCGCGACCTGGGAAGGCGGCCCGGTACTGGGCAGACCCGAGTACCGCTCCGTCGTTGTCTCGGGAACCGTGGTGGTGGCGTCGGAGCGAACCGCGCTCGCGATGTCCAGCGACGAAGGCAAGAACTGGCAGCCTTTGGCGATGCCGCAGAAGCTGACATGGCTGCAATCCGTTGCCGTGGCAGACAGTGGCAGTGTGTGGCTGGGCGGCCGTGAGGGTGTCTTCTACAGCGACGATCACGGTCAGAACTGGACCGAAATGAAGTCTCTTCCTCTCTCCGACATCAGCGGCTTGAGCTACGACGCGGATATGAAACGCATTGTCATCACTTCGTGGGCCTCGAGTTGGGTGCTGGCTGTAGATCCTGCGGACCGCACCTTCAAGTTCTATGATCCGGGCTGGAAGGTACGGCATGTGCGGTCCTTGGACGGGCGCCTGGTCGCTGCAACGTCGTACAACGGAGTGGTTCTGGAGCCGCAGAAAACGGGCTCCAAGGTAACCGTAGCCCACAACCCATAAAGCTATTTGAGGGTACGGTGGTTCAGCTGCGCAGCTATCGAAAACAAGATCTGGCCGGGATGCATCAACTCGACCAGGTCTGTTTTCCGCAGGAGATTGCCTATTCCAAAGCAGAGTTACAGCATTTCCTGAATCATCCCCGGTGTTTCTGCTGGATCGCTGAGCAGCCTGACCGCAAGCTGGCAGGATTCGTCATCACCGAGCGCGCACGCCGCAACGGTGCCTGGGCCGGACATATTGTGACCCTGGACGTAGACCCATCCGCGCGCGGGCGCGGGTTAGGCACGCTGCTCATGCAAACCGTGGAAAACCAGATGAAGCAGGAAGGCGCCGGCGTCATGAGCCTGGAGGTGGCGGAGAACAATGCCACCGCGCTTCAGTTCTATCGTGGCCTTGGCTTTGTGAGTCGGGGGAGGATTGCGAAATACTACGGGGGGAGGGTGGATGCCGAGATTATGGAGAAGGCGATTTAAACCTTCCTCGCTCGCGCTCTAATGCAGCAGGAGCTTCCAGCAGAGAGCTACGACCGCAACCAATGTGACTTGGAAGGCCAAAGCAAATACGATGCCCCGCGCAGCGCCCAGTTTGTTTTCGTAGTAAAGCTGATCCGGATTGTCTTCGCAGACGTCAGCGACATTAAGGGAAACTATGGACTCTGCTCTGCGCACAATGCGCAACTCCGGCCTCATTGATTGCCCCGCTAAGTTTGGAAATGCTTGGATGCCCATGGTGTCCCCTTTCAGCTACTGAGTGTAGCGGGAAGAACGGGAGGTGTCTCAAGAGTTATCTACAACTTTTGTCGGGTAATAGGGCAGTTCTCCCAGAACGGTACAACGATTGTGTCATATCGGGACTGTTTTGAGGCTCTCTGTGCCTCTGGTTGGCCTATCTACATTACCCAGGTAAGGGGCAGATAAGAGCTGAGGGGTAGACGAAGGTGATTGTTTTGGGCTTTACAGGCTAGCGGTTACACCCTATCAGCCAGGTTGCAAAGTGACGGCAGTGATTTCAGGAGGACAACGAAAACGAAAGGGCAGATTCACCGCCCCGATGCCTCGGTTCACGTAGAGCTGCATCCCATCGCCCAGCCTGAATAGCCCATGCACGTACTTGGTACCCATATCCGGCAGCATCAGCGGGGGCAGGAATGGGAGCAGGATCTGGCCCCCATGGGTGTGTCCGGAAAGCATCAAATCAACCTGCTGCCCCAACGCATAGTCGGCAAAATCAGGCTCGTGCGCCAGCAGGATGGTGGGCTCCCCGTGCCGTCGCATTGCCGCCGGCAGAGCGGTGGACAGGTCGGGCCTCTGTTGCAAAACATCCTCCACGCCGCCCAGCCAGATGCGTTGGCCCTGGCGTTCCAGGGGCACAAATCGGTTTGCCAGGACAGGGATGCCATGGGTGCCCAGAGCATCCGTCACCGCGCGAACCCCGACCAGGGCGTCGTGGTTGCCCATAATCGCATAGCGTAACGGGCATTCGATGCGGCCCAGGATTTCCGCGCAATGATAGGCCAGCTTGATAGCAATGTGTTGCGGCAGCGGCGTGGAGCTGACAAAATCCCCGGTCAGCACGACCAACTCCGGGGCCAGCGCGTTCACCTTGCGGACGACGGCTTCAAGGAACATGGCCTCGGTGTACTCCTGGAAATGAAAGTCGCTGATCTGCACCACCTTCATGCCCGCAAACGCGTCCGGCAATCGGGGAAGTTTGATGGTTAGGTAGATGAGTTCGAGTTCGTGACGAGAGATTTCCCCGGCGTAGAACACGAAGCCGGCGGCAGAGCCGGCAGCCAGGCGAAGGAAATTTCTCCTGGTGACCAAGGTGCCAGCGAGTAGGGCTGTCTTGGGAGGGGTAGCGAGAAGGGTAGGTTCCATTAAGCGCGCTCGCTCCGCGGGAGACTGGCTACGCTCTCAGTTTAAGGGGTGACTACCGTTTCAACCAAGCTGCCCCGTACCTCAAAAGGGGCATGCCGGTTCCCAATTCGACTCGTATGAACCCGGACCCTATACCTGTTCTCGCTCACGCGGGCGAGCCGGCAAAAATGCTCCGCAAAGCCGGATAAATCCGGCGGAATCTCGCGTAGCTCTCCTGCATAACGATCACCGCTTGCGGATCGGGAGCCGTACGGCCGGCCACCTGCACCACCGCGTCGCAGGCGTCATCGACAGAACCCCAGACGCCGGCGCCCACGCCTGCAAGCAGGGCAGCTCCATAGGCAGCCCCTTCTTCCGCCTGCACGATCTCGACCGCCTGGCCGTACACATCGGCCTGGATCTGCCGCCATAGCGAAGAGCGCGCACCGCCTCCACCCAGGCGAATGGCCTTCACCGGAATACCAAGCTCGCGGAAAATGGTCAGGGTGTCTTTCAGGCTAAACGCAACCCCTTCGAGAATGGCCCGCACCACGTGCCCCCGGGTATGATCGGCAGCCAGGCCGAGCAATGCAGCGCGTGCGTCGGGATCCAAATGGGGTGTTCGCTCCCCCATCAGATAGGGTGCCCAAAGCACGCCCCCGGACCCGGGTGGAACCTTGGCTGCTTCGCTCGTCAGCTGGTCGTAATCGCTGGACGGGGTGAACTGGTCGCGCAGCCAACGCAACGAGAGCCCGGCCGCCTGGGTCACGCCCATGACGTGCCAGCGCCCGGGGATGGCATGGCAGAAAGTGTGCAGCCGTCCCGCGGGGTCGGTAACCGGCGCGTCTGAGGCAGCGAAGACCACCCCTGAAGTCCCGATGGTCGCGCTCACATCGCCGGGACGGACGATGCCCATTCCGGTTGCGCCTGCGGCCTGATCGCCGGCCCCGGCAACCACCGGGGTGCCGGCCTTCAGTCCTGTACTGGAGGCGGCGGATTCGGTCACCCGGCCCACAATCTCCTGCGATTCATAGAGGGCGGGGAGGCAGTCAGGCCTCAGCCCCACCGCATCGAGCATGGCATCGGACCAGCGGCGATGGACCACATCGAGAAGCAGTGTGCCTGAGCCATCGGCAACGTCGGTCGCCCGCACTCCGGTCAGGCGGAGGCGAACATAATCCTTGGGTAGCAAAAAACTATGAAACCGCCGCCAGATCTCGGGTTCATGGGTCCGCACCCAAAGCAGCTTGGTGAGCGTGAAGTTGGTGAGAGCGGGATTGGCCGTCAGCTCCACCAGCCGTTGTGGGCCGATGGTGTCGTTCAGGTAGTGACACTCGGCTGCCGTCCGCTGATCGCACCAGATGAGTGCGGGGCGCAGCACTTCATCGTTTCGATCCAACAGCACTGCGCCGTGCATTTGACCGCTGAGACCGATGCAGGCAATCTCCGCCGCGGGCACCCCACTCTCTGCCAGCAGCTTGCGTACCGCGCCCTGGCAAGCCTTCCACCAGTCATGCGGATCCTGCTCCGCCCACCCGCTGCGGGGGGAAGCAAAGGGCTGGTGCTCATGAATCGCAGACGCGACGACCGCGCCTGATTCGTCAATGAGCAGGGCGCGCGTTCCACCCGTACCCACATCGATGCCTAGAAGATGAATGCTCATATAGTCGTGAACGCACTTACAAATGTTTGCAGATCAGAATCAGGATATCGCGTGCGGTCAAACGCTATCATGCTGAAATCATGCCCAGGCGAATCGAATTCCAGTTATGCTGGTGGCGGCGTTACTCGAAGGAGCCAGATTATGGTTACATCGCCAAGTAGTGTGTTAACAAGAGGCGGTTCGTTCCCCATTGGATGGGCCATTCTGCTCATCATCGTCGGGTTCTTTGCTTTGGCGCTGCCCTTTGAGGCAGGCATTGCCATCGCGATCGTGATCGCCGTGCTGGTGATCGTGGCAGGAATAGCCCATCTTGCCAGCAGCTTTGCCGCCCGTACCACCGGAGGCTTCTTCTGGCGCCTGCTGGTAGGCTGTGCCTACTTGATCGCCGGCGTCTACCTGCTGATGAATCCTAAGTTGAGCCTGGTGTCGCTCACCTTGGCACTGGCTGTTCTGTTTTTCGTGGAAGGCGTTTTTCACATCGTGACCTGGTTCCAGGTGCGCAGTGCACCCGGTGCCGGATGGCTTTTATTCGATGGGATTGTAACCCTGATCCTGGCCGTGCTGATCTGGCGTAGCTGGCCGGCCAGCGCGGTGTGGGCGTTGGGAACCCTTGTCGGCATCAATCTGTTAATGAGTGGTTTCACCCGTCTGATGTATTCCCGGGCACTGCGTGCGTCATGAATCTAGAAGACACTGAGAAAGCGGCGGCTGCGCGCAAGAGTCTCGAATACGTCAAGGACGGAATGGTGGTTGGGCTCGGCACCGGCTCCACGGCAACGTTTGCCATCCAGTTTCTCGGCCAGCAGGTCCGGGAAGGGCTGAAGATTCGTGGAATTCCCACCTCCCGCGCCAGTGCCGAACTGGCGCGCTCACTCGGAATTCCTCTCACCAGCTTCGATGAAGTAGACCACACCGACGTCACCATTGACGGCGCCGACGAAGTTGCTCCTGGCTTGGCCTTGATCAAGGGAGGCGGGGGCGCTTTGCTGCACGAAAAGATCGTAGCCGCTGCTTCCCGCCGCCTGGTCATCGTAGCCGACGAACACAAGCTCGTGCAGCGGCTAGGGCGTTTTCCCCTGCCGGTTGAAGTGATCCCGTTCGCCGCTGGTTCGGTCAGGAGAAAGCTGGAAGGGTTGGGGGCAAATCCCGTTTTACGCGCCGGCCACGACGGCTCTCCGTTCATCACCGACGAGGGCAACCACATCTTCGATTGTCACTACGGAGAGATTCTCGACCCGCCTGCTTTAGCCCAAACCCTCAAGAGCATCACAGGTTTGGTAGAGCATGGGCTTTTTTTAGGATTAGCATCTGTAGCTATTGTTGCCGGCCCGGCGGGCGCCCGCGTCCTCGAAGCGTAGTGATTCTACCCTCAGCGGCTGGGTAATGTGCCGTTCCTTCGGGACTGCTTCCCCCCTTTCCAACAACTCTGTACGGGTGCCCCACGGTCGCACCAGCGTACGTGGGCCGAAAACGATGGGCGAAGCCCTAACCATTGCGGTTGAGCTGGCGGAAAGCGATCGAAGAACGTCTTCGTCGGCCCACGTACGCTGGTGCGAACGTGGGGCACCCGTACAGAGTTGGGTGGAATGGGCAGCCTCGTGGAGGGTTCCTCCGCGAACGACGTTCCTCGAAATCCCCCTAGGACTGCTTCGCAATGCGCGCCGTATCGTGGAAGCGTTTCATGTCAATACCCGCCATCCTGCCTTCAGGGTCATACACAAAAATATCGGAGAACTTCGCATCCCAGATAACTTCGTTCGCGCGGTAAGACGACCGCGCATTCACGACCTGAGAAAAGGTCTCGTCCATCCCCGTAAGCAGGATCAAAAACTCCGCACCATCGGCACATAACTCATCTTCTGTAATCCCAAACAGCGGGCTATCCTGTTCAATCGTGTGCACGATCGTCCAGGACAGTGGAAAGAAGACCACGCTTTCGCGCTCCAGCCGCAGCGGATAGTAGCGTCGTACCGCGTTCCCGCCGGCATTGTTCTCAAAACGTGACACCAGCAGCCGGGCATGAAGATCAATGATCTGGTTATTGCGGGTGTTGACGATGCGGAACTGGAACGAGCGAAGATTGCCCATCCACGACATGACCGCGTTTTTACTAAACAAAATGTCAGCCACCGGCCGGGAGAAACGCGCAAACACCAACCCGGTAACCACCGCCAGACCCAGCAAACTAACCACAGACTCTAACGCGACCAATATGTTCGTCTTCAATCCCACCGGCACAGTACTTCCATAGCCAATCGTTGCCGAAGTGTGAATGCTGAAGAAGAAGGCCTTCAGCAAAGGAGTATTGAGACCGGTATCGAGGGTGTTGACCAGCCCGTCCGATCCGACAGCCACGTACAACAAAGCGAAACAGCCATTCAGCGCCAGGTAGGCGATGGCAACAAAAAGAAAGAAGCGGTTCCAGGTGGTGCTGACCAGGTTGGAATAGGCCAAAAACGCATGCAGTCCGCGGCCGCGCGCCTGCACATTAAAGCTACCGTCCCGATTCAGTAAACGCAGCTCACGCTGCTGGGAGACGACCCTGCCAAACCCCAAATCACTCGATGGATCTTCGGGCGGCTTGCCTGGTATGTTGCCCGGTGTTTCTTTCAGCTCATCCGTCATGAGGTCAATTTACGGTGCAGCAGCCCTAACGTCATCTGCAGACAGAGCGCTGCCAATTCGGGATCGTAGCGGTATCCCTCATCGCGCATGAACGCATGCGCACCGTTCACTTCCACCCACTGGAAATTTGCGCCCAACTCATCCAGACGGGCTTTGATCAGGTTGCGTCCCGCCAGCGGAACATGTGGATCCTGACGTCCCCAAATGTGTAGCAGCTCGCCCTTGATTTCACCCGCCCGCGCAAGCGAGTCGTCGTTCTTACCCAGACCCAGGCTGTGGCTGTGAATGTCTGTGGCGTAAAAGCACACCGTGGCCAGTACATCCGGGTTCATCGCAGCGCGGAAGGCCAGGTGCCCGCCCATGCAGATGCCAATGGTTCCCAGCCGTCCGGTGCAATCCTCGCGGTCAGCAAGATAATTCAGCAGCCAGCGCGCATCACTGTCATAGGAGGAAACCGGTTTGGAGTACTTGTCGGCATTGCCTTTGTCGGACCCCGCCTGATCGTAGTGCAGCACCGTCCCTGCCGGTTCCAGCTCGTGATACACCTCCGGAACCGCGACCAGGTACCCATGGCCGGCAATGAAGGCGGCAAAACGAAGAATCGGTCCAGTGGCCTGGAAGATCTCAGAGAATAGCACCACTGCCGGATACTTCCGCTCCTCGGCGGGGCGAAGGAGGTAGGTCCGCATGGGACCTGTGGGTGTGGCGAGATCAACAGCCGTTTGCTCTTGCAGGATCATAGAAACTCTCCGGCTCTGCTTAACTGATGCTCAGCTTAACTGATAATGGGCTGATGGCAACAAGAGGATTCCATGGTGATCGGGTGGTCGCAAGCAGAACAGCCAAGCAGTAACCATGCTTCCGGGTCAGCCTGGGGGCAAGTGGAAGCGGCCCAGCGCCAGCTACGCTTGCCCTGCCTCTTAATCCCCCAGCCCGCTCACGCCGTGCTGGCAGGAGAAATAGCCACGGACCTTACCTGCTTCGGCCAATTGCCCCCGGAAATCATTCGCGCCATCCAAATGCACGACACCGGATGGGCTGGGAGCGACGCGCATCAGATTCAACGGCTGCGCGCTTCCCACGCGGGTGACCTGCTTCCAGTCTCCTTCATCACTATTTCCCCCCGCGAGGCAGAAGAAGCGTGGACCGCTTCGATCGAAGCAGTCGCCGCCTTTTCTGCCCTGGGAGCGAAGGTGGTCAGCCGGCACTTCACTCTGCTGGCCCAGCATGATCCGGTACAACACCGGCGTTTTCTTGAGGGGCCGAAAGCGAGTAAGTCCGAACTGGATCCGGACATCGAAGGCTGGACAGCAGCGCTGGGCTTTTGCGACCTGGTGTCGCTGTACCTGGTATGCGGTCTCACCCGGGAGGTGGTGTTTCCGCTCGCCCACCCAGCCTCGCCTGAGGCCAAAAACGCGCCGCGGGTGAAAATGCAGCTTGAGGGAGAACATATTCGCTTCGCTCCCGAGGCTGCGCCTGCCGGCAAGACTTGGACCATGCACGCGTTAAGGCATCCGGTGCCGGCCCACGGGGCGCGCACCGAAACCCTGACCTGGACAGTCCTATGAGCGCAAGCACCGACGTGATCGTCGTCGGCGCCGGCATGGCAGGTCTCGCAGCCGCCCGAACCTTAGCCGAAGCCGGATTGGGCGTGACCCTGGTAGAAGCACGGGACCGCGTGGGAGGACGCATCTACACCGTCCCCGGCGGTGAGCTCCCTATTGAGCTGGGAGCAGAATTTATTCATGGCCTGCCCCCGGAGCTGATCCGTCTGGTCGACGAGGCAGGCCTGACCCGGTTTGAGTTGGAGGGAGAAACCCGCTGTTTTCAGGAGACCCGATTAGAACCTTGCGCCCCGCAGCGGGAGGTGGATCAGTTGTTCGATCAGCTCAGCCACTTCAACCCGCCCGCGGCCGATCTCAGTTTCAGTGAACTCGTGGCCCAACGCGGCCTATCGCAGGAGGCCGCCACCCTGGCCACCAACTATGTCGAGGGCTTCAATGCGGCGGACGCCAATCGCATCAGCATCCTCGCGCTGGCCAAACAGCAGGCCGCCGAAGACTTAATCTCAGGGGACCGGGTCTTCCGCGTGGCGGAAGGGTATGGCCGGGTTCCAGAGTTTCTGCTGCACCGGTTCCAGGAAGCAGGCGGCGAGTGGGTGCCATCCGCTCCCGTGCAAAGCATTTCCTGGCAGCCCGGCTCGGTCAAGGTCGAAACCGAAACCGGCCGCACCGTGCAAGCGGCCGCAGTCATTGTTACCTTACCCCTAGGCGTATTACAGGCGGGAATCGTTTCCTTCGCGCCCCAACCAAAAATCCTTACCGTGGCCGATCAACTCGTCATGGGATCTGCAGCCCGCGTGGTCTACCAGTTCGACCGTACGTTGTGGCCGGAGGATTTAGGCTTTTTCTTCGCTCCACAACAAACCCCACCGACCTGGTGGACGACCAACCCAAAACCCAGTTCCATGCTGACCGGATGGATTGCTGGTTGCAAATTAACAGAGCTCAGAACATCCAACCTGCCGCAAGCCGGCCTGACTACGCTTTCAAAGATCCTGGGTACCGATCCACGCCGGCACATGCTGCGCCTGTACCATCACGACTGGCAAGCCGATGCCCACAGTCTGGGCGCTTATTCCTATGTCCCTCGAGGAGCCATTCATGCGTCCGATGAACTGACGCTCCCGGTGGAGTCGACCCTGTTCTTCGCCGGCGAACATACCGATACCAGCGGCCATTGGGGCACAGTCCACGGGGCCTTGCGCTCCGGCTACCGGGCGGCGAAGCAGGTGCTGGCACAACGCGGCGTGACTCAAAAACTCTAGGCCAAGTCTCCTCATGCGGTGGACCACATCCGCGGCCATCCCTGGCCGCCTTTTCGAGGATTGGTCCTCATTCCGCCGCTTTCGATGGATCGGGCGGGAGCTGCGCCAGGAGCGGGCGGATCTTGGCACTCCAGGAAGGGAAGTCGTGGGCCAGGGAATTCGCGTACTGCAGAGACTTCCGATCGCCTCTGGCGATGAGCATTTTGACATACGATTCCAGGCTCAAATCGCTCCACGGAGAGATCGCCCGATGACCGCTGTCTGCGAAATACCACTTGCCGAAATGGGTCCAGGGACCGCCATCTTTTTCATTCAGGAGTTGAAGCCGTAGGGCCTCAGCGTCTGCGACATTGGGAACGCGGGTCAGGTTATAGTTGGCCTGGGTGGAGGCGAAATCGGCCAGTTCGATCAACCACGGCGGAGCGGCCTCGGCCGGTGGCAGGTCGAGAGTTCGGATGGAAGTTCCCTCCGCTACCAGGAGAGAGTGTCCGTTGGGGCTAAATACGGCAAACGGCTCTTTCTCGTCCCCGCTGATAGGCAGACGGACTTTCTCTCCCGACGTGGAATCCCAGAGTCTGACCGCACCATCGCTGGCGACTGTCGCCACGAGCGATCCATCTGGGCTGAACGATACTCTCCCCACCGGCGCTGGATGCTGCAAAAGCGGGGTAATCGGCAGGCCATTGCTTACATCCCACACCCGCGCGGTATGGTCCGAGGACGCAGTCACCACCCGCGAGGCATCGTTGTTGAAGGCCGCTGACTGGACCCTAAAGCCATGTTGCAGAACCACGCCTGTGGGCACGCCGGTTTGCGCATTCCATATTCTGGCGCTGCTGTCGCCGGAAGCGGTGACGATGAGCTTTTCATCGGGGCTGAAGCGAGCCGTGAACACAATATTGCCGTGCGGCATTCGTCGCAGCCTTTGACCGGTTCGTGCATCCAGAAACTCGGCCTTTCGATCCCCGGTCGCCGTCAGCAGTTCGGTCCCATCCTGATTGAAGGCAATGCCGTATACCTCCTCGTGGTAGATCACCAGCGGAGATACTGGTTCGCCTGTGGCGGCATTCCAGGTTCGCAACTTACCGTCGTCGGTCCCAGCCGCTATCATCTTCCCGTCAGGGCTGAAGCTGACACACACCACCGCTCCATTCAGGTTGAGCGGAGCACTTGCCGGCTTTCCAGATATGGCGTCCCAGATTCTTACTTTGCTTTCGGCGCTTCCCGTGACCACCTGTTTGCCGTCAGGACTGAACGCTGCCGACTCGACGGCGGCGTCATGCTCAAGAGGCGCGCTCAGTTGCGCTCCGGTCCGTGCATCCCAGATCCTGGCGGTGTGGTCGGCAGAGGCGGTCAGGATCTTCGTCCCGTCCAGGCTGTAGGAGACAGCGGTAACTTTTCCTGTGTGACCCAGCAGTCTTAGCGGCGTGTCGGCACGCTTTTCGATCAGCAACTCGAATGCCAAGGCCGATGCCGGGTTTCGCGCGGGCTGCAGACGTAGACTTTCTGCGAGCAAATGCAAAGCCTCGGGTTTGCTTCCCTCATTGGCTAATGCAAATGCCTGAAGGTAGTCGACATAAGCGCGGCTTACCGCCGGTCCTGCGGTGGGCTGAGAGATAGAAGCTGGAGCAACACTCGTGGGCGCAGAAACCTGAGCCAGAGTTACGCCAGGAAGCGAACAGACGGAAATCAAGATCAAGATGGACGCGCGTGGCAGGGACTGGTGCAGCCGGTCATAAAAACGATACATCGACACCTCTCAGCGTTGGATCTCTCGGACAAACGGTGCGCAAACTAACCCAGGGACTGCCGGACATTGGATCGCCCGGAATCCCTGGCCGCTAACCCTTTCGGCGAAATCAACGATTATCGTGCTTCGATGCCATTGATCATCGGCTGGTCGACGTTACCGCTGTTACCACCAGAGAAGATGACCGTGATATTGCCATTTTGATCCGCAGTGATGTTGCTGTACATCTCGACCACCGCGGTATCTTTTGCATTCGACCCAGCCGGTAGGTAAGCACTTGCCGCGGCATAGATGTCGAAGTCGCTCACGACTTGCATCCCGCCCGCAACCGTTCCGATCTGGATGTTGAATATGCGTTGCATCGGCGCACTGAAATAGAGTTCGGCGAAGTGCAGGACGACGGTATGGCCCGTGCTGTTGGCCACGAACCCGGGAAGAGTGAAGGTGACGGGACTCCCTTGATGCGCCGTCTGGTAGACCTGAGCGGGTGCGGCCACGCTCTGCAACGCAGAAGGGATCGTGATGGTGGGATTGGGAGCGTAGGTATTGCCGCCCGTAACGTACGCCGTCTCCGCCCGGAAGGTGTTGCCCGATGTAGAAGTCACCGCAGTGGCGCTGCCGGCATCCACCGCGATCACATCGGCCGGCGTGGTGCCCGATGCTGGAATAGTAGCGCTTACTTCGTTCGACTTGCCCGAAGCACCGCCGCTGCCGATGGCTTCGACGTAGTAGTAATACGTTGTCCCGTTGACCATGTTTTTGTTGTCGACGTAAGACGCAGTGGTTGACGTGCCGAGGGCCGTCGTGCTTTCGCTGCCCGCGGCGGTGCCGCGGAAGACGCTGTACGACGTCGCACCCGTGCTAGCGCCCCAACTCAGACTCACCTGGCTGCTGGTCGCCGTGGGTTGGTTGACCACGGGCGCCGGAGGCGGGCTGGTCGTGCCGGACGAGCTACCCTGGATCTCGATACCATTCACCATCGGCTGGTTCGCGGCGCCATTGGTGAAGGCGACGACGATCTGACCACTCCCATTAGCCCCAGCGGTAGCGACGATGTTGGGGACTGTCTTGACCACTGCTGTAAGACCCGCCCCGGCGTTGGCGACGATGTCGAAGTTCTGCAATGCAGGAACGGGACTTCCATTGATAGCTACATCGAATTGGCGTGATTGCGCTGTCGTGAACCAGAGTTCGGCAAAGTGCAACACCACCGTGTAGGTTGCGCCGACCGCCAGGTTTGGGAAGGTGTACGTCATCGTACCCTGGTGTGCGCTTTGGTAGACCAGTTGCGGCGCGGCTATGCCGGCAATCGCCGCGGGAATGGTGATGGTTTGATTCGGATCATAGGTGCCCCCGCCGCTAACATAAGGCGTCTCCCCCAGGAAAACGTTGCCGTTTGGAGCAGTCACCGCGGTGGCGACACCGCAATCAACAGCGATCACGTCCGAAGCCGTGGTGCTTGATGCCTGAGGTGTAGCCTTTACCTCGTTCGACGGCCCTGAAGTCCCGCCAGTACCCGTGGCTTTGACGTAGTAGTAGTAAGTGGTTCCGTTGACGACGGCGGTATCCACGTAGGACGTAGTGGTTGGCGCAGCGATGGCCGTCGTGCTTTCACCCCCCGCACTGGTGCCACGGAAGACGCTGTACGACGTGGCGCCCGAGCTAGCACTCCAACTCAGGCTGACCTGGCCGCTGGTTGCGGTGGGTGTACTGACAACCGGCGCAGATTGTGCAGTAACGGGAGGTGTAGCGTTTACTTCGTTCGATGGCGCTGAAGTTCCGCCGGTGCCCATGGCTTTGACGTAGTAGTAATACTTGGTTCCGTTGACCACAGCGGTATCCACGTAGGACGTGGTGGTGGGCGTGGCAATGGCCGTCGTACTCTCGCCGCCCGCGGTAGTGCCCCGGAAGACGCTATACGACGTGGCGCCCGAGCTAGCGCTCCAACTCAGGCTGACCTGGCCGCTGGTAGCGGTGGGTGGATTGACGACCGGTGCAGATTGTGCGGCAACGGGAGGTGTAGCGTTGACTTCGTTGGATGGGCCCGAAGCCCCGCCAGTGCCCGTGGCTTTGACGTAGTAATAATACTTGGTTCCGTTGACCACAGCGCTGTCGACGTAGGACGTGGTGGATGTCGTGGCGATGGCCGTCGTGCTCTCGCCACCGGCACTGGTACCGCGGAAGACGCTGTAAGACGTGGCCCCGGAACTCGCGCTCCAGTTCAGGCTTACCTGACCGCTGATCGCAGTAGGTTGATTGACCACGGGAGCCGCCGGGGGGTTGGGTGGGGGCGTGTTTGAAGGATTGTAGCTGCCGTAGACATAGAACTCGTTGATCTGGTAACCGTAGGGCGCATTCACCCGTACCGTACCGTTCATGCGGAAGAACTCAGCCGTGACGGGAGTGAGCCCCGTGTAAGACTTCAGCTCCAGGTTGCCGCCATGATTCTCCGTCACCATATTCTGCCAACCGGCTGAGCAAACGCCGGAAGTACTGTTGACTGTGCCGGTGCAAGCATCGATGGTGTACACCGCGGCCCCAGAACCCGCCCACTGAATGGTGAAGCCATCGACGCTTGCCGCCGTTCCCAGGTCCATATAAATCCAACCCGGGTCTACGCCTGCAACTCCCGAATTCGCATTACCATTCGGTGGATGGACTGTTTCCCAGTTGTCATTCAGGTTATTGTCGAAGGCGTTCGCCGGCACATTGCCGCCATTGGTGCTCGACGCAAACGCCGGCTTGAAGAAGGCCAGGTTGGTATCCCCGGAACCAGGAAAGGAAACGGACGCGTAGGTCTGTTGCAGCGCCAGGTCGTTGCCGTTGATCACTCCGTCTCCATTCAGATCGAAGAACGCGTTCTGGGGAGTCACCGTTCCCGAGTAGGCTGCCTGGATCGCGTTGCCATCGATCGAGTTGACCTCGTGATCCTGGCTGACATCGCCATAGAGAATGTTAAAGGGGACGTCCTGGCTTTCGTTACTGAGAAGGTTGCTGTTCAGATTGGTAAAGTGAAGGTTGAGCGCCTGGGCATTGGTGACTGCGGTGAGCGTCACTGTGACCAGGGTACCGGTCGAATCGATGGTTGTGCCCGAGACCGAACCATTCGCCGCGCCGCCGGTCTGGCTCTGGAGTGCGACCGCAGGTGCGTTTTGTAGAGGTGCGGCGAACTTGACCTGGATGGTGTAGGTCTCATTGCTCGGAACCCGCGGTTCGGTCAGAGGAACGGGCGAGGGAAAGAGTGGAACTCCGAACGTCTGCGTTCCCGAGGGTAGTATGGAGATGGCCGAGATAACCGGATCACCCATCAGGTCCTTGATCTGGCTTTGCGTGAGGGCCGCATTGTAGAGGCGGATCTCATCCAGATTCCCTTTCATTCCCTCCAGGCTTTCCGTATCCTGGGCTCCGCTGGGCAGCAAGGCATTCTCGTCGCCGAACCACAACTGGCCGGCGCCATTCGCGTTCTGTGCCGGCGCCGTGTTCGCGGAAGCCACGCCATTGATGTACAGGGTCCGCGTACCCTTCACCCCATCCTGTACCAGCGCCACGTGTGTCCAGGCGCCTTCAACCGCCGCCGGGCCCACCAGGTCTCCGCTGGGACCACGTGCCACCCAGTTGCCGGCGCCGTTGATAAAGAGGCCGTATTCATTGCCCTGGTCAGCGGATTTCACGATCAACGCGGATTCACCAGGACGAACCCCGCCTTCATATCCTGGGATTTGGTTGATGTTCGCCCAGGTTGCGAGCGTAAAACTCTGAGTGCTGGTGAAATCCAGATCCGGAGCATCGGCAACCGTGAGTGCGTCGTATTGATTGCCGCCGTGCCAAAACCACGCTCCATTGATGAGGCCATCGGCCTGGGCATTACTTTCGCCCGTGGTATAGGCGGCGGTATGACCGCGTCCGGTGGCGTCGAACGCCTGATTGGCAGATGGATTGCTCACCCCCTCATCGAGAGGCCAGTAGGCAACAAGATTCGGCTCCTCGTACTCCGAAAAGGTGGTCGCGTGGACCGCATTGCTGCTTTGTGAGGGGCCGTTGCCGTTCGTCGCCTGGACTGTGTAGTAGTAGGTTGTGTTCGGGAGCACAGAGCCGTCGATATAAGTAGTTGCATTCGACGAGAGCGGCGCCGAAGGAGTGATGGATGAATAGTTAACTCCGTCCGTCGACCTGTTAACCGCGAAAGATGTATTGCCCGTGCCGCTGTAAGTCCAGGTGAGCGTGATCTGCGTGGAACTATTCGCCGTTGCGGTCAGCGACATCGGTTCGGAGGTAGGAGCGCCTACCGTCGTAGAGGCTGGACCATAGACAAACAGATACCCGTTGGTATTGTTCGACGGTTGGTTCCCTTGTGGCTGCGCATAGCAGCCGAAGTACACTTTGCCATTGTCCACGATGGGGATGGCCCAGGTGGAGGTAATGCAGCGGCCCCCGGTGGGCACCGAGGCGGATGCGGTGTAGATGGTGTTCTGGATGTTGGTCGCGTCCCAGGCATAGAGGCCGTTGGAAACTTCCCAGACGATGCCTCCCGTGGTGGGACTGCTGGCAGAGATGAAGTTGGTGGCCGAATCAAAGAACTGGCCCTGAGCGGACTTGCTTTCACTTGCCGACACATACGTCGGCGGCGTGGAGTTGGGGTTATAGACGAATGCGCGGGAGTTGAGGGCCGCACTTGCCGAGTAGTAGATATTGCCGTTGAAATAGGTCGGAGTGTTGAAGATCTCGTTGGTATTCACCCCTTCGATGATCTGCTGCACCGCGTTGGGGTTCGAAGCGCTGGTATCGTTGACCGCCATTCCGCCCAGTTGGGTGCGATCGAGCACGTACATCACACCGGCCTTGCCGCCACCGATCATCAGATTGCGGGTTTCATTGCTGGGACCGACGATCGGTGGCAGCAGAAGCAGGCCGCCCGAACCAAGGTCGTGATCGCCGTTGTTGAAGGTGTTCCATTGGCTGGGAGTAAACCAGTTGATCCCGGTGGGATCGTTTGCGTAGGAAAGTTGCATCTCCGGGACACCGTTCGTCAACACGGTCTTGGTTGGATCGGAAGACAACCGCAGTACACTCATGCCCCAATTGGTATTCCTGGTGTTCTGAGACGTTTTTTGGTCCCAGTCGCCATTGCCTGTCATGACGAACAACTCACTGGTAGTGGGGTCGAGCGCTGGACTTGCGCCTCCCATCCAGATTCCTGACTCCTGGAAACCGCCGACAGGGGTGGTATTGAATGACGCGTTCAAGCTCATGCTGGCGGGGTTGCTTACGTTGTAGCCGAGGACGAGGCCCCAATAGGGCGTCTGATCGTTATGCGAAGCGTAGGCGAGCCAAACGGTACTATGGGCGCTGTCGAAAATCATCGAAGAGCGCAGGTGCTGGTGTTCGGGAACGAACGGAATTTTGCCCGCCGGCGCGTTGACGATGTCGCAGGTGGTTCCCGAAGCACATGCCGGCGTGGTGTAGTCGCCGTTGAACTCAGGATTGATGACCGTCCATCCCTTGACGTTACCCGTCTTGATATCGAGCGCGTACAGCAGCTGTACAAACGGTGTGTTAGGGGTAAGCCCCAGAGACGGGGTATTTGCCGCATCCGTAGTATTTGTATCCTTGATTGTAGCCACCGCGTAAAGGGTACCGGTGGCGGGGTCGATGACCGGAGTTTCCGTCAATCCGAGCAACGGGCTAATGTCCGCGGCTCCCATGATGTCGGTGTAGTATTCCGGCGTGCCGTTCGGGGTAGGGCCGCCTGGCAGGCTCGCTAAAGGAGCCTGCCAAAGATAATTTGTGTTGGTCTTGTTGCACCCGTCGGCCGTTCGGTCTCCGTCAATGGCGTATATGGTGCCATTCTGCGTTGCCACGTACACCGCGTTGTGCGGGGCGCCGTCAGGGAATGCACCCGGCAACTTATTGGACGTCGCCATCGTGAGATAGAGTGGCTGCGCATTCATTTGCCCGTCCACCTGTTCGGCGAACAGGCAGGTGATATTGCCGGAGCCCGAAACGAACTGTGGAGTCAGTATCTGCTCCGTGGGGTTCACCCCGGTATGGCTGGTATTAACCTGCCAAGTGGTGATGTCCATCTGGGCCCATGTCACTCGGCTGCAGAAAAGCAGAACCGAAACCACAGAGAGAACAACGCCTGCGAACGATTTGCGACCCATTACATCACTCCGATCAAGGGTGGATACTGTCGGCGAAATAGGAGAGGCCAAGCCTGACACCGGACCGGTTCGAATCGAACCCGTGAGGGAAGGATTGTAGCGCATGCGGCTTAGGCAGCTTACTGGGAGTCAGTCGATCCGTCTCAGTCTTCCTTGCTGAAGCAAGGGATGATTCCGGAATGACGGAGCGGCGGCTGGTGCGTGATAAGAACACCTACTGCGGTGACGTTATTCCCGATTTCTGGCATCTTCTGACTCACGCGGTTTGGTATGGTTGAGTTGAGCATTTAAGAAGCGTGACAAACATCCAGTTGACTAAAACGCAGTCAGAGGCAGTAGACAACCGGTTGCCGTCCAATAATACCGCGGAAGGAACGCAGGAGCAAACGCTGCCCACAACCGGGTAGAGTCATCTGGTATGGGCACAGAGTAGTCTCTCACCGGTTTGTAACATGTTTGATATACGCTGATCTCTTGACTGTTACCGATTATGAAAATAGCTTCTTCTGTCTGTCTCAGAAGAGTACCTTATCCTGCGGAAAGCAGGAATGCTTTGTACCAAAAACAACTAACGAAAGTAATTGATGGATCACCTATCTAGCAAGCGGGTCTTGATGGTTGCTTTCCCGAAACGCCACAGAAAAATGGGGAGACAATAATACACCACGCCAGACGGAGTTGACCCTGAAGCAGACCCAGGCAGTCCGCGTCGCAAGCTATCAAGTGGTAACGCAGACAGATACGTTTGGCCTCACCGCTCCAATCGCCCCATTGGATCGCCACTGGCCGTTAGGAGGCACGGCGTTTTCCAAGAGGTTTCGAGGTCATAGGTTCCTCCCTGGCTCGTGCAGCCAGCAGAGTTTCCCGTAACAAGGTCATCCTGGAGTCAAAGCTCCCATCATCCCAGACGCATTCGCTCCGGATGGATCGCAGTGAATTCCTCGCTCAACGCGGATCTCATCCAGAAACCGGCCGTGTCGTCCAGGCGAGCGCAGCCGTTATCACCATCCCCCTGGGAGTGGCAAGCGAGAACGGGGCCGTTAACCCCGAGCCGCGCGTGCTCACCGCGGCCGACCAGTTCGTTATGGGACCGCAGCACGGGTGGTCTATCAGTTGGAAGGCGAATTTCTGGCCGAAAGATCTAAACTTTTCTTCGCCAGAACAGCTTCCGCCCACTGGTGGACCACCAATCCAACGCCGAGCGCCATGCTGACCGGCTGGGTAGCGCGCAAAATTAGCCCGCTTCAGGTGCAGGATCTGCCAACCTCCGGGCTGACATGGGGCGCTGCGCTCCGGTTACCGGGCGGCGAAGCCGGTAAATGGCACAACTCGGCTGATCCAAAACTAGACCAGGTCTCCCACTTTGTCTGCGATGTTGCTGGCTACGGTGCTGACATTTCCGGCCACCGAACTGACGCGCGAGGCCACGTCACCGGCTGCGTCCATGGTCGATTTATACACCCGAGTGGCGTGTTTGCTCAGATCGTCCGTGGTGTCCTTGATGTAGTCACTTGCATCTTCCAGATGACGCTTAAGCTGCTTGCGGGTCTTTTCTCCGGTTTGCGGAGCATAGATGAGGGCTGCAGCCGCACCGGCGGCCACCCCGAGAGAGAAAACTGCCCAATAACGAACTGCGTTCATGATATTCACCTTTCACACATAGCAACTAAATCCTGCAATTTGGAGTGCCCTGCGACCGGATAGGTTGCAGTCAGAGAACAACATAGCTCGAATTTGCTATTGATTTTTGGAGAAAAAATCCCTAAAATAAGAGCTTTGACATCTCCCGGCGGGATCGACTGTCTGGAACTGTAACGCCGCTGGGCAGTGTTTTGTTGCTCATCTCCCTAGAGGATAACGGATCAAATGGCAAAACGACGTGGTAATCCCAACTGGGGTAAACCGGAGCCGATAGGCCCGGTTGTCCCGACTGTCACTTCTTTCGAACAGGTGGTCAAAGAGTTCAAACTAACTCCCGATCAATATGTGCGTTCTACGCGGTTGCGCGAGTGGGCCCGGCGGAACAAGAATTCGAAGTATATCCCGGAAGCGCTTCTCGAGGCTTGGGGTTTTGAAATCGAATCCACCCTGTAAACCGGAAGGCAGTTCTGAATTGAAAAACGTCGCCCCCTGGGGCGGCGTTTTTTGCCTCTGGGATCTCATCTAGCGGAGAATACCAGTCATGCAATCAAAGCCGCCGTTTACCGACGTCCCGGGAGCTCTGGCAGAGTTCAAGGCCGGGCGCATGATCGTCGTGGTCGACGACGAGGACCGCGAAAACGAGGGAGACCTCACCCTGGCAGCGGAGTTCGTCACCCCGGAAGCGATTAATTTCATGTCCAAATACGGGCGCGGGCTCATCTGCCTGAGTTTGACTGAGGAGCGGGCAGACTACCTTCGCCTGGGGCCAATGACCCAACAGAATTCCTCCCGTTTCGGTACCGCTTTCACCGAAACCATTGAAGCCCGCGAAGGGGTCACCACCGGCATCTCTGCCTATGATCGCTCGCACACCATCCGGGTAGCCATTGATCCCACCATGACGGCAGCAGATCTGGCCCGGCCCGGGCACGTCTTTCCTCTTCGCGCCCGTCGCGGCGGGGTGCTGGTCCGCGCCGGCCAAACCGAAGCTTCTGTCGATCTGGCGCGTATGGCGGGCCTGATCCCTGCCGGAGTGATCTGCGAGATCATGAACGACGATGGCACCATGGCCCGGGTCCCCGACCTGGTGGAGTTCTGCAACCAGCATGAGCTGAAAATGCTGACGGTGGCGGAGTTGATCCGCTTTCGGCTGCAGAACGAACGCTACATTTTCCGCGTGGCGGAATCGATCATACCCACTCGTTTTGGCGATTTCCGCATGATCGCCTACGAAAGCGAGGTCAATGGGGGAGAGAGCCACCTGGCGCTGGTCCGCGGAGATGTGAGCTCCGAACTCAACCAGGAACCGGTTCTGGTGCGGGTACACTCTCACTGCTTGGCCGGAGATGTATTTGGCACCACGCTTTGCGATTGCCACCAGGTGGTGCAGCGATCGTTGGAGATGATCGCGGAAGCGGGCCGCGGCGCCCTGGTCTACCTGCACAACACCAGCCGGGGTTTCGAGATTGACCGCAGCTCCGTCCCGCACCGGCTCTTCCTGCACCGCGAGGAACGCAGCGGCGAGCACCAGCGAATTCTGCGCCAGGTAGGGCTTGGCGGTCAGATCCTTTCTGACCTGAACATTCGCAAGATTCGCCTGCTCTCCAACACCCCCACGCACGTACCCGCGCTACAGGGTTTCAACCTCGAAATCGTAGACCAGGTAGGCTTGGCCCTGGCGAAACCAAACCCCCGTTAGGGCCAAGTTTGTTACGTACGGCCATTAGGCCGTACGTAACGATCTAGAATCAGTACGGCTTTGCAGCCTCTAAGGACCGCTTTCTAGTCCTATCCTTTTCCGCGGCCTGTTTAACCCGGTCATTGCATGATAAAAGGGACCCTTTTGATGCTGTTCTCCGGGGGGCCGGGCGGCGGCGCCGGGGCAGCTTGCGCCGGAAGCGCATCCTGGATGGCCGTCTTCAAGTCGGCGGCGTTGATCGGTTTGGAGACGTAGCCATCCATGCCCGCTTCCAGGCAGCGCTCCCGGTCGCCCTTCATGGCGCGGGCGGTCATGGCAACGATCGGCATATGGGCGCCGGTCGCGACCTCCGCCGCGCGGATATGCCTGGCGGCGGTGAGGCCGTCCAGCTCCGGCATCTGGACGTCCATCAGCACTAGGTCGAAGTGCCTCTCGGCAAGCAGCGTGATCGCCTCCAGACCGTTGTTGGCGATGACCACGGAATGGCCCATCTTCTCTAGCAGACGGGTAGCGACGGCTTGGTTGACGCGGTTGTCCTCGGCGAGCAGGAGGCGGAGGCCCTGGGACGGCGCAAGCGCCTCCGCCGCTCGGACTTTGGATGCGCCGCCGCCGGTCGGCCGGCTCCCGGTCGCGGCGAGCACGGCGGCGAGCAGCTCCGATCTCCGCACTGGTTTGTGGAGATAGGCCTGGATGCCGATCTGGCGGCAGCGCTCCGCGTCGCCAGAGCCGCCCCCCGAGCTGAGCATCACCACCGCTGTCCCGGCGATGGCGGCCCGGTCGCGCAGCTTCGTGACCAGCTCGATACCATCCATCTCCGGCATGTCGGTCAGCAGCAGCTGGTACGGCTCTCCGCCGCCGGCCGCCGCGGCCAGCTCGGCCAGCGCCTCCGCGCCGCTCTCCACCCAGGTGGTCGGCATCTCCCAGACGCTGAGCGTCCCCTCCAGGATGCGGCGGTTGGTGGGTTTGTCGTCGACCACCAGGGTCTTGACGCCAAAGAGGACTTTGGCAAGGGCGGCGGGTTCACCCCGGCCATCCCCGGGGGCCGCCTCAAAGCGCGAAGTGAAGCAGAACTGGCTGCCCTTGCCGGCCTCGCTCTCCAGCCAGATCCGGCCTCCCATGATGGCCACCAGGCGGGTGGAGATGGTCAGCCCCAGGCCGGTGCCGCCGTATTTGCGGGTGGTCGAGGAGTCCGCCTGGGTGAACGGGGCGAAGACGGCCGCCTGTTTTTCGGGCGGGATGCCGATCCCGGTGTCGGCCACGGTGAAGCGCAGCACGTGCGCCGTGCCCTCCCGGTCCTCGACTTCGGCCCGCATGACCACCTCACCCTGGGCGGTGAACTTGATCGCGTTGCTGAGCAGGTTGAGCAGCACCTGGCGCAGCCGCACGGGGTCGCCGACGACCCGCTCGGGAACCTCGGCAGCCATGTCGCAGAGCAGCTCCAGCCCCTTTTCGCTGGCCCGGAGGGCGACGCTCTTCAGCGTCTCCTCCAGGCACTCGCGGAGGCTGAACTCGAGCAACTCCAGCTCGACCTTGCCGGCCTCGATCTTGGAGAAGTCGAGGATGTCGTTGATCACCGCCAGCAGCCCATCGGCGGAGGTTTTCACCGTCTCCAGGCAGTCCCGCTGGTCGGCACTGAGGTCGGTGTCGAGTACCAGGTTGGCCATCCCGATCACTCCGTTGAGCGGGGTGCGGATCTCATGGCTCATGTTGGCCAGGAACTCGCTTTTGGAGCGGTTGGCCGCCTCCGCCGCCTCCTTCAGCGCGGCCGCCTCGGCGAGCTGCGCCCGGATCAGCTCGGTCTGCTGCTTCACCCGGCTGCGCAGTTCATCGGCCCGGGCCCGGATCAGCTTGGTATTGAGCCGGTTTGTGGCCAGGCCCGCGAGGGCCACCAGCACTGCGCATGCGCAAAGAAACCAGCCCGTCTGATAGAAGTGGGGTTGGAGAAGGACACTTACCCTGGCGCCCTGCTCGTTCCACACCCCGTCGTCGTTGGCGGCGATGACGCGGAAGAGATATTTTCCGGGACGCAGATTGGTGTAATACGCCACCCGGCGGGCGCCGGCGTCTACCCACTCGTGGTCGTAGCCTTCAAGCTGATATCTGAATTGGACGCGCTCCGGAACCCGGAGACTGAGCGCGGTGTAATGGAATTCGATGTTCCTCATGCCGGGAGAAATCTTGAGGCTGGCGCCGAAGGGCAGTCTGACGCCGTCGGCAATCACCGCCTCGACGGTCACCGGAGGGATGAAGCCATTGTGGATTAGGTGCTTTGGATCCACAACCACCAGTCCCTTCACGGTCGTAAACCACAACCTACCGTCGGGTGTCCGAGCGCCGCCAGGTTGCGCCGCGGTATCGGAGGCCTCCGTTGTTTTCATGCCGTCGGCGAGCCCATAAACCTTCGAGGTCACATAGGTCGTTCGCCCATTCGCGAATTCTTCCAGGTCCCTTCGGCGAGCTTGATAGATGCCGTTTTCCGCGCTGATCCAGAGATTGCCGTCATCGTCGCCGAGAACGTGGGAAGCGAATCCGTTAAACAGGCCGTCGCGCTTGGTGAAGTGAGTGACCCGGCCGTCGGCGACCCGGTATTGCACCAGCCCGGGCAGGCGTCCGCCCATCCAAAGATTCCCTCGTCGATCGTCGAAGATGGAGGTGACCGGAAAGCCGACCTCGCTCCGTCGGGCGGCTTGCGGTGGTTGCCCGGGAACGAACTTGAAGAGCCCGTAGACGGTGCCGACCCAGAGCGTCCCGAAGCGGTCGTAATACATCGAGAACACATAGACGTTCTTGGTGATGGGTGTGGTCTGGCCGCGGATGGTGAAGGGCGAGACCTTGCCCTCCTTGAAACGAAATACGCCGGATTCCGAGTTTGCGACAAGCAGGCTTTCGTCGTCCTCCGAGATTGCCGAAATGAAGTTATCGGAGAAATGGCGGTCTCCTCCGTAAACGGTCACCTTCCCGTCCTTGATGCGACTGAGGCCCTGGCCGGTGCCCATCCACAAGCTGCCGTCGCGGCTTTCGTAGAGGGCCTCGCCCCACAAGCTCGGCAGCTGCGCGTTATGCGCGAAGGGAACGACTCTGTCGTCGGCGACGCGCACCAGGCCGCCGGCATCGCAGAATGCGTACAGGCTTCCGTCGCGGGCGACGACCGCCGATTTCACACTGTTCGTCGTCAAACCCTCGTTGACGGTAAAGGTCGTCAGCTTGGTGTCTTCAAACCGATCCAGTCCGCTGCTTGTGCCGATCCAGATACTGCCCTCCCGGTCTTCGAACAAGGACAGGACGTCATTGTCGCTCAAACCCCCGAGCGAACCGAACGAGGAGACCTCACCGTTGGTGATGCGCACGATACCCGTGGTCCGCGTGCCTACCCAGATGTTTCCCTGGCGATCTTCGAGGACGGCGTTTGCTTCCTGCTGCACGCCGGGCTGCTGGAACGGCTTCAGCATCGCCGGAAAGCCGTCGAGTCGAAAGAGCCCGTTGCTGGTCGCCGCCCAGATTCGATGGGAGCGATCTTCCATCAAACCGCCGATCGCCGACGAGAAGGCCTTCGTATCGAATTCCCGGGATAGCCGCCCGCCATCGTAGATGAAAAGACTTTTTGCCGTCCCAATCAAGGTCTTGCCGGTGTGGTCCTCAAGGATCGCGCCGACTACCGCGGTATGGTTGCGCAGCAGGCGCACACCGGTGGCGTCCAAGCGATAAATGAAATCTTCCGCGCCTACCAGCACTTCATGGTTTCGCGTTTCAAAGAGCGTCCGGGCGCCCCCATCGGGCAGCGGCGCCGGCGGGAGGTAGTCGGAAAATTGCCTGTTCTTGTAAATCAATGTCCGCGACGTCGTCCGAACCAACAGATCGCCGTCGGCGCCCAAGACAATGGCTTTCACCAATTCCTCGCCAATTTCGCCGTCCATGGAGACAAAGCGAACTCCGTCGAAGCGGGCTAGCCCGCTTCCGGTTCTGATCCATAGGTAGCCATCCTTCGTCTGGAGTATCTGATAGACTGCTTCCCCGGGCAGGCCGCGCTGAGGCGTCCAGCTATCGTGGCCATATTGGTCGATGTGTTTGTGAGGATCGAGTGCCCGGAGCGACTTCCCACAGGCAAAAAGCAGAAATGCGAGCAAGGAAACGGCGCCAATCTTCCCCCGAAGGCCAGGCTGCGTCTGCTGATCCCGGCGCCACCGATCACGGGACACATAATATTGCGTCGCAGAACGCGCAGGCCGTCCGTCCAACCTCTTCCGGCGCAGCCACAATCTCTCCCCCATCGGGCAAGCCTCGCTCATGGCATTCGAGTCGAGCGGGCGTGAACCTCACCATCTCGAATCGGAGTTCAACCAAGAGCTTGAAGTATTCTCCTCAGGCTGGTGAACTGACGCAGCTCGGCTTCTCCGTCTGCAAAACGACCCGTCACCGGACGGCCTCGCAATTGGAAAATGCTCTCATACCTCATATCGGCGAAGCTGGCCTTTTCCTCACCAGCCGGACTGCGGCAGACGACGCAAGTATCCTTCACCCAGCAAGTGCCAGGAGGTTTTATGTCTACTTTCTACCGGGCGAGATCCGGCTAATCCGCCATTCCATTGTTCGGTATCCATTACTGGGAAAGTGCTCTCAGGCCAATTGCAGGCCGCTCGAAGCAAAAGCTTTCAACCGGCCTGTGGTTCCAGAACCGGCAAGGGAAACCCTCGTCGAACCAAATCGCTCTGCAACTGTTCTACATTCTCGAAAAGAGCGGCATTCAACCCCACCTCTTCCGCCCCGACGATGTTCTTTTGCAAGTTATCGATAAACAATGCTTGTTCAGGCTTTACCTTCAACTTCTTGATGGTGTGCAGGTAGATCGCCGGATCGGGCTTGACCACCCCCAGCTCACACGACCAGGTGAGCTGGTCGAACTGCTCCAGCCATGGAAAACCCGGCCGCAGATACTCGAGCACCCCATCGCCCATATTGGACAGGATCCCGAGCCGAAACCCCGCTGCCTTGATCCGGGGAATCCAGGCCAGCATCGCCGGGTTGAGATTCATCCACATGCGGGCGTCCACTTGCAGCAACTGAACGATCTGCTGTGCCGTAAAATCAACCCCCGTATCACGCGCGACCGTTTGCCAATAAGTCTGGCCATTCAAAATATCGGCGTCGTAATCGAGTCGGTGAGCCCAGTAGGCCTTTTCGAAAGGCTCCTCGGAGACTCCGGCGATAGCCAGCAGATGGCGATGCGCTTCGGGGTCGGGCGGCCCGCTCAGTACTTCCCCATAATCGAAGATCACGGCTTGCAGATCCATGTAATACGGGCTCCTAAGAGCAAAAATGAGATGATGCCATTGCTATTACACCATGCAGCTGGCGGAGGAAACCGGTGAGGTGCTCGGCGCGAACCCGGTGGGATCTGGCCCAGACCCCCTGGGCGGAGCAGCTCTCCCGGCTCCGTTCTGCGGGCGCACAGTTATTCGACCTGACCGCTTCCAACCCGACCCGTTGCGGCTTTACCTACGATGCTGAGTCGATTCTGGCACCCCTTAACAATCGAGCCGCGCTCGAGTACGAGCCGGATCCCAGGGGCCTACGGCCCGCGCGCGAGGCCGTCAGCCTCTATTACCGGGACCACACGGCAACCGTCGATCCCGATCAGATCTTTCTCACCACCAGTACCAGCGAAGCCTACAGCTTCCTCTTCCGCCTGCTCTGCGATCCCGGCGATGAGGTGCTGTTTGGGCAGCCCGGCTACCCCTTGTTCGATTTTCTGGCTCAACTGGACGACGTCGGCCTCGTCCCCTATCCGCTCTTCTACGATCATGGCTGGCACCTCGATTTGGAGGCACTGCGCCGCAGCGTCACGGCTCGCACTCGAGCCATCGCCTTAGTCCACCCCAACAATCCGACCGGACACTTTACCCGTCCCTCGGAACGGGCAGCAATCGAAGAAGTCTGCCGCGAGCATGGCTTGGCCTTGATCGTGGACGAGGTATTTCTTGACTACCGGCTCGGTGGCGGCCGCGGTACTCAGAGCTTCGCCACCGGTCCCCACCCCGTGCCGACCTTCGTGCTCAGCGGTCTGAGCAAAGTGGCCGCCTTGCCGCAGATGAAGGCAGCTTGGGTCGCCTGCTTTTGCGACGCCTGTTTTGCTGCGGACCTGGAGCGCCTGGAGGTCATCTCGGACACCTTCCTCTCCATGAGCGCTCCCATTCAGCATGCACTTCCCACGTGGTTGAACCAGCGCGCGGCCATCCAGGGCCAAATCAAGCAACGCCTGGAAGGGAACCTGGAACGGCTTGACGAACTCCTTCGCCGCCAGACACTGGTGATGCGGCTCGAGGTGGAGGCGGGTTGGTATGTAGTCCTTCGGATTCCTGGGGTGCAACTGGACGAACAGATGGCGCTCGATCTCTTGTTGCAACGAGCGGTGGTGGTGCACCCAGGGGGTTTCTTTGGTTTTTCAGGGCAAGGGTGGTTGGTGGTGAGTCTGCTCGCGCCCGCGGAAGATTTCGTCGCAGGGATTGAACGAATCAGTAAGCATTTTGAGGGCCATACCTAAATCTATCTTGTGCAAAGAAGGACTCAAGGTCGTTACTAATACTTTCGTGTCATTCAATTGATGCTTTATAGAATCCACTCAACCTACAGAAAGAAAGCTACTTACGCGACAATAAACTTTTAACTTCTCGCTCGAATTGCCCGGTTTAGAATCGCATCGGACTCCATTCGCGAAATACGTTCATGTGTCACATCCGGAAATGCGGCTGAAGAAACGGATTTGATTGTCTTTCCTGCCCAATTGTCGTTGCCGAACCGTGTCCCGGCAGCACTCTGGTCGTATCGGGCAATACCAGCAGACGATCGCGTAGCGAGCGCAAGATTTGCTGTCCATCGCCCCCGGGCAGATCGGTTCTTCCGATCGACCCGGCAAACAGCGTATCTCCTGCAAGGAGCAAATGCTGCGCGGGAAAAAGCAGACAAATGCTACCCGGCGTATGTCCCGGGGTGTGTATGACTTCAGCTGGCAGAGCTCCCAGCCCGATAGTTAAGCCGTCTTCGGCACTTGCGTCGGGTGGTTCGACTTCAGGCGTGGCCACGCCGAGCCAACCGGCCTGCATTTCCATCGCGCCCAGCAAGCCCAGATCCCGCTGATTGAGCAGCACCGGCGACCCGGTCGCTCTTTTCAACAAAGCCGCTCCGCCAACGTGGTCGATATGGGCATGAGTCACTACGATCTGGCGCAGAGTGAGGCCATGCTTCTGCAGCCGGGAGAGGATCTCTGGAAGGTTGTCGCCGGGATCGACGACGATGGCTTCGCGCGTAACCTCGTCCCCCAGGATGGTGCAATTGCAGCGCAGCGGACCAACCGGAAAAGTTTCAAGGATCATGAATCAATCTTAGATTGATCGAAGCGGCAGTAAACACGCTCGCTTACGGAGGCGTTCTCGCCCGCTGAAAATGCCCTACTTAGCGGGAGTTGCCGGCTTTGCTGGGGTGGTATGCGTAGTCTTGATCCCGGACAAAACCGACCGCGGGCCGCTGCTTCGCTGGATCAGAACCGTAAGTCCAATTGAAGTAAACATAAAGAGGATGGCCGCCCAGGTGGTTACTTTAGTCAGCAGGTTGGCTGCCCCACGAGGACCGAACGCCGTTTGAGACCCTTGGCCGCCGAAGGCGCCTGCGAGGTCTGCGCTCTTACCCTGCTGGAGTAGAACAACGCCAATCAGGACAAGGCAAACAATCACGTGAATCGTACCGACAAACCAGATCATGGAAACCTCAATCGATGGTGCGGAAGGGGGGACTTGAACCCCCATGCCTCTCGGCGCCACCCCCTCAAGATGGTGTGTCTGCCAATTTCACCACTTCCGCACGAAACTAAAGACCTGACAACTATCGCTGGACGGCGTTCACCATGAGGATGGGCGCAACCAACCGCCAGTGTGATGTTACCGTGCCCGGCCATCGTCTGCAACGCCGAGACTTCTCGGGCCACCTGGCATTACCGGGGACAGTCTGTAAATAGCACAAAATCGCCATAAATGTTCGTTTAGACTTGTACGATGTCGTTTAGATTTGCGAATCCCTCTACCCTAAAAGCGCGCATGCTTCTCGCTTTTTCCCTGGCTTCTGCCTTACTCACAACCTGCGACGCCACCGCCCAGATGAGTGCGACCGCGCAGCAACCCCCTACCGTAGTACCTCCACAAAACTTCATGGAACGCTGGCAGGCACGAGTGACGGCTACCCAGAATGAACAGCCTCATTGGGTGACCCCTCTGGTGACGGTCACACCCAGGCTCGAACAGGAGCTGCGCACCGATTTTGTCCATCAATACAACCCCCACGGATTTGCCGTCTGGAACTACGGCAACAGCAAAGGTCTGGAGCTCATTCCCCAACGGCGGATAGAGATCCTGGTGAATGTACCTCCCTTTTTTGCCCGCAGCAATGGGGAGCAGGATGGCTTTGGAGACCTCTCCTTCAACTCGAAATTTCGCTTCTTCGCCCGCAATGAGGAGCAGGGGAGTGCCATCCTCACGGCCTTCTTTGCCGCCACAGTTCCCACGGGAAAAAATGGAAACGGGAGTTGCTGCGCCGTGGTCACCCCGACCCTTGCTGGGGGCAAGGGCTTTGGCAAGTTCGACCTTACCTCAACCGCTGGTGGTTCCTTGCCTGTCAGCAACGCAAAGGGACTGGGGCACACGATTACCTGGAACAACGTAGCCCAGTACCATATCGCCAAGAACGGAATGGCACGTTTTTTCTGGCCGGAGTTTGAGTTGAACACCAGCTTTTATAAAGGTGGTTCGAATGACGGCAACACCGCCGCCTTCGCTACTCCCGGCTTGATCATCGGCCGCATTCCACTTCGTCACAACGCCGACGGGACCCCGGCACGGTTAGGGTTGACCTTTGGAGCCGGTCAGCAGATCGCAGTCACCCATTTCCACACTTACAACCACGCCACCGTCATCACCGCCCGCATCCCCTTCTGAGGCAAGGTGACAACAGGGCGGGCAACGTGGTCTAACGTTGGCATGGGCTCTCTTCGCTTTTCTCCGCTGCTTTGTCTGCTTCTTCTGGGTCCGGCGCTCGAGTCCCAGAACTCGGGTGCCGCCGCGCCCGCCGGCACCCCGCCCGCTTCCCAGAGCCCCGCGCCCCGCACACCTCAGACTACCCTCTCCGTGGAGGTAAAGGAGGTCACTTTGCCGGTGACCGTCCGCGACAAGAAGGGCAAGATCCTCCTCGACCTGAACAAAGACGATTTTGAGCTGGAGGAAGATGGCAAGCCGCAGCCGATCCGCTACTTCAGCCAGGAAACGAATCTGCCTTTAACCGTCGGCCTGCTAGTCGACACCAGCTTGAGCGAGCGCGACAACATCGACCGCGAGCGCACGGCCAGCCGGAGTTTCCTCGACCAGATGATCACCCGGCCTGTGGACCGGGCCTTCGTGATCCACTTTGATCGCGAGATCGAGCTGTTGCAGGATCTGACCTCCGATCACGCCAAGCTGGAGAAGGCGGTGGGCGAGATCGACGTCCAGTCCTCCGTCGAGAGCACTCCGACCAGCGATCAGGATTCTGGACAGCATCGGTCTTCCGTCCGGGGAGGGGCCGGTACCAAACTCTACGATGCGATTTTCCTCGCCTGCGATGAAGTCGCCAAGAAGCAGACCGGCCGCAAGGCCATCGTAGTCTTGACCGACGGAGAAGATCGGGGCAGCCAGGAGACCCTGAACAGCGCCATTGAGTCTGCCCAGAAGGCTGAGACCATCGTCTACACCATCTACATCGGAGGCCACGAGGAGCATGACAACCAATATGACCCCAACATGGGGAGGCGCGGTGGCATGGGAGGAGGCTACCCGGGAGGCCGCTATCCAGGCGGAGGTTACCCCGGAGGTGGCTATCCCGGGGGGAGCCGCTACCCGCAGCAGAATCGTCCCGACGGCAAGAAGATTCTCCAGCAGATCGCCAGGGAAACGGGGGGGCGCTATTTCGAGGTCAAAAAGAAGGACTCAGTAGACGACGACTACGCGCAAATCGCCGAAGAACTACGCACCCAGTTTATGTTGGGCTACACCCCACCCAAGGACCAGAGCAGCGGCTACCACTCTATTCATCTGACCGCCAAGAAGAAAGACCTGACGGTGCAGACCCGGGAAGGCTACTACTCGGGGCAATAGAGGCTGCGGAAAAAGTCGCTACTGGGCAGAGAGGACGTACCTCAGGGGCTAAAGAGTGTGTGTGAGAACTCGGTCCTGGAAGGGCACGGGTTCAGCCGTGCCGTAAAAAACATGGCCCTACCCGGCTTTAGCCGCTGAGGTACGTTTTTTCTATCCTCTAAATTCTCTTGTGCGCTGATAAAAAGATGCCCTCAGGGGCTAAAGCCCGACGTATTCTCAGCCATTTACGGCACGACTAAAGTCGAGCCCTGATACAAAACAGCGTTTTTCCGCGCCAGAATACCCCTTCATCACCAAACTTCGATGAGCTTGGAGTCTGGGTGAGAACTGGGCTCTGTATCAGGGCACGACTTTAGTCGTGCCGCACAACGCTTGATATGTTTGCGGGCTTTACAGGCTGCGGAAAAACCCAAGTTCTTTGAAGGGTACGGCCTTTAGGCCGTACGTAACCAATCTAGAATCAGTACGGCTTTAGCCGCTGAGGGCTGCGATTTCGCTCGAAACCGACTTTTTCCGCAGCCTCTTTAGCCCCTGGGCTTTTCTTCGCGTTCTCCCACACCCTCGTTGGCCTAGCCACCGGGGCTACCGCCAGGTTGTGGGATCCTTAGCGTATGACGGAACTCGGCATTCCGATCGACTCCGCGCCGGCCCTCCGGCCGCAGCCCATCGTCCTCACCGGGCGGGTAGTTACCCTTCGCCCTTTCGATCTGCTTTCCCAAGCGGAGGCTCTCTACCAGGGCACGCACGGTCCGGAAAAAGAAGACCTCTGGCGTTACATGAGTGAGGGGCCGTTCGCCAGCCAGGACGAGTTCAACGCTGCATTCGATAAGAAGCAACGCTCGGCCGACCCGTTCTTCTTTGCCATTATCGACAATGCCATCGGCGCGCCTGTAGGCCAAGCCTCCTACCTGCGGATTGAGCCCAACCACTGCGTCATCGAGGTCGGCAACATTATCTACACTCCGCCCTTGCAGCGGAGCTGCGGCGCCACCGAGGCCATGTATCTGATGGCGCGGCACGCTTTCGAAGATCTGGGCTACCGCCGTTACGAATGGAAGTGCAATGCTTTCAATCAACCTTCCCGCCGCGCTGCGCTGCGCCTTGGCTTCGTCTTCGAGGGAGTCTTTCGCCAGCACATGATCATCAAGGGGCGCAACCGCGATACCGCCTGGTTTTCCATGCTGGACTCGGAATGGCCCCGGCGCCAGGCAAGTTTCGAGCAATGGCTCGCGCCGTCCAACTTTGATCAAACTGGGCGGCAAAAACGGTCCCTCTCCGTGCTCAATGGCCATTGACTCGTCGTGCACCAATTGTGTGGCACAAAAAGAATCATCTGCTACGTTTCGGTGATTGCTAGCCCTACTTTCCGCCCATAGAGTTGTTGCAATCGGAGGGCACCACATGACCAACAGTTCGGGGACGGTGATCGGCAAAGGCATTTGCATTCGCGGAGAAGTGTCGGGAGAGGAAGACTTTTTCCTCGATGGCGTACTGGAAGGCAACATTACCCTGACGGGCAAGCGGTTGACCGTCGGTGCCAACGGCGTGATCCATGCGGACATAGTGGCAGGAGATCTGGTAGTCTTCGGCCGGGTTGAGGGCAGTGTCAAGGCGAGTGGCCGCGCCGAACTGAAGCACTCCGCCGTGTTTGTCGGAGACATCTCTGCAACTCGTCTGTCTATTGAAGACAACGCCACGCTCCAGGGCTATGTCGACCTTTCCGAAGCAGCGCAGCCGGCGAAAAAGCAGCCCGCCGCTCAGAAGCAGCAGGCCGCCCAGCCAGAGGAAGCTAAAGAGTACGTCGAGCAGTACAGCGAAGCAGTCTAGCGGCTCGAACCAGCCACATCGGACCATCCCTGAATCTATCCGCCTCATCCTTGCCTCCAGCGAGGATGGGGCGCCGCATTTCGTCCTACCAAACTAATGAAAAATACGCCCGGGCTAAAGAGGGTGTGTGAGTACCGGGAAGGAAACCGCAGGTCCCTCCACTGCGCTTCGCTCCGGTCGGGATGACAATTCTGTCGCGGAGGGTACGCATTTCTCGCTAAAGCTCTTGCGGGCACAACAGAATTGTCATCCCGACCGGAGCGAAGCGCAGTGGAGGGACCTGCGGTTTGCTTCCCGGGTTCTCCCCCAGCCCGTTCAGTGGCCCAGCCGATCCAGATCCGTATTGAGCAAAAGTACATTCACCCGCTCGTCTCCCAGGAAGCCGAATTGCCGACCCTGAACCGAACGCTGAACCAGATCCCGCACCGTAGCCACCGGCAGGTGCCGCGCATTGGCTACCCGCTCCACTTGAAACAGGGCTGCGGCGGGTGAGATATCCGGATCGAGACCCGAACCAGAGGCTGTCACTAAATCAATCGGTACCGGTTCGCCGTGGTTCTCTTTTGCATATTGGGCCACATCACCATCCATGCGTGTGATCAGCTTCTGGTTTGAGGCCGCATAGTTCGAGCCGCCTGACGAGGTCGGGTCATATCCGTTCCCGGCCGCCGAGGGACGTCCATGAAAATACTGATTCCCGGTAAAACTCTGCCCGATCAGCGCTGAACCCGTAACCTGGCCGTTGGAAACAATCAACTCACCGTCGGCTTGCCGCGGAAACGCCAGTTGCCCAATGCCGGTGACTGCCAGCGGATAAAGAATACCGAGCACCACCGTGGTCAGCAGCGTAAAGCGGATGGCGATCTTCAATTCACTACGCAGCATCAAGTACTCCCAATCAAGCCAAACCGAGCCCGGTTAAACAAATGTCGATGAGTTTGATCCCGATGAAGGGAACGATGACTCCTCCGACGCCATAAACCAGCAAATTCCGCCGCAGAAGCGCCTGCGCGGAACGGGGTTGATACGCCACCCCTCGCAAAGCCAAGGGGATCAGCGCAACAATGATCAATGCATTGAAGATCACCGCAGAAAGAATCGCCGAGTGCGGCGTGCTCAGCCGCATAATATTCAGCTGATTCAACACCGGGAAAACACCCGCGAACATAGCCGGAATAATGGCGAAATACTTAGCCACGTCATTGGCAATCGAAAACGTAGTCAGCGCACCGCGGGTCATGAGCAACTGTTTGCCAATCTGAACAATTTCAATCAGCTTGGTGGGGTTGGAGTCCAGGTCGACCATATTGCCGGCTTCTTTCGCCGCCTGCGTGCCCGAGTTCATGGCCACGCCTACATCGGCCTGGGCCAACGCCGGGGCATCGTTGGTGCCGTCGCCGGTCATCGCCACCAATTTCCCTTTGGCCTGTTCACGGCGGATCAGGTCCATCTTGTCTTTAGGTTTCGCTTCGGCCAGAAAATCATCCACCCCTGCTTCGCGGGCGATCACCGCTGCGGTCAGCGGATTGTCTCCCGTGATCATGATGCTGCGAATGCCCATGGCGCGCAGCCTGGCCAGCCTTTCTTTCAAACCGCCTTTAACGATGTCCTTGAGGTAAATCACTCCCAGGGCAGTCGAGTTTTCCGCGACCACCAAAGGCGTCCCGCCTAAGCCTGCGATCTCCTCTACGCTCTCTCGTACTTTCTGCGGCAGGTTCGACCCCTGTTCCACCAGAAAGCGGGTAATGGCGTCCACCGAACCTTTGCGAATCACGTGGCCGGCGAAGTTCACTCCAGACATGCGCGTCTGCGCGCTGAAGGGAACGAACTCCGCATGCAGCGTGCTAAGATCGCGGCCGCGCATCCCGAAATTTTCCTTTGCCAGCACAACAATCGATCGACCCTCAGGGGTTTCGTCGGAGAAGGAGGAAAGCTGGGCCGCATCGGCCAACCGCTCGGGACTGATATTCGGCGCGGGAATAAACTGCGTAGCCTGCCGGTTGCCCAGGGTGATGGTGCCGGTCTTATCCAGCAACAGAGTATCCACGTCGCCGGCTGCCTCGACCGCGCGGCCAGACATGGCGAGCACGTTGTACTGCACCAGGCGATCCATGCCGGCAATGCCGATCGAGGAGAGCAAGCCGCCAATGGTCGTAGGAATGAGGCAAACCAGCAGCGAAACCAGGACAAAGATCGTCTGCGGCGCCTGCGAATAAACAGCGATGGGCTGCAGCGTGGCCACGGCCAGCAGAAAGATGATGGTCAGTCCGGAGAGCAGGATACTGAGCGCGATTTCATTGGGAGTTTTCTGCCGCTGAGCCCCTTCGACCAGGGCAATCATGCGATCGAGAAACGTCTCCCCTGGATTCGAAGTGATCTTCACCACGATCCAGTCCGAGAGCACCTTGGTTCCTCCGGTGACAGCGGAGCGATCGCCGCCCGCCTCGCGAATCACTGGTGCCGATTCTCCGGTGATGGCCGATTCGTCCACCGAGGCCACGCCTTCGATGACTTCCCCGTCACCCGGGATATAGAGGCCGGCCTCGATATAGATAATGTCGCCGGATCGGAGAGCGGCACTCGAAACCTCTTCCCGATGCGAGTCTTTGCTCTCGTTCTTCAGGCGAATGGCCATGGTCTCGCCCTTGGCCTTGCGCAGCGTATCGGCCTGGGCCTTGCCCCGGCCCTCGGCCATGGCCTCAGCGAAATTCGCAAACAGTACCGTGAACCACAGCCACAGGGTGATTTGCAGATTGAAGGCAAAGCTTCCTTGATGCTGGATGACTCCCTGCACCAGCAGCACCGACGTAAGCACGCTGCCGATTTCCACCACCAGCATGACGGGGTTCTTCACCATCAGCCGCGGATCCAATTTGCGAAAAGAGTCGAGCGCCGCCTGACGTAAGATCGCCGGGTTCCACAGACTTTGTTTTTCTGCCATATCGTTTCTCCCCTGCGCCGGCTAAAAGGTTTTTCCTGCATACAACTGCAGGTGTTCGAGCACCGGCCCCAGGCTGAGTGCGGGAAAGAACGTCAATGCACCGACGATCACGATCACGCCCACCAGCAGCACGGTGAAGAGCGCGGTGTTGACGGGAAATGTCCCCGAGGACGGGGGAACGCTCTTCTTTTGCGCCAGGTTGCCGGCCAGGGCCAGCATAGGAACCATCATGAGAAAACGGCCCGCCAGCATGTTGAATCCGAGCGTGAGGTTGTACCAATTGGTGTTGGTGGTGAGCCCTCCGAAAGCAGAGCCGTTATTGCCGGCAGTGGATACGTAAGCGTAGAGAATCTCGGAAAAACCGTGCGGTCCGTTGTTATTCAAACCAGAGAGAGCGGTCGGGTAGAGCACCGAGACGGCAGCCAGAACCAGAATCAACAGGGGAAAAATGAGCACATAAAGCATGGCCAGCTTCACGTCGTAGCTTTCGATTTTCTTGCCCAGATACTCTGGCGTTCGCCCCACCATCAAGCCCGCGATAAACACCGAGAGGACGACGAAGATCAACATGCCGTAGAGTCCGGAGCCCACTCCGCCGAAGACCACTTCGCCCAGCATGATATCGACCAGCGGCACCATCCCGCCCAGCGGCATGAAGGAGTCATGCGAAGCATTGACGGCGCCGCAACTGGTGTCGGTGGTGATGGTCGCGAACAGCGCGGACTGCGAGATGCCGAAACGTACTTCCTTGCCTTCCATATTGCCGCCGGAATTCACCAGCGTGGTCTTCTGGTCCACTCCGTGCAGCAGCGGATGAGGTTGCGACTCCGCCCAATAACACACCAGGTATCCGGCAAAAAACAGGATCGCCATGGCCGCGAACACTGCCCATCCGTGACCGGAGGAGCCGGTCATCTTGCCCAGGGTGATGGTCAGGGCAGCGGGGATGAGAAAGATCAATTCGATCTCGATGAAGTTGCTGAAGGGCGTGGGATTTTCAAAGGGGTGCGCACTATTGGCGTTGAAAAAACCGCCGCCGTTGGTGCCCAACTCCTTAATCGCCTCCTGCGAGGCTACCGGCCCCTGGGCGATGATCTGAGACCCATGCTGCAGCGTGCTGACCGTGGTGTAGGGTTTTAGATTCTGGATGACCCCCTGGCCGATCAGCACCGGCGCTATGACCAGGCAGATAGGGAGCAGGATCCAGAGGATGGTCCGGGTGGTATCCACCCAGAAGTTACCGATGGTGTTCGATTGTTTGCGCGCGATGCCGCGCACCAGGGCAACCGCGACCGCGATGCCGATGGCCGCGCTGAGAAAGTTGTGATACGCCAGAGCTGCCATCTGGGTGAAATAGCTCATGGTGGTCTCTGGCGTGTAGACCTGCCAGTTGGTGTTGGTGGTAAACGACGCCGCTGTGTTGAACGCCGTGGCCGGGCCTACACCGCCGAGGTGTTGCGGATTCCAGGGCAGCACGCCTTGTCCGCGTTCGATGATGTAGGTGAGCAGCAGCGACACCAAGCTGAAAATCAGCATCGCGACCGCGTATTGCTGCCAGCTCATTTCCTGATCCGCGTGGATCCCGGACGCGCGGTAAATGAGCCGTTCGATGGGCCGGAGCAGTGGATCGAGAAAAGTCTTTTCCCCTTCCAGCACGCGGGCGATGTACAGCCCCAGAGGCCGCATCAGCAGTAACAGCACGGCAAAAAAGACAACAAACTGCAGCCAGCCGTTTGCTGTCATTTCAAAATTTCTCCGGATACAACAGCGTGATCACCAAATAGATCAGCGTTGCGATGGTAAGGAAAAGCACGATCATCGTGGTATGAGACATGGCGGCTTCTATCTCAACTTCTCGCAGGCGCGAACGTAGAGCAGCGCCACCACGAAGAAAACCGTTGTACACACAATCATCAGCAGGTCCTGCATAGTCTCTAGTGGACCTAAACCCTACTAAGGGGGGTGTAAGCGAGAGATAAGGAATTAATAAAGACGCAGGGGAGAAGTGGCCTGGTAATAAACTCTTCCCCTCGAACCACTCCGGACGGGTGCCCCATGTTCGCACCAGCGTACGTGGGTTAAGGAAGACGGGGCGAAGCCCATCAAAGGTTTTTCTTTTCGTTTTTCCCACCTAATGAAGATGAAGGTGGCGCGGACAAAGTCAGGCAGCTCCGACCGAGCGAAGCGCGTGGAAAGATCTGCGGTTCCCGCTACACCCATGCTGGGGGAACAAACTGTGAGCGTCTATTCCGGAACCCCTTCAGGCAGGAACCGATAACCCACCCAGGGCTCGGTTTGAATGTACTGCCGGGGAGCTTCGGCTTCGAGTTTGCGCCGCAGCTGGCCAATAAAAACCCGCAAATACTCCGGCTGATGGGCCGATTGGCCGCCCCAAACGGCCGTCAGCAGCGCTCGATGCGTGAGCGCTTTGCCCGCATTGCGAGCCATATAAAGCAGCAGATCGAACTCGGTTGGTGTCAGGTGGAGGCTGTTGCCGCCAACCGTCACCGTATGCGCCCCGGCATCGATGACAAAGTCGCCAATCTCAATCGGTGCATCCACCAGCCGCTCCGGCGCACGCCGCAAGTGAGCCCGAACCCGGGCCAGCAACTCCTGAATACTGAACGGCTTGGTCACGTAGTCGTCGGCGCCCGCATCGAGCGCCTCGACCTTCGACCGCTCCTGGTCGCGCACCGAAAGCACAATCATCGGCGTCGCCGTCTTGCTGCGTACCCGCCGGCACAGCTCGACTCCACTCATGCCCGGCATCATCAGATCGGTAACGATCAGGTCCGGACTCCACTCCTCAAAAAGACGAAGCGCCTCTTCAGGATCGTTCGCTGCGCGCACGTCGTACCCCTGGGCAGATAATGCGGTGCGCAGGACACGCGTGATTTGTGCTTCGTCGTCGACAACCAGGACTCGTTCTGCCATCTCCACCCTTTACGATATGATCGCCACAGATGCCTCTCTCCCGGGCTCGGGTGTTTTTCCGTTTCGTGGCGATGACCGCGGCCGCCCTTCTGGTGGTGCTGGTCTATCGCAGAATACTCCATGTGAACCAGACCACCGTCGCCCTCACCTTCCTGGTGATGGTGCAGATGGCGGCCTTTGGCTGGGGGCTGGTCTATTCCGTCTGCCTCGCCATCCTCTGCACCCTGTTGTACAACTATTTTTTTCTTCCCCCCATTGGCAGCTTCACCATCGCTGACCCGCAAAACTGGATCGCGCTGTTGGCCTTTCTGGCATCGGCCATTTTCATCAGCAAGCTCTCCGAAAATGAACGGCGGCAGACGGCCTTAAGTGAAGTACGGCGCAAGGAAATGGAGCGGCTGTATGAATTCAGCAACCAGTTATTGCTGGAAGAGAATATGCACGACGTAGCCAGCCACGCCCCCCGCGTGGTGGCTTCGATCTTTGCTTTTGAAGCCGTGATCCTTTATCTCACTGAGAACGGCACCGCCTATTCGTCCGATCCGCGCCGGCCCTTTGTTTCCCTCGAGGAACTGCGGACGGCGGCCCGGCTGCCGGACGGGCCGCGGCCGCCGAGCGATGGAATATGCATTGTCCCGCTGGTTCTGGGCATGCGGGTGAGTGGATCGATTGCCATGACCCAAGCCGGCTACTCGGAAGGATTGTACGAGGCCATCGGAGGCCTGCTGGCGATCGCCCTGGAGCGAGCCTCGGCGCTCGATCGATTCAGCCGGATCGAAGCCGCCCGCGAGGGGGAACGTCTGCGCAGCGCACTGCTCGACTCCGTGACCCATGAACTGCGCACGCCGCTGACCGCGATAAGGGCCGCCGCGACCACCCTCTCGTCGCAGCCCTCGCTCGGGGAGAGTCAGCGGCGGGAAATGTTTGCCATTCTGGATGAGGAAAGCGCGCGCCTCGATCGCTTGATTGGGCAAGCAGTCGAAATGGCGCAGCTCGACACCGACGGCATCAAGGTGCGTTTCGAAGCGCAGCGCCTGCAGGAGGTGATTGATCTCGCGCTCGAAGACTGTCATCCCTTGCTGCGCGGACGACCGGTTACCGTGGACCTTCCGCCCGATATGCCCGCCCTCCTGCTCGATCGGGAGTTGATCCGCCGGGTTCTGCGTCATCTGCTGGAGAATGCTGCGCGCTATTCCCCAATGGGTTCACCGGTGAATATTCGCGCTTTGCTCGGAACCGACCGCCTGCTGGTAAGTATCAGTGATCAGGGGCAGGGAATTGATGACGCGGAGCAGGCTTACATCTTCGACAAATTCTATCGCGGGAGCCGCCAGCGGCTGTTGCATGGCACGGGGATGGGTCTGGCGATTGCGAAGGCGATTCTCCGCGCGCACAGTGGTGGAATCGAAGTCGAAAGCCATCGCGGTGAGGGCGCGACCTTTACCTTTTGGGTGCCGCTTGCCCCGGCAATCGGCGGATTATCTTGAGTGACGGCGCAACTTGTAAATCAGAACGGTGTCTGGAGCATCAACAGAAAGCGCGGATTTTTTTGTATCCGCTGTCATCCCGGCGTGGGTGGTGCACGTCTTTGTGTCCAGCAGCTGTCTGGGTAACTTGCCCAGCGGCTTGCCGGCGGAAACCCTCACCCATTGCGATATTGGCTTTTCGAGAATTAACGTTTTTTGTTTGATGCGTCTAACGGATAACGACAGTTCGCCGTTAAAGATTGTGACCCGGGAGCTCCGGCGGTGGAGCTCCGACCCCAGGAGAAGGCCCTTTGCGAAGATTCTGCAACATTCTCTGTATTTCTTTTCTGCTCCTGCTTGGAACAAATCTCTTTTCATCGGCAATCCAGGCGCAAACCCTTGTTGAGGACCGCATCACCCAGCCCATCGAGCCAGCAGATATGTCGGCCATCACGGGAAGCGTGCATCCGCTGGCCAAGGCCGCGATGGATGAAGGACTGGCCGACAACGCCAAAATCCTTGCCGGCATGGCGATCAATTTCCGCCGCACCGAAGCCCAGGAAGCAAGCCTGCAGGCTCTGCTCCAGGCGCAACAGACTCCCGCATCCCCGAACTATCATCAGTGGCTGACTCCGACCCAGTTCGGGCAGCAATTCGGTATGAGCCCGGCGGATCTGGCCAAGGTCTCCGCCTGGTTGCAGCAAGAGGGATTCACCATTACCTCGGTCGCCCAAAGCAGCAACGCAATTTCTTTCAGCGGTAATGTCGCCGCCGTGGAAAGGGCCTTCCAAACACAAATTCATAGTTACAGCCTGAACGGCGAAAAGCACTTTGCCAACGCTACCAATATCTCAATACCTGCCGCCATGGCGGGCATGGTGGGCAGTGTGCGTGGTCTGGACGACTTCCACCCCAAGCCAAGAGTGCAGTTCGCCAGGAAAACAGTCGCGGGCACGAATGCCCATTTCACTTCCGGGCAAACAGGAAGTCATTTTCTAGCGCCGGGAGATTTTGCGGTCATTTACGATCTCAACCCCCTCTATAGCGCGGGCGACACCGGCAAGGGACTCACCATAGCGGTAACCGGCCAGACTGACATCGTGGCCGCCGACATCACCGACTTTCGCGCTGCCGCCGGCTTGCCAGTCAACAATCCAACCGTGGTTACAGACCCTAGCTCTCCTCCGGAGACTGTTGCCGCCGGCGAAGCGAGCGACGATCTGGTGGAAACTGATCTTGACCTGGAATGGTCCGGGGCGGTAGCCCAGGCAGCGTCCATCATCCTGGTCAACTCTGGTGACGTGTTCACTTCGCTGCAGTATGCCATCCAGAATCAGATCAATGGCATCACCATCCCTATCATCAGTCAGAGCTACGGTGCTTGTGAGTCCGCTATTCCCACTGCATATCTGACCACCTACGAAAGCTGGCTGGCGCAGGCAAACAGTCAAGGCCAGACGGTCGTGGCAGCAGCGGGAGATAGCGGCGCGGCGGATTGCGAAGATGCAACAGCAACGGTAGCGGTCCAGGGTCTGGCCGTGGATTATCCCGGGAGCAGCGTCTACGTGACCGCTGCCGGCGGCAGCGAATTCATGGGTGACGGCACGGCTCAGACCCCGCAGACTGGCGCCGGTCAGTACTGGAGCGCAAACGGCTCCAACGACGTGCTGACCTCAGCCAAGTCGTATATCCCCGAGATGGTGTGGAACGACACCACATTTTCGGTTGGCAGCGGAGGTAGTCTTTCCGCAGGCGGCGGCGGCGCCAGTCAACTGTGGAACAAGCCCTCGTGGCAGACTGGGGTGGCTGGTATCCCGGCCGATGGGAAGCGGGATGTGCCCGACATCTCACTGAATGCTTCTCCGGATCACGATTCCTATCTCTATTGCACCCAGATACAGACGGTAGGCGGTGGGGGCGCCTACAGTTCGAGTTGCCAGGCAAGCAGCTTTCGCATATCCGATCCCGGGCAGTCGGACGATCAAGGCCTTACTGCGGCCGGTGGCACTTCTTTCTCCGCGCCGTCCTTCGCCGGCCTGCTCGCGGTCATGGAGCAGAAAATGAACACGCCGCTGGGTTTGGGCAACGTCAACCCTGCACTTTATTCGTTGGCCGCCAATGCGACCACCTACGCTTCTGCCTTTCACGACATCACTACCGGGAACAATGAGGTGCCCTGTCAGTCCGGTTCCCCCAACTGCCCCACATCCGGCACTCTGGAATTTGGGTACGCGGCGGGCACAGGCTACGATCAGGCGACTGGACTGGGGTCGGTGGATGGCAATAACCTGGCCACAGCCTTTGCCACCGCCACCTTTTCCATAGCCACCACGACCACGCTCGCGGTTGCACCGGCCAGCCCGGCCGTGGGCGCAACCGTCACCCTGACTGCAACCGTCGCAGCCGCTTCCGGGACAACGGTGCCTGGCGGATCGGTGACCTTCACTATTGATGGGGCAGCGCAGCCCGCGGCTACCTTGGCGAACGGCGTGGCCACCATGACCACCAACTTTGCTACCGGCGGTGCGCATTCGGTCCAGGCCGTGTATGCCGGTGCGACCAGCTTTTTCGTTTCTCAAAGCGCGGTGACCACGCTGAACGTGATCGCCTCCGGCGTGGCAAAGACCGCCACTACGCTGACCGCGAACCCGACCACCGTCGCGCTCGACGGTTCACTCCAACTTACCGCTGCTGTAACATCGGCCACGGCGGGCACGCTTGCGGGCAACGTCACCTTTACCATCGGCAGCACTACCGTCGGCACAGCGGCCATAACCCCGGGGGCAAGCGGTGCGGGGAGCGCTACGCTTTCGGTGGCGTCGGCTACCACCTCGCTTGGCTTTGCCGTGGGCAGTAATACTGTGGTCGCGACCTATGGCGGTGATGCGAACTATGCTTCTTCTTCAGCAAGCGCGATAGTTACCGTTACCAATCCGGGCATCACCATCGCGGCGACCAACGTAGCCATCTCTTCTGCGTCGCCGGGAAACAGTGGAACGTCGACCATCACCCTCACCTCCACCGGCGGGTATGCAGGCACGGTCGGCGTCCAGGCCACGGGTACCGTCAACGTCGATGCTGCGTTCCCCAATGGCACGACGGGAATGGTCGCTCTGTCTTCAGGCGGCACCGGGACCACGACGCTCACCATCACCACCACCTCGGCAAGCGGAAATATTCAAAAGAGTCCGGGGAGCCGTTTGGCGGGTCGCCGCATTGCAGCCGCGGGAGGAACAGCAGCAGGCTGTATCTTGTTGCTTCTCATTCCCGGCATCCGGCGAAAAAGATGGCCTGTGGCCCTGATCATGCTCGTGTTCCTGAGCGTGGGTGCGGGACTCGGTTGCGGTGGCGGTACGGGCGGCGGTGCTCCGACTGGGAACTACACCGTTACTGTTACCGCGACCGACAGCAGCAACGCAAACATCACTGCCTCCACCACGTTCACTTTAACTATCCAGTAACCGCTTTAGCCGTGAATGGGCTGCCTGGTGAAGAGGCGGCCCTTTTTTTTGTTAGATGTGTTGAGATAGTGCAATGGACAGACGAAGGTTCGGCAAGCTGATGGCGGGCCGTAAACAAACCGTAAGAGATTGGGCTTTAGCCGCTGCGGAAAAACCCGAGTTTTGAAGGGTACGGCCTTTAGGCCGTACATAACCTATCCAGAATCATTACGGCTTTAGCCGCTGCGGAAAAACCCGAGTTTTTGAAGGGCACGGCCTTTAGGCCGTACATAACCTATCTAGAATCATTACGGCTTTAGCCGCTGCGGAAAAACCCGAGTTTTTGAAGGGTACGGCCTTTAGGCCGTACATAACCTATCCAGAATCATTACGGCCTTAGCCGCTGCGGAAAAACCCGAGTTTTTGAAGGGTACGGCCTTTAGGCCGTACATAACCTATCTAGAATCATTACGGCTTTAGCCGCTGAGGGCTAGGATTTTGCGAGAAACCGACTTTTCCGCAGCCTCTTTAGCCCCTGCCATCGCACATCCCACGCGAAATGTCCGTCCCCAGGCGCAACCACCGTCGA
>Ga0302326_10000380_pt1 | contig 126136 bp, 122 predicted proteins | sample Palsa_T0_3_FD_202264 | JGI IMG/M metagenome (GOLD analysis project Ga0302326, IMG submission 202264) | Peat permafrost microbial communities from Stordalen Mire near Abisko, Sweden - Palsa_T0_3 | ecosystem: Environmental > Terrestrial > Soil > Palsa > Peat permafrost | place: Sweden: Abisko... | reverse complement strand
AGCAGATCGCGGCCGGCATCGACATGGGGCATACGCGCATCGGTGTCCACACGGGCACGGCCGTCATCGGCAATTTCGGCTCCAGCTCGCGCGTCAACTACACGGCCCACGGTGATGCCGTGAATACAGCTGCGCGCCTCGAAGGGCTCAACAAGGAGTTCGGCACGCATATCTGCGTCAGCGGCGCCACCAAGCTCCTCTGCGACGGCATTGAATTCCGGCCCATCGGCTCGGTCGTCCTGAAGGGCAAGGTTCAGGCCGTCGATGTCTGGGAGCCGCTGCATATGGGCGCCATGTCCCCCGACCAGCTCGAGCGCTATCGCGAAGCGTTCTCGCGACTGCATGAACCCACGAGCGACGCGCTCGAACTTCTCGAGGTTCTGGCAGCAGAGTTGCCGAACGACCCGTGCATACGGCACCATGTGCGTCATTTGCGCAAAGGCCTCCGGGGCATGGACCTCGTGATGACGGAGAAATAATGATTGCCACTATTATCATCGCGCTGCTGCTGCTGGCGGCGCGGCTGTTCGGCGAGCCGTTCATCAAGTCTTATTCGCCGAGTCACGTTGATGCGGTCATGCACCTCTTGACGGTGGCGTTGATCATTTGCGCGGCGGTCATCCTCGACCGGCTGGGGCGGCGCTTCTATTGGCAAGGCCATGTGAAGAAACGGCGCGGGCGCGATACGCCCAGGCTGGTCATGGATCTGGTTACGGTCTTCATCGTGGCCATCGCGCTGGCGATCGGATTGTGGTGGCAGGAAGACTTAACGCTCACCGGCATTGCCGCCACCAGTATCGGCGTTGCTGCCGCCATCGGCGTTGCGTTGCAGGCCGACATCCAGGACGTGTTCTCCGGCCTCGCGATGAATTACGAAGACACCTGCGCCATCGGCGACTGGGTGACGGTCCATTCGCAGGACCTCAAGGAACCGGTTTTCGGACGCGTCAGCGGTCTCAGTTGGCGCAGCACTTTCGTGACCCTGGAGGACGGTTGCCGGGTCAGCATTCCCAATCATCTGTTCACGTCGAATCCGGTCGTCAATCACAGCCGGCCGCGCGGCGCGAAGATGCTGGACGTCGATATCAACCTCGACGCGCGCGTGCCGTCGGATCGCGTGATGGATATGTTGCTGGGCGAAGCGTTCAAGGCCGTGCGCAAGCCCGGTCTTGCGCGCAGGCCGGAGCCCGAAGTTTTCCTGAAGTCGCTGACCGACGATGCCGGCGTCTACTGCGTCCGTTTCTGGTACTACCCCGATCAGATAACCCAGGCACCGGCGAAATCCATCGTTCTACAGGCGTTGCAGGACGTGCTTCTGCAGAACCGGCTGCCGACGCCTGTCCAGCAGATCGAACTTACCCAGCCGCCCAATATGGAATTCACGCTCGGTTTGCGCGAAATCCACGACGGGCTCAGCCACGCTTCTCTATTTCACAACGCGCTTGACCAGGCGCAGCGGGAATCGCTTGCTGCCCTTTGCAAGGCACGGGAATTTCCCGGCGGCGGCGTGCTGATGAAGCAGGGCGAGCCCGCCGATGCGATGTATATTGTGCTGGAGGGTGCGATCAGCATCACGATCGGCACAGATCCCGCGGAGCCGCAGGAAGTGGCGATCAGCGCCACGGGCGATGTGGTGGGCGAAATGTCCCTGATGCTGGGCACGCCCCGCACGGCGACCGTGACGGCGCTGACGCGCGTGCGCGCGATCGAAATCACCAAAGAGGCGATCGGAGACCTTTTCAAGACCACGCCGGAGCTGCTGGAACGATTCAGCCGCGTGCTGGCGCAGCGGCAACTCGAGAACGAATCGCTGGCAGCCCGCAAATTGGACAAGGGCGCGGTCGAAGGAGATATTTTGGCGAAGATGCGGAACTTCTTCACGCGCGCCTTCGGGCTGAGCTGAAATCAGAACAGATAGACCACGGCGTAGGTCATTCCGATGTAGGTCAGCTGATGGACAAGCTGATCGCCACCGAAAATCGCCCAATAGAGGCTGTTCTGGTCGTTGAGCCGTAGGCGGCTGTCGAGCTGCGCTTTGGCCCAATCGGTATGGTAGTGAATCAGGAATTCCGCGACGAGCAGGACGGCGATCGTCACCGGCGCGCGCGTCAGGACAAGAAGGGCGAAGATGGATCCCACACTATGTAGGCCCGCGTGCAGGAGCCCGGCCGGATGGAGATATTTTCCCTTGAAGCGGATCTGATCGTAGGTCTGCAGAACGAAGTCGCAGATATAGTGCTTGATCTGGAAGACGAGCAGCGTCAGCAAGATCAAATAGGCTGGAACCACGGCGCTGCCACCCTCGTGTCTATGACCGCTTGCAGAGCGGACTGAAGCATTTCAATTCGATAGACGGAATTCAGGCGAATCTGCCCGGCCCAACCAAGCCGGCGCAATATACACCAGATGGCCATGAATAAAGGCTTGGCCGGGCTGCAATGCTGTTTCTGTGTGATCGACTTGTCGCGGCCATTCGCGCAAAAATATAGATGCCATATAGAAATATCGGGTTCGCCAGCCTCGACAGCCCATTTCTGCCGGGTTTGGAACGGCACGACGTTTTCATTCCACATCTTGAGAGAAAATGGATCGAATGTCCGGCCAGGGAGTTATTACGTCAGGTGGGCATGTCGGCGCCGCCCCCAAGCCGAAAATACGAGCCTTAACAGTCTGCGCCGGCTGTCGTCAGGAATGTGCACATGCAATCCGAATCATTGCTGATCTGGTTGGTTGTCGGCGGCGTTGCCGGTTGGTTGGCGAGCACGCTTGTCAAAGGCGGCGGGCTTGGCCTGATCGGCGATATCGTCGTGGGCATTCTGGGCGCATTCATCGGTGGTTGGCTCCTGCCTCGGCTAGGCATCCATCTGGGTGTCGGGATTGCGAGCGCCATCATCAGCGCTGCGATCGGCGCGATCGTGCTACTGCTGGTTCTGAGGCTCGTCAGACGCGCCTGATTCAACGTCGTGCGAAAGCAGGGGTTGAATTTCTTCGATTTCTGCTTATCTGAAGGAGGGGCCGTTTGTCGCAATAGCCGCAGCGGTCGCCAAATCTCGAACGAGCAACAAAGCGGAAATTCAGGCGACGTCGCTTAATTGCTCGCCGGCCTCACGACGCCTTCCGGACGCTCGACATTTCCGGATGAGTTACGAACCCGGCGCACGGATTGTGCGCCGACGATGATGCGGAAATGGAGATTTCTTCGTTACCGCCCATCCGTCCGCGGCCATTGCGGGGACCTGATCAGAGGTGAGTTCGTGCAGTCCCAAACTCTCGACAATATCGGCCAGCCGGCGGTGCGTTCTTCGCAGTCGGCGTCCCAATTCCAGCGCGAACTCGTTGCGCTGATCCCCCATCTGCGGGCGTTTTCCCGCGTGTTGTGCGGCAGGCGCGCCATCGCAGAAGATATGGCGCAGGAAGCGCTGGCGAAAGCGTGGCGGTCGCGCGAACGCTTCGAACTCGGAACCAATTTAAAGGCATGGCTCTTCACCATCCTTCGCAACGAATTCTACTCGCACACCAGGCGCGCATGGCGCGAAACGCATTGGGACGACGACATTGGCAACAATATTCCCGCGCCCGCACGCGAGCAGGAATGGGCACTGGAGCTTTCCGATGCGGCCCGTGCGTTGAACGCGCTGCCCGACTGCCAGCGCGAGCCCTTGATCCTCGTGGCCGCCGGCGGCCTGTCTTACGAGGAAGCCGCCGGCATTTGCGGCACGCCTGTGGGAACGACGAAAAGCCGGGTCGCCCGCGCCCGCGCAGCCATGGCGAAAAGCCTCGACGGTTCAAAGCCGTTGCCGTCGCGTTCCGAAATCCGGACGGTCGGCATTTCGGCGGATATTCTGGCGCAGTTGAGCGCGCTTACGCGGCGCGGTGCACACAGCGCCGGCGCCAATGCGTGATGCGGCCTGAACGCGCCGGGGTAGGGCGGCGATGAAGCAGCGATCTCTATCTGTCGCGGGTTTCGTTGCCGCCCGCCGAATCCGGCCCGGCTGCCGCAATAGGCGTAGGACATAGTTCATGGCAACGCGCACCAGCACCAAGCATGTCACATTCCGCCGGCCCTTTCTGCTGACGGGATTCGAAGCCGTGCAGGCTGCGGGCACTTACGCGGTCGACACGGATGAAGAGATGATCGAGGCGCTGTCCTATCCCGTGTGGCGGCGAACCGGCACCACGCTTCATCTACAGCGCGCAGGCGGGACGGAATTCGTGCCGATCGACCCGGAGGAATTGAGTCGCGCATTGCTCCGCGACGAAGCGCAACCCATTGTCGCCAATGCGCTTGAAGCGAAAGCCGCACGCCACAAAAGCAAGCGAAATGCACACGATATCGACCGGGCGCTGGGAAAGCGGAGCTAGGACCATGAGCATCACGATCTATCACAATCCGGCCTGCGGCACGTCGCGCAACGCGCTTGCCGCCATTCGCGCCGCGGGCCACGAACCGGTCGTCATCGAATATCTGAAGACGCCGTCGAGCCGCGACGAATTGAAAACGCTCATCGCACGCATGGGTGTTCCGGTGCGGACGGTGGTTCGCGTGAAAGAGACCCTCTTTCGCGAAATGAAACTCGATGAGATGGATGCGAGCGACGACGAACTGCTCGACGCGATGATCGCACATCCGATCTTGATCAACCGCCCGATCGTCGTCACGGATCACGGCGTTCGGTTGTGCCGTCCGAGCGAGACCGTAAAGGAACTGCTCGCACAAGGGGCGACGGCGCCATGAGCGACACCTCATTCCGCTTGAGTCGCCTCTATGCCGAGGGCTGGAACGTTGCAAACAAATTGTCGTCGGAAGAGAGCAGCGACTTCGATGTGAAGAAGATGGCGGCGCTCAACCCCTATCCAGTCGATCCCGAGCGCGCGAAATGGAGCGAAGGCTTTACCGCGTTCATGAAGAAAAACATGAGCGCGTAAAGCGGCGACTTGCCGACACCCGTGCGCCGCCGCGGATGCCTCGACTCCATTCGAGTCGCGCATCCGCATTGTGCAGATTCCCGCGGATTTGTTGGCAATTTCTATAACGGTTGCAATTTAAACTTTTCAAGACTATATGACACGCAGCGACGGCGTTCCGTCAGTTGAAGCGCACTGTTGTAAACCCGACTCGCATTGTGCGCGCCTGGACGAGACAGCCTAACTTCCTGAATTGATGGTTGAGTCCGCCTGCATGCGTTTGAACACTTGTTCAGGCGAAACCCGATGCAACTAGGAGCAATCATGGCTACGGGAACTGTTAAATTCTTCAATGCAACCAAGGGCTTTGGATTCATCTCGCCGGAAGGCGGCGGCAAGGACGTGTTTGTCCATGCGACTGCGGTCGAACAGGCCGGCATGCGCAGCCTTTCGGAAGGCCAACGCGTCACGTTCGACATTCAGCCGGACGCGCGTGGCTCGAAGGCCGTCAACTTGGCCGCAGCCTAATTTAACTATCGAACTGGCGGCAGCGGAGGCGTAAGCTCCCGCTGCCGGTCGGTTATCACAGCGGCTGAGTCTTCTTCGTCCGCCGCTCGCAATTTTCGCCGACGAACTGTCTCACAAAATGAGGCGCTCTGGATCCCATGATGTACGACGATCAATTCGAAAATCTTCTCCAGGAACGTGAGGCCGATTGCGCCTCCGAGAGATCGCGTTCCGACATCCCCTATCTGGTCGATCTGATCCGGGTTCTGCACACGCAGCCGGCGGGCCTTCGCCGCTGGTCGGTGATGCGCGCGATCCGCAAGAATCGGGAAATGAACAATCGCCCGATTCCGCAAAAATTCGAGGACGAGGTCGAGCGCGCCTTTCGCAAGTTTTGCGTCGACGCAGATCCTGCCCGCAATGGCGGACGTCCGCCGGAAACCGCCTTGTTCTTCAAGCCGAAGGAAAAGGCCGGCGAAGTGTGGGCGATTCTGCAGACCAACGCCGAAGCGTGGCTGAAGGGCGATCGCAACGATATGCATCAGCCGACACCCGCGAACGTCGATCAGCGCGATGCACCCGAAGCTCCTTCCAAATACGGAATGACCGGCTGAACCGGCGGTTCTTCGTAACCGCGGAAAGTTTCCATGGCAAACGACAGGCCGATGTCCGAACACGAAGGCGCGCTGTTCGATGCCGTGCGGGTGCTTGGCGCGACGATGCTCGAAATGGGCGCGGACGCGAGCGTCCTCAATATCCGCCTGACGGCGGCGATGGATTCCGCCGAAAAGCTCGGAAACAAGAGCGGCGCGTCGATGCTCGATTTCCTGATCCGCGCGCTTTTTCCGGGACCCGAACCGGCGCCCAAACCGTCGTTTCGGATTGTTTAACGCGCGTTACACCCGGACGGCCAGCTTGCCGCGGTTCTTGCCCTGGAACATTCCGGCTAGAGCCTTGGGCATGTTTTCGAAACCCTCGACGATATCGACGGGGGCCTTGAGCTTTCCTGCCGCGAGCCATTTTCCCAGTTCGGCTTCGGCGTGCTGGCGGCGATTGTAGAAATCCATCACCACGAAGCCTTCCATGCGAATGCGCTTGGTGACGAGGAAGCCGGGAACGCCGGCAGGACCCGCGGCCGGAGTTGTGGCATTGTATTGCGAGATGTTTCCGCAACAGACGACTCGTCCGAACAGATTCATCCGCGCGAGCGCGGCATCCAGAACATCGCCACCCGTATTGTCGAAGTAAACGTCGACGCCTTCGGGGCAAATCGATTTAAGCTGCCGGTAGATTCCGCCGGCCGAGTAATCGATCGCCGCATCGAATCCCAGCTCGCTCGTAAGCCACGCGCATTTGTCCGCGCCGCGCGTGGTGCCGACAACCTTGCAGCCCGCGAGCTTCGCGATCTGCCCCGCAATCGAACCAACGGCTCCTGCCGCACCCGACACCAACACCGTCTCGCCGGGACGTGGCTTTCCGACATCGAGCATTCCGAAATAGGCGGTCAGCCCGGTAATGCCGAGCACGCCCAGAATATGCTCTGGTCGGTGCGCCTTGTTCTCCTTGGTCAGCTTGTTGGCGGGCACGGCGATAAATTGCTGCCAACCGAATTCGCCGCTGACGAGATCTCCCGGCGCCACGCGATCGGAATTCGATTTGACGACTTCGCCCAATCCCCAGCCGGCCATGATCTCGCCTGGCTCGAGCTGCGCCCGGTAGGTACGTCCCGCCATCCAGGCGCGGCTCGCGGGATCGATGGAGAGGAGTGTCGTGCGCACCAGCGCCTCGCCGGCGCCCGGCTCGGGCATTGCCGCATCGTGCGGCTCGAAATGCTCGGGTCCCACTTCTCCGTTCGGTTTGCGCGCATAGATCCATTGCTTGTTGACCGTCATGGGGTTCTCCGCTTCGTGGGTTCGCGTTGCATCCAGGGAAACATCAGCCCGATGGGAATGGTCCAGAGCGTGCCCGCGAGCGCGTAATAGAGAAACGCGACGAAAACATTCGCATGCGGCAGCACATGGAATGCGACTCCCATCGCGACAAGCGCGTAGATCGGAAGCCAGATCAGGATGACGACGGTGCCGATCAGTTTCTTGATGCTGGGGCTCATGGATTCCCGGGTCGATGACTTTTCGTCAGTGCAATTCGAACATAGCTGGTCTGCGCGCGCCACAATAGAGCCCGAATTTGCGCGCAGCGTTGCCAGCATCGATCCGCGACCGCCCGAATCCGGGACTCGTGCATTGTCCCTCTTCGGCCCGCCGGCGGGTTTCATGTTCTCGGGGAGGAGAACCATGTCAACGACACAAGCGATGCGGCCGTCACGTGCGTCACGCCGGCCGAATTTCACGACCATGGCCATCGTCGGCGCGCTACACATCGTCGTGATCTACGGACTTTATCTGGGACTCACCAAAGGCTTCTCCACATTTGTTCCACGCGGCCCGATGACCTTCGTTCCCGTCGCTCCGCCGAAACCACCGCCGCCAAAACCAACAGCTACGCCACATGTGACGCTGATCAATCCGGTCGGGCAGGAGATCCCGATTCCGCGGATCGACATCGCCCCGGAACCAGGGACACAAACAATTACTTTGCCGCCGGGAAATCCACCAGTCGGCCTTGACCCACCGATCGTCGTGGCGGCGCACGGCATCGCCGACACGCACTCGACGCCGAATTATCCGCCGCTGTCCATCCGGCTTAATCAAACCGGCAATGTGATGCTCAAATTGTCCATCGACGAGCATGGCGCGGTCGTCGCGGCTTCCATCGAAAAATCGAGCGGTTACGATTCGCTCGACCATGCCGCGGTCGCGTGGGTGATCTCGCATTGGCGTTACGAGCCCGCCACGAAAGATGGAAAGCCTTTTGCGACGACGACGGACGCGCTGGTCACGTTCCGGCTGACCGGCCGCTAAAGGGCAAGAGGTCGCGGTCGCCCGGGCCATCGTGGACGCCGGCTTTTGCCGACGCTATGACGGCGCCTATGGCGACCGCCATCTCGTCCTTACGAAGTTACACGCCCGGCCGGCGCGCGGTCGGCCTGTGGCTGCTGGCCGTGGCGCTGCTCATCGCAGCGATGGTGACTGTGGGCGGCCTGACCCGGCTCACGGGCTCGGGCCTCTCGATCACCGAATGGCATCCCGTGACCGGGGTCGTGCCGCCGCTGAGCGATCAGACCTGGCAGGCGGAATTCGCGAAGTACCAGCGCATCCCGCAATACCAGCTGCAGAACCGCGGCATGAGCCTCGGCGATTTCAAAGCAATCTATTGGTGGGAATGGTCGCACCGGTTGCTCGGGCGGTTGCTGGGATTCGTATTCTTCGTGCCGTTCCTGTTCTTCGCATTCACCGGCGCGATACAGCGTAGCGGTCTGCCCCGCATGGTGGTGCTGTTCGCACTCGGCGGACTGCAGGGTTTCGTCGGCTGGTGGATGGTTGAAAGCGGACTCGAAACGCGGGTGTCTGTCAGCCAATACCGGCTCGCAATTCACCTCGGAGTCGCGTTCATCCTTCTCGGCGCAATTTTGTGGACGGCGTTTGAGTATCTGCGCACTCGATCCTCCTCCCCCACGAGTGCAGGGCTGTCCGGGGAAAGTGCTTCTGCAATGCAGACGAGTCTTTTCGCGCGGCATTGCAATCCAAGGTGGGTGCATTTGGCGCTCCCTCGACGGTCCGGCTCTTCCAATCCTCGTGTCGGGGAGACCAATTCCCCCGCCAAGCGTCGAAATTGCAATCTGCGCGAGTCTTTTGGAGCCATATCTGCAACCGAAAAACTTTCCCCGGACAGCCCTGCCACGAGTGGGGGAGGTGTCGAGCGGGCCGTTGCGAGCGAGACGGAGGGGGACGTTCGGTCAGTCCCCCTTCGCCCGGCTGCGCCGGGCACTTCCCCCGCGCGCGGGGGAAGAGGAACGAGTGCGGGCGCCTATCTTCTCATCGCGCTCGTCTATCTCCAGATGCTGCTCGGAGCGCTCGTCGCGGGATTGCATGCAGGCCTGATCTACAACACGTGGCCTTCGATGGACGGACGCGTGTTTCCCGAAACGCCGTTCTTCTCGAGTCCATGGTGGATCAACTTCTTCGAGAATCCGGGCCTTGCGCAATTCGATCATCGCATCGGCGCATATCTCATCGCATTCGCGGTGATCGCGTTATGGTTTGCAGGACGCCGCGCGAAACTCGACGGTCTCGCGCAGGTCAGCAGCAACACATTGGTCGCCGTGACGCTGTTCCAAATTGTGCTCGGCATCGCGACATTGATGAGTCAGGTGCCGGTGGCACTCGCCGCACTGCATCAAGCGACAGCGGTTGCGCTGTTCGCTTCCGCCGTCTGGCATGCCTACGAAGTTTCGCGCTCCGAACGCGCTCAACCCGCCGTGAGCGCCTGATCCAGATCGAAGATGATATCTTCGGGATTTTCGATGCCGATCGACAGCCGCACCACATCCGGTCCCGCGCCTGACGCCTTCTTTTGTTCGTCGTCCAGCTGGCGATGGGTGGTCGACGCGGGATGAATCACGAGGCTGCGCGTGTCGCCGACATTGGCGAGATGGCTGATCAGTTTGACGCCGTTGACGAGTTTGACGCCGGCGTCATAGCCGCCGCGAATTCCGAAGGTGAAGACGGAGCCCGCGCCTTTCGGACAATAGGTGCGGTGCAGGTTGTAGCACGGATTGTCCTCGAGACCGGCATAGTTCACCCACTCCACGCGGGAATCGTTCTTCAGCCAGCGCGCCACCGCGAGCGCGTTGTCGCAATGCCGCTGCATACGTAGCGGCAAAGTCTCGATGCCGGTGAGTACGAGGAACGCATTCATGGGAGACAGTGCAGGCCCCAAATCGCGCAGGCCCAGCACGCGACACGCGATGGCGAACGCCATATCGCCGAAGGTCTCCCACAGCCGCATGCCGTGATAGGACGGGCAGGGTTCCGACAGCGTGGGATATTTGCCGCCTTTGCCCCAATCGAACTTGCCGCCGTCGACGATCAGTCCGGCCATCGAATTGCCGTGGCCGCCGAGGAACTTCGTGGCCGAATGCACGACGATATCCGCGCCCCATTCGAGAGGGCGGATGAGATAAGGCGAGGCGAGCGTATTGTCGACGATCAACGGCACGCCGGCTTCCTTTGCCACGCCGGCGATCGCTTCGATATCGGTGACGATGCCGCCGGGATTGGCAATGCTCTCGATGAAGATCGCCTTCGTCTTCGGCGTCACCGCCGCGCGGAAGCTGTCGGGATTGCGTGCGTCGGCGAATTTGACGTGCCAGTCGAATTTCGCGAAGGCCTGGCTGAACTGGTTGATCGAGCCGCCATAGAGCTGGCGCGCGGAAATAATTTCGTCGCCCGGTTCCATCAGGGTGTGGAACACGATCAACTGGGCCGCGTGTCCGGATGCCACCGCAAGCCCCGCGCGTCCGCCTTCGAGTGCCGCGATCCGCTCTTCGAGCACCGCGTTCGTCGGGTTCATGATGCGCGAATAGATGTTGCCGAAGACCTGGAGATTGAACAGCGCCGCTGCGTGATCGGCATCCTCGAACACGAATGCCGTCGTCTGATAGATCGGTGTCGCGCGCGCACCCGTCGCGGGATCCGGTTGCGCGCCAGCATGGACGCTCAGCGTGTTGAAACCGTAGTCGGCCATGTTAATCTCCAGTTCATTGATGTAGATAATAGGAAGAAGACTTTAGCGCAGAGGACGCAGAGGGAGCAGAGGGAAAAGAGGAGGTCGTAGGGGAATGGTGCGATCGGATAAATGCGCGGAATTCGCCACTATGTTGGCGCGCGAAGCGCGCCGATCTTTTTCCTCTGCGTCCTTTGCGCGTCCTCTGCGTCCTCCGCGCTAAATCTTTCTTCCGGAATCAGAAACTGCGCCGGCCCTTGAGATCCTCGAACGAAACCATGACATGCGTGCGATAGGCCTCGCACTCCTGCAGCCTCGCATACCACGTTTCGACACTCGGCAGGGAAGGCCGGTCGATTTCCAACTCGAAATAACGGTAAAGCTGCGCGCCTGCCGGAATATCGCCCATGGTCAGCGTATCGCCCGCGATGAACGCCTGCGCGCCCAGGTAACGGTCCAGCAGCTGAAACAGGATCGCGCTGCGGGCTATACCTTGGCGGATCAGATTCCAGTTCCGCTGCTCTTCCGGCGTGCGATAGAGATTCCAGAACAGGCCGATGAAAGCCGGTTGCAGGTCCGCGAGCGTCCAGTCGGTCCACATATCGCTGCGCGCACGAGCACCCGCATCTTCCGGCCACAGTGTGCCCGCCCCATATCGCGCCGCCAAGTAGCGGACGATTGCGTGCGACTCCCACACGACCGTCCCATCGTCGTCGATCACGGGCACGCGGCGATTGGGATTCATCGCGACGAATTCGTCCGTGTCGAGGCCGCCGAACGGTCCACCCGCGTCGAGATGTTCATGGGCGAGCCTAAGCTCGCCGATCGCCCACATGACTTTCTGCACGTTGATGGAGTTCCGCCGGCCCCAGACCTTGAGCATGGGCCTAGACGCGCTTGAGGCTTCCGCCCTTGGAGAACAGGAGCGGTTTGCGGTTGTCGATCACGCGGCGGTTGATACCCATCCAGCCGATTTCTCCGGAGAGCCTGCCATATTCGATCTTGGGACAGCGATCCATGATCACGGTGAGCCCGGCCTCGCGCGCCATCTGCGCGGCTTCCTCATTTACGATGCCAAGCTGCATCCAGATTGTCTTAATTCCGAGCCGGTCTCTCTCGGCCAGCGCTTCGCGCACGATTCCGGGCGCCGCATCCGACGCGCGGAAGATATCGACCATGTCGACAGGCGCGGGCACATCCTTCAGCGAGCCATAGGCGGTCTGGCCCTGGATCAGCTTGCCCGCCATCCCGGGATTGATCGGGTGCACGATGAAACCCTTCGCCAGCAGATACATCATCGCGAAATAGGACGGACGCATGTCGTTGCCGCTCGCTCCCACCATCGCGATGGTCTTGGTCGAGCGCAGGATGCTTTTGATCAGGTCGTCGGAATATTGGGGCATGGGATCAGGATATCATTCCGGCCAATTTGGTGCGCGCTTTTCGACGAATGCCCCAATGCCTTCTTCGGCCTCCGCCGCGAGCATGTTCGTGGTCATCACTTCGCTCGCATAGTCGTAGGCTAGCGATAGGCCCATTTCGAGCTGGCGATAGAATGCCTCTTTGCCGATCTTGACGGTCTTGGACGGCTTGGACGCGATCAGTTGGGCCAGCTTGGTGGTGGCGTCCGAAAGTTCGGTGGGCGACACGACGCGATTGATCAGTCCGATGCGATGGGCATCCTCCGCCGAAATCATCTCGCCGGTCAGCAGCATCTCCATCGCCTGCTTGCGCGAGACATTGCGCGACAGCGCCACCATGGGTGTCGAGCAGAAGAGGCCGATATTCACACCCGGCGTGGCGAAGCGCGCTGCCGTCGAGGCAACCGCGAGATCGCAGCTCGCGACAAGCTGGCAGCCCGCCGCCGTGGCGATGCCCTGCACCTGGGCGATAATGGGCCTGGGATGGCGCACGATCGTCTGCATCAGTTTCGAGCATTGCGCAAAGAGGGCGGCGAAGGCGGCTTTGCCACGGTCGGCATCCTTGCGGCGCGCGGTCATTTCCTTGAGGTCATGGCCGGAGGAGAAAGCCGGGCCATCGGCGCTAAGCACAATAACGCGCAAGGCGTTATCCTGCGCCGCCTCGTCAAGCGCGTCCTGCAGCGCAGCCATCAGCCCTTCGCTCAACGCGTTGCGTGCGCCGGGGCGATTGAGGGTGAGCCGCACGATCGCGCCGGTGCGTTCTGCGAGGACGAGTGGTTCGGGGCTGGGAGCGTTCATGACTCGCAATGTAGGCCGTTCTGGCCCACTTGCCAGCCCTCGATGATGGAGCGGTATTATAATACCGCATGCGAAAACCCCTGCAAAATGCCCGCTTTCGCTTGACACGCGCACGCCACCCCCGTACACGGCCCGCCGGATCGAAATTTCTCCCGGAGCTTGGGACATGAAAACCTACTCGGCCAAAGCGTCCGAGATCGACAAGAAGTGGGTCATCATCGACGCCGAAGGGCTCGTGGTCGGCCGGCTTGCTTCGCTGATCGCATTGCGCCTCAGGGGCAAGCATAAGCCCGACTACACGCCCCATATGGATGGCGGCGACTTCGTGATCGTCGTGAACGCAGCCAAGGTGCTGCTCACGGGCGATAAACTGAAGAAAAAAATCTACTACCACCACACCGGCTATATCGGCGGCGTCAAGGAACGCACGGCCGGCGCGATCCTGGCGGGCAAGTTCCCGGAGCGGATCGTGGAGAAGGCCGTGCAGCGCATGCTGCCGCGCGGCCCCCTCGGTCGTCGCCAGCTATCGCATCTGCGCGTTTATCCCGGCGCCGAGCATCCGCATGAGGCGCAACAGCCCACGAAGGTGGACATCGCGGCGATGAATCCCAAGAACACGAACTATCGCATGACGAAGGCGGCCTGATCATGGCGGAAGATGTCAAAAGCTTCAGCGAACTGAAGTCGACCCTGATCAAGGCGAAGGTTCCGGAGAAGGCCGAACCCGGCGAGCAACCCAAGTCCAATCGCGACTCCAAGGGCCGCGCTTATGCGACCGGCAAGCGGAAGAACGCTGTCGCGCGCGTCTGGATCAAGCCGGGCATGGGCCGCATCACTGTCAACGGCAAGGAAGAGAAAGTCTATTTCGCGCGGCCGGTGCTGCGCATGATCCTGCGCCAGCCTCTGATCGCCGCCAATCGCGACGGCCAGTTCGACGTGATCTGCACCGTCCTTGGCGGCGGCTTGTCGGGGCAGGCGGGTGCTGTGCGTCACGGGATTTCGAAGGCGCTCATTTCCTATGAGCCCGCGCTCAGGCCCACGCTCAAGCTGGGCGGCTTCCTCACCCGCGACAGCCGCGTCGTCGAGCGCAAGAAATACGGTCGCCCCAAAGCTCGCCGCAGCTTCCAGTTCTCGAAGCGCTAGTTGCACTACAAACTGTTCGTCAAAACGGCGGCCCGAGTGGCCGCCGTTTTGTCGTCGGGCGACTGCGCCCCTACCATCTCACGCTACCCAGCATCGGAGTCGTTTCGGATGTTGGCCGAAGCACCACCGATAACCGCCTGGGCCGGATTCGTACCGGCGGAAGTAGGTGCTGCCGGTCGAAATCGTCTGGTGATCGGTCGTTTTGATCGTACCCGTACTCGTGCCGCGGTTTTAACGATAATTTCCGCCCATATTGGTTGAGAATATGAACCACCCCCGGTGGTCGAACGGTCCGGCGCAAGGAGATATTGCCTTGCAACACGGGGGCGAAGCCGCCGACGGTCGATCATTCTATGGTTCGAAAACAGTGGCTTAGAGAACGAGGGAGCCGGACGTTTTCCGCGGCAAATGGATCGTTAGAAGGCTTCCCTGCCGGGCGGGAATGGTTTATGAATCCGCCCGGTCCAGTGTTGGCTGGCGAGCAAATCAGGGGAACGACATCATGAACAAACTGAAAACAGCGCTGTACGGCGCTGCGATGGCTGCGTGTATTGCGACAGCCGCCACTTCGGCAAATGCCCAGCCGGTCGGTACGTTGAAAATGGTTGGTCCGGCGCAAGCCACAACTACCGTGCACTTCGACGTCATGCTGCCGTTGCGCAACAAGAGCGGACTCGAAGCTCTGGCGCAGGCGCAGACGAACCCGAAATCGCCGCAATATCATAAATGGCTTACGCCGGCGCAGTTCGGCGCGCAGTTCGGACCTTCCGCCGCCGCGATCAAGAGCGTCGCTTCCTACCTCTCCTCGCGCGGCTTCACCGTGAAGACCTATTTGCGCAGCGTGCGCGTGACGGGGACGACAGCCCAGGTCGCGCAGAATTTCGGCGTAAAGCTGGTGTCCGCGAAGAGCGAGGATGGCACATCGCATATCGTCACGAACGATAGGTTTACGATGCCTTCAGCCCTCTCTTCGGTCGGCGCGCAGATTTTCAGCTTCGCTCCGCACGTCGCGCACACTTATTCCATGAAGGTCAGCGACAAGCCGCTGAATGTCGGTTCGACGCGCACCGCCAGCAATCCAGGCCAAAAGAATATACAGGGATACGCATCCAATTCGGCCGGCTCGTCTGTGAACAACCGTTACAGCGACACAGGTCCTTACTGGTTCGACGACCTGAAGCAGGCCAACTTCTATCCGTCGGCGACGGCAACCGTGAACATCGGCGGAAACAACTATCCGATCAACGGCACCGGCACGGTGATCGCGGCATTGATGTCGAGCGACGTCCTCGACTCCGACATCAAGGCCCTCTTCGATCACGAAAACTGGTCGACGATCACCGGTACTCCAGATCCCACTCTTGCCGGGCGTTTCTATGTTGACGGCGGCGCACCGTTCGGCAATTACGCTTCGCTCGAAGCTTCGCTCGACACGCAGCAGGAATTGACCGGCGCAACCGGCGCTGCCGTCGTGTTGGTCGACATTCCGGATCTGTCCGACGGCAACATTCTCGCCGGTTATCTGGACATCGACGAATACGACTTCGCGTCCGTCGTCAGTTCGTCGTTTGGCGAATGCGAGCTGTTCTATTTCCCGGTCTACAATGGCGGGGTGGACTATCGCGACGTCCTCGCGGCCGAGCACGAACTCTTTCTGCAGGGTAACGTGGAAGGCATCACGTTCCTCGTCAGTTCCGGCGACGAAGCCGGCCACGAATGTCCTACGCCGTCCTATTTCTATGGCGGTCCTGCGCACTATGTCGCCAGCGTTTCCACCCCGGCTTCCGATCCAAACGTGACCGCGGTTGGGGGAACCAATGTCGTCACCAACTATGTTTCGGGCTCGCTTGACTCCCAATACGCAGGCCAAAACGCTTGGGACGATCCGGAATTCCCCAATGATCCGTATGGCGTCGGCGTCAACGTCACGGGTGCCGTGTGGGGTGCCGGCGGCGGTTACAGCCAAGTCTACGCTGCACCCAGCTACCAGTCGCTCGTGCCGACGGGATCCACCACTGCACGCGCCGTTCCGGATGTTGGCATGCAGGTCGGCGGCTGCCCCTACGGCGCCAGCGACTACAATCCGCACCAGAATGTCTGCAATGGCGGCCACAACCCTCTCAACGGCATGGGCAACACGCAGCGTAGTTCTGTAGTCGTAGCCTACGGCGTCGGTGTGGGCGGCGGCTTCTATGCCGTGATCGGCACCAGCGTCTCCTCACCGGAGTTTGCCGGCGTCGTATCGGCTCTGGTCGAACAAAATGGTCGTATGGGCAACCTCAATCCCTTCCTGTACAGCCTCGCCGCAGCCGGCACGACGGCCAATCATGCGTTCCAGAGAAACATCCAGGGCTTCAACGATGTTGAGTCCACGGATCTGAACACCTATTACAGCCTGTCTGTCGGCGTGGGTACGCCGATCGTTACCAGGTTCCTCGGCGACACTGGTGTCCACGTCGCCGGAACGCCGCAAACGCCGTCGAATCCGTAATCGACTGCGAATAACGAATGCAGCGCCGGGCAGGGTTTCCTGCCCGGCGTTTTTTTGCTGAGTCCGATCGTTATGTGGCTGGGTGTTCCACGAATTTGAGATTCGCTTCCCGGATTGCCGCGGCCGCGTCGTCGTAGAGAAACGGCAGGAACGCATAGCGCGTGCCCCTCGTCACCGGCATGGCCTCATGCAACAACGAACATGAGAACACCACAGCGCCCCCCGTGGGCGCGCGATAGCTGCGCCGGTCGAATTCCGGAAAGCGCAAATCCCCGCCTTCGTAGTCCTCGGCATTTAGATTGATCGTGACCGCGAAGCGGCGGTGCATGGTGCCATTGGTGGTGTTGTCGCGGTGCGGACGGAAGAACCCGCCTTCTTTCGCATCGTAGCGCGCGACGATGTAACGCTCGATGCGGGTCGCGTGGAACTGGAACGTTTTTTTCACTTCGGGCACCAACCTGCGGCTGAGGCGTGCGTCGATCCGACGCCGCAAGTCCGCGTCATCGATAGGCGCGTCCCGGCGCATTTTGAAGCTGTGATCCAGCTGGAAGATCGTGTTTCCCGTTTGGGGGTCGGTCGCCATGAAGCCGCTGTCGGTGCTTTGGCCTGTTTCGAACCGTTCGATCAGCTGCCTGCAAAACTCGGGCTCGAACACGCGCGGCAGGACGAGCACCGGCGCCGGAACGCCTGCCGGGCCGGGTTCGGGATGCGGCAGCGTTGCTAGCGTTTCGATCACCTCGCGGGCATGGGTCCTCGCATCCGATAACGGAATGACCGCAAGAACGCGCAAGGCGGTATCGAGAACGTAAGTGACGCATCGCATCGACTTGCGTCCGTTCTCTTCGGCGGTCAGGCCGTAGAGCGCAGGTATTCTTGCGGAGGCATCCCAATAGATATGAAAACCGGGCAGGCGCTCCGCGATGCGCGCTTCCGCCTCGTCATTCGCATCGCAACTGACGCCAAAGAAGCTGGCGAAGCTGTCGTTGAATATTCCTTCCTGCGCGCGAAGCGTGTCCAGCATCGTGCGGACCTCTTCGCGTTCGGCCGAGCCGAAAAAACTCAAGACGACGTACCGTCCAGCCGCCTGGCTAAAATGAAAATCGACACGCTTGGGCGAACGCGCATCGAACCAGGGCGCCGGGTCACCTATCGTGAGCATTGCCGCTTTCGACCTTTCTCGCGGAGATTATCGGCAGGCAATCCGTCTGCGAAAGCCGAGTTCAGGAAATCACATCGCGATGGAGTTCCGGAAACACTTTCGAGACCTTGCCCAGCAGATAGTCGCCATATGTGCCGGAGAAATCGTGGACGCTCTGCCGGTCCCAGCGCTGCTCGCGGTCGTCCGAAATTTGCATTGCGCGCTCGGGAAGCGGCCGGATCTCGGCGTCGAATCCGGGATCGAAAAAAAACGGAAATGACAGGCGCCCGCGACCGCTGACGTTTTTGGCGCGATGGGGAGTGGAGCGGTAAAACCCACCGGTCAGCCGATCGAGCATGTCGCCGATATTGCAGACAAGCGTGCCGGGGACGGGCTCGGCATCGATCCAGCCGCGTTGCGTCTTAACCTGCAATCCGCCCGCATCGTCCTGCGCGAGCAAAGTGAGCAGTCCGTAATCGGTATGTTCGCCGACGCTCCAATCCTGCGACGCGCGCGCGATTGCCGGATAGTGAAAAATACGGAACAGGATCGTGGGATCGCCGGTGTAATGGCGGCGGAAATAATCCGCCTCCAGGCTCAGGCTCAACGCGATGCCTTCCAGAATGGCATGAGAGGCTCGGGTGGCCGCGTCCAGATAGTCGAGCACGGCGCCGCGCAACTCACGCGGCCGGGCGGGAAACTGGTTGGCGCCGTGTAGCGGCATTACCCGCCGCACACGCGGATCGTCGGGCCCCAGTTCCGACCCGAAATAGATGCCTTCCTTCTGGTCCGGCTTGCCGGAGGTGAGTTCGCCGCCCACGGGAAAATAGCCGCGCCAGGCATGGCCGCCGCGCGCCATTGCGATTTCGTTCTTTTCGGATTCGGGCAACGCGAAGAAACTGCGGCTTGCCTCATCGAGACGCGCGAGAAGTTCCGGCGCGATGCCGTGGCCCCGCGCATAGAAGAAGCCGTGATCGCGGCAGGCCGTGCCGATTTGCTCCGCGACACGGTTGCGCTGTTCCGCGACGTTTGCGAAAAGAGCCATCACGTCGATAACCGGCAGCGTCTCGTAACTCATCGCTCGAACCGCGCGTCGGGTGATCAGGATATCTCGTATTGGCCTATCCATCGTTCGATCGGAAAACCCGTCTGGTCTCAGCCTAGCATCGACCCGTACATCATCCGCGCGACGACCTCTCCGATCACGAGAGAAATCCCTATGACGCAAACGAACACTACTGCCGTGTAACCGACCGCTTTGTCCTTCGGGCAGCGCATGAGCACTGGCAATCCGAGGTAAAACAGATAAATGCCGTACAGGGAGCCGATGAGCCCAATGATGCCGAGAGACGGCAATATCTGAAACACAGCGGCAATCCACGCTGGCGTGTAGCTGTAAGCGGCCACTTTGAGGGCACGCAGGGAATCCTTCTGACCGCCGAACGTGGGCGCAAGCGCATCGATTATGAGGGACACGACGAAGACGCTCAGAAATGCCAACGCATACATCACGAGGGCGGTCGTCAGTCCGGATACGAACGGTGTGCGAAAGGTCAATCCGGTGAACGGCACGCTTACGCCGATGATTGATCTGCCGATGAAGCCCGCGATGGCTCCAATCGCGGCCAGGGGAGCAACATACTGAACATAGATGTCGCGCGGGGTCGAGGCTTCTCCGTCTATGACCGGCCATTCGGTCATCGGCGAAAGAATGATGTTTTTGACACGTGCGATCAGTCCGGGGGTGACAATGTCCTTTGCGAATTCCGGAACGTGAGGTCGACTCGTTCCGGCCCCCACAGCAGGAGATATTGCCGCCCCGCAACTCGTACACACCGTTGCACCGGCCGCGTTGGGAGCGCTGCATTTTGGACAATTCATCGTAAATCTCCCCGTTTGAATAAGGCTGAATCGAATCTCATCCAGACGATTTATACCAGAATATCGAAAGGGTCTCAGCGCAAATGTCCCGCCGGGCGGATCGGATGACGTGCGGAGAATGTGGCATCGCTTGTCGCGATGGGGTAATGACGGTCCATGACCGCACGCGTGTTCATAGACGGCGCGGCCGGAACAACCGGCCTGGAGATCCGCGAGAGGCTGGCCGCCCGCGCGGACCTCGATCTTGTGCAGCTTGCCGAACGTGATCGCAAAGACCTGCGGGCGCGGGCCGATGCCCTCAACGAAGCCGATCTCGTCGTCTTGTGCCTGCCGGACGAGGCGGCGCGCGAGGCGGTCGCGATGATCGAAAACCCCGCCGTTCGGGTCATCGATGCCTCCACCGCGCACCGCGTGGCAGAGTGCTGGACCTACGGATTTCCGGAAATGGAGCCCGCCCAGCGAGCAAAAATCGCCGCTGCCCGCTTCGTAAGCAACCCCGGGTGCTATGCAACGGGGTTTCTCGCGCTGGTTCGGCCGCTGATGCGCGCCGGTATGATCCCGCCGGACTTTCCGCTCACGACCAATGCCGTGTCCGGCTATTCCGGCGGCGGCAAGGCGATGATCGAGGAGTTCGAGAACAAGGCGTCGCCCGCCTATGTGCAGACGGTGGTGCGCACTTACGCCCTCGCGCTCGCGCACAAACATGTGCCGGAAATGCATATCCATTCGGGTCTCGAACATCCGCCGGTGTTCGCGCCGAATGTCGGACGCTTCTATCGGGGAATGATTGTCGAGGTCCCGCTGCAGCTTTGGGCGCTCCCGGGAAAGCCCCTGGCCGCGACGGTCCACGAAGCGATCGCGAGCGCCTATCGCGGCGAAAAACTGATCGAAGTGGCGCCGCTGACCGAGGCTCTGATGCTCAAATCCCTCGATGCTGAGATGCTGAAGAACACGAACGGCATGAAGCTCTATGTGTTCGGCAACGACAAATACGGCCACGCGCGGTTGCTGGCCGTGCTCGACAATCTGGGCAAGGGGGCGAGCGGCGCTGCGGTGCAGAACCTCAACATCATGCTGGGTCTGAACGAGACGACCGGTCTCGCGTGATGACAGAAGCGTTCTTTCAGCGTTACCGGGTCGACGACAGAGGGGCGCTGGCGCAGCGGGTCGCAATTTTGACCGCGCGCCTTGCGGAGGCGGTGAAGACGGGCCATCAAGCCGAAGAGTTGAAGCTTAGGAACGAACTTGGTTTCGATTTGACCCCGCTCGACAGGGAATCCGAAGCTGTCGCGGTGCTGGAGCCCGCGCTGGAACTGGCGCGGCATCTTGGAAAACGCGAAGTCGAAATCGAAGTGCTGCTCAGCCTCGCAACGGCGCGCCAATATCTGGGCGAACGCGAGATCGCACAAGAACTGTTCCGGGAGGCGCTGGAAAAGTCGGCGACCTACGGCATCGACGAGCACACGAATTTCATCCTGCACCACCAGGGCCGCTGCTATGCCGAGCAGGGCGATCTCGCCTCGGCCCGGCGTTGCTTCGAGCAGGCGCTGGAATTGCGCCGGAAGATCGGCAAGCCGCGGTTCATCGAGTCCGCGCAGCGCGCGCTCGCCACGCTCGACGAGATGGAACGGGCGACGTGATGTATCGCCCAGGCGCTTTTGCGGTGGACGATGTTTCGGTTCTCCACGGCGTGATCCGCGAACGTGTCTTCGCAACGATTGCCGCCATTGTCGGCGGCGCGGTGACATTCGCCTACGCACCCTTGATCCTCGATGCGCAGAACGGCCTGGTTGGCGGAATCCGGTTTCATCTTGCTATCGGGAACGCGCTTGCCAAGCTCGAGGACGGCGCGCGCGTCTGGGTCGGCGTAACGGGACCCGACGCCTATGTGTCGCCGGATTGGTACAAAAGCGTGGTGACCGTGCCGACCTGGAATTACATCGCCGTGGAAGGCGAAGGCGTCGTCCGTCGCACGTCGCGCGAAGAATTGCGCAAGCTGGTGATCGATCTTTCGACCCAGGAGGAACAAAAGCTGTTGCCGAAGCCGCCCTGGCTGATCGACAAAGTGCAGCCGGAGCGAACGGAAGCTTTGTTGAACGGCATCGCGGGCTTCTCGCTCGCCTTTCAGCGGCTGGAAGGCAAATTCAAGCTGTCGCAGGACAAGAAACAGGAAGACATTGAAGGCGTCGTCGCGGGCCTTGAAGCGCGCGGCGATGCCGCGAGTCTCGCGGTCGCTGCGGCAATGCGGAGGGGGAGGGGATGACGACACGGTCGAAATTTGTATTTTTCGTCGGCGCGGCGATATTCGCAACGTCTTTTGCCAGCGCCGCAGATTACCTCCCGCCGCCGGGCGACTCCTGGGCAACGCATACGCCCCAGCAGGAAGGCTTCGATTCTGCGAAACTCAAATCGGCCATCGATTTCGCGATCGCCAACGAGCCGAAATTTCCGCCGGAACTCGCAAAAGTCGCCGACATCCGCGATCTGCGCATCGCCACTCCGCTGCAATTCGCAAAAGAACCTTTTTCGGGTCCCATCGGACCGCTCGCGCCGCGCTCGCCTCCGAACGGCATCGTCATCCGCCACGGCTACATCGTCGCCGAATGGGACGACACACATGCGGTCGACATTACCAATTCCGTGACCAAGACGTTTCTCTCGGCCGTTGCCGGCGTTGCGTTCGATAAAGGCATGATCAAAAACGTCGACGATCGCGTGATCGACTATGTGCAGCCGACGCCCGATTTCCTGCTGCCGCACAACCAGCCCATCACTTGGGACGAGATGCTACGCCAGACCAGCGGCTGGGTCGGCACCATGTGGGGCAAGCCGTGGTGGGCAGATCGCCCGGGCGCGGAGCCCTGGAGCGAACTCGCGGCAGGTCCGCCGCCCGTGGGCAAGGAATGGAAATATTCCGATGTGCGGGTCAATGCGCTGTCGCTCGCGCTGACGTATCTCTGGAAGCGTCCGCTGCCGGACGTGCTCAAGCAATATGTGATGGGCCCGATCGGCGCCTCCAACACCTGGCATTGGGAAGGCTACGACAACTCCTGGGTGACGATCGATGGCAAACGCATCCAGGCCGTGCCTGGCGGCGGCCATTGGGGTGGCGGCATGTTCATCTCGGCCCGCGATCTCGCGCGCATGGGCTTGCTCGGCCTGAACGAAGGCAGGTGGGGCGCGACGCAGATCCTCTCGCCCAAATGGATTGCAATGTCGCGCAAGTCGACGGGACCGAACCCCGAATACGGCTACATGAACTGGTTCCTCAACACCGACCAGAAACTTTTCCCTGCCGCGCGTGCGGACATGGTGGCCTTCATCGGCAACGGCGACAACATCGTCTATATCGACTACCAGCATGATATTGTTGCAGTGGTGCGCTGGATCGACGACACGCAGAAGGCGGAGTTCCTGCGGCTCTTGTTGGCGGCGGTGAACGATTAGCTGCCGGTTGCGGCGATGCGTTCGGCCCGCTCTTTGATATAGGCGAGCACGCGCGTGTTGTTTTCGTGCACGATCAGCCGCGCGAAGGGAATCCAATAGAGTACCGGGTCGAGCTTCATTTCATGCGCAGTATGCTCGACTACGCGAATATTGCCGCCCGCCAGCGTTACGATCTCGAAGCTGGTCGAAAGCGTTTCGAAATAACCATGGACATGGGGCGCGTTGACATGCCTGTAGGGGCTGAGTTCCTGCATCGCGGGAGGATTGCTGAGCACCACGAAGGCCAGCTTGTGCCGCGGCTCCCAGTCGGTCACCCGTTCGATTGCAATTCCGGTCGAAAAGACGCCGCGCCGGATGGCGCCTACGCCTTCTCCGACAATCTCGCCCCTGAGCGGATAGGCGACGCCCAGCCGGAACGGCAATGCGGGTGGGATATCGATCGAGTCCATATGGATCAGCGATTGCCAGACCGCTTCCGGCGAAGCGCGAACGTCAATCGTTTCCTGCGTCTCGAAAACCGTCGGGGTCGGTAGCGCATGTTCCGTGGCGAAAGCGATCGGGAGAAGGGCGATGCTCATGAGAGTTTGCGACGCAGAGTTCTTCCGATAGAGCGCGGCGGCCCGCCCGAACGCGGCGCCGATGAACGCAGCCCCGAGCGATAACGGCGCCGCGAGCACGATGCAGACGGCGCCTTCGAGAGCGACCAAAATGAGCGCGAGACTGCCCAAGGCTGTTCCCGCGATGACAAGGGCCCCGGTTCGCCTCCAGCCGATGTCGCCGCGCCGGTTGCCGAAATAAGCCGTTGCCGCGCCGATGAGGAACGGCGAAAGCACGAACATGCCAAAGCCATAGGTACCGAAAAGCAAGGCTCCAACCCCAACGGCAAATACCGTGATCCCCATTCCCACAGCCATGCCTTGAACGGCCGGTATCCAGTCGAGGGGCGTGGCGGCGTTTTCGCTTTTCGGCGTTAGCGGCAGGTCACGTGACGGCATCGCGGTCAGAAAGAGAATTACGGGTATCTGTATGACGGGCATGATCGCTGCAACCCCGACCCATGGTGCAACATTTGCGTCGGCGCTCCGGCGAAACGCGAGTGCGCCGAGCGCCCAGGCAATGAGGATGGTGATCGCGATTCCCCCGAGTGCCGTGGCCGACGCCAAATTTCCGAGTTGAACAAGCTGGCGAAGAGGCGCCACGAAAAACATCCAATCGAGCGCAGGTGTCCGGCCATGAAATTCGAACACGAGAACGGCGACGGCGTGTTGCAGGAAAAAGATGCCGATCGACCACCGCGCATAAGGCGCTTGCCTCAATCGTCCTTTGAAGGTGAAGGGCGCGATCATGTCGGCCGACCGGCGACGCAAGTTGGCGCGCGCACGAAAGGTTCGGGAACGACGCACCGCAGTTCCTGCCGAAAGGGCAGCGTCTCTGGCGTCACGATGGCGCTTGCGAGACCGAACCGCTCGAATGCCTTGATCAGCTGCCAGCCGAGATCGATCTCGCCGGGTAAGAGTCCGAGCCGCGCGGAGCCGGGAAATGCATGATGATTATTGTGCCAGCTTTCGCCCATGCTGATAAGGCCGGCGATCCCGATGTTGTAACCCTGAGCCGCTGCGCCTTCGACGACCCATCTCTGATCGCCCTCGCGATGCGCAAAATGTCCGACAAGCCAATGCCCGGTGACGCACACCGCCACACGCGTACAAATCCCCCACACGACCCAGCCGATCCCGCCCAGTGCAAAGAATGCAAGAGCCCAGGGAAGCTGCTGCCACATCCATGTGCGTTCGAGGAATGCGTAGAAGCGGTCATCGCGCAACCGAGGCTCGAGATCGAGCGCGGGCGAGTGCGCGAGCCGAAGTTCACAATGGAGCTGCCACCATCCGTCATGCAGGAACGGCTTGCGATGGCAGAAGAAATCGTGACACGCCTGCTGGCGTTGAGCCCAGTCGCGGAAGTCGTGCAGCCGGATCATGCCCAGCGGCCCAGCCATGCCCACCAGTGTGCCAAGATAGATGCACAGATATTCCAGCCACAGAGGGCACTGGAAGCTTCGATGGATCAGGCGCCGGTGCATTCCCACCGAGTGGCCGAAACACAAAGTGACGGCGCTGGTCACGACGAAGAGCGCAACCGCACTCCAGGAAAAGCTGATCGGCGCCACCGCTAGGGCGATAATCGTCATCGCACCGATCCAGAGAGATTTTTTCGGCGACCAACGGACGCGTCCGTCGAGTGGGCTTGTATCGCTCCCCGCAACGACTCGTTCCGGACCGCGCACCAGTTTCATGCGTCGCGTTCCCCGGCAGTTCCCAGCGCGCGGGCTCTTTTAAGATTGGCGCTTTCCCGCTTGAGCGGCCGCGAGATGGGACACACCTTCTGGACGAAGCCGTTCAGCGCGTTGGCAAGAGTTTCGCGCACCAGAAAGTAATGGACGAACTGGCCGCGCTTTTCGCTGCGCACCAGCCCGGCGTTCTCCAGAATCTGCAGATGCTTCGAGATTGCCGGTTTGCTCATCTCGAAACGCGCCGCAATCTCTCCCGCCGTCAAATCGACTTCGGAAAGATAAGCCAGGATTTTGCGTCGCGCGGTGGAGGCGAGGGCTTCGAAGATTTTTTCCATCAACCTGACACTAATTAACTAGATAGCTAATTATAGAATTCATTTAGAGCGAGCGTCAAGAGGGTGTCGAAGGAAGCGGCCTTCGATTGCGAGTTGGCCTAGTCTGGGTAGATATCCTTAATTGCCAGCGCAAAAATTCATTTCGCGGCGCAGCATGAATGGATTAGCGTCGCCGGCCGGCTCGATTCCGGCCGCGGGGGATGCATGCTGTATCAGGCGTATCAGACCACCACCGATTTCTTTGCGCCGTGGCGCAGGGCCGCCGATCTGGCGGTTTTCACCCTGCAGAAGCCGATGGCGATGCCGCTCGGCAATCTGTTTCTGCGGTCGTTCTCGGCGGGTGCGGAGGCGTTGGCCCGCTCGCGCCTGATCCATGAGCGCCCCGAATTCGGGTTGCGCGATATCGCGGTCGATGAGACCGTCGCGGACAGCACGCCGTTCGGAACGCTGCTCCATTTCCACAAGCACGACGCGGGCCCGCAGCCGCGCGTGCTGATCGTCGCTCCTATGGCCGGCCACTTCGTCACTCTGTTGCGCGACACGGTGCGCACGATGCTGCCTGACCACGATGTGTTCGTGACCGACTGGAAGAACGCGCGCGACGTTCCGCGCGGCGCGGGCCGCTTCGGGCTCGACGAATATATCGATCACATCGTCCGCTTTCTGGGAAAGATGGGCGATGGCGCGCATGTGCTGGGTGTCTGCCAGCCTTGCAATGCGCTGCTCGCGGCCGTTGCCGTCATGGCGCAGACCGGCAATCCGGCCGTGCCGCGCAGCATGACCTTGATGGCGGGACCGGTCGATACGCGCATCAACCCCACGCAGGTGAACAGGCTCGCCAATGCCCATCCGATCGATTGGTTCGAGCGTAACCTGATCGCGACCGTGCCGCGCCAGTTCAAGGGCGCGCACCGGCGCGTCTATCCGGGCTTCATTCAGCTCTCCGCATTTCTTTCGATGAACGTGTCGCGCCATATGCGCGCCCATCTGGATCTGATGGAGCATATCGTGCGCGGCGAGGCCGACAACGCCGAAGCGGTGCGCGATTTCTACGACGAATATTTCGCGGTGCTCGATCTGCCGGCGGAATTCTATCTCGAGACGGTCGAGCGCGTGTTCCAGGAGCATCAGCTGGCGCGCGGGGTCTTCGAATGGCAGGGCCGGCGCATCGAGCCCGGCGCCATCGAACGCACCTCATTGCTGACCGTGGAAGGCGAGCGCGACGACATCTGCGCGCCGGGCCAGACATTCGCTGCCCACACGCTCTGCGCGGGCATCGATACCGACCGCAAGGCGCATCATCTGCAGCCGGGAGTCGGCCATTACGGTGTGTTCGCGGGCAAGCGCTGGCAGACGCAGATCTATCCGATCGTGCGGGAACATATTCGCGAAAGCGATTGAGCCCGTGTCGCTTTATTTACTTCCCAGAATGACGAAACCGTCCTTGGCGAAGATTGCGCGCGCCTGAGCGCTGCTCAGATAGCCGAGAAAATCCTTTGCCTGCGGTTTCGCATCTTTCGTTAGCGCGACGGGATAGACGATCGGCGCGTGGCTATTCTCCGGAAAGGTTCCCACGATCCGCACGCTGGAGTCGGATAGCGCATCGGTCGTATAGACGATGCCGAGAGGCGTTTCCCCGCGCGACACATAAGCGAGCGCCGCGCGGACATTCTCCGCCTGGGCCAGATGACCCGAGACCGCATTCCAGACTCCCAGCGAGGTGAGCGCCGCCTTGCCGTATTTGCCGGCCGGAACCGAGGCCGGATCGGCGATGGCGAGGCGTCCGCCGGCAAGCGCGCCGGCGAGGTCGAAATTGGGCGCAATCGTCAGCGAGACTTTCACGCCGGCCGGTGAGATCAGCACCAGATGATTGCCGAGCAGGTCCTTGCGTGTGTCGTGGGCAATCAGATTGCGGGTATCCAGATAGTTCATCCAGTCGCTGTCGGCGGACAGGAACATGTCTGCGCCACCCGACGCTTCGATCTGGCGGGCGAGCACGCTGGATGCGGCGAACGAAAAGACGACCGTGTGTCCCGTCTTGGCCTGCCAGGATTTGCCGACCTCCTGCATCGCGTCGGTGAGGGATGCGGCCGCAAAGACCGTGATATCGGCCGCGCGGGCCGCGAGCGGCGCGAGAATGAAAGCCGCCGCGGCAATTGCAAGCTGCGCCTTACGAAACCACATCATTGGAACCCCCTGGAGTTCGTGATATCCCAGCTAATATCACGCGGGACCGCCGCACAACAAGTTGGGCCGGACGCAGGAAATGCACGCGACGCCATCTCGGGCCACGGCACGATTGAGCATCCGTATAGACCTGGGAGGCGATACCGCGCTGGGGCCCGGCAAAGCGCGTCTGCTGGAGCTCGTCGACGCCGAAGGCTCGATCCGGGGTGCGGCGGCCGCGATGGGAATGAGCTATCGCCGCGCCTGGCTGCTGTTGCAGGACATCGAAACGACGATGGGTGCGCCGGTCGTTACGGCAGAGACGGGCGGACGGAGAGGGGGAGGCACAACGCTGACCAAGCTCGGCCGCGCGGTGATCAATCAATATCGCAAGATCCAGGATCGCGCATCGCGGTCGGTCGACGCGGAATTGCGCGCGCTCTCCGAATTGGCGAAGGCCGCTCCCGCTCGCAAACCGCGCCGCGCAGGTTGAGGTGAAGTAGGCCTCGAACTACTGCGCCTTCACCTTCACATAGGCCCCCGGCGCATCTCCCAGCGTCTTGAGCTTGCCGTCGCCGGGTTTGCGGGCAGGAACCTTGGGGCCGGATTGCTTTGACAGCCAAGCGTCCCAGTCGGGCCACCAAGAACCCGGATGTTCGGTGGCGCCGGCCTGCCATTCCTCGACCGTCGGAGGCAGATTGTCGTTGGTCCAATACTGATATTTGTGCGCAGACGGCGGATTGATCACGCCGGCGATGTGCCCCGAGCCGGCAAGGATGAAGCGGATGGGTCCCTTGAACAGATGCGTGGTCTTGTAGACGGAGCGATAAGGCGCGATGTGATCCTCTTTCGCCGATTGCAGGTAAGTCGGTACCGTCACCTTCGACAGATCGAGCTTGACGTCGCCCAGAACCATCTTGCCTTTGGCGAGCGCGTTGTCCTTGTAGAACTGCCGCAGATAAAAAAGATGCGTCGCTTCCGGCATGCGCGTCGTATCGGAATTCCAGTAGAGCAGGTCGAACGGCACAGGCGCTTTGCCGAGCAGGTAATTGTTCACGACGAAGGACCAGATCAGGTCATTGGCGCGCAGCATGTTGAAGGTGGTCGCCATCTTGCTGCCTTCTAGCACACCACCCGCGGCATCCATCTGCTGCTCCAGCGCCTCGAGCTGGGTATCGTCGATGAAGACCTGGAGATCGCCCGCTTCGCTGAAATCGGCTTGGGCGGCAAAGAAGGTGGCCGAATTGACCCGCTTGTCGCCCTTGGCCGCCATATAGGCGAGGGTGGCCGAGAGGAGAGTGCCCCCGATGCAATAGCCGATCACGTTGATCCGTTCGACGCCGGTGGCGTCTTTCACCGCATCCAGCGACGCGAAAATTCCCTCGCGCATATAGTCTTCGAACGTCTTCTTCGCGAGCCGGCGGTCGGGATTGACCCAGGACGCCACGAACACCGTGTAGCCCTGCGCCACGGCCCAGCGGATAAACGAGTTCTCCGGCCTCAGATCGAGGATGTAGAACTTGTTGATCCAGGGCGGGAAGATCAGCAGCGGCTTTTCGTAAACTTCGGCCGTTGAAGGCTCGAACTGAAGAAGCTCCAGCAACTCATTACGGAACACCACTTTTCCGGGTGCGGTGGCGACGTTCTCGCCGATGGTAAATGCATCGGCGGAGTGCCGGATCGAGAGCTGGCCTTCGCCGCGGTCGAGATCTTCAAGCAGATTGTTAAGACCTTTAACCAGGTTCTCGCCATTGCTCTGCAATGTGGCGCGCAACACTTCGGGATTGGTCAGCACGAAATTGGTTGGTGCAAAGGCGTCGGCGAATTGCTTGGTGTAGAATTCGATCTTGCGGCGCGCTTTCGGATCGAGGTTTTCGACCTTGGCCACAGTCCCCTGCAGCCAGTTGGCGGTGAGCAGGTAGGATTGCTTGATGAAATCGAATACCTGGTTTTCCTGCCAGTCCTTGTCTTTGAATCGCTTGTCGCCAGCGGCGGGAGCCACCATCGGCTCCGCATCGCCGCCCATCATGCGACGGGCCGTGCGTTCCCACAGTCCCATATATTCGCGCCAAAGCTCGAACTGCGCTTCCATCATCACGGCAGGATCGGCGACCATGCCACGCACGAGTTCCAGGAACGTACCGCCGATATTCAGCGGATCGCGTGGCTCGCTGCCGGACTTGGCAGCTTGCCGTTTCATGAAATCCGTCAACAGCCGTTGCGATTGAATCCCGACGCGCACCATATTGCGCGCGAACTCGCCGGGATCGCCGACCTTGTAGGCGTCTTCGCTGTTGGCGTCATCGGCCGGCGCGCCAACCTTGGTGCCGGGCGCATCCGGTTTGGCGCTTTTCGTATCGCCCGGGGCGGCGGGCTTGCCCTTGGGGCGGTTCGTTCGCTTCTGCATGATTCGTGTCCGCTAACTCGGGGCCTAGATAACGCTCGCCTTGACCGGCCCGCAAGGCGCGGGGCTGCCTTGCCGGGGGATGAATATGTCGCAAAAATCAGGGTCTTGGCGCGTAGTTTCACTTGGCCGGAGGGGGCGAGACTTGTATATGGTCACCGTGGCCGGGGGATCGCGGATGCTTCGCGAGCTGCTGTGGCGGAGGCTGGTATATGACGTTGAAGCTTAACGGGTTGTCGAAGTCGGTCGCGCGCGTTGCCGTCGTATTGGTGTTCGCCGCAGGCGCAAGCGCGTGTTCGAGCGTGCCCGGCTGGGTCGATCCGACGTCCTGGTTCGGCGACGACAATCAGGCTGCAACTGCGACGCCCGAAGAAACCGCTGCCGAGAACGGTCAGACTCCCGACCTCGCCAATGTCCCCAACAAGCCTGCACCCGCGTCGACAGCCGACGAGCAGAAGCAGGTCGCGGATTCTCTCGCAGCCGACAAAGCGCGCACACAATATAGCGGAGATGCGTTGAGAGGCGGCACCGAGGCGACCGCGCCGCTGCCGCCCGATGCTCCGCCTGCAGATCAAGTTGCAGACACCTCCGCAGGTGCGTCCACTCAATCCGGCAGTGCGCCCGCAAGCGATCAAACTGCCAGCACTGCCGCGCCGCCGCCTGCGACGCCGACCGCTCCTGCGCCCGCTTATTTTGGTGCACCTCCGGCGCCGAAACCCGCGCCGATGCGTACGGCGCAGGAAGTGTCGAGCGCGCCGGGAACTCTGCCTGCGGTTTCGGCTGAAACTGCGCCGGCCAGTGCTCCAACAAGCGCTCCGCCAAATCCTGCGTCGACAGCCGACGCGAGGCCGGCGGTCGCCCCAACGGCAGTCGCGTCTTCTTCAACGCCTGCAGCCGCACCCGACACGAAGTTTGCGATGGCTGAGCCGCCGCCGGCGACGACACCCGTGCCCGGCGCATTGCCGGCCGTGCCTGCGAACGGGGGAAGCAACGTCACCCTGGGTGCGCTCGCGCAAGCGGGCATGGCTGACAATCTGGGCTTCCAACGCTCCAGCGCGCCGCCCCTCGATCCTTCGGTCGGTCAGTTCGTGTCGCAGCCCGTGTTGGCCCGCTACGAGCAGACAGCGTCCATGAGCGGGTCCGCAGGAATTCAAGCAGGCGCGATCATGCCGACCACGCCGACGGCGGCCGTTCACCTTAAGAAATCGCGTTCGGATGTTGCGATGACCGCCGGCGATCTGCCTTCGGGACCGGGCGGGGTGGGCGGACCCGAGCAGATGAGCGGCGCTGTCGTCGCAAACTTCGATGCGCTCCAGACGGCTTCGGTCGCGTCACCGGCCGTGTACGCGGATTCTTCCGGTGTCCCGCCTGCTGCCGTCGTTTTCTTTCCCCATGACACGACGATCCTGAGTGCCGAGGCGCGCACGCAGGTGCACGCAGCCGTACAGGCATTTCAAGCCAATGGCGGTCAGGGCTTCATCCGCGTCGTCGGGCATTCGTCGAGCCGCACATCGAACATGACGCTGCAGCGTCACCTGATCTGGAATTTCGAGCGCTCGCAGGCGCGCGCCAAGGCCGTTGCACGGGAATTGATCCGCGAAGGCGTTCCGGCAGGCAAGGTGCTGGTCGAGGCCGTCGGAGATTCGCAGCCTGTCTATTACGAATCGATGCCGCAGGGCGAAGAGGGCAACCGGCGCGCCGAGATTTTCCTTCAGAGCTAAGCGATCGTCCAATCTTTGCGTCGTGCGAAAGGCCGCGAATTCCGCCGCGGCTGGCTGCCGTTGACGCGCCGCACAATTTGCCTTGATGTTGCGCTCGCGAGAACCGGTTCCCATGCAGAGCGAATTCCATCGTATCAGGCGCCTGCCGCCTTATGTGTTCGAAGAGGTCAATCGCCTCAAAGCGGAGGCGCGCGGCCGCGGCGAAGACATTATCGATTTCGGCATGGGCAATCCGGACATGCCCACGCCAAAGCACATCGTCGACAAGCTGGTGGAAGCGGCGCGCGATCCGCGCACCAATCGCTACTCGGCCTCGCGCGGCATCAAGGGCCTCAGGCGCGCGATGTCGTCTTATTACAAACAGCGTTTCGGCGTGACGCTCGATCCCGACAGCGAAGTGATCGCGACTCTGGGATCGAAGGAGGGATTCGCCAATCTCGCGCAGGCGATCACGGCGCCTGGCGACGTCGTGCTGGTGCCCAATCCCGCCTATCCGATCCATGCCTATGGTTTCATCATGGCGGGAGCCGCGATCCGTCACGTACCTTCCACTTCGCCGGAAGAATATCTGAGCCGCATCGGCGCAGCCGTGCGCCATTCGGTGCCGTCGCCGTCGGCGCTGGTGGTCAATTATCCGTCGAACCCAACCGCGCAAACCGTCGGTCTCGATTTCTATAAGGAGATCGTCGCGTTCGCGCGCAAGCATGAGATTTGGGTGCTCTCCGATCTTGCTTATGCGGACATCTATTTCGAGGAGCCGCCGCCTTCGATCCTGCAGGTGGATGGCGCGCGCGATATTGCGATCGAGTTCCAGTCGCTGAGCAAGACCTATGCGATGCCGGGCTGGCGCATGGGATTTGCGGCGGGCAACAAGAAGCTGATCGCCGCACTTGCGCGCATCAAATCCTATCTCGATTACGGCGCGTATACGCCCGTGCAGGTCGCAGCGGCAGCAGCACTTGGCGGACCGCAGGATTGCGTCACGGAGATTCGCGCAATCTATAAGAGCCGTCGCGATGTTCTGGTCGAAAGCATGGGCCGCGCGGGTTGGAATATTCCGGCCCCTCCCGCATCGATGTTCGCCTGGGCTCCCATCCCCGAGGAATTCCGCGCCATGGGTTCGCTTGAGTTCTCCAAACGTCTCCTGGTCGACGCGAAGGTCGCAGTGTCGCCGGGATTGGGCTTCGGGGAATATGGCGAAGGGTATGTGCGCATCGCTCTGGTGGAGAACGAGCACCGCATCCGGCAGGCCGCGCGCAATGTGAAGAAATTCCTGTCATCGCGCGCGACCGCGCCACAGCTGGAAGCCGCGAAATGACGAGACCGCTGCGCGTCGCCATCGCCGGGCTCGGCACTGTCGGAGGCGGTGTCGCAAGCCTCTTGTTGACACGAGGCGTAGAGCTTGCCGAACGCGCTGGCCGGCCGATCGAATGCATCATGGTATCGGCGCGCGAGCGGACGAAGAAGCGCGCTGCCGACGTATCCGGAATCACTTGGGCCGATGACGTGGCGGCGCTCGCGAAAAGCGATGCCGATGTGGTCGTGGAATTGATCGGCGGCGAAGACGATCCCGCGCGCGCGCTTGTCCAATCCGCGCTCGAGGCCGGCAAGCATGTCGTGACCGCCAACAAGGCGCTGCTCGCCTATCATGGTGCGCAGCTTGCCGTACTCGCGGAAGAGCGCGGCGTGGCGTTACGCTTCGAAGCAGCGGCCGCCGGCGGCATCCCGATCGTGCGCGCGCTGCGCGAAAGTCTCATCGCTTACGGCATCGGCGCCGTGCGCGGAATTCTGAACGGCACCTGCAATTTTATTCTCACGCAAATGGAAGCGACGGGACGCTCCTTCGCAGACGTGCTTGCCGAGGCGCAATCGCTCGGTTACGCCGAGGCCGATCCCACGCTCGACATCGGCGGAGGAGACACCGCGCACAAACTTGCGCTGCTGGCGAGCCTCGCCTTCGGCATCAAACCCGATCTGTCGAACATGACGATCCAGGGCATCGCGCATATCACGCCGGAAGACATCGCGTTTGCGCGCGAGTTCGGCTGTCGGATCAAGCTGCTCGGCATCGCGCGCAAGACCGCGCACGGCATCGATCAGCGGGTGCAGCCATCGATGGTCAGGCTGGGAACGCCACTCGCCGATATCGAAGGCGCGTTCAATGTCGTGGTGGCGGATGCCGGCGAAGCGGGTCCGTTCTTCTTCGAAGGCCGCGGCGCGGGCGAAGCGCCGACAGCCTCAGCCGTTGTGGCCGATCTGGTCGATATCGCGCGCGGCGCGGTCGGCCCCACCTTCGGGCGTCCTGCCCGAAACCTCAAATCCGCGAGCCCCGCTCCGGCAGGCTCCCGGCGCTCCGCCTTCTATCTGCGATTCGACGTGCTCGATGTGCCCGGCGTCCTGGCCGACATCGCCAGCCGCCTGGCCGAGGGGGGCGTTTCGATCGAAAGCATGATCCAGCGCGGACGCGCGCCGGGCGAGCCGGTGGCGATTGTCATGGTTACCCACGAATGTTCCGAAACGGCCGTGGCGAACGCCTTGAAGGTCATCGCCGCGTCGGACAAGGTGCGGGGAGACCCGTGCATGATTCCCATGGAAGCGGGCTGACCGGAAAATCCAAAGGTCGCAAGGAGATATCGTATGTCGCAGCCCATGGACCGCAAGCTGGCGCTGGAAGTCGTGCGCGTTACCGAAGCCGCGGCCATTGCCTCGGCGAAACAGATCGGTCGCGGCGACGAGAGAATGGCTGATCAGGCGGCTGTCGAGTCCATGCGCGCCGCGCTCAACGACCTACCCATCGACGGAACGGTCGTGATCGGCGAGGGCGAACGCGACGAAGCGCCCATGCTTTATATCGGCGAAAAAGTCGGCGCGGGCGGCACGGCCGTCGACATAGCGCTCGATCCTCTCGAAGGAACGACCCTGACGGCCAAGGCGCTTGCCAACGCGCTCTGCGTGATCGCGGTGGCCGAAAAGGGTTCGCTGCTGCACGCACCCGACACCTATATGGACAAGATCGCCATCGGTCCCGGTTATCCCGAAGGCGTCATCGATCTCGACGCCGATCCGGTGGAAAACATTTTTGCGCTGGCCAAGGCGAAGGGCGTCGATCCATCCGAGATCACGGCCTGCGTGCTCGATCGTCCGCGCCATGCCGCGATCATCGAAGGCGTTCGCAAGGCGGGTGCAGCGGTGCGGTTGATTACCGACGGCGACATCGCCGGCGTGATCGCGACGACCGATCCCACGACCGGCGTCGACATTTATATGGGGCAAGGCGGTGCGCCGGAAGGCGTGCTTGCGGCCGCGGCGCTACGCTGCGTCGGCGGCCAGATGCAGACGCGGCTTGTGTTCAAGAAAGACGACGAGCGCGCGCGCGCGGCGCGCCTCGGCATCACAGACCTCAATCGCAAATATTCGCTGATGCATCTCGCGTCGGGCGACGTGGTGTTCGCGGCCACCGGCGTGACCGACGGCTCGATGTTGTCGGGTGTGCATTCGCATGGCGAATACATCACCACGGAAAGCATCCTGATGCGCTCGGGCACCCGCACGGTGCGCTGGATCAAAGCCCGCCATCTGCGCCGGGATGGCAATCGCTGAGGCCGTCAGGCCGGCCCACCCGGCCTTCGACGTGGCCCGCTCGTTTCTCGGGCGGCGCTGGATTTTGCGCGATGCCAATGACGAAGCGGCGCGCGCATTGGCTCTCGCCCATGATATCTCGCCCATGCTCGCGCGTGTGCTGGCCGCGCGGGGCGTCACGTCCGAAGAGGCCGTCGATCTCCTCAATCCGACCCTGAAGCGGCTCCTGCCCGAGCCGTTGTCGCTCAAGAACATGGACAAGGCGGTCGCGCGCGCGCGCGACGCAATCGAACGCGGCGAGAAGATCGCGGTGTTCGGCGATTACGATGTCGACGGGTCTTCCTCGGCGGCGCTTGTCAGCGATTTCTTCACGGCGCTGGGTCAGCGACCGCGCGTCTACATCCCCGATCGTCTGACGGAAGGCTATGGGCCAAGTCCGCTTGCGATGCTGCTGCTGAAAGAGGAAGGGGCAAGCCTCGTCATCACGGTCGATTGCGGCGCCGCGGCGACCGACGCGCTTTCGGCCGCGCGCGATGCCGGTCTCGATGTCGTGGTGCTCGATCATCACACGATCGAAACGCTGCCGCCCGCATTCGCGCAGGTCAATCCGAACCAGCCGGGAGACACATCGGGCCTCAGGCATCTCTGCGCCGCCGGCGTGACCTTCCTGTTTCTCGTCGCGCTCAACAGGGATTTGCGCGAGCGAGGCTGGTATGCGGCGAATGGAATCAGGGAACCGGATCTGCGCGACGCGATCGATCTCGTCGGCCTTGCAACCGTCTGCGATGTCGTGCCGATCCAGGGAGTCAACCGCGCGTTCGTGCGCACGGCGCTCGCCAATCTTTCTTCGGCGAAACGGCCCGGGCTTGCAGCGCTTGCGTCCATCGCAAAAATCGCAGCACCCTTCACGCCTTATCATTTCGGTTTCGCTTTCGGCCCACGCATCAATGCGGGCGGGCGCGTGGGCCGCTGCAGCCTCGGCGTCGAGCTTCTCACCGCCAGCAGCGACGCGGATGCGATGCCTCTGGCGCTGATGCTCGACCGGCACAATCGCGAAAGGCAGGCGCTTGAATCCGTGATCCTTGAAGAGGCGATCGCGGAAGCCTCCACGCAGCACAACGCGCCGTTCCTGTTCGCATCCGGCGAAGGCTGGCATTCGGGAGTCGTCGGCATCATCGCCGGGCGATTGAAGGAGCGTTTCGGCAAGCCGGCATTGGTCGTCGGATTCGAAAACGGCGTGGGGCGAGGGTCGGCGCGTTCGATCCCCGGCATCGATATCGGCGCGCTTGTCCGCGCGGCACATGAGCAGGGACTGCTCGCGACAGGCGGCGGGCACGCGATGGCCGCGGGCTTCTCGCTCGACACGGCCATGGTCGAGCCGTTTCAGGCGTTCCTCGCAGCGCAATTCGCCAATGCCGACGGTGCGCTCGCCGCCGCCAACGACCTGGTGCTCGATTGCGTGATTTCGGCCTCCGGGGCGACCCTCGGCTTGGCCGAGGAGATGGCCAGGCTCGGACCTTTCGGGGCCGGAAATCCCGAACCGCTCGCCGTGGCGTCCGACGTTCGGGTCGCGTTCGCGGATGTCGTAGGGAAGAAGCACGTCCGCGTGCGCCTCAGAGGCGCGGATGGCGGCCGGCTTGGCGGCATCGCCTTCCGCGCCGTCGATACGGCCCTGGGAGAGGGGTTGCTGCATTCCCGCGGTGCGCCGCTGCATGTGGCGGGATACCTGCGGGCGGACCACTGGAACGGCCAGCGCCGGGTCCAGTTTCAGGTGGAAGATGCCGCCCCGGCAGGGGTTTAGGGCCGCGCTTGCCAAGTCCGCGCCGGGCCATTATAGCCGCGCCTTCCTGCGCCCTTCGTCTATCGGTTAGGACTCAAGATTTTCATTCTTGCAAGAGGGGTTCGACTCCCCTAGGGCGCGCCAATCTGCGCTGCGCAGCAGCGGAGGTTACCCTCTATAGCTCGTAAGAGCGAAGGAGGGATGTCGACGGACTCGCGCTGCTTCGGTTGGCATCACTGTCGGATTGACGGACGATCTTCGACGTCGGTTCAACTCCCGCCAATCCGGCCGCGTTCTTTCAACGAGAAAGTTGTTACCCGTTAGACTCTAGGCGTACGTGGCAGTTGGCGATGAACAAACAGCTCGCAGTCTGAAACGCTACTTCAAATCCGGCTCCGGCAAAGCACTCGCAAAAAAGCGGTTTCTCAACTCTCCGCCATAAACGCCTTTTACCCTACCAATTCGCACACTGACCCCAAACTCCCTATGTTTGTTCCCGCAACCGGAACCATCGCATGACAACAAATCCAAAAGATCCTCAAGCCGAATCTCTCGCCGCACTTCTGCGCGCATCGCGGCGCGCCGTCGTGTTCACCGGCGCGGGCATTTCCACCGAATCCGGCATTCCGGATTTCCGTTCGCCGGGCGGTGTCTGGACGCGCATGGCGCCCATCGACTTTCAGGATTTCGTCGCCTCCGCCGAAATGCGCAAGGAAGCGTGGCGACGGCGTTTCGCGATGGACGAAACCTTCGCCACCGTGAAACCGAATGCGGGCCACATGGCGATTGCCGAACTCGTATCGAAAGGCCGCGTGTCGCATGTGATCACGCAGAACATCGACAATCTGCATCAGGATTCCGGCGTGCCGAGCGGGCAGGTGATCGAGCTGCACGGCAACACACGCTATGCCAAATGTCTCGACTGCGGCGCGCGGATGGAGCTGGGACCGATCCGCTCGCATTTCGAGGCGCATGGCGCGCCGCCCAATTGTCCGGCTTGCGGCGGCATCGTGAAGACTGCGACCATTTCGTTCGGGCAGGCGATGCCGGAGCTAGAAATGGCCCGTGCTCACGAGGCGACTGCCGCTTGCGACCTTTTTGTCGTTCTCGGAACCTCGCTTGTGGTCTATCCCGCAGCCGGGTTTCCCGCGCTCGCCAAGCGCCACGGGGCCAAACTCGCAATCCTCAACCGGGAACCGACGGAGCAAGACGAGATCGCGGACCTCGCAATCCATGCCGAAATTGGCCCTACTCTGAGTGCGGCCGTTAACGCCTTATAGGACGGTGGACGGCAGGGTTGCCTTGGCTAGTATGCGGGCCGGATTCGAAACAGACCTGCAGGAGTCTCAATTGCACCGCCTCGACGAAGAAGACGATAAGTCCAAGACGCCGCCGCCCGAGCCGCAATCCTCGCCGGTCGTGAACGCGCTGTTCAAATCGCGCACGATTCTGATTTTCGGCGAAGTCGACATGAAGATGGCCGAGCGCGTGACGGCGCAATTGCTCGCGCACGCCGCCGAAGGCGAAGGCGACATTCGCGTCATCATCAATTCTCCCGGCGGTCATGTGGAGTCCGGCGACACGATTCACGACGTGCTGCGCTTCGTGGGCCCCAAGGTGAAGATGATCGGCACCGGCTGGGTCGCCAGCGCCGGCGCGCATATCTTTCTGGGCGTGCCCAAGGAGCGTCGTTTCGCACTCCCCAATACGCGCTTCCTCCTGCATCAGCCGCTCGGCGGCATCCAGGGCCAGGCTTCGGACATCTCGATCGAGGCGGAAGAGATCCTGAAGATGCAGGAGCGCATCAACCGCACCATCGCGCGCGAAACCGGTCAGCCTTATGAGAAGGTCGTGATCGACACCGAGCGCAATTTCTGGATGGGCGCGGAAGCGGCTTTGGCTTACGGGTTGGTCGGCAAGATCGTGAACCGGGCCGACGAGGTGTGAGCGACGCAATGCCCTGGTGGCGGGGCGCTGTCATCTATCAGATTTATATCCGCAGCTTCTGCGACTCCAATGGCGACGGCTATGGCGATTTCGCGGGGCTGGAATCGAAGCTCGATTACATCGCGCGGCTCGGCGTGGATGCGATCTGGCTGTCTCCCATTCATCCGTCTCCCAACCGCGATTGGGGCTACGACGTTTCGGACTACGAGAACGTCAACGGGGATTACGGCTCGCTGCTGGATTTCGAGCGACTGCTCGCTGCCGCGCATGCGCGTGGGCTAAAAGTCCTGACGGATGAGGTGCTCGCGCATACCTCCGACGAGCACGCATGGTTCGGCGAAAGCCTCAAGAACGGCGACAAGGCCGACTGGTACGTGTGGGCCGCGCCGCGGGAAGACGGCACGGCTCCCAACAATTGGCTTTCGGCGTTCGGAGGTGCTGCCTGGGCCTATCAGCCGGCGCGGCGGCAATATTACCACCACAAATTCCTGCGCCAGCAGCCGAAGCTCAACTGGCGCAATCCGGCGGCGCGCCAGGCGGCTCTCGCGGTCCTGGATCTGTGGCTGGCGCGCGGCGTCGACGGCTTCCGGCTCGATGTCGCCAACGCCTATCTCCACGATGTTTCCCTCGCCGACAATCCCGGCGTGCCGGTCGATAAACGCACGCGCCATGACTGGGCACATGCGCCGAACCTGCAATATCACTTTCACGACAGCAACTTGGTCGAGAATATTGAGGCGCTGGATGAGATCCGATGCACGGTCGATCGGCACTCCAACCGCTTCGTGATGGGCGAATTCTCGGAGGAGCTTGAGCGTTGCGGCTGCCTGGCAGCACCCGATGTGGGGCTTCATTCCGGGTACAGTTTTCCGATGTTGGAAGCCCGCAAGCTCGAACCCGAATTCGTCCGCGCTCATTTCGCGCTGTTGGCAAAATATCCCGCGCACTGGCCATCGGTCGCATTCTCCAATCACGACGTCATGCGGACGCTCACCCGCTTTGGCGGTCCGGATGCGCCGCCGGCGCTGGCCCGCATGATGCTGGCTCTCCTGCTGTCGCTGAAGGGCACGGCGCTCGTCTATCAGGGCGAGGAGTTGGGATTGCCCGAAGCCGATCTGACGCGCCGGCAACTGCGCGATCCCGTCGGCGATCTCTATTATCCCTTCAGCAAGGGCCGCGACGGCTGCCGCACCCCCATGCCGTGGAACGCTGATGCCCACAGCCTCGGCTTCACGGACGGTACGCCATGGCTCCCCATGGCGCCGGCGCATCGCGCGCTGGTCGTGTCCGAGCAGGAGCAGGACAACGCCTCGACCCTGGCATATTTCCGCAAGTTCCTGGCGGCCAGGAAGGCGAGCGCCGCGCTGCGCCTCGGCGAAATCGAATTCCTCGACGCGCCGTCGCCGGTTCTCGCTTTTGCGCGGAAGAGCTCGGCTGAGACGACGCTCTGCGTCTTCAACATGTCGAAGGAAAATTCCGAGTTCCGCCACGCATCGCTTACCCGCGCTATGCCGCTCGCGATCGGAAGCGGCGAAGCAACACTCACCGCCGGAACATTATCGCTCGAACCCTACGCGGCGTGGTTCGCGCGAGTTTAGAAAATTCTTTGGTTGGGTTCGCGCGGCCCCCCTTCCGTCACGCGGCTGACGCCGCGCGACACCTTCCCCCACGATGGGCGAAGGCTAAGAAGAAAACTGACGCTTCGTTTTTTTTCTAACCTTCACCCCTTGCGGGGGAAGGTGGACGCCTCGCTTTTTGCGAGGCGGACGGAAGGGGGCCCGCGACGGCGCACGAAAGCAAAAAGGCCGGGATTGCTCCCGGCCTTTTCGGCGATGCGCGGCGCGATCAGACGCTGTAATACATCTTGAACTCGACCGGATGAGGGGTGTGCTCGAAGGCGTAGACCTCGCCCATCTTCAGCTCGATATAGCTGTCGATGAAATCGTCGGAGAACACGCCCCCCTTCTTGAGGTAGGCGCGGTCGTGATCGAGGCTGTCGAGGGCTTGGCGCAGCGAGCCGCAGACGGTCGGCACTTCCTTCAGCTCTTCCGGCGGCAGCGCATAGAGGTCCTTGTCCATCGGGTCACCGGGATGGATCTTGTTCTCGATGCCATCGAGGCCCGCCATGCACATCGAAGCAAAGGCGAGATAGGGATTTGCGCCGGGGTCCGGGAAGCGCACTTCCACGCGCTTGCCGTTCGGGCTTGCGGAGAACGGAATGCGGCACGAGGCCGAGCGGTTGCGCGACGAATAAGCGAGAAGCACCGGCGCTTCGAAGCCGGGGATCAGCCGCTTGTAGGAATTCGTCAGCGGGTTGGTGAAGGCGTTGAGCGACTTCGCATGCTTGATGATGCCGCCGATATAATAGAGGCAGGTATCGGACAGATCGGCGTAGCCTGAGCCCGCGAACAGCGGCTTGCCGCTTTTCCAGATCGACTGATGCACATGCATACCAGAGCCGTTGTCGCCATAGACGGGCTTGGGCATGAACGTCGCCGTCTTGCCATAGGCTGCCGCGACCTGATGGACGACATATTTGTAGATCTGCATCGCATCGGCGCCGCGGGTGAGGGTCTTGAACTTGAAACCCAACTCGTGCTGCGCGGTGGCCACTTCGTGGTGATGCTTTTCCGGCTCGATGCCGAGATCGCCCATGATGGAAAGCATCTCGCTGCGGATATCCTGCGCGGAATCGACGGGCGGGACGGGGAAATATCCGCCCTTGACGGCCGGACGATGGCCCAGATTGCCCGTCTCGTATTCGGTGCCGCTGTTGTAGGCGCCTTCGAGGGAGTCGATGTAATAGAAGCCCCGGTTCATTGCCGTGTCGAAACGCACGTCGTCGAAGATGAAGAATTCGGCTTCGGGCCCGAAATAGACCGTGTCGCCTACGCCCGCCGACTGCACGTATTTTTCGGCGGCCTTGGCGATCGAGCGCGGGCAGCGGCCGTAATTCTGGCCTGTCGTGGGCTCGATCACGTCGCAGGTGAGCGTCAATGTCGTCTGCGCGAAGAACGGATCGATCAGCGCCGTATTGCAATCGGGCACCAGGGTCATGTCGGATTCGTTGATTGCCTTCCAGCCGGCGATCGATGACCCGTCGAACATCGTTCCGTTGGTGAGGAAATCCTCATCGACAAGGGAGAGGTCAAAGGTCACGTGCTGCCACTTGCCGCGCGGATCGGTGAAACGGAGATCGACGAACTTGATCTCTTTGTCCTTGATGAGCTTGAGGATCGTGTGTGCGTTTGACATGGCCTTACGTCTTTCCTTCGAATCGTTGAACTCAAGCGGGTGTCCGTCCCGCGGGTTTCAGATGGCGTCGGTGCCGGTTTCGCCGGTGCGGATGCGAATGGCTTCCTGAACGTCGAGCACGAAAATCTTGCCGTCGCCGATGCGTCCCGTCCGCGCGGCCTTCTGGATCGCTTCGACCGCCGCTTCGAGCCTTTCGGTCGGCACGACGATCTCGATTTTCACCTTGGGGAGAAAGTCCACGACATATTCCGCGCCGCGATAGAGCTCGGTATGGCCCTTCTGCCGGCCGAAGCCCTTGGCCTCGGTAACCGTGATGCCCTGCACGCCGACTTCCTGCAGCGCCTCTTTCACCTCATCGAGTTTGAACGGCTTGATGATCGCTTCGATCTTTTTCATGGGTCAGCTCCTGGGCAGCGCGCCGGACCGTCTGCCCCATTAACGAATTCGCAGGACTCATGCCACCCTGCAAGGCGCTATCCACACGTTATTTCAAAGGCTTATGGCCGGTAGCAAATGGGTTGTCCGGCAAATCTGCCTGAAAATTAGGCGATTGGCCGAAGGATTGGGCAGCACCAGCCCGCCGAACAGAACGCATTGCCAAGCCGCCAACGATCACTTACGGCAAAGTTCATGACCGTCGATCGCCCGAAATCGCGCTTCAACCCCGTCTTCGCCGGCATGGGCACGACCATATTCACCGTCATGTCGGCGCTGGCGGTCGAGCATCGCGCGATCAATCTGGGGCAGGGCTTTCCGGACGAGGACGGGCCGCGCGCCATCCGCGATGCGGCGGCGAAAGCGCTGATCGATGGACCGAACCAATATCCGCCCACGCGGGGACGCATCGAGTTGCGCCGCGCAATCGCCGCCCACGCGCTACGCTTCTATGGCTTGTCGTTCGATCCGGACACGGAGGTGCTCGTCACGTCCGGCGGCACGGAAGCACTCACCGCATCGATCATGGGCCTCGTCGGTCCGGGAGACGAAATCGTGCTGGTCGAGCCCGCTTACGATTCCTATGGACCGATGGCGGTGGCCTCAGGCGCAGTCGTGAAGACCGTCAAACTGCCGCCTCCCGATTGGCGGCTGACCGAACAGGCGCTGGCGGCGGCGTTCACGCCGAAAACACGCGCGCTGATGCTCAACACGCCGCTCAATCCCATCGGTCGCGTGTTCGACCGCGAGGAACTCGAAGCCATCGCGAAGGTGTTGCGCGGATCGAACGCGGTCGCCATCTGCGACGAGGTTTATGAGCATCTCGTATTCGACGGCAAGCCGCATGTTCCGCTGATGACCTTGCCCGGCATGTCCGACCGCGTCGTGCGCGTGGGTTCCGCCGGAAAGATGTTTTCGCTGACGGGCTGGAAGATCGGCTGGGTGGCGGGTGCGGCGCCTCTCATCGACGTGATCGCCAAGGCGCACCAGTTCATCACCTTCACCACGTCGCCCGCGCTGCAGCTCGGCATCGCACATGCGCTGGAGCAGGAAATCGATTTCACGCTGGGGCTGACCGAAGAGCTGCAATCGAAACGCGATCTGCTGGAGCACGGGCTTTCGAAGCTCGGTTTCAAACCGCTCGCCTGCGAGGGCACCTATTTTCTCACGGCCGACATTCGCGGCCTCACCAACGAGCCGGATCGCGTGTTTTGTGAAAGGCTTGTGCGCGAGGCCGGAGTCGCGCTCATTCCGCTCAGTGTTTTCTTCGAAGACGGCAAGCCCGATCATCTGGTGCGCTTTGCATTCTGCAAGAAGCGCGCGGTGCTCGAAGACGCGCTTGGCCGCCTCGAACGCTTTTTCACCAAACGTCAGGGCGCATCATGATCGATCCCCGCACGCCAATCCTCGTCGGAGGCGGACAGTTCACGCAGCGCACCGCGCGCTCGGGCCAACTCGACCAAAGCCTCGATCCCATTGCCATGCTGGAGAAGGCGGCGCGGCTTGCCTTGGCCGACACGGGCGCTTCGGACGCGCTGCTGCGCGCGCTCGATACGGTTTCCGTCGTGCGTTTCACGGCAGATTCTTCGGATGTGGGCCGGTTGCCGAACCGGATGTTCCGCAATCCGCCGCTGTCGCTCAGCCGCAAATTGGGTGCGAGCCCTAGACGGACTTTCTACACCTCGGCGGGCGGCAACACGCCCCAATGGCTGGTCAATCGCACGGCCGAAGAGATCGCCAATGGCGAATGCGATGCGGCACTCCTGGTCGGCGCGGAATATATCGCGACCATGCTGGCGGCCATCAAGCAGGGCCACAATCTGGGCTGGGGCGACGCCGAAGATCCCGGCAGCGATCCGGCCGAAATCGGCGAATTGCGCGCGGGGACCACGCCATACGAAAAATCCTACGGCCTCAATTTTCCCGTCAACGCTTATCCGCTGTTCGAGAACGCCATTCGCGGTTGTCGCGCCTGCGATGTGGCGACCCATCTCAAAGGCCTGGGAAAACTGTTCTCTCCGTTCACGAAAGTGGCGTCGGAAAATCCTTATTCCTGGTTTCCCACCTTCCGCACGCCGGAAGAGATTTCGACGCCATCCGAGAAAAACCGCTTTGTCGGCTTTCCCTATACGAAATATCTGAACGCCGTGATCGAAGTGGACATGGCCGCGTCCGTGGTGATGACCAGCGTCGCCAAGGCGCGCGAACTGGGCATTCCCGAATCCAATTGGGTATTCCTGCATGGCTGCGGCGACGCGAGCGACATCTGGTTCGTGAGCGAGCGGGTAAACTATCATTCTTCGCCTGCCATCCGCACCATCGGCCGCAAGGCGTTTGCGATGGCCGGCAAGACAATCGACGACATGAATTTCATCGACCTTTATTCCTGCTTTCCGTCGGCCGTGGAGTTGGGTTGCCAGGAACTGGGAATCGCCGAAGACGATCCGCGCGGGCTCACGATCACCGGCGGGCTTCCTTATTTCGGCGGCGCCGGGAACAACTATGTGATGCATTCGATCGTGACGATGCTGGGCAAGCTGCGCGCGAAGCCCGGCGCGTTCGGCCTGTGCACGGGCAATGGCTGGTACGTGACGAAACATTCGGCCGGCATCTATTCGACCATGCCGGTCGAAGGCGCGTGGCGCCGCGAAGACCCCAAGATCTATCAGAAGGACATCGACGCCGAGCCGCATCCGCTGGTGGTGGAAAAGCCGGAAGGACGCGCGACGGTCGAGACCTATACCGTTGTCACCGACCGCAAGGGCAAGCGTTTCGGCATTGTGGTGGGTCGCCTCGAAGACGGCAGCCGCTTCCTCGCCAACTCGCCGGACGATACGAACACGCTGGACTGGATGATGCGCGAGGAGATGCTCGGTCGCGGCGGCTCGGTCACCACGACGGAGCACAACAATCTGTTCCGCTTTGATTAGCCGCATCGAAGTGGTCGACGGCGATGCGGGCTGGGCGCTCGCGGAGCCGCTCGACCGCGAATGCTATCCGCCCGAAACGATGGCGACCGTCATCTGGCGCGACGTCGCTTGGGCCCATGCCGACAAGCGTGTGGTGGTGCATGGCGAGGACGGCATTGTCTGCCATGTGGGAATTTACCTGCGCGATGCGACGCAGGACGGCGCGCCCGTGCGCATTGCGGGCATCGGTGGCGTGATGACCTCACCGCGCGTGCGCCGCAGCGGTCACGCGGGCAACGCGATGCGTATGGCTGCCGGCGCGATGCGCGAGCGCGAGATCGATTTCGGGCTGTTGTTCTGCGAACCGCACAATGTCGGTTTCTACGAGCATCTCGGTTGGCGGATTTTTCCGGGCGAGGTCTATTGCGAACAACCCGCCGGACAGATGCGTTTCGACATGATGCACACGATGGTGCTGCCGCTGCGCCTGGCGCCTGAGGGCCGCGTGATCGATCTTTGCGGATTGCCCTGGTGAGCGGATAGAGTGCAGGTTCGAAAACTACCGGAGGATATCATGAAACTCGAAGGCGGTTGTTACTGCAAGGCTCTGCGCTATATCGCGGAAGGCGATCCCATGATGAAGGCGCAATGCCATTGCCGGGAGTGCCAATACATCACCGGCGGCTCGCCCAATGTCTTTATCGCGATGCCCATCGCCGGGTTCTCCTACACCAAGGGCACGCCGAAGAAATTCACCCGGACCGATCTTCCGCGGCCCGTGACGCGCGAATTCTGCGGCGAATGCGGCACCCATATCGTGACGCGGCCGCAAGGGTTTCCGGCGGTCATCGTCAAAGTGGGTTCGCTCGACGATCCAAGCCTGTTCGGCGGACCCGACATGGCCATCTACACCATCGACAAGCAGAGCTTCCATCAGATCGCGCCGGGGCTGCCGACGTTTGAGAAGCTGCCTGGGTGAAATGCCGATTGGACCGCGGGCGTCCCGCCCGCATCTTTCTTGGCTTTAGCAAGCTAGTACGGGCAGGATGCCCGCGGTCCATAAAGGATTGAGCGCGTTCAGCCAGTCCAGACTTTTTTCAATTCGACTCGATCCTTCGCTGAAAGTTCGAGTTGCGCCGCGCGCGCGAATTGTTTCTTCGCTTCGTCGGGGTGTCCCGAATAGAGCAATGTCTCGCCCCATTTGAGATGCAGGCGTCCCCAATTGGGTGCGTATCGATTTGCTTCAGCGAACTCGGCGAGCGCGAGATCGGAGCGGTTCTTCCGCATCAATGCTTCGCCCCACATTTCCAGCGGATCGGCAAAATGGGGACCTTTGGCGTGGGCCCGCGTGAGTTTTTCGATTGCCGCGTCGAAGTCGCCCTTCATCAGCAGCATTTGTCCCCAATCCGTTTCGCCGAATGGCACCGACGGCGCCAGGGCGACGGCGCGCCGGAACCAGTATTCCGAAGCCGGCCAGCGATGTTGCATCGCATCGATGCGACCGCGCAGACGCAGGCAGACGACGCAATCCGCAGGCGTTTTGTCGATCAACGCGTGAGCGTTTTTGAAGTCGCTCAGATTGGCGGCGATGAAGGCAAGAAACGGGTATTCGCTGCGGCGCAGAAATACGTCCGCCTGCGGACCCAATGAGCGAATCAGCGGCGGGATCGAACTCCCTTCGTCGCGAGCGGCTTGCCAATGTTCCAGAAAGAGATCGGCGAGCTCGAGATTGGCCGTTCTACCGATCGTCACCAGCGAGTCGCTCGACGGCGGTAACGCCTCCCTTGTCGCCTGAACGCATCCCGCATCGTGCAGCACTCCGCACGCTCCGATGTCGCCCTCATACGCGTTTTCCAGCGAGTTACGGTCCGGCAGCTGTTCGATTTTGCGGTCGAAGTCGATCTCGGCGCCGAAATCGCCCAGCGACGATGCGAGCTGTGCCTTGTCCTGCAGCACGCGTACGGGAAGATTCGCGGGCTCCATGCCGGCATCGCCGCCGCTTTCCCCGATCGCTATCGCCTGTTTCGTGGCCGCCAGCTGCTGTTCGTCGTGCTGCATTGCGCCTTCGTTGTTGGCGAGGTTTTCATAGGCAAGAAGCAAATTCGGTTCGATGGCGATTGAGCGCCGCAATTCTGCCGTCCCCCCGGCGAAATCGCCGCGCGCCAGCGATTGGTTGTCGAGCCCGATATAAGCCCAGGCCCGATCTTCCCTCGAGCCGTTGACGAGCAACTGTCCATAAATCGTCTTGGCTTCCGCGGCCCGATTGTGGCCGTCGAGATAGACGGCATAGCGATAGGGTTGCGTGCTGCGATAGACCGCCTCGGCCGCCTGCTGGATCAGCTTGTCGAGTTCGCCTTCCTTGCCTTGGAATGTCGGGCTCGTGTCGCTGCCGGCGCGCGCGGTGACGGAGAGACCGCTGTCCGTATGATAGATTTCGCCGGAGATGCGGGTTTCGTGGCCGAGCCAGCCGCGGAGATAGCGGTTCAATTCGCCGATGGAGACGCCGGTATCGGGGATCTGCACCTTGATATCGTTGCCCCAATTGTTGGCGTAGCTCGACGCGGCGCGGTTCGACACCGTCTGCGCCTGGAGCGCGGCAAGCCTGTCCAGCAGCTTCGTCGCAACCACTTCGCCGGTGAGCCCCTTGGCGGCCATGTCCGGCGGCACGGAAAACGCTTCGATGACGACGCCTTTGTCATGCGCGGCATTCCAGATCGCGGCCCCGATCCCCGCCGCGAGCGCGACAACGATGAACGCGACGGACAGTTCGAACGCGACCTTCATCACGTCGCTGAAATGGCGAATGCGCAGCGACCACCGGTGCAGATCGGATTCCTCCTGCATCTGCTCTTTCTGCAGTCGCAGGACTGCTGTTTGTTCTTCGAGAAACGCTTCGGCTTTGGCGGCGATCCGCTCATTCTGTACGGCTGCGCCCAACGCCATGGACATCGCCATGGCGTTTCCCGCCGGCTGCGATTCCGTCGATTGAGGCTCTTCTGCCATTCGTCCCCCGGTCGTAGACCGCACTATACCGAATGCCTCTCCCGGCAATAGCCGCGGACATTCAATTGCCTGCGATTGCGTTCAAGTCGCGCGCGGATAAAGAATGATCTGCGTGCAGCGGAATGCGGCGAGCAGCTTGCCGGTTTGTTCGTTCGTCACTTTTGCGTCCCACACTTGCGTCGTGCGGCCGCCATGCAGGAGTTCGGCCGTGCACGCGATGGCGCCGTCCTGGACCGTTCCCATGAAATTGCATTTGAGCTCCGCCGTCGTGAAGCCGTTGGCGCCTTCGGGCCATTTGGTGCTCACGCCATAGGCGCAAAGCGTGTCGGCGAGCCCGATGACGGTCGGTGCGGACAGAAAGCCCGTATGCGCGACGATCCCGGGCCGTACCGCCAGCCGCCCTTTAACCCGTCCCGGTTCGACGGACACGACTTCCACACCCAGGAGGCCCGGCAGCTTGCCTTCGGACCAGGCATTCATCTTTGCAACAGTGGGGAAATCGTCGGACACGGCGCCACTCGCGAGCATGGTTTGCGAGGAACTTACGCGAGTTCTTCTGCCGACGGTACTGCCGGTGCTTTGCTATCGCGCCGGCCGCGGCAACTCCACGGGCTCGAAATGTGGGAAGGGGCGCTGTACTTCGGCAAGGCTCGAAAGTGCCGCGACATCGCCGACCTTGCCCATGGATTCCCACACCGCCGCGATTTCGGGATGCTCATGTGCCTTTTGGGCGGCCTCCTCGGAAACCCATTCGAACACCTCGACGATCGATCCGTCCTTGGCGCGCGCGACCACCGGCGCACGATCGGTGATCAGCTCGAGCTTGCGCAAAACGGGATAATGCATCGCCACAGCCTGGAGCAGTTCGGCTCCCTTACCTGCGTGCGGACGATACAAGGCGAACACTATTTTTGATTTCGCCGACATCTTTTTCCTCCTTGGGGTCGAACCATTTGAGCCAGCCGCCCGTGACCGCGTTCAGCCGCTCCGTTTGCAACACGTAAATCCATTCGCGTCCGCTGCGCTCGACGCTGACAAGTCCCGCCTCGAGCAACACGCGCAGGTGGCGGCTGGTCGTGGGCCAGCTGCACGAGAACCGCGCCGCGATATCGCCCGCCGAAACACGGCCGCCGCGCGCATTCAAGACGACGAGAATGTGACGGCGCGAGGCGTGCGCCAGCGCACCGAACACGGCATCGATATCTTCGAGCTCTTTCATCCCCCGGGACATGCCGGGACATTTAGCACAATTGCTAAATGAAGAAAAGAGGTGAAATGGCGCGTAAGCCGGGTAGGGTGCAGGAGCACCTGTTTCGAGGTCCGAATGCCCCGTCTTTATCTTGTCCGTCACGGCCGCGCCGCGGCGAGTTTTGCCGAAGCAGCCGATCCCGGTCTCGACGATCTCGGCCGCAGCCAGGCCGAGGCCGTAGGCGCAAAACTCGCGCCGCTGGGCCCGCTCGCGATCCTCAGCAGCCCCCTCAAGCGGGCGCAGGAAACGTCGGCACCGCTGGCCGCACTCTGGCAACGCAAAGCGGTTATCGAGCCGGCCGTTTCGGAAATCCCCTCGCCGGGTCACATGAATTTCGCCCAGCGCGCCGAATGGCTGCGTGCCTATATGGGCGGCTCGTGGCGCGCTGCGACACCGGAGCTTGCGCAATGGCGCGAGGAGGTCATTGCCGCGCTGGCGAGCCGGACAGAAGATACGGTGGTGTTCTCGCACTATATCGCGATCAATGTTGCGGCAGGCGCAGCGCTCGGCGACGACCGCGTGGTGGTGTTTCGCCCGGACAATTGCTCGGTAACGATCATGGATACGGAAAATGGAAAGCTGCGGCTTGTCGAGCGCGGCCACGAGGCCGAGACCAAGGTGAATTGAGCGATGGAACCGCATGAATTGTCCGCGGCCGAAATGTCGGCACTTTACCGGGACCGCGATCTCTCGCCGGTCGAAGTCGCCGAAACGTGCCTCGGTCGCATCGAAGCGCTGGACGCGGAGGTCAATGCGTTTTGTTTTGTCGATGCGGAAGCCGTCCGCAGCATGGCGGAGGACTCCGAAGCGCGCTGGAGCGCGGGCGAGCCGCTGTCGCCACTCGACGGCGTTCCCGTCGCGATCAAGGACATTCTGCTGACGAAAGGCTGGCCCACGCGGCGCGGTTCGTTGACCGTCGATCCCAATGGTCCGTGGACGGAGGATGCTCCCTGCGTGGCGCGCCTGCGCGAAGCGGGCGCTGTGCTGATCGGCAAGACGACCACGCCGGAATTCGGCTGGAAGGGCTCGACGGACAGTCCGCTCACCGGCACTACGCGCAATCCGTGGAACATGGCGAAGACACCCGGCGGTTCCTCGGGTGGATCGTCTGCAGCACTCGCCGCGCGTTTGACGCCGCTTGCCATGGGCACGGACGGCGGAGGCTCGATCCGAATCCCCGCGAGCCTCACCGGCGTCTACGGTCTCAAGCCGAGCTTCGGCCGCGTGCCCGCCTATCCGCTGTCACCCTTCGGCACGGTCGCCCATCTGGGCCCGATGAGCCGCACGGTGCGCGATTCCGCGATGCTGCTGAACGCGATCGCGAAGCCCGATGCCCGCGACTGGCATGCGCTCGCCTATGACGGCACGGACTATACGCAACGCCTCGGCGAAAGCATGAAGGGCAAGCGCATCGCGTTCAGCCCGCGCCTCGGCTATGTCGAGCGCGTTCTTCCCGAAGTGGAAGCGCTTGTCGCCGCGGCGGCGAAGCAGTTCGAACAGTTCGGCGCGCATGTGGAGCAGGCCGATCCGGGGCTCGACGATCCGGGCGAGATCTTTCACATCCTGTGGTGGGCGGGCGCGGGATTCCTGCTGGGGGATCTGCCGGCCGAAAGGAAGGCGCAACTCGATCCCGGCTTGCGTCGCATGGCGGAGGAGGGGAAAGCATTCTCTCTGAAGGAGTATCTCGACGCCAATGCCGCTCGCGGGAGCTATGGCAGCAAGATGCGCCAGTTCATGGAGCGCTACGACTTCCTGCTCACCCCGGCCGTTGCGACCACCGCCTTCGATGTGGGCCGGCTTTCGCCCCTGGACGACGACGGCAAGGCCTGGATGGCGTGGACGCCGTTCAGCTTCCCGTTCAACCTGACGCAACAGCCGGCAGCCAGCGTCAATTGCGGTTTTGCGAGCAATGGTTTGCCCGTAGGTCTGCAGATCGTGGGCCGGATGTTCGACGACGCAGGTGTGTTGGCGGCGTCGGCAGCCTATGAAGCGGCTTATCCGCTCTATGAGAAGGTACCGGTAGGCTTTTGATCAGGCTTTCGGTTTCGACTTGGTCGCGCGCGGCGGCTAAGCTCATGCGATGAGCGCCGAGATTCTGACTGTTGGCGAAATGTATGAGGCGGACCGCGCCGCAGCCCAGCGCGGCGTGCCGTCGCTCTCATTAATGGAGAATGCAGGGCTCGCAGTTTCCGATGAGATCGTCGATCGCTGGACGCCGCGGCCCGTCGTGGTGTTGTGCGGCCCGGGCAACAATGGCGGCGACGGGTTCGTGGCCGCGCGGCGCTTGTCCGAACATGGCTGGCCGGTGCGGCTCGCACTGCTGGGCGAGTGCGATTCGCTCAAAGGCGATGCGGCCCAGATGGCGAAGCGCTGGCGTGGCACGGTCGAACCGGTGTCGCCCAAAGTGCTCGACGGCGCTGAACTGGCGATCGATGCGCTGTTCGGCGCCGGGCTCGCGCGTCCGCTGGAGGGTGTGGCCCGGGAAATTGTTGCGGCGCTCAACGCGTCGCCTACTCCGGTTGTCGCGATTGATGTTCCCAGCGGCCTTCACGGCGATCTCGGCCGGCCGCTCGATGGGGTCGACGGCGCGTGCGTGGACGCCGATCTGACCGTCACCTTTTTCCGCAAGAAGCCTGCGCATGTTCTCATGCCGGGACGGCTGCGCTGCGGAGACCTGGTTGTTGCCGATATCGGCATTCCGGAGGCGGTCCTCGATTCCATCGCGCCGAAACTGTTCGAGAACGGACCCGCGCTGTGGGAGAACAACTATCCCTGGCCGAAGTCGCTCGCGCACAAATATGCGCGCGGCCACGCGGTCGTGGTCAGCGGTCCCGCACATGCCACGGGTGCGGCGCGGCTTGCGGCGCGCTCTGCATTGCGCGTGGGTGCAGGTCTCGTGAGCGTGGCGAGCCCGCTCGATGCCGTTGGCGTCAATGCGTCCGCGCTCACAGCGATCATGGTCAAGCCGTTTTCCGGTGGGGCCGGTCTTTCCGAATTGCTGCAGGACAAACGCTTCAATTCCGTAGTCGTGGGTCCCGGCTGCGGTGTCGGATCTGCGACGCGAAATCTTGTTGCCGCAGTGCTGGCGAGCAAAGCGGCCGCGGTGATCGACGCGGATGCGCTCACGTCTTTCGCGGAAAATCCGAAGGAACTGTTCGTGCTGCTGCGCGAGCCCTGCGTGCTGACCCCGCATGAAGGCGAATTCGAGCGCATTTATCCCGGACTGCTCGGTCGTTCGCCGACGCGGGTCGAGGCAGTGCGCGCGGCCAGCGCCGCCGCCAAATGTACGGTAGTTCTCAAAGGCCCCGACACGGCGATCGCTTCACCGGACGGCCGGGTCGCGATCTGCAGCAATGCGCCGGCGACATTGGCGACCGCCGGTTCCGGGGATGTTCTTTCGGGGTTGATCGGCGGTTTAATGGCGCAGGGATTCGAGTCCTATAACGCGGCCGCGGCAGCAACGTGGCTGCACGGGGAGGCGGCGTCCCGGTTCGGGCCGGGATTGATCGCGGAGGATTTGCCGGAATTGCTGCCGGCGGTCCTCGCCGCTTTGAAAGAACGGATCGATGACGAACATTCGCCGCGTCGAGGCGCGTGACCTCGCAGCCCTGCTCGACATCTACAATCACTACGTCACCACGACCCATATCAGCTTCGACGTCGAGCCGCGCACGCTTGAGCAGCGGCGCGCCTGGTTCGACAGTTTTGCGGAAACCGGACGCCACCAATGTTTCGTGGCGGATCGGGACGGTGTTGCGATCGGCTGGGCATCGTCGGGCCGCTTCAAGGACCGCGCCGCCTACGACACCTCAGTCGAGACGAGCGTCTATCTCGCCCCGGGCGAAGGCGGAAAGGGTTTGGGTCGGCGTCTCTATCAGACGTTGTTCGACGCGCTCGCAAAAGAAGACGTGCACCGCTGCTACGGCGGCATCGCACTGCCGAATGAGGCATCCGTCGGCGTCCATCTCGCGATGGGCTTCCACCATGTCGGCACCTATTCGGAAGTCGGCCGCAAGTTCGGCCGCTTCTGGGATGTGGCGTGGTACGAGAAGGCTATGAATTAGGCGAGCAGCCGCGCGCAATCGCCTCCCGATGATCTTGTTCGACGACTTGCGCTTATCGACAACTCTACCCCTGTCCGACAAATCCCGAGCATTTGTGCCAACACAATTTTAACTTGAGTTGTACACTGAGATACAACTATAGTGCGAGGTTCCCGATGCGTACAGTGATGGCCCAATAGAGGAGCTACCGTCATGGGTTCTGGTTCTTTTGATGCGCGCCTCAGCGCGATTGAGCAGATCATCATCGTTATCATCTCAAGTGGGGGGTGGAAGCCAAACCCCGTCGGCGATCACTTCGCCAGTGACTCTACGCGGTTGGACGCTCTCTCTCGCGTAATCGGTCCCCACATCCCCAAAGGCGATCCTTTAGCGGCCGACTTGACGCGGATGACGGTCACCGAAGTCGAGGAAAAGGCGCTCCAGGTCTCGGCCGAAGTCACACGGCTTCAGGGGCTTCAGGGCGAGTTGACCGCACGGCTCAAGGAATTGCGGGCCAAGAAGTGACATCGCGCCGGACGCGCGTCGATCCCGGTCGCACTCCGGAGCCGCGTCGATGATAGAGCGATCTGCGTGCTCGGTCCTGCTGATCGGCTTCCAGGATCAGGATAATCTTGGCCTGCGCTACCTTCTGTCGTCGGTGCGGCAGGCTGGTTTCACGGGCCGAATCGAAAGTTATTCCGCTGCCCCTGAGCCGATTGTCGAGTTGGTCGAGAAATTCCGGCCGGATGTGATCGGGTTCTCCCTGATCTTCCAATATATGTCGCCGGCTTTCGGGCGCGTGATCGCGGCGCTCCGGGCGCGAGGATCGCAGGCGCACATCACCATCGGCGGCCACTATCCCAGCTTCGATTACCAGGAAGTGCTGGAGCGCATTCCCGGCGCCGATTCCATCGTCAGGTTCGAAGGCGAATCCACTCTCATCGCGCTGATGGACAAAATATCCCGAGACGAAGATTGGCGCGAAATCGCAGGCATCGCCTATCGCCGCGACGGCGCGGTTCACTCCAACCCGCTTCGGCCGGCGATCGACGATCTCGACCAGCTTCCTTTTCCCGAACGCTCCGACATCGATTATCGCAGCAAGGATCTGGCGACGGCTTCGATCCTGGGCAGCCGCGGCTGTCCCTGGGATTGCAGCTTCTGCAGCATACGTCCGTTCTACGAGGCGCAAGGCGGCAAGCTGCGGCGCCTGCGTTCGCCCGCCTCCGTGGTGGAAGAAATGCGCCAGGTGCACTTCGAGCAAGGCGCGCGCATCTTTCTGTTTCAAGACGACGATTTTCTCGCCACCGGCCGCCGCGCGCGAATGTGGGCGGAAGGACTTGCGGACGGCGTCATCGCGGCGGGGCTGGCGGGCCGCATCGCGTTCAAGATCAGCTGCCGCTCCGACGAGATCAAATACGAGACGATGGCGCGTCTCGTGGATGCCGGCCTCACCCATGTGTATATGGGCGTGGAAAACGGCGACGAAGAGGGTCTGATCAATCTCAACAAGATGCTGAAGCCGCATCATCATATCGAAGCCGGCGAGATTCTGCGCTCGTTGGGATTGTCGTTCGACTTCGGCTTCATGTTGCTCGAGCCCTACAGCACGATTACGAGCGTGAGGAACAACATCGCATTCCTCGATCGCTTTGTCGGCGATGGCTGGTCGGTGGCGGGGTTCTGCCGAACCTTGCCCTATGCGGGCACGCCGTTGAAACGCAAGCTCGAGGAGGAGGGGCGGCTGCTCGGCACGCCATTCGAGCCCGACTACGATTTTCTCGATCCAAAGCTGGACGTCTTCTACAACTGGATGCTGCTCACGTTTCGCGAGCGCAATTTCGACAATGCGGGTCTGGTGGAGGTGTTGCGTGCGCTGATGTTTGAGGCGCAGCTGAACCTGCCGGGCTTCCGCGACTTCCTTCCCCGCGACCGCGCGCGCCTGCAGAGCATCACGGCGCGCTGCAACGGACACGCGCTTTACTGCCTGAGTTCCGCGCTCGATTACATCGAGGCGACTCCTGTCGACCGGATCGAGATCGGAACCGGATACCTCGCGCGATTGACCGCGCACGAATTGGAACAGGAGCGCCAATTGCTGGCCGAGGCGAAGCACTTCTATTGGACGACACGCCCGAGCATCGCCGGGCCCGACAGCGAAGCGCTCCGGCTGCTCGGAGCTTTCGAGAATTCATGGACCGTCAGCCCCCGCGATCTCCAGGCCGCGCAGAATGTTTCGTGACGTCGAATATCGGCAGGGACCGGATGCGAAATGGACAAAGTCGTGAGCCCATTTGACGATTATGCGGTGCTGGTTCTATGCGCCGGCGATGTCGATGCAATTTGGGGCGCGCTGAAATATTTCAACAAGCCAAACGGCAATCCGGCGCTGGCAAATCCCGGCGCGCCCGATACCGCCTATGTCACGACGCAATATTGGGACGTGCTGGGGCAAATGCGCTGCGACGATCTCTTCATTCTGAAACAGCAGAATTGTTATTACGGGCTGCTGCTGCGCTGCAAAGCAGCGTTCGGGCCGTTCGCGGTGGGGAACTATCTCGTGGCCTTGCGCGGCACGATGGACCCGCTCGAGTGGATCAACGATGCGGTGGCCGAGGTCCCGAATTATCAGTCCGGTTTCGCGGGCGGAGTGGGAACCGGATTCTGGAACGTCTATACGACGATGACCTACGGCGATCTCGCCAACGCGCATCCCAAACCGCATGCGGCACTCGAAATTGCGTCGGTCATCGAGGCCGCGCCTGCGCCCGTGTTTGTGACCGGTCACAGCCTCGGAGCAGCACTTGCGACCTATCTGACGCGGGATCTGGTCGCGCAATTCGCGGGAACGAAAATCCCGGTAATGCCGTATTTCTTCGCATCGCCCAAGCCCGGAACGCAGGACTTTGTGGACAATTATCAGCAGGCGGTGGGGACATACACGCTGGTCAATTTCGCGGCCGACCTGGTCCCCATGCTGCCGAGCTCGCCGCCTTTCGTCGCGCTCAATGCCGGCGGCCCTACGCACGACGTGCATATGATCGCGCTCGACGACCCGAACGCTCCGTCATTCTTCCCGCCAAATCCGTTGAAAAACCACAGCCCCGCCTATTACGCGCACACGCTCGATCCGACGAACGCGATGGCGACGCGGTTGTCGCCGACGTGAGCGATAACGAGCCTACCGTCCCGATTGAGTCTCACTGTCTCACCGGCGCAAGGATCGCGACGTGGCACGGAAGCACTCGCCAACCAAACGCAAGTCAACCTCTACCGATCACCCTAGCCACCCCCCAAATCGCCTGATATAGGGGCGCGCTTCCGGCGGGGTGGCTCCCGTTGCGGGAGGGCCCGGACGCGGGCGTGGCGGAACTGGCAGACGCGCTGGATTTAGGTTCCAGTAAATATACAAATTAATCACATAAAATCAATTTATTATCGTTTCGATTTCGTTTTGTGTGTCCGATAATGTGTCTAGACACGCATATGTCAGCACCGGCATCCGCTCGCCTACCCACACATTCCGGCCTTGTTCTTGAAAGGACTGCCGCGTATTTCGGTACCATGACGACGAAATACGACCGCGAACGGCGTTGGGCCGAACTCCTTTTCAGGGATTTGGGCGCGCGTCCCGATGCCTACAGCGATCCCCTTGTGAAGGGTCAGGTCGAAACCGGCATAGATGTTGATGCCGTCTTCGGACGGCGGCGGATCGGACTCCAGGTCACCGAAATCGATACGGGGCCGGTAGCGGGGAGTGCGCGGCGGGAGGAGAAGCACACGCAGCGCCAGCACCAAGCCAGCGGCCATGCCACTTACGGCACTTGGGGCCAAAACGATATGGATGTCGTTCTGGCGGCTATCGTGCGGGCCGTTTCGCGCAAGATCGCGATTGCGGATCGGCACGACCTTTCAGCCTACGAGGCGATCTGGCTTCTCATGTCGGCCGGAGTCCCGGATATGGGGTCAATTGCTTCCTCGTTCGTCATGACGCCTTGGCTTTCCGCCGACGCGTTGACGGCGGCGACGGCTTCCGTTCTCCAACGTTCGAAATTCCAGAGTGCCTTTCTGCATCCGATTCTGAGTCTTGAACCGGTCCTTTGGGTGCGGCGGCCCGCTCTTCGCGGGCCTTCCGGTCGCTTTCTCGCCGCCCACCCTGCTTCCGGGGTCAGGCGCGCGGGTTTTGGGGGCGCGTCGTGCGTCTACGGCCCGGGGCTAATCCCAAACATCCGGGAGCGTCTGGAGCAACGCCGATGGAAGCGAACATCACGCATGAGCGAAAGGGCGACGTATATTCGCGCGTCACCGACAAGATCATTTCCGAACTCGAGCACGGAACGCGGCCGTGGCTCAAGCCGTGGAGCGCCGAACATGCAGCCGGCCGCATCACGCGACCGCTGCGCTCGAACGGCCAGCCCTACAACGGAATCAACATTCTTTCGCTCTGGATGGATGCCGAGCTTAAGGGTTTCGCATGCCCCGTCTGGATGACCTACAAGCAGGCTCACGAATTGAAAGGGCAAGTCCGCAAGGGCGAGCACGGCTCGCTTGTCGTCTATGCCGACAAAATCACGCGCACGGAAACGAACGCGAGCGGCGAAGACGTGGAGCAGGAAATCCCCTTCATGAAGGGCTACACCGTCTTCAATTGCGAGCAGATCGAGGGCTTGCCCGCGTATTTCTATGCGAAGGCCGAACCACGCGGCGAGCCTTTGCAGCGCATCGCGCATGCCGAAGCCTTCGTGGCGGCAAGGCCGGAACGAAGTGGAGGACGCGCGTAGCGCGTTGCGGCGGACCGCGACGGGCCTAAAAGGGAGCGCCGCCCGCCCTGCGCCGCCGGGACAGGCAAAAAGAAAATGTCATCGCGCCATGACGCGATGGCCGCTCTTTCTGCGCCATGGGATCGAAGCCGGATGGCCGAGACCGCTACTTCAGCGGGCTCGGTTCACGAGAGCTCGGCGCGCGAAGCGCGGGCGTCTCGGGGGGCACGATGTTCTTGATCCTGGATAACAGCAGAGACATCGAAGAAGTCTTCGCGTCGATATGCTTGCAGCGTAGGGCGCGTCGCTACGTCGATGAACCGCTGGCGACACGCGCAGGGCTTCGGCCTCTGGCCCCGGCAACAAGGCGGTCTTGATACAGCGTCGTCCAGAATTGCCGCCAGTAATGTTCGGGCGCAATCGCGACCACGACGACACGTTCAGCGATAAACCGGTCAAACTGCAATAACAGCATCATGATGAATGGCGCTGTGGAGAAGATTATGGCAGCGGGCATAGTGTAGGGCAGCGGTAAGGCCTTGGTAGCAAACATTGAGATGACAATACACCCGGAGACGATTGCGGTGATCACATACGAAATCCAGATTAGCAAATACGTATAGCGTATGATGCGTGAGTAGGTTGGACACCACCGTCTTTCACGCGCCTCGACCACGGCTGCGTCGACGGATTCCCCTTCCGAGTCCAATATATCTTCATTCAGCCGACGGAGACGCTTCGGGATATCCTGGAACGCCGTTCGGCAATTGGCCCAAACGTCTTGAAGCACATTCAAGATGATCGTAAAGCCGAATACGGCTTGAAACGCGGCTTGCGTGTCAGCGGACTGCATCCCGCCGTTGCAAGCAGCTTTGACGATCGAACACAGAATCGCATTACCGATCCAAGTGCCCATGTTTTCGAGCCAATGCGGCGCCGCCAAGGCGATAACGCCGCAACCGAAGGTTTTCGGATAGGCGGAGCATATCAACTCTTCAGGGGCAGCGACCGCGAAAATTGCCGCGACAGCAATTAGGGAAATCAGACCAAGAAGAACAATCCTAGGAAGTGGTCGAACGACAAACAAAACCAGAGCGCGCAGATACTCCCACGCGACCGCGACCATTCCCCACAATGTCCGAAGAATTTCCAGCATATTCGTGGATGCTACCAGTCAGGGCGTCGGAGCAATACCAAGGAACGACTTGAGCCACCGACTTGGCCCTGGCCAAACAACATCATTTGGAGTCGGAGGGCACTTAACCTGATCGGTCAGGTACGGTGAGACAATCTCATCGAAGTTGCCGCCCGGATTCATGGATGTCGGCAGCGCGACGACCTTGCTCGTGCTTTCATAGACGAGCTTGAGGCAATTCGGAGTAGGACACTCAAGCTCTTGCTCGAACAAATCGGCCATCTCATCGAAGGCGGTGAAGAGCTGGCGATTGCTTTCCGGGCGTCCGAAGCGAAGGACCGCGGGCGCAGGATCGCGCGGCTGCTCGACCCGATAGCCGTTGTCATCGCAAACAACGAAATTGACTTCAGACAGAGGCTCACTTCCAGCCTTGCCGTTGGCGCTTAGATAAATGACGATCGTACCGTTGCGAGATTCGCTCGTGATAACAGCGTTTAGAAATTCGCTTCCTGCAAATCCGGCACCTTCCGGAGAATCAAGCTTGAGGCCGACCGCTATCTCCAGCAACGTGTCATCGCGCTCCAAAAACTTTTGCGCCGCTTTATAGACGATTGGATTCGACCAGTACGGCTTGTCACCTACGATGCCGTTGGGGCCGTTCTTGAAGCTCAAACGGCAAAGATGGTCGCTGTAGATTCCAAACCGAGTTTTGCCGATTTCGAATAGCTTCTGGATGACGATCCCGAAGCGCTCCGGATCGGTGCAATCGATCACGGCGTCATCGCGCTCGGTGGCGCGGCGCGCAACTAGTTCTCGAAAGCCACGGATATCCTTGAGCGTGTCGCGCGTGTTCTTTGCGGCGCCGTCTCCGCACCCATTACCGTTGGACACACGCGAACCCTTGGCCACGGACCCTTCCCCGCGATCATTGCCACTGAATAAACGTGTACCCCCGATGACCGTCGCGCCCATTGTGCCCTGTATCCCCTTAATAAATTCCTGCGGAACTACGACGCCACTCGCGCATTAACATGTACACCACGCATGAATCCCTCAGCAAGGGGAACCCTGCCAGGTTCTCCTTGAATTCAGGCAACAAGAAGGAAGTATGCTTCCGCGCGTTCCACCGGGTGTCCGGAGTTCGATCGACGACGAGTCAAATTCCGGCCTCTCCAATGGCTTCGCGCAGATCCCCTGCCCGGAAGCTTTATAACCAAGACTGCGGAATAATGGCAAGAATTCGTAGGCATGGCCTTGGGTACCCCACAAGAGCCGGCACTGATTTGAACAGAAATGCCATGAAATACAGAGGCTTAGCGCTATCTGACGCCGACCCGTCCTGAAGATGTCCAGGAGGTCAGAATTGGGGGAGACGCAGCCCGCCACGATTGTTCGTATACGGAAGATTCGACTATTGACTGAATGGCGACCCTGCTGAGCACAGCACTGCGGACGATCAATTTTGCTCGATTTCGGCACAGATGCACCACCAACGAGACCCTGGCGCTGGCTACGCGAACATCCGCCTCTAGAATCGCGGCTCCCTTCTCCTTCCTGAGTTTCCGACCCCGATAGCTGCCTTCATCGCGGCCAGTGAGCGCCTTCGTGCGGCCTCATGGCTGCAACCCGGCTTCCCCCGGATCAAGTCCGGGGTACACCGAGGTCCTCCTCTTTGTTCCGGTCGCAAGCGATGCGGCCGACCTCCTTCGGCGCGGTTTTGGCCGCAAGGCCGCAATTACGCGGCCGGAAACGAAGGAGAATAAAATGAGAGCCTATTCATTGAGCGAATTGTTCAACCTCACGCGCCGCGAGCTGTTCGATCTGCATGCGCGGATCGCAGCGGCACTGCCAACGCTTCCCGAACCCGAGTACGAGGTCGCGCTCGAAAATCTTCGCCGCATTCGCCGGGTGCTGACGCATCCTAGGTTCGCGCCGTCCTAGCGGCCCGACACGTGAAGCCGCTATCCTCTCGGGATGACAAATGAGTCGCACGGCGAGCAGGGTTGGGCGATGTTCATGAAATTCGGCCAAAGGGAGCACCTAGAGGTGTTCCGTAGCGAAGGACTGTTATACGCGAAGCATCTGCACGATTTCTCAAAATCGGAAAACAAGGCGGACAAAGTGCGGCCGGACCGGTTTGAGGGCGCAGACGAAATCTACCAGCCAAGCTTCATCAAGAGCTTTACGATCAAAAAGGCGCCCGACACCAAAATTGTCCTGGGTCCGCGTAATTTTGCGGGACCCGTGGCGGTGTGTTTCGGGCGGAATACCAACTGCAACGTTTACTGCATGTATTCGATGATGCCACCGCTCATGAATGGATCTGTCGACCCGAGAAATTTCGGCTTCGGGGACTCGTTTGTCATCGTTCTCGATACGCAGGAATTCTGTGATCGCGTCGCAGCGGCGGCTAGCGCGCGCGGTTTGGGAAGCGAAGCCCGCCCCGTCAGGTATTACGACGGCGATAGTTACTCCGGCGAGACGGGCCCGTTCAGCAAACCGGATCGCTTCGAGTTTCAAAGGGAATTTCGATTTGCTTTTTGGCCCGGAACCAAGGAGCCGTTGCATCTCAAAGTCGGTGACTTAGCCGACATAACGACGTCCGTTCACGACTTGACGAGGATCAACGAGCTTATTTGCTTCGACGAACACAGCGTTCGAAACGCAGGGTCCGATGTCAAAACATCCGGCCAGCCAGCTTGACGCGAAATCAATCGGTAAATCGACGTGGCGCGGCAATTGATCTGCGACCGGAACACGCCACTCAATAAGGCGATCAATGTATGACGAAATTTCCGACCCGCTGCACGGCGGCGAGCGCAGCAAGGAACGCTTTGCTCGGAGTCCGCTTCCGCGATTGGTCCGGCTTGTCGCCAGCGGGCTTTGCGGAAGCCGCATGATCCTTCGATAGCTTTGTTTTCGTCATGTGCAACGATGGGCGCATGGCTCAGGGGATGGCAAGCAAAATTGCGGGTTACGTATGTATGCAGGGCCGCCGCTGCCTGCGGCTAATGAAGCCACGGGTGGGGCAGGAACCACGATCCGAGGGCGAGAGCGAAGGCCAGCCCCGAGATCACGAATGACCATTTGGCGAACCGCGCCGCATCGATCTGGGCCTGCGCGACCTGATCTTCGCGCGCTGCTCTTTCCTCCAAGATTCGCATGCCGATTGCGGGACCGTGGACGCTCGCACGGGCAATCTCGCCGCGTGTTGCGAAAAAGTTGTCTGTATAGCCGCGCATCGTAATCCTCCGTGATCGCAGTTCAGTTCGTTTGCTCAACACTCGTGGACAGGCAGAAGATGGCTTTCGCCGGATAAAACGGCAAGACGGTGGGACCCAAACGATAGACAACGCCCTCCGGTCAACCGTCCGGGCTCAAGCGGTGCTCGGAGCCGTGTCCGCGCGCCGCCGCTGCGCCACGTCCTTCCAATGCTGAATATCGCGTGTGCCGCCCTCGAAATCGGGGATCATGTTGAGCGGGATGAAGGCATCCTTGCGGGAAATCAGCTCGCCGGTTTCCGCGTTCAGGATACGAAGCTGTCCGTTGCCAACGTAGTCGCGGATAAACCGCGCGATCTCGGCCAACCCCTCCGCGCATTCCGCCGTGCCGTCATCTGCGCACGAAATGTCGTGCTGAAAATCGAAGTGCAGCCGTTCGGCGGCAAAATCCAGATGACACCGGAACCCGAAACGTTCGTCGTCGGACTGAGTTGTTAACGTCACGACAGTGCCGTTTTGCGCGAGTCCCACGGGCCGCAGATTGCTGAACGGCGGGTAAGGTTCATGCCGGGAGAGTTCGACCCGTAACATCGGAATCTCGACCATGCGCTGCACGCCGCCTTCGGCGGGCTTCCCGATCAAATCCAGCAATTCAGGTCCGAAGATTTTCTTGAAGCCTTCCAGCTCGTAAAGGTGCTTCTCCCAAACCGTATGGCTCGTTTCGACGCCAAGCTCCTTTTCGATGGCGAGTTCGGCGAGGGCGGCCATGATCGGCAATTCCGTGCTGAGCCGCCGAATATCGCTAGGATTGTCCGGGTCGATCACCGGCTCCTTGCCGGCATGGGCGATGGCGTGACGCCCGGATTCCGCGAGATGAACCGCAACGTCCGCAACGCCGCTGGCGCGCAGCGCGGCCAGCGCCTGTTTGGCTCTTTGGTCCCGAATCTTGTCTATGTGATCCGTTATCCAGCCGCGCCGTTGTTTCGCGGGCACGGCTGCTTCCAGCACCCGGTAGAACGACAGAAAAGCATAAGCTGGGTGATTAAGGCCGCGCCCCTCGCGCATGAGCGCAAGGGCGAGCAGTGCGTTTTTGTCGTTGGGTTCGGGGAGGTAGGGCAGGTCGAACTCGTCCTGAATGACGTGACCGTATCTGTGCTGCCTCCCCATGAGGCGTGGGAGATTGCCGCCGGAGAAACCCTCAACCAGCACGCCGCCGCGCATCACCCAGGAGACCGCGCTGAGGAATCTCATAATCCGGCGCTCGGTTTCTTCACGGCTTAGAGCACCGGAGTGCATTACGGCCACGCCGGGATAGTGGTCTTTGGTGACGGGCAAGACCCAGATATCGATGTCGCGATAGCGCAGTTTTTGCGCCTTCACCGGCCACGACATATGCGGTTCGATATTGGCGACAATCCAATCGCCATTCGTCGCAAGCTCGCCTTTGAGAACGTCTTTGAACTCGGGAATTTCCAGCATGATCTTATCTCGACGTGTGCGCCGCGCGTTCGCGCCTGCGCACTTCAAATTCCGATGGCCGCGCTCGTTCGGGCTTATCCGGCCAGCGGGCCTCTCCGTTCGGTTCGGCCCTTCGGGCGCCGGGCGGTCAGCCGGTTCCGGCTCTCGACCGCCCGTCTTATATAAACAGTGGTGCGGGCGGAGGGACTCGAACCCCCATGCCTCGCGGCGTTCGGACCTAAACCGAGTGCGTCTACCAGTTCCGCCACGCCCGCAACACGTTCGTGTATAGCGGGGAGGGGGAATTCGGCCAAGAGTTGAGATTATTCGGTGTCTTCGGCTTCGGCGCGGTTCTGGAGTCGCTTCTTCTTCTCGAATTCGCGCTGCCGCCGCGGCCGCATGACGTTGACGGCCGCCGTGTCGATCCGCTCCTTGATTTGCGCGGCGTAGAATTCCTGAATCATCTCGACGCTGGTGCGGCAGTTGATGGCGACGGCGTAGATGTCGGCACCCTCCATTAGCCGCATACTGATATAGGTATGGCGAAGGCTGTAGGCGGTACGCCGCTGGCCTTCGCGGTCGAATTTGAGGTCTTCCTCTTCAAGGATTTTGTTGAACATGGCGCGGTTGAAGCGCGGAAGGAGGCGCGTCTTCGGAAGCAGGGTCTTGATTTCTGCTTCCGACTTCCCGGATGCTTTCAGCTCGGCCTCGCGCCGGTCGCGCAAGTTGGTGAAGGGATAGACCGCGCCCGGCAGGCTCTTGCAGATGCCGACGCCGACCTTGCCGCGAACGGAAATGACCAGAATTGTTTTCTTGGTCGCGCAATCTTCTTCGATCTTCACGTCGCGAATTTCAAGCCGCATGAATTCGTCGGGCCTGAGGCCGGTGTTGGCCATCATCTCCACGAAATCATGCATGTCCTCGTACTGGCTCTCCCAGCCGGGGCGTTTGCCTTCGGTGATGCGCCGACGGGTTGCCTCTCTCAACTGCTTGTATTCTTCGGGCGAAAACCACGCGCGGTGCCCGCGCTTGGTTTGCGTCATGTAGGGGGTTTCGAGGCTGGGAACGAAGGGTATCCAGCCGAGACCTTCGGCGTGTTTCAGAATCTGCCTGATATGGACGATTTCGTTCATGATCGTGTTGCGGGCAGGGGGCTTGCCCGCCTTGATGATCTTTCCGTCTTTGTCCTTTACGGTCGTGCGCGTGATCGTATCTTCCGCGCGCTTCACCCGGTATTTCTGGACAAGGTTCTTGTTGACTGTTGAAAGCGGCTTGTCTTGGAAGAAGGGGAGGACGTGCCGGCGAACCCGCAGTTCCAGATTTTGCACGTAAGAGGGACTGCGTTCGGTCGCCGCAAGGACACGGGCATCGCGTATGTAATCGTCGAAAGCATCCTTGAACGTATGCTCGGCGGGAACGATCTCGCCCGCGCGCAACTTGCCGCGAAGACCGAGATACCACTCCTCGGCAACGTCCTTCGCGCGTTCGAGGCTTTCTTCTTTCAGGCTCTGACGGAACCGGCGTTTGCCGACGCGCGCAGCGGCATGCCAGGGGCCGCCGTCCTTGCGCCGGTAAATTTGCAAACGTCCGTCGAACATCGTATGCGCAGCCATGAGGAATTCGAGCCCGTTTTAGTCGCTGGTGTGTCCGTCGTGTGTCCAAGTCCCTGATTGTGTTGTGATTATCTAAGTCCTTGACTATACACGAGAACTTAGAAAAAGTCAGCTGGATTTGGTGGTTTTTACGGATTTAGGTTCCAGTGACGCAAGTCGTGGGGGTTCGAGTCCCTCCGCCCGCACCAGCCTTCGCGGCGGGTCGGAGTGGGGTGTGCTTCAGAGCCTCACCTGGCAGCGGCGGTGGATGCTTCCGCCGCTACGGCTGGCAGGCCAGCCGTCGCGGGGAGCGGAGCGGACTATCCGCCTGAGCCTCTTTGGGCTCGACCGGAGGCTGTTTCTCCGCGCTTCGGGTGGCAGGCCACCCTACGCGTCCGCGCGGGGTAGGGCAGACAGCCAAAGACCGGGTAGACTTCACAGGCGGGCTAGGTAAGTTGCCGCCCCTTCGGGTGGCGGGCCATCCGCGGCCGGCAGACATAGAAGCGAGAACGACATGCAGATTACCGAGACCGTCTCCGAAGGCTTGCGCCGCGAATACAAGATCGTCATCGGCGCCACCGATCTCGACCAGAAGCTCACGGGCCGCATCGAGAAGATCAAGCCCGATGTCCATCTCAAAGGCTTCCGCAAGGGCAAGGCCCCAGTCTCCTATCTGAAGAAGACCTTCGGCAAGTCGATGATGGGCGAGATTGTCGAGGCTGCCGTTTCGGAATCGAGCCAGAAGGCCGTCACCGACAATTCGCTGAAGCCCGCATTCCCGCCGCAGATCGACCTGATCAGCGAGATGCAGGAAGTGGTCGACGGCAAATCGGACCTCGAATTCACCGTCAAGGTCGACCTGATGCCGGAATTCGAGCTGGCCGATCCCGCCAAGCTCAAGATCGAAAAGCTCGTCGGCGAAGTGACGGACGCCGAAGTGGACGAGGCGGTTTACAATCTCGCCAAGCAGGGCCGCACCTATTCGCCGCGCGGCGATGGCGAAGCCGCCGAGAAAGACGATTCCGTCAAGCTCGATTTCGTCGGCCGTGTGGACGGCGAAGAGTTCCCCGGCGGCAAAGGCGACGATTTCAGTCTGGTGCTCGGCTCGGGGCAGTTCATTCCGGGCTTCGAGGATCAGCTCGTCGGCGTAAAGGCCGGCGAAGAGCGCGAACTTAACGTGACGTTTCCCGCCGACTATCCCGATGCGAAACTTGCCGGCAAGGACGCCGTCTTCACCGCGAAGGTGAAAGAGATTTCGACACCCGATCCGCTGGTAGTCGATGACGATCTCGCCAAGAAGCTCGGTCTCGATTCGCTGGCAGCGCTCAAGGGTCGCGTTCGCGAACAGCTGAAGGCCGATTTCGCGCGCGCCAGCCGCATGCATCTGAAACGGCGCATTCTCGATGCGCTCGACGAGGCCCACTCGTTTTCGCTGCCGCCCACCATGGTCGAAAGCGAATTCGACGCCATCTGGAAGGCCGTCGAGGCGGAGCTGGCGCGCGAAGGCAAGACGGCGGCCGACGAGGGCAAAACCGAGGACGAACTCAAGAAGGAATATCACGACATCGCGGAACGCCGCGTGCGGCTCGGCCTCGTTCTGGCGCGTATCGGCGAGCAGAACGGAATCACGCTGACGCAGGACGAGGTCCAGCGGGCGATAACCGCGCGCGCGCGCCAGTTCCCGGGCCAGGAGCAGCAGGTGTTCAATTTCTATGCGAACAATCAGCGCGCTCAGGCCGAGATTCGCGCGCCTCTGTTCGAGGAAAAGGTGGTCGATTTCATCGCGGAACTCGCCGAAGTGACGGAAAAGAAAGTGGATCGCGAGACGTTGTTCCTCGATCCGGACGAGGCCGCAGAGAAACTGAAGGGCAAATAACCCGCAAATAACCCCTCAAGTGTTGGGGTCGCATTGGGCTGCGCGCGACCTATATAAGGAACAGCCGCGATTGACAGAGCAATGCTGCACCGTACGCTGACTTTGGCGAATCAACCGGATAGAAGGGGCCCATGAAGGACCCACGCGACGTCTATATGAATACGCTCGTGCCGATGGTGGTCGAACAGACCGCCCGCGGCGAGCGCGCCTACGACATCTATTCCCGCCTGCTCAAGGAGCGCATCGTCTTCGTCACGGGTCCCGTGGAAGATTACGGCGCAAGCCTGATCACGGCGCAGTTGCTCTTTCTGGAGGCAGAAAACCCCAAGAAAGAGATTTCGATGTACATCAACTCGCCGGGCGGCATCGTCACGTCGGGAATGGCCATCTACGACACGATGCAATACATCCGGCCCGCCGTGCAGACGCTGTGCGTCGGCCAGGCGGCTTCGGCGGCGTCCTTGCTCCTGTGCGCCGGCAAGAAGGACATGCGGTTCTGTCTGCCCAATTCGCGGGTTCTGGTCCACCAGCCGTCCGCGTCCTTCTATGGTCAGGCAGCCGATATTGCCCGCCATGCACAGGAAATTCTCAAGTTGAAACGCCGCCTGAACGAGATTTATGCCAAGCATACCGGACAAACCGTCGAGGCGGTTGAAAAGGCACTCGACCGGGATACGTATATGACCGCCGAGGAGGCCAAGGCGTTCGGCCTCGTCGATCAGGTTCTGGGCCGTCGGCCGGAGCCGGAAGAGGCGCGATGAGGCGCCAAATCCAGCCTTCCGAGCCCTCGGATTTGGGCTCCGGCGGATTTAAAGAAATCTTGATCCGACTCCGGCTATCGTGGTCGAATGACCGTTTGGAAGGCCGAAAGCGGCTGGCGCGGTTCGTGCAATGGGCTTAAAGGTCGGGAATCGCGTATGCGCAACCCGGACCGAGCCGGAAGGGTGTCCCAGGAGTCCCCATGAGTAAGGCGAGCGGCGGCGAATCCAAGAACACGCTCTACTGCTCCTTTTGCGGCAAAAGCCAGCATGAGGTGCGCAAGCTGATAGCCGGCCCGACCGTGTTCATCTGCGATGAATGCGTCGAGCTTTGCATGGAGATCATCCGGGAGGAGAACAAGACCTCCTTCATGAAGTCCCGCGACGGGGTGCCCACGCCGGGCGAGATTTTCAAGGTTCTCGACGATTATGTGGTCGGCCAGCAGCACGCCAAGAAGGTGCTCTCGGTCGCGGTCCACAACCACTACAAGCGCATCAACGTCAGCGGCAAGAACGCGGACGTCGAACTGGCGAAGTCGAACATCCTGCTGATCGGCCCCACGGGTTGCGGCAAGACGCTTCTCGCGCAGACCTTGGCCCGTATCCTCGACGTGCCGTTCACGATGGCGGATGCAACCACCCTCACCGAAGCCGGCTATGTCGGCGAGGATGTCGAGAACATCATTCTCAAGCTGCTGCAAAACGCCGACTACAATGTCGAGCGGGCCCAGCGCGGCATCGTCTATATCGACGAAGTCGACAAGATCAGCCGCAAGTCGGACAACCCCTCCATCACGCGCGACGTGTCGGGCGAAGGCGTCCAACAAGCCCTCCTGAAGATCATGGAAGGCACGATCGCCAGCGTTCCGCCGCAGGGCGGCCGCAAGCATCCTCAGCAGGAATTCCTGCAGGTCGACACGACGAACATCCTCTTCATTTGCGGCGGCGCGTTTGCCGGCCTGGAGAAGATCATTTCCTCGCGCACTCACGGCACGTCGATGGGCTTCGGCGCCACGGTACGTTCGCAGGACGAGCGCGGCACTGGCGAAGTGTTGCGTGAAGTCGAGCCGGAAGACTTGCTCAAGTTCGGCCTGATCCCGGAATTCATCGGACGCCTGCCGATCCTCGCCACCTTGGGCGATCTGTCGGAAACGGCCCTGATCGAAATTCTGACCCGTCCCAAGAATGCGCTGGCGAAGCAGTATCAGCGCATGTTCGAGATGGAAGGCGTCAAGCTCCGCTTTCAGGAAGAGGCGATGCACTCGATCGCCAAGAAAGCGATCCTGCGCCGGACAGGCGCCCGCGGCCTGCGTTCCATCATGGAAGGCTTCCTGCTCGAGACCATGTTCGAACTGCCGACTTTGAACGGGGTTCAAGAAGTGGTGATCACCTCCGACGTGGTCGAGGGAAAGTCGCGCCCGCTATACACTTACTCCGACAAGGGGCAAGCGCGCGAACAGAGCGCGTCCTGATCGGCCGTTCCGTAGGCCAATGCATCGTCGCGGCCACTAGATGCAGTCCGGAATTCTAATATCTTGAAAGCGCCGGATTGCGAGCCCACCTTGTGTGCCTGAGAGTCGGCCCCTCGGGGAGGCTCTATCACCCGGTTCCGTGCGCCCATCCGGGGCATGGTTCCCCCGCCCGACGTCATGGCGTCCGGCAAGGAGACAAAAGGAATGTCTGAGTCCGATGTTGTAGGTAAGGCGAAGGGCGAGGCTGGCGGTCTGTTGGCGCCGGTGCTGCCGCTGCGCGATATCGTTGTGTTTCCCCATATGATTGTTCCCCTTTTCGTGGGCCGCGAGAAGTCGGTGCGCGCGCTCGAAGAGGTCATGAATGAAGAGAAGCAGATTCTGCTTCTCACGCAGAAGAATGCAGCCGACGACGACCCGAACACCGATGGCCTCCACCGGATCGGGACCATGGCGACGGTGCTGCAGCTTCTGAAGCTGCCGGATCAGACCGTTCGCGTGCTGGTCGAAGGCAAGACGCGCGCTCGCGTGACAGGCTTCGTTCCGCGCACGGATTTTTTCCAGGCGACGATCGAACGCGTGCCCGAAACGGTCGGCGAGGCAAAGGAAACCGAAGCGCTGATGCGCACGGTGAAAGCCAATTTCGAAAGCTACATCAAGCTCAACAAGAAGGTGCCGGCCGAGACGCTGGCATCGCTGGCGCAGGTCGACGACCCGGCGAAACTGAGCGACATGGTCGCCTCGCATCTGTCGGTGAAGATTTCCGACCGCCAGGAACTGCTGGAAACGCTCAACACCGTCGAGCGGCTCGAGCGCGTGCTCAGCCTCATCGAAGGCGAGATCGGCGTGCTTCAGGTCGAGCGCAAGATCCGCACGCGCGTCAAACGCCAGATGGAGAAGACGCAGCGCGAATATTATCTGAACGAGCAGCTCAAGGCGATCCAGAAGGAGCTTGGCGAAGGCGAAGAAGGCCGCGACGAACTCAACGAGGTCGAAGAGCGGATCCGCAAGACCAAGCTGTCCAAAGAAGCGCGCGACAAGGCACAGGCCGAAGTCAAGAAACTGCGCCAGATGAGTCCGATGTCGGCGGAAGCCACCGTCGTGCGCAATTATCTCGACTGGCTGCTGTCTTTGCCCTGGGGCAAGAAGTCCAAGGTCAAGAAGGATCTCAAGCTCGCCGAAGACATCCTTCACGAGGACCATTACGGCCTCGAAAAGGTCAAGGAGCGGATTCTCGAATATCTGGCCGTGCAGTTGCGCGCGGGCAAGATGAAGGGACCGATCCTGTGCCTCGTCGGGCCTCCCGGCGTCGGCAAGACCTCGCTCGGCAAATCGATCGCGCGTGCGACCGGTCGCGAATTCGTGCGCATGAGCCTCGGCGGCGTGCGGGACGAAGCGGAGATTCGCGGGCACCGGCGCACCTATATCGGTTCGATGCCCGGCAAGGTCATCCAGTCCATGAAGAAGGCGAAGTCCTCCAATCCGCTGTTCCTCCTGGATGAGATCGACAAGTTGGGCGCCGACTGGCGCGGCGATCCGTCGTCGGCGTTGCTCGAGGTGTTGGACCCCGAGCAGAACCACACCTTCAACGATCACTATCTCGAAGTCGATTTCGACCTGTCGGACGTGATGTTCATCACCACCGCCAACACGCTGAACATGCCTCAGCCTCTGATGGATCGCATGGAGATCATCCGGATCCCCGGCTACACCGAGGACGAGAAGGTCGAGATCGCAAAGCGGCATCTGATCGAGAAAGAGATCAAGGCCCACGGCCTGAAGGATCACGAGTGGAAGATCGACGACTCCGCGCTCCGGGACCTCATCCGCTACTACACGCGCGAAGCCGGCGTCCGTAACCTCGAGCGCGAGATCGCAAATCTCACGCGCAAGGCGGTGAAGGAAATCGTCTCCGGCAAGGCGACGTCGATCGAAGTCACGAGCGACAATGTCGGCTCCTATGCCGGCGTGCGGAAGTTCCGCTACGGCGAGATGGAAGGCGAGGACCAGGTCGGTGTCGTGACGGGTCTTGCCTGGACGGAAGTCGGCGGCGAAACCCTGCAGATCGAGTCCGTAATGCTGCCCGGCAAGGGCCGCATGCAGACGACCGGCAAGCTCGGCGACGTGATGAAGGAGTCCATCGACGCGGCGCGTTCCTATGTGCGCTCCAAGTCGACCTCCTTCGGAATCAAGCCCACCATGTTCGACGTGAAGGACATCCACGTGCACGTGCCGGAAGGCGCTACGCCCAAGGATGGACCCTCGGCCGGCGTGGCGATGGCCGTCTCGATCATCTCGGTGCTGACCGGGATCCCCGTTCGGCGCGACGTCGCGATGACGGGCGAGGTCACCTTGCGCGGTCGCGTGTTGCCGATCGGCGGCTTGAAGGAGAAGCTGCTGGCTGCATTGCGCGCAGGTCTCACGACCGTCCTTATTCCGCAGGAAAACGAAAAGGATCTCGCGGACATTCCGGACAACGTGAAGTCGCTTCTGACGATCGTGCCGGTAGCTACGGTGGAGCAGGTACTCAAGGTGGCGCTGTCCCGCCAGCCCGAGCCGATCACGTGGAACGAAACCGAAATCGTGACGCCGGCGGCCGCCATCGTGGGTGCCGATGCGGACTCCATAGTGACGCACTGAAGGCGTTTTAAGCTTCAAGGGCCCGAGTCGTGTCCGATTCGGGCCCTTTTTCTTTGAAGAATCCCCGGATTTCCACGGTTTTCGGCTTGGCGACCAAAGGGCCGTGGCCCTAAAGTCTGCCGACCTGAGAGCGAATCGCGCAAAGGAGCTCGCCTGTGAACAAGAATGATTTGATCCAACAACTTTCCGACCGCACGGGTCTTGGAAAAACGGAAGCGGCCAAAGCGGTCGACGGAGTATTCGATGTCATCGCCGATACATTGAAGGCGGGCGACGAAGTGCGGCTGACGGGCTTCGGTGTGTTCGTCGTGGCGCAGCGCGCCGGCGGCAAAGGACGCAATCCGCAGACCGGAGAAGAAATCACCATCAAGCCATCCAAGCAGCCGCGTTTTCGCGCCGGCAAGCAGCTCAAGGACATGCTGAACTAGGCGCACGTTTTCGGCGTCTTTTTCTTCGACCGGACAAGCTGCCTTGTCCCGGGCGTCCTGCTATAAACCGGCGTCCGGACATGGGGCGGTTAGCTCAGCTGGAAGAGCACTTCGTTTACACCGAAGGGGTCGGCGGTTCGAACCCGTCACCGCCCACCAGCCTCCCTCTTGACGGAATGCCGCGATAGAGGGCGGAGTCACGGCATGCGTGGGCATGTGTCGGTCATTTGGGTAGTGGGTTTGGCGTTCGTGCTCGCCGGCTGCGCGAGCATGGACTACAAGTCCAGGCACCGGCCCGAGCCGGAATGGCATCCGGCCTCCGCCATTCTCATCAAATATGCGGACAAAGATGGCTACGTCACCCGCGCTGCCATGGAGGCGGGCCTCAAGGCCGATTTCAATCGCATCGACGTAAACCACAGCGGCTGTCTCGATGAAGACGAAGTGCGCGCGGAAAACGAGCGCCGCTGGCAACTCGATGCATCGACCTATTCTCCCCTTATCGACTTCAAGCACACCGGTTGCGTCGATTTTCAGGAATATGCCGAAACGGCACGCTCGTTGTTCGACCAGCTCGACCGGAAAGGCGACGGCAAGCTGACGCCCGAGGAACTGAATCCGAGCGGCGTCAAACCCGTAGGCGCGCCGGCCGGCCCGAGCGGCGGTCGCGGTCCACACCAAGTAGGGGGGAATCCCAACGGTCCCGGCAGCGAAAAACCGTAAGACGGTCGCATCTGCTTGACAGGGTGGGGGGCGAGCCGTACATCGGCCCTCTTTCGCGCTAGGCCCCCTTCACAAGGCCATACGCGGGGGCGTAGCTCAGTTGGTTAGAGTGTCGGCCTGTCACGCCGAAGGTCGCGGGTTCGAGCCCCGTCGCTCCCGCCATTCCCTGCCAACGGGAACGGCCGGAAATAATCTAAAAAAGCCTTTGTCGAAGCGGCGAATCGTCCGCTAAACCCGCGTTGCATGCGGGGCGGCGCTGCCTATACTGCGCCCGCGAAATAAACCCGGTCCGGCTGTGCGCTGCGGCATGCCTGCAATGGCAGCCGAGACCTTGAGGACGAGTCATGGAAGGCCTGCTTTACGAGTATCTGCCGATCCTGATTTTCATCGGGATCGCGGGCCTGATCGCCACGGTTTTTCTGGTCGTGCCGTTCGTGATCGCGCCATCCATGCCGGACCCGGAAAAGCTCTCCGCCTATGAATGCGGCTTCAATGCCTTCAGCGACGCGCGCATGAAATTCGATGTGCGCTACTATCTCGTGTCGATCCTGTTCATCATCTTCGATCTCGAAGTTGCGTTTCTGTTTCCCTGGGCAATCACGCTGGGGAAAACCGGCGTCTTCGCCTTCTGGTCGATGATGGCATTTCTGGCGGTGCTCACCGTCGGCTTCATCTATGAGTGGAAGAAGGGCGCGCTCGAATGGGAGTGATCGCAGCCGGCGAGGGCGCACGTGCCAAGGTCGAAGGTGCCAAAGTCGAAGGCCGCGGACCGGTCGCGGACAACGACCCGTATTTCCGCCAGATGAATCTCGAACTCCAGGACAAAGGCTATCTTGTTGCGAGCGCGGACGCGCTGATCAATTGGGCCCGCACGGGCTCTCTCATGTGGATGACGTTCGGTCTGGCCTGCTGCGCGGTCGAGATGATGCAGGCAAGCATGCCGCGCTACGATCTCGAGCGCTTCGGCTTCGCCCCGCGGGCGAGCCCGCGCCAGGCCGATGTAATGATCGTCGCCGGCACCCTGACCAACAAAATGGCGCCCGCACTGCGCAAGGTCTACGACCAGATGCCGGAGCCGCGTTACGTGATTTCGATGGGTTCCTGCGCCAATGGCGGCGGCTATTACCATTATTCCTATGCCGTGGTGCGCGGTTGCGACCGCATCGTGCCCGTCGACATCTATGTGCCGGGCTGCCCGCCGACAGCCGAGGCGCTCGTCTATGGCATCATGCTGCTGCAGCGGAAGATCCGCCGTACCGGCACGATCATCCGCTGAGGGCCTTGCATGGAACTCGCGGATTTTGGCAAACAGATTTCGGCTGCGCTTCCGGGCGCTGTCCGCGGCCAGCAGGTCGTGCGCGGCGAACTCACGCTCGACGTCGAGCCCGGCGAGATCGTCCGTGTGCTGAAGTTCCTGCGCGACGATCCGAACTGCCTGTTCAAGGTGCTGATCGACATCTGCGGCGTGGACTGGCCGAAGCGGGAGACGCGCTTCGACATCGTTTATCATCTGCTGTCGCTGGCCAAGAACCAGCGCATCCGCGTGAAACTGGAAACCGACGAGAACACGCCCGTGGCGTCCGTCGTGGCGCTTTATCCCGCCGCGAACTGGTTCGAGCGGGAGGCGTTCGACATGTACGGCGTGACCTTCGCCGACCATCCGGATTTGCGCCGAATCCTGACGGATTACGGCTTCTCGGGCTTTCCGTTGCGTAAGGATTTTCCGCTCACCGGTCATGTCGAACTGCGTTACGACGACGATCTCAAACGAGTCGTCTATCAGCCGGTTCAACTGGTGCAGGAATTTCGCGATTTCGATTTCATGAGCCCATGGGAAGGCGCGCGTTACATCCTGCCCGGCGACGAGAAGGCGGAAGTGAAAAAATAGCGAGTAGCGAGTAGCGAATGGCGAGTAGGGACTGAACGCGGAAAATCCGATCGAGAAAATGCCAGAAATCGAAGATAACCACATCACCCTGAACTTCGGACCGCAGCATCCCGCGGCGCATGGCGTCTTGCGTTTGGTGCTCGATCTGGACGGTGAAATCGTCACGCGTATCGATCCGCATATCGGGCTCCTGCATCGCGGCACCGAGAAGCTGATCGAGCATAAAACCTATATGCAGGCGCTGCCCTATTTCGACCGGCTCGATTATGTGGCGCCGATGAACCAGGAGCATGCCTTCGCGCTCGCAACCGAAAAATTGCTCGGCCTCGATGTGCCCAAGCGCGGGCAATATATCCGCGTGCTCTATTCCGAGATCGGCCGGCTGCTGTCGCATCTGCTCAACACCACCACACAGGCGATGGATGTCGGCGCTCTCACCCCGCCGCTGTGGGGATTCGAAGAGCGCGAAAAGCTGATGGTGTTCTATGAGCGCGCCTCGGGCAGCCGCATGCACGCGGCCTATTTCCGCACCGGCGGCGTGCACCAGGACCTGCCCCCCGAACTGCTCGAAGACATCTACAAATTCTGCGAGCACTTCCCCAAGGTGCTGGACGATATCGAGGGATTGCTCACCGAAAACCGCATTTTCAAGCAGCGCAATGTCGATATCGGAATCGTGTCGCGGGCCGATGCGGAAGCGTGGGGCTTCACAGGCGTGATGCTGCGTTCGACGGGGCTTGCGTGGGACCTACGCCGCGCGCAGCCCTATGAGTGCTATTCCGAGCTCGATTTCAAGATTCCCGTGGGCAAGAACGGCGACTGTTTCGACCGTTACCTGATGCGCATGGAAGAGATGCGCCAGTCGACCCACATCATGAAGCAGTGCATCGAGAAGATGCCCGGCGGCCCAGTCGTCTCGACGGACAACAAGATCGTGCCGCCGCGGCGCGCCGAGATGAAGCGCTCGATGGAAGCGCTCATCCATCACTTCAAGCTTTATACCGAAGGCTATCACGTGCCGGCCGGCGAAGTGTACGCCGCGGTCGAAGCGCCGAAGGGCGAGTTCGGCGTCTATCTCGTCTCGGACGGATCGAACAAACCCTATCGCTGCAAGATTCGCGCGCCTAGCTTTGCCCATCTCGCGGCGCTCGATTTTCTGTGCAGGGGGCACATGCTGGCCGATGTTTCCGCCGTCGTCGGCTCGATCGACATCGTGTTCGGGGAGGTCGACCGGTGAGTGTGCGTCGCCTGCGTCAGGAACAACCTGCGAGCTTCGTTTATTCGGCGCAGAGCAAAGCGCGCGTCGATCGGGAGATCGCGAAATATCCCGCGGGGCGCCAGGCCTCGGCTGTCATCGCGCTTTTGTGGATCGGGCAGGAGCAGGAAGGCTGGGTGACCAAGCCGATGATTGAGGCGATCGCCGGCCTTCTCGGCATGGCGACTATCCGCGTCCTCGAAGTCGCCACGTTTTACACCATGTTTAATCTTGAGCCGGTGGGCGATCATCTGGTTCAGGTCTGCACGACGACGCCGTGCTGGCTGCGCGGTTCGGACGAAGTTATTGCCGCGTGCAAGAAGCAGATCGCGGAGACGCCGCATACGATCTCCAAGGACGGCAAATTTTCCTGGATGGAAGTCGAATGTTTGGGCGCCTGCGTCAACGCGCCGATGCTGCAGATCGGCCGGGACTTCTATGAAGACCTCGACGGTCCTAAGACGGAGGCGGTCCTGGACGCCTTCCGGCGCGGCGAAACTCCGAAACCCGGCCCACAGAACGGACGGTTCTCATCCGAGCCGATCGGCGGCGCCACGACCTTGAAGGAGAAGCAATCGTGAGGGTTGCGCGTTCGATTCCCTCTTCCCCGCAGGAGGAGAGGGCTAGGGTGAGGGGGTCTCGAAGCATTCTCCTGCGCCTGCGTTTGTGTCGCCACCCCCTCACCCCGGCCCTCTCCTCCGGAGGAGGAGAGGGAGAAGTGCGCCATGCTTTCTGATCGCGATCGTATCTTTACAAATCTGTATGGCTTTGCAGACGCAGGTCTCGCAAGCGCGCGCGCGCGCGGCAATTGGGACGGCACGAAGGCGATCCTCGAAAAGGGTCAGGACTGGATTATCGATCAGATGAAAAAGTCGGGGTTGCGCGGCCGCGGTGGCGCGGGCTTCCCGACCGGCATGAAATGGTCGTTCATGCCCAAGGAAGTGAAGGACCGGCCCCATTATCTCGTCGTCAATGCCGACGAGTCCGAGCCCGGTACCTGTAAAGACCGCGACATCATGCGCAACGACCCGCACACTCTCGTCGAAGGCTGCCTGATCGCATCTTTCGCGATGCGCGCGCATGCCTGCTACATCTATGTCCGCGGCGAGTTCATTCGCGAGCGCGAGGCGCTGCAACGCGCAATCGATGAGGCCTACGACGCCAAGCTGATCGGCAAGGACAACATCAACGGCTGGGATTTCGATTGCTACGTGCACCACGGTGCGGGGGCTTACATCTGCGGCGAAGAGACGGCGCTGCTCGAAAGCCTCGAAGGCAAAAAGGGCCAGCCGCGCATGAAGCCGCCGTTCCCGGCCAATGTCGGGCTCTATGGCTGTCCCACCACCGTCAACAATGTCGAATCCATCGCGGTGGTGCCGACCATCCTGCGCCGTGGCGCGGACTGGTTCGCAGGCTTCGGCCGGCCCAATAACACCGGCACAAAAGTCTTCTGCATCTCCGGCCATGTGAATAAGCCCTGCAACGTGGAAGAGGCAATGAGCATTCCGCTGCGCGAGCTGATCGAGGGGCATGCGGGCGGCGTGCGGGGAGGCTGGGACAATCTGATGGCCGTCATTCCCGGCGGCTCGTCCATGCCGGTGCTGCCGAAAGATATTTGCGACACGATCCTGATGGATTTCGATTCGCTGGTGGCGGTGAAGTCCGGGCTCGGCACCGCCGCCGTGGTGGTGATGGACAAGTCGACCGACATCATCAAGGCGTTCGCGCGGCTTGCTTATTTCTATCGCCACGAAAGCTGCGGCCAGTGCACGCCGTGCCGTGAAGGCACCGGCTGGATGTGGCGCGTGCTAACACGGCTTCAGAAAGGCGAAGGCGAGATCGCCGACATCGATCTGCTGCAGGAAGTCACCAAGCAGATCGAAGGCCACACCATTTGCGCGTTCGGCGAAGGCGCGTCCTGGCCGGTGCAGGGATTCCTGCGCCACTTCCGGCCCGAGATCGAACGCCGTATCGCTGAGCGCAAAGGCACAACGCCGATGGCGGCGGAGTAGGCTATGCGCAGGCTGATCATCGACGGCAAGGAAGTCGAAGCGGAGGACACGCTTACGCTTCTCCAGGCTTGCGAGCTGGCCGGCGCAGAGATTCCGCGCTTCTGCTATCATGAACGGCTGTCTGTGGCGGGCAATTGCCGCATGTGCCTCGTGGAATGGGTAGGCGCGCCGAAGCCGCAGGCCTCCTGCGCGCTGCAGGTGAAGGATATCTTCCCCAACAAGGACGGCACCCCCGCCAGGATCAACACCAATTCGCCTTATGTGAAAAAGGCGCGCGAAGGGGTGATGGAATTCCTGCTGATCAATCATCCGCTCGATTGCCCGATCTGCGACCAGGGCGGCGAATGCGATCTGCAGGACCAGGCGATGGGTTACGGCCGCGCGTCGTTCAACCGCTTCAAGGAGAACAAGCGCGCGGTCGAAGACAAACATATGGGGCCGCTGGTCAAGACGATCATGACCCGCTGCATCCAGTGCACGCGCTGCGTGCGCTTTGCGACGGAAGTCGCAGGCGTGCCAGATCTCGGCGCGACTGGCCGCGGCGAGGATATGGAGATCACGACCTATCTCGAAAAGGCATTTGCCTCCGAGCTGTCGGGCAATGTCGTCGATATCTGCCCGGTGGGTGCGTTGACCTCCAAGCCTTACGCGTTCAATGCGCGGCCGTGGGAACTGCGCAAGACGGAATCGATCGACGTGATGGATGCGCAAGGCTGCAACATCCGCGTCGACGCGCGGGGGCCCGAAGTGATGCGCGTGCTGCCGCGTCTCAACGAAGACGTCAATGAAGAGTGGATCGCGGATAAAGCGCGCCATGCCTGCGACGGCTTGCGGCGCCAACGCCTCGACACGCCTTATATCCGCAAGTCCGGCAAGCTCGTGCCTGCGAGCTGGGGCGAAGCGTTTGCCGCGATCGCCGCGCGTATGGCCGCGACGAAGCCGGCCGCGATGGCCGCGATCGTCGGCGATCTCGCCGCCACGGAAGAGATCAAGGCGCTCAAGGATCTGATGGGCGCGTTCGGCGTCACCAATCTCGACTGCCGCCAGGACGGCGCGAGGCTTTCGAACGCTCCCCGGCAATCCTATCTGTTCAACACGACCATCGCCGGTGTGGAAGCGGCCGATGCGCTGCTGCTGATCGGAACAAATCTGCGCTGGGAGGCACCGATCCTCAATGCGCGCATCCGCAAGACCTGGCTCACGGGTGGTCTCAAAATAGCGAATGTCGGCCAAGCCTACGAACTCACCTATCCCGTGCAGCAACTAGGTGCGAGCGCAGCGGTGCTTTCGGCCATCGCCGACGGCAGCCACGATTTTGCAAAAGCGCTGAAGGAGGCCAAGCGGCCGATGCTCATCGTCGGCCCCGGCGCGTTTGCGCGTGCCGACGGCGCGGCGATCCTCAAGCTCGCAGCGCGCATCGCAGGCGAAACCGGCATGATCGGTCCCGCGGGCACCGCGGCCGAAGGAGGCTGGAACGGATTCAACGTGCTGCACACCGCGGCCTCGCGGGTCGGCGCTCTCGATCTCGGCTTCGTGCCGGGGGCGGGCGGCCGCGATGTGGCCGGCATTCTCGACGGCGCGTCCAAAGGCGAAATCGAGTTCGTCTATCTGCTCGGGGCCGACGAACTCGACATGAACAAATTGGGCAAAGCGTTCGTCGTTTATCAGGGCACGCATGGCGATTCAGGCGCGCATCGCGCCGATGCGGTGCTGCCGGGTGCGGCCTATACCGAGAAGGAAGGCCTTTACGTCAATTTCGAAGGCCGCGTGCAGCGCGCGGAACGGGCCGCATTCCCGCCGGGAGACGCCAAGGAAGATTGGGCGATCCTGCGCGCGCTCTCCGACGTTGCGGGCAAGCGATTGCCTTATGACACGCGCGATACGCTGCGACGCGCGATCGTTGCCGATGCACCGCATTTCAGCGAAACGGGAACTGTCCCCAAATCGGCCGGCGCCGACACTGCCATCTGGAGCGCCATCGGCGCGGACGGCACTATAGATGTGGCACGGCCGCTCGCATCGCCCATCGCCGATTTCTATCTGACCAATCCGATCGCGCGCGCCAGCCTGACCATGGCGGAATGCAGCAGGGTGTTCGTCTCCGGCGCAAGCAAGATGGCGGCGGAGTAGAGCATGGCGCTGATCGGTTTCTGGACCTGGCTGTTCCACGCACTCTTCGGCATCCACCTGCCATACGGCTGGTCGTGGACGTTGAGCCAGGCCACACTCATCGTTATCTTCCAGCTAGTGCTTGCGGTGTCGGTCGCGGTTTTTATTCTGGCCGACCGCAAGATCTGGGCGGCCGTGCATCTGCGGCGCGGACCCAACGTGGTCGGCGCCTTCGGCATGCTGCAGACCATCGCCGACGCGCTCAAATTCTTCTTCAAGGAAGTGATCATTCCCGCAGGCGCCAACAAGGTGCTATTCATATTGGCGCCGCTCATCAGCGCCACGCTCGCCTTCGCCTCCTGGGCCGTGGTTCCGCTCAATGCGGGTTGGGTGGTCGCCAACATCAATGTGGGCATCCTCTATATTTTCGCGATCTCGTCCTTGGGCGTTTACGGCGTGATCGTGGCGGGATGGGCTTCCAATTCGAAATACGCGTTCTTGTCGTCGCTCCGCGCCGCGGCCCAGATGGTCTCCTATGAAGTCTCCATCGGCTTCGTGCTGATCACGGTGCTGCTGTTCGCGGGCTCGCTCAATTTGTCGGCCATCGTGCTTGCGCAGGCCCATTGCTGGTTCGCCTTCACCATGCTCTTTCCGATGCTCGTCATTTTCTTCATCTCGTCGCTGGCAGAAACGCAGCGGCCGCCATTCGACCTGCTCGAAGCGGAATCGGAACTCGTGGCCGGCTTCATGGTGGAATATTCCTCCACGCCGTTCCTGCTGTTCTTCCTCGGCGAATACATGAACGTGATCATGTTGTGCGCGATGATGACGGTGCTGTTCCTGGGCGGCTGGCTGCCGATCCCGATTTGGCCGCTGACCGAAATTCCCGGAATCTTCTGGTTCCTCGGCAAGCTGTTCGCCGTGTTCTTCATGATGGCGATGGTGAAGGCGATCGTGCCGCGCTACCGCTACGACCAGTTGATGCGTTTGGGCTGGAAGGTCTTCTTGCCGACCTCGCTGCTCTGGGTCGTGCTGACGGCGGCGTGGGTCACTTTCGTCCGCCATGGAGGCGCCTGATGGCTTATCTGGACCGTACGGCGCGCTCGATTTTCTTCTGGGAATTCGTCAAGAGCTTCGTGCTCGCGATGCGGTATTTCTTCTCGCCCAAGGTAACGCTCAACTATCCGTTCGAGAAGGGTCCGCTGTCGCCGCGTTTTCGCGGCGAGCACGCGCTGCGCCGCTATCCGAACGGCGAAGAGCGCTGCATCGCATGCAAGCTGTGCGAAGCGATCTGTCCGGCCCAGGCCATCACCATCGAAGCCGAACCGCGCGAAGACGGCAGCCGCCGCACCACGCGCTACGACATCGACATGGTTAAATGCATATATTGCGGGTTGTGCCAGGAAGCGTGTCCTGTCGATGCGATCGTCGAAGGTCCGAATTTCGAGTTCTCGACCGAGACGCGCGAAGAACTCTATTACGACAAGACCCGGCTGCTCGCGAATGGCGACCGCTGGGAAGTGGAAATCGCGCAGGCTCTGGAGATGGATGCGCCTTATCGCTAGGCGTGGCCACAATCGGCATCGAGGGATGGTAACGGGGATATGTTGACGACGATCGCCTTCTATCTGTTTTCGGCGATTATGATCATCGCGGCGTTCATGGTGGTTGCCTCGCGCAACCCCGTGCATTCCGTGCTGTTCCTGATCCTCACCTTCTTCAATGCGGCCGCCTTGTTCGTGCTGCTTGGCGCGGAATTCCTCGCGCTGGTTCTGCTGTTCGTCTATGTCGGCGCGGTCGTCGTGCTGTTCCTTTTCGTGGTGATGATGCTCGACATCGATTTCGCGCAGCTGCGCCGCGGCGTGCAGGATTATTTGCTCTTGGGCGCGGGTGTCGGCATCCTGCTCGCTTGCGAACTCGCGCTCATCCTGTTTGCCTGGCAATCGGCGCCCCTGTCGGCCGCATCGCTCGCGCATGCCACGCCGCGGCATGTCACCAACACCGAGGCGCTCGGCCGCATCCTCTACACGGACTATATCTATTACTTCCAGACCGCGGGCCTCGTTCTGCTGGTCGCGATGATCGGCGCCATCGTGCTGACCTTGCGCCGCCGGCCGGGTGTGCGCCGCCAGTCGATCAAGGCGCAGAACGCGCGCACGCCGGCCATGTCGATGGAAGTGAAAGACGTCCTGCCGGGGCAAGGAAGTTGATATGACCGTCGGTCTCGGACATTTCCTCATCGTCGCCGCCATGATCTTCACGATCGGCGTGTTCGGCATTTTCCTCAACCGCAAGAACATCATCATCATCCTGATGTCGATCGAGCTGATCCTGCTCGCGGTCAATCTCAATCTCGTGGCCTTCTCGGCCTTCCTCGGCGACCTGGTGGGACAGGTGTTCGCGCTTTTCGTGCTGACGGTCGCTGCCGCGGAAGCGGCCATCGGGCTCGCCATTCTCGTCGTCTATTATCGCAACCGCGGGACGATCGCGGTCGAAGACGTCAACCTGATGAAAGGCTGAGGCGTGTATACGGCGATCGTCTTCCTTCCGCTTCTCGGCTTTCTGATTGCGGGTCTTCTGGGCCGCATCATCGGCGCGCGCGCGTCCGAGATCGTAACGACCGGGCTGCTGTTCGTTTCGGCCGCGCTTTCCTGCTTCGCGTTCTACGACGTCACGGTCCTCGGCCATTCGCAGATCGTCCGGCTTGCCGAATGGATCGTCTCGGGCACGTTCGAGGCTGACTGGACGATCCGGGTCGATGCGCTCACCGCCGTGATGCTGGTGGTGGTGACGGGCGTGTCGTCGCTCGTGCATCTCTATTCCGTGGGCTACATGGCAGAAGATCCCAGCCGCCAGCGCTTCTTCGCGTTCCTGTCGCTCTTCACTTTCGCGATGCTGATGCTGGTAACGGCCAACAATTTCCTGCAGCTATTTTTTGGCTGGGAAGGCGTGGGACTTTCGTCCTATCTCTTGATTGGGTTCTGGTACACGCGGCCTGCGGCGGTCGCCGCCGCCATCAAGGCGTTCATCGTCAACCGCATCGGCGATTTCGGCTTCGCGCTCGGCATCTTCGGCGTGTTCTTCATTTTTCACACGCTCGATTTCGACAACGTCTTCGCGGCCGCGCCTGCCATGGCCGGCAAGACCTTCCTGTTCGCTGGGTATCACGTCGATATCCTGACGACTCTGTGCCTGTTGCTGTTCGTCGGCGCGATGGGCAAGTCGGCCCAGATCGGGCTGCACACCTGGTTGCCCGACGCGATGGAAGGCCCGACTCCCGTGTCGGCCCTGATCCATGCCGCGACCATGGTGACCGCAGGCGTGTTCCTCGTCTGCCGCTGCTCGCCGATGTTCGAACTCGCACCCAACGCGCTTGCCTTCGTCACCTTTATCGGCGCCACCACCGCCTTCTTCGCGGCGTCCGTCGGCCTGTTCCAGAACGACATCAAGCGCGTGATTGCCTACTCGACCTGCTCGCAGCTGGGTTACATGTTCGTGGCCGCCGGCGTCTCGGCCTATGGCGGCGCCATGTTCCATCTGTTCACCCATGCCTTCTTCAAGGCGCTGCTGTTTCTCAGCGCGGGCGCGGTAATCGTGGCCATGCATCACGAGCAGGACATGCGGAAGATGGGCGGGCTGTGGAAACAGATTCCATTCACCGGCACGATGATGCTGATCGGCAACCTCGCGCTGACCGGCGTCGGCATTCCGCTACTGGGAATCGGCGCGGCGGGCTTCTATTCGAAAGACGCGATCATTAATGCGGCCTATGTCGCGGGCACGCCTATCGGCACCTACGCGTTCATCCTCACTCTGACGGCCGCGCTGATGACGTCCTTTTACTCCTGGCGTCAATTCCTCATGACGTTTTTCGGGCCCTATCGCGGAGCGCAGGCGGAATCGTCGGCGCATGGCCATGGCGCGGACGGGCACGGCCACGCGATCAAATTGTCCGACGTTCACGAAGCGCCTTTGACGATGCTCCTGCCTCTGGCCGTGCTCGCGGTGGGTGCGGTGTTTGCGGGCGCGTTGTTCGACGGAATGTTCATCGGCGACTCTTCGAAGACGTTCTGGCACAGCACCATCGCTGCGATCGCCGGACATTCGGCCGGCGGTCTCGAGAGCGTGCCGCTGTGGGTGGAACTCGGGCCGTTTGTTGCGACTATCCTCGGTTTCGCGATCGCCTTCTACTATTACGTCCTGCATCCCGACATTCCGCCGCAAATGGCGGCGCGGGGCGGGCTGCTCTACAACTTCCTCTACAACAAATGGTATTTCGACGAACTCTATAACTTCCTGTTCGTGCAGCCGGCGCTCAAGCTGGGCCGTTTCCTGTGGAAGTTCGGCGACGGCCGCATCATCGATGGACTGGGACCGGACGGCATTGCCGCGCGCATCGCCGACGCCACGCGCGGGGCCGTGCGGCTGCAATCGGGTTATGTCTATCAATATGCCTTCGCGATGCTTCTGGGCGTCGTGACCTTGGCGACCTGGTTCATTCTGGGAGGCAGCGTCACCGTTCTCGCCTGGCTCGCGCATCTGAGGATGGCGCTATGAGCCACATCCTCAGCATCGTCACCTTTCTGCCGCTCCTGGGTGTGATCGCCATCCTGGCCACGCGCGGCGAGCGCGAGACCGTGGCGCGCAACGCACGTGCCATTGCGATGATCGCCACGGTGGCCAATCTGGTCGTGTCGCTGGCGATTTGGGCCGATTTCGATACTTCGACCGCGAGCTTCCAGTTCGTCGAACGGTTCGACTGGCTTGGCTACGGCATCCAATATCATGTCGGCGTGGACGGCATTTCGATGCTGTTCATCGTGCTGACCGCGGGCCTGATGCCGTTCTGCATTCTCGCCAGCTGGAAATCGATCCAGGACCGCGTGCCGGAATACATGATCGCGTTCCTTGCGCTCGAAACGCTCATGATCGGCGTGTTCACCGCGCTCGATCTGGTGCTGTTCTACGTCTTCTTCGAAGGCGGCCTGATTCCCATGTTCCTCATCATCGGGATCTGGGGCGGCAAACGGCGCGTCTATGCCAGTTTCAAGTTCTTTCTCTACACCTTGTTGGGCTCCGTGCTGATGCTGCTCGCGATCCTGTCGATGTATTTCTACACCGGCACGACCGACATCGAGACCTTGATCCGAACCGCGCATTTTCCGGTCGCGATGCAGACCTGGCTGTTCATCGGCTTCTTCGCGTCTTTCGCCGTCAAGATGCCGATGTGGCCGGTCCATACCTGGTTGCCGGACGCGCATGTCGAGGCGCCGACAGCCGGCTCCGTGATTCTCGCCGGTATTCTTCTGAAGATGGGCGGTTACGGTTTTCTGCGCTTCTCGCTGCCGATGTTCGCCTCCGCCACGGAGACGTTCGCGCCGTGGATTTTCGGGCTGTCGGTGATTGCCATCATCTACACTTCGCTGGTGGCGCTGGCCCAGGAGGACATGAAAAAGCTCATCGCCTATTCCTCCGTCGCCCATATGGGTTTCGTGACCATGGGCATTTTCTCGCTTACCCATCAGGGAGTGGAAGGCGGCATCTTCCAGATGCTGTCGCATGGCGTGGTGTCCGGCGCGCTGTTCCTGTGCGTGGGCGTAATCTATGACCGCATGCACACGCGCGAGATTTCGGCCTATGGCGGGCTCGTCGCGCGCATGCCGATCTATGCGGTGTGCTTCCTGATTTTCTCGCTTGCGAATGTGGGATTGCCGGGCACCGGCGGCTTCATCGGCGAGTTCCTCGCCATGCTGGGCACGTTCCAGGTCAGCACCTGGGTTGTGATCTTCGCGGCGACGGGCACGGTCCTGTCGGCCGCCTATATGCTCTATCTCTATGGCCGTGTGATGTTCGGCGCGCTCGTTAAGCCGAGCCTTCAGGCGATCCAGGATTTGAGCCTGCGGGAGGTCGCGATCCTGACGTCGCTCGTGATCATCACCATCGCGATGGGCGTCTATCCCAAGCCGATCCTCGACGTGACGACCATGTCGGTCGCCAATCTGATCGAACAGCACAAAACGGCGCTGGCTATCGATCGGGCCCCGAAACTTGCGTCCGTCGCTCGGACAGGAGCGATGCCGTGAGTTGGATGTCCAACGATTTCCAGGTGCTGTTCCCGGAGCTTTTGCTCGCCATCGGCGGCATGGCGCTTCTGATTTTGGGCGTCATGCGCGGCGACCGCGCCTTGGGGCTCGTATCGTGGCTCGCCGTGATCCTGCTTGTTGTGGCAGGCTGGTACGTTCTGTTTCCCCTGACGCAGTTCAACAAGGCATTTCACGGCGCCTTCATCGCCGACGATTTCGCGCGTTTTGCCAAGATCCTGATCCTGATGGGCACCGGTCTCACGATCCTGATGTCGAAGGAATATCTCGAACGCGAGAAGATCGCGCATTTCGAATTCCCCGTGCTGCTGGTGCTTTCGACCGTCGGCATGTTTCTAATGGTCTCGGCCTCAAGCTTCATCGCGCTTTATATGGGCCTCGAATTGCAGAGCCTCGCGCTTTACGTGCTGGCCGCCTTCAACCGGGATTCGCTCAAATCGAGCGAGGCGGGCCTTAAATATTTCGTTCTCGGCGCGCTGTCGTCGGGCATGCTGCTCTACGGCATTTCGCTGATTTATGGCTTTACGGGATCGACGGAATTTTCCGTCGTCGCCCATGTCGTCACGGCAACCGGCGTCAATATCGGGCTCATCTTCGGCATCGTGTTCCTGATCGCGGGTCTTGCATTCAAGCTTTCGGCCGTGCCGTTCCATATGTGGACTCCCGACGTCTATGAAGGCTCGCCCACCCCCATCACCGCCTTCTTCTCGATGGCGCCGAAAGTGGCGGCCATGGCGCTGTTCCTGCGCGCGATGATCGTGCCGTTCGCGCACGCCGCGGTGGAATGGCAACAGATCGTGATCTTCGTCTCGGCACTGTCGATGATTCTGGGTGCGGTCGCGGCGATCGGGCAGACCAACATCAAGCGACTGATGGCCTACAGCTCCATCGGCCATATGGGTTATGCACTTCTCGGACTCGCGGCAGGCACGACTGCGGGTGTCGAAGGCGTGCTGATCTACCTGACGATCTATCTGATCACCAATGCGGGCGTGTTCGTCTGCATCCTCGCCATGCGCCGCGATGGCGAGGCGGTCGAAACGATTGCCGATCTCGCGGGGCTCGCGCGCAGTCAGCCGATGCTCGCGGCAGCTTTTGCGGCATTGATGCTGAGCCTCGCGGGCCTGCCGCCTTTCGCGGGCTTCCTCGCAAAGTTCTATATCTTCCTCGCGGTCGTGGCGGTGCACATGTATGCGCTGGCCGTACTCGGCGTGCTGGCCAGCGTGGTGGGCGCCTATTACTATCTGCGCGTCGTCAAGATCATGTTTTTCGACGATCCGGCGCCTGCCTTCGACGGCGAAATGAGCTTCAGCCTTCGCGCGATCCTGGCGGCTGCGAGCGTATTCGTAGTCGGGTTCGTGGCGTCGGGCGGCAAAATCGTGGACATCGCCCTGGTCAGCGCCAAAGCGCTTCTTCCGTGAGCGACGCACCCGCGTGGCCTGAGGGCTACGCGCTCAAGCATTTCAAAGTCATCGATTCGACGAACGAAGAGGCGCGCCGTCTGGCGGCCGCGGGCGAGCGCGGTCCGGTCTGGATTGCCGCCGACCGGCAAAGTGCCGGACGCGGACGACGCGGTCGCAATTGGGATTCTCCGACAGGCAATCTCGCGGCCACTCTGTTCCTGCGTCCTGAGCGTCCCGCCGCGGATTGCGCGCAGCTCTCTTTTGTCGCCGCGATTGCCGCCTCCGATATGATGTCGCGCTATGCGGGTGCGGCGGCGATCCGCGTCAAATGGCCGAACGACGTTCTCGCCGACGGTCGCAAGATCGCGGGCATCCTGCTGGAGTCCGCCGGCGCCGGCGGAGTCCGGCTCGATTGGCTCGCGGTCGGCATCGGCGCCAATTTGGCTGTCTATCCCGAAGGGATGGAATTCCCCGCTATCTCGCTGGCCGCACTGGGTGTCGTGCCGCCGGGCCCGCGCGATGCGCTTACGAGCCTCGCGGCGGCGTGGGCGAAATGGTATGACATATGGCTGCAGCGGGGTTTCGGCGAGATTCGCGACGTCTGGCTGTCGCGCGCGGCGGGGCTCGGCACGCGCATTCGTGCCCGGCTGCAGAACGAGGAGAGCCACGGCGTGTTCGAAGGAATCGATGCGAGCGGTGCGCTGATCCTGCGCGAAAGCCGGGATCGCACGCGGACGATCTCCGCCGGAGAGGTTTTCTTTTAGGACCGCCATGCTCCTCGCAATCGATGCCGGCAACACCAATATCGTATTCGCCGTTCACGACGGCAAGGACGTGCGTGCCGAATGGCGTGCGGTGACGGAAACGACCCGCACCGCGGACGAATACGCCGTTCTGCTGTCGCCTCTGCTGACATTGAACAGCCTTTCCTTCGACGATCTGGACAGCGCGATCATCGCGACGGTCGTGCCCGCCGCTTTGTTCGATCTGCGCCTGTTGTGCCGGCGCTATCTCAAATGCGAGCCGCTGGTGGTGGGCGATCCGGACCTCGATCTCGGCATCGAGGTTCACATCGACCGGCCGGAAGCGGTCGGCGCCGACCGCTTGGTGAATACCGTCGCCGCCCATGAGCGTTACAAAGGCGCGCTGATCGTGGTCGATTTCGGCACCGCGACCACCTTCGATATCGTCAGCGCCAAGGGCGATTACGAAGGCGGCGTCATCGCGCCGGGAGCCAATCTTTCGGCCGAGGCGTTGCACAAGGGAGCGGCGATGCTACCGCGCGTTGCGATCCAGCGTACCCAATCGGTGATCGGCAAGGATACGGTTCCCGCGATGCAGTCCGGTTTGTTCTGGGGCTATATCGGCCTGATCGAAGGTCTCGTCGCACGCATCAAGGATGAATATGGCGAGCCCATGACGGTGATCGGCACGGGAGGCCTCGCGAATCTGTTTCACCGGCAGACAACCGTCATCGATCACCTAGATCCCGATCTCACCATCCGCGGCCTGGTGCTGATCAATGCGCGCAATGCCGGGCTTCGGCCCGCCAAAGCTTGATGGCGGCTCCCGGCCGAGACGACGAGCTTGTCCTGTTGCCGCTCGGCGGCGCAGGCGAGATCGGCATGAATTTCAACGCCTATGGCTACGGCCCCGCCGACGCGCGCGAATGGATCGTGGTCGATTGCGGCGTGCTGTTCGGCCGCGAGGGTCTCACACCCGGCATCGATCTGATCATGCCGGATATCCGTTACCTGTCCGAGCAGCGCGAAAATGTGAGCGCCATCGTGCTCACCCATGCGCATGAGGATCACATCGGCGCGGTCGCCCATCTGTGGCCGCAATTGCGATGCCCGGTCTACGCCACGCCGTTCACCGCGCGCCTCCTGGAAGACAAGCTCACTGAGGCGGGGTTGAACGAGAAGGTGCGCGTCAAGATCGTGCAACTCGGCGGCAAGCTGAAGCTCGGGCCGTTCGCGATCGAATTCGTTTCGATCACCCATTCGATCCTCGAACCCAATGCGCTTGCTATCCGTACACCTTTGGGCGTGGTCGTGCACACGGGCGACTGGAAGATCGATCCCGATCCGCTCCTGGGCGAAGTGACGGATATCGGCGCGCTCACGAAACTGGGCGACGAAGGCGCGCTCGCGCTCGTATGCGATTCCACCAATGCGCTTGTGTCCGGTAGCTCAGGTTCGGAAGCCGATGTGCGCAAGAGCCTGACCGAGCTAATCGGCACGTTGAAGGGACGCGTGGCGGTGACGTCCTTCGCGTCCAATGTCGCGCGCCTCGACACCATCGCCCGCGCGGCCCGCACCCATGGCCGCGAAGTGGCGCTTGTGGGCCGCGCCATGCACCGCATCACCAACGCCGCGCGCGAGACTGGATATCTTAAGGGGTTTCCCACGCTCCTCGATGAAGCGGAAGCGGCGCAATTGCCGCCCAACCGCGTACTTTATCTGTGCACGGGAAGCCAGGGCGAAACGCGCGCAGCACTCGCGCGTGTGGCGTCCGGCGATCATCCCAATGTAAAACTGGGGCCGGGCGACGCGGTGATATTTTCGTCGCGCATCATTCCCGGCAATGAATTGTCGATCTTCGAACTGCAGAACAAGTTGGCGGGCCTTGGCGTCGAGGTTCTGACCGAGCAGGATCACTTCGTCCATGTCTCGGGCCATCCTGCGCGCGACGAACTCGCCCAGATGTATCGCTGGATCCGACCCCAGATCGCGGTTCCTGTGCATGGCGAATTGCGCCACATGACGGCGCATGCGCGGCTGGCCCTTTCGCTGCAGGTGCCGCAGGCGGTGGTGGTGCAGAACGGCCAGATGCTCAGGCTGGCTCCCGGCCGCGCCGAAATCGTGGACGAAGTCCCCTCCGGGCGGCTTTACATGGACGGCAGGGTGCTGGTGGAGGAGGGTCAGGGCCACGCCCGCGGCCGCCGCGCGCTCGCCTTCGCCGGCCTGATCGCCATCACGGTTGCGCTGGACGGCAAAGGACGGGTGGCAGGCGAGCCGTCAGTGCTGCTGGAGGGTATTCCCGATCAAGTCCATGCGCCGGTGCGCGAGGCGGTCGAAGGCGCGCTGCGCCACCACAGGTCGAAGCGCGGCGACGACGAGGCTTTGCGGGAAAAGGTCCGCCGCGCCGCACGCCGGGCCGCATCCGACGCCTGGGGCAAGAAGCCCGTCACGCGGGTCGAGATTATGTGGGTTTGACGGGCCAGTCCTTGGTGTTGCAGGAAGAGAAACCTTTCCCTCTACCCCATCGGGGGAGAGGGCAGGGTGAGGGGGTGCTTATGCAACGTGTGAAATTTGAAATATTTGACGCTGCGCAAGCACCCCCTCACCGCTCGCTGACGCTCGCTGCCTCTCCCCCGATGGGGACGAGGCAAAAAATGGAGACTCGAATGATCGGCCGGCTCAATCACGTGGCCATTGCGACGAAAGATATTAAAGCCGCCGCCAGGGTCTATCGCGACACCTTGGGCGCGAAAGTGTCGGAGCCCGTGCCGCAACCGGATCACGGCGTCGTCACGATTTTCGTCGAACTGCCAAACACGAAAATCGAGTTGCTGGAGCCGCTGGGCGAGAACTCGCCCATCGCGAAATTCCTCGAGAAAAATCCTTCAGGCGGCATGCACCACATCTGTTACGAAGTGGACGACATCTATGCCGCGCGCGATCGCATGCGCGCCGAAGGCGCCACCATCACCGGCACCGGCGAGCCTCGCATCGGAGCGCACGGCAAGCCCGTGATCTTCCTGCATCCGAAAGATTTCGTGGGCACCCTGGTCGAGCTCGAACAGGCTTAGGCCCATGCATTGGATCGTGCTCGTCGGAGCATTCTTCATCTTCTGGTTTCTCGCGCTCCAGATCGTCATGCCGATCGGCGTGAAGACGCCGCACGAAGCGGGAGACAGCGTCGTGGCGGGAACCGATCCCGGCGCGCCATACAAACCCAATCTCGGATTGAAAGCCCTGATCGCGACGGGTGTGGCCGTGGTGCTGTGGTGCATTCTCTACGCGCTGATCCTGCTGCACGTGCTGGATCTATAGCAGCCGCATCTCCCAGAAATGCCGAAGGCCGGTTTCCCGGCCTTGGCGCTCCCCAAACTTGGCCGCGTGCGGCCCGGACACAATCTTTTGTGGGCGCGACTCATATGATACTTTGCTACCGCTGTCACGCAATTTGTGGTTATTGGCTGCCCGAATCGACGCCAGAAAATGACATTCCGGTGCCCGGCCGCCAACGCACAACGCCACCTGCTCTTGACTTGGCAGACGGCCATCGGTTCGCTCGGGTGAGCAAGTGGGGAATGCGATGCGTGGGTTCGCGGCCGTCCTGATCCTGATTGCGGCTGTCGCGTTCGCCGGCTCGGGACCGGCCCGCGCCGGGAGTTGGCGCATCGTCAAGGACCATTGGAGCGAGGCCGACGAAAAGGGCTTCGGCGATTTCGTCCAGGCGCTGGGCGAGACCAATTGCAGCTCGTCGGAAAGTTGCCTGCGCAACCCCGCCAACCCCTATCGCAGGACCGACCAGGCCTTTCTCGATATCGACGTCGATTGCGCCAAGCTGCCCTACATGCTGCGCGCCTATTATGCGTGGAAGAACGGATTGCCGTTCAGCTTTGTCGACGGATTGAGCGGCGAGGGCGGCGATTTGCGCTACACCAAGACCGCCAATCGCGCGACCTCGCGCCACGATATCATCGACCGCGGCGGCGGCATCAATGCGCCGGAGACGATCCGCGGCGTGCTCGATACCGTTTATTCCGGGACCTACCGAACCGACGCCGGCGAGAAGCATGGCGTGCTGTCGGACTTTTATTCGCCCGCGTTGCAGCCGGGCTCCATCCATGCGGGCACGATCGTCTACGACATCAACGGCCATGTCGGCATCGTCTACAAGGTCGACGACGACGGACGCGTCTATTACATGGATGCACATCCCGATTTCACCATTTCGCGCAGCGTCTATGGCGCGCAATTCGGCCAGAGCCCGATGCGGCTGGGGGGCGGATTCAAGAACTGGCGGCCGTTCAAACTGGTGGGTGCGCATCGCGACAGTGCGGGCCATCTGATCGGCGGCCATATGGCCTATGCCGAGAATGAGCAAATCGCGGATTATTCGCTGATCCAGTACACCGGCACGGAGCCCAACCCGAAGCAGGACGTGACCAAAGCACGCTTCAAATATAACGGCGCGGAATTGGGCTTCTACGAATATGTGCGGGTCGCGGTGTCCGGCGGAAAGATGACTTACAACCCGATCTACGAACTCAAGGCTACCATGGGAACCTTATGCAACGATCTCAACGATCGGGCACAATATGTCGATCAGGCGATCCAGGAAAATCTGCAGAACAAGCCGCATCCCGCGCGCCTGCCCGACAACATCTACGGCTCCAGCAATGTCGAGTGGGAGACCTATTCCACCCCGTCACGCGATGCGCGCATCAAGGCCGCGTTCGTGCAATTTTACAAAGACATGGCCGAGATGATCGACATGTGGGTCCATCGCGATCCACGCATCGTCTATGACGGCGTGTTCCTCAAGCAGGATCTCGAAAAGGCCTATGACGAGCAATCGCAGACCTGCACCATCACTTATCTGAGCACCGGCAAGCGGCCCGTGCCGATGACCTTCGACGACATGGTGCATCGACTGTACAAGATGTCGTTCGATCCGTTCCATTGCATCGAGATGCGCTGGGGCGCGGAAGGCGACGAACGCGCCTCATGTCCCGACGGACGCGACAAGGGAAAATGGTATGAAGCCGAGCAGCGCCTGCGCAACCAGCCTGACCGCACCTATGACGTGACGATGAACTTCTCGCTCGAGGATCTGCAGCACCGGCACCCCGGCAGCGGCATCGACGAGGGCCCTCCCATCGACATCAAATCCCTCATCGACGGCATGGGCGACCAGGTCAGCTTCCAGGGCATGACGCCGGTTGGGAAGTAGGGGAAAAGTCCGGCTCTCGCTCGTTAGCGCGGCCAAAAAACCCGGAAAAAGCGCGTCTCAGAGCCTCAGGGAGCCCCGCAGCGAAATTGTAAGAAACTTTGCCAAAGTGCGCGGAAAGCAACGCTCCGGTAGAATCCCATGCTAGCTAGGGAACCGGATGCCAAAGAGCCGGTTCGGCTCTCACGGGCGCGCCGCCTCGGTGCGGTTAGGCTTGGCCCGGAATTGAAGCGGAATCTGGCCCGCCTGAGCCAGGGAATAACGAGCACTCAAGAATAGCGAACCATGGATACAAGGCTGCGTAGCACCTTCGACGATGTTTGGACCGGAGCGCAGGACATAGTTCCCGTAAGGTGGCGGCCGGCGATTGCCCGGTGGCGGGTGCTCCTGGGGGCATTGGTGCTGGTTGCTGTCGCGGCTCTGGTCTGGGTCCTTTTCTTTCGCGCGCCGCCTCCGGCGCCGGCAAAAGTCCATCCCGTTCCGGTGACTGTCGCCAAAGCTGTCGTCGAGGACGTTCCCGTCTCCATCACAGCGCTCGGAGCGGCCCAAGCCTGGACCAGCGTCACCATTCTCGCGCAAGTCAGCGGGAAACTTCTCAGCTTCGACGTGCCGGAGGGAAGCGAGGTTCAGGCGGGCCAGCTTCTCGCCGAGATCGATCCTGCGCCGTATCGCGCTGCGCTGATGCAGGCCGAGGGCGCGTTGAAACGCGACGAAGCTCTTCTGGCCGACGCCCGCATCGATCTGGCGCGCTACCGGGCTCTACTGGCGGCAAAAGCGATCGCCAGCCAAATGGTCGACACGCAGGCAGCTCTCGTGCAGCAGGACGAGGGAACGGTTCTGGTGGATCGGGGCTCTGTCGCGGCGGCCAACGTCAATCTCGGATGGTGCCGCATTGTTTCCCCGGTCACCGGTCGCGTCGGCGTGCGCCTGGTCGATCCCGGCAATCTCGTGAGCTCGAGCGGCTCGGTCGGCAGCACGCCCAGCACGGCGGCTGCGACGAGCGCTACCGCGCCGACCGGCACGCCGAACTCTTCAAGCGGCATCGTTGTCGTCAATCAGATCAAGCCGATCGCTCTGACCTTCACGGTTCCCGAGGGAGATTTCCGACGCCTGTCGGATGTTTCCGACGGATTTCGCAAACCCATGTTGACAAAGGCATTCAGTCAGGAAACCGGTGAGCTGCTGGACTCCGGTCAACTCAGCATTGCCGACAATCGCGTCGATCCGACAACCGGCAGCGTCGAGCTGAAAGCGCGTTTCCCCAATACGGCCGAGCGGCTTTGGCCGGGTCAGTTCGTCAATGTCCAGATGACGCTTCAGGTTCTGCCTCACGTCACGACCATTCCCGTTACGGCCGTGAACCAGGGGCCGAACGGTCCCTTTCTCTACGTGGTCGGCGCCAACAAGACCGTATCGATGCGACCGGTCGCTGTGGCGTGGACGCAGGGAACGACAGTCGTCGTCAAGAGCGGCGTTCGCGCGGGTGAGACGGTAGTGACCGACGGGCAGATGATTCTAAAGGCCGGTTCTCCCGTGCGAATTATTCCACAGGCGAGGCATCAAAGCTCTTGAATCTCTCAAGTCCCTTCATCCGCCGTCCAGTCGCCACCACGCTGATGGCGGTCGCATTCCTGCTGATCGGAATCGTCGGATATGTGAGCCTGCCCGTCGCAGCTTTGCCGAATGTGGATTTTCCCACCGTTCAGATCGGCACGAGCCTGCCGGGCGCCAGCCCGGAGACGATGGCATCGAACGTCGCCACGCCGCTCGAACGCCAGTTTTCGCTCATTCCCGGCATCGTTCAGATGACGTCGGTGAGTTCGCTCGGTTCGACCTCCATCACGCTGCAGTTCGAACTGGGTCAGAACATGACCACGGACTTCGAGCAGGTGCAGGCAGCGATCAATGCAGCGAGCGCGCAGCTTCCCGCCAATCTTCCGGCACAGCCTACGATCCGTCAGGTCAACCCGGCAGATGCGCCGATCATGCTCCTGTCGCTCACTTCCGACAGCTTGCCGCTCGACCAAGTCGACAATTATGCCGACATCATCCTGTCGCAACAGGTCTCCCGCATCGACGGCGTGGGTCTCGTCACCATTGGCGGACAGCAAAAGCCGGCGGTGAGAATCCAGATCGATCCACGCAAGGTCGCGGCGCGCGGCCTGCAGATCGACAATGTCCGCGCGCAGATCGTCGCCGCCACCACCAACCAACCGAAAGGCTCCATCGCCGGAGCGCAGCGCGGCCTGACCGTGTATGCGAACGACCAGATTCTCACCGCGGCCCCCTGGAACGATCTCGTCGTAGGCTACCAGAACGGCTCGCCGATCCGGGTGAAGGATTTGGGCAGCGCGAGCCAGAGCGTTGAAAACGACCAGATCGGCGCCTGGATTTATCCCGGTATGGCCAACACCGATCCGACCATGAAGGGCGGGCAGGGAATCCTCCTTGTCATCTACAAGGAGCCCGGCGCGAACGTCATCAAGACGGTGGGCGACATCCGAAAGGCGCTGCCGGCGCTTCAGGCGAACATTCCGCCGGCCATTCAAATCCACGTCCTGATGGATCGGACGCAGACGATCAGCGCGTCGGTCGCCGATGTGAAGGTCACGCTGCTCATCACCGTTGTTCTCGTGGTGATGGTCATCTTCCTGTTTCTGCGCAATGTGCGGGCGACTCTTATCCCGAGCGCCGTGATCCCGTTGGCCCTGTTGGCAACTACGGCGATCATGCTGCCGCTGGGATTCAGTCTCGACAATCTTTCGCTCATGGCGATGACCATCGCCGTCGGCTTCGTGGTCGACGACGCGATCGTCATGGTGGAAGTGATCTGGCAGCGCGTCGAAAAGGGCGAAAAGCCGTTCGAGGCGGCGCTGGCGGGAGCGGGCGAAATCAGCTTTACGGTTCTTTCGATCTCGATCTCGCTTGTCGCGGTGTTTACGCCTCTGATGTTTATGGGCGGCGTGGTGGGCCTGCTCATGCGCGAATTCGCCATCACGCTCAGCGCCGCGGTGATGCTGTCGCTCGTGCTCACCCTGACCTTGACTCCGATGCTGTGCAGCCGGTTCCTGCGTGTGCCCGCGCCGCCTTCGAACTGGTTCACGAAGGGACTGGAAAAGGGATTCACGAACCTCGAAAATGGCTATGCACGCAGCCTGGACGTCATCCTTCGCCACAAATTCACGACCCTGATGGTTTTTCTGGCGACGATCGCGTTCGCCGTCGTCCTTTACGCCACCGCCTCGACCGGATTCTTTCCGCAGCAGGATACCGGCTTCCTCAGCGGCGTCATGATCACGTCCCAGGATGCATCGTTCACCAAAACAAAACGGAAGATCTTGGATGTTGCCCATGTCCTGGGCACGGACCCCGCCATCGCCGGCTTCGGAATCTTCGTCGGAAGCTCGAGCACCAACTCGGCAAATTTGTTTATTGCGCTGAAACCCAAGGATGCCGGCCGCAAGGCGAGCGCCGATCAAGTCATTGCCCGTCTTCGTCCAAAACTTGCCGAACTCGTCGGCGTGCAGACTTTCCTTCAGGCGGCGCAGGACATCAACGTCGGCGGTCGTGCGGGCCAAGCGCAATATCAATACACGCTCTCGGATTCCAGTCTGACCGAGCTGGATGAGTGGGCGCCGCGCATGCTCGCACTGATGCAGACATTGCCGCAGCTCAAGGATGTCAGCTCCGATCAGCAATCCAACGGCGGGGCCGTCAATCTAACCATCGATCGGGACGCGGCGGCCCGCTTTGGCATCACGCCCACCGCGATCGACACGGCCGTATACGAGCAGATCGGCCAGGACGAGGTCGCACAATATTATACGCAGCAGAACAGCTATCACATCGTCGTCGAGGCGCCGCCTTCCTTGCAGGCGAGTCCCGACCTTTTCAACTCGGTGTTCATCCTGTCGCCGATTACGGGCAAGACGGTACCGCTGTCGCTGTTCGTGAAGGTCAACCCCAACGCCACGAGCAGCCTGACCGTCAGCCACCAGGGCGAATATCCCGCCGCGACGCTGGCCTTCAATCTCGCGCCGGGCGTGGCGCTCAGCCAGGCGACGGGTGCGGTGGAAGCCGCGCGCGAAAAGCTGGGCGCACCGATCACGCTGACGGGGGCTTTCCAGGGCACGGCGCAGGCCTTCCAGCAATCGCTGTCCAGCGAACCGATCCTCATCGGCGCCGCGTTGATCGCGGTCTACGTGATCCTGGGTGTGCTCTATGAGAGCTTCATCCACCCCATCACCATTCTCTCGACTCTGCCGTCGGCGGGCGTGGGCGCTCTGCTGGCTCTGAAGGCCGCCGGGCAGGATCTCAACGTGATCGGCATCATCGCGATCATTCTTTTGATCGGCATCGTCAAGAAAAACGGCATCATGATTGTCGATGTCGCGCTGCGTCTCGAGCGCGAACAACATCTTGAGCCCGAGGAAGCGGTCCGACAGGCTTCCCACCAGCGGTTGCGTCCGATTCTGATGACGACGGCGTGCGCCGCGCTGGGCGGCATTCCCATGATCCTCATGAACGGGACTGGCGCGGAGTTTCGCCAACCCCTCGGTTGGGCCATCGTGGGCGGACTGTTCGTTTCGCAGATCCTCACCCTCTACACCACGCCCGTCGTTTATTTTTACCTCGACAAGCTCAATCGCACCTTCGAAGGGGAGAGCGCGGAAACATCCGGCCGCGAATCCGCACAAGGATCGAAGGCGTAATTCAGTAATCTTTTCCCTCTTCCCCGGATGGGATAGAAGGAATGACCTTACGTCTCGCTCGGAGGCGTCGGCGTATATTCGATGCTGTCCTTCACCGTCTTCTGCACCTTCGTGTAATCCGTCTTGCCTGTCCCGAGGACGGGCACGGATTCCACCTGGAGGATGCGGCGGGGGACTGCCAGTTCGGGGACGCCGTGGTTGTGGACCCAGCCGATGAGGTCGGTGCGTTGCGCGTCGGGGCAGGTGGTCACGAGGACGATCTGCTCGCCTTTGCGGCCGTCGGGAATCGTCACCGCGGCGTGCGCATAATCCGGCCACAGCGCGGACGCGCAATTCTCCACCACGGCCAGCGACACGGTTTCGCCGCCGATCTTGGCGAAGCGCTTGAGGCGTCCCCTGATCGCGATGAACCCGTCGCCGTCGATCGCCACGACATCGCCGGTATCGTGCCAGCCGCCATGGGGCGGATCGATCACGCCGGGATTCTCCGGCTTGATGTAACCCAGCATCACATTGGGCCCGCGCACATAGAGCCTGCCGGCGTTGGGAATACCTTCGACAGGCTCTAGCCTGCTTTCCATACCCTGCACGAGGCGGCCCACCGTGCCCGCGCGGTTGGCTCCCGGCTGGTTCGCGGCAATCACAGGCGCCGCTTCCGTCACGCCATAGCCTTCCAGCAATTCGATGTTGTATTTCTTGCGCAGGAGCGCGCGCGTTTCGTCGCGAAGCCGTTCCGCGCCGCACACCGCCAGGCGCAGACTGTTCAGGTCACCCTGATCGCCCGCGCGCGCGTATTGCGAGATGAAGGTGTCGGTCGACAAAAGGATCGTCGCGCCCGATTCCTTGATCCGCCGCACGATCTCGCGCGGCTGGAGCGGTGTGGGATGCAGCACGACCTTGATGCCCAGCAAGAGCGGCATCACCACGCCGACGGTCAAGCCGAAGCAATGGAAGGTGGGCAGGGGATTGAACAGGATGTCGGATTCGTAAAGCGCGATATGCGAGCGCACCTGCTCGACGTTCGAAAGAATGTTGATATGCGAAAGCGCGACGCCTTTGGGATCGCCTTCCGTGCCGGAGGTGAACAGGATCACAGCCGGCGTCGCATTGTCGGGCCGCGCGGTCACGGCGAAAGGCAGGAACTGGCCCACGGCCGCGAATGCCTTGTCAACGATGGTCAGCCGGTCGCGCACGTCTTCGAGATAGACGATCTCGGCAGAGTCTTTCAGGTCGTCGATCAACGCTTCGAATTTGCCGAGTTCGACGAAACGATGCGCGGTGACGATGCGCTTGATCTCGGCCATCTGCAGTGCCGATTTGATCGCCGCCGTGCCAGCCGTGAAATTGAGCATGGCCGGCACGCGGCCGTAGGCCGAGACCGCGAAGAACGCGATCACCGCTCCGGCGCCCGAGGGCAGCATGATGCCCACCGCTTCGCCCGCGTGCGTTCCCGCCTTGAGCGCATGGCCAAGCGCGAGCGACGCCCGAACGATCTCGTCATAGGTGAGAGCGCGCTCGTCGCCATCGACGAGGGCGACGCGTTTGCCGCCGAATTTGCTGCGGGCTTGGGTCAGGGCCCGGAACACGGGCTTGTAGGCGCGAACCACGTCGAACGGCACGATTTCTTCGCCGGACGCTGCTGCAACGGTCGCAAGGCTCACCGTGATGCTCCCTGTATTGCGGGACCGTGGCGCGATTCGGCCCGCCCCGTCTTGGCTTTGCCGCCCAAGCTAGCGCAGGCGCGGGTTGTGGCAAATGGCGGCCCCGGACCCCTGATTTTGGGCCCGTGATTTTCCGGGCGCGTGCCTATATGTAGGGATGATGGCTATCGTTTTCGACCAGGACCACAAGGACCTCCGCGCGCCGCGCCACCCGGAAAAGGCGCACCGGCCGGACACCGCGGTTTTGCGCAAACCCGACTGGATCAGGGTCAAGGCCCCCGTCAGCCGAGGCTATGCCGAAACCAAGGCGATCGTGCGCCAGCACGGCCTCCACACCGTGTGCGAAGAGGCCGGTTGCCCGAACATCGGCGAATGCTGGACGAACCGCCACGCCACCATGATGATCATGGGTGACACTTGCACGCGGGCTTGCGCGTTCTGCAACGTCAAGACCGGATTGCCGGGGCCGCTGGATTCGAAGGAACCGGAAAATGTCGGCCTTGCGGTGGCGAAGCTCGGCCTCAAACATGTGGTGATCACCTCCGTCGATCGCGACGATCTGGCTGATGGCGGCGCCGAACATTTCGGGCAGACGATCCGCGCCATCCGTACCTTCAGCCCCGGCACGACGGTGGAAGTCCTCACACCCGATTTCCTGCGCAAGCCCGGCGCCATCGAAATCGTGATGGCGGCGCGGCCGGACGTGCTCAACCACAATCTTGAAACCGTGCCGCGGCTTTATCTGGCGGTACGGCCGGGCGCGCGCTATTTCACGTCGCTGCGCCTGCTTGAGCGCGCGAAGGAGCTTGTGCCGACGGGCTTCACCAAGTCGGGCCTCATGGTGGGGCTCGGCGAAGCCCGCGAAGAAATCATGCAGGTGATGGACGATCTGCGCGCGGCGCAAGTCGATTTCCTCACCATCGGGCAATATCTGCAACCCACCCGCAAGCATGCCGCGCTCGCGCGCTTCTGGACGCCGGAGGAATTCAAGGCGCTGGAACAGATCGCGCGCGCGAAAGGTTTTCTGATGGTCTCGGCGAGCCCGCTCACGCGCTCCTCCTATCACGCAGACACGGATTTTGCGGCGCTCAAGGCCGCGCGCAGCGCGCAGGTCGATGCCCAGTCACTCTGAATCGCGATTCGTTCCGTATACGGCGCAATTCATGTACGGCATCGTGGCAGATGTAGAGCGTTATCCGGAATTCGTGCCCTGGTGCGCGAGCCTGCGCATCGAATCCCGCGAGCCGTCGCCAACCGGCGAAACCCTGATCGCGGAGACGGTGGTCGGGTTCAAGTCGTTCCGCGAGCGCTACACGAGCAAGGTCACGCTCGATCCTGCCGCCTGCAAGGTCGACGTGGTGCAAACCCAGGGTGTCTTCCGCCATCTGGAAAACCATTGGCATTTCGTGCCGGAAGGCGAAGGCTGCCGAGTCGAATTCTCGATCTCGTTCGAGTTCAAGAGCCGCGTGCTGGCGCTGATCGCAGAGGCTGCGTTGGGGCAGGTGATGGCCCGCATGACGCGTGCGTTCGAGACGCGCGCGAAAGTCCTTTCAAAGAAGAATGTCCCGTCAAAGAAGTCGGTGTAGAAGCTGAAGTGCGGCTTCGACCGCCTTCATGCGGATCTCGGATCGTCCGATATTACCGAAACGATGCGCTTCGTGAATGATCGAGCGGCCTTCGCGCGCGGCAGCGAGGTGGACAAGGCCGATGGGTTTGAGTTTCGTGCCGCCGCCCGGGCCCGCGACACCGGTCACCGAAACGGCCAGATGCGCATTGGAATTCTCGACCGCGCCTTCGGCCATCGAGCGCGCGACTGCTTCGGAGACAGCACCTGCATCCGCGATCAGATCGCCGGGCACGCCCAACAGATCGGATTTGGCGCGGTTGGAATAGACGACAAAGCCGCGATCGAATGCGTCCGACGAGCCCGGGATCTCCGTGAGGAGCGCCGCGATCAACCCGCCGGTGCAGCTCTCCGCCGTGGCAATGCGCAGTTTCTGCGTGCGCGCATCGGCGAGCACGACTTCGGCAAGGCGCAGGAAGGGAGAAGGAAACATCGCGTCAGACTAGGCCCAGATGCGCGAGCACGGCAATGACGGCGCCCGCTGCGAGGCCCGCGACGAAATCGTCGGCCATGATACCAATACCCCCCGGCAGGCGCTCGGCGGCTGAAATGGGCCAGGGCTTCAAGATATCGAAAACGCGAAACAGCACGAAGGCGAGGGAATAGCCGAGAAGCATGAAGCCGATTGACGAATTCGTCGGTATGAACGCGCAAGCGATCCACTGTCCCGCCACTTCGTCGATCACGCACTCGGAAGGATCTTTTTCGCCCTTGTCGCGCGCATAAAGTTCGCAGGCCCAGGCGCCGATAGCATTTACGAGCAGGCCCGCGAACAGCAGCAAAAAGGGACTGCCGGAGAGCGCCACGATCAGCCATGCAATCGGAAGCGCCACGATGCTCGCAGCCGTGCCGGGTGCGAAGGGCAGACGGCCGACCCCGAACACGGTGGCGATGGCGGTGTAGGTTTTTTGTTGGTTCATACCGGAAACCGCAGCGTCGCCACGGCCTGCGCCGCGAGGCCTTCGCGGCGGCCGGTGAAGCCCATGCCGTCGGTCGTCGTCGCTTTGACGCTGACGCGCGACACGTCGAGCCCGAGGATCTCTGCGATCTTCGCGCGCATCGCGTCCCGATGAGGCGTGACCTTGGGCCGTTCGCAGATAAGCGTCACGTCTGCATGCACGATGGCAGCGCCCGCCTCGCGCACAAGCTCAGCCGCGTGTTCAAGAAATTTTGACGACGGCGCGCCGCGCCATCTTGGATCGTCGGAGGGAAAGTGCAGCCCGATATCGCCCGCACCCAGCGCACCGAGGATCGCGTCGGTCAAGGCATGCAATCCCGCATCCGCATCCGAATGGCCTTCAAGGCCCGCATCGTGGGGAATTCGGATGCCGCACAGCCAGACATGATCGCCGGCCACGAAGCGATGCGCATCGAGTCCCGAACCGGTGCGAAATTCCGAGGCCCCTGCCATCAACCGCTCCGCATGGACAAAATCTTCCGCCGTGGTGATCTTCATATTCACCTCTTCGCCGGCGACCGCGGCGATCTTCAGGCCCGCCAGTTCCGCCAGCGCCATGTCGTCCGTGACGGCCGTCTCCGCATGACGGCGATGGGCGAGAAGGATTTTGTCGAAACGGAAAGCTTGCGGAGTTTGCGCGCGCATCAGTCCGTCTCGCGGCACCGTGGTCCAAACGCCGAGCGCGCGCTCGAGTTTCAACGTGTCCGCCACGGCAAGGAGAGGGATCGCGCAATCGGCGCCGTTCTCCAGCGCCGCCAGCAAACGCTCGATCAGGGCATCGGAGACGAACGGCCGTGCCGCATCCTGGATCAAGACGTAATCGGGGGCATGCGCCGCGAGCGCCTCAAGCCCCCTGCGCACAGATTCCTGCCGGGTCGATCCGCCCGCAACCGGAGGCAGATGCGCAAGACCATCCAGCGCGGCGGCGGCATGGGCCGCCTGGCCGGAACCGATGACGATCTGAATCGCCTCGATGTCGGATCGGCGCGCGAACCGGTCCGCCGTCCGGCGCAGCAGCGGCGCACCCGCGAGCGGACGATATTGCTTGGGAACGCCGCCGCCCGCGCGCTCGCCGCTGCCGGCGGCCACTATTAAAGCGGCGATCTTTGCCATTTCGTGTCCCGGAAACAGGCGGTAAAGGCGGCGTAAGCGATTGTTCCCACACTTGATTCAATCAAACCACGCGTCAAGTCGCGAGGGTCCCGTCAGACGGGCTTTGCGAATGTGTATGCCCACCCTATAGTCATGCCAAATCCCTGATTAAACAATGGGCACAATGGGCTTGGGGCAGCAGCAGGACAATGTTGGGGAGAGCACGGCTGCCGGCCTGATTGCGGCTGCCCTGCCGATGCCCGTTCTGCTGATCGGACCGCATCTCGAAATCCTCTATGTGAACCAGGCGGCAGAACAGTTCTTCGATATGGGTGCCGGACTGCTAGTGCGTCAGCGGCTGCACGACATCACGCCTTTTGCGAGCCCGCTGATTCAAGTCATCGCCCAGGCGCGGGAGCGCGGCTCGTCGATCAGCGAGCACGATGTCGACCTGACCACGCCGCGCCACGGCGAGCGGCTGGCCGATGTCATCGTCACGCCTCTGGCGAAGCCCGAGAATGCGGTGCTTGTCACCTTGCAGGAACGCGGCTTTGCGCAACGCCTCGATCGCCAGCTTTCCAATCGCGGCGCGGTGCGCTCGCTGCACGGCATGGCGGCCGTGCTGGCCCACGAGATCAAGAATCCGCTCGCAGGTATTCGCGGTGCGGCCCAGTTGCTGGAAGACGCGCTGGCCGACAACGAGAAAGAGCTCACCCAATTGATCTGCGCGGAATCCGATCGCATCTGTGCCCTGATCGACCGCATGGAAGCGTTCGGCGACACGCGCGCGCTGCCGCGCACGCCGGTCAACATCCATGAAGTGCTGGGTAGAGTCCGCAAGGTCGCAACGACGAGCTTCGCCAAGCACGTGACGTTCGCCGAAGTGTTCGATCCCTCGCTGCCCGCCGTGCTCGGCGATCGCGACCAGCTGATCCAGGTGTTCATGAACCTCGTGCGCAATGCGAGCGATGCCGTGCCGGAATCGGGCGGCGAGATCACCATGACCACGGGCTATCGCCCCGGCATGCGCATGAGCGCAGGGCCCACAGGCACGCGGCTTAGCCTGCCGCTGGAAGTGACCGTGCGCGACAACGGCGCGGGAGTGCCCTCAGATCTGATGCCCCATATTTTCGATCCTTTCGTCACCACGAAGGCGCGCGGTTCGGGATTGGGGCTTGCGCTCGTCGCCAAGATCGTGGGCGACCATGGCGGAGTCATCGAATGCGAATCCGTTCCTCGGCGCACCGTGTTCCGCGTGCTGCTGCCGAAGGCCGATCGCGAAGGAGGTTGAAATGCCGGCGGGAATGATCCTCGTAGCCGACGACGACAGCGCCATCCGCACCGTGCTGAACCAGGCTCTCGGCCGCGCGGGTTACGACGTGCGCACGACAGGCACGGCGGCGGGTCTGTGGCGCTGGGTTTCCAGCGGCGAGGGCAATCTCGTCATCACCGATGTGGTGTTGCCCGACGAGAATGGCTTCGATTTGATTCCGCGCATCAAGAGGGTGCGTCCCGATCTGCCGATCGTGGTGATGAGCGCGCAGAACACGATCCTGACTGCGATCACGGCGGCGGAGCGCGGCGCGTTCGAATATCTGCCCAAGCCGTTCGACCTGAAGGAGCTGGTTTCGGTCGTGCAGCGCGGACTCGCCACGCCGCAGAACAAGCGCGACGCCCAGGCACAACGCGAAACGGGCGAAGAGCGGCTGCCGCTCATCGGCCGCTCGCCCGCCATGCAGGAAATCTATCGCGTCATCGCGCGGCTGACGCAAACTGATTTGACCGTGATGATCATGGGCGAATCCGGAACAGGCAAGGAACTGGTCGCGCGCGCGTTGCACGATTACGGTCGCAGGCGTCATGGGCCGTTTGTGGCTGTCAACATGGCGGCGATTCCGAAGGAACTCGTGGAAAGTGAATTATTCGGCCACGAGCGCGGTGCGTTCACGGGAGCCACCAATCGCGGCATCGGCCGATTCGAGCAGGCGGAAGGCGGCACGCTGTTCCTCGACGAAATCGGAGACATGCCGCTGGAGGCGCAGACGCGCCTGCTGCGCGTGCTGCAGCAGGGCGAATACACGACCGTCGGCGGCCGCACTCCCATTCGCACCGATGTGCGCATCATCGCGGCGACCAACCGCGAACTGAGGCAGCTGATCAATCAGGGCCTGTTCCGCGAAGATCTTTATTACCGCCTCAACGTCGTGCCGCTGCGCCTGCCTCCCTTGCGCGAACGCGGCGAGGACATCGCCGATCTGGTGCGCCATTTCCTGCACAAAGCGGAAGACGAAGGCCTGCCGGTCAAGCGCATCGATACCGACGCGCTCGAATTGCTCCGGCGTTATCGCTGGCCCGGCAATGTGCGCGAACTGGAAAACCTCATTCGCCGTCTCGCCGTTCTGCATTCGGGCGACGCGGTGTCCGCGGCAACCATCGCAAGCGAACTCAGCGAACCGCCTCAGGACGGCAATGGCGCCGACGATGGCGAGCCGGTTTCGCTGGCCGTCTCCATCGAGCGGCATCTGACACGCTATTTCGCCACCCATGGCGACCAGCTGCCGCCGGCCGGGCTCTACGATCGCGTGGTGCAGGAAGTGGAGCGGCCGCTGATCTCCATCTGCCTCGCGGCCACGCGCGGCAACCAGATCCGCGCGGCGCATCTCCTTGGTCTCAATCGCAACACGCTGCGCAAGAAGATTCGCGATCTGGGGCTCGAAGTGTTTCGCAGCCTGAAGGCGGGTTAGGCGGACGAAGTTCGATGAAACATTTGCAACAATGGCAACGATTTTGCCGAGAGTCGGTGCAGATTACGGAACTTTTTGCCGCCGGTGCCGATTGCGCCTCCGCGCCCGACAACTTAGGATAAGGCGTACGCGACGGGTGTAGCGATTGGGTTTCAAACTCGGTACGGAGAGTACATATGCGCGACCTTGGCAAAATCGGTTTCGGCGTTCTGATGTTCATGATTGTGGCAACGGGCTCCGCGTCCGCAGCCGGCTGCGGCAATGGCAGCCTCGACGGCAGCTACGGATTTAACGTGAGAGGGGTCGACAACGCTTCGGGAACTCCCATGGCAACCGTCGGACTATTCACGGCCGATGGTTCCGGCAACATCACTTTGGGACAGTTCACGCAGAGCAATGACGGAACCCTTTCGACAGCGACGTTGACGGGAACCTATAGCATTGGATCCAGCTGCACCGGCACCCTCACCACAACGGACTCGAACAGCGTCGTGCGCCACTATTTCGTCGTCTTGTCCGGCATCAAAAGGGCCGCATTGAAAATCGTGGACACCGACAACGGACTAACGCTATCGGGCGATGCGCGCGCGCAGGGCGTAGGCATTTGCGGCTTCACCGGCAAGGGCTCAGCGTACGCGGAGAATCTGTCCGGGTTCGTCGGCTCAGTTCCGGAAGCGATCGTGGGAAGGGTAGGCACCAATGGAAGCGGCACCATCTCTTTCGGCTTCAATGCGCGCGCGTTGGGCGGGGTGGTCAATACAAACCCCATTTCCGGCTCGTATACGGTCAACTCCAACTGCACCGGTACGGCGCAGATCGTTTTTGGGATCAAGAGCTATAACTTCACTTATGTCGCCGTCGACGCGGGCAAGCAGTATATTCTGCTGGAAACAGACGCCAACACGACGGTCGCAGGCGCTCTCACGACCGAGTAAATGACGAGCCCCGTAGTTGCGCCGATCTATTGACCCTGGGGCGAACCTCCGCATGGACGGAGGTTCGCCCCGGGGGAATTTTGAGGTCCGCAGTCCAGTTGCGTGAGCGCTGCCGGGGGACGTTGCCGAAATCGGCTACCGATTTTTCCGCGTTCCACTGCGCTCTCTGGATCGCTTCGTTCCGGTAGCAGAGTGGCACGCGGAACAGCCGGTAGATCATCCACACCAACGGCACGAGCATCGGCAGGAAAAGGAGCGGTGCAGCATTCGTCGAACTCGGTCGGAAGGAGTGTGGCCGAATGCCAACACTATCCCACCGAGGGTGTCCGGCGCGTCAACCCGCCTTTGAAGAGCGTAATATATACTCTAGTCTGGGTTCATCTAGGATATGTCGAATCCACCGGGGGGCGGTATGACAAACGACAATGAGATTACGGTCGGCAAACGCGTGCGCATCCATTTGTCGGCAATGGCTGCGTTCATGCTGATTGCGACGGGTGCCGGCGCACAAACAATCGTCAGCTTCGATCCGACCGGCTCGACCGGCACCTTTCCCGCGGCTGTCAATGGCAAAGGAGCCGTCACCGGCTACTATTTCGACGCGAACGGCGTACCGCACGGCTTTATCCGAGCCTCGAATGGATCGATTGTGATATTCGATCCACCGGGCTCCACTTCGACATGGCCTACCGGAATAAACAACAAAGGAATGGTGGCGGGATATTATCTTGCCTCGTCGGGAGCAGAGGATGGCTTTGTCCGCGACGCCGACGGCACGATTACGACATTCGATCCGCCGGGCAGCACCGGCACATTGACCGCCGGAATCGATAATGCCGGATCGATATCGGGCGATTACTTCGATTCGAATAATGTGTCGCATGGCTTCGTGCGCAGTCCCATCGGAGCGATCACCGCATTCGATCCGTCGGGATCGATCCTGACATATCCGGACGGCATGAGCGCGGACGGTGCCATCGCAGGCTGGTATGAGGACGGCAACGCTGTGCATCACGGCTTCGTTCGCAGCACCACCGGCACGATCACGACCTTCGATCCGCCCAGCTCGGCAACGACGCGCGGCGCGTGCGTCAACGATCTGGGCCTGGTGTCGGGGCGCTTCATCGATAGTAACCACGTGAACCACGGCTACATCCGCGCCGCAGACGGCTCCTTCACCACCTTCACGGTTCAGGGCAGCACTTATGGAATGTTCGACATCTGCATCGACCAAAAATACTGGATTTCCGGAGATTACGCCGACGCCAACAACGTCAATCACGGGTTTATCCGCAATCGCGACGGCATGATTACGACGTTCGATCCCCCAGGATCGATTGGCACAAGCGTGGGCAATGCCAACGCGAACAGGCAGGTTGCGGGCGAATATGAGGATTCGAGCGGCATGTCGCACGGATTCCTGCTCACGCCATGAACGCAACGCGACGATCGCGAGAGTCGGTCGCTGCTTTTCTTCCCGGCCAACGAGAGCGATAGCCGAGTTAAGCCGATTACAGCGAGTACTTCGCGCTCAATTATTGCTCCTGCGCATCGTTCGACGGAAAACTCTCGTTGCAATAGTATGCCGGGCATCGCCGAATTCTTCCGAATTCTTCTCGCGCGCCGGCATCTCGGCTGTCACGCGCCAGCCTTGAGACCGGGAAAATTACGGGCTACCCTCGATCCGATTTTATTTTTTGACAATTCGGGGGGAACGATGACAACTCACGCCACATCACGGATTCGCGCGGCCGGAAATTTACCTTCACCGGTCAGCAGGTCGATCGCAGGCAACTCGGGACGGAGTCATAGCGTGCGAATGATTTTGCGCTCCTCGGTATTTCTCATCCCGCTGTTGGCAACTGCGACCGCCGCGCACGCCGACCTCGTTATTTCGACCGCGGCAACAAGTCAGGTGACGTGTACTGGGACAACATGTTCGGCAACTGCGAAGAACGCCGTGTTGAACGTGTCGCAACTCGAGAGCTTGCTCGCTTCGTCGGCCGTGAAGGTGGTATCGGGAAAAAAGGCGGGCTCTATCGATGTCTCCGCGGCATTGGCGTGGGCAAGTTCGAACCCGCTGACACTTGACGCCTATCAATCGATCACGATCAACAAAGCGGTCAACGTAAACGGTTCGGGTGCGCTTGCCCTCGTGACCGATGACGGTGGAACAGGCGGCACGCTCTCGTTCGGCGCGAAAGGCAACATCGCATTCCTCGGCCTCTCCAACAGCCTCACGATCAACGGCGCCTCCTACACGCTTGTGAACCGCATCTCTACTCTGGCAAGCGACATCGCAAGCAACCCGGCCGGCAATTATGCGCTCGCCGGCAGCTACAATGCGAAATCCGACGGCAAGTACAGTTCTTCGCCGATCGGCACCACTTTCACGGGCAGCTTCGAGGGCTTAGGCAATACGATCAGCAACCTGACGATCAAGGACACGGCCAATTCGGGAGGCGTCGGTTTGTTCGCGGAAGTGGGCGCGGGCGGTGTGGTGCGCGATGTCGGTGTCATCAACAGCAACGTTTCCGGCGGCAACGTGTCGAACAAGACCGCCGTTGACGGCATCGGCGTCGGCGAGCTCGTGGGGTTCCTGTTAGGGTCGGTCGTGAATTGCTATTCGACCGGCTCAAGTACGGTTGGCAACGATACGAGCACTCCGAACGGCGGTCTTGTGGCCGATGCAGGCGGATTGGTGGGTGGCATTGACGCTCCCGGAGCCCTGGTCGACAACTCCTATTCAACTGCAACAGTTACCGGCGGAAACAGCGCTTTTGCCGGCGGTCTCGTCGGGGCGGTTTACAATGGCGGCACCGTCGAATTTTCCCACGCCAGCGGAAACGTAGCCGTTGGAAGCAATTCCGAGGGAGGCGCCTATTCGGGTGCGGTAGCCGGCGGTCTCATCGGCCTTATCAATAACAGTAACAACCCGGGCCCGGCCGACATCGTGACCAATGACTACGCCACAGGAACCGCCACAGCAGGAGCCGACAGCACTGCGGGAGGCTTGGTCGGGGCTGCCGGCGGTCCGGCGACCATCAAGCTCTCTTACGCGACCGGCGCCGTCAGCATAGGCGCAGGCGTAAGCACCTCTGCCTACGCTTTCGGCGGCGGTCTCGTCGGATTCAACTACACGATCAATAATATCGGAGACACGATCGATCAGTCTTTTGCAACCGGAGCGGTGACCGGCGCGCCATTTGCCTTTGTTGGAGGTCTCGTCGGCTACACGACAACTTCGGTCACCAATTCCTACTCGACAGGTACCGTGTCGGCGACCGGCAGCGGTTTCACGGGCCTCGGCGGTTTGAGCGGAGACATCGATACCGCCGGAACAGTCGGGACGTCATATTCGACCGGCACCGTGCAACCGGTTGGCGGTTCGTATTATGGCGGCTTCGTCGGCAATCTCGCCGGCACGCTTTCCAACAATTATTGGGACACGACCACGAGCGGCCTCGGCAACGCGGCAGGCAACGTCGCCGGCGCCCCCGGCGCGACCGGCGATACGACCTCACAGATGCAGTCGAGTCTGCCCAGTGGATTCAGCAGCTCAATCTGGGGCGAGAATTCCGGCATCAACGGCGGCTTGCCTTACCTGTTGGCCAATCCGCCGCCAGCGTGAAGCGGTGGTTGCGAAAGTCGCCATGCGCCATGCCGCTCTGCTTTGCGCGCTTTGTCTTGCGCTTGCGATCGCGTGTCCGGCTGCGAACGGGGCATCGCCGTTCGGCCCCACTTCGGTCGACATGGTCGCTGCCAAAGCCGCCAAAGAACCGCTCGGCGATTTGCTGAAGGACGTCGAGCACCAGCATCCCGCCGCGATGTTCATTCTGGCCAAGCGGCTGTTCGATGGCGGCCGGCGCGACGAGGCCGTGTTCTGGTTCTACGAAGGGCAGCTGCGTTGGCGCGCACTCATTCGCAGCACGAATCCGGGCGGCCAACCGATCTTCAACGGCGAACAGGACCATTTCGACGTGCTGTTTTCGGACGTGGGCCCGGACATCAACCAATATGCTTTCGGCGATATTCCGGCGCTGCGGAAGACCATCGACAGCGTGCTGAATTGGGATGCGGCCCATCCGGACGATATGACGCCGAGCGGACAGGCGAAAGACGACAGCCGCGACGGACTGAAAAAACTCAAAGACTATTTGCTGGCCCACCAGGACGAAATCGCGAAGAAGCGTACGGAAGACGCGCGCATCGCGAGCGCGAACAGCTCGCCCGACGATCCTTATTCGGGCTCGGGCGGCGCGCTGATGGGGACGCCGGCGGCGATGATGACCGCCTACGATCCCAAATACTTTGCCGCGTTTCGCATAGGCCGGACGACGAAAAGCGAAGTCGTGCAGGCGTTGGGCAAGCCGGAGTTGTGGTACACCGACGCGGACGGCAGCACCCACCTCAGCTACGGCTACCACATGTCGACACAAGTTTCGGCGATGCTGGGCATGGTCCAGCGCGTCAGCGTGAGTTTCAAATTCGACGCCAAAAGAATTCTGGTCGAGATAAATCTGCCGAAAGGTGAGACTCCGTAGGACCGGAACGTCATTGTGGTGACGTTTTACCGGTTCGCCTTCGAGGGTATGATTGGAAGCCGGACTGTTGTGGATTCGAACTTAGAGTCAAGCAAATGGCAGAGATTAAGAACCGAGCAGGCGCTGTCGTTTTCACATGGCACTCGGGGACGCACGATTTCGATGCCGCCGATTTGCCGAGCGTAAATCTCGCCGGCGCAGTTCTCGAAGGAGCCGACCTGCGAGGCGCAAATCTCGGGCTCGACAATCTCGGCGCTGCAACGCAACTCCAGGAGGCGGTTTTCTCCCGGTGCCAATTTGGCGGCGCGTCTTTCTATCGTGCCGTTATCGACCGAAATACAATTCTTCCCGAGGGCTTCAATCCGGAAGACCACGGAATTGTCTGGTTCGGCTGACTGAATCGCTGCGATCTTCCCGAATTCTCAACTAATCAGTTATGCGAAAGCTCCCGCACATCTTTAATGCATCGTCTCGCGCGGCTTGTAGGCCGGGGCGAAGAGCTTCTCCATTTTCTCTTCGTCGTCGCCGGTGAGTTCGCCCCAGAGGACGATCTGCTGACGGATCAGGTCTTTCGCGACGACCAAGTCTTCCTCCGGCAAGGGCTCGCCGCGCAGGGTCAGTTCGGATTCGGCGTCTTCGCCGTCGGGGAGGATCGGAGAATGAGGCACTCCGCAAGCGAGCACGCATTCGGCCTGGATATAGAGCGCGCGCAGATCGGCAGTCGGGGTCGCCGCGAACCGGCGTCCGCGCCGCAGATAGTCGACGGTGCGATCCTGGACTCGCACGATCAGTGCAATCACGAAGCGTTCGACGATCTGCTCGCATTCCTCGAGGGTCATGGGATGTTTCGTCCTCGCAAATTTCATGGGCAGCATAGGCCCGAATGGGTTTACAGTCAATCCATTACGGTATATATTCTGTCCAAATTAGTGGAGAAGGCACAGCCATGTCTCATGACGGGCGCGATAGGCATTGGGAAAAAGAGCGGCCGGCCCGAGCGAGCCCGGTTCCTGTTATTCTCCTGATAAACAGGAGACCCAAAGACCGCTGGGTGATCGCCCCAAAAGTTCCCTCTCCTGTTCTTCGCCTGTTTAACAGGGGAAACCTGTGGGCGAGTGCAGAGTCGGACGGTCCATCGGTGCACCTGCCCTCAAGCGGCGGGTGGAAATCTCGTATGGCGGGTTCGCGGGTGCGCCCGCTCGCCTGTTCTTCGCCTGATATACAGGACAACGGTCGAAAAAAGGCAGGGAACGAGCCGCAGAAACCGTTCTCCCCTGTTATTCGCCTGTTTAACAGGGGAGAAATTCGAACGGCAATCGAACCTGTTGCCGACAATCCACCGCGCCGCTTAACCCTGATGCGATTTTGCAACGCGGCATTCTTGCAACAACTTGTGGCTCGGCTACACTGCCGGTTTCCGGCATTCGTCCCCGCTTCGGGGCCCTTCGGGTAGGCCTGCATGGCAGTCACCAGTACGGTCTCGCTCGGCAGCGGAGATTCCAGGCCCCTTCGGGCCATTTCGAGGCCGTCGCTGATCGCGCTTGCCATTGGGCTTCTGGCCATCGTCGCCAGTATCGCCACATACACCAGCCTCACCGGACTCATTCCCTACCGGCCGGACCAGGGCGGTTTGATCGTTATTCTGATCGTGAACCTGACTCTGGTGCTGGCGCTGGGCGCGCTCATCGCGTGGCGGCTGACGCGGTTGTGGGCCGAGCGCCGGTCGGGCAGCGCAGGCGCGCGGCTCCATGTGCGCCTGGTGGGGATGTTCTCGCTCATCGCCGTAGTGCCGGCGATTCTCGTTGCGATCTTTGCCGCCGTCACCTTGAACCTCGGCGTCGAGGCGTGGTTCTCCGCCACCGTGAAGTCGGCGCTCGAAAGCGCGGTCAACATCACCCATCGTTACGGCGACGAGAATCAAAGCCTGATGGTCGTGGATGCCCGCGAGATCGCGAAGGACATCCAGCACGACCCGCAGCTCTTCGATGCGAACGGCAAGGCCGACGTCTCCGTTCTCTTTTCGCGGCTGCAGATGCTGACCGAGGATCACGGCCTGCAGGCGGCCTACATTCTCAATTCGAAGGGGCAGGTGCTGGGCTCGAGCAAATTGCGCTCTCTGCCCGATTTGAAGCCGCCTTCTGCCGTCGAGATTGCGCAGGCCGCGCGGGGGCCCGTGCTGATCGACGCCAATTCCAAGATCGGCGTGCTGCGCGCGCTCGTGCGGCTCGATGCGCTCAACGATGCCTATCTTCTCGTCGTGCGCCGGGTCGATCCTGAAGTGTTCGGTTATTACCAGCGCACCATGAGCGCTGTGGGCGAATACAAACGCCTCGATCGGGATCGTGCGAAATACCAGCTGATCTTTGCGGCGCTCTATGCGGTGGTTGCGCTGCTTATTCTTTTGGCCGCGATCTGGTTGGGCCTGTGGGCCGCGAACCGGCTGATCAAACCGATTTCGCGATTGATCGGCGCGGCGGAGCGCGTGTCGGAAGGCGATCTCAAGGCGCAAGTGGAAATCGATCGCGAGGATGACGAGATCGGACTGCTCGGACGCGCCTTCAATCGGATGACGGCACAGCTCAGCGTGCAGCGCACGGAGCTGATTGAGGCCAGCCACCAGATCGATGCGCGGCGCCGCTTCACGGAAGCGGTGCTTGCAGGTGTGAGCGCCGGCGTGATCGGCCTCGACGGCGAAGGCAAGATCACCATCGTCAATCGCGCCGCGGCGCGCCTCCTCAATGCGACGCCGGAGGAAATCGAAGGCCGGCACTACGCGGAAGCGGTGCCGGAACTGTCGGGCCTCATCCGTCGCGCATTGCAGGAGCCCATCGGCCGCGCGAGCGGCGAGGCCACCGTCAAGCGCGGCGGAACCGTGCGCAGCCTCAGCGTGCAGGTGGACAGCGAGCAAGGCGCGGGCGATTTCATCGTCACCTTCGATGACATCACCGATCTCGTCTCCGCGCAGCGCACGGCGGCGTGGGCCGATGTCGCGCGTCGCATCGCGCACGAGATCAAGAACCCGCTGACGCCGATCCAGCTTTCGGCCGAGCGCCTCAAGCGCAAATACGCGAAGGAAGTCGTCACCGACCCGGAAGTGTTCCAGCAATGCACCGACACCATCATCCGCCAGGTGGGGGATATCGGCCGCATGGTGGACGAGTTCTCGTCTTTCGCGCGCATGCCGGTGCCTGTGATGCGGCGCGAGAACGCGCAGGAGCTGATCCATCAAGCTGTGTTCCTGCAGCGAGTCGCCCATCCGCAGATCACATTCGAAACCAGCGCGCCGTCCGAAGCGGTCAAGTTCGAATGCGACGGACGTCTCGTCTCGCAGGCATTGACCAACGTGCTCAAGAATGCGACCGAAGCGATCGGCGCGCGCGAAGCGGCGGGCGGCGAAGAAGCGGGACGCATCGCAATCGCGCTCGATGCCAATGGCGAGCGCGTGACGTTCAGGGTGGCGGACAACGGCATCGGCCTGCCGTCCGAGCATCGTCACCGGCTCACGGAGCCTTATGTCACCACGCGCGCGAAAGGCACGGGCCTCGGGCTCGCCATCGTGCGCAAGATTCTGGAAGACCATGGCGGCGAAATCGCGCTGTCGGACAGGGGCGAGGAAGAGCACGGCGCCGAAGTGCGCCTGACTTTTCCGATTCGTCAAAAAAGCGTGCGAGAAACAAAAAAGGGGTTAGGGGATGAGCAAGAACGGATTGCTGATCGCGCCTGAGATTCTCATCGTCGACGACGAAGAGGATATCCGCGAGCTGATTGCAGGCATCCTTCACGACGAGGGCTATGACACGCGCGTGGCCGCGGACAGCGACAGCGCGATTGCGAGCGTGCGCTCGCGCCGGCCGCAGCTTGTGGTGCTGGACATCTGGCTGCAGGGCAGCCGCCTCGACGGCATCCAGGTGCTGGACGTCCTGAAGCGCGAGCATCCCGATCTGCCCGTGGTGATGATCAGCGGCCACGGCACGGTGGAAACGGCCGTCGCCTCGATCAAGAAAGGCGCCTACGATTTCATCGAGAAGCCGTTCAAGGCCGATCGTCTGATTCATGTCGTGAGCCGTGCGCTCGAAGCGGCACGTCTCAAGCGCGAAGTGCAGGAACTGAAGCTCAAGGCCGGCGACGAGCAGGATCTCGTAGGCGTGTCGTCCGCGATTTCGCAGGTGCGCCAGCTGATCGACAAGATCGCGCCGACCGGCAGCCGCGTGCTGATCACCGGCCCCGCGGGTGCCGGAAAGGAAGTCGTCGCGCGCCTCATCCACAGCCGCTCGCGGCGCGCCGGCAACGCGTTCGTCGCGATCAATTGCGCCACCATGGCGCCGGATCGCATCGAAGCGGAATTGTTCGGCGAGGAATCGGGAGACGGGCCGCGCAAGATCGGCCTGCTCGAAGTGGCCCACAACGGCACGCTCTATCTCGACGAAGTGGCCGATATGCCGATCGAGACGCAGGGCAAAGTTCTGCGCGTGCTGGTCGACCAGACGTTTCTGCGGCTGGGCGGCACGACGCGCGTGCAGGTCGATGCACGGGTGATTTCGTCGTCGACAGCCGATCTGCGGGCGGAGATCGAGCAGGGGCAGTTCCGCGAGGATCTCTATCATCGCCTCAATGTGGTGCCCGTGCGCGTGCCGTCGCTGGCCGAACGGCGCGACGACATTCCCCATCTGGTGGCCCACATCATGAAGCGGCTGTCGGCTGCGTCGGGCCTTCCCATGCGCGAGATCGGCGACGATGCCATGGCCGTGCTGCAGGCGCATGATTGGCCCGGAAATGTGCGCCAGTTGCGCAACATCGTGGAAAGACTTCTGATCCTGGCGACGGACGATCCGGAAGTGGCGATCTCGGCCGATCTGCTTCCGTCCGATCTGGGCAATGGCGCACCCTGGAGCAACAGCGGCAAGAGCGATCTCGTGATCTCGCTGCCATTGCGCGAGGCGCGGGAGATTTTCGAGCGCGAATATCTGATGGCCCAGATTAATCGCTTCGGCGGCAATATCTCGCGCACCGCATCGTTTATCGGCATGGAACGCTCGGCGCTCCATCGCAAGCTCAAATCGCTGGGCGTGGGCCCGACAGGCCGCGAACAGACGTATAACGCGTGACAAGAGTTACTTGATGTCGGTGGAATCTGCTTTCTATCCCATTCGTTGTCATGGCCCGCAACCGCGGGCCAGCCAGATGAAACCTGGTTCATCTCGGGGGCGACGCTCAAATTTTAGTTGGTTCTTCGCTATCGGAGTTTCGTCACCTGGGTGGCCCGCTGTTGCGGGCCATGACAAATAATGAGTCACGGCTGGCCGTCGCGTGCGCCTGCGGGACGCATCGCGTATGTGAATGGACGCTACCTGCCGCATGCGGAGGCCGGCGTGCACGTGGAAGATCGCGGTCTGCAATTCGCCGATGGGGTCTACGAAGTGTGGAGTGTCGTCGCGGGCGACATCTTCGACGAGGAAGAACATCTCGACCGACTCGAACGATCCTTGCGCGAGCTTGGGCTGGCGATGCCGATTGCGCGCGGCTCCCTCAAATTCGTGTTGCGCGAAGTCGTGCGCCGCAATCGAGTCGAGAACGGTTCGATCTATCTGCAGATCACCCGCGGCACGGCGCGCCGCGATCATCCGATTCCCGCGCAACCGCTAAAGCCAACTTTGATCCTGACCGCGCGCAACGTCGATACGAACGCGATCGACCAGCGGCGTCGCGCCGGCATTGGCGTGGTGACCTTGCCGGACCAGCGATGGACGCGGTGCGACGTCAAATCGACCGGCCTGCTGGCGAACATTCTGGCCAAGACGGAGGCGCGCCGGGCAGGCGCCTATGAGGCGTGGCTGGTCGACCGCGACGGCTTCGTGACGGAGGGCAGTTCGACCACGGCCTGGATCGTGGACGGGGAGGGCCGCCTCGTCACCCGCGACCTGAGCAACGCGATTCTGCCCGGCGTGACGCGGCGCGTGGTGCTAGAAGTAGCGGCCGAAGCGCAGATTCCCATCGTCGAGCGCCGCTTCACGCCGGAGGAGGCGGCCGGTGCGCGCGAGGCGTTTTTGTCGGCGGCCACGGCGGGAATCCTCCCCATCGTCGCCATCGACGGAAAGCCCGTCGGCGACGGCAAACCGGGCCCCGTAACCCTCCGGCTCCTGGAGTTCTACCTCGCCGCTGCGGCAAAAAAGGCGCGGCCCGCGAAAGCACGCTAAGGCCATTCGCAGGCGCAGCAAATCACCCTATGCTGCAACTGCTTCGGCGAGGGGCCGAAGCATTGGTGCAAGAACAAATGGGTCGACCCATGAGCGAAAAACAACAAAACTTGCAGGACACTTTTCTCAACGCCGTTCGCAAGAGCAAATCCGCCGTGACGATCTTTCTCGTCAACGGCGTCAAGCTTCAGGGAAATATCACTTGGTTCGACAATTTTTGCGTTCTTCTGCGCCGGGACGGGCAAGCTCAGCTCGTCTACAAGCACGCGATCTCGACAGTGATGCCGCTGGGTCCGATCCAGCTGCAGGAAATCGAGCCCGCGGCGGAAACCGCCTGAGTTCAGCTTCGAAGAAAGCGGACGGGCACGATAAAGCCCGCACGGCCTTCGTGATTCACGTGGAGCCGAAGCGCCGCGGCGGCGACGAACGCCACGATCGCGATGCGCAAGCGCGGCTTGCGGAATGCGTGGGCCTCTCCGCGGCCATCGGGCTCAAGGTCATTTCGCAATCGATCGTGCCGCTTGCGCGGCCCGTTCCCGCCACGCTGATCGGCAGCGGTAAGGTGGAAGAGATCGCGGCCAGCGCTCGCGGGCTCGAGCCCGAAGTGATCGTCGTCAATACCAATCTAAGCCCCGTACAGCAGCGAAATCTGGAGAAGGCGTGGAACGCGAAGGTGCTGGACCGCACCGCGCTCATTCTCGAAATCTTCGGCGAACGCGCGCAGACGCGGGAAGGCCGCTTGCAGGTCGAACTGGCGCATCTCTCCTATCAGAGGAGCCGCCTGGTCAAAAGCTGGACCCATCTCGAGCGGCAGCGCGGCGGCTTCGGCTTCCTGGGGGGCCCAGGCGAAACCCAGATCGAAACCGACCGACGGTTGATCGGCGAACGGCTTGCGAAAATCCGCAAAGAACTGGAAGAGGTCAAGCGCACCCGCGGCCTGCATCGCACGGCGCGCAAGCGCGTGCCTTATCCCGTCGTTGCGCTCGTGGGTTACACCAATGCGGGCAAGTCGACCTTGTTCAACACGCTGACGAAATCGGGCGTGCTCGCGAAGGACCTGTTGTTCGCGACGCTCGATCCCACCATGCGTGCGCTCCGGCTGCCCGGCGGTCGTAATGTGATCCTGTCCGATACGGTCGGGTTCATCGCCGACCTGCCGGTGGAGCTGGTCGCCGCGTTTCGCGCCACGTTGGAAGAAGTGCTGGAGGCCGATGTGATCGCCCATGTGCGCGATGCGGCCCATGGCGAGACGGACGCGCAGAAGGCGGACGTGCTCAAGGTGCTGGCCGAACTGGGCATCGATCCTGCCGGCGACCGGCCGATTCTCGAACTGCTCAACAAGATCGATTTGGTCGAGCCCGCGATCCGCAAGGGGATGCTGGCGCAGAACCGCCGGCCGGACGGGCCGATCGCCATCTCCGCGCTGAGCGGCGACGGCATTCCCGATCTGCTCGCGCGGCTGGAGAAGATCCTGGGGCAGGGGCAGGTGACGTTGGAACTCAAGCTGGAACAATCCGACGGCGCCGGCCTCGCCTGGGCCTATGCCCATGGCCGCGTGCTCAAGCGCCAGGACCGCAAGGACAGCGTCCGCGTCACGGTCGCGGTCGACCTGGCGGAGATCGAGAAATTCCAGAACCACTACGGCGGAAAAATCGTGGCTGACCAGTCGCCTAAACGCGCGGGCTAAAGTTTGGCACGCGGAGGCGCGGAGTCACGGAGATTTTGGCGCGCAGCGCCAGCTCTTGCGGAGTCGGGGCGCCCGCTGAAGGTTGGCGCTTCGCGCCAGACCCGCTCCGCGTCCTTCGCGCCTCCGCGTGCCCCTACTTCTCTCTCCCCTTTGCCGCCTGCCAGATCGCTTCCATTTCGGCGAGTGACGCCGCTTCGAGGGCTTGACCTCGCGCCGCAAGAGTCTGTTCGATGATCTTGAAACGACGCATGAATTTGGCGTTGGCCGCGCGCAAAGCTGCCTCAGGATCGACCTTCAGATGGCGGGCGAGATTGGCGGCGGCGAACAACAGATCGCCGACTTCCTCCTCGAGCTTCTCCGCCGACGCGCCGGCCTCTTGCGCCTCGACGATCTCGCGGGCCTCCTCGGCGATCTTCTCGACCACCTTGGGTGCGGAATCCCAATCGAATCCGACACTTGACGCGCGCTTCTGAAGTTTCACCGCACGCAGCAACGCGGGCAGGGCGAGCGGCACATCGTCCAGCAGCCCGCCGGCACGTTCAGACCGTTCGCGCTTTTTGTGTTCCTCCCAGGCGACGGTCTGCGCCTCGGCATTGTCGATACCGGCCGCACCGCCGAACACATGGGGATGGCGGCGGGTCATCTTGTCCACGATAGCGGTGACAACATCGCCGAACGCGAACAGATTCCGCTCTTCCGCCATGCGCGCATGGAACACGACCTGGAGCAGCAGGTCGCCCAGCTCGTCCTTCAGCGCGGACCAATCCGCATCCTCGATCGCGCCGGCAACCTCATAGGCTTCCTCGATGGTGTAAGGCGCGATGGTCGCGAATGTCTGCTCGATATCCCACGGGCAGCCGGACTTCGGATCGCGCAGCCGGCGCATGATGTCGAGGAGGGTGGAGACGTCGGTGTCGGATGCCATGCCTGCTGAATAGCGCGAATAGCGAGTAGCGAATAGCGAGTAGGGAAGAAACTTCCCCATTCGCCACTCGCTATTCGCCATTCGCCGGCGGGCCTTAGCCCGCTTCCTTCAGCTTCGCCAGCGCCTTCCCCATGAACGCGAACATCTCCGGGTTCATCGGCAGCTTCGGCGCGGCCTTGGGATCGGACATTGCGTCGTTCCACACCGCGCGCGCCTTGGCGTCGAGCTGGGGGCTGCCCTGGCTGAATTTCTCCACCTGCGCCTTCCAACGCCGCGCCAAAGCGAGCGCCTCAGGCGAGGCGGGATCGCCCTTTGCCATCAAGGCGTTCGCTTCGGCAATCAAGACATCCCATTCGCGCGTGACCTGATCCTGGTCGAAGGTTTGCGTGCGGCGTTCTGCGATCTCTTCCGGCGTATAATGCTTCTCGATCAGCGGATCGAAAATCGCTTTCAGTTCGTCCTGCCTAGCTTTGGTCGTCATCGTCGTCTCCTTGGTGAGGGTGGTGAGATCGTCGATCGAGAGGTCTTCGCCCGCTTCGAGCCTGCCGCGCGCCGCGCGGACAAGCTCGAGCGCGCGACCGACCCGCGAACTCTCGCGCGCCAGCGCCTGCTCCTGCAGCGCGAGCACCTGGGCCAGGGAAGCCATCGGGCCGCGCATAAGCTTGGCAATGGTCGCGAGCGGCAGGCCGAGGCCCTTGAGGGCCAGGACCTGATGCAGCCGCGCGATCTCGGCCGGACCATAGGTCCGCCAGCCCGTGGCGCTGCGCAACGGCGCGACAAGGCCGCGCTGCTCGTAGAGCCGCAACGCCTTCTGGGTCACACCCAGGCGCTTTGCCGCTTCCGCCGGACTGAGATGCTGGTCTGTCACAAACAAGAACTCTCTATCGACCCGAGCGCTTGTGAGGCCGTCCCCTGGGACAAGGTCAAGCGCCAATTCACCAGATAAACGGAATGAGCCGATAGCGCACGCGCGCCGCATAGTCGTTGTAGCCCGCGAGATGGCGGCGCAGTTCATGCTCTTCCCCGGGAATGCGAATGGCGATCCCGATCGCGATCGCACCGGCGCCGGCGACGCCGATCCATGAGCCTAGAAGCAAGGCGCTGCTTGCAAGCAAAAGGATCGCGCCCACATAGAATGGATGCCGCACGATCGCATAGGGCCCTGTCGAAATCACCGTCTGGCCGCGCTCCGCCTGAATCTTGACCACGGGTGCGAGAAACGTGTTTGCGTCGAACACGCGAGCGCAGATCCACCAGCTCGCCAGCATCGCGGCTGCGCCGATCCCGCGCAGCCAGTCCGGCACGTGGGACCATTGATAGCGCCGCGCATCGAGGCCCATCGAAACGAGCCACGCCAGGAACAGCACCCCGATGACCACGAGGAAGATGCGATCCCAGAGCGGTTGGCGTTGCTGGAACCGCACTTTCATGCGCTCCGCCAGCAGCGCCGGATCGCGCCGCGCGGTGATTGCCGTGAGCACAGCCGCGGGCCCGAAGAACAGCGCGAGAAACGCCCAGCAGGCCGGCCAATAAACCGTTCCCGCAGCACCGAACAGGAGCAGCGCGAAAACAATCGCTTCGGCAAACATGGCGAACGCAACTTTGGCCGGCATGTGGCGCCTCGGTTTCGAGCGCCGGTTTATACCAATAGCGCAGGCATTTCTTCCCCGATGTTTGCGGCGGAGTGGACGGGGATGCTGTGCCGGAAGTTCGTATAATCTATATTATGGGAAATTGAAGGGCGATAGTATACTTGACGTAGGAAACGGAAAGCCTTATGTTTGCTGCATAAGGAGTTACGCCATGCCTAAGCCCATGCCAAAACGCTTTACGGACGTAACCGCTGCCCGTAAGCACCTTGAAGCCCTTTCGTGGCCCGAAGGTCCGGTTTGCGCGCATTGTGGCGTTATCGCCGAAGCGACGGCGCTCAAAGGCAAATCGACCCGTCCGGGCGTCTACTGGTGCAACGCCTGCCAGAAGCCTTTCAGCGTGACCGTGGGGACCTGCTACGAGCGTTCCAAGGTCCCCCTGAATACGTGGCTGTACGCGACCCATCTGCTCTGCTCGTCCAAGAAGGGCACCAGCAGCCACCAGCTTAGCCGAATGCTTGGCGTGACCTACAAGACGGCTTGGTTCATGGCCCATCGTATCCGCGAGGCCATGACGCCCGTAGCCGGTCAGGAACCGCCCATGGGAGGCGACGGCTTTGTGGTCGAGGTGGACGAAACCGAGATTTCACCCTCCCGCAAATCCCGCCCGCGCAAGCGCGCCGACAACATGAAATTCGTGACCCTTGTGGAGCGTGACGGCCGCGTCCGCTCCAAGAAGCTGACCGGCAAAGGTCCGGGCGCGATCGGCACGCAGGTCCGCGCCATGATCCGCGACAACACGGACGAAACTTCTACCCTTCACACAGACGGCGCGCAGCACTTCGAAACTTCGTGGCCGCTGGCGCAACGCGGGACCGTGAACCACAACAAGGAATTCGTGCGCTGGACCGAAGATGGCCCCGTCCATGTCAATTCTGCGGAGGGTTTCTTTTCGATCTTCAAGCGCGGCTTGGTCGGAACCTATCAGCACATGTCCGAACAACATTTGAGCCGCTATTTGGCCGAATTCGATTTCCGCATGAGCAACCGCATCAAACTTGGCATCACAGACGACATGCGCGCCGATATCGCCCTTGAAGGGATCGTCGGAAAGCGCCTGACGTATCGGCGGACTCACGAAGCGAGTGACGCCGCGCCAAATCGTGACTGAATACGGTCGCTGGTGTCGCGCTAATGGCTATCCGGTCCCTCACAAGAAACGTCCGCCTTGGCGTGGCTGGTATAGGCCAAAGGGCGGGAAATGACTCTCCCGCTCTTCGCCGTTATCCTTGGACTTGCGACAGACCAAGGAGAATACCGAGATGCCTAATCAACAGATTCACGCTCTCGTAGAATACAAACTTGACCTTCTGCCAACTGGAGCCATTCGGCTGGAAGTTGGTCTAGCCGCCACACCCGATGAATTTCTTGCCGGGCGCGTTCAGTGGACGCGTTTGGCGATGACCCCGGAACAGGCGCTGCAGTTAGCCGACGATCTTCGCCAAAAGGCAGCGTCGTCACATCGAAAGCCCGATGGAGGAAGGGCGTAGGCGGCAAATGCGTCATGCCGAGATAAAATCACTGGCACAACAATTCTACAAGCCGTTTTCGGGCCGCGCGTATCTCACCGCTGATCGCCCACCACCAAAAACCAAAGAAGATTGCGACTGTGGCGGACCAAATAAAGAAATCTCTCCCATGAGTGCTGAGGGCGTAAATGACTCCAAGACACGCCGCCGCCGTAGCCACCCTGACGGGCTGAAGGCGTGCTTGCCCGACCTCGATGTCACGCTCGATCACCGATTGTTCTGGCGATGGCGGCATCGTTTACTTCTTGGGCTTTTGGCTGGTCGCTTTGCGCCGGATCGCGATCTTCTTGACTTTCATTTTGTCGTGCGGCTTTGGCGGGGTTTTCAGCATCCGCAAGAGTACTTCGTCTTCGCGAGCCTGAGAGGTTGATTTCGGCATGAGTAAAGCTCCTAAACCGACACCAGAGCCAAAATCATGGGATAGGCCGCCGCTGGCTGCATCGGGTGATCCCAGCGACATTATCACATTTGCGGCGGTTGGGCGCGCGCTAAGAGGCTGACCGAAAAATCGGGTTGAGTGATCCCGGCCGGCCACGATTCCATCGGATTTGCTGATTCGCTGGAGTTTCCGATGGCCTGGACCGAGATCACCCGCGCGAAGTATCGACGGGACGGAAT